>Ga0189283_10010_pt1 | contig 451541 bp, 380 predicted proteins | sample N26C4minimetaG_FD_130320 | JGI IMG/M metagenome (GOLD analysis project Ga0189283, IMG submission 130320) | Marine microbial communities from the Costa Rica Dome - N26 C4 mini metaG | ecosystem: Environmental > Aquatic > Marine > Oceanic > Photic zone | place: Costa Rica: the Eastern Pacific...
CCAGAATTTCGGCCTTCATATCTATAAGGACAATATCCTGATCCAGGGCGTGACCGACAGCGGCACGACCATCGCAAGCCCCGATGCCACCCAAGCGACCATTTCGGCACAGTATCAGGCCGGTTTTGGGGCCCAGCATTTCATCTTCGGCGACGGTGTGACCCTGCAAGGCCTGACCTTCCTGCCAGCCTCCGGCGGGGACAACAAGGCGGTTGAGGTCGTGGGCAACAATTTCACCCTGCGTAACTCGGTGATCAACAACTCGGGCAACGGCACCAGCGTGGCGCTCTATCTCTCTGAATTTGGCGACGTTGAAGGACACGCCAAGGACACCGAGAGTTTTGTGATTGAAAACAACCGCTTCATTGGCGGTAGCGGCAGCTACTATCTTCTGGCCATCGCAAATGGTGCCGGTGACGGCAGCGATGCCGGAAACCGCTTCATCGCAAACAACACGTTCGTCGGCGGTGGGAACGACGGCGAAAGCGGTATCCGCTTTAACGGCATCGTTGACGGGGTTGCATGGCTCATCAAGGATGTCGGTAGCGCCACCGTCACAGGCAACAGCTTCAGCGGCCTTGCAGACCCGATCAGCGCCCGCGGTGACGCCCTGCCCGACTTTGGCTGGAGCTCACTCTTCAATTCCAACAGCTTTGCGGACGGTGCGGTCCTTACTTTCGCGGGCGAGACCGAAACGGTCCGCTCGGCAGAGATTGAATACGCGGGCCAGGTCACGACCTACCTTGCCATCACCACCGACCTTGGCAGCGCGGTGGATATTGCCGAAAGTGGTGACCGCGTGGTCATGCAGGACGGCACCTATGGCCTCGATGGCCAGTTGCTGATCCAGACCGACAGCATTTCGCTCGTTGGTGAAAGCGAGGGCGGCACCATCATCGATGCAAGCGGCGTGGCTGCCTCGACCGGTGCAGGCATTCTTGTGCATTCCGACGGTGTCAGCTTCAGCAATCTCAGCATCCAGGGGCCGAGCGGCAATACATACGGTCTCAAACTGCGCCCGCTGGTGGATGACCCTGACCTCAGCTTCACCCTCACGAATGTGACGGTCTCGGGCTCCGGTCGGTCGGAAATTGACATCCTTGGTGTTACGGGTGCGACGCTCACCAACGTCTCGGCCCTTGGCGAGAACACCAGCGGCGTGGGCATTTCCATCACGGACTCGCACAATATCAGCCTCACCAACATCACCACGAGCGGAAACCTGTGGGGTGGTATCGGCATCTATTCCGCCGGGCGTTATGCGGAGGGTGGCACAAGCGGCATCAGCCTGAGCGGGACAAACAGCCTGTCGGAAGCCAACCCGATCTATGCAGAGAATGATCAGGGGTCTGACGACAGCTACTATACCATCACCGGCCTCGATCTCGAGGGCTACGAGTATATCGTACAGAACGCCACATCCCGCAGCGACGGTGCCGAATATACCTACTTCCAGTCGAGTGCGGACAATGCGGTCGCCTTCGCGCTGGCACTGTCGACACCGGAAGATTCGGTTGTGCGGCACAATGCGGCAGGCAGCCTTTATGTCGACACCGATGGCGACCTGAATGTGGACGCGAGCGGTAATCTTTATGTCGCCGCGAATGACACCACAGCCATGTCGGTACAGACCGCCATTGACGCAGCCGATGAGGGCGACACGATCTATGTCGCGCCTGGCACCTATGAGGAGCTGACAAGCTATAACGGCACAAGCCTCGGCCTTGTCATCGACAAGACTGTCACCCTCCAGGGCGTTGACGACAGCTGGAACGACATCTCCGACTGGTCGAACGTTGAGGCCACCATCGTCTCCGGCGCGGAATCAAATTGGGGCACAAACTTCTTCGTCACCGGCGCCGGGGTTAGCATCAACGGGCTTGGTTTCGCCGCGGCTGCGGGCTCGAATGATACGGAGTCAGATGCCAACGCCGTCAACAAGGCGTTTGAAATCACCGCAGACGGCTTCAGCTTCACCAATTCGGTGGTCTCCGCCGATGACGGCTATAACTTCGACGGCAAAACAAGCGCCAGCCTCTATTTTGGCGACGGCGATGTTGATGACCTCTCCACCTTCACGGTGGACGGCAACCGCCTCTTTGGTGGCATCACCATCACCAATGGCGCTGGCGACAGCGGCGATGTCAGCTTCACCATCACCAACAACACGGTAAGCGGCAACCATTTCCTGCGTGTGCGCGGCATTGTTGACGGTGTTGCATGGCTGAATGCCGCGGCCCATATGCCCACAACCCTGGTCGGGAACGATGTCACGGGCGTGAGCGACTATATCATCCAGTATTGGGGCACCAATGTCGGCGATGCGCCGGACGCAGCCTTCGTCGCCAACTTCATGGCCAACAACACGGTGGGCACTTCCGTTTACGCCCTCGCGGCCACAGGTGACCTGCGCTACAGCGACTACACCGAATATGGCGGCACAAGCGAAACCTTCTTCCTTGAGAAATCCTCCATCCAGGATGTTGTCGACATTGCTGAGGCGGGCGACACCGTCATCGCGGGTGCAGGGAACTATTCCGGCAACGTGACCCTCTCGGAGGGCATCACGCTCGCCGGTGCACAGGCTGGAGTTGATGCCCGCGGCAGGGCCGGGGACGAGACAATCATCACCGGCGCCATCGCTGTGAATGGCGGCGCAGACGGCAGCACGATTGACGGCCTCACCATCATGGAGGGTGCCAGCATTCAGGGCTCGCGCGCTGGTGTCTACCTTGCCTCCGGCTCAACCGGCGTTACCGTCCAGAACACTATTTTCTCCCGCTCCGGCGAGGTTGATGGTGACAGCTACCGTGGCATCCTGACGGTCGCGAACGGCGGGCACACCGGCCTCACCATTACCCAGAACAGCTTTACCGGCTGGCACACCGGGGTCTACCTCAACCCGGGCGCGGCGGACGCTGTGGTGAGCGACAACACGTTTGACGGCAACTTTGTCGGCATGTCTATTGACGGCCCGGACGGCACCACAGTCAGCGGCAACAGCTTCACCGGCAACCTGTTTGAAGCGATGGGCATTGGCCCCGGTGCTTCGAGCCCGTCCATCACCCTTACCGACAACAATTTCGCTGAGAACGAGATGCACCTCGGCCTCTACACCGACATGGCGGTAGACATGAGCGCCAACAGCTTTGGCGGTGTGCAGGCATCGGCCATGAGCACAAGCGAACTTCTTGAGGTTGCCGCCCTTGTCGGTGATGGCATTGACGGAAGTCATTCCGGCCTCGTCTCGCTCAGGGACGGCTATGTGCTGGTCAACACACACAACAGCATCAACACCGGGATCAGTGTGGCCTCCAGCGGCGACACGGTTCTCATTGAAGCTGGCGAATACAGCGAAAATATCGTGGTCAGCACGGCAGGCATCACCCTTTCGGGCAGCGAGGGAGTTTCCCTTCTGGTGGACGAAGGCGATACAGGCATCAGCATTACAGCAGACGATGTAACCGTGACCGGCTTCACCATCACCGGACCGTTCAGCGACCTGTTCCCGGATATCGATTGGGCTACGATCTCGAACACCTTTGGTGTTGTCGCGCAGCAGGGTACGACCGGCATCACGGTAGCCAACAACACCATCAGCAATGTGCGGACAGGCATCGCCTTCCATGGCAGCAACTCCGGCACCATCAGCGGCAACACGATCGACAATACCAAGGGCTCGATCCTTATCCGCACCGACAATCTGACGATTACCGGCAACGCCTTCGGCACATACGGCAATGAGTGGGACATCGTCTTCCTCAACAATGTGTCCGACGGTGCCTACACCACGTCGCCCGTGGACAGCGAAGCTGCTTACGGTGCCGATATCATGGCCCTCTCCGACGACAACGGCGGCATGCATGTGCTTGACCGCCGCTATGGTTCAAACGGCTTCCTTGGTGTTGCCGAAGGGGTTGGCAACCGCTCGCACGTCTATGCATCCGCAGATTCCACCTACACCGCCGAGGATGATTTTGACCTTGGCAACGGGCTCGGTAACGCACGGCAACCGTTGGCATCCATCACCGACGCGTCAAACGCGGCTGTCCTTGGCGGCACCATCGTCGTTGCTGACGGCACATATACGGAAAATGCTGTCATCCGCGGCAGCCAGCATGTCGCCTTTGGTAGTGTGACAGTCACCAGCCTCACCGCGGTCGATGGTGCGGTGCCATACCTTTCGGGCGAGCTTACGCTTGAAAGCCTTACCCTTGCGGACGGGACCACTCTTGAAGGCGATTTCAGCGCCAGTGCCACAGGTAACATCGTCATCGGCGATATCGAGGGTGCCCATGCGCTCACTCTTGCGGGAGCTGGCGTAACGCTTGGCACAATCGGGGCGGTCGCGGCCCCGACGGACCTGAGCGTCAGCGGCGACACCATCCAGCTCGCGAACGTCAGCACAAGCGGCACGCAGTATTATGATGGCGACGTCACGCTTACAGGTAGCGACTATGTTGCATCCGCATGGACCGTCACCGGCACCACCACCCTTGAGACCGACGTCACCATCGACACCAGCGCGTCGGACGGCGACATCAGCTTTGAAGGGGCGATCGACGGTACGACAGACAGCGCGGAGGATCTCACCCTTGATGCCGGTGCTGGCACCGTCACCCATGTCAACGCTGGCCAGGCTGTCCGGCTTGGTGATGTGACCGTCACATCCGGGAATTACGATTCCTCGACCGGCACCACCAATCTGGTGAACCTGTCTGTTACCGGGAGCGACATCAGCGTTGGCCAGAACACGGTCAACGCCACCGGGCAGGTCACCCTCGCCGGTAGCAACGTCGCCGGCTCGATCAATGCCCGTGATGTCAGCGTGACCGCAGGGCAGACCGCAACCCTGAACGTTGCTGCGACCAACACCGTCTCGCTCTCTGCCAAACGCGTGGCAACCTCCACAATCGCAGCCGACAATGTGACCGTGGCCGCAGACGAGGATGTCGAGGTTACGGTCAACGCCAGCACAAGTGGCAGCGGCGGCAGTGTTTCCGTGCAGGGTTCGAATGTGACAGGCAACATTACCGGTAACAGCGTCAATGTCTCTGCCTCCGCCACCGCAACCCTCAATGTAACCGCGCAAAACCAGGTAACGGTCACGGCGAACGACGTGGCCTCGTCGTCGATTTCCGGCTCCAACGTGAACGTGGCCGCAAGCCGCAATGTCAGCGCGACCGTGAACGCCAGCAGTACGGCGACCGTTCAGGGCGGCAATGTCACGGGTACCGTGAAAGCGCCCACAACAGAAATTGACGCGGATGAAGAAGCCGATGTCGAAGTTGAAGCGAACACCCTCACCATCTCGGCTGGCACCGGCGCAACTGTATCGGGCACGGTGCAGACTGTCACAGTGCCTTCTGGCAGCACCAGCGTGAATGTGAACGGTTCCGTGGTTGAGCCCGAGCCGGAGCCGGAACCTGAACCTGAACCTGAGCCCGAGCCGGAGCCGGAGCCGGAGCCGGAACCTGAGCCAGAGCCGGAGCCAGAGCCAGAGCCGGAGCCGGAGCCGGAGCCTGAACCGGAGCCGGAGCCTGAGCCTGAACCGGAGCCGGAGCCTGAACCGGAGCCGGAGCCTGAGCCTGAGCCAGAACCTGAGCCGGAGCCTGAACCGGAGCCGGAGCCGGAGCCGGAGCCAGAACCTGAGCCGGAGCCTGAGCCTGAGCCGGAGCCGGAGCCTGAACCGGAGCCGGAGCCTGAGCCTGAGGATCTGGAAAACCCGGTCACCGCACCAGACAATGGTGTCTCCGGTGAACGGACGGTAGTCGTGAGTTCCGGCACACCGGGCGACCGTGCCTTTGGCAACAACGCCGGCGATGTCTTCGAGATGGAATTCTCCCTCGGTATCGCCCCGGATGAGCTGTCGCCCGCGAGCGGCGACGAGGAAACGGAAGAAGAAGAGGAGGAGAGCGAACTGCTCAAATTCCTGCGCGGTACCTGGGCGAACCTGACAGGAGCCAAGAAAAAGCCTCCGACCAGCAAGTCGGGACGCTAGAACATCAAGGCCCAGCACATGCTGGGCCTTTTTCTTCGCCCGGTCTCCCGCACGGCAACATACAGCCGATAAAGACCGGCAATCATGTTGAATTTCGCTGTGATAACATTTGCACCAAAGGTGTGCGATGACTATGGTCAACGCCCGCACGGGGCCAGACATTAGGGTTTCTGAGCCTTTGACCAAACTCAATGATTCAACGGTGGCCTTCAGCGGAAATGCGCGGCCGTTGCCTGCTGTATATGGGAGACTGCTTCATGGCGAACTGGCCTTGCTACGCCCGCCTCGAGGGGCCTTTGGTGATTATCGGTTTTGGGTCTATCGGTCAGGGTACATTGCCACTGATCCTCCGGCATCTGGAGGTAGACCGCAAAGATATCACCATCGTCACCAGTGACGAGCGGGGCCGGGAAATCGCCGAGGAACAAGGCATCCACTTTGTCGTTGAAGCATTGACCCCAGAAAATTTCCGTACCGTGCTTGGTCCGCTCTTCGACCGGCGCGTTGGTTTTCTCGTCAATCTGTCCGTCGATGTGGCGTCAAAGGCGCTGGTCCGCTTCTGCCATGAGGTCGAAGCCTTTTATATCGACACCTGTATCGAGCCGTGGCCGGGGCGCTATACAGACCCGGACCGCCCCATGGGCCTGCGCACAAACTATGCACTGCGGGAAGAAGCGCTGACGCTGCGCAGCGAACTGGCTGGCGGCCCGACCGCGGTTCTGGCCCATGGTGCCAACCCCGGTCTTGTCAGCCATTTTGTCAAGCAGGCGCTTCTGAACATCGCGGCTGATACCGGGCTTGAGCACACTGTGCCACAAAACCGCGAGGGCTGGGCCAAACTTGCCATGACACTCGGCGTCAAAGGCATCCATATTGCAGAGCGGGACACGCAACGATCCGCGACGCCGAAACAGGCCGGGGAATTTGTCAACACATGGTCGATTGACGGCTTTATCGCTGAAGGTATGCAGCCAGCAGAGCTGGGCTGGGGCACCCACGAGGGCGAACTACCAGACGATGCCGCCACCCACAAAACCGGCTGCGGCGCGGCCATCTATCTCAAACGGCCCGGTGCCAGCACCCGCGCCCGCACATGGACGCCGGAAGCAGGACCCATCATGGGCTACCTGATCACCCATAATGAGGCGATTTCCATCGCGGACTATTTCACGGTGCGTGATGGCGCGCAGGTAAACTACCGGCCCACATGCCACTATGTGTATCACCCCTGCGACGATGCTGTGCTCTCGCTGCATGAGCTTGAGGGCAATGCCTTCCATGCCCAGCCGTCCTTCCGCCTGATCAATGAAGAGATAGTGGACGGTATCGATGAGCTTGGCGTGCTCCTGTACGGGCATGGCAAAAACGCCTACTGGTACGGTTCGCAACTCTCGATCCACGAAACGCGTGAGCTTGCCCCCTACCAGAACGCCACCGGCCTTCAGGTGACGTCTGCCGTGCTGGCTGGCATGGTCTGGGCCATAGAGAACCCACGCCGCGGTGTGATGGAAGCCGACGAACTGGACTTCGAGCGCATTCTGGAGATCACGGCCCCCTACCTCGGGCCTGTTGTTGGTGCCTATACCAACTGGACCCCGCTCACCGGTCGTAACGAGTGGATTTTCCCGGAAGATGTGGACGAAAGCGACCCGTGGCGTTTCAAGAATGTCATCCGGCGCTAGTCGTGTGGTGGGCGGGCGCAGCGGCGGTTAGCCGATGTCCCGCCGCCAGTCGCAACTGTCATTGGCAAGGGCATCAAAGGCAGCGACACCGGGCAGGAAAAAATAATCCCCGCCACGACAGCGCACAAATTGCTTCAATTCGTTGCACACCATGGTCTGGCGGTTTTCACCGTCGTCACCCGGGATGATCATGCGGCCGTCATGGCACTGGGTACCAACAATGGGGTCCCGGTCATTGCCCTGATTGAAATCATTGCCGTAATTGACCCACTGCTGCTGCACAAATTCGAACTGCCGGGAAATGCTGGCATTGAGCACAATGAACATGATGCCCTGCCCGGCGTCACCATTGATTTCCTGCTGGCTCTTGCCTCGCGGCACCAGCTTGCCATAGGTGATGGCACGGCGGAGGATGCGGTGACGGTCCACCAGCAGCGAACCGAAGTCGGCACCAAAACTGTCGCGCGGGTTTGTACGCCGCACGTGTGACCCCATCGGGCACAACCGGCCTTCTGGGTCCGCGGCATAGGTGAAATCAAAGTCACCCTTGGAGGTCATCAACGGCGTACCATCCCTGCGGCGGCCAACCATGCGGGCGCCGATATCATCTGCGCTCTGGCCCAGTTTTGACGACTGGTCGCTGAGATAATCACGGAACAGGTCCACGTCCTGCGCCAGCTTCCGCAGCACCATGAAAGACCCGTTCCACGCAAAGGCGGCGGGTTTCGGTGCTTCGGGGATTTCGCCGTTGGAATCTATGTGCCCCAGCAGAAACTCGCCGGGCGGAAAGGCGTGCCACTTACCGTTGGTATCAAGCATGCCGCCGCCTTCCACGTGTTTGTCGGCGATGCCCCTGATCGGCGGGTTGCCCATACCGTCGCGGAAGCCAAACTGCTCCAGCAGTACCGGTTTCTGCGGCTGGCTTTTTTCGTCATCGATATAGACCGGCACATCCGCGCTTGAAACAACACGGCCGGTATCCTGTGTGCCGACGATGGAGACGGCGTCAGCAGTTCCAACCCAGTTGGCAAATGCATCAGACCATGCCTTCAGGCCGGCTTCATCCCGCGCATAAACGCCGACCCAGAGATAAACCTCGTCTTCCTGCCAGTGCTTCTCCCAGGTGTCGGGGTCGCTCGGCCCCATGTCGCCGTTGATAGCCGCGCGGCGGCGCATGCCGTCACGGAAGTCTTCCGGCAGGCTGGAGAGGATATCATTGTCAAGTTTGAGGGCTTCAAGCCCGGCGCGGGTCAGCGCTGCGTTGACCACCACCTCTGGCTTTTTATGAAGCTCATGGATCGAGGTCAGCGGGCTGAGGTGCCGAAGCAAACTGCGCCCAGCGGCATCGTTATCATAGCGGCAGTAAAAAAAGCGCCCATGTGGCCAGCCAAGGCCGATGCCTTTGAAGAGCGCCTGAATGTCCTTTGTGTCGATAGATGCTGGGGATGTCATCAGAAGCTTCCGGGCTTGGGAGTGTCGGGATCGGTGAATTTATGCCTGTCGCGCTGCCATGCTAGCTGCAGTTCCGCGTCGCTGAGGCCCTGATGGGACGCAACCCAGTCTCCCAGTGCATTCTTGCGCACGAGAGCGGTGAGCGTTTCCTGCACACTGGTTGGAAAACCGGCATAGCCAAGCGGGTTATCAAACATGCAGCGGCTGATGTAGCGGCGGAAGAAGACAGCACCGCGATAGTCAGGGTAACCGATGCAGCGGCCCCAGACACCATGAACGAAGTCAGGATGCACGCGGTACAGACAGTCGAGAAAATCGTCGACGCTGCCGTCGAGGTCGACGGCAAACAGCAGATATTTGGTCTTGATATGGGCGCCTGACATATCCCCCATCGGCGGGATCAGCTGGTCAAGGATCTGCAGGCGCGCCATATGCACCATGGGGCAGTCGCTGAAGGGGCTGCTGTCCTGCTCGTGCGAGGCGAGCGTTTGCCGCAGCTTTTCCATACGGCCGTGCGGGTCGTTGCGGTGAAAATCAATCGGCGAGAGCGCCGTCAGGAAACTATGCGCTACCATCAGCCTTGCTCCAGCGGGCGGGCGCCATGTGTCAGTGCCCGAAGTCCGGGTTCCTGCCCTGTATGGGCCATCATGGGTGCGGCCTCGTTGACGAACGCGCGGTATTTGCGCGCAAAATCTTCATTTGGCATCTCTTCCACCGTTTCCGCGAGGAAAGCATCCAGCTTCGGCTTCAGTGCCAGCGCCTGGTCAATATCGCGGACCGCAGCACCCGGATAGGCGTTGTAGTAGAGGTCCTGCGGCTGTTCAAAATAGCGGATATACTGCTTGAAAAGGCGCATGGGCCAAGGCCCCGGGAAACCGGCGGACGTATACCACAGCATGTTGAGCCCCTTGCTGACCGCATGGATGCGGCCAAAGGCGTCGATATACTGGTCCCACGAGCCGTTGAAATTCGTGGTGAAAATATAGAGATCGTACGGCCAATCCTCGACCGGCTGTGCGGTATCAAGCCGCGGCAACTTGTCTCCGGGCACCAAAATCCAGCGCGCAAAATGGATGAAGGCGAGCTGTTTCACCACACCCAGCGGCAGATGCTGGAAGATAAAGAGAATGAGCCTGGCACCGTACCGCTGCCACCCCCGGCGAACCGGGGTGATCACCGTCATGGGGAAGGCCTTGCCCTTGAAATGGGTCGGTATGAGCGGCATGCGTCAGCTCCCCTGATTGCAGGTGATGTTGAGCGACCAGGGGAAATTGCCGTTGAAGGTCATTTTCCCGACCTGCTTGGGTGCCCGCTTCAAGAGAGAGGTAAAAATCTCCTCCATCATCACATCGGCAATCGCGGCACCGACGCAATAGTGGAAGTGATAGCCGTAGACCATGTAAACGTCTGGCGAGCGGTTGGGATCGAACTTTTTCGGCTGGTCGATACGGCGGCTGTCCAGCATGGCCGACATGCCGGAAATATAGATCATGCGGCCTTTCTCGACCTTGTAGGTCTTCTTCGAACCGATGCCGATAACCTGATCCTCGGGTGCCGTGCGCCAAAGGCCGGGCAGGATATAACTGATACGCAGGGATTCGCGCACCACCCGCAACATCTGTTCCTTGTCGCCACTTGCCCCAACCTCACATCCGATGCGGTAAGCGTCGCGGTTGTTCAGTATCATGTCGAAGGCATGACCATTGGCGAGTGTGTTGGTGGGCAGATACCCCATGATCATGCCCATCAGGTATGAGCGCAGGTGCTGGTCATCGACAATCTTGTCGGCGTGGCAGCGGCCAATAATGGTAGTATCGGGCAATGGGTTTTTATGGGCGGCGGCGATCGCGTCATCAATTACCTTCCAGACCACAGCCGCTGCGGATTGCGCGTTCGCAACGACCTTCGGCGCCAGTGACTGCGAACCGAACAGGAAGCCAGCCACCTGCATGCAGGCACTGAAAAATTTCTCACGGGTCTCTGCCGGAATGGGCACACCATAGTAGCGTTCAATCACCGCTTCGGTCACCGGCACCATAAGGCCCTGTATTGCGTCTATGTGGCCATCGGACTTTTCAAGCGCCGCCTCGCTCACGTCATGGGCAATCTCGCGCACGAAGTCGAGGTCGCTTGTACGCCACAGCTCCTTCACCTGCTTGAGCGTTTCCCAGTAAGCCGGGGTATCCTTCATCGCGAGCAGGAAGGTCGGCTTCCAGTCCAGATAGTCCACTTGCCGCTGGTATGGCACCGGGAAATCGTTCTGGCGTTGGAACACTTCCTGCACATAATCGAAGCTTGTGACAATCACCGTATTGGTGAATGGAAAGCGGAAGACTGGCGCAAACCGCCGTAACACTCCGAATGTGAATGGAATAGCCCTGCGAACAACAAACGTGGTGAGAAACTGGGCAACCGGCCCCGGACGTTTGTCCACGAAGCCGTTCTCTTGCCCTGATGGCACTGCAGATGTCATATGCGTCCCCCTGTGCATATTTCGTGTTCCGGCTGTCCCCACCCCTGGGACGATAATAACACCGTGAAGTAGCAAGACTAGCCAACAGACCGTGGCCCGTCCAGTGTCCTTTTTTAGCTAGCGATTGTTAAAATCCTGATACAGAAAGATAATCTTCAACCGCTTTCCGACCCGAAGCATACAACCTGTCGAAGTCCGTCTCCGAGAGATCAAGGTCGGTTGCCCGGTACCCAAGATCATCAATCATCACACTGCGGCGCACCTGCGCGGGGTCGTGGTTGAAGTCGATCGTCTGCGCGCTCATGACCGCAGCAAAGAGGCTTCTGGCATAGTCAAAGAAATGGTCAGTGCCCAGCTTGTTTGCGCGCGGCACCTTCTCTCCGCTTTTGAAACGAAAGCCCAGTGTTGCCGCGTCCATGCCATCAGCGCCTGCAAATGCACCGATCGGGTAGTTATAGACAGTGCCACCATCCACATAGATGTGATTGTCGGGTTTGCCGTCGGGGAATTGCCAGGCGGCATACATAAGCGGAATGGACATGGAAGCACGCACCGCCCCCACCACCGAGGTATCGGGTGTTGTCTGGGCTGAAAACTCCCGCGTGTCGCAAATGTTCAGGTCGGTCGCAAACACCTTCAGGTCACGTGCGCCGGTCGCTGCGAGCTCAGCGAAGGTCAGGCTTTCAGGCAAGCCTGCCCCGGTCACCTGCGCCGCGATCCAGTCACGCAGCACGTCACCCTTATAAAGGCCATAATGGGTTGCCACCCGCAGCGGGTTCGGCTGGTCTTCAAGGGTTTTAAAGTGGATGGAACGCAAGGCGTCTGCCAGACCGTCCGGGGAATAGCCAAGGCTCAGGAGCAGCGCCGCAAAAGCACCCGCCGAAGTGCCGGCAACGGCGCGCACGCTGGCAAGGAAACCACGTTCTTCCAGAACACCGAGGGCACCCGCGTAGGCGACCCCGCGTACACCACCACCTTCAAAGACCAAATTCCGAAAGATAGCGTCCCCCTCGTGTGTCATACTGCCCCAAAGCTCCCGTTCGTCAGGCGGCGAGTTCGGACTGGTAAACCGTCACCCTGTCCCGTCCGGCATGCTTGGCCTGATAAAGGGCCTTGTCGCCAGCGTTGAAGAAATCTGCGGCAGAGGTAAATTCTCCGTACTGCAGGCTGACAACCCCCACACTGATGGTGACATCCTCAAACGGCACATCTTCACGTGCGCGCTCACGCAGCCGCTCCGCCAGGGTACGCGCCTCCTCAAGCCCGGTGCGGGGCAACAGAACGGCGAACTCCTCACCGCCATAGCGGAAAGCTTCACCGGGCCGCCGTATCTGCTTTTTCAGCACCAGCGCCAACTCTTTCAACACCTTGTCCCCCACCGCATGACCGTGCAGGTCATTGAAAGCCTTGAAGTGGTCCACGTCGATCACAAGAAGCGACAGCTCGGCCTCAGGCCGGTTGCTCAGATGAAACTCGCTCGCCAGCTCTTCATCAAAATGCCGACGATTGGCAAGGCCGGTAAGCCCGTCCACGTTCGACTGGATACGGAGCTCGCGCACACGCACGCCAAGGGCCACGGACAGGAAAACAAATTCGAAGAAGGACCCAACCTGGAAGCCATAGTGAGTGACAAAATTGTGCGGCAGGACCCCAAATACCTTCAGGAGGTAGAGAAGCAGCCCGCCGAGGAAAACCGACCAGGCCCAGAGATAGTAGCGCGCCGCCGCCTCGCCCCGGAAATGAGCCACAAGCCCCATCGCAATCACCAGAATGAGTGCAAGGAACAGGAAAACGGCAAGCGGCATGACCAGCGCGCCGTAACCTATCAGCGGCACCGACAAAAGCACGCCCGCCAGCACGACCTGAAGCGCCGTCACACTCTGGTAGAGGATGACGGACACTTTCCTGATACCCAGAAGGGAACGACAGAACTGCAGCAGGAAGATGATCGAGAGCGCCAGCAGTATCGGACGGCTGACCTGGCCAAACTCGGGCGCTGACGGCCACAGATACTGGAACGCGAGGCCGTTGAAGGCCATCATATAGCTGCCGTAGCTGACGATATAGGTCAGGTAATATAGAAACGCGACCTGACGATCCATCAGGTAAAGAAGCGAAATACAGAGCGCGAGCAACAGGATACCGCCGAAATAGGCACCAAAAACAAGATACTCCAGCTCGATCTTCGGCAGGAGGGTCCTGTCTCCATAGAGCGTCAACCCGATATTGATCGGTCCCTTGGTGCGGACCCGCATGTAAACGGTCTGTTCCTCTTCGCCCGCGAGGGTGAGTGGAAACAGGAAATCGCGGTGTTCGATTGCGCGCGTTTCAAACGGCAGCCGGTTCCCGGTCGCCCACGAGGCAACCAGCGCCTCGCCTGAGAAGACCCAGACATCCACATGATCAAGCAGTGGATAATCCAGCTTGAAAACGAGGTTGTGAAGGCTGGTGTCGCTATTTTTTACCGAGAACCGCACCCACCAGTCGGAGTTGGAAAATCCGTAGTTTGCCGTATCCCGATACAGGGGCTCGAAGCGGGCATCAAAATCTTCCGTCCGCAGATGTTTCCCGCTGAACTGCCGCTGCGGGTCCTCAAGCACTTCCAGGTAACGGGTCAGGTCCACCTCAGTGGGCGCTGTTTCAAGCTCAAGCAGCGGCGCCGCCAATACCGGCCGCACCGCAAAAAGCAAAATGAGCAGAAACAATGCCCGCGTCAGTTTCACAACAGCCATAATAGCTTACCGCACCTTTACAGCAGGCGAAATGCGCCCAACCGGAAACCGACCTCATCCGTATCTGGTACCCCCACCGAGATCTTCTGGTTCGCATGCTAGCAAAATTGAACACAAAATCCCGATTTTTTTTGAAGTCGGTAAAATATTGATGTGGAAGGACTCTTCCGCGGCGTCCGCATATGGCAGGGTCCACTGCATCCGCGCCATGGAACAATGAAGCCCCAAGGCAAGTCATTGTAAAAAATAAACTTTAGTCCTATTGCCTTCGATATACAAATGTGGTCTCCCTTAGAGGGAGAAAATTCTATCCACGCGTGGCGCATGCGTCATCTCATGCTGTCGTAAAGCACGGAAAGACGGGCCAGAAGTGGGGTCCTGCGCACGATAGAGAAATGAAGCCGGCAGGTTTTGTCCTGACTGACTCGCACATGACACGATAGTGGGTTTACGACATGATTCTGAGAGATGCTCAGGAAATAGTCTCGGGGCTATTGTCCCCTGTTTCATACGACACCTTCTTCAACGAGCATGTCAGCAAAAAGCCGCTTGCGCTTGTGAACGAGTGCAATGGGCATCGCAACAGCCTTGTCGGTGAAGACCCCAAGGCTGCCATTCTCCGGCTCTATGACCGTTATGCACAGACTTTGACCTGCCATATGCGCGCACCCAAGGGGCCACCGCCGTCACCTCGTGCGGTTGAGAGCGCGGACGCTTTTTACCGACTGATCGGTGAATATCACGAACGTGGCTATACGGTCCGGATCCCGGAGGTGACTGACCTGTCGCCAGAACTGAACCGCATCACCCGCGCGCTTGAGTTCCTCATGGGCAACCCGGTCGGTGTCGTGGTGTTCTGGAGCGCTGACGAAGCTGAGGCCCCGGTCCATCATGACGAGATCGACGTTATCGTTCTCCAGCTTCACGGAACAAAGAAATGGTTCATTTCAAAAAACGAACCGACTTTGCCGAACAAATGGAAAAGCCTCGGTGAAAAAGAGCCCCCGCTCGGTGAGCACCACATCATTGATGTAGGGCCAGGTGACCTCCTTTACGTACCACGCGGAACGCCACACACGGTGAAGTCGACCGGAGAGTCTATCCACCTTGCGCTTGGCTTTGTGCCCGTGACGGCCCGGGAAGCAATCAGCGCCGCGCTTGACTATCTCTCGGATTTCGACCGCCCACTGCGCGACAACCTGGGCAAGCGGGCCGACAGTTACACCCGGAACATGGACGCGCGCACGATCCTCGAGCAAATTCGCACCGGCGTCGCAAAACTGAACCAGTATTGCCAGTCTGATGCCTTCATCCGAGACGCCCTTGCACACCGCCATTCGGTCATGCTGCAAGACCTTGAAAAGCTGCCGCGCCCAACAAGCCAAGCCAATCTGACAATTGACAGCAAGGTACGACACAATCCGCTGGCCATGGCCCGTCTGAATGTCACGCCGGATATTCTGGACTTCCGCCAGCCGGGTGAGCAGATATTGATCCATTTGAGTGTCGAGCAACAGCTTCGTTTCATCAAGGACACGCCCGAGTTTTGTGTCCGCGACATTCCCGGCAATATCGGGAATGATATTCGACTTGCGCTCGCTGGCCGGCTTGTAGCGTCGGGCTACCTTGAGCTGGCAAAGTAGGCCTTCGCCCATCATCGCAAGGCAACAAAAAAAGCCACGACCCTTTCAGGCCGTGGCTTTTCATTTCCCCGGTACGAGACGCCTTAAAGGCGGTCCCGCATTGTCTCGACGAGGCCGTGTGCCTCATAAAAGGCGCCGCCGCTCGGCTTGTCGCCCTCGCCCATGACAATCTCGACAAAGGTGACCGTGGTTTCACGGCCGCGGTAGCGGGTCTCGGTCGTCATTGGCTCGATATAGGCCGGACGCGTTACCGTACGACAGGTCAGGACACCACATTCGCGGTAGGTGGAGCCATGCACCCGCATGTGGGTTACGGCGACACTGTGACTTTCCTCGCGCTCGACATCCGTGTCACGCTCGACCACCTCGAACCAGTCATACCCTTTTTCTAGCGTCAGCTCGGCCGCACGCAGCAACGCATAGTCGCGCGCAACGACGGCGTCATCACCTTTGGTCTTGTAGGCAATGCGGTAGCGGTTCTTCTCGATAACGCTTTCATAATATCCGAAGTCACCTGGTTCGTCCGCCGCCACATAGCGCGGTCCGGAAGAGGCGCATGCCGTCAGGGCACAGGCAACTGGGATTGCGAGAATAAGTTTTTTCATTTGACCCTCCTGAAGAGCAATAAAATCTTCAACAGGTTGAAGCTTACGAAGCGTCAGATGAATTCTCGATATGGCGGCACCACGATAATCATAAAGTGGCGATAAATATGCGCGGAGCCGCCAAAATTCTGCGAAATTGCCGACCGTCAGCCCTCGATAACTTCCATCCGGTAGCCAATGCCGGACTCGGTCACAATATAATCCGGGCTTGATGGATTGGGTTCCACCTTGTCCCGCACCTGGCTGACATAGACCCTGAGGTACTGCATGTCATCGCCGTGCGCGGGACCCCAGACCTCATGCAATATCTGCCTGTGTGTCAGCATCTTGCCGCGGTGAACAAGGAAATAGCGCAGCAAGTCATATTCCTTGGGCGTGAAGTCGACGCGTTTGTCGTCGATCAGGACTTCATGGCGCACAAGGTCCATTTTAATGCGGCCATTGACGAGGATCGGTTCCCCCGCTTCCTGGGTTGCCGCCTTGCGCAGGTTCGCATTGATCCTCGCGAGCAAAACATCCGGGTTAAATGGCTTGGTAACATAGTCATCCGCACCAAGACCAAACGCCTCGATCATTTCCTTGTCGCCGTCGCGCACCGAACAGACGATGATTGGCACCTGCGACCATTCCCGCACCTGCGCGATCACATCCTTGCCGTCCATGTCCGGCAGGCCAAGATCGAGCAGAATAAGGTCTGGCTTGAGTGAGGCGGTCAGTCGCACGGCCTCGCCGCCCTTTTCGGCGCCTTCACACTTGAGGTCGTTGGCCTCAAGCGAAATCTTGAGAAGCTTGCGGATTTGCGGTTCGTCATCCACCACCAGAATGGTGCTTTTTTTCTGCTTCATCTGTTTCTGCCCCCTTGCACGTGCAAGCCCCCGACGGGCCGCTTTCAATATTCTTCAGTATATACTCGACTATGCGCAAAAAGCGCTGATACGCAAAGATTTATGCTTGCCAGTCCGGCTGCGCAGCATGCTCGACCCTGCGGCGGGCGTATTCAGGCGCCGCGCTGGGTGCGAGCGCACCACCACCCGAGCTTGCGGCTACAAGAGCGGCAAAAATACGGCGCTGTGCGCTGGCATAGAGCATAAATTCAGGGTGCCACTGCACGCCGATGACAAAGTGCCCCGGATCGCGGCCTTCAATGGCCTGAACCATGCCGAACTCCTCGTCATGGGCGGTCGCCAGCAAGCCCTTACCCAGGCGGTGAACCGCCTGATGGTGCAGGCTGTTCACCCAGACACTTTGCGTTTCCCGAAGCAGGCCGAAAAGTGCGCCAAGACGATCAAGGCATACTTTGCGCCGAACAAAAACCTTGCCGAATGTACTGGCTGTGGGCAGGAACCCTTCAAAGACAGAAGGCACATCCTGGTACAAGTTGCCACCGCGCACAACATTGATCATCTGCGCGCCCCGGCAGATGCCGAGAAGCGGCAGGCGGGAAGCAAAAGCCATCTCCACACATTCGCGCTCAAGCCTGTCGCGGTAAGGGTCAAGGCCAGTACTGGCTATATTATCTTCCCCATACATTGCCGGGTCGATATCACTACCGCCAGAGATCACCAAGCCCCGCAGGCTTCGCGTCCGCAAGAGGTTATGCTTCGGGCTGATACGGATGGGACGACCACCCGCCAGCCACACACCATAGCTGATGGCGGTATAGGCAAACACATTGGCCCGTGCCCCTGTCGTGATGCCGATAAGGGGGCGACCCTTTTCCTGTACGGCAGTCATCGTGCACCCCCTGCCTGCGCGAGGCCGGGGTCGCGATAGGCGGACACAGCTTCGCGCATCCGGCTCGAATAGGCTTCCGGCTCTGCCTGACGATCACGGCGCAAGCGGTCGAGACGGTCGGGATTTGATGCCAGTTCCTCAACATGGAGCCACCGCTTCCATTCGGTCATCAAAGACCAGTCATTGCGGGAAAGTTCGCAATTCGGCAGACGGTAGTGATAGGTCGGTCGGGCGTGAATCTTTTCCTCCGCACCATACAGCGCGCGTACAAGGCTCTCGTCCATCTCCGCAAACAGCGGCAGCATATCAAGTGCCTTGTTCCGGCTGCGGTTAAACTGATGGTAATCCCGGATCAGCGTGGACCGGTCCGGCGCATACCCATCCGCCAGAATATGGTCAAGGTAAGCCTCGCTGTAGGGTTCGATGAACGGGGTCAGGCGGCGGGAAATATCCACGCCGTGCAACTCCTTCAGCATCGGATACAGGAGGGCAAAGGCTTGGATGTGACGAAGAATGCTGCCGGTCTCAAGCGATACGGCCTCCGGGTTGATATGAAGGCCAAAGGCATGGTGGAACGACGCTTGCGTGTCTTTCGCGTTTTCATAAAAAAGCGCTTCGCGCAGCCGGTCCAGCTCCGCGATTTCCTCGACAAGCACGGGCGGCGCAACGATCTCAAGCGGCGCGATTTTTTCACTGATGGTGGTCACTACGTCGCTCGCCGCGTCCGCGGTCTTTTTCAGGAAACGCTCAAAGGCGTCCGCAGGCTCCGTGCCATCATGGTCGATCCCGGCAATGAGTTTCTTGACCGGCTCGGCGTCAATTTCCAGGCGGAAGGTACCAAGGGCGGTGTCGGCGACAGCCCATTCGGCTTTCGAGTGTTCTTCAATCTCGCCACCAAACAAGTCCTGCACGAGCTCCGCCGTACGCCAGAGCGGCACACCGGCATATTCGATCTCGAACCCGACCGTGCGGGCCTTGCCGCTCTCGGTCCGGGTTTCAGCTTCATATGCACCAGATACACTTTTCACAGCCAATTCCTTACGCTTACTCATGACCCTAATATAAATCCGGCACGGTAAAATTGGGATCGGCACAGCCCTGCCACCGCATAAAAAATTCATAAAAAGTAACGGTGTACCTCGCTGAAGCAGCGGCCAGGCGGTATTTTATGGCTTCTTGATGCTGCGCGACGACGTGCCGATTTCCCGCTTATGCATGGTTGCCCCACAATTCTTTTCGACCTCAGGAAAAGAATTGACCAAGTGGGAAAATAGAGATGAGCATCAAAACCAAAGTCAGCATCGCACTTGTCGTCTTTGTTGCCGCATGCAGCGCACTGCTGGTGCAGGAAGGCTACCTGACAATCGATACGGTGCAGGACAATCTGGTGCTGATGCGCGAGGAGTATGCCGCTTCACCCGTGATGTTCATCCTCCTGTTCCTCATTGGCTATGCCCTGTTCGTGGCGCTTTATATTCCAGGTCCGTTCGTCTTGAACCTGCTGGCAGGTGCCCTGTTTGGCCCGCTTGTTGGTACTGCGGTCGCCAGCTTTGCCGCGGCGGTCGGTTCCGTTGCGGCCTTCCTGGTCGCGCGCTATGCGCTCTACGACGCCGTGAGGGGGCGTTTCCCCGGGCAGGTGATCTCGGTCGACAAGGCGATTGATGAGAAGGGCTGGTTCTATATCCTGCTACTGCGGCTGGTGCCCGGTCTGCCGGTTGGCCTCACCAACCTGCTGATGGGGGCGACCAAAGTATCTGCAACCGCCTTTTTCCTCGCCTCCCTTGTGGGGGTCGTTCCCTGGATCGCCTTTTACGTGGTGGCCGGGGGTGAGCTTGCCCATATGAAATCAGTTGAAGATATCGCCAGCTTTGAGATGAGCCTGATTGCGCTCGCGCTTGTTGTGCTCCTGCTTGTCGGGCGCTACCTCTCCAAGCGCCTCTCCGACCCCCGCACGCCCGAACGGCGGCGCGGCTACTTCGTCTGATCCCTTGGCCTCTGGATAAAACCCTTGCAGGCGGCGGTGCCTTCGCCATACTGGCGGCATCGACGCCGACAGGGCGTCCCACGCCGCGATCCGGAGAGAGTTCATGACCCAGGGGGACAAAACCTCCTTTTTTGCCAAAGCCCGCCACAATATGCTCATCGGGCTGTTCACCCTCATTCCCATATGGCTCACGTTGCTGTTGTTGTCGGTGATCCTGGACTTCATCCACCAGATGGCATCGCCGATGATTGGCCTGCTCACCGGCTGGGCGGATCCCGGCGGCGCCGCGTTCCAGATCATCAAGCACCCCTGGTTCCAGACCACGCTCGCCGTGGTCATCATGCTCACCCTGCTCTATCTTGTCGGCTGGATGGCCTCGCGCTGGTTCGGCCAGCAGTTCCTGAAGCTTCTGGACAATGTCATCCAGCGCATCCCTGTTGCCCGCACGATCTACAATACGATCAAGCGCCTGGCCGAAGCCATGCAAACCAATTCCGACGATGTGGAGCGGGTGGTGCTGATCGAATTTCCTTCGAAGGATATGAAAACGGTGGGGCTCGTGACCCGCACCTTCAAGGACACCCGCACGGGGCGCGAGCTCGCGGCGGTCTATGTGCCCACGACACCAAACCCCACCTCGGGGTACCTTGAGATTGTGCCGATCGAGAATATCATCCCCACCAACTGGAAGCTGGATGAAGCCATGTCCTTCATCATCTCAGGCGGCGCCGATGTGCCCAAGACCTTCGTCTATGACCGTCCCCCGGTCAGCGAAGAAGAACTGGTCGAACCGGATGTAACGGGCAAGAAAGACTGAGCGCCTACCTCATAAAAAAAACAGGCGGCCCTCAAGCCGCCTGCATCTCTGTTTCCTAGTCCTTGGCTTCATCCGCAATCGTGTCGCCGACTGACTCAACGTCGCGGCCAACACCATGGATCGTATTGCAGGCGCTTACCGCAAACAGCGATGCTACCAGTACAAGCGTTGCTACCAATCTAGACATATTTGCCTCCATCCAGTTCAAATTCCTATGTTTCTGATTTTAGGCAGAGCCGCGTCAGGGATCGATTGGCCGTGGGGCTGGCGAACATCAAGTGGTGATAAAGACGGCCACGCCATCTACCGCACAAAAAAATGCCCAGCCAGGGGCCGGGCAGTAGGGTTGCAGAATGGGGCTGGAAGCGCCCGGTGAGCGTAGCCTGGGGGGAGGTATGACTATACCCGGGCGGCTTCCAGTGGGCTCCGGAAATCCGTTGCCCAGCTATGACTTTAGACGGTCTGCCTGCAAAAATTCCATTGGGCGGCATGGCTTGAATATCAAAAAACCATCAAGATGCCGCCAAGGGTAAAAACGCCCCGGGGGAAGCGAGGAAACCCGTTGAAAACGGCCCCCGGGGCGTTGCCGAAACGGCGGGCAGCAATTCCGCCGGCTCCGGATCTTATGGCCTGTCACTGAAGTTGCGTTCAGCATCGGTTCCGGGCTGCTGTGGCCGGGCACCTTCAGGCGGGCTACGCAAGCCTTCCGCAAAGGCTTTCGCCGAATCCTGCAAAAGGCCGGAAAGTGTCATGATGAGCTCGGCACCCGCAGCCGGCGTACCGGCTCTGGACCTCATCTCGGCCTCGATTTCCTGCCGGATCAACTCGCGCTGCATGCGCCGCTGGCATTCCTGCCACACAAGTACAGCGGCGAGGAGCAGAAGCACACCAACAATCGCGAGGCTGGGCGCGAGGCCAAGGCCCTGCGCCAGAAGCCAGAAGCAACAGGCCGCCCCAAGGACTGCCAACGCCATAAAGGTTATGAAACCGGCGGCGATGGCACCGAGGAGGCCATATTTGGCCTGTGTGACCGGGCGCTCAAGAGCAGGCCGCGATGTCAAGACCTGCTCCGTGAGGATTTTCAGTGCTGTATCCAGCATGATGCCCCCAAGTCGCGCCTAGCGGCGCGTCAGAAGAGCCGCCACGATAGCACCGCTTGCAAAGGCAGCGGCCGTGGTCACGAACGGACGTTCCTTGATCGTCTCTTCTGCCTTGTCACGGGCGATAATCGCCTGGTCCTGCTTGTGGCGCAGATATTCACGGGCCTTTACACCAGCCTCACGCGCACGCTCCTTGATGGCGTCCACATCGATGCGCGATGTGTCGGCACCATTCGGAGCAACGTCCTTGACCTGTGCAGCAAGCATTTCCTTGATCTGGTTCAGATCCTTCTTGAGGGTTTTGATTTCCTGCTGGGCGGTTGCCATTGTCGTTCTCCTATCTGTTACATGTCATCCGCAACACATTTGCCGAAGGCGGGGTGTGCTGCGCTGATATCCAGAGAATGGCAATTCGCGACTTAGGGAACAATGTGAAGCCCTGCCGGGAAGTATAAAGGAAAGATAAAAAGGCTTCGGGAATTGGAGGTTAGCGGGCCCAGGCGTGCACAAATGCCCCTAATGCAACACGTGCTCGATCGTCTCGACCAGGTCTTCCATGATGAAAGGTTTGGTCACATAACCGCTGGCGCCGCGCTCATAGGCTATTTCCCTGGTGCGGCGATCGTTGCGCACACTCAGCACCACAACTTTGGGCGCTGATGCACCCGCCTCACCTATGAGGTCAGGCAGCAGGTCAAGCCCATCGCGGTCCGGCAGGCCAAGGTCGAGGATCACCACATCCGGTTTCTCCGACCGGCACAGGCGCGCCCCTTCGCTCGCGGTGCCCGCTTCGTGGAATATGGCACCGTAATCGGTCATCGATATGCGCAGGAAAGTGCGGATCGACGCTGTATCGTCAATAACGAGAATCTTGGCGTTTTCGAGGACACTCACAGGGCTGCCTCCATCCTTGCACTGTCGTCAAAGGGAAAATGCAGGGTAAAGATCGCCCCACCTTCCGCATGGTTCGCCACGGTGACATCGCCGCCCTGTGCCCGCATCACCGACTTGGCGATCGCGAGGCCAAGGCCGGTTCCTGCCACCTGGCTGTCGGTCTTGTTCAGCCGCTCATATTTGTCGAAAACCCGGTCCAGCATATCGTCAGGTATACCGGGCCCATGGTCACGCACGTGATAGCGGAAATACCCGCCGGATACGTCGAGCGTGAGGTCAATCGCAGCGCCCTCGGGCGAATATTTGGCTGCGTTGTCGATGATGTTTTGCAAAACCTGCGTCGTCATCATGCCGTCCATCATAACCCGCATCCCGGCGGTGTCGCCCTTTACGTTAACCGGACGGTCCTTGAGCCGTGGCTTCAGGGCTTTCAGCACGGTGGACACCGGCTCCATCGGGTTGTGCTCACTGGTGGAAAGCTCGATTTCGCCGCTTTCGATCCGGGTCATCGAGAGGATGTTGGTGATAAAACTGTCAAGCCGCTGCGCCTCGTCCAGCGCGGTTTCTGTCAGGGTATCTTCCTGCTCGTCGGTCACCCGCCCCGCTTTCTTCAAACTGCGGAGCACACTGATGCTCCCTATAATGGAAGCAAGCGGGGTCTTGAGGTCATGCGACACACTGGAAAGCAGCATGGAGCGAAGCTTTTCCCGCTCCTCACGGAAACGGCTATCGGTCATCTCGTTCATCAATTCGACCCGCTCAAGCGTCGCGGCAACATGATCCGCCATTGAGGTCATCAGTTGGCCGAAGCCGGGGTCAAGCCTTGCTTTCATCGGAATCCGGACACCAAACACACCATATTTGTGCTGGCCTGTTTCCATCACCTCGAAGCGCCAGCTCGAGCCGATGCCAAGAAGGGCGCCGAAGCCAGCCGTCTGGCCTTGTTGCCAGCATTTCCTGAGCGCCAACATGTCCTTCTGATCAATCTCTGCGCTCGTAGGGTAGCGCGAGAAAGCCACTGCACCGTCCCGCTCGTCCAGTTGAGGCATGAAAAATGCGACATCCATCCCAAAGAGCTTGTGCACTTCGCGGTCAAGGATCTCCAGCACCTGGTGTTTACTTTCGGCACCCGCAGTAAGCTGGTGAATGTCATAGAGTGCGCGCGAGCGCCGTTCGCGCGCCCGGGCGCTGTCCACGCTTGCCCGCACGTGCCCGCCCATAAAGGAGACAATGATGGCCGCTACCATATAGATGGTGATATTGATCACATCCGTGAGCGTGCTCAGATGAAACTGTCCGATCGGCACCACATAAAAATAGTTGATCACACCAAAACTGAGCGCGGAGGCAACAAGCGCGGACAACAGCCCGTAGCGCAGCGAGACCATAACGCAGGCCAACAGGAAAATAAGTGCGATATTGTGCATGTTGATACGGTGCATGATCATCGGCAGCATCGCCCGCACACATTCGGCCACCAGAAAAGCCGCCGCCACGGCAACAACCGGCGCAACAACATGTTCCCAGCTAAAGACACCGAGGTTCAGCCGCGCCCAGACGCCCGGCTTCGCAACCGTGCCTTCAAGCGGTACGACGGTTATTTGAGAATGGTGCCCAAACCGGCGCTTCAGCCGATCCGCCGTCGAGCGCCTGAAAAGTACCTTCAGGCCACTTTCCTGCACCTGACCAACCACAATATGGGAAATATCCTCACCCGCATCCAGACAGGCCTGGATATAATCGATCTTGCCGCTGCCGCTGTCTGCCACTTCGAGATGCACGACTTCGGCGCCCTCGGTTTCAGCCCGCTGCAACAGGCGCATCGTGCGTTCATGACGCCGGGAATTCCCGACCGTGTCGTCCGGTGCCTGCACATAAAGCACGCGCCACTTGGCGCCTGCCTCGGTCAACTTCTTCATCGCCGCATCGACCACCATGTGGCTGCGCGGATGACCGTTGATACACACTAGAACGTCAAGCGACATACAAACCTCGGACCGGATTTCCTCACATAAAGGCTAAAAATCGATATATAAATATTCCATTAGGAACAGCCAAAAACCATTAAAAAACGGGCCGCAGCCCGTTTCTTGTCCTGTTTCCGCCATCGCGGCTTACTGTTCTTTCAACTCTTCGGTTGCGTCTTCAAGATCCCGGCCAGCGTCATTCGCGGCCTCCTCAAGCTTGTCACCGATGTCGTCGTCACGGTCGACAACCATCACCACAACAATGGCCGCGACCACCACAGCCAGCAAAATTTTCAGATTATTGTTCATCATGTCCTCCAGTATTTTCCTGAACAATCAAACTCAGGCCGAACAAAGTCAGGTTTTAAAGCGACGCGCCAAGCATCCAGGACGCTTCATCATGGAACCGCATACGTTCAACCATCAGGTCGACGGTCACCTCGTCACCGGCCTCCTCGGCAATATTCAGCACCTTGCGTGCCTCTGCCGCACAGACACCATGCGCCTGCTTGAGGTTGCGCAGCATATCTTCTGCCGACCCCGGCAGCTCGTCGTCGTCGCTCACCTTCGACAGCGCACCAAATGCTTTGAGCGAGCCCGGGGTAAAGTGGCCGATGGCACGAATACGCTCTGCGATATCATCGCCCGCCTCGTGCAGGTCCTGGTAATGTTCCTCAAAGAGGGCATGCAGGCTGTGGAAGCTCGGGCCGGTCACATTCCAGTGATAAAACAGCGACTTCACATACAGGGAGTAGGTTGACGCCAGCATGCCACTGAGTGCCTCCGCGACCTGTGCCCGGCTTTCTTCACCGACACCACTTTCGATCGGTTGGCCATCTTTCACGGGGGTTACAAGTTTCATGCCTGTCTCTCCTTTTATGGGGTTTGATGCAGCCGGGGCTGCGACCTTGATAAGCTGGTCGAGTGCGTCCGATACGTCACGGAAGGCGGCGGCATAGCGCTGCTGCTCCTTGTCCTTGCTCCGGTTCACAGCGGGGCTCTCTTCCGCGATACGCTGTTGCTCTTCAAGCGCCAGCGCAATGCGGTCCTTGAGGACAACCAGATCGCGCGGGCCATGCTGTTCCAGCGCTTCAAGCGCGGTCAGCGAGCCGCTGTAAACGCGCTCAATCCAGCGCGCCAGGACGCGCACCTCATCGCCAAGCCCCTCGGCCTCAAGCGCGTCTTCGTGGCGCTTGAGACATTGGTGCAAGCTGACGGCAAAGCTGTCGAACTCGGAACTCTTTCCGTAGCGTGTTCGTGTTGCACTCATGACCAATCTCCTTCAAACGAACTGAAGGATCGGAAATGGCGCATGAGTTTTCGATAGGAAGCACACGCCGACGCATAAAAATGGCATAAAAAACTGTGTCCCGGGCGCTCCGCTCGCCTGGGACACAATCTTTTCGCCTTAGGCTATAAGGGGGGGCAGGCTATCCCCCGAGCGCGCTATCCCCAGAGCGGGACCGGGGCTTCCCGGATCATGCCGTTATGGATATCAAGGCCACCTTCGCGGTCCTTTGCCATCCAGACTGGGCCGTCAAGGTCAATAAACTCGGCACCGTCAGCCAGTACAAGCGCTGGCGCCATCGCGAGCGAGGTCCCGATCATACACCCTACCATGATGCGGAAACCGGCTTCCACGGCATCGCGCTTGAGCGCCAGCGCTTCTGTAAGGCCACCGGTCTTATCCAGCTTGATGTTGATAATGTCATAACGGCCCTTGAGGCCTGCCAGATCCCGCCGCGTGTGGCAGCTTTCATCCGCGCACAGTGGCACAGCAGAGGTAAAGCCCGAAAGCACATCGTCCCGCCCTGCCGGTAGCGGCTGCTCCAGCATATCGACATTGAGCGCCGCGAGCTCATTATGAACAGCGGCCAGAAGGTCAATATCCCAGCTCTCGTTGGGATCCACGATCATACGTGGGTTTGGTGCCGCCGCGCGAATGGCGCGCACCTTGGCAACCACGTCATCGCAGTTCAGCTTGACCTTGATCAGCCCACAGTCCTTGAGGCGTTCAGCGCGCGCGGCCATCTCTTCAAGGCTACCAATGCCAATAGTAATGGCGGTTACCGGGCGTTCGGCGCGCTTCGCACCGGCAATGTCATAAACGCTTTTGCCCCCCTGCTTGGCCTCCAGCTCCCACAGCGCACAGTCGATCGCGTTCCGTGCCGCGCCTGCAGGCATGATAGACAGCAGTTCCTCGCGACTACAGCCAGCCTCAAGCCGGCTGCTGACCGCCTTCAGTTCCTCAAGCACGCTATCGGTGCTCTCGCCATAGTGGGCATAAGGCACAGATTCACCGCGACCAAGATAGGCACCATCGCTGATCTCGGCCACCGTCACATCAACGGCGGTTTTCACGCCACGCGAAATGTGAAACGGCTCCTTCAGGTGCCATGTTTCTGCATGGAAGACAGCTTTTCTACTCATGGGCAGGTCAGGCTTTCCAACTCGGTTACAATCTTTTCCACGCCCATGCGGAGCGGGTCGACACACGGTACACCAAAGTTCTGTTCCGTGTCTGCGCAAAGTTTAGTCGCATCGTCAAGGCTCAGGGAAGACGTATTGAGCGAAATGCCCACAATACGTGCATTTTCATTGGTTCGCCGCGCAAAGCTCAGGTTGGCCGCTATGGTTTCTGCGATACCCGGCAACGGGTAATGCGGCAGGCTGCGCATATGCGGGCGCCCGGGTTCGTGGCAGACCACAAGCGCGTCTGCGGCAGCACCATGCAACAGGCCAAGGCTGACCCCCGCGTAGGACGGATGGAAAAGTGAACCCTGCCCTTCGATAAGGTCCCAGTGGTCCTCGGCCGCATCGGGTGTCAGCAGTTCCACTGCGCCTGAGATGAAGTCGGAGATCACGGCGTCGATCGGCAGGCCCGAGCCCGCGATGAGGATACCGGTCTGCCCGGTGGCGCGAAAATCGGCGGAAAGCCCGCGTTTTTTCATCTCCGCCTCAAGCGCGAGTGTCGTATACATCTTGCCGACAGAACAGTCGGTGCCCACGGTCAGCAGGCGTTTGCCGGTCCTTATTTTGCCCTTGCCGGTGGGCAGCACCACGTCCGAATGGCGGATGTCGATGAGCCGGCGGCCCAGCATTTCCGCGCGTTTGCGGATGGCGGGGACAGAGGAGAGGCGGCGATGAAGGCCGCTCACGATATCAAGGCCGGCGTCGAGGGCGTCGAGGATGGCGTCAATCCAGGTGTCGGAGATGGTACCGCCGGCATTCGCGAGGCCGAGCACGTAGCTTTTTGCCCCCTTGGCCGCGGCTTCAGCCGGGCTCATGACAGGCAGGCCGAGGGAGACGGTGCACCCTTCAAGTGCATGTTCGCCAAGGCAATTCTCTCTCCGCCACTGGGCGACGCCCCGCGCGGTCTTGACCGCAATGGGGTCGCTGGCTTCACCAAGGAACAGGAGATAAGGGCCTTCGATCATGGGTGCCTCCCGGGCGTTTCTTGAGATTTCGGGGGCACCATAGGGTTCGAGAGGCGGTCTGCATAATTCCAAGACAGCCGCACATCATAACCAAAAGCTATATATTTGCCTTCTCAACATACAGGTGACGGAAATACTGCAGGAATTTCGCCGCCACAGTCGAGAGCGGTTTTGCCTCGTCCGACAGGCCGACAACCTCATACCCAAGCTGGGGGTTAAGCGGTGTGTAGGCCACACCGTCACCCCTGTGCGCGAGGGCGGTGAGATGGTCCACCACCGCAACACCCGCGCCGTAGCGCACCAGATTGCGGGCGATATAGTAGGTTTGTACTGTAACGGCCGCATCCAGTGTAATACCTGCGCGCTGCGCCTCTGCCGCCACAAGCTGGGACAGCGGGCCGCTATCCTTGATACCGACAAGGAGATATGCCGCAAGCTCACCCAGGGTGACGGCAGCCTGTCCGTTAAAAAGGCCAGGCCCGTGCGCGCACAACATGCGCCCGCCTCCGATAGTATGACGCCGGACACCGGCAAGCTGCGGCGGATTAAAAGCAATCGCAAGGTCGCACTTCTGTTCCCTGATCGCGGTGACAATATCGACGAAATGCGCGGTGCCGATATCAAAGCTGACGTCCGGGTTCTCGGCGCGAAACCGCGCCACGGCCATGGGCAGAAGGTCAAGCCCGAGCGCGGGCATCACCATGACCCGCACATGGCCGGTTCGCCCCGAACGCAGGTTGTTTGCCCGGCGCTCCAGCGACTGCAGCTGCTCATGGATGCCCTTGACTTCCGCGTAGAGCGCATGGGCCTCTACTGTCGGCACCACCCGGCCCTTCACCCGTTCAAACAGCGCATAACCAAGGCCATCTTCCGCGTGGCGCAACACCTTGCTGACCGACGGCTGCGACACATTGAGCAGCCTGGCCGCCCGGCTGACCGAGCCGGTGCTATAGACCGCATGGAAGACCTCAATATGCCGGAGGCGCATAAGCCATAACCTTTTGACATGAACTGACAGTATCGGGATTTTGCCCTGCTTAAACGGCTTTGGAAATGATGCAAATATTGAAATTTTAACTCATTGAAAATAATGAGGTTATTTTTATTTTTGTATTAAATATCAAAATTCAACGATATTTTTGCACATAATTGCAAAAACATGTATCCTGCAAATCGGGAAGAAATGTTGTGCAATATCTGTGCAGGATTTGTGCAACGAAATGGAGGTTTTGTGCCAGATCTGTGCAGGAAGTGTGCAGAATCTGTGCATCGAAACGGGAAGGGAAATTCGACATGCGCTTCGTCCGCATTGCCGCCACCACACTTGCCATTCTGTCCGCTGCGGGCTGCAAGGACAGCGACCAGAGCAGTATAGCACATGACCCTTATGAACCCAAGGCGGTGATGCAGGTTGAGCACCCTGAATGGACCCGGTCAGCGACCCTCTATCAGATCAACACCCGGCAGTTCACCCCCGAGGGAACCTTCAAGGCGGCAGAGGCCGAGCTGCCCCGCCTCAAGGCCCTGGGCGCCGACATCCTGTGGCTGATGCCGATCCATGAAATTGGCGAGAAAAACCGCAAGGGCAGCCTTGGCAGCCCCTATGCGGTGAAAGACTATTACAGCGTGAACCCGGAGTTCGGCACGTTGGAGGATTTGAAATCTTTCCTCGATGCCGCCCACGGCATGGGCATGCATGTGATCATCGACTGGGTGGCGAACCACACCGCGTGGGACAATGCGCTGGCGAGCGATCACCCCGACTGGTACGAGCGCGACTGGAAGGGTGATTTCCGCCCGACGCCCTGGTGGGACTGGTCTGACATCATTGACCTTGATTATTCCCAGCGCGATGTGCGGGAGTATATGACCAAAGCGCTGGTTTACTGGGTCAAGGAGGTGGGCGTTGACGGCTTCCGCATGGATGTGGCGGGTTTTGTGCCGACCGATTTCTGGGAAAATGTACGCACTGAACTGGAGGCCGTGAAACCCGTGTTCCTGCTGGCGGAATGGGAAGACCGCGACCTCTACCGCAAGGCCTTTGATGCCACCTACGCCTGGTCATGGAACAAGGCGGTGCATGACATTGCCATGGGCCACGCCGACACCGGCGCGCTGTTTGTCTACTATAGCTGGAACGAAAGCGCCTACCCGCGCGACGCCTACCGCATGACCTATACCTCAAACCACGACCAGAACGCGTGGGAAGGCACCCAGTTTGAACGCTTCGGCCCTGCGCTTGAAAGCGCCATCGTGCTGTCGGTCGTGGGTGAAGGCATTCCGCTTGTCTATAACGGGCAGGAAGCGGGCAACGAGAAGCGGCTCGAATTTTTCGAAAAAGACCCGATCAACTGGCGCGAACACCCCATTGGTGAGCTTTACAAAACGCTCTTTGCCCTCAAGCACCAGAACACCGCGCTCTGGAACGGCGCGGCGGGTGCACGCATGGTCTCTGTCGTCAACAGCGCCCCCAAACAGGTGCTGAGCTTCGTGCGCGAGAATGAGCAGGACGGCGTGTTTGCGCTGATGAACTTCTCAGGCGAGGCGCAGACAATCAGCTTCCATGAAGGCCCGCACTATGGCGCCTATACCGACTATTTCACCGGCGAGGCCGTGCGCTTCGATGCGTCATCAAGCGTGACCTTGCCCGCGTGGGGCTATAAGGTTTACGTGGCCGACAAGAACTAGGACCGGGCGTACACTTTCATGAACAACATCAGGAAAATCGTTATTGTCGGCGGCGGTTCCGCCGGATGGATGACCGCCGCAGCGCTTTCAAACGCGCTGAGGGGCGGGGCCGAGATTTGCCTTGTGGAATCCGAGGAGATTGGCGTCGTGGGTGTGGGCGAAGCCACCATCCCGCCGATCAAGATTTTCAACCAGACACTTGGCCTGAATGAGACCGAGTTCATGAAGGCTACCCAGGGCAGCTTCAAACTGGGCATTGAGTTCGTGAACTGGGGCGCAAGCGGCCACCGCTACTTCCACCCGTTTGGTGAATACGGTGCCAACTTCGATGCCGTGCAGCTTTATCATTACTGGCTGAAGGAACGCGCAGGCGGAGACGAAACCCCGCTGGACGATTATTCCATGGCGTGGGCCATGGCGAAGGCTGGCAAATTCAGCCATCCGGCGCAGGACCGCCGCATGGTGCAATCCACCTTCGATTATGCCTACCATTTTGACGCCATCCTCTATGGCCGTTTCTTGCGTGCCTACAGCGAAGCACGCGGCGTGAAGCGGGTAGAAGGCAAGGTCAAGGACGTGGCCCTGCGCGGTGAAGACGGCTTTATCGACCACCTGACACTTGAGAGCGGCGAGACAGTCGCGGGCGACCTGTTCATCGACTGCACCGGTTTCCGCGGCTTGTTGATCGAAGGAGCGCTGAAAACCGGATATACCGACTGGACCCACTGGCTGCCGTGCGACCGCGCTGTTGCGGTGCCGTGCAAAAGCGCGGGTGAGTTCACGCCCTACACACGTTCCACCGCCCTGGACGCAGGCTGGCAGTGGCGCATCCCGCTGCAGCACCGCACAGGCAATGGTTATGTGTATTCAAGCCAGTACCTGAGCGACGATGAGGCAGCCTCAACCCTGCTCGCGGGCCTTGATGGTGAGCCGCTTGCAGACGTGCGGCCGCTCAGGTTCACCACCGGACGGCGCAAGAAATTCTGGCACAAAAACTGTGTCGCCATCGGCCTTGCCGCCGGCTTCATGGAACCTTTGGAGAGCACCAGCCTGCACCTGGTGCAAACCGGCATCACCCGCCTGCTCGCGCTGTTCCCGACCCGGGATTTCGACCCCATGGCGGAAGAAGAATATAACCGCATCACCGCAGGCGAATATGAACGCACGCGGGACTTCCTCATCCTCCATTACCACGCCACCAAGCGGCAGGACACGCCGCTGTGGGCTTACTGCGCCAATATGGAAATTCCCGATAGCCTGACATACAAGATCGAACAATTCCGCCGCGCGGGCCGCATTGTGGCGCATGAGCTGGAGCTGTTCCGCAACCCAAGCTGGCTCGCGGTCTATATCGGCCAGTTCATCATGCCCGAGCGTTATGACCCGATGGCCGACATGCGCGGCGTGGACGGCGCCAAGATGCTGGCTGGCCTCAGGCGCGTGATGATTGATGCCGCAGGCGCCATGCCCAGCCACGCCGATTTTGTGAAGCGCTACTGTCCTGCTTCCAAGGCCTAATGCATATAATCTACCGACGATTAAGCGCGCACATTCCGCGTAAATAGCTCATTGCTATTCCCCGGCGACAATTGCCTCTTCAAGAAATTCATAATGACCGCTCTCATACGGAAAATCACCCCTCCAATTAACCCCTGATGTGGTGGGACATGTATAGGGCTTCATGTATGGGAGAACTTTTCTGAACAGCCAGCCGACGTTCATTTTCAGGGTATTGTATTCTGACAATATTCGCGCCTGCGGGATACTGAATACCTGGTACTTGCGTTCCTGTACATTGACCGGCAAGAGCGCGCTATATTTCTGGTGTTCAACTCGCTCTAGCACTCGTAATTCGATTTCAGGCGAAATGCTGAGGAGCGTTACGTCGTAGCATTGCCCATTTGCATAGGTTTTGCGAAGCGGAGTACCTGCGCCATTTTTTACACCCGCATACCAGTTTAAATTCTGCGGCATTAGGCAGACGGCTTTATCCGCGGTTTTTGTTCGCCACTGAATTCCCTCGTCATTTCCCGAAATATCCTTTGCATCAAATGTCACATGGTCGATGTACGGATGTTCCAGTACCCGATAGGGGTCAAAATAGGGGCTCGTGGTGATGATTGATCTCGCCTCAGTCGGCTCCAGCTTGGTTATGCCGCCGAATACAGCGCAGTGACCATAAAAGGCCAGCGCGAGATAGATTTCGCCCAACATGGGAAAACAAAACACTAGCCCAGCAACCAGCCAAGATTTTAGACGGCCCAGCCCGGCTTTCGCGTATAAATAAAAACCCAGTCCTGTTGCGACGAGCCCCCAAACCACCAAAACTAACGAAATCATCATCTCTCCCCCAACTTGATGATCACTCCCTAAAATAGAAAAGCCCTATAAACTACTTAATGCGTCACCGCGTCACGTTGTTGTAATTCATTTTGCAGCACAGTGAGTGCGGATGAAATCGCTGTGCGCGGGCAGCTTGGCGGCGTGGCTTTCCATGATGGTGCGCAGGTCACGCATGTAGCCTGCAAGGCGCTCACCGGTCAGATTTGAGGCCAGCGGCGAGTGCGCGCGCGGCCGGATGCCCTGCCCCCACATGACCTGAAGCCAAGCGACTTCCGCGAACAGCTCATTCCCGTCACGGAAAATAAGCGCACTTTCGGCAAACAGGTCCATGCGCGCCTTGAGGCTTTCGGGCACCGCCATATTTGCGCAGGCACGCCAGAAGTCGCTGTCTGTGCGGCTATTGGCATGATAGTGCAGGATGATGAAATCGCGGATGCGTTCATACTCAAACGCCAGTTGGCGGTTATATTCCGCGCGCAGGCAGGCTTCCTCCCCGATGCTCGGGAACATCTGCACAAGGCGTACAATGCCGGTCTGGATCAGGTGGATGCTGGTGCTCTCAAGTGGCTCCATAAAGCCGGATGAGAGACCGATGGCGACACAGTTCTTCTCCCAGAAGCTATTGCGTCGCCCGGTCTTGAATTTGATCACCCTTGGGTCGGCAAGTGGCTTGCCCTCGAGGTTGGCCATCAGCACGCTGGTGGCTTCATCGTCGCTGATGAAGTCCGAGCAGAAGACATGGCCGTTCCCGGCGCGGTGCTGCAGCGGAATGCGCCACTGCCAGCCTGCCTTGTGCGCGATAGACTGCGTGTAAGGCCGCATGCGCGGGCCATTTTCCGCGGGCACGGCGACCGCGCGGTCACACGGCAGCCAGTGCGTCCAGTCTTCATAACCGACACCAAGCGCCTCCCCGATCAGCAGCGCACGGAAACCCGAACAGTCGATAAACAGGTCACCCTCAATGCTCTGGCCGTCCTTGAGGTTGACGGCGGTGATATTGCCGCTTGCGCCGTCCACAGTCGCGTGGGTGATCATGCCCTCAATGCGCTTGACGCCCGCGCCCTCAGCGCCCGCGCGCAGGAAACGCGCATAAAGCCCGGCATCAAAATGGAAGGCGTAGACCAGCCCCTCAAGCGGGGTATTGGGGATTTGCGGCAGGCGGGTGAAGCGGTCTGCCCTGGCGGCGTGGTAGTTGAAGGAATAATCCCACAGGTCGGACGTGTCGCCCTCGCCCCTCGCCTGCAGCCACACATGGTGGAAGGCGCTCATGCCCACCTGGCGGCCAATGGGGCCAAAGGCGTGCATATAGCGGTCACCCTTGGCGCCCCAATTTTCAAACTCGATACCCAGTTTGATGGTGCCGCCGGTGGCCTTCAGGAACGCATCCTCATCAATGCCGAGCGCCTTATTGAACACCTGAATGGGCGGAATGGTGGCCTCACCCACGCCCACGGTGCCGATGTCATCGGATTCCACCAGCGTGATATCAAGCCGGTGGCCAAGCATTTTGACGAGCAGCGCCGCACTCATCCAGCCCGCGGTGCCGCCGCCCACAATCACCACTTTCCGGACCGGACCATTCATAAGCGTCAACTCCCCTCACCCATCGTCAGACGACGGCCAGACCGGCGCATCCATCCCACCATCTCCGCACCCCGACGCATGGACCCGCCGATCAAGTCGTCGGGTGACGAGGAAGGCATATCAGCGGTGCCGCCGCCCACAATCACCACTTTCCGGACCTGACCATTCATAACCGTCAACCACCCTTACCCATCGTCATGCGACGGCCAGACCGGCGCATCCATCCCACCATCTCCGCACCCCGACGCATGGATGCGCCGATCAAGTCGGCGGGTGACGAAAAAGGCGTATCGGCGGTGCCACCGCCCACAATCACCACTTTCCTGACCGGCGCATTCATAAACTTCCCTACCTCTCGTCACTCGCCGGCCTGACCGGCGAGTCCATGCCTGCAACACCTTCCATGTGGTCCCATGGATGCGCCGGTCTAGCCGTCGCATGACGAAGGAAAAGCGGAAACAGGCAACCTGGACCGAGCAAAAAGAAATCCCCGCCGATAACTATACCGGCGGGGACATTTCGTTCAAGCAATCGCTTGGGGCTTGCCCCGCAATTACATCTTGTAGTTCAGGCCGAACAGGAAGGTACGACCATAGTTCTGGTAGTCACGCGTCTGGCGCGGGTCACCGTTATAGTAGGTGATGAACGGCTCGTTCGTCAGGTTATTGACCTGGAACAGGATCGACAGGCCGTCGATACCAACTTCCGAAAGGTCATACCCGAGCTGCGCGTCAATGATGGTCTCTGCTTCTACGTCCACGAGGGTCCGTGCGAGGCTGAGTGTTGCCACTTCGCCAAGGAACTTGGAGCGGTGACGCACGCTGGCACGCGCCTGGAAGCCGTGGTCTTCATAGTAGATCGTGCCGTTGAGAACGGTTTTCGACAGGCCCGGAAGCGTGATTTCGGTGTTCGAGTTCGGGTCGATGATCTCACTCTGGGTGAAGGATGCCGAACCGAGCATACCGAAACCTGCGAGTTCTTCCGCGAACATGCTGAACGGAATGGCGGTCGAGACTTCGAGGCCATAGATCTTGCCACCATCAAGGTTTTCCTTGTAGTCGCGACGACCGATGGTCGAGTTCGGGATGCCGTTGTCCGGGATATCGTCAACGATCTGGGCAAGCGGGCCAAGAACGTCGGCAAAATCATAGGCTTCCGAGGAGCTGAACGGATAGCTCTGGATTTCCTTGTAGAAACCGCCGATGGCCACATAACCGCCGTCACCGAAGTAGGTTTCATAGGCAAGGTCGAACTGCCAGGTCTTGAACGGCTTGAGCTCAGGGTTACCACCACCACCGGTGAAGATCTCGGCCGTGTTGTCAACACCAAGGCTGAAGCCGGCGTTCATATCCGCCATCGGGGCACGGGCCAGAACCTGCGCCACGCTGAAGCGGATCTTGTTGCTGTCATCGAGGTTGAAGCTGAGGTTCATGCTCGGCAAGAAGTCCCAGTATTTCGCACCTTCGTCGATGGGGGTGAACACAACAACGTTGCCGTCATCGGTTGCCGCAACCTGGGCCGCAAAACCTTGCGAGCTCTGGTTGGTGTGTACTGCCTGCACGCCCACGTTACCGGTGATGAGGTCGGTCTCGATATTGGCCTGGATATAGGCGTTGAACACCTTCTCCTGCACGGTCCAGCTGTTCGTGGTCCGGCTCAGTTCGCTTTCCGACGCATCGGTCAGCACATAGGCACCGCTTTCAAACAGCGCTTTTGCGTCATAGCTGAGCATGTCGCCCATGCCGATGAAGTCGAGCGAGGTCGGGTCCAGAAGGAACTGGCTCGGCACTGCGACGTCAGCCGGATACTGCTTGAGAGTGAGGTAATACCCTTTATCGAGCAGGCTCTTCTCGCGGCGGGAATAACGCACGCCGTATTCGATCGTCGAGAGGAAGTCGTTGCTGACCGACTGCTCGGCGCTCAGGCGGATGGCGTAAAGCTCATCGTCCGTTTCCGGCGCGTTGATGAAGCCGTCCTGTGCGTTGGCGTCCGGGTAAGCACCGGCTGCCACCAGACCACCACCCCAGCTAAGCGGGCCGCCAAGCTGGATGAGGGTCGGGTCGGAATAATCAAGCGTCGGGTTGAAGGTGGTCACGCCGGTCCCGCCGATGGTGAAACCGAGGTTGTCCGTGGCGCCAACGCCGCTACCACGACCGGTACCGGAATAGGTTTCCATGTTGCTCTCGATGCGGTCAACGCGCGAGTAGCTCAGGTCAGCCTCGAAACGCCAGTTGTCGTTCATCTGGTATTCGGTGTTCCAGCCGAGGGCGATGGTGTCAGCCTCGCGGTCGACAAAATCGTTACGGACCACAACTTCGGTGCCATTGAACTGGCCTTCGGTGATCAGGCCGTCTTCAACCGTGTAACCCGGCTGCAGCTGTGCGCCCGACCAAGCGAGCGGAATTTCAATACCGCGCAGGGTCTGCTCGTCATCGAACTTGGAGTAGTAAGCGTCGATGGTGGTGCGGAACGCGCTGTCATGCGGCGCAAATTCAAGCACACCGAGGAAACCGTCACGGGTCAGCTCGTTCGACTTCACATACGGCTTCGCGCCGCCGATCAGCAGGTTGCCGTCGGAATGCTCGGGGAAGCCCCAGGTGTTCCAGCGCTCTTCCTGGGTCGGCGAAACCATGCGGGCATAACCGAAGGCCACACCGATGGTGTCATCAGCGAACTGGTCAACATAGGAAACGCTTGCGCGGTAGCCCGTTGCGGACGTGCCGGAGTTGAGCGCGCCGAGGTCAGCATATTCGCCGCGAACGTTCACAACGATCGCGCGGTCGCCGTAGCGCAGCGGCTTGATGGTCTGGAGGTCAACCGTACCGCCAACAGCCTGGCTGGTGAGGCTGGCATCCGGCGTTTTGTAGATCACAACGCCGTTGATGAGCTCAGACGGATACTGGTCATATTCAACTGCGCGGCCATTGTTCGCCGACACCTGCTCACGGCCATTCAGGGTCGTGGTGGTGAAGTCAGGCGCGAGACCGCGGATGGAGATAACGTTGGCACGGCCGTCAAGGCGCTGGGCTGCGAGGCCCGGCAGGCGTGCGATGGATTCCGCGATGGAAGCATCCGGCAGCTTGCCGATATCTTCCGCAGAAATCGCTTCAACGATGGAGCTGCTTTCACGCTTGCGCGCAACCGAGCTCATGATACTGGCACGGATACCCGTAACGGTGATTTCTTCAAGTTCGGAAACTTCCGTTTCCTGATCGGCCTCCTGGGCCAGTGCCGGAGTTGCCGCAAAGGCAATTGCCGACAGGGACGCAAATGATAACAGTTGTGACCTTATTTTTGAGGTGCGCATGCAATCCTCCCCTTCCGATATAAACTCGCCTACGACCGGCACTTCCCTACACTAAAGTACCAGCCAGCACTGATGAGCACCCCCTTCCTCTGGGGCGCACTGGTGTTCCCTGATGACAAAATGCGTCCATTTTTTTGCAAAAATCAAGCGCTTTTTTCATATTTTTGCCATTTATTGCAAAACGATGAAACAGCGTGCCATTCCTGCAACAGCCCCAGTATAACCCATATTTTTTAACAATATCCTAAGCCAAAGTAAGCATATCCGCGGGTCTTTTTGCCCCCTGACTGCAAGGCCTCAAAATTATTTCATTTATTTTTTTGCATTTTTTGCAAAAACTGATATGACGATTCTAGCCACGGGGAATGGCACACCAAAGTTTAAGGTCGAAGTATCCAAGGGAAGAGGGCTTTTTATGACCACCAAACCGCATCTCGGTTTCTGGCAGATATGGAACATGTGTTTCGGCTTCATGGGCATCCAGTTCGGCTTTGCCCTGCAGAATGCCAATGTCAGCCGTATTTTCCAGACGCTCGGTGCGAGCTTTGATGACATCCCCATGCTGTGGGTGGCAGCACCACTGACCGGCCTGATCGTGCAGCCGATCATCGGCTACATGAGCGACCGCACCTGGAACGGCCTTGGCCGTCGCCGCCCCTATTTCCTGTGGGGCGCGATCCTCGCGACAGCATCGCTCTTTTTCATGCCGAACTCGCCCGCGCTCTGGGTTGCAGCCGGCATGCTCTGGATCATGGATGCCTCGATCAATGTGACGATGGAGCCCTTCCGCGCCTTTGTTGGTGACAACCTGCCGCAGGACCAGCGCACCACCGGTTTTGCCATGCAAAGCTTTTTCATCGGCGTCGGTTCGGTCGTAGCCAGCGCGCTGCCTTATATGATGAGCAACTGGTTCGGCATCGCCAACACGGCGGCCGAGGGCATGATCCCGGAATCGGTCAAGCTCTCCTTCTATTTCGGCGGCGCCGTGCTCTTGCTCACCGTGCTCTGGACCGTCCTGCGCAGCAAGGAATACAGCCCCGAGGAACTCGAAGCCTTTGCAAAAGCCGAAGACGCGCTCCTCAAACTGGCGCCACTGACGCGCAGCACCAACGACCGCCCGGCGGCGAGCTACCGCATGGCAGGCCTTATCTGGCTCGTGATCGGCGCTGCTGCCTGCTACGCCGTTTATTCTCAAGGGCTCGACAAACAGCTCTTCATCCTCACCGGCGGCATCACCGTGTTCGGCGTGCTGCAACTGGCGGCAGGGGCCCTCAAGGGCGCTGGCCGGACGGAAAATGCCTTCATCGAGGTGATCGACGATATCTTCCTGATGCCAAAGGTGATGAAACAGCTTGCCGTCGTGCAGTTCTTCTCCTGGTTTGCGCTTTTCTCCATGTGGACCAGCGCGACACCGGCTGTCACCTCGTTCCACTACAGCGCGCTTGATGTCACCTCCGCCGCCTATAACGAGGGCGCGGACTGGGTTGGCATTCTGTTCGCGGCTTATAATGTGTTCGCCGCCCTCGCCGCTTTCGCGATCCCCAAGCTCGCGGACAGGATCGGCCGCCGCCAGACGCACCTTGTGAACCTGTGCCTTGGCGGGCTTGGTCTTGTGTCCTTCTATTTCATCAGCGACCCCAAAATGCTCGCTGTCTCCATGATTGGCGTCGGCATTGCGTGGGCGTCCATTCTGTCTGTGCCCTATTCGCTGCTCTCGAGCGCGGTGCCCTTTGCAAAAATGGGCATCTATATGGGTATCTTCAATTTCTTCATCGTGATCCCGCAGCTTCTGGCGGCGTCCATCCTTGGCCTTCTGGTTCGCGTCATCTTTGATGGCGAGCCGATTTTTGCCATGGTGATTGGCGGCGTCTCCATGATCATTGCCGGTTTCGCGACCCTGCTTGTTGACAAGGGAGAAACGCAAAATGCGTAAGCTCAGCACCTTCACCGCGGCACTGCTTGCCGCCACCATGCTTACCACAGTCTCCTGCTCCGACCGGGAGCAGACAACAGACACGCCTGCACAAGATGCATCGGCATCGGTGCGGCCAGAGGTGCTCGCGCCCTATGCCACACGTCCGATCACCGATGACGTGATGTATTTTGTCATGCCGGACCGTTTTTATAATGCCGACCCCACGAATGACCGTGGCGGCATTGACGGCACAGCGATGGACCACGGCTTTGACCCGACCCACAAGGGTTTCTACCACGGTGGTGACGTCAAAGGACTGACCGCAAAGCTCGACTATCTGGCCGATATGGGCGTCAGCGCCATCTGGCTCACACCGATTTTCAAGAACAAGCCGGTACAGGGCAACCCGGACGGCGCATCGTCCGGCTACCATGGTTACTGGATCACCGATTTCACCCAGATCGACCCGCACCTGGGCAGCAATGACGACCTCAAGGACTTCGTGAACGCCGCTCACGCGCGCAATATCAAGGTCATCTTTGATATCATCACCAACCACACCGCGGACGTGATCAAATATGAGGAATGCCTGCCCGAGGCGGAGCTGACGAAAGAAGCGCGTATCCCGCTTTGTGAATACCGCTCCAAGGAAGATTACCCCTACACCACGCGTGGCGGCAAAGACGGCGCGCCGATCAATGACGGTTTCATGGGGGACGAGCCCGAGTGGCAGACGGCGGAGAATTTCGCCAAGCTGACCGACCAGACCTTCGCCTATACGCCCTATGTGCCGAAGGGCGAGGAAGACATCAAGATCCCGGCGTGGCTCAACGACGTGCGCTACTACCACAACCGTGGTGACAGCGAGTGGAAGGGCGAAAGCTCGCTCTATGGCGATTTCGCCGGCCTTGATGACCTCTTCACCGAACACCCGGACGTGAAGGCGGGTTTCATCGACATCTACAAATTCTGGATCAGCGAATTCAAGATCGACGGTTTCCGTATCGACACCGTACGCCATGTGAATGACAGCTTCTGGCAGGCCTTCTCACCCGCGATCCTCGAACATGCCAAGGCGGAAGGCATCCCGCAGTTCTATATCTTTGGCGAAGTCTACGACGGCGACCCAAAAAACCTGAGCCACTTCACCCGCGTTGCCAAGCTGCCAGCGGTGCTTGATTTCGGCTTCCAGGGTGTAGCGACAGAGGTTATCGCCCGGGGCAAAGCCCCACAACTGCTAGCGGACCTTTATGCTGAGGACGACCTTTATGAAGCCGAGCATTCAAGCGCCTCCATGCTGCCAACCTTCCTTGGCAATCATGACATGGGCCGCATCGGCCGCTTCATCGCCACCGCGCGCGACGATATTGGGGACGAGGAAGCCCTCACCCGTATGAAACTTGCGCATGCGCTGATGTACACCACCCGCGGTGTGCCGGTGATTTATTATGGCGACGAACAAGGCTTTACCGGTGACGGCCACGACCAGGACGCGCGGGAAGACATGTTTGAAAGCCAGGTCGCGAGCTATAACGACAACAAGAACATCGGTACGGACAAAAACGCCGCCGCCGACAACTTTGATCCCACGCACCCGGTCTATCAATACCTTGTCGAACTGGCCGCCTTCCGGCGCGCGCATGAAGCGCTGCAGGGCGGCGCACAGACCATCCTGTTCGCTGACGACAAGCCGGGCATCTTCGCCTTCGAGCGCAGTGATGCGGCCTCGGGCGAGCGTTTGCTGATGGTCTTCAACACGGCGGCAGAGGCGGCAACCGCCGGCCTTGAACTGCAACAGGCGGATAGCCTCTGTCATGTCGCTGGCATGGAAGCCGGTGTAGAAACCGAAGGCACGGGCGCACGCGCCAGCCTGCCGCCGCTGAGCTGGACGGCCTACAGCCTGACCGGCTGCGCACAACAGTAATGATTGGAGTAACAAGCGTGAACGATTGGTGGCAAGGCGCCGTTATCTATCAGATCTATCCCCGCAGCTTTTGCGACAGCAGCGGCGACGGTGTGGGTGACCTGAACGGCATCACGGCAAAACTGGACTATGTCGCAAGCCTCGGTGTTGATGGCGTGTGGATATCGCCTTTCTTCAAGTCGCCGATGCATGATTTCGGCTACGACGTGGCGGATTTCCGTGACGTCGACCCGGTGTTCGGCACGCTGGCGGACTTTGACCGGCTGCTTGCCCGCGCGCACGACCTTGGCCTCAAGGTCATCATCGACCAGGTTTATTCGCATTCCTCGATCGAGAACGAGTGGTTCAAGGAAAGCAAATCCAGCCGCACGAACGACAAGGCTGACTGGTTTGTCTGGGCTGATGCCAAGGCAGACGGCAGCCCGCCCAACAACTGGCAGTCGGTTTTCACTGGCCCGAGCTGGACGTGGAACGCGGAACGCAAGCAGTATTACCTGCACAATTTCCTCTCCGAGCAGCCGGACCTCAACCTGCACTGCCCCGCGGTGCAGGAGGAGCTCTTATCGGTCGCGCGTTTCTGGCTGGACCGCGGGGTGGACGGTTTCCGCCTCGACGCCACCAATTTCTACATGCACGACCCGGAGCTGAAGGATAACCCGCCACGGAAAAACGGGAACGCTGTGCGCCCGTTTGACATGCAGGACCAGCTTTATAACCAGTCGCACCCGGACATTGAAAAATTCCTCGCCAAGCTTCGGGTCCTGCTCGACAGCTACGGCGCCACCTTCACGGTGGCAGAGGTGGGCGGCAACCGCTCGCTCGAGGAAATGGCTGCCTATACAAAGGGCGACAAACTGCTGAACACCGCCTACAGCTTCATCTTCCTTGAAGAAGAAGAACTGTCGGTGCCGGGCATACGTGACGCGATTGAGGACTGGGAAAAAGCCGCCGACAGCTGGCCTTCCTGGACCTTCTCGAACCATGACCGCCGCCGCGTGGTGACGCGCTGGCGCAAGGGGCGTGACTCGCAGGCCTTCGCCAAGGCGATGAACGCGCTGCTCTTGTCGCTCAAAGGCACCATCTTCCTCTATCAGGGTGAAGAACTGGGCCTACCGCAGTCTGACGTGCCGTTTGAGCGCCTTGTCGACCCCGAAGCCATCCGCAACTGGCCGGAAACCGCAGGCCGTGACGGTTGCCGCACACCGATGCCGTGGGTCGGCAGTGATGCGAACGGCGGCTGGCCTGCGGACACCTGGCTACCGATGGACGCAAACCACCTGCCCATCGCAGTGGACGTGCAGGAAACGGACACCTCATCCACCCTTGCCCACACACGCAAGCTACTCGCGCTCAGGAAAGAGCACCCTGCCCTTGTCCGCGGCAACATCAGCTTCCTTGACGCACCCGAGCCCATCCTCGCTTTCACGCGCGAAGCAGACGGCGAGAAACTCTTGTGTGTCTTCAACCTCGGGCTTGAACCGACCCCTTGGGGCGGTCATGACGGCGTAGGTGAAATGGTTCTCGGCGTTGGCGGCGTCACAAGCGCGGCGGCAGGCACCATACCGGTCTGCGGCGGCTTCATCGCAAAACTCTAGCAAGGCCTGAACTCCTAGAGTCGCCCCCTATCGTCACCCGCCGGCTTGACCGGCGGGTCCATTGAGGATTGCTGCGCACCAGAAGACATGGATGCGCCGATCAAGTCGGCGCATGACGATATTGGTGAAAATGATCGCGTGCGCATGCCCGCTATTGAAGGGCGTGCTTACGAGCCGCAACTCTCGCGCACAATCAGGTCGGTCGGCAGGTTCGAGGGCTGCACCGCCTGCCCCTCCAGCATGCGCAGAAGCTTGCTCACGATCAGGCGGCCCGCTTTGGTCACATCCTGCCGGATGGTGGTGAGCGCGGGGCTCGCGTAAGCCGCCACCAGCACGTCATCATAGCCGATCACGGATACATCCTCCGGCACCCGCTTGCCTGCGCTCGCGAGCGCGCGCATGGCACCGATGGCGATCATGTCGCTTGCCGCCACAACGCCGTCAAAGGGCACACCTTCTTCCAAAAGCACATCAACAGCTTCCATCGCCGATTCCGGATAGAAGTGCGCCGGGCGCACCAGTTCGGGGATCAGGGGCATGCCGTTGATTTCCAGCGCTTCCTTGTAGCCCGCAAAGCGGAGCTGCACCTCAGGCCCCTCATTGTCGCCGAGGAAGGCGATACGCTTGCGGCCCATGCGAATGAGATGGTTGGTGGCACGCCGGCCACCCTGCTGGTTGTCACTGCCGACGGAACAATATTGCTGGCCCGGCAGCTGCGCGCCCCAGGCGACAAAAGGCACTTTCATCTGCGCGAGCTGGTTGAGCTGGTCGTGCATCGTGCTCTGGCCGATGACCACAAGCCCGTCACAGCGCCCGCTTGCAACAAGGTTGGCGGCGGCGTGATAGTCGGTCATCGTGAGGTGCGAGATCAGCATGTCGCAGTTCTGTTCCTTGAGCGCATCACCGATACCGCCGATGAGATCAAGGGTGAAAGGGTCAGAGAGCCGCGTGTCGCGCCCCTGCGGCGGCGGGATCACGATGGAGATGGTCTTGTCCGTATCGTCGGTATAGACCTTGTCCTTCAACCGACCGGAATAATTGTTGTTCTGCGCCAGCGCCATGATGCGCTTCTTGGTACGGTCCGAGACGAGCGGGCTGTCGTTGAGCGCGCGGGAGACAGTCGATATCGACACGCCGGCGAGCGCCGCCAGATCCTCAAGCCGTTTCAGGTTCTTTTTGTTGCTGTCGTCCATCGTCACCCAATCTTGCATTTTTTGCAGAAGTGCCAGCCCAGCCCCTCTTTCGTCCGAGTTTAGCTTGATTTTATCGTGGTTTGAAAGGGGGATTTTTTTTGCAAGCCTTGCAAGCGGGCTTGCGCCGGGCGCAAGAAAAAACCCCGGAGCGGAACCCCGGGGTTTTGGTGGCTGTCGGCCGCGCGGCCCGGATCAGGCTGCGGCTTTTTTACGCGTCTCGAGCTTGCGCAACAGCACATAGAAGACCGGCGTGAAGAAGAGGCCGAAGAAGGTCACCCCGAGCATGCCGGAGAAGACGGCAATACCCATCACGTTGCGCATCTCGGCGCCAGCACCGGTTGAGATCACCATCGGCACCACACCCATGATGAAGGCAAACGACGTCATCAGGATCGGGCGCAGGCGCAGGCGGGCTGCTTCAACCGCTGCTTCGGTGATGCTGCGACCATGGGTTTCAAGCTCACGCGCGAACTCCACAATCAGGATGGCGTTTTTACACGCCAGCCCCGCGAGCACAAAGAGGCTGATCTGGGTGAAGATGTTATTGTCGCCGCCCGTGAGCCATACACCCGCAATCGCCGACATCACAGCCATCGGCACAATCAGGATCACCGCGAGCGGCAGTGTGAGGCTTTCATATTGTGCCGCGAGCACAAGGAACACCAGAAGCACACAGAGCGGGAAGACAAACACCGCCGTGTTGCCAGCCAGAATCTGCTGGTACGTCAGGTCCGTCCACTCATACTCCATGCCCTTCGGCAGGGTTTCATCGAGGATCTTGGAGATTGCATCCTGCGCCTGCCCGCTCGAGTAGCCCGGTGCGGCATTACCGTTCAGGTCCGCCGCGCGGAAACCGTTATAACGCTGGGCGCTTTCAGGGCCGTAGCTCTCGTCGAGAGTCATGATCGCCGCCAGCGGGATCATGTCACCAGCGCTGTTGCGCACCTTGAGCTGCAGCGCATCCTGTGTCGTGGAACGGAACTGTTTGTCCGCCTGCGCGATCACCTGATAGGTGCGGCCAAAATTGTTGAAGTCATTCACATAGAGCGAGCCGAGATAGATCTGCATCGTTGTGAAGATTTCATCGATATTGAGGCCAAGCTGCTTCGCACGCTCCCGGTCGAGATCCGCATAAAGCTGCGGTACGTTGATCTGGTAGCTTGAGAAGACACCAGCCAGCTCAGGCGCGGCCCATGCCTTCTGCAGCACCTGCTGGAGCGCGGTATTGAGCGCTTCATAGCCAAGGTCCGTGCGGTCTTCGATCTGCAGCTTGAAGCCGCCGATGGTGCCAAGGCCCTGCACAGGGGGCGGCGGGAAGATGGCGATAAAGGCTTCCTCGATGCCGCCGAACTTCTGCTGCAACCGACCCGCAATCGCACCACCTGACATTTCGTCACCCTTGCGCTTCTCGAAGTCGTCAAGGCTCACGAATACAATGCCCGCGCTCGAGCTGTTGGTGAAACCGTTGATCGACAGGCCAGGGAACTGGATGGCACTTTTCACGCCCGGTTCAGCGAGCGCAATTTCACCCATCTCGCGGATCACCGCTTCGGTGCGTTCAAGCGTGGCACCGTCCGGCAGTTGCGCGAAGCCGACAAGATACTGCTTGTCCTGCCCCGGCACAAAGCCTTGCGGCACCTCCTCGAAGCCCTGATAGGTGAGGCCGAGCAGCACAGCATAGAGGCCAACCGCAATCGTTTTACGGCCAAGGCTTTTGCTCACGCCATTCGAGTAAGCGTCCGAGCTTTTACGGAACACATTGTTAAAGCCGCGGAAGAAACCGCCAAACACCTTGTCCATGCCACGCGTCAGCGCGTCTTTCGGTGCGTCGTGGCCCTTCAGCAGAAGGGCAGCGAGCGCCGGGCTCAGCGTGAGCGAGTTGAAAGCTGAAATCACGGTCGAGATGGCGATCGTCAGCGCAAACTGCTTGTAGAACTGGCCAGTGAGGCCGCTGATGAAGGCAATCGGTACAAACACCGCCACAAGCGTGAGCGAGATGGCGATAATGGGTCCCGAGACTTCACGCATGGCCTGATAGGTCGCTTCCTTCGGCTGCATGCCTTTCTCGATATACCGTTCGACGTTCTCGACCACCACGATGGCATCATCCACCACGATGCCGATCGCCAGTACCAAGCCAAACAGAGAGAGAGCATTGATTGAGAACCCGAACATGAGCATCAACGCAAAGGTACCGACGATCGACACGGGAACAGCAAGCAGCGGAATAATCGATGCCCGCCATGTCTGGAGGAAGACAATCACGACAAGCACCACAAGCGCGACCGCTTCAAGAAGGGTTTTCACCACGGCCTCGATCGACCCACGCACAAAGACGGTGGGGTCATATTCGATGGCGTAATCGACACCTTCGGGGAAATTCTTTTTCAGTTCTTCCATGGTCGCGCGCACGTCATCCGAAATCTGGATGGCGTTGGCACCCGGTGCCTGGAAGATCGGGATACCGACGGCGGGCTTGCTGTCGAGCATGGAACGGAGCGCATATTGCTGCGCACCAAGCTCGATGCGCGCCACATCCTTGAGCCGCGTGATCTGGCCTGCGTCACCGGCGCGGATGATGATATTCTCAAACTCGTCCACGCTCTCGAGCCGTCCTTTGGCGTTGATCGGGAACTGGATCTCGATACCGTCATCATAAGGCGCACCGCCGAGGGTACCGGCTGCGACCTGGATATTCTGTTCCCGCACCGCGGCTACAACTTCGCTGGCGGTCAGCCCGCGCTCTGCGATCTTTTCGGGGTCGAGCCACAGGCGCATGGCATAGTCACCGGCGCCAAAGACCCGGACCTGGCCCACCCCTTCAATGCGGGCAAGCTGGTCCTTGATATTGAGGATGGCATAGTTGCGCAGGTATAGCGGGTCATAACGTTCGCTCGGCGAGCGCAGGTGCACCACCATGGTGAGATCGGGCGAGCTTTTCACCGTCGTCACACCGAGCCGCCGCGTCACCTCAGGCAGGCGCGGCGTGGCTTGTGCCACCCGGTTCTGTACCTGCTGCTGCGCGAGGTCGGGGTCGGTGCCGATGCGGAAGGTGACCGTCAGGGTCATCATGCCGTCAGATGTGGCTTGCGAGAACATATAGAGCATGTTCTCAACCCCGTTGATCTGCTCCTCCAAGGGTGTTGCCACCGTCTCGGCAATCACTTTGGGGTTGGCGCCGGGGAACTGCGCGTTCACCACAATCGACGGCGGCACCACCTCGGGATATTCGGAAATTGGTAGGCGGAACATGGCAATCAGGCCGCCCAGGAAGATGATGATGGACAGCACACCCGCAAAAATGGGCCGGTCCACAAAAAACTTGGAGATATTCATCTAGTGTCTCCGCCTCATGGCCTCGCGCGCAGGGGCGCTGGCGTTAATTCGCAAATCCGCCACGAGAGCGTGGCAAATATCGGCTTCAGGAAAACGACAACACCGAACAAAACGCACCTTCCCGGGCGCACCCCGGACATTGAATGCCCGGGGTGCCCGGGGGTTACCGCTTTGTGGGTTGCCTTGAACTGGGGGTTCGGAACTTAGCGGCTTTGGATAGCGTTGCTGGCGGTCTGGACCACGTCCTCGCTTTTGGCGGCGACGGTCACGTTCGGGCGAACGCGCTGAAGGCCGTTCACGATCACACGGTCACCTGCCTCAAGGCCCGAGAGAACAACCCGGCCACCCTGAACACTGCGTCCAAGTTTCACTTCGCGGTATTCGACCACATTATCAGAGTTCACCGTGTAGACGAACTTTTTGTCCTGATCGGTACCAACCGCGCGGTCACTTACCACAAGCACTTCCTCCTTGGAGGGCGAGCCAAGGCGGATGTCGGCGAACATGCCCGGCGTCAGCGCGCCGTCCTTGTTCTCGAACACCGCACGGGCGCGGATCGTGCCTGAGCGCAGGTCAAGTTTGTTGTCGAAGGAATAGAGCTCACCCTCATAAGACACGCTCTTGTCGCCGGCGAGGGTCAACACAACCGGCATCTTGCCGCCGTCTGCGCCTTGCCGTTTGGCTGCAACATAGGTGCGTTCGTCCACGTTGAACTCGGCATAGAGCTTGTCGTTTGAGACGATGGTCGTCAGCACCGGTGCCGAAACACCCGCTTCGATGAGGTTGCCTTCCGTGATTTCCGGACGGCTGACGATGCCGGAGACCGGTGCCGTCACATGCGCATAATCAAGGTTGAGTTTCGCTGTCGTGAGCTCGGCCTCGGCGGATTTCACAGCCGCAAGCGCAACGTCATAGTCGTTCTTGCGTTTGTCGTACGCGCTTTTGGAGACAAAGCTGCTTTCCACCAGTTCGGCGGCGCGCTTCAGCTCTGCTTCCGTCAGCACCACTTGCGACTTGGCGGAAGCAAGCTGTGCTTCAGCCCGGGCAAGGGCCGCCTCAAACGGACGTGGATCGATCACAAACAAGAGGTCGCCTTTGCTGACGACATCACCGTCCGCAAATGCCACTTCATGAATGGTGCCGCTCACCCGTGGGCGGATTTCCACATAGTCAACCGCGGTCAGGCGGCCGGAAAATTCGCTCCACTGGCGGATGGCTTCCGGGCGGATCGTGTTGACCACAACCTCAGGCGCGGCCGGGGCTGCGGCTTCACTTGGCGTGTCACCCGCATGGGCATCGTCAAGGTGGTAGGCACCAACACCGCCCACAAGGGCGGCAGCCAGCAGGGCTGCAATCGCAGTATGGCGCTTCAGATATGCTTTTTTGCTGCTCATTTTTTTGTCCTCGGCTCTGTCGTTTTAACCGGTTACATACCAGTCGGTCTGTTTCGCTTGGTACCAAGATGCATACCGATCGGTATGTTTTCAACCCTCACCGCGATTTATAGTTCTGATAAGCGCCATTCAGGAACGTGATACCCGCAGGTTTCTGCGGCTTGCAGCACAGCCATGCGGAAAATGCAAAGCTCCCCGCCGCGAGACGGAGAGCTTTCAGGCAAAAGTTCGGAACAAACAGGCAAACTGACCCGCAAAAGTGGGGGCAGGCACGACTCAGGCGGCCTGTTCCTCGGGTTTTGGCATCACACGATATTCCGCCTTGAGGTCAAGCAGGCGGTAAAGCCCCTCGCGAATATCTTTCTGCACGATATCGATATCGGCATAGGTGCGACCGAACAGCAGCAGGCCCTGGATATATTGCATCATCATGCGCGCCACTTGCTCGCAGTCCGGATCGCCATTCAGATAACCACCGGCTTTGAGGCCGCGGGCTAGCGCCAAGTCATATTGGATGGCGTTCTGGCACATGATACGGCTGGCTTCGCGTACCTTGTCTTCCCCGGTACCCACTTGTGCACCTGAGGTGAAGAAAGGGCAGCCAAGCACAGGGTTGTCATCCCCCTCGTCCGAGGCCTGATGGTCAAGGATGTGGGCAACCAGGTTTTCAAGTTGCTGGAGCGGCGTGTAGCGCGGCGAAAAAATCTCGTCGAGTTCCGGCTGTTTCTGAGCCCAGTGGTGCAGGGACGCCTCGTAGAAAAGGTCCGCCTTGGTCTCGAAATAGTGGTAGAAGCCACCCTTGGTGACCCCTGCACACTTGCAGATTTCATTCACCCCGACACGGGTGTAATTGCTCTTCCAGATGAGATCGATTGCCGTATCCAGCAATTTCTCACGGGTATTTTTTGGTCTTGTCATTTCAACCTCTTTTATGCCTTCCCGACAGGAGGGGCTGAACATCATTACCCAGTATATACATACCGGTCGGTATCTTTTCAAGGTTGGTTCACCGCACGGCCGGACCATGTCACCCGGCGTGTATCCAGAAATGAAACAGGGCGTTCGAATTTTTTATAGTGGAAATTATCGGGGGGACTGCCTATCTACAGGCCATAACAAACACAAAACACAACTACCACGACAGGAGACCAACAATGAATACGCTGAATGCGCAAGGCAGGGCCGACCCCTCAGGCGGTACTTCCAAGATCACGACAATCCTCAATCTCGTCGCTGTGAGCGGGTTTGTCGTCTACATGTTCCTCATCTAGGGAACCAGCGCTTTGCGGGCGACGGTATCAGGCCGTCGCCGCTTCCACCTCATGTTTGATGCGAATACGGTCCTGCTCGGTCACGCCCAGGAGGCCAGCGATTTTTGCCAGCACATTCGCCTCAAAATTGTCGATCCGGTTATCCGCAAACGCGACCTGCCACAAAAGCCGTACGATCTCCTGCCGGCCTTCCTGATCCAGTTCCGACGTGATGGTGCGTGTGAAACGGTAGAGGCACGAGGCGTCCTGCTCTTCCTCTTCCGCGTCTTCGATGATCTGTTCCGCTTCTTCCGCCGTCAGCCAGAAATGTTCGGTCAAGCAGTCGGTCAGGCGTTCGCGCTCGTCGTCGTCAAAGTCGCCGTCCACGGATGCCACATGCACCAGAAGCGCCGCCGTCGCGAGCTGCAGCTCATTCGCCTTGCTGCCTTTTGCCTTGTCACCAAGCCCAAGAAGCTCTGCCACCTTGTTCCACATCGCTGTTTCCTTGTTATTCTTCTGCCTCAAGCCTTTATATGGCCATGCCGCTGCTTCGCTCAAGCCTTGTCGGTAAATTCTGAATTCAAGAGCAAGCATCGGGGAGCGCAGAGGCGCCGCCCCACCTATGTTGGCTGCAATGCTTGACATCCCCCAAAAGGAGTGAACCATGACACATGCAGCAACCATCAGAATGACACCGGCAGGCAATAGCGTGACGCGCGGCACTACATATCAGGACAATGAGGCAAAATGGCAGGCCGTGATCGGCCGCGATGCGAGAGCGGACGGCAGCTTCTTTTTCTCGGTGCTGACCACAGGTGTCTATTGCCGCCCGTCCTGCGGGGCCCGCACACCGCGGCGCGAGAATGTGGATTTTCACGCAAGCCCCGAGGCAGCCGAGAAAGCGGGCTTCCGCCCCTGCAAGCGCTGCCGCCCCCTCGACACCCCCGCCTGGACCGAGCGCGAAGCGCTGGTGGCGCGCGCCTGCCGTTTCATTGAGGAGGCGGAAAGCACCCCGGTGCTCGCAGACATCGCAGCACACGCGGGCCTCAGCCCCTATCATTTTCACCGCATCTTCAAAGAGATCACCGGCGTAACGCCAAAAGCCTATGCGAGCAGCCACCGCACCAGAAGTGTGAAAGGCAGCCTCAAGGAAAGCCGCACGGTCACGGAAGCCATCTATGACGCGGGCTATAACACAGGCAGTCGCTTCTATGAAAAAGCGCCGGGTTTCCTTGGCATGACACCAACCGAATACCGCGCGGGCGCCAAGGGACTGACGGTGCGCTACAGCATTTCGCCCTGTTCGCTCGGCTTCATGCTGATGGGCACTACCGCGCGCGGCATCTGTACCATCCAGCTTGGCGACAGCGAGGCAGGCCTCGTGGCAGCGCTCAGGGCCGAGTTTCCGGGCGCGCGCCTTGAAGAAGCGGCAGACGATATGAACGGCTGGCTGAAGGGCGCGCTGACCCTTGTCGACAAGGGCAAACAGACGCTTGACACCCTGCCGCTCGATATCCGCGGCACCGCGTTTCAACAGCAAGTATGGCAGGCGCTTCGGGATATCCCCGAGGGTGAAACCCGAACCTACACCGAGGTCGCAGAAGCCATCGGCAAGCCAAAAGCCGTGCGCGCAGTTGCCAATGCCTGTGCGAACAACCGTATCGCCATCGCCATTCCCTGCCACCGTGTCATCCGGGGTGACGGCTCCCTGAGTGGGTACCGGTGGGGTGTGGAACGCAAAGCCAAGCTTCTGAAGCGGGAGGCTGGTGAATGAGCGTGGCGGCAAAAGTGCAAAGCGTGGACTGGCAGGCGGTACAAACCGGCCTGATGGATGAGGGCTACAGCATCATCCGCGGGCTGTTGAGCACGGAAGAATGCACCGCGTTCCGCGCGGCCTATGATGACGAGGACCGCTACCGCAAGCAGGTCATCATGGCGCGGCACGGCTACGGTGAAGGCGACTACCGCTATTTCCGCTACCCACTGCCGGACACGCTGGCGACGCTGAGGCGGGAGAGTTTCCCGCCGCTTGCCCGCGCGGCCAATGAATGGGCTAAACGATTGGGCCGCGACACCCGTTTCCCACAGGATCACGCTGCCTTCAGCGCTCTGTGCCATGAAAAAGGCCAGCTTCGCCCCACGCCGCTGATCCTCCGCTACGGCAAGGGCGGCTATAACCGCCTGCACCAGGACCTGTACGGCGAGGTATATTTCCCCTTCCAGATGGCCATCCTCCTCAGCGCGCCGGGTGAGGAGTTCGAGGGCGGCGAATTTGTGCTGGTGGAAAACCGCCCGCGCATGCAGTCCCGCCCGCGGGTGGTGCCGCTCAAACAGGGTGACGCCGTGGTCTTCGCCGTCAACGAACGCCCGCAACTGGGCAAAAACGGCTACCATAAGGTGAGCCTCAGGCACGGCGTGGCCGACATCACCAAAGGCGAACGCTATACGCTTGGTGTGATCTACCATGATGCACTTTAGGCGCGCGGCATGACGGATCTTTTTGCTGCACTCGGGCCGGATGTTGAGCCACTCGGGCACGGGGCATACCTGTTGCCCTCCTTCGCAGACACGGATGCCCTGCTCCGAGAGATACCGCCCCTTCTGAACGCCGCCCCGCTCCGGCGTATGATGACACCGGGCGGACGGCAGATGAATGTGGCGATGAGCAATACAGGCGCATATGGCTGGGTCTCGGACGCGCGCGGCTACCGCTATGACGCGGCGGACCCTGTGAGCGGCAAGCCATGGCCTGCAATGCCCGCGACCTTCATATCGCTTTCGAAACAAGCGAGTGAAAAAGCGGGGTATGAGGGTTTTGAGCCGGACGTCTGCCTGATCAACCGCTATGAGGTTGGCACCAAACTCAGCCCGCATATCGACCAGGACGAAGCCGACAAGGGCTGGCCGATTGTTTCGGTCTCCATTGGCATCCCGGCGGTGTTCCAGCTATATGGCCCGGTGCGTGGCGGCAAGGCGCGGAACGTCGCGCTTCATGACGGGGACATTGTTGTGCTTGGCGGCGAGGCGAGGCTGTTTTACCACGGGGTCAAGGCCATCGCACCCGCGAACGACCCGCGCATTGGCGCCGTGCGGTTCAACCTGACCTTTCGCCGCGCACGTTGAGCTTGCCTGTGCCAAAACTGTGCGGAAACTGTGCCATACCACAGCAGCCGCATTTCCGGTCATTTGACGCTTGATCTGATTTTTTTTTATGCTAGAAGATGCGCCACGCAAAACGCGCCCGCGTTTTCGCGTCACGGTGAATGTGCCGGTATAGCTCAGCTGGTAGAGCAGTTGATTTGTAATCATCAGGTCCCGGGTTCGATTCCTGGTGCCGGCACCACTTTCCCCTTAAAAATCAATAACTTATAAGATGAAATATCTTCCGAGAATTTTTACCAAAAAATTCTGGAAGCATTTTGGAAGCAGATTTGACAAATCACAAACTTCCGCTTGTACACAGAGTTACACCCCGCACAAAGTCACACATGAAAAACTATAGAGGTGACACTCGGCATAGTTTCATTATTGTAATGAATACAAACTTGAGACTGAGAAGGTGTGACAATTGATTATCCAAGAATATCTAGAGCGCGTAATCGAAGTGTACAAAACCGGCGTCGCGACGGAGCATTCCTACAGGTCTGCGCTAGAATACCTTTTTCATTCTCTCGATCAGGAGATACAAGCACTTAACGAACCCAAAAGAGTAAAGTGCGGAGCCCCGGACTTTATCGTAAACCGTGGTGAAATTGCTATTGGTCATATTGAGGCCAAGGACATAGGCATCGACCTCGCACACTTGAAAGGAGTCAATGTCGACCAAAAAAAGCGCTACCTGAAAGCCCTCCCGAATCTGATCTACACCAATTGCCTTGATTTTGAATTTTACCGTGATGGGGAACTTCTTCGGCGCATTTCTATCGCTGAGCCCCTAATGGGCATAAGCAGCAAGCCAGAAAACTTTGATGAATTAGAGCACCTACTGCGGGAGTTTATCTCGCAACGCCCACAAACCATCACGTCGTCCCAGACTCTTGCGGAGATGATGGCAGGTAAGGCCGTCCTTATAAAAGACGTGCTCCACCGAGCCCTGCTGGAGGACGATTTTGACGAAAGCGAACTGAAAGCTCAGTTTCAAGCCTTCCAGAGTCAGTTGATCCACGACATCAACCTTGAAGACTTTGCCGATATCTATGCCGAAACCATCGCATACGGGATGTTTGCCGCACGATTGCATGATCAAAGCCTTGATAATTTCAGCCGTCAGGAAGCACTCGAACTGCTACCAAAATCAAACCCATTTCTCAGGGCCTTGTTCAGCTACATCGCCGGGCCCGACTTGGATGGCCGCATTAAATGGATCATCGACGATTTAGCGAACGTATTTCAAGCATGCGATGTTGGGAAATTAATGGTGAATTTCGGGAGCCTAACCCAACGCAAAGACCCCTTCCTACATTTTTATGAAACATTCCTGGCTGCCTACAACCCCAAAAAACGTAAGGCGCGTGGCGTCTGGTACACACCTGAACCTGTTGTAAACTTTATAGTGCGCGCTGTAGATGAAGTGCTCAAAACCGAATTTGGGCTACAGATGGGGCTTGCCGACAACAGCAAAATCACAGTGGACTGGGATACTGGCCAAAAAGAACTCACCAAAAAAGGAACGGTTGCCAAGTCTGGCAAAAACGCCACTACAAAAAAGGAGGTGCACCGCGTGCAAATTCTGGACCCCGCGACGGGCACCGGCACCTTTTTGGCTGAAGTGATTAAACAAATTGCCCCACAGGTAAAAGGCGTGGCCGAGGGCATGTGGTCACAATACATCGAGAAAGAACTGGTACCGCGCCTGCACGGGTTTGAGTTGTTGATGGCATCCTATGCCATGTGTCATATGAAGTTGGACATGGTGCTGACCGAAATGGGTTACAAACCCACCAGCGCTCCGCCCCGCTTGAGCGTCTATCTGACAAATAGCCTTGAGGAGGGCGACCCGGCCAACCAAACACTTCCCTTCGCCCAGTGGCTGTCGGACGAGGCCAAGCAAGCCAACAGTATTAAGCGGGATATGCCGATCATGTGCATAATAGGCAATCCTCCTTATAGTGGACATTCGTCAAACAACAGCGACTGGATCAACAACCTTATTGAAGATTACAAACGAAGTGCCGCACTAAAGAGACCCGCTCAAGCGAAATGGCTTTCTGACGACTACGTAAAATTCATTCGCTTTTCTGAACACATGATTGAAAAAAACGGAGAGGGAATTCTCGCGTTCATTACCAATCATGGCTATTTGGACAATCCAACTTTCATGGATATGCGCTTACACCTGATGGAGACTTTTGACTCGATCTACGTGCTTGACCTACACGGGAATGCAAAAAAGAAAGAATGCATGCCAAACGGAACACCTGACAAAAATGTTTTTGATATTCAACAAGGTGTAGCAATTTTTGTAGGCATTAAAAAGAAGGGCGCACGGGCAAAGGGGACGGCCGCTGTCTATCATCGGCATCTATGGGGAACCCGGAATGAAAAGTATGAATGGTTAGGAAAAAATACTCTCAACCTAGCGCAATTTGACAACATAACGCCACAGGAAAGCCCCTGGCTTTTCATTCCAGTGGATCGAGAGTTATTGGCTAAATACAATTCATATATGCCACTGGACCTTTTGATGGGCTCAAATGGAAGACCCGCGCCCGGCATGGTTACTACGCACGATCAGTTTGCAATTTCTTGGTCCGAAAAGGACATGGAAAATAAAATTGAAAAATTGGTGGGATCTGAAAACGAAGAGGCCGCGCGAAATGAGTACAGACTATGCACTCAAGATCAATGGGACTACGCCAGCGCAAAGGCTGCATTAAGTAAAGGTAAATGGAGGGAGAACATAACTCAAATAGCATATAGACCCTTTGATTTTCGATACACTATTTATGACTCAAATGTCGCCGTTCATCGACGTGAACGCGTAACCCGACACATGTATCGCAAACAGAACTATGCTCTCCTAACAACAAAGGCCACGAGGGATAGTCGTTTTTGCCATGTATTCGTGACCAACTTAATTAGCGAAGCGATTTTTCTGTCTGGTACTACCGCATCCAACGCTATGGTCTTCCCGCTGTACCTGTACCCCCGGGATGATGAACTTGACCAAACTCGACGCATAAATTTCGACGACCGTTTGTGGTCAAAACTCAAAGCAAAGGCTAGTCACCCTGAGAATGGAGAGCCCGATGAAGTTGCCACTTTTGACTACATTTACGGAGTACTGCATTGCCCAGACTACAGAGACATATATAAAGATTTTTTAAAATCGGGCTTTCCACGAATTCCATATCCAGAAAGCCCCGATAACTTCTGGCACATAGTGGAAAAAGGAAGAAAACTCAGGCAGTTACACCTAATGGAAGACGTCGCGATTGGCGAAGCGCCCTATACACTTCGGGCCATTGAGGATGCCGTATGCGACAATACTGTCGACACACCGCAGTTTTTTGAAACCAGCGAAGGTATTGGCAAAGTACAAATTAACGCTGGGCAGTATTTTGAAAACGTGCCCATAGTTGCATGGAATTTTTATATTGGCGGGTATCAGCCAGCTCAGAAATGGCTAAAAGACCGAAAGGGCCGAACGCTCAACTTTGATGATGTGCGGCACTATCAGAAAATTATCAAGATTCTAGCGGAAACTGACCGCATTATGAATGAGATCAAGATGCCCCTAAATTAAGGTTTGCCCCAGTTACCGCCTCGATCAGAGCATCGAAATTAGAATCTGCCTGATCGAGGCAATAAAAAACCGTATAAAATAGGGAAAGCGTATCTCACTTAATCCGCGAGAACCCAGACCCGCTGCAAGGGGATTTCGACCTGAAACTCTTCAGGCAGTTCCTTGTATATGCCCTGAAGCTCATGCACGAGCTCTTCCGCATTCCAGAGGCGAATATTGAAAAAATCCCGGCGCGCTTCCTTGAGAACATCGCTGGTAAAGCCGCCCCACGCGACAAACAGGCCGTGCTGTGCCTTGAAATTCTGCATCACACCCTTCAGGCCGTTATAGTCGGCAATTCCGGTGGCTTGATCGCTGGACTTTACCTGTACACAGAGCTTTGGCTCATCAAAGCCCATGGAACCTTTCGCTGCGAGCAAGTCAGCACCGCCGTCAGGCCCTTTCCGCTGGTTCACCATCACGGTATAGCCCTGCGCGCGAAGGATTGCTGCGACAAGCTCTTCCATTCTGTGCCCGTGAAATTTGCGACCAATAAAGTCGCTGATTTGTTCCTTGGCCCTTTCTTCAAGATCAAGCGTACCTTCCACTTCAGCTTCCGCATCCGCGGTCGCCTCCCTTTGGGAAATTCGGTATTCCTTGCCTTCCAGCAACGCCTTGAGGCGATTCTCAGCATCATTCCTGCTGACGGTAAAGACCGTCAGGGAAGAGCCGAAGGAATTCAGAATATCCTGATCGATTTTATTGCGCGGGATCGGCTCCCCCTGCCATTCAATCTTGCGGCTGTGTTTGGCGTCATAGGGGTGATCTGCCAGATATTCATAGTCTCCGGCAATCCGCCCAAAAGCGATGGCCGGGCGGCCCTTGAGCGGGAGAGCGAACATATGGCCCACTTTCATCGCATGGCGAAAGTTATAGACTTGCGCTGCATGGTTCTTAATGCGCTTGATTTTGGTTTCCGGGCTGGCGGCTTCAAGCATCGCCTCAATATCATCTTTGGAACTGATATTTGTGAGATCAGGCAAATCCCCCCAACCAATGAACGCCCGCCCTTCCTCCAAGGCCATATCCTCACGCTCCCCATAGCTGCCTGCACGCGCTACCCAAACTGTCATGTTTTACTCCCCAATCTGTTTTTAAACCGCCCAATACGCACGCACTGCGTGATAACAGACAATCCTGCATATCAATTTATTCTCTATAGTGTATATGTGACAATAGTGACAATAGCGATAGGCGCAGTTCAATTGTCACTATTGTCACATGCTACAGGTAAGGAGCTTCGCGCATGGCTGATGACGAATATGATCAGGGATGGAAGAAGAGACCCGCGCATTCAACTAGGCCCCCTCGCCCTTCCGCGTACTATTCTTATGGCAAGAAACCAATCAAGAGCAGCTTCATCACCGCGGAATTCACGGTAGATGCCGATGAGGTCGCTGCAAAGATAGCGGAGTATCAACTAGACTATCCACCTGCCGCTTATGCCACCAAACTGCTTTCCCAAACCCCGAGCATACATGGACAGGTAACACTCAGATTTGAGCGCTATCCGAGTGCTGATTAATTAGCGACAGCCCCGGGCTCACCAGATACCGTTCTTGCGCTTTGCCGGGTGTATCTCCTTGCCGGACGGGCGCCGCACGCAACCAGTGGAAGCCGACCAGATCATTCACCGCTTTTTTCGTGTCCGCAGCCCCAATGCCGCGCAAGGGACCGCTGCGCCCAAGTTCGCGCACAGTGAATTCACTGACGCGGCTAGCCAAGATATGCTGCGCCAGCATAACGGTATTTTCACTCACCCCCATTTGCGCGGCGAGGCCGTGGGCGCGCTCCGCCATCGGGATCAGATAGCTTTCCACCAGTTTGATTGCAGCCTCCACCGGCGCGGCTGACACCTGCACAGGGTCGCCGTCACCCTGCCCCGCCGCCCAGTCCAGATACTCCAGCACCAGCGCGAGCCTAAGCGCGAGACCGGGCAGCTTGCCCCACCAGCCCGAGAGCCTGCCCCTTGGCTCCCGCTCCGCCAGTTCCTGCCACCACGCATGAAATATATCCGCCGCATCGCCTTCGAGCGGCAATATGCGCGGCACCTTCACACCGTCCCGCTCCTCATGCTCAAGGGCCGCCAGCCTTACGAGCGCCTGCTCAAGCGCGCCATCATCGGGGATGAAGCGCGGGCGCTGCCGCTTTACCGGGTTCGGGTAAAAATAGAGGAAGCGTGCGCTCAACCCGTCGTCATCCCCGTTCATGACGCAACTTCCCAGCCGGTCCGGCTGGATACCGCCGAGCACGGAACTGGCGAGATAGGGAATATGGAGCGGCCCGCCGTTTTTGACCCTGTCCACCGTATAGGGCCGCCCGCCGAAAGTCTCGAGCCAGAAGGCGCGGTCACCACCCCGCGCGCTGGAATAGCGGTCGAAACTAGCGAACCATCCGGCCAGTTCATCCCTATAGGTCAACACCCCTTTAGGCTGTCCTTCAAGCACGCCTGCAAGCGCTTCAACAGTGGTATCACGCACGCACAGGCGCTTGCGCGCCGGGGCCGTTGGCGCGACCGCGCGGGCTGGCATCAGGGGAGGTGCGACGCCCTTGTCCTGCGCATCTTTTGCTTCCCTCTCCCACTTCTGGCGCGCTAACCCCGCTTCCAGCTTGTCCGTCTCATATTCCCGCGTCGCCTCCGCATGGGCTTCCACATATTGCGCTTCAAGCTTGCGAAGAACGGACAATACCGGGTCCATCGCCGGGCTTTTGCCTGCGGAAGGAGTACCGACAAGCGCTGACCACATGACCGGGATTTCCTTCCACCCCTGCCACGGCGATACCGCACGTGACGAGCCGATAAGCGATGCAGAGGCCGTGATCAGCGCCGCAGCAACATAATCAACCGGGGCCGATTTGCTCTCCGCCGTCTGGCCTGCCCAGGTGGCAAGGGTCGCGGGGAATATCTCCAGCGGGAACCGTGGCGGCTCCACTTTCGCTTCAAGGAAAGACCGGTCCGGCTCGGGCCAATTGTCATTGGCGGGCACGCGCTGCCCTATAGGGGCGTGGTGGGTATTTTCCCTATAGGGTGTGGCCTGATCCAGAATGCTGCGAATTTCTTCTATAGAAAAACCGGCTTCAAACGCGTCCGCCACATCCCATCCCTTGGGGCACACCTCCCCTATAGAACGTGATGTAAACGTATCGTTATGCACTGCGTTACCTATACATATACGTAGGGCCTGCTCCCCTACGTTACGTAACGTAGTGTTATGTATATCTATAAGCTTTACATGGGCACCGGCTGCCAGCAGTTCCCGCGCGGCGGCATAAGCGTATGACATGCCCGCCTCGTCATTGTCCGGCCAGATCGTGACCTCAAAGCCTTGAAGCGGTGACCAGTCGGTCAGGTGGGCGGCATTGCTGCCGCCCATGGAAGCCACGCTCAACACATCATGTTTCATGAGCGCATCGGCGCATTTTTCACCTTCCACCAATACCACCTGCCGCGAAGTGGCATCCGCGAGGTATTCCAGCCCGTAAAGCGGTCGCACCGCCGGGGCCTTCCATTCCCCGGCTTGCGCATCATAAGGGCGTATCTGTTTGCCGGAGCCGGTTCCAAAGCGGTACACGGCAGCAAGGATGTTTCCCGCCGCATCCCTGTAGGGATAGACCCTATCCGGCGTACCCAGTTGCGGGTGATAGCGTGGCAATTCAGTTATCATTGGCTGCTACCCCCGCAAGCTTGGCGATATAGTCCGCCGCATCGCCCTGCCGCATACCGTATAGATAAGCCGCAAGGCTGATCAGGTCGCCGCCACTGTCGCCCGTGGCATAATCCGCCCACCGGCCATTGTGCATATTGATCTTGAAGGACCCGGGCGTCCTGTCCGCCCGGGTGGGGTTGAGAGCAACCCAGTAATGCCCTTCCCTGCGTCCCTGCGGCAACACCGAGGGCACAAGGCAGGAAATCATGGGGAAAATGGCATCATTCAGCCGGGCAAACTTGTTCCTAGTTGTCATTGGCGGCCTCCGACGTAGAGGACACCAGCTTGCTCTCGATCCACGCATCGAGGTCAGCGCGGCGATAGCGGATAGACCGGGCGGACACTTTTACAAAACGCGGTCCGCCGCCCCGCAAGCGCCAGTTCTGGAGCGCACGGACCGTGTAGCCCAGATAAAACGCCGCCTCTTTCTCATCGATCAGGCGGGCGTGATAGTCGGATGGTTGTGCATTCTTGTGCATCGTTGACTCCTGAAGTCGTTGTTGATGCACATAGGATCACGCGATTTTCAGACACAAAAAACGACACAAAACCACAAATTAGTTTTGTGTTTTTTGTGCCTCTTGAGCCTTCCTGATATTTCGCCGGACAGTTTCATCATGAAGACCTCTCTCGTCGCCCGGCGTCTTATGCAAAACCAACTCACGCACCATATAGGCAATGGTCTTGACGGGGGTGGATGGCCCGACTTTGCCTTCTGATCGGAGTTGTTCGTAAGCTTCGAGAATTTCAGCGCGCCGCGACTGCCGACCGACGGGCGCGCTGTCGCGTTCGGTAAGCTCCGGCAAGTGATGCAATCCCACTTGCTTGCCATCGTCATGTGGTGGGGAAAATTCCTCCAGCCATTCAGGCAACGCGATACGAACATCCACATAGCGTTGCGCGCCCAGCACCATTTCGTTTTTGTCCCATACATATTCGCCCCGCTCCACAACGTCGCGCGGCACCGGGAAAGCAAGGTCCTGAATTCTTCTATCGGGATTGAACCCTAGGGCAATCATACGCCCCGAATTTATCCAGCGCGCACAAACTTGCCTTAGCTCCGCGTCAAACGCCTCGAACTTTTGCTTGTCTCGTCGGTAACGTTCGATTTCAGCATTCAAATAATCCTGCCCAAATTTGAGTAAGACGCCCACGGCACCGTGCCCCTCAATGGCATCAGAAGCCTTCTTGTCTGCCGATGAGTATTTATGCTGTGGGCCGCCTTTTTCTCTTAATTCAGCATATTTCTCACGAGTTTTAGGCATTTGGAAACAATGATAAGCCTCCGCCATCGGGAAGCCACGGTCCCACAGCCGCTGGCATACGGTGGATGGTATCTTGGAAATATCCATTACTTCTTGGCTCCCCTACCAGAAAACAAACCGGACACCACTCCCGACATAGTCTCCGCCACTGAATGCATGGAGGCATCCGCCAGATGGGCATAGCGCGCTGTTGTCTGGGGCTGTGAGTGGCCCAGAAGCTTACCGATCATGGGCAGGCTGTGGCCCGCCTCCACCATGATTGAGGCAAAGGTGTGCCGAAGGTCATGGATGCGCACATCCTCCAGCTTCGCCCGCTTCCTGATCCGCCGCCAAGGCTTTTGCAAATCATTCATGGGCTGGCCGTCCACCTGCCCGGCAATCACATACGGGTTGCCCGGCTTGCGCGGTAGCGCGTCCAGCAGTTCTTTCACCTCCGGCCCGAAATAGACTTTCTTCGCGCCGGTCTTGCTGTCAGGCAACATGAAACAGCCTTCTTTGACGTAATCCCATTTGAGGGTCTGGATTTCGCCAAGCCGGGCACCGGTCAATAACAGAAGCTGGAAAGCAGCCACCACATGAGGGGTTTCGGTGCCCTCCTCCTCACACTGGCGCAACACGTTACCCAGCCGCTCTATCTCCTTGCCGTTCAAATACCTGTCCCGCTTGTTTTCCCGGTATTTCTTGACGTGGCGACACGGGTTGCTTCCGTCAGGGCGCAAGCCCCACTGTTCACAAAGGTTCATCATCTTGGAAAGCGCTGCAAAGGCCCGGTTGGCTTGAATGGGCGTTTCCCGCAGGCCATGCATGAACTTGGCAACGTCGGACCGCGTAACGGACTCCACGTTGTAAACGCCAAGGGCTGGCTTGATGGATTTCTCAAGCACGATTTCATACTGCCGCTGGGTGTTCGGCTTCAGGTGCACCTTTACGTGTTCCTCCAAGAAGCGGTCACACACCTCACTCACGAGCGGCGCATTGCGAAACATGCGTTTCTCTTCGCTGGGATTACCCCCGAACGATACATCAGACAGCAACGCCCGCGCCTGCTTCCGCGCTTCATCAGCCGTCACTGCCCCGTGCACACCAATCTTCATGCGCCGGGTACGCCCCTCCGCCCGGTACTGGACCAGATAGGTTTTCCGGCCCGACGCAAGCACACGAACGCCGAACCCTTTCAGCTCACTGTCCCAGATGAAATAGTCATTATCTTGAATTTGCGCAGCATCAACTGTACGCTTTGAAAGCTTCATATAGAGGCGCTCCGGTATGATCCCAAGGAATTCTGGAAGCAAAAATCATCAGAATTTCTGGAAGCATTTTGGAAGCAAATGGTGGCGAAATGCAAGATATTTCGGAGAAATGCAGCGCAAACAGAATCGCCATAATGCACTGTAAAATAAGACTTTATAGCACCTCAGCGTAGTTTAGCGAAACCACCAAAACCCGATTTGTAATCATCAGGTCCCGGGTTCGATTCCTGGTGCCGGCACCACTTTCCCCTCAATTTATACCTGACGGACGCACAACCCTTGCCGTTGCTGCTTTCCTTATGGTTCAAGCGCCGCGAAGCCGTGGCCGAGCACGCGGACCATCCGGTCGAGGATGGTTTCAAAATCATCTGACCGGCACAGCCCGCCCGAGAGCACGTCAATACGCCCGGTCTGCGCGAGCGAGAGCGAGATCGCGCCGGAGACAAAGTGGTAATACCAGTAAAGGTCGGCCCTGCTCACCTCGGGGCGCACTTCGGCGAGGAGCTCAACGAGCCGCTCCACCACAGGGTCAAAAGGCGTGTGGGTGGTATCCACATCGCCGCCCATCGCCGTGCTGTTGAGCTTGGCAATCAGCGCGCCGTAGTTCTGGTTGCCCGGGTCGCCCGAGAGCATGAAGCTGAAGGTTGGTTCCAGATAGGCGCGCAACACACCTGTGGCCGTCATATTGCCCGCGTGTGCTTCGGCATACCCGTCAAGCGACGCCTGCCGGGTCTCGTTCACGAGGCCCGCGCGCCGTGCGATCACCGCGTCAAAAAGCCCCGCCTTGTTGTCGAAATAATAGTGCAGGAGCGAGGTGTCAGCGCCCGACGCGGTCGCGATTTCCCGCATGGTGACCCCGTCATAGCCGCGCTTCGCCAGCAACTCCTCAGCCGCGTCCAGAATGCGTTCACGTGATTCTTCCCGCCGGTCGGCCTGTCTTCGCCGTGCCGGTTGTTTCTTCCTTGCTACTGCTACTGCCATCTTTGTCCCTCTTGATTGCCGCTACTTTGGCGCGGGCCAAGCGCGATGACAAGGGTAATGATCATAAATTTATTGATCGTTGAATAAATAAATTGACAAAACCCCTTATTGACGCAAGCCTCTACCTTAGCGCAGGGAAGGCGCTGGCCCTTGGACGGATCCGTCCGGGCTGAAAAGGGAGGATTTCAGATGACCCGTGTTAAACGCACTCTGCCGGCGCGGCTTCTGCTCGCTGGCGTATCAGCCGCGGCACTTGCCACCAGCATGCCCGCTACCGCAAAGGACAGCGCGGATGACGAGGCCGCTTTCGGCATCGACACCATTACCGTGACCGCACGTCGCCGCGACGAATCCATTGTCGATGTGCCGATTGCGCTGAGCACTTTTGACTCGAACAAGCTGGATATGCGCGGCGCGCTTGATATCACGGCGTTGCAGCGCAACACCCCAAACCTGACCTTGCAGGTTTCGCGCGGTACCAACTCCACCCTCACCGCCTTCATCCGCGGCATCGGCCAGCAGGACCCGCTGTGGGGCTTTGAACCGGGTGTGGGCCTTTATGTTGACGATGTTTATATCGCGCGACCACAGGGTGCGATCCTTGATATCTTTGACATCGAACGGCTTGAAGTCCTGCGCGGGCCACAGGGTACACTCTATGGCCGCAACACCATTGGCGGCGCGATCAAATACATTACCAAACGGCTGGGACAGGACACGGAGTTCAAGATCCGCACCAACCTTGGCAACTATGGCCAGCGTGACCTTGTTGCTTCGGGCTCCACCCCACTTGATGACAAGGTGGCCATCGGTGCCGCCATCGGCTGGTATAACCGGGACGGTTACGGCACCAACCATTTCACTGGCGAAGATACCAACAACAAGAAATCCTTCGCGGCACGGGTCACGCTTGAGGCAACACCAAACGAGAACCTGTTCTTCCGCCTGAGCGCCGACCGCACCGAAGACAATTCAAACACCAACCACGGCCACCGCGAAGCCCCTGTGCCCGCGGACTGGGCCGTATTGCCACTTGTGCTGCCTGGCTACAGCCCGTCGGCAGACCCGGTGCCCACGGATGCTTTCCCGGTGCAGGAAAACAAGTATGACACCTGGGCGGGCCTTGGCGACGACAGCGAAGTGACCACGCAGGGCCTCTCGATGCTGGCTGAATGGACGCTGAGTGACAACCTGACGCTCAAGTCCATCACCGCCTACCGCGAGGGTATCACCCATGCGGCGGGAATTGACTTTGACGGCACACCTGCGCCGATCCTCGATATCGCCTCGAGCGGGTCGGTCTATGACGACAACCAGTTCTCGGAAGAACTGCAACTGATGATCCAGAACGACCGCTGGAGCGGGATTTTTGGCGTCTATTACCTCGATGCCAAAGCCACCGGCCAATATGATACCATCCTTGGCATTGGTGCCGCAGCGATCCCGGGTGTTCCTACCCCGCACCTGACACAGGGCACCAGCGGCGAGGTTGACACCAAATCCATCGCCATCTTCGGCGACTTCGATGTGGAACTGGGCGAGCGCTGGAACCTGTCGCTTGGCGGTCGCTGGACCCGCGACAAGAAGGAAGGCACCGTCTTCAAGGCAAACTACCTTGGCCTTGGCTCGCCGATCTCCGGTGGTGACAGTAGCATCCTGATCCAGACGCTCACGGACTATACCCGTGAGCTGACGTTCGAGGAGTTCACCCCGCGTGTGAGCCTGAGCTATTCCCTCGCGGACGACCTCAATGTCTATGCCGCCTACAGCCGCGGCTTCAAGTCCGGCGGCTTTGACATGCGCGGTGACGCCACCGCAACCCCTGCAACAGCAGAAGGTTATGAGCCTGAAACGGTCGACTCATACGAGCTTGGCCTCAAAGGCAACCTGCTTGACGGACGGCTTTCGTTTGCAGGCGCCATATTCCATACCTCCTATGACGGGCAGCAGGTGACCAGCCAGCAGGTCAACCAGGCGGGCACCGGCGTGGTCAGCTTTGTCGACAACGTCGGCTCCTCCACCATCAACGGGGCGGAGATTGAGGCGACGGCATGGTTCTCGAACGCTTTCAGCATTGATTTCGCGCTGGGTTATGTGGACGCCGAATTTGACCAGTATCTGGCCTATGCGCCGGCACCTGGCGGCGGCTATGTGCAGGTAGATGTGGCGGACCAGCGCCAGTTCCAGAACACACCAAAGTGGAACGGCAATGTTGCGCTCAATTATATGATCGACCTCGACAGCCGCGGCACCATTGCGCTTCGCGGTGCCCTGTCGTTCCGCAGTGATGTCAATATGTTCGAGACACCAGCCCCGGCGATTGACCAGCCAGCCTATGAGCTGTTTGACGCCAGCATTGTCTGGACATCAGAGAGCGACAAATGGCGCGTTGGCCTGCATGGCAGGAACCTCGGCAACGAACGTTACCGCACCGGCGCCTATTATTTCCCGGGCCTTGCCTTCGGGGATTCGATTATCGGCTTCTACGGCGCGCCGCGCACCGTTTTTGCCTCGATCGAATATCGCTACTAAAAAACTTATGACGCCGCCGGCCCCTCCCTCCCTTCAGGCTGGCGGCGTTTCCTTTGAGGACAGAGAACCAAAAATGCAGGACTATTTCTGGCGCTCGCACGACGGGCTCAATCTTCATGCCGCCGACCATGCCCCCACCGCGCAGCCCGCAGGCCTGCCCATCATCTGCGTACCGGGTCTGACCCGCAACTGCCGGGATTTCAGCGATTTTGCGCCCTGGGCCGCACATCTCGGGCACCGGGTGCTGGCGGTATCGCTGCGCGGGCGCGGCCTGTCGGACCGTGACCCCAAGCCAAAGCGCTACAACCCCTCGACCTACGCCCGCGACGTGATCAGCCTTCTGGACGCAGCGGGCATCGAGCGCGCCATTTTTGTCGGCACATCGCTTGGCGGGCTCGTGACCATGGAAGCCGCGAAGCGGGCAAGCGGCAGGGTTGCCGCGGCCATCCTCAACGATATCGGCCCGACGGTCGACAGGGGCGGCCTTGCCCGCATTGCGTCCTACGCTGGCACCGCCGCACCGGTGACCGACTGGCCGTCCGCCGCCGCCCACTGCAAGCATATCAACGGCATCGCCTTTCCTGATTTTGTGAATGAGGACTGGCAGCGCCTCGCACGCTGGACCTTCCGGGAAGGGCCGGACGGCGCCCCGGTGATCGATTATGACCGCGCCATCTTCCGCCCTGCCCCCGCGTGGGCGCTACCCATCATGGAGTGGCTTTTGTGGCGGCGTTTCCGGCACCTCGCGAAAGCGCGGCCCGTGCTGGCGATAAGGGGCGGGCTTTCGGACATCCTGTCGTCCGAGACCCTCACCGCCATGCATGACACAAGCCCCAATGTAAGCACTGTAGAAGTGCCCCGCGTCGGGCATGCGCCGACCCTCTCTGAACCTGAAGCCAAGCAGGCGATCAAGGCGTTCCTCGCCAAGCTATAAGGCGCACCCTAGTCGAGCGCGGTGAGCAACACCCCGCTTTTGGACACGTCCGGCACCGTACACTGGCTGCGGTCAAAGCAGCACGGACGGCGTTTGCCGTGTGAAAGCATATCGATGGCGGTGTTGATGCGTTTCTCCCGCGTCTTGGCCACCTTGGTGGCGCGTATCCAGCGCACCCAATCCCAGCGCACGAGCGGGGTGATGTCCGCCCAGGCCTCATGGGCTGCAGGCGAAGCGTTGAGCGCCGCTTTCACATCTGCTGGCACCTCGGGTTCATCCCAATCCTCCACGCTGTCAAGCTGGACCTTCAGCGTATCTCCCGCCTTGACTGCCAGCCTCTCCATGACAGTGTCAGGAAGGGCAAACCAATGGCTACCCTTGCCGTCGGGCTCGACTGCAATGCGCATCGCCACACCACCAATGCTACCTTCCGCCATCGCAAGCCCGCGCGACGGCAGCTTCTGGCTCTCAGCCTTTGGCAAGTGAACGATCGTCCAGCCTTCGATTTCATTGAGAGTTGCGGTGTAATTTATCGCGGCCATGCCATCGACCTCCCGTGTTTCGAGCACCTTATGGTCAAACCAGCTCTATTCCAAGTATTGAAACCGCCTTTTCAGCTCGCCAACCACATCAGGCCGCAGGCATCTCCCATTCGCATATGGGGCGGATGGGATGGGCGCGAAAATAGGCGTCGGCATGTGCGATGAAGGCATCCAGGTTGGGCGAGGCAACCCGGCGCGGCGGGTAGAGCATATGCACGGGGATCTCGGGCCCGTGCACATCAGGCAGCACAGAGACAAGCCTGCCTGCCATCACCCCCGCTTCCACCTGGTAGGAGATGACCCGGGTAATGCCGCCACCTGCTTCCGCAGCGCTCACAGCGGCATCCGCGCTATTGACCATCAGCCGCGGCGTGACGCGGATGGGCTTGAGACCGGGTGCCAGCCGCCATTCGTTGGTGGTGTCAATGGCCTCGAAGGAAATGATATCGTGCTCTAGCAGGTCTTCAGGCTCACGGGGTACACCGACACGGGCGAGATAGTCCGGGCTGGCTACAAGGGCTGCGCACATGCGCCCGATACGCCGCGCGGTCAGGCTGCTGTCGGCAAGCTCTCCAATGCGCACCGCCACGTCGATGCCCTCTTCGGCCATATGGGCATAGCGGTCAGACAGGATCAGGCGCACATCTATGCCGGGCTCCGCCTTCAAAAGCGAGGAGACAATCGGCAACACGTGCAGGCGGCCGAAAAACAGCGGTGCTGCGACAGTCAACCGGCCGCGTGGCGCGGCGCCCTCGCCCCGCGCAAGCCCCTCTGCTGCATCAACGTCCTCGAGGATACGGCGGCAGCTTTCGAGATAAATGCGCCCGCGCTCGGTCAAGGTGACAGAGCGCGTGGTGCGGCTGAACAGCACGAGGCCGAGCGAAGCTTCAAGCTCTGCCACCGCGCGCGACGCCGCGGAAGACGATAACCGCAGGTGACGGGCCGCCTCGGCAAAACTGCCGTGATGGGCCACCGCCACAAAGGTTCGCATGCAATCCAGCCGATCCATCCATTATCCCTATTTCTGCAATAAAGTAATTCTAAAATGCCGTATTATTTTATTATTAGCAACACACTACCTTCAGGACATCCCCGGCGACAAACACAGCGACCGGGAACCATGAAGGAGAATAAAAAATGAACCGGATTTCCATCCCGAGCCACGACACTGCCCCTGAAGCTTCCCGCCCGCTGCTGGACGCTGTCAAAAGCCAACTGGGCGTTGTGCCCAATCTTTTCCGCCTGATCGCCAACAGCCCCAGGGTACTTGAAGGCTTCCTCGGCCTGAATGCCGCGGTTGGCAAGACGCTTGATGTCAAGACCCGTGAGCGCATCGCACTTGCTGTTGCTGAAATCAACGGCTGTGACTATTGCCTCTCGGCTCACACCTACCTTGGTAGCAACATGGCGCGCCTTGATGACAGCGAAATCAGCCTCGCCCGTGAGGGCCGTTCCGCTGACATGCGGGCAAATGCTGCGGTTTCCTTCGCAGCCAAGGTCGCCCGCACCCGTGGCCGTGTTGAAGACGCCGACCTCGCCGCTGTGAAGGCAGCCGGTTTCTCGGACGCTGAAATCGTCGAGATCGTGGCCGTTGTGGCGGAGAATTTCTTCACCAACATCCTCAACAATGTGGCGGAAACCGAGATCGATTTCCCCGTCGTCCGCAGCCAGTTCGCGGCATAAGTCGCGTGGGCGGGGTCGCTTCACTCCCAGTGTCCTATTGCCCCGAAGCGATCCCGCCTCTTTTTTCCACGGAGAAGGTCAGATGCCCTACGGTTTCCTGGACGCCCTGACCGGCGCAGAAATTGTCAAAGCACAGGTGGAGCACGGGTCTCGTCACATCTATGAGACCAGCCGAAGCGACCGTACATTCGACCGCTTTACCGAAGCGGAAGCTTCCTTCATCTCGGCCCGCGACAGCTTCTATATCGCCAGCATTGCCGAAACCGGCTGGCCGTATGTGCAGCACCGGGGTGGCCCGAAGGGCTTTCTCAAGCTGCTGGATGACCGCACGCTCGCCTTCCCCGATTTCCGCGGCAACCGGCAATATATCACGCTTGGCAACACCCGTGTGGACAACCGCGTGGCGCTGATCCTGATGGATTATGCCAACCGGGCCCGGCTCAAGGTGCTGGCGACGCTGGAGACCCGCGATCTGGAAGCAGACCCTGTGCTGGCTGCGGCGCTTGCCCTGCCTTCATACCGCGGCAGGCCAGAGCGCGCGATGGTCCTGCACCTCAAAAGCTTCGACTGGAACTGCCCCCAGCACATCACCCCCCGCTTTACGTCCGATGAAGTGGCGGACGCCATGGCGTCCATCAATGAACAATTTGCGGCCCTACAAGCTGAGAACCGGTCCCTGAAGGCCAAGCTTGCGACGCTGAAACCATCCGGAGAGATGATATGACCCCGACACCCGCGCTGCGGCCCCCGCTGCCCCCTTTCACCCGCGAAAGCGCCACCGAGAAAATCCGCCTCGCGGAAGATGGCTGGAACAGCCGCAATGCTGAAAAAGTCTCCCTCGCCTACACCCCCGACAGCCGCTGGCGCAACCGCGACAGTTTTATCACCGGACGCGCCGCCATCGTGGACTTCCTTTCCGGCAAATGGGAACGCGAACAGGACTACCGCCTGATCAAGGAACTATGGGCCTTTGACGGCAACCGCATCGCCGTACGCTACGCTTATGAATGGCACGACGGCGCAGGCAACTGGTTCCGCTCCTACGGCAACGAGAACTGGCAGTTCGACGAGAACGGCCTGATGGAAGAACGCCATGCCAGCATCAATGACGTCGTCATCCGCGAAGAAGACCGCCTCTTCCACTGGGACACATCAGGCCCGCGCCCGACTGATCACCCGGGCCTCAGCGAGCTTGGGCTCTAGGAAGGCATAGTAATCGAAAGGCCGTGGGAAGGGTCACCCCATACCCGCGGCCTTGTAACGCGGAGCCTCGCCCTTGTGCTGTATCAACTGCAGCACAATTCGGCGCTGCACCCAGAACCGGACCTGCATGCAGGCCGGGCCATATTCCTCCACCACCTTGTCCACCAGAACCTTGAACCGGTTCTTGGCCAGTTCGTCCGCCTCAAAATGCTGCCATGACAGGCGCATGACCCTGGCGTCCTCGCGGTAGCTATCGGTTTTAACCGGATCAAGCAGGAAACAGACAATCTTGCCTGCGATATCATACGCCCGCATATTTGCTGGCGTGTAATTCTGGTAAGAAATCCCGGGATGGCGTCCGCTGCCCCGGCGCAGTTCGAGCTGCGCCAAGGTGTCGCCCAGAATTTTGACAAGCCAGAGAGATGTATCCCGACTTTCATCCTCCGGGACCTGTGCGACGATATAGTCCTGCAACTGTCTCGGCAGAATATACTCAGCCATCGGCCTGTCCTCCCTCATCCGGCTTATCGCTGTGCGGCGCCCTGTCAGGCGGCGCATCCGCTCCTTTTGCCTGCGGCGGGACTGTCAACCGGTGATACTCTCCGCCAACAAACAGCATACTGAAGGCCAGTATGCCACCAATCAGGCTGATCAGCGCCAGCGCACGGAGTTTGATAAAACTCCGCCCTTTCATCGCCACCATATTGGCCGCATCGACCCGCAGCTTGGACATGGAAAAAATCGCCCAGAGGCACGCCATGATGCCAATTAGAATGAGCAGGATAGCAGCGAGAAGCGCCGGCCTTGCATGCTCGGCCTTTTCATAGAGCGAAATAATGGCGGGCAACATGAAGGCGGCGATGGCGAAGCCAACATTGAACGGCATCTGCAGCAAATCCTTGTTTGCCAGAGGCTCGCGACCTTCCGGGTTATAGTAGTTGGTCGCAAGGAAATAAATGCAGCAAACAGCCCCCCATATTGCCAGCGGCAGCCAGAAAGCCCAAAGGGTAACCTCACACAGCATCACGTAAGCACAGACCAGTAGTGCCGCCATCAGCAGCAGCCACAGGACCGGGTGTTTCGACAAATCCCCCCTCTGTGCGCTTCCGCTCCCGGATGCTGTCATGCCTGCCCCCTCACTTCCGGATCGGGATAGCCCCGGTCACGACACTGAAGAGAATGGTGGCGAGCAGCGCGATGGAGCCGTCGTAATATTGCGGCACAATCACATTGCCGGAGACCAGATAGGCCCACACGGGGAACGCCAGCGTCGAGATGATGATATGGGTCCATTTCGGCATGCCAGGCTCGGCCTGCTGATTGAGGTAAATGGGGGTGAGCACCAGACAGACAAGGAAGGTGACGGCATAGGCGATCATGCGCGTCTCCTCGTTTGCAACGTCAGAGATAACGGCGATACCTGCGGTATAGGCTGTCACCAGCTCGCTCGGCACCATTTTGACGATCTTTTGCGTGAATTCATTCGCGTTCGCTCTCGCGGCATCAGGCGCAGGTGGCGGTGGGACTGCGGTGCCGGCCACAGCTGTTGTCAGTGCTTCCGGCGACAGGCTTTTTGTTGCTGGCGTTGCCGCCGATTTTGCACCCGGTGGATAATACAGACGTGACATGGCTCCCCCTCCTGATCACAGTGTCTTTCGCACGCGATTATACCTATAGTTTTATTTTATGAAACTTTAAATTATCACGGCCGGTCACAGCATGCCGCCAGCGGGCAAGCATTATACCCATTTCCATTGCAATTGATCTCCCTCGCCCCTGTGTTCGTATAGGACCCGCACTTTAAACACGGGGATATCCGATGCGCTGCCTGGATTGTGAAACGGTCAAAAACCACATCTTTGACGAAACCTATTTCTGGACCTATCTACCGACCCGTGAGAGCCATGCGCGGGCGTGCCGCCTTGTTGCGGAGCAGAGCTATGAGCACGTTCCGGTCGGCGCGCAGGGTCTGCGCCTGAAGATGACCAGGGCCCAGGTCCCGGGTTTCCTGACCAAGTTCCTTGGCGCCATGAACGGCATGGAGCTGGCCAACACAAATATCGTCACGACACAATCGGCGGCACTGCAGGACGATGACCTCGGGCGGGTCATAACCGCGGATGTTTTCATCAACCGATTCCACAGCCAATGGATTATCGAGGCGCTGGAGGCGGAGCGCTTCGAAAGCTGGTTCCAGCCCATCGTACCAGCATCATCGACCGGCACCGTTCGGCCCTACGCTTATGAGGCCCTGCTCCGCATGCGCGACGAAGACGGCGCCATCGTGCCACCCGGCCATGTGTTTTCAGTGGCTGGCAAATCCGACCTGTTGTTCTCGCTGGACCTCGCGGCCCGGCGCAAGGCGGTCGAGACTGCGGCACGTGCAGGGCTGAAGGCAAAGCTCTTCATCAACTTCAACCCGTCGAGCGTCTATGACCCCGCCTATTGCCTGCGCACCACCGCAAGCGCCATTGCCGAGGCCGGGCTGCAACCCGGCGATGTTGTTTTTGAACTCACCGAAACCCATACCGCAAGAGACAAGGCACACCTGAAAGGCATCCTCGCCTTCTACCGGAACTCGGGCTTCGGCGTTGCGCTGGACGATATCGGCTCGGGCTGGTCCGGCCTGAACATGCTGCACGAACTGAGGCCCGACTATGTAAAACTGGATATGGAACTCGTACGCGGCATCGATGAGGACAGCTTCAAGCAGGTGATCGTCAGAAACCTTATCGAAATCGCGAGGGCCAACGGCATCCACACCATCGCGGAAGGCATTGAGACCGCAGGCGAGGCGGACTTTCTTCGCGCGGTTGGCGCCGACTATCTGCAGGGCTATTTCTTTGCGCGCCCGGCCCCAGCGGGTGAAATTCCGGGCCTTTCGCTGTAACCGGTAACATATGAGGGATCGTGCGGTTTTATGTCGCAAAAAATCTTTGTGACAACGCTTGTCATTCGCACCGTCTATCGTTAATAAGTCTGATAATCATTCTTATTTAACTGTTCCCCGGTGCTCCCCTGCCCATGCAGCGCAACACAATTCGCCTCTGGTATCTGGTCCATAAATGGACAAGCCTCATATGCACGGCATTCCTGCTGATGTTGTGCGTCACCGGCCTGCCGCTCATTTTTGAGCATGAGATCGAAGACCTCACCGGCGACGCCTATGTCATGCCGCCTGTGGTGGATGAGAATGCCCGAGCAAGCCTGGATACGGTGCTGAATAATGCGCTGGCTTCCCGTCCCGGCGAGGTCGGGCTGTTCATGAGCTTTGATGAAGACCGTCCGGTGGTCAATGTCACCACGGGCCCGAGCACGGATGCGAGCGAGAGCGAGATGACACTCCTGTCGCTCGACTGGCGTACCGGCGCCTTTGTGCCCGCACCAAACGATGGCGGCGTCATGGGTTTCCTGCTGCAGTTGCACACCGATATGTTCCTTGGCTTCAACGGGTTGGTGTTCCTCGGCTTCATGGGATTCCTGTTTTTCATCGCCATCGTCTCGGGCGTGGTGATCTATACGCCTTTCATGAAGCGGCTCGATTTCGGCACCGTGCGCGCGAGCCGCAGCACACGGGTGAAATGGCTCGATTACCATAACCTCCTGGGTATTGTGACCGTGATGTGGGCAAGCGTTGTGGGCCTCACCGGTGTGATCAACACCCTCTCTGAACCGCTGGCGAGCTTTTGGCAGTATGACCAGCTTGCCGAAATGACCACCACGTATCAGGGCGCAGGCGCTCCGGCTGAACTTTCCTCCATCCAGGCGGCCGTCAATACCGCAAAGGCCGCGGCACCCGGCATGCAGGTCCAGTTTGTCGCCTTCCCCGGTGGATATTTTTCGACCAAACACCACTATGCCGTCTTCATGCAGGGCAATACGCCGCTCACCAAAAAGCTGCTCACACCGGCACTTATCGACGCCGAAACTGGCGCCTTCACCGACATGCGCTCCATGCCGTGGTACATGCAGGCGCTTCTGTTGTCCCAGCCCTTGCATTTTGGCGACTATGGCGGCCTGCCCATGAAAATCCTGTGGGCGGTGCTCGACCTCTTCACCATCCTTGTGCTGGCGAGCGGGCTTTATCTCTGGCTCGCCAAGCGCAACAGCAGCATCCACTCCCGCGTGCGCGAGATTGAGACCGGTGCCCGCAAAACTTCGGAGGTGCGCCCATGACCGAGCGCTCCCGGAATACGGCACACTCCCTTGCGCAGATATTTGCCATACCACTCGCCTTGGCGGCCCTCAGCATCATCGGGCTCATAAGCGCGCTCACCGGCGATGGCCTGCGCGATATTCTTTCGTGGATCGGGCTTGCCGCCCCGGTCCTTGTCACCCTCTGGGCGCTCCGGGCGCGCAGGCGGTGAACAAAAAACGGCATCCATAACAGGCACCCCTCCCCCTTCCCTACGGGTGCAGAATGAGGAAACGAACCATGAGAACAACAATGACACCGATGCGCAAACTGGCACTCCTGAGTGCCACCGCAAGCCTGATCACCGGCACGGCCCACGCGCAGGAAAGCGCGAGCAGCGACGCACCGCTTGAGACCATCATCGTCACCGCGCCCAACTATGTGCCGGTGGGCACAGGTGTGGCCACCAAAAGCGATATTCCGCTGGTGGAAACGTCGCAGTCGATCTCAGTCATCACCCGTGACCAGATCGACCTCCTGGACTGGAGCAACCTTGGCCAGACCGTGCGCTATGTAGCGGGCGTGAACGGCGAGAATTATGGCCCAGATGAGCGTGTCGACTGGCTGACCATGCGCGGCTTCGAGCCGGTGCAATATATCGACGGCGTGCAGTCCTCGATCGGCTCCATCGCCAACACCGGCCTTGACCTTTACGGCGCGGAATCCGTTGAAATCCTCAAGGGTCCGTCGTCTGCGCTTTATGGCCTCACACCGCCGGGCGGTATTGTCAATGTGACCAGCCGCCGGCCGGACGAGGAATTCTCGGGCGAGCTTGAAGCCCAGTATGGCAACCGCGACCACATCCAGTTGAACGGTACGGTCACCGGCGCACTGTCTGACAAGGTCAGCGCGCGCCTCACCGCCCTTTACCGCGACCATGACACCCAGACCTTCGGTGTGAACTCGGATCGGCTCTATGTGGCACCTGCGGTCACCTTCCAGCCAGGCGAAGACACCCGCATCACCTTCCTGTCCTTCTATCAGGATGACGAGATCACCGGCGATGGCGGTGGCTTCCTGCCGTCCCAGGGCACCTTGTTCGACAATCCGGTCGGCGAGATTTCCTCGACCGCCAACCTTGGTGAGCTGAGCTACAACCGCTTCAAGCGCGAGCATTATGGCATCGGCTATGACGCGGAACATGCGTTCAACGAGACCTTCTCGATCCAGCAGAACCTGAAATACACCAACCTCGACAGCGACCAGCGCAGCGTGGGCGGCAACGGTTTTGTCGACGCAGATTTTGATGGCACACCGGACGACTACCGCACCGTCAACCGCTACAGCTTCTCCTTCGCCGAGGAAGTTGAAACCTTTGGCCTCGACACCCGCCTCAATATCAATGTGGTGGACGAAGGTGTGATGGAACATAACGCCTTTGTCGGCATCGACTACCGTTCCTATGATTACCTTGGCGCGTCGGCCTTCGGTTTTGCCGGCATCCCGACCATTGATATCTTCGAGCCTGTTTATGGCCACGATATCCCGGCGCTTGAACCGGTCGCCTTCTCCGACATCCTGCAAAAACAGACCGGTGTCTATATTCAGGACCATATCAGCATGGGTGGCCTGCGCTTTACCGCCAGCGTCCGGCACGACTGGGTCGACACCAAGGACCGCATGGCGAACACCAGCCGCACGGACAAGGACTTCTCCTATCGCGGCGGCGTCTCCTACGTGTTTGAAAACGGCGTCACGCCCTATGTGTCCTACGCCAAGTCCTTCCAGCCGGTTGCGGGTTCCACACGCGGCGGCAGCCCGTTTGACCCCACAACAGGCGAACAGTTCGAGGCTGGCATCAAATATGACGCCCGCGGCCTGCCGAAAGGCATCAAGCTCTATTCGACCCTGAGCGCCTATCAGCTCACGCAGAAGAATGTGCTGACGCCCGACCCCGAGAACACAGGCGCAGAAGCCTTTGAAGTCCAGACCGGCGAAGTTGAAGTGAAGGGTGTGGAGTTTGAAGTGATTGGCCGCTTCAACGAGCGCCTCAGCATCAACGCCTCCTACACCTATACCGACAGCGAAGTGACCGAGAGCAACGGCCCTGAACTGGGCGCAGAGCTGCCGGTGACACCGACACACAAAATCTCGGCGCTGGCGGACTATACCTTCCAGGAAGGTAGCCTCGCTGGGCTCGGTGCCAGCTTTGGTGTGCGCTACCTGAGCAAAAGCGCAGGCAATCTGCCGAGCGTCTGGACACCTGAGGTATACACCAACCCGGCGGTTACGCTGTTTGACGCCAGCGTGCACTATGACCTTGAGGACTGGCGAATTGCTGTTTCGGCCTCGAACCTCTTTGACAAGGAATATGTCGCGCGTTGTTATAGTGCCGCGAACTGCTTCTTCGGCACCCGCCGCATGGTCACCGCAAGCGTGACCCGCAAGTTCTAAGAACGGCGGTAAAGCATCCGAGCCCGCGGCATTCCCTGTCGCGGGCTTTTTTTATAGTGCGTTGATAGCTGCGTACTTCTGTCGCACTGAAAATTGATAAGCCCGATACAATATCAAAATTGAAGCAAACGTCTTTCCGCAAGGATTTGTTCTGAGTACCCCAGTTACGAGTATCCCTGTTCCGAGTACCCAACAGCCGCCCCTTTCGGGCGGCTGTTTTACTGATTCAGGTCAAGTGCAGGCAGCACACGGCCATAGCGATAAACTTTGGTGATACAGGGCCTGTTTCGTTTCTTGCGCGCCATGACACCGCAGGACAATATTATTGTGCGTGCGTGTTCTGTTCCCCACATATTGTGGCAAAGGCGCGGTTTTTAGCTGTTTTTGTGGTTAATGCCCTTTAACCCTGACGCCAAACAGTGTATTCCCTCGCGCATCGCGTTTATTGTACCGAGTATGTGAGTAGCTGTTTTGGTTCCCGCCCTGAAAAGCATCAAACATGCGCTAAACCCGCGCAAGACTGTCCCGCACACGAGCGCCAACAGCGCCATGCCCGAAGACGGGGCGCTTGAGAGCGCTTCGGTCGAGCATCCGGTACTTGAGGCTCTGTTCCGTTTCTGGTCGACCAAAAAGACCGCACTCGGTCACTTGCCGTCCCGCCGCGATATTTCTCCAAGCGAGATCAAGAAACTGCTGCCCCACATTGCCATCGCCGATGTGATCGACGGCGGTGAGGATTTCTGTTTCCGCGTTTGCGGCACCATGATCACGGAGGGCGCGGGCATTGAGCTTACCGGCAAAAGCTGGCAGAGCTTCTCAGGCACCGAGAGCATCATCGCGCGCAGTCGCCAGCTTGTTGAAACGGCCGAGCCCTATTACGCAGTGAACCAGCGCGCCCACTGGGCGCCAAAAGACTTCCAGCACTATACTGTGCTTGCGCTCCCACTCGCCAGTGACGGCAAGACGGTCGACATGGTGCTTTACGGCCTTGTCTACCACCCGATGGACCGCGGCGAGTAAGGCTGCTTACTTCGCGGTAGCTCTATTGCTCACGCTGCGGCGGGGTATCGTTCCAACAATGCCTTCGTCAAGGCATCGCGGCGGTGCCACAGGTCATAATACCAGTCCACCCATTCACCGATATGATCCACCAACATGCGGTGGTTAAGCACATACTGATGCGCGTTTGCCGCCAGCGCCTCACGATACTGTTTATCCTCTACGAGTTGCTCGAGCGCTCGCCCCCAGTCTTCCGGTGTGTGGGCAATCAATCCGGTCCGGCCATGCTTGATCGTATTCTCGTAGACCGTCGGGCTCGCAATCACCGCGGTGCGCGCACCACTTGCCTCGACAAATTTCACATCGCTTTTGTGCTGCGTGAAAATATTGTCCTCAAGCGGCAATAACGCGATATCGCAACTGGCGAGGTGCTGGAGATAGTCGGCATAGCTGCACCGATCATGAAATTCGCGAACCGGCGCTTGAATGGCATCGTGAAACTCGCGGTCGTGAATCACCACCGGCACGACATGCGGGTATTTTTCAATGACGCGATTGATGGCCGCCAATAGCGGACGCCATGCCCCAGCCCTGTTGTAAGCACCAAAAAACAATCGAACCTTGCCGTCGTCACGGAACCGATAAAGGGGCATTTCCCCCATCTGGTTCTCAAAGACCGCAACTTCCGGGTTATAGGCCTGAAACAGGGTTCGCAGGCTTTCTGTCGAGGTCTGGACGGCGTGGCAAGCGGAAAAAATATCCCATTTCATCGAGGTGTTCCACTTTGCCTCGCTCGACCTCACCGGGGTGACCGGATAGTCGTCCCGCTCAGCAACCACGAGCCAGTCCCGGGTAATCGCATAGCGCATGATGTCGGGCCACACATCCGGGTTGTTCAGGCTGCGCTGAACCAGAAGGACTTTGGGCGCGTCGTCAGGCACGGTCGGCATGAAACGGATTTCATTGCGAAACGTGCGGACATTCGCGCCCCGCATCCTGAGGGCACGGATTGGCAAATCCGCCCGCACCTCAAGCCCGCTGGCAAAGCTGCAATAGACCAGATTGAGGGGGCGATTTTGCTGAGATACATACACTGCCATACCATCACGCCTCATCAAGCTTGCTCACTGTCATTTCACACTAATCAGCCAAATTGGGCCTGATCCAGCGTTTGATCTGATCGGTGCCGACACTGCGGCGCTTGGCATAATCAGCTACCTGATCCTCGCCCACTTTGCCCACACCGAAATAATGCACTTCGGGGTGCGCGAAATAGAAGCCTGAAACGGCTGCTGTCGGGATCATGGCGAAGCTTTCGGTAAGCTTGATGCCAGCCTCAGCTTCCGCGTCCAGCAGGCGGAACAGCTCGGGCTTTTCCGAGTGGTCCGGGCAGGCCGGGTAGCCGGGTGCCGGGCGGATGCCGCTATAGCGTTCCTTGATCAGCTCCTCGTTCGTCAGGTTCTCGTCGGCAGCATAGCCCCAGAACTCCTTGCGTACACGCTCGTGCATACGCTCAGCGAAGGCTTCGGCGAGACGGTCGGCAAGGGCTTTCAAGAGGATATCGTTATAGTCATCATGCGCCGCCTTGAAGCGGGCGAGATGTTTCTCGATACCATGCCCGGTGGTGACGGCAAAACCGCCCACCCAGTCAGGCTTCGAGCCTTTGGGTGCCACAAAATCAGCCAGACAGTCGTTGGCGCGGCCTTCACGTTTTTGCACCTGTTGCCTGAGGAAATGCAGGCGCGAAAGCTCTTCGTTCCGGTTATCGCCGGTATAGAGCACCACATCGTCACCAATCGCATTCGCGGGCCAGAAGCCGACAACTGCCTTCGCCGTCAGCCATTTCTCGTCAACGATCTGCTTGAGCATGGCTTGTGCATCAGCAAACAGACTGCGCGCGCTTTCGCCCACCACCTTGTCTTCAAGGATGGCTGGGTAATTGCCCGCGAGCTCCCACGTGCGGAAGAAAGGTGTCCAGTCGATGTAGTCTACCAGCTCTGCAAGCGGGTAATCGTCAAACACACGGGTGCCGGTGAAGGCAGGACGCACGGGTGTGAAATTCTCAAAATCCGGCGTCGCCTTGTTGGCGCGCGCGTCCTCAAGGCTCACCAGCCGGTCGGCCTTCGGCTGGGCTAGGCGTTTTTCGCGGATATCGTCATACTCGGCCTTCACACGCGCGACAAAATCTTCGCGCATGCCTTCGGATACCAAGGTTGAAGCCACCCCCACCGCGCGGGATGCATCGAGCACGTGGGTCACGGCGCCCGAATATTCCGGCGCGATCTTGACCGCCGTGTGCACACGGCTTGTGGTCGCGCCACCAATCAGCAGCGGGGTTTTGAAGCCCGAGCGTTCCATTTCGTGCGCAACCGTGACCATCTCGTCAAGCGACGGGGTAATGAGGCCAGAGAGGCCAATCATGTCCGCGCCGTGGTCGTTCGCGGCCTTGAGGATGTCCGACCATGGCACCATCACGCCGAGGTCGATGACCTCGAAGTTGTTACACTGCAGCACGACGCCGACGATATTCTTGCCGATATCGTGCACGTCGCCCTTCACGGTCGCCATGACAATCTTGCCCTTGGCTTTGGCACCTTCGGCCTTTTCAGCCTCGATAAAGGGCTGGAGGTAATTCACCGACTGTTTCATCACGCGGGCGGATTTCACCACCTGCGGCAGGAACATCTCGCCCGCGCCGAAGAGGTCACCGACCACATTCATACCGTCCATCAGCGGACCCTCGATCACCTCGATCGGGCGCGCGAACATCTGCCGCGCTTCTTCGGTGTCCTCAACGATATAATCGGCGATGCCCTTCACAAGTGCATGTTCAAGTCGCTTGGCGACAGGCTGTTCACGCCACGACAGGTCCTCGACCCGCGCGGTGCCGCCCTGCCCGCGGTATTCTTCCGCCACTTCGAGAAGCCGTTCCGTCGCGTCCGGGCGGCGGTTGAGGATCACATCCTCGACCCGCTCCCTGAGCTTTTCCGGAATGTCGGAATAGACCGCGAGTTGGCCCGCGTTCACGATGCCCATGTCCATGCCTGCACGGATGGCGTGATAGAGGAACACACTGTGCATGGCTTCGCGCACCGGGTTATTGCCCCGGAAGGAGAAGGAGATGTTCGATACACCGCCCGACACTTTGGCGTGCGGCAGGTGTTTCTTGATCAGGCGCGTGGCCTCAATGAAGTCGACACCATAGTTGTCATGCTCCTCAATACCCGTCGCGACCGCGAAGATGTTCGGGTCGAAAATGATATCCTCAGCCGGGAAACCGACCTCGTTCACCAGAATATCGTAGGAGCGTTTGCAGATATCAAATTTGCGTTCAAGCGTGTCTGCCTGGCCCTTTTCGTCAAACGCCATGACAACCACAGCGGCACCGTAGCGCAGGATACGTTTGGCGTGGGCGACAAACTCTTCCTTGCCTTCCTTGAGGCTGATGGAGTTCACCACCGCTTTGCCCTGCACACACTTGAGGCCCGCCTCAATCACCGACCATTTGGAGCTGTCGATCATCACCGGCACACGGGCGATATCAGGCTCCGCCGCGACCAGCTTGAGGAATTTTTCCATCGCATCCTCGGCGTCCAGCATCGCGTCATCAAAGTTGATGTCGATGATCTGCGCGCCGCCTTCCACCTGATGGCGGGCGACGGAAATGGCTTCCTCATAGTTCTCTTCAAAGATCAGTTTCTTGAACTTTGCGGAACCGGCAACATTTGTGCGTTCGCCAACGTTGATGAACTGGGCGGTTGCTTTACTCATGACAGGATACCTTATTCAGCCGCGTTGATGATGGTGATGGGGTCGATGCCGGACAGGCGCATGGCAGGCTTGTGCTTGGGCACCTTGCGCGGCTTGATACCCGCTACTGCCTTGGCAATCGCGCCAATATGCTCCGGCGTCGTACCACAGCAGCCACCGACGATGTTCAAGAGGCCTTCTTCGGCCCATGCCTTGAGGTGACCGCCGGTCACCTCCGGCGTTTCGTCATATTCGCCCATCTCGTTCGGCAGACCTGCGTTCGGGTAGATGGCGATGCGCGCGTCCGCGATGGCCGAAAGTGTCACCGCGTGCGGGCGCAGATGCTCGGCCCCAAACGCGCAGTTGAGGCCAATGGTAAAGGGCTTGGCGTGGCGCACAGAGTACCAGAAGGCTTCAACCGTCTGCCCCGACAGGTTGCGGCCGGACATATCGGTCACCGTGCACGAGAGCATGATCGGCAGACTGACACCACGTTCCTCGAACACTTCTTCGGTCGCAAAAATCGCAGCCTTGGCGTTCAGGGTGTCGAACACGGTTTCAATGAGGATGATATCCACCCCGCCTTCCATCAGGCCATCCACCTGTTCTTTGTAGGCAGTGACAACCTCATCGAAGCTCACTTCACGGTAACCGGGGTTGTTCACATCCGGCGAGACAGAGAGCGTTTTATTGGTCGGCCCGATCGAACCCGCAACAAAACGCGGCTTGTCGGGGTTCTTCGCGGTGAACTCATCAGCCACGCGGCGCGCGAGACGTGCGCCTTCCACGTTGATCTCATGCGCCAGCGCCTGCATGTCATAGTCCGCGAGCGAAATGGTGGTGCCGTTGAAGGTATTGGTCTCAATGATGTCCGCGCCCGCTTCCAGGAAAGCGGCATGGATATCGGCAATCACCTCGGGCTTCGTCAGCACCAGAAGGTCGTTGTTGCCCTTGAGGTCAGACGGCCAATCCTTGAAGCGCTCGCCGCGGAAATCGGCTTCGGTCAGCTTCTTCTTCTGGATCATGGTGCCCATGGCGCCGTCCATCACCAGAATGCGCTCTGCCGCGAGTTTGTTCAGCAGTTCCGTGTTGTTCGCCATGATCAGACCTCCTCAGCCAAACCGCGAATGCCGAGCATATGACAGATCGCATAGGTCAGCTCCGCCCGGTTGAGCGTGTAAAAGTGAAAATCACGCACGCCGCCCGCGTACAAGCGCCGCACCATCTCGCCCGCCACCGTCGCGGCCACAAGGCTGCGGGTTTGCGGGCGCTCATCAAGCCCTTCGAACAGATTGCCCAGCCACGTCGGCACATTCGCGCCACAGGCCCCGGCAAAATTCTTGAGCGTCGCAAAGTTGGTGACCGGTAGAATGCCCGGCACCACCGGCACATCAATACCGTAACTTTCGCAGTGGTCAAGAAAGCGGAAGTAGCTGTCCGGCTCAAAGAAGAACTGGGTGATGGCCCGGTTCGCACCCGCGTCCACCTTGCGCTTGAGGTTTTCAAGGTCGGCCGCGAGGGTCGGGCTATCCGGGTGGCGCTCTGGGTATGCCGCGACGGAGATATCAAAATCGCCGATCTTGCGCAGGCCCTCCACGAGCGCGGCGGCATTTTCATAGCCGCCCGGGTGCGGCGCATAACCGTTCGCCCCTTCCGGCGCGTCACCGCGCAGCGCCACAATGGAACGCACGCCAGCGTCCCAATAGTCGCGCACAACCTCGTTCACCTCGTCCTTTGTGGCACCGACGCAGGTGAGGTGCGCTGCCGGTGTCAGTGTGGTTTCATCCAGGATACGCTTCACCGTCTTGTGCGTACGCTCCCGCGTGGAGCCACCCGCACCGTAGGTTACAGAGACAAATTTGGGATCAAGCGCCTCCAGCGTCTTGATCGACGCCCAAAGTGTTTCTTCCATCTTGGGGGTCTTGGGTGGGAAAAACTCGAACGAGACATTCACATCCGACACCACATCCTCAAAGAGGGAGCGTCCACCAAAACCGATACCATTACCCTGGGCCATGCCCTGCACTCCTTACCTCACGCGGGTTTGTCACACCGCCAGATCGTTACCCGAAGCCGGCCACCATCAAGGTGGCGAACGTCTTTTGTTGTCAGCCCTGCGCTGTCCGCCCAGTTGCTCACTTCCTCATCCGCGAAACCGAGACGACGATGCGCCTGCTCGTCGCGTAAAAACTCTTCCCGGTGGGGCGCAAAGTCCGCCACCAGCAGCATACCGCCCGGCGCGAGCACCCGCGCTGCCTCACGAATGGCGCGCAAGGGGTCCTCGGCGAAGTGCAGCACCTGATGAAAGAGCACCATGTCCTGGCTGCCGTCGGCGAGCACGAGGTCGTACATATCGCCCTGCCTCACCTGCGCCTGCTCCAGTTCCTTCAGCGCCAGATTGCCGCGCGCGACCGAGAGCATCTCACGCGACACATCAATGCCGAGGAGCTGTTCCGCCCGCCCGGCAAACACCTCAAGCATGCGGCCTGTGCCTGTACCCACATCCAGAAGGCGGCCCATCTTGCGGCCGCCCTGAATGTCGAGCAGAGCGGCTTCCACTTCCGCTTCCGCCACATAGAGCGAGCGGATCTGGTCCCACTCCTCGGCGTGCGCCCGGAAGTATGCCTGTGCGCGCTCGAACCGTTCACCGCGGATGGCATCAAGCGTCTTGTAGTCCGCTTCAAGTTCAGCATCAGCGTCTGGCATCAGCGCCATCAGCGCGCTTGCAACCGAAGCCCCGAGCCCCGTGTCCGCAAGCCGGTAGAAAACCTGCGTCCCTTCCTGGAAACGGTCCAGAAGGCCGGCCTCGCCCATCAACTTCAGGTGACGCGAGACACGCGGCTGACTTTGTGCCAGAATTTGCACGAGCTCGCCGACCGTCAGCTCGCCCTTGCCCAGAAGGGCAAGAATGCGAAGCCGGGTCGCCTCACCGGCGGCACGAAGCGCTGCCAAAAGTTGTTCCATAAAATGCTTCCTGACACTGTTTGACGGTAATATAAAGATTTCTTTATATATGTAAAGTGATGAATTTCTGCGGAAGGTCGGATATTTTTCTAATCCGTGCGCCGCAAAAAGTGAACCAAGGTTGAGGTGAAAATAGCCGCGGCCCCTTGTAGAAGCCGCGTATTATTGCCACATTGCTGCAATAATTGCCAAAAAAAGACTATATTCCGCAGCCGCACGCGACAGAGGACAGTAATGAATTTTTCAGATCACGGGAGACACGCCCTTGCTGCCGTCGCGTTGCTTGCGACCACAGCTTGCGCCTCCACCCACCCCGGCACCGCGACCGAGGCCCACGACCCGCTGGAGCCGATGAACCGCGCCGTTTTTGAATTCAACCGTGTGACCGACCGTGTCATTCTGAATCCGCTCAGCTCTGCCTATATCGCGGTTGTGCCGGAAGCGCCGCGCAAGGGTGTTTCCAATGTCATGCGCAACCTGCGCGAACCCTGGGTTTTCCTCAACGACCTGCTGCAGTTCAAGCTGGACCGTGCGGGCGCGACGCTTGGCCGTTTCATTCTCAATACCACTGTCGGCGTTGGCGGACTTTTCAAGGTTTCGGATGAGGTTGGCATCCCTTATCACAGCGAGGACTTTGGCCAGACGCTTGCCACATGGGGCGTTGGCGACGGCCCCTATATCGTGCTGCCGTTTCTCGGGCCCTCGAACGGCCGTGATGCATTTGGCTTCGCGACCAATGTTTTCCTTGATCCGGTCACGCTGACACTCAAGGAAGTGGATGACAGCAAGAAATTCTTCGACCTGAGCATGACCCGCACCGCGATCGAGGCGTTTGACGCCCGTGTGCGCCTGCATGAAACGCTTAATGAACTCTACAAGGAAGACGATCCTTATGTGATCTCCCGCTCGGTCTACTGGCAGCACCGACGCCATGAAATCTACGATGGCAACCCGCCTCAGCCGGAAGAAGATATCTTTGACATGCTCGAAGAGGAGCAGGCCGAGATCGAGGCCGAAGAAGCGAAACCAGACAATAATTGACCCAACAAAAAAGGGCCCCGAATTTCGGAGCCCTTTCTTTTTGCCAGCCTCAAACCCTTAGCGGGTAAAGCGGCGGTATTTGATGCGGTGCGGCTGCACGGCGTCTGCACCAAGGCGGCGCTTCTTGTCTTCTTCGTAAGCTTCGAAGTTACCTTCGAACCACTCAACGTGGCTGTCGCCTTCAAAGGCCAGGATGTGCGTCGCGATACGGTCGAGGAAGAAGCGGTCGTGGCTGATGACCACAGCACAGCCGGCAAAATTCTCGAGCGCTTCTTCAAGCGCCGCGAGCGTCTCGGTATCAAGGTCGTTGGTCGGCTCATCGAGGAGCAGAACGTTGCCGCCTTCTTTCAGCATCTTTGCAAGGTGAACACGGTTACGCTCACCGCCCGAGAGAAGGCCAACTTTCTTCTGCTGGTCGCCGCCCTTGAAGTTGAACGCGCCAACGTAAGCCCGCGTGCTGACTTCATGTTTGCCGAAGTAGAACATGTCATGCCCGCCGGAGATTTCCTCCCAGACGTTTTTGTTCGGGCTCAGCGCATCGCGCGACTGGTCCACATAGCCAAGCTCAACCGTGTCACCCACGGTAATTTCACCGGCGTCCGGCTTTTCCTGGCCGGTAATCAGCTTGAAGAGCGTGGTTTTACCCGCACCGTTCGGACCGATCACCCCTACAATACCCCCCGGCGGCAGGCTGAAGCTCAGGCCGTCGAACAGCAGTTTGTCGCCAAATGCTTTGGTGAGGCCTTTTGCTTCAATAACCTTGCCACCAAGGCGTTTCGGCGGCTGGATCTTGATCTGGGCCGGACCTGCAACACGCTCCTGCTGCTGCTCAAGCATTTCATCATACGCCTTGATACGGGCCTTGGACTTGGCCTGGCGCGCCTTGGGCGACTGCCGGATCCACTCCAGCTCGGACTCCATGGCTTTCTGGCGAGCCTTGTCGGAACGCTCTTCCTGCGCCATACGCTTGGTCTTCATTTCGAGCCATGCGCTGTAGTTGCCCTCAAACGGAATGCCCTGACCGCGGTCAAGCTCCAGCACCCAGCCCACAACGTTATCAAGGAAGTAACGGTCGTGGGTGACGAGGATCACGCAGCCCTTGTACTGCTGCAGGTGTTTCTCGAGCCACGCGACGGTCTCGGCGTCAAGGTGGTTGGTCGGTTCGTCAAGCAGCAGGATTTCCGGCTTTTCAAGCAACAGCTTGCAAAGCGCCACGCGGCGCTTCTCACCGCCCGAGAGCTTGTCCACCGACCAGTCGTTCGGCGGGCAGCAGAGCGCGTCCATCGCGACTTCCGCCTGACTTTGCAGGTCCCACGCGTCGGCCGCGTCAATCTGTTCCTGCAACTCACCCATACGGTTCAGGAGGTCCATGTTATCCGGGTCCATGCCGTAGTCGCCAGCAACCTGGTTGAACTCGTCAACGAGCGCCTGCGTTTTGGCGAGGCCTTCCATCACGTTGCCAAGCACGTCTTTGTCGGGGTTCAGTTGCGGTTCCTGCGGCAGGTAGCCGACACGGATACCCTCAGCGGCCCATGCTTCGCCACCGAACTCCTTGTCGTAACCGGCCATGATTTTCATGAGCGTCGATTTACCCGCACCGTTCTGACCGATGATCGCGATTTTCGCGTCCGGCATGAAGTTGAGCGAGATACCGTTGAGCACCTGTTTGCCGCCAGGATAGTTCTTGGTCAGCTTGTGCATCTGATAAACATACTGATAGGAAGCCATGAAATCGGTCCTTGAATTTCGCGTGAAAACTTTGCGCCTCAATTAGCGCAGATTGGCTTTGAGAACAAGCGGCATTCAGGGTTTTTACCCTTCGCCTTCCTCATCAAATTTGCGGAAAGTTGGCAGGTGGTCGCTCAGTTCCACCCATGGCATGCGTGACTTTACATAGATGTGTGCCTCGGGCTCAAATTCGCGCGCCTGATCAAGGAACAGGGCATGGAAATGGATCTCACCTGGCCATGCCTCCCCTTCGAATGATACCGGGCTGCCGCAAGCCCCACAAAAGCGCCGTTTCACACCGGGACTGGAGCGGTACATCTTCGGCTCATCCGCCGGGAAGCGCACCGCGGTGCGTTCAAACCCCACATAGGTTGCGAACGCCGCGCTGGTCGCTTTCTGGCACGACGGGCAGTGGCAGTGGCTCGACCACTTTGGCGCGCCAACAATCTCGGCCTTAACTGCACCGCAAAGGCACCGGCCTGTGAATTTAACCTCGTCACTCATGACCGCCCTGCCCTTCAGTTCTTGCCGCCAAAAAATTTATCATAGGCACGTTTGGTGCGCTCAAAACTGCGGGTCACCACCGGGTCATCCTTGATGCGGTCCCAATAGGCAGCAAGCTTCTGGTTCTCACCAAAGCCCGAGAGCCCGAACCTCGGCATCAATGCACCATACCAGTAGAGGTGCGAAATCAGCGTGCAATCCGCGATCGACCAACTGTCACCGATGGCATATTTGCCGTCACCCAGATATTTGCTGGCATACGCAAGGGCCTTGGGGATGTCTTCCTTGCGCGCCTTTTCGATCTCTTCGTCACTTGCGGTGCCACCAAAGGCCACGCGGCCCATCGGACGCACAGCTTCGGCGTAATAGAGATCCATAATACGGCAAAGGGCGCGGGCACCCGTGGCCGCGTCAAAATCCTCAGGTGTCAGCATGGTGCCACCCAGCACGCGGTCCAGATACTCAAGGATGATCTGGCTTTCCGTCAGCGTCGAGCCGTCGTCTTTCACCAGATATGGAATTTTCCCCAGCGGGTGAGCCTTCCAGTGCGCTTCCGACTTGAAGCCGCCGTCCGGCATGCCGAATTCGAGCTTGTCGGTCATGCCCTTGATATCAAGTGCGATATAGATGCGCTCAAAATACGGCGATACACTTTCACCAACGAGTTTCATACAGTCCTCCCCCGGTTACCTAGCTGCAGGCTGCTCCTTCTGCGAGCGGGCACGCTCAATGAGAAACTGCAGCGACGCCGTCATGCGCGCGTGGCTGTTCTTCACAATATCAGATTCCTTGTGGCGCTCCCACCACGCAGTGAGTTTCGGGCGCCCTTCAAAGACAGAAATATTGAATTCCTTGAGGAAGGTGAGGAAATGGAACATGTGCGGGATAAGCGCCACATCCCCAAAGCTGAAGCTTTCGCCCACAGCGAAGGTATCGCCGGTGATATGGCTTTCGAGCAGGTCTATGCCCAGCGGCAGGCCTTCCGATAGCGCATGGGCGATTGCCGCCTCGTCCCGCACACCGCGGGTGATGGTACGCGCGAGCGAAGATGTATGCAGCCCTACATAAAGATCGATGGTGCGGCATAGCAGCTTGGCTTTGGCTGCCTGAACCGGGTCACGGGGCATAAGGCTCGGGCCACCAAACACATCGTCGAAATATTCCGCAATCACCTGCCCTTCCGGCAGGAACGAACCATCGTCCAGAAGGAGATAAGGAATTTTGCCCGTCGGGTTCACGGCTTTTGCTTCTGGTGTGCCAAGGTTTGCTGCCGGTAACTTGAGCTCGACTTGATCAAGGGCGCCCTTGGCGTCAAGCGTGATGACGGCGCGTTCAAAATACGGCGAAAGGCTGATGCCCACGAGTTGCATGTGCTGTTCCTTTTTGGATGTCCCTGTGCCGCAAAGTTGATACGCGGGAGGCCTGATTACAACCCCCGGCGCAAAAAGTGATGAGCAAACAGTAGCGGTCAGGCGAAATGACGGCCCATCCAGTCAAGGATCGCGGCATTCACATCGTCGGCGCGTTCCTGCTGGCTCCAGTGCCCGCAGCCCTTGAGGTCAAAACGTTCATAAGGTTCGCACAGATGCACCATGGGATCGGCGATCACGGGTGGGCAGGCGCGGTCAAGGTCTGCGGTGATCATGAGGCACGGCAGCTCGACCTTCGGCAGTTTACCGTCCACAAGGAAGCGCTTCTGGTCCTGCCAGTTGTATGTGAAATTGCGGTACCAATGGATGGGGCCGGTGAAGCCGTTTTTCTCATAAGCGCGGGCATAGATGGCCGTCTCGTCGTCCGAGAGCAACTGCTCGCCCCCCCAAGCACCCTCACCTTTCTCAAGCAAGCCCAGCAGATCAAGGCTCTTTTCCTCAAACGGCACGTCCGATTTCTGCACCTTGCCCTTGTTGGGTTTGCGCAGGAAAAACTTGAAGGTTTGCATCAGGTCGCGCTCGAGGATCGGCTCACACGCGCCTTCCTCCTGGAAACGCACGATATACATGTCCTCGCCAAAACGCGCACGGAACATCTCGATGGGGTCTATCGGGTAATGCGGCAACAGTGGCACGTTAAGCCCGGCACAGCCCAGCACACGCTCGGGCATATAAAACGGCAGCTGCCACAGGATGATGGCGCCCCAGTCGTGGCCCACGAACACGGCTTTCTTGATGCCGTAGTGGTCCAGAAGCCCGCGCAGGTCGTCGGTCAGTTTCTGCATGGTGTATTCATGCACACCCTCAGGCGCGTCCGAAACACCATAGCCGCGCTGGTCAGGCGCGAACACGCTATAGCCAGCCTCCGCAAAGGCGGTCATTTGAGCGCGCCAGCTATAGGCAATTTCGGGGAAGCCGTGCAGGAAGAAGACAGCGGGCTTGTCGGTCTCCTCAGGCGCGGGGCCCATGCGGTAAACACCAAGCGTCACGCCGTTTGTAGGCACCATCTCTGGCGTCGGCCAATCTGTCATAAACTCCCCTCCCTTTGGTCGTCAGCCAATCACCGCGCCAATGAAAAGCGCTGCGATGGCCAGTGGCGCAATGACGCGCACCACCATGTACCAAAGGGTAAATAGCCTGCCGTCCGCCATCGGCAAGGCCGTGCGCACGTCTTCCCGTGAAAGTGACCAGCCGATGATGAGGCAGTAAGCAAGGCCCGAAAGCGGCAGGATGAAGTTGCTCACCCCTTCGCGGATCAGATCAAAGGCGGTCATGCCGTCAAGCCCGAGGGCGGCGAGCGGGTACACCTCACGCCCACCCGCAAACGAATAGACCGTTAGCAGGCTCAGCAGCACTGCAACCCCTGCCATCAGGCAGGCAGCCACTGGCCGACTGATATTCGCTTCCGCCAGCCGCTGCACTGTAGGTGCAAGCAGCGAGATGGAAGAGGTAACCGCCGCAAACGTGAGCAGCAGGAAAAAGATGAAGGCGACAAACGCTCCGCCCGGAATGGCGGAGAAAATGTTCGGCAGCGTCAGGAACACGAGGCCCGGCCCAGCTGTTGGCTCCACGCCACTTGCGAACACCAGCGGGAAAATGGCCATACCGGCGGCAAGCGCTACAAAGAGGTCCATCGCCACGATCCAGAAGGTGGCGCGCGGCAGTTTCACATCATCGCCCATATAGGAGCCGTAGGTCATCAGCCCACCAACACCGACACCAAGGGTGAAAAACGCCTGCCCTACCGCCTCGAGGAACAGGCGGGAGGAGAAGTTGATTTCATGGAAACCGAACAGGAAGCTGGCGGCCCGGCCCCAGTCGCCGATTTGCCCAGCGTAAACCACAAGGCCGATGAGCATGAGGAACAGCAGCGGCATCATCACCTTGCCCGCGCGTTCAATGCCCTTGCTGATGTCAAATGACACAATGCTGGCGGTGAAAGCCATGAACACTGCGGACCATATGGCCATGGAGGTGGGGTCGGCCTTGAAGTCGGCATCAAGCGCGGTAACCGCCTCTTCGCCCCATCCGGCAAAGCCGCCCTCAAGGGCCACAAGGCCGTAATACATCGCCTGCCCGGCAATGACGGCATAGAAGCTGAGCACCATGAGCGTGCCAATAAGGCCGATCCAGCCCACCGTCGGCCAGTTGAGTTTAGAGCCCGCGCGGCGTTGCAGTTTACCAAGGGCCGTGGGCGGGCTGGCCTTGCCCATGCGGCCAATCAGCATTTCCGCCATGAAAGCGGGGCCGGCCACAAAGGCGAGGGCCACAAGGTAAATGAGCACAAAGCCGCCGCCGCCATTGGCGCCCGCGACATAGGTGAAACCCCAGACGTTACCGAGACCGACAGCAGAGCCTGCCGCCGCAATGATGAATGCCAGCCGTGACGTGAACGACGGGTAAGCCCCCTTCGCTACCATGCCCTCTCCCCCTACATTTATGTTTTATCCGTACAGCGTTTCCACGGCACGGATTGCGGCGTCAACTGCGCCGTTTACATAAGCGTAGGCGGAACTGTCGGAATTGGCGATGGCTAATTTGCCGACCGGCTTGCGGGCTTCGATATGCGGGCCTTTTGTCGGCCCCCAGTCGCCGTCATAGAGCTCGTTATACTCATAGGCATAGCCGTGCGGCCACCGGTTGACGGTGATGCCCGCAATGTCGCGTTCCGCATCGAACCCGTAAGGGCCGAAGGCCTGGCTCAGTTCGTCCACGATCGCGGTTTCAAAATCCTCGAAGGTGAGCGCATACATCTCATAGCGCCCTGCCTTGTGCTGCTCGCGCGAGGTGAGGCCGGGGGCCGTAGGCACATAGGTCATATGCACCATGATCGGGTCATCCGGATTGGCCGCAAACGAATAGCCGCCCATCGAGACCGGGAAATCGAGTGAATAGTTGGAGAACATGGCACCGGGGGTAAACACATAGTGCACACCGGCTTCCTTGAACGCCCTCCAGTTCCTGAGCGCTACATTGATGTAAGCAAGCGGTACTTTCTCGGGCCAGTCGAGCAGTTCTTTCTGCTCCGCACTCAGCTCCGGCATGATATAGGGCAGGATATGGTTATAGCAGGCCATGATGCCTGCCCGTGCCTCGACACGCTCGACCTTGCCGTCCCGCACATAGGTGACTTCCACGCCTTTATCAGTGTTCACCGCCTGCACCACTGTCGACGACAGCCGGATGCGCACCTTGTTTGTCGGCAGGTCCAGCCGGTCATAATGCGCGCGGGCCAGCACCTCGTCTTCCATGGTTTGCGCGGGCATCGCATCAGGCACAAGTTTTGCGACCGCAAGCCGCGCCACGCCTGCGTTCCCGTCCGGGAAATGGAAGATATAGGGCTCTTCGGATGAATAGGCTTTGGGCAGGCTTTCGGGATCAAGCCCGAGGCCGAGTGTACCACCCTGCCACAGCCGCACCGCCTCAAGGCCCGAGATTGCATCCCAGCCGAGGCCCCAGAGGCCGGTGACCTCATTCTGCATCAGCGCGCAGGCATCGTCGCCGAGCCCGCCATGCTCACGCATGCAATGCTCGTAAGAGTGCGTGCGCAGATAGTCGATCTTCTCGTCCGCTGACAGGTGCGCGAGCCAGTCGGGCTGTTCAACCAGCCAGCGGTGCATGGCCTTTTTCTCGTCCACCCCGAGCGGCAGTTTCTCGATCATCGCCGCAATGCGCTGCTTGCCCTCGTCGTCGTAAGCAGCCCAGACGGACATTGCACCGCCCCCAGGGCCAACCGCGACCAGTTCACTCCCAGGGAAACGTTCAGGGTTCGGGTGCACCGCCACGCCAAGCCCGGCGCGTTCATAGAAGCTCTGGTCGAAATAGCGGTAGAATTTCTCGGTATCGATGCCCAGTTTTTCAAGGAAGGCGCGCGAGCCTTCGCTATAGTGACCGGGGCTTTCGAGGGTCTGGCTGCCGCCATAGCCGATCAGGGTCTTGCCATCGACGTTAAACTCGTTGCGCTTGGCGTGGCCGCCAAAATCATCGTGATTGTCGAGGATCAGGATACGCGCGTCAGGCCCCAGCTTTTCCTGCGCCAGCACAGCACTGGCGAGGCCCGAGATACCGCCGCCCACAATCACCAGATCATAAAAGCCATCAACCGCCTTCTCAGGCCGCTCATAAGTTTTATGTTCCCAGGAAATTGCGTGCGCGACCTCGAAACTGCCCACATGGCTGCCGCGCAGGCCGGTCTTGGCCGGTGGGTAGGTCCAGGCGCCGTCAGACTTCACAAGCCCTTCGGCCATGGCCGCCATCGGGCTCATGCCGGCTGCGAGGCCGGTAAGCGCCACACCGTTCAAAAAATCACGTCTGTTGATGCCCTTCAACCTGGACATAGTCCACTTTCCCCTTTGGCGAACGGCCCGAACCTCGAGCCAGACGCGAGCATATCGCTTTTCACCAAAGTGCAAAAGCGGAAAATGTGATCACATTATTCAAGGCGCGTTAAAGCAGTGCCTCAATATGTTTGCGGATGGCTTCGGGCTTGTCGGTCGGCGCAAAACGTTTGACCACCTCACCGTCCTTGTTCACGAGGAATTTGGTGAAGTTCCATTTGATGCCCTCGGTGCCGAGCACGCCCTTCTTCTCGCCCTTCAGGTGTTTATAGAGCGGGGCCGCGCCTTCGCCGTTCACATCAATCTTGGCAAACATGGGGAAGCTGACACCATAGTTGATCTGGCAGAACTCGCCGATCTCGTCGTTGGAGCCGGGGTCCTGCTTGCCAAACTGGTTGCAGGGGAAGCCAAGGATAACAAGGCCTTTGGCCTCAAGGTCTTTGTAGAGACGTTCCAGCCCTTCAAACTGCGGCGTGAAGCCACATTTGGACGCCGTATTCACAATCAGCAGAACCTTGCCCTTGTAGGCGCTGAGGTCCTCTTCCTTGCCGTTAAGTCGTGTGCAGGTGAAATCGTGAACGGTCGTCATGTCGCTAGCTCCCAGTTGCGTCGTGCATCCGTGATGGTAGCGCAAGACCCCGGGATGGCAAGGACTATGCTAAAGCCCGGGCACCGTCATCGTACCGCGGATGACCTCAACCGCATGGCCTGCAATCTTCACGCGTGCGGCCCCCACCTCAAGCCACAGATCACCACTCCGCGTAGATATTTGTTTGGCCCGCAGGCAAGTCTTGCCAAGCCGTGCCGCCCAATATGGCGCGGAAACGCAGTGCGCCGAGCCAGTGACCGGGTCTTCGGGAATGCCGTGGTTGGGGAAAAAGCAGCGCGAGACAAAGTCCAGATCGCCCTCGCCCCGGGCGGTCGCGATAAAGCCAAATGGGGCAAAAGCCCTGAGCGCCATCTGGTCAGGCACGAGGGCGGCAACATCCGCCGCGCTCGCGTACACCAGCAGCAGGTCGCGGTCGCCCTGCTCGCTTTTAAGCACCGCCTCGGGCTCGTCCCCCATGGCGCGGCCAAGCCCTTCAGGGCACGGGAAAGGCGCAGGCGCATAATTGGGGAAATCGAGGCACAGCCGCCCACCTGCTTCCCGCGTGACCGTCATCGTGCCGGAGCGGGTCTCGAAGGCGACCATGTCAAGGTCAGGTTCGAGATGCGTGAACACCACATGCGCACTCGCGAGCGTGGCATGGCCACAAATCTCTACCTCCACCGTGGGCGTGAACCAGCGCAGGTCGTAGTGCCCCGGCGCGGTTGCGACGATAAACGCGGTCTCGGCGAGGTTGTTTTCAGCCGCGATGGCTTGCAGCACCTCGTCTGACGGGAAGGCGGGCAGCACGCACACCGCAGCCGGATTGCCGGCGAAGGCGCGGTCTGTGAAGGCATCAACCTGATAAAAGGGGATTTCGGCCACCGGGAACTAGCCTCTCAGCCAGCTCTCAAGCGCGTCCATGTCCTTGGCGGCGAAGCCGAGGCGGTAATCGCTGCCCTTCTGCCATACGGGACGTTTGATCAGCGCTTCATGTTTGACCATTAGCTCGGCTGCCTTGGGAGCATCCACGCCCGCTTTCTCAGCATCATCCAGCTTGCGCCAGGTGGTGCCGCGCGTGTTGAGGAGCGCTTCGTAACCCAGCACATCCATCATCGGGGCCAACAGGCCGCTGTCGATGCCGTCCGCGCGGAAGTCGTGGAAGGTGTGCTCAATGCCTTCGCCCTCAAGCCACTTGCGGGCCTTCTTGATCGTGTCGCAATTCTTGATGCCGTAAATCGTGATCATGCGTCTTCCTCTCGCATCAGCTCCCGCACCGTCAGCGCGTCTGATTGCGGGCTTGGCGGGTCCATGTGGATGATGATTTCGGTGTCGGGGAAATGTTCACCCAGGGTCGCCTCGACCTCATCGGCAATAACATGCGCCGCATCCACCGTCATGCTGCCCGGCACCTCGATATGCATCTGGATAAAGCGGTCGCGGCCCGACGTGCGTGTCTTCAGTCCGTGCATGCCCATAACGTCGGGGTTCTCGAGCACACAGTTGAAAATCAGCTCCCGCTCGACCTCGTCAAATTCGCGGTCCATCAGCATGTCGATGGCCGGGCGCACAATGCCGTAGGCGCCAACGAGGATATAGATTGCGATCAGCAGGCCAAAAATGCCATCGGCATACAGGAAACCGCTCGCGGAAATAAGCGCGGAGGCCACAACCGAGCTGTTAAGCAGCAGATCACCCTTATAGTGCAGATGGTCACCCGAGATAGCGAGCGAGCGCGTATGGCGGATCACATAACTCTGGAAAGCTACAAGCGCGAGCGATAGCACAATCGCCAGGATGGATACAGCGATTACAAGGTCGCTGCTTGAGGGCAGCTCGGGCTCCCAGAGCCTGCTCACTGATTCGAGTGTCAGGAACACGGCGGAGCCTGTCATGATCGCAGCCTGGAAAAGCCCCGCCAGCGCTTCGGCCTTGCCGTGCCCGAACCGGTGGTCGTCATCAGGCGGCACCAGCGCCATGCGGACGGCAAACAGGGTGACGAGCGACGCCATCATATCAAGCGCGCTATCAGCCATGGAGCCAAGCATCGCGACCGAGCCCGAAAGCCACCAGGCAACGGCCTTGGAGATCACCAGCACAAAAGCGACCGACACCGACGCCCGGGTCGCCCATTTCATCAAGTTACCTGCTTTTTCGCGTGTCATGCTGCTTGGTCCCGGCTGTCTCCACTGGATGGGTAGCCGATTGCTGACGAGGGGCCAAGAAAAAACGCCCCGCAGATTTGCAGGGCGTTTTTGAACTCGATACAGGAAAATAACTCAGAACGTTAAAATCCGGATAGGGAGCCTAGTGCAGCTTGCTGTCCATCTCGTCGATGGAGCGGTCAACAAGTGCGCCGCCTTCCTTGCCTTTAAGCTTGTCAGCGAAGATGGCAGAAGCTGCCTCGACTGCAGCATTCACTGCAACTGCCTTCACTTCCTTGACGGCATGGGCTTCAGCCTGAGCGATTTTCGCTTCAGCCGCGCGAGTACGACGAGCAATCATGGCTTCGATGTCGGCTTTCGCCTCTTTCGCCATGATCTTCGCGTCTTCTTTCGCCTGGGCAACCATATCGGCTGCTTCCTTTTCGGCGTCGCGGCGCTTGCGCTGGTATTCGTTCAGAAGCTTTTCAGATTCTTCACGAAGCTCCTGCGCTTCATCAAGCTGTGCACGGATCGCGGCCGAACGCTCGTCGAGCATGGCTGCGATATTCTTGTGCGCCTTCTTCCAGACAACGCCGCCGACAAATACGGCGAACGAGCCTGCTACCCAGAAGGTCGGATCCATGTAAAAGGGTACGCCAGATGCCATGATTACGCTCCCTTCACAGTGCCGAGGGCAGCTTTGGCTGCCTTGGTTGCGTCAGCCACGTCAACGTCGACACCGCCGAGTTTGCCAACCATCTGAGCCGCAACTTCACCAGCAACCTCGCCGATACCGGCCAGCGCTTCCACGCGGGCTTTCTCGATGCGGGCTTCGGCTTCAGCCGCCTTTGCACCAAGCGTAGCGTCGAGCTCGGCCTGTGCCTTGGCGATATCAGCCTGAATGGTTTCTTTCGCAGCAGCGATGGTTTCCTGGGCTTTTTTGCGCGCTTCAGCAACCGCAGCTTCGTAAGCTTCCTTGACTTCCTCGGCTTCCTTCCGGAAACGCTCGGCACTGTCGAGGTCAGTTGCGATACGCTCTTCCCGTTCTTCCAGAACCTTGGTCACACGCGGCAACGCCATGCGCGACACAATGATGAAAAGAACGATAAAGCTCAGGAACAACCAGACGAGCTGGCTTTCAAATGTCGTGGCGTCGAACTGTGGAAGGCCACCTTGACCGTGGTCTGCCACTTCTGTGTGCGTTTCTGCCATGCTTTGTCTCTATCGCTTTGAGAAGGACCACGAGAACACTACCGGAGTGCCCGTGGTCGTTTCATAGTCGCCCCGGAACCGGGTCCCGGGGCAGAATCTCGAACCGTCGTGGATTAAACGACGAAGAGAAGCAGGATAGCGATCAGCAGGGCGAAAATGCCGAGTGCTTCGGTCAGTGCGAAGCCGAGCAGCAGGTTGCCGAACACTTTCGGAGCTGCAGACGGGTTGCGAAGAGCGCCCGACAGGAAGCTACCGAAGATGTTACCAAGACCAATACCAACACCGGCAAGCGCGAGGGTTGCGATACCAGCACCAATCATTTTTGCAGCTTCAACGTCCATTTTTCTCGTTTCCTTCGTTTATGAGAAGATTTGGATTATCTCTGGTTTAACTCTTATTTCCTGTGTCTCTTAGTGTGCCGGATGCAGCGCATCATGCAGGTAGATACAGGAAAGGATGGCGAATACATATGCTTGCAGGAACGCAACAAGAAGTTCGAGACCCACAAGGAAGATGTTGAAAGCGAACGGCAGTACAGCCGCACCAGCACCGAGGATACCGGCAGCACCGAGGCTGACGACAAAACCGGCGAACACTTTCAGCATGATGTGGCCTGCCATCATGTTGGCGAACAGACGCACCGACAGGCTGATCGGACGGGTGAAGTAGGAAAGTACTTCAACCGGGACAATCAGCAGATAAAGCGGCGCGGGTACACCCGACGGCACAAAAAGCTTCAGGAAGCCAAAACCGTGCTTCGCGATACCGAGAAGCGTCACACCGACGAACACCACGAGCGCAAGCGCCAGGGTCACGATGATGTGGCTGGTGAAGGTGAAGCTATAGGGCAGCATACCAGCAAGGTTGCCACCGAGCACAAACATGAAAAGCGTGAAGATGAAAGGGAAGAACTGCTTGCCTTCGCGGCCAACGTTTTCTTTCACCATGTTGGCGACAAATTCGTACGCCATCTCAACCATGGCCTGCCAGCGCCCCGGCACCAGCGCATTGCGGCGCATGCCACCAAGGAGGAATACCGTGAGCGCGCTCACGACAATTACCATCCAAAGGGAGCTGTTGGTGAAGGAAGCATCAACCCCGGCAACTTCCATTTCGGCGATCGGGGTGATTTTAAACTGCTCAAGAGGTCCTGCCACGGCTACCATCTCTTTATTTGGGGCAACCCACGTTATGCGGATCGCTGGTCAATCTTTATCGGCTTTATCAGCCTCGTCTGCCTTCTTTGGCGCTTCCGCACCCATCTCAGGGTTGGCTTCCCGCTGGAGGCGCATGGCATCGCGGATCACATTCCGCAGCCCTGCCCCGAACCCCAGAAACAAAAACAGGATCAGGAGAAGCGGCGACGTGCCGAGCCATTCATCAAGGTTGACGCCGAGGATCAGACCTACGACCACGCCGACAACCATGTGAACACCCATCGTGAGAGCTCTGCCGAGCGGGGAAGGTTCTACATCCCTGTCCCAGCCCTGAGCCTTCTGACGAGCGCGGCTCAAGCGCGCTTCAAAGGAACTTTGCTCCGGGTCTTTATTGTGCATCCCCATCGCCATGAACCCTTGTTGAAACCGCGTTTGACCTACGTTTCTGCCGGGTCACCTCCCCCTTGGGGGAAGTGCCATAAAAGGCGCCTGCAACATAGTGAACGCCCTACCCCGTGTCAAGAACCAATAGAAATAAGTTAAGCCTTTGAAATTATTACAGTATTGTAAAAATATCGACTTAGCCCGCTTCGCGCATTTCCGAAGCACGCTCCAGGTCGACGGATACAAGCGTGGAAATACCCCTCTCCGCCATTGTCACACCAAACAGCCGTTTCATGCGCGCCATCGACACCGCATTGTGCGTCACGATCAGGAAGCGGGTTGCCGTGCGGTCGGTCATTTCATCAAGCAGATTACAGAAGCGCTCCACATTGGCGTCATCCAGCGGCGCGTCCACCTCATCAAGCACGCAGATGGGGGCCGGGTTGGTGATAAACACCGCAAAAATAAGGGAAAGTGCTGTCAGCGCCTGCTCCCCGCCCGACAGCAGCGAGAGCGCCTGCAGGCGCTTGCCCGGCGGGCTCGCAAAAATCTCAAGCCCCGCCTCCAGCGGATCATCGGATTCGGTCAACTCAAGGTGCGCCTCACCGCCGCCAAACAGGCTTTTGAACAGTTCACCAAAGTGATTGTTGACCACGTCAAATGCGGCCAGCAGGCGTGTGCGTCCTTCGCGGTTGAGGTTGCCGATGGCCTGCCTGAGCCGCGCGATCGCATTCTCGAGGTCCGCGCGCTCGCCAGTCAGGTGCGCCAGTTGCTCCTCAATCTCGTTGAGTTCCTCATCCGCGCGCAGGTTCACGGCCCCGAGGCGGTCGCGCTCCCGTTTGAGTTTCTCGAGATTATGTTCGAGCACGCTGGCGTCCGGCAGGCTGTCGCTGGCCTCAAGCCCAACCTTTTCGAGAAGATGCGTGGGCGCACATTCAAAACGTTCGCCAATCTGGGTGGCGATATCCTTGCGCCGGGTGACCGCATTTTCGACCGCGGCTTCAGCACGGATCTGGCGTTCGCGCGCGCTTGCCTGGCCTTCGCTCGTTTCCTTCAAGGCCTTGTCGCGCTCCGCCAAAGCAGCTTCGGCCGCGCGCAGCTTGTCGCTTGTGTCCTTGCGTTCATTGTCCGCAACCTCAAGCGCACTCAAAAGCGCCTGCCGACGGTTTTCCATATCCTCGGGACTGGCTTCCGCGGCGGCGAGCTGCTTTTCCGTCTCCGCCTGCCGTTCATCAAGGGCAGCAAGCTGCTTGGCTGCGCTCTTGACGCGCAGTTCCCACGCACCCGATTCGGTCCGGATCGCGCTCAGCCGGTCGTTCCTTACATCCGCTTCACGGCGCAGGCTGTCATAGGCCGCCCGAGCGTGGCTGAGGTCCGCCCGAAGCGCCTCAACGCGCGAGCGCATCGCCTGCAGCTCTTCCTCAAGCTTGGCATTGAGCGGCAGCTCCGCGACCTTTTCGTCAATCGCGGTCTGCCGGGCGAGGCTCTCTTTCTCTTCTTCACCAAGACGGGCAAGCGTATCCTTGAGCATCGAAACCTTGCTCGCGCGGCGGCTGGCTTCCTGCTCCGCCGCGACATGAGCACGCCGCGCGTCGCCAAGCGCTTTCTCCGCGTCGCTGCGCACCTGGCGCTGCGCGGCTTCTGCATCCCGCGCTTTCTGGTGGGCATCCGCCGCCGCCAAGGCAGCCTCGGCGACAGTTGAGGCTTTTTTCTCGGCCGCCTCCAGCTGGCGCTCAAGCGCTGACAGGCGGTTGCGGCGTTCAAGCCGGATTGCCGCCTCGCTTGGGGCGCCAGCGCGCTGGCAGAAACCGTCCCAGCGCCATAGCGCACCGTCTTGCGACACCAATGTCTGGCCCGGCTTGAGGCTCGCGGCGGCCCGGTCCCCATCGGCACCGTCATTCAGAAGGCCCGTATAAGCAATGCGCCGCGCCAGCACGTCCGGCGCTTTTTTCACGTGCGCTGCCAGCGGGCTTACCCCTTCAGGCCAGCCCGGCGTCTCGAGCGCAGACCGCGCCGTCCAGTAGCGCGAGGCACTTTCGGCCATGCCAGCTTCGGCATCGTCACCAAGCGCCGCACCAACAGCCACCTCGAAGCCCGGTTCGGCACGCACATCGGTCGAGACCGGGCTTTCATCACCCTCGCCCTCGCTTTCAAACATACGGCGCAGGCTTGAAACCTCGCCGGTCAGTGTTTTCAAGCGACCTTCATGCTCGGATTTCACGGCATCGGCGTCACCCCGGCTGGCGCGCGCCTGCTGGGTTGCGGCTTCTGCACTCGCCAGCGCGCCGGTCGCGTGGGACAGGCGCTCCTCACCTTTGGCGACGGCTTCTTCCGCCGCCTTCAGTGCAGAAAGCACCTCGTCTTCCGCCGTAATCGCCGCCATTTCGCCCTTGAGGCGCTCCTGCTCGGCACGCAGTTGGTCGGTGCGGCGCGCGATGGCAAGCTTGTCGCTCTCGAGGCTGGAGCGACGGGCACGTGCCTGCGCGGCCTGCTCAGAGAGTGTATCAAATTCCGATTCGGCGGCATTTGCCGCCTTGGCAGCCGAATCAAGCGTCTCGCGCGCCTTGACCTCATTGGCCTTTTCACTGTCGCGCGCTTTCTCAAGCCGTTCGCGCTCTGCCCTCAGGCGTTCAACCGCCGCGCTGGCGTCGCCGGAGATATCCTGCTCCCGCGCGCGGTCAGCGGCGATCTGCTCAAGGCTTGCACGCAGGTTGCTGGCGGCTTCCTTGCGGCGTTCGGCCTCTTTCTCGAGGTTCTCGCGCTCAATGGTCAGGCGCTGGAGTTTGGCGGCGGCTTCCGCATCCGCCTCACGAAGCGGTGGCAGCGCAGCCGCGACTTCCGTCTGCTCCTTGGCAAGGCGGGCAACAACCTCAGCCACCTCGCCCGCGGCTTTTTCAGCTTCCCGCAGCACACGCTCAAGGTTGATCACATCCTCGGACGCCAGCTTCCACTTTATGTAGAGAAGGCTGGCCTCAGCTTGCCGGATATCGCCGGAGATGCTGCGATAGCGCACCGCCTGTTTGGCCTGGCGCTTCAGGTTCTGCACCTGGCTTTCCATCGCCTGGATCACGTCCTGCAGGCGGGTGAGGTTGCCTTCAGCCCCGCGCAAGCGGCTCTCCGCTTCCTTGCGGCGTGTGTGCAGGCCGGAAATGCCCGCGGCTTCCTCAAGAATGGCGCGGCGGTCCTGCGGTTTGGCGTTGATGAGCGCGCCGATGCGGCCCTGGCTTACGAGCGCGGGCGAATGCGCGCCGGTGGCCGCATCCGCGAACAGAAGCTGCACATCTTTCTGGCGCACATCCTTGCCGTTGATACGGTAGGCGGAGCCGCTCTCGCGCTCAATCCGGCGGGTCACCTCGATCGTGTCTTCGTCGTTATATTCCGCAGGGGCGCTGCGATCGAGATTGTCGATCACGAGGGTCACTTCGGCCATGTTGCGCGGGGCGCGCCGGTCGGTCCCGGCAAAAATCACGTCATCCATGCCGGAGCCACGCAGGGATTTGGCGCGGTTTTCGCCCATCACCCAGCGGATAGCTTCAAGAAGGTTGGATTTGCCGCAGCCGTTCGGGCCCACAACGCCGGTCAGACCGGGCTCGATATGAAGCTCGGTCGGATCGACGAAGGATTTGAATCCCGACAATCGCAAGCGCGAAAACCGCATGGCGGCGTTATGCTCCCCCTAACTCACAAGGCTGCGGCGCGCCAGCGCACGCCGCACCCGCAGCACCCCCTAGTTTGCGCTGCCGATTGCCTTGGTCATTGCTTCTTCAAGGTCGTCAAACGTGCTGAACTCGATGCGTTCGCCGTTGACAAAAAAGCTCGGTGTCGAATTCACCTTATAGTCGTCCACCGCGGTCTTGGTGAGCGCCATCAGGTGTTTGTGCATTTCCTTGTTGTTGACACACTGGTCGAACCCGGTGCGGCTGATGCCCACACGGCGCGCGAGCGACGCCAGCTCATCCACCGGATTTTCCGACCGCGCCCAGTCATACTGACGCGAGAAATACACACTCATGAGCTTCTGCGTGACTTCCATGTCACCGCAGCGCGCGGCCGCAGACGCCATAAGGTCAACCCGGTTCATGATGAAGTTCCGGTACAGCAGCTTCACCTTGCCAGTGTCGATATATTTGGTCTTGAACTCGGGGAAATATTCTTTCGCGAAAGTCGCGCAGTGCGGACAGGTCAGCGAAGCATATTCCACCACCGTCACCGGTGCATCCGGGTTCCCGTAGACGATATCGCCCCAGGTACCTTCTGCTGCGGCTTGCTCGGCCGTCAGCTCGGTCGCTGGCATATCGAATTTCTCACCGCCCGATGTGCCCGTGCCGCCGTTATCACCGCAAGCAGCCAGCATCAGCGCCAGCGAGGCTGTCATGCCGAAGCGAACAAATGCGCGTCCGTTGTAGTTCATAGTATCTCCACCCACTATATGTTGTGTTTACATTGCAAAATTTGTGATGACGAGTCTTTTTTGGCGCGGGGCAGCCGCACCAAAGATGGCTGTGTTACTGCGCAGCCTCGATTGCTTCCTTCAGGGCTTCATAGGTATGCCCCTTGATCACAGCGCCATTGACCAGAATGGTTGGTACATGGGTGATCTGGTAGCTCTCGATACCGAAATTGCGCATCTCGACCATATGTTCCTGCAGGGAGCGCGAAGAAACACATTCGCCCAGCTTCTCCTTGTCGATGCCATGCTCGTCGGCGATCGAAGCCATCGCTTCATAGGGATTGTCGGTGCGGATCCAGTCATTCTGCCGCACAAAGAAGGTCTCGGTCAGTTCCCTGGCGGTATCCGCGCTTGTGGTGCAGCGACTGATGGCAGCAACCGCCATGTCGTAGCGGTCGCGCACAAAGTTGCGGAAGATGAAACGCACCTTGCCGGTGTCGATATACTCAGCCTTGAGCTGCGGCAACACCTCGGACGCAAAGCGTGCACACACCGGGCACGTGAAGGAACCATATTCCATCACCTCGATCTTCGCGGTCTTTGCGCCATATACCAGTTCACCGCGCAGGCCCACGCCATCATCCTCGACAGCTTCATGGGTTTCCCCCGGCTTATGCTCGTGGTTATGCTCCTGCGCAAAAGCGGCAGGCATCATGGCAAACAGGGTCGCGGCAATCGCAGCTTTTTTAAACACGTCTCTTCCCAATCGTTATTTGTCTTTTTTTGCGCCTGAAAGCACATATTCCCCCAGACTTTTAACCGCTTCGCGCAGCGGGCTCAACTCCCCATCACCCACAAGCGTGGCCAAATTGCGCTCGGCATCCACGCTCAGCGGTTTTTTCTCCACCGGTTTCAGGCTCCGTTGCCGGGGCAGCGGGCCCTGCTTGATCTCAAGCTTGGCGACTGCCGCATAGCCGAAGAAGCTGTTGACCATCTCAATCACTCGGGCAGCCTTGTGCGTAAGGAGCGGCGAGAAGGCACCCTCGCAGCGCACCACAAGGGTCGCACCCATACGTTCACCACGCGGGAAACGCAGGTCGACCGGCACCGTGCTGTCCGCCAGTTCAGGGCCCACAATCTGTGGCCAGCGGGTCACCACCTCGACTTGCGCGAAGCCTTTTTTGCGGATGGCACCAGAGAGGAAAGAGCGCGCGAGGCTAGAGGCCGACGAGGTACGCGACAGCCGTTCGGGGGCTTTGCTGCCACCGTCCTTACTGCTGCCCTTTGCCTTCGAAGCCGCCATTGACACCCGTTCCTCGCTCTTGCCGCCATTTTGCTTGCAAGCTGCATGCGCGACGTTATGGTCCTGTGCTACCTGATGCCCGGAAACCGGGCAAGGACAAACCGTGGACCTCAGCGCCTTGTGATCATGAGCATCGCCGACAAACTCCTTGACTGGTATGATACAAACCGCCGCACACTGCCTTGGCGCGCCGCCCCCGGCATGCAGGCCGAGCCCTATCATGTGTGGCTCTCGGAGATCATGCTGCAGCAGACCACAGTTGCCACAGTCAAAGGCTATTTCGCCAAGTTTCTGGAGCGCTGGCCCACGGTTGAGGCGCTGGCCGCCAGCCCGCTTGAGGATGTGCTCATCGAATGGGCAGGTCTTGGCTATTACGCCCGTGCACGCAACCTGCACAAATGCGCGACAGTGGTGGCTGAGACGCACGGTGGGCGCTTCCCCAAGACCGAAGCTGCGCTGCGCACCCTGCCCGGTGTGGGGGATTATACCGCCGCCGCCATCGCCGCCATCGCCTTTGGTGAACCTGCGGCGGTTGTGGACGGCAATGTGGAGCGCGTGGTCAGCCGGCTGTTCCGCGTCAGCGAACCGCTGCCGGGTGCAAAGAAAACCATCAAGGTCCACACCGCCGACATTACGCCGAACGAGCGCGCGGGCGATTTTGCGCAAGCGATGATGGACCTCGGCTCAGGCGTGTGTACCCCGAAGAAACCCAAGTGCCTCCTCTGCCCCTTGCACCGCGACTGCATGGCAAAAGCCGAAGGCGACATGGAGACCTATCCGGTCAAGGCGCCAAAGAAGGTGAAACCGACGAGGCGGGCCATCTCCTTCTGGCTGGTGCATGACGGGCATGTGCTTCTGGAGCGACGCGAGCCGAAAGGCCTTCTCGGCGGCATGCCGGGGCTTTTCTCCACGCCGTGGGTCGAGCGCACCAAGTTCCCCGTCAAGGACGAATGGCTCGCGCATGTGCCGACCAGCGACTACTGGAAGCCGGTCGAGGGCCTTGCCAAACACACCTTCACCCACTTCCATCTGGAGACCAGACTGGTGGCCGCCAAGGCCAGCGCCCGCCACAATGTGGAAAACGGTTTCTGGCATCCGCTTGACGCACTTGATGACGTCGGCCTGCCAACTGTGTTCAAAAAAATCGCCGCGATTGCCGCTCAATAAAAATGGGCCGCGCGGGCGGCCCATTTGGCACAGATACAAATTCTTTGAAGCTGACCGCCTGGGAAGCGGCCTGCCGGGAAGCGGCCTATCAGGCGTCGAGATAGCTCGGGCTTTTTTTGCCGGCTTTCGCGGCCTTCTTGGCTTTTTTGTCAAGAAGCGGCTTCTTCTTCACTTCTTTTTTGGCACTGCGTTCTTTGCTCATTCTTATCTCCGAACAAACAACAGGCGCATACCTCAAGGGGCTGCGCCACACCGGGGTGACCGACGGGCCACGCAAATATCCGGCAATGCAGATCATGTCGGCATGAGCGCGCCAAAATCAATATGGATTAGAAAAGATTGTGGATGGCGACGGGGCGCAAAGAAAAGGCGCCCTCCCCGGGCAGGGAGAGCGCCTCGGATCAGCCGCGCGGACGGGCATCCACACGGCCGGAGGTAACGTCATGTAGGCCTCTTCTTGCCCCTCAGGCGAAGCCAGAACGGGTAAAACACGCTGGCCTCAAAGCGTTTACGCCGTGCCATACGCCGGGAAAATCTGGCAAGGGACGCAAAATAGACGGCCTGTTGGCGCACGTCCGGACGGTCAGGCCTGTCCGGCGCTTTAAGCAACTGCTCACGGAACGGCGCCAATAGGGGATGCGCCATGCCGGCGTCGGCACCGACACACAGGCTCGCGACAATGTCCCACACCATGGGCGAGCGAAGGCCAGGGCCTTTAAAACTCTGGAAATACGCATCGCGGCTCCGGCCGAAATCGCCCCCCGTGTCGTCTGACCCGACACTTGCAAGCAGCATATGGACGGTGGGGTCAATGCTCTGATTTGCTGATGGTTTCAATTTGGCAGCAACTAACGCCGCAGGGACACCGAGACGGTCAAAAAAGGCGGGCACCAGCCGCTTTTTCTCGTCGTCAAAGCTGCGCACTTCAATACCGCCCTCAGGCACCATTTTTTGCCAAAGCTCAATGATCGCGGTGTAATCAAGACTACGCTGAATAGCCCGGTGAATGATTTCCGGCCGTGGCCTGCGGCTGACATATTTCAGATTCTGGGTCAGTGCGCTGCGGGCATAGTCGAATACGTTGCGGAAATAGACAATGACCTGCACATCATGCCCGGCAAACAGCTTCATGAAAGCTGCGGCCTCTGCCTCGCTTGCGTGGCAAAAGCCTTCGCCGGAGAAAAGTATGCTGTGCGCGCCCTGCTCCTGTGCACCGGCGATGGCCCGGGCGACAAAGTCGGCAACCCTGTTCCCCTCACCCGCCTGCAGCATGCGCCACAGCAGCGAATGCTGACGGCTGGTATTTTTCAACTCACGGGTCCTGGGCCAGCAGATGCCGTGCTCCGCAAGCAGATCCATATTGTCTTCGGCAAAATGCTGGATGGACGTGGTGCCGGTCTTGTGGGTCCCGATATGAAGGTAAATTTTCATGCTTCACACCCTGCCCGAGGGTGCCTGCGCGTGCAGGCACCGTGACCGGCACCAATCCTTTTCTAGTTAAGCTCTGCGCGAACCTGCTGGCGGAATACGTCGATCGGCATCAGCTCGCCTTTTTTCTCGACGTGCCAGAAGGTCCAGCCATTGCACGCCGGTGCACCCTGCACGATTGCACCAACCTTGTGGATCGAGCCCTTCTCGGCTTCCGCGATCAGGGTGCCATCGGTGCGCACCCGCGCGGCATAGCGGCGGTTGCTGTCATAAAGCGTCGTGCCCGGCTTGATCAGCCCGCGCTCGACGATGGAACCAAACGGGATACGCGGCTGGCTGCGTTTGCTCTCAGTGTAGCCGAGCGCTTCGTCATCCAGTTGCTCGACGCCCGCGATACGGTCACGCGCAACCTTGATATAGTCCGTCTCACGCTCAATACCGATATAGTTGCGGCCCAGCATCTTGGCGACAGCCCCCGTGGTGCCCGTGCCAAAGAAGGGGTCAAGCACAACATCACCCGGCTTGGTGGAGGACATCAGCACACGGTAGAGGAGCGATTCCGGCTTCTGGGTTGCGTGGGCTTTTTTGTCACCGTTTTTGAGGCGCTCGCCGCCAGAGCAGATCGGCAAGGTCCAGTCGGAGCGCATCTGCGTATCGTCGTTCATCGCCTTCATGGCGTCATAGTTGAAGGTGTAGCCGCCCTTGTCCGCCGACTTGGCCGCCCAGATGAGCGTCTCGTGCGCGTTGGTGAAACGTGTGCCGCGGAAGTTCGGCATCGGGTTCGACTTGCGCCAGATCACGTCATTGAGCACCCAATACTCAAGGTTCTGCAGGGCGGTGCCGACCCGGAAGATATTGTGGTAGGAGCCGATCACCCAGATGGTGCCGGTGTCCTTGAGCACGCGGCGGGCGGCTGCCAGCCAGCGGTAGGTGAATTCGTCGTACGCACCGAAGCTCGAGAATTTGTCCCAGGCGTCATGCACACCGTCGACCTTCGAATTATCGGGCCGCGACAGCGTTTCCTTGAGCTGCATGTTGTAGGGGGGGTCTGCAAAAATAACGTCGACCGACTTTTCGGGCAGCGCATTCATTACATCGATACAATCGCCCTGAACAATCTTGTTCAAAGGCAGCGTTTTAAGCCCGCCACCCGTGCGGGTCGCGCTCTTTGCTTCAGCCATCTAATTTCTCCGTCCCAAGCTGCGGGCCCCGTCCCTGGAGCCACCGACCGGAATTGCCCTATGGGCGGCATTTTTGCTCAAATTCCGGCGAGTTGTTGAGGAGATTATGATTCCGACTCGATTCGGCGTCAAGCGATTCTTTGATATGAATCAGCTAGTTATAAGCTATTCTTCATTCAGAATCTGCCGAATCGGCGCAAAAGATCTTCGGTGATGAGGCGTCACACCCACAAGCCTTAGTGCAGCCAAATGTTTGGCAACACCATATCCTGCGTTTGACGCCCAACCGTATTCGGGATGCTCTTCGGCCAGTTTTTTCATCATGCGGTCGCGAAAAACTTTTGCGACAATACTCGCCGCCGCGATGGAGAGGGAGCGTGCATCGCCCTTGATGATGGTGCGGGTCGGGATCATCAGGCCGGGCGCGCGGTTGCCGTCCACCAGTGCCGCGCGCGGTGCCTCAGGCAAGCCTGCCACCGCCCGGCGCATGGCCAGCATCGAGGCCTGGAGGATATTGATATCGTCAATCTCCGCCACGCTCGCTTCCGCGATGGACACCGCGAGCGCGCGGTCATGGATCTGGTCAAACAATAGCTCGCGCTTCTTTTCGCTCAGCTTCTTGCTGTCATTGAGCCCCTCTGGCAGGCGCGCCGGGTCAAGGATCACAGCCGCTGCGACCACGGGGCCCGCCAACGGACCACGGCCAACCTCATCCACCCCGCAAACAGGGGCGTGACCCTCGCGCTCCAACAGCGCTTCGAACCGCCAATCGGGACCCGCTGTCATATCGATGCCACTATGTTCAAATAAATCCATATCGCTGCGCCAGGCGTAAAACAGGCCGGGGAAAATTTACAAGGACGTCGACCTTGACCATGCATGCGGCCATTAGGCATTCTGTCACTCAAGCCCCAACAATGCGGACCATATTGGATATGCACCCGATTGCCAAAGCTTTTGACCGGTACTGGCGGCGCCTGAAAGGCGACCGCAAGGTGCCGCGTTTCCTTGATTTCAATATCAATGACGTGCCGGGTGAGGCGCTTCCCTATATGTCGCTTGTGCAGGTGGAGAACAATCCGCGGCGTTTCCGCTACCGGCTTGCCGGTACATCAGTGGTGGCGGCTTACGGCCGCGACATCACCAGCCTCTGCCTTGACGAGCTCGACACCGGCGGCAAATACGAGGCTTATGTCCATAATTTCAATGAGGCGGCGGACGACCGCATCGTCAATCGCACCTCGGACGAATATCAGCTCGAGAATGGCAGGCTGTACCGCTTTGAGGGCCATCTCTACCCTTTTGAAGGGGTGAAGGGCGATATCTCCCGCATCATCATTCTGGCCATCGACGACTGGCAGGCAAATCGTTAATTACCCTTAACCATATTTTGCAAAAAAGATGGCGTCCCCCAGGGAACAGGGGAACGCCTTCAGTGCTTGGGTAGGTTTAGGAAAGAATAGCAGAGCGCTCAGGCGCGCTCCTCACTCAAAACGTGTGGGTACTCGAAACGGATAAGGTTGGTCGGGCCGGGATGGGCGCTTGGGGCTAGGGTCAGGGGGTATCGTCCGCACCCCTGCCCGACCGGAACCTGCTGCTGCTCTAACGCGTCGATGCACAGAGACTTAAGCTAAATGCAACAGCGGGTTCAAAGCTCTTCCGCTAGGCTGCGAGCGGAACGCGTGCCAGCCGTGCCGAACGCCGCTTGCGGCGCCAGGTGCGGGTATCGACCCGCGGACTTGAGGCTGGAACTTGGGTGACGACGGAGCGGGCGCTCACGTCGCGCATGAATTCGGTAAACATGTCTATCTCCTCGCTGCAAATGCAGTTTTCTGCTTCAGCTTTATTGTGCCGCTTGTTTTGCTGCGCGGCATTGTTGTTACTGTCGTTTGTCGCCGTTTTTCTTTTGGAGTCTTTGCTCCCGGCTACATGCTTAATCTAGTGTTTAGGCTTTTTATTTTCAATGGTGCCCACCTCATTTCAGGCACCGTTTATCGCAATTTGTGACACGGTTGTGCCATATTTGGCCATGCACGGCAGATTTCCGCACTTTCAGTGGCTCAGGTAATAAAAAATTTCATCCTTGAGGCGCACGCGTTCCTGCCGCAATCCGTTTAGGTCGAAAGTCGCATCACGCCCGCCCTCTGCTTCAATGCGACAGACCTGCTGGTTGACCGTATTATAGGCCCGGCACAGGCGGTAAAAATGCTCGTCCGAGCAGACGAGCGACCAGAATTTCGGTTCTTTTCCCGGAATTTCCTCAAGTATTTTAAACGGCACATATCTCACTTAAAGACCTCTCGACTTTCCCAATCGGAGAGTTGGTAGCGAAAGACCACCGGTGTCATCTTGATAAAGGTCAAAGTTGCAGGAGGTCTGAGTGAAAAGCGTGCAGGTACGTAAAATTTTAAAATTCAGCGGCGCTAACCAGCTTCCAGAAAAGACCAGAAAACGGGACACCAAAGAAAAAGGACGGCACAGATGCGCCGCCCTTTCCCCCTGAACCAGCCCCCTCAGGCTGCTTTCAGCATGGCGTATAATTCGTCCTTGAGGCGCATGCGCGTCTTGCGCAGATCTTCTTCGTCAAACTGCGAAGCATGGTCTTCACCGGCTTCCAGACGGTGGATCGACCGGTTGACGGTGTGATACTCGTCAAACAGGCGACGGAAATGCGCGTCATTTTCCTTGAGGTTGTGAATTGCCTCGGCAAATTCCGGGAACTCTTCCCGAAGCTCATGGGGTGTGTGGCTCATCGCCTGCTCCTTCTACTGTGCCTTATGGCTACTGTACCTTATGGGCACACCCTATTGCAGAAGCAGGCGTGAAGGTTTGACCTCCGTCAAGCCGGGTTATTTTTGCTCAAACCCGCTATCGTCTTCGAGAAGTTCAGCAGCCTTATCCTCATCCACCGCCTGCACATTCTTGAGCGCACGCAGCATCATGCGTTTGCGCCGGTCGAGCGTCTCCACATGGTTAAGCGCGCTCGTCAGGCTCTTGCCCATGCGGTCGATCTGCTCGCCAAAGCGGCCAAACTCCAGCTTGACGGTACCCAGCACGTCCCAGACCTCATTGGCGCGTTCCTGCAGCGCCACTTGACGGAAGCCCATACGGAAGGTGCTCAGCAGCACCTGCAGATTTGTTGGCCCCGCCACCGTGATGCGGTGATCACGCTGCAAGCGCTCAAAAAGACCGGGGCGGCGCAAAACTTCCGCATACAGCCCTTCGGTCGGCAGGAACAGCACCGCCCAGTCGGTGGTGTACGGCGGGTTGATATATTTGCCGGATACATCTTTTGCGAACTTCAGCACCGCGCGCTCAAGCGCCGCCGCTGCGGCCTTGACCGCGTCCTGGTCATTGAGCTCCGCCGCGTTCAACAGCCGCTCATAATCCTCAGTCGGGAATTTGGCGTCGACCGGCAAGTAAACCTCACGGCCCGCGCCCGGCACCTTGATACCGAACTCGACCCGCTCGCCCGACTTTTTACCGCAGTCGAAATTGGCGATATACTGGTCAGCGGTGAGGAAGTCGCTGATGATGATCTCGAGCTCCTTCTCGCCAAAGCCGCCGCGGGACTTCACGTTGGTGAGCACACGTTTGAGGTCGCCCACGCCGGACGCGAGCGTCTGCATCTCGCCCAATCCCTTGTGCACCTGCTCCAGCCGTTCGGACACGGTCTTGAAGCTTTCGCTCAGGCGCTTCTCAAGCGTGGTTTGCAGTTTCTCATCGACCGTGCGGCGCATCTCGTCAAGCTTCTGGCTGTTCTCGGTGCGCAGCTCCTTCATCTTTTCATCAAGCTTGTCGCGGAATTGCTGCTGCTGCGCGCCCTGATCGGCACCCAGCTTGCGCACCGTCTCGCTGAGCGCGGTAATCGCCTTGGCCATCTCTTCCCGGTTTTCGCGCAACTGGGCCATCAGTTCGGTGCGGCTGGCCTGCTCGCGGCGCTCGGCCCCCGTGACCATATCACTCAGCCGGCCATCGATTCGGATAAGCTGGCTGTCCATCTCGGCCTGCGAAACCTGACGCTCAAGCGCCGCCAGCCGCATGACAAGGAACAGCACCAGCACCACAAGCAGCACAACTCCGCCAACAATCGCCATTTCAAACATGGTCATGACCATACCCCCGGGGAAAGAACTCTACTCCCATCACCTAGCCCACGCGCGCACGCGCTGCAAGGCTTGACGCCCCACCTGAGCTGTGCATTTTATCGGGCTTCGGAACCTGGCCTAAATCAACCTCCGTGGGGCAAGTGCCCAATCGGCGGGCCGGGAACCACCCAGGAGCAGGAGATGATCCCTCGTTTTGATGCGAGCAACTTTAAAGGCATCACGCCGGAGATGCGTGAAGCTTTTGAGCGGGACGGTGTATTGGTGCTTGATGGCCTCATCGACCACGCGGCATGCGACAAGCTGAAGGCCCGCATGGCGGACATGGTCGCAGGCTTTGACGTGAGCGAACATCGCTCGGTCTTTTCAAGCAAATCCGAAGCCCATGCACAGGACCGCTATTTCCTCGAATCCGGCCATGAGACACGTTTTTTCCTTGAGGAAGAAGCGTTCGACGAAGATGGCAACCTCACCAAACCGCTGCCGCTTGCGCTCAACAAGGTCGGCCATGCCATGCACGACCTTGACGACACCTTTGACGCTTTCGCGCGGCAAGATGCCTTCCGGCTGATCTGCACCGGCCTTGGCCAGCAGCAGCCCCTGCCGCTGCAGTCCATGTATATTTTCAAACAACCGCACATTGGCGGCGAAGTGGTGTGCCACCAGGACGCCACCTATCTGCGCACCGAGCCCGAAAGCTGCCTTGGCCTCTGGGTCGCGCTGGAGGACGCCACGGTTGAAAACGGTTGCCTCTGGGGCATTCCGGGCGGCCACCGCGCGGGCGGCCTGCGCACCGCCTTCCGCCGCACACCGGACGGTGACAAAACCTATAACGAAACGCTGGATGCCACCCCGTTTGACGAGGACAGCAAAATCCCGCTGCCTGCGCCCAAGGGCACCGCGCTCATTTTCGGTGGCCTGTTCCCGCACATGTCGTCAGCCAACCGGTCGGACAAGTCACGGCACGCCTATACCTTGCATGTGATTGACGGCGCAGCCGATTATCCGGCAGATAACTGGCTGAGGCGGCCCGAGCACCTGCCGCTCAGGGCCATGTAACGCGTGAAGGAGAGAGTATGACCCGGCTTGTCATCATCGGCGGCGGCCACGCGGCTGCCCAAATCGCGACATCGCTACGGATGAAAAAATTCGAAGGTGAAGTCACGCTGATCAGCGACGAACCGGTCGTACCCTACCAGCGCCCGCCTCTCTCCAAAATGTATCTCTCGGGCGAGATCACGGCGGAACGTTTGCCGATCCTGCGTGAGCAGGCCTATGAGGCCGCGGGCATCACGCTCAAGCTAGGCGTGCGTGCCACCGCGATCGACCGGCAGGCGAAGGTTGTCACGCTCGCGAGCGGTGAGAGCGTGCCCTATGACAAGCTCATCCTCGCGCCCGGTGGGCACGCGCGGCGGCTAAGTTGCAAGGGTGCAGAGCTCGCGGGCATCCATTATGTACGCACCATGACCGACACCGACGCAATGCGCGGCGAGTTCACTTCTGCCCAACACGTGCTGATCATCGGTGGCGGCTATATCGGGCTTGAGGTGGCGGCGGTTGCGCGCAAGGCTGGCAAGCGCGTGACAGTGCTTGAGGCCGCAGACCGCATCCTCGCCCGTGTTGTGGCGCCAGAGGTTTCCACCTTCTACACCCGCCTGCATGAAGAAGAAGGTGTGCAGGTCTTCACGAACGAGATGGTCAGCGAGATTGAGGGCCATGACCGTGCCACGGCTGTCCTGACCGCAAGCGAAAAACGTTTCGAAGCCGATATGATCGTTGCGGGCATTGGCCTTGTCCCCAATTCGGAACTTGCCGTTGCTGCGGGCATCACCGCGGGCGAGCACGGCATTGAGGTGAACGGGCATTGCCAGACCTCCGACCCAGACATTTATGCTGTCGGCGACGCAGCATGGTTCACACATGCTTTTTATGGCCGTGCCATGCGGCTGGAATCGGTCCAGAATGCGGTTGACCAGGCCAAGGTGGCGGTTGAGCATATCATGGGTGAAGAGACGCACTATGACGCCCTGCCCTGGTTCTGGTCGGACCAGTATGGCCTCAAGCTGCAGATTGCGGGCCTCTCGCAGGGCTATGATACCCTGGTGGTGCGCGGGGATACGGGCGAGCGTTCGGTGGCGTTTTTCTACCTGAAAGACGGTGCGATCATCGCCGCAGACTGCGTTGGTCGCATCGCCGAATTCATGAATGCAAAAAAACTGATTGCCGCGAAGGTGCAAGTTAGCGCAAACACGCTGGCGGACGACAGCCGTCCGTTCAAGGAAATTGCCGCCGACCTGCTCGCGGAACAAGGATAAAACCTCGATGCTCAGCTACCAGCATATCTACCACGCCGGCAATTTTGCCGACGTTCACAAACATCTGGCGCTGATGCTGCTGCTTGAGCACCTGAGCGCGAACCCCGGCTCCTTCAGCTTTTATGATAGCCACGCCGGGCGCGGCCTTTATGACCTCGCGAGTACCGAGGCGGAGAAGACACGCGAGCACAAGGCAGGCATCACCGCGATTGCAGGCAAAGGCGATGACAGCTCCGCCGCTGCGCGTTACCTGAAGCTGATCAATGATTTCCGCACGAGCCATGGGGAGACCAGCTACCCCGGTTCACCGGCGATCGCGCAAACCTTCATGCGCCGCGGCGACCGCATGTTCCTGACCGAACTGCACCCGGGTGAGTTCGAGCACCTGCTTGAGAACCTCGGCCAGTATGGCAGTGTCGAGGTCAGCAAACGCGACGGGCTCGAGTTCATCGCCCGCCTGACCAAACCGCACCACCTCCGCGGCCTTGTGCTCATCGACCCGTCCTACGAGATCAAGACCGAATACCGCGATGTGGCGCGCACGGTGATGAGGGCACAGTCCAACTGGTCGTCGGCCATCTACATGGTCTGGTACCCGATCCTCAAGGATGAACGCCACAAGCAGATGGTGCGTTCGCTCCTGTCGCTCGGTGGCAACAAGGCCTTTGAAAGCCGCCTGATGGCACCGCCCGCCATTGCAGGCGAGCGCATGCAGGGCTCCGGCCTTGTGATTTTTGGCGCGCCCGAGGGTTTCATGGAAGAACTGGACACCGCGGTCGCCGAGGTCAAGGACCTGATGTTCGGCAAGGGCGAAGGCGAGCATGTCATGACAAAGGGGCAGCCCGTCGAGGCCCGCCCCCTGCTCATCTAGGTCAGCCCACGCGCTTTATTGCAGCGCTTTTTCTACTGCGGACTTCAGCTCATCCGACTGCGGGGTCACCTTGCTCGAGAAATAGGCAACCGGGTGACCGTCGCGGTCGATCAGGTATTTGTGGAAGTTCCATTTGGGGCGGCTGTCTTCACCAAGCTCCGCTGCCAGCCATTCATAAACCGGCGCGTTTTCAGGCCCACCCTTGACGACCATTTTCTTGGTCATCGGGAAATCGACCTGAAAGTTAACCTTGCAGAAATTCTTGATGTTCCGCTCGGAGCCCGGCTCCTGGTCGCCAAAGTCGTTGGCGGGCACACCGAGCACCACAAGGCCCTTGTCCTTGTACTCGTTCCACAGCGCCTGCAGGCCTTCATACTGCGGGGTGTAACCGCAGTAGGATGCCGTGTTGACCATCAGCACCGCCTTGCCCTTATAGTCTGCGAGCGGCATGTCCTTGAACTCGATCGAGGTGACCGTGAAGTCATGGAGCGACTTTTCACCGTCCGCCTGTGCACCGAAACCGGCAGCGAGCACGGCTGCCGCCGCAATGAGTGATTTGAAACGCATTCCCAAGTCTCCTCCGCAGGAATAAATCTTGCCCTAGTTATAACGCTTTAGCCCCACAAGTGGAAAGGGCATGACGCAAGTGTGAACATTTTCTTCCTACGCAACTTTCTTGAAAGCGGATTTTGCGGCCCTACCTAAACCTCGAGCCAGACATCACCGCCGCACGCGCGCGGCAAAGCGAAGGAAGTTTTGATGACAGCAAGCGCTGCACCGCTTTTCACACCGTTTGACCACAAGGGCCTGCATCTCGCGAACCGTATCGTGATGGCCCCGATGACGCGTACCTTCTCGCCCGGCAATGTGCCGAACGACCTGAACATCGAATATTACCGCAAACGCGCCGCAGGCGACGTTGGCCTCATCATCACCGAGGGCACCTGTGTCGGCCATCCGGCCGCCAGCGGCTACCCGAACGTGCCTTTCTTCTACGGCGACGATGCGCTCGCTGGCTGGAAGAAGGTGGTGGACGCCGTGCACGGTGAAGGCGGCAAGATCATGCCGCAGCTCTGGCACGTGGGTGCAGTGCGCCGCCCGGGTATCGAGCCCGACCCTGAGGTGCCAGGCTACGGCCCCTCAGGCATGGTCGCCAAGGGCAAGAAAAAATGCCACGAGATGAGCGAACAGGACATCGCTGACGTGATTGATGCCTTCGCGCAGGCCGCGGAAGACGCCAAGCGCATCGGTATGGACGGTGTGGAAATTCACGGTGCGCACGGCTATCTGATTGACCAGTTCTTCTGGGGCGACCTCAATGAGCGCACCGACGGCTGGGGCGGCAACGCCGTTGAACGCACCCGCTTCGCGACCGAAATCGTGAAGGCGATCCGCGCCCGTGTCGGCAGCGACTTTTCCGTCATCCTGCGCTGGTCGCAGTGGAAAATGCAGGACTATAACGCCAGGCTTGCCGCGACCCCCGCGGAACTTGAGGCCTTCCTCGCGCCACTCACGGACGCAGGCGTGGATATCTTCCATTGCTCGACCCGCCGTTTCTGGGAAAACGAGTTTGAGGGCAGCGAGCTCAATCTCGCGGGCTGGACCAAGAAACTGACCGGCAAACCCACCATCACCGTGGGCAGCGTGGGCCTTGACGCCGCCTTCACGGAAGAAGGCACCGCAGGCTTTGCCGAGGCCGAGCCCGCAAGCCTTGAAAGCCTGATCGAGCGCATGGAGCGGGACGAGTTCGACCTTGTGGCCGTTGGCCGCGCGCTGATCGCCAACCCGGACTGGGCGAAAAAGGTCAAAGCCGAACAGCATGACACCATCCTGCCCTACAAGAAAGAGATGCTTGCGCAGCTCGCCTGAGCTGCCTGAACGCAGCATCTGCACAAAATCGTCATGGGGTCGCCAGTGTGCGGCCCCATTTTTTATGATACACAGACTCATGGATTTTTCCGCCGCACCCACACCGGCGGACAGGCGCGCGGTGTGCAGGAAAACCGCGGCATACGGCACATGTTGCAGTGCAACATAAAATATACTTCTCCGCGCTTTTTTTTGTCGCTAAGGGGGACAAAGATCCAAGCGTGGATTGACGATAATGACACTCGAAGTGTGGTAGAAGGAATCCAATATGGCCAAGCTTCGCATCAGCCCGGCGCCCGCACACAATCGTGCCACCGCCTTTGCGGCTCTCAGCAATGCCTATCTCGCGGATGAAGAGACAACCGTCCGCTCGCTCATCGACAATTTCCCCCTCAATACCGAATCCCGTGACGAGATTGCGGTCCGCGCTGCAGCGATTGTTGCCCAGTCGCGCGCGATGAAGGAGGAACAGGGCAGCCTTGACGCCTTCCTTGCAGAGTTTGGCCTCTCGAACCAGGAAGGTGTAGCGCTGATGTGCCTTGCCGAAGCGCTGCTGCGCATCCCGGACGCCGAAACGCAGGACAAGCTGATCGCCGAGAAAATCAAATCCGGCGACTGGGCCTCGCACAAAGGGCACTCCGACAGCCTGTTCGTGAACGCCTCCACCTGGGCCTTGATGCTCACGGGTGAGGTCGTGCGCCTTGACCGCGCCATCACCAAAAACCCGGGCAAATGGATGAGCTCGCTTGTCGCGCGCACCGGTGAACCGGTGATCCGCAAGGCAGTGATGCAGGCCATGAAAATCATGGGCAAGCAGTTTGTCTTTGGCCGCACCATCAAGGAAGGCCTGACCCGCCAGTCCAAGCAGCCGGCGGAAAGCAAGATGATGAGCTTCGACATGCTCGGCGAAGGTGCGCGCACCATGGAAACCGCCGACCGCTATTTCGAACTGTATCAACACGCGATTGACGCCGTGGGCACCGCGACGCGCGAAGACGGCAAGGACCCGCATGACCGCTCCAGCGTGTCGATCAAACTGTCCGCGCTTCACCCGCGTTATGACGAAGTCAACGACAAGCGCGTGATGGCCGAGATGCTGCCACGCATCAAGGAACTGGCCGCAAAAGCCAAGTCCTACGATATCCAGATGACCATCGACGCCGAGGAAGCCGACCGGCTTGAAATCTCGCTCCGCATCATCGAGGAACTGGCGAAAGACCCGGATCTTGCAGGTTGGGAAGGCCTAGGCCTTGCCGTACAGGCCTACCAGAAGCGTGCGCCCTATGTGATCGACTGGCTGGTGCACACCGCGCGCGAATATGGCCGCAAGTTTGCCGTGCGCCTCGTCAAGGGCGCCTACTGGGATACCGAGATCAAGAAGGCGCAGGAACAGGGCCTCGCCGACTACCCGGTTTATACCCGCAAGCAGGCGACCGACATCAGCTATCTCTATACCGCGGCCCGCATGCTGGACGCACAGGACGCCATCTATCCGCAGTTTGCGACCCACAACGCCCACACCATTGCCGCCATCACCGAAATGGCCGGTGACAAACGCTATGAGTTCCAGAAACTGCACGGCATGGGCTCGCTCCTCTACAAGGCTGCTGGCCGTGTGGCAGGCAAACCGATCCGCACCCGCACCTATGCACCCGTTGGCCTGCATGAAGACCTGCTGCCCTACCTGGTGCGGCGGCTGCTCGAGAACGGCGCGAACTCAAGCTTTGTGAACCGTTTCATGGACGCTGACGTGCCGGTTGAGGAAGTGGCGGGCGACCCGATCAGCTCTATCCTGCTCGCGCCTGCGCTGCGCCATACCTTGATCGCCAAGCCCGAGGATATCTTCGGGGACGAGCGCAAGAACTCGAAAGGCTGCAACCTTTATGACCGCAGCCAGTCCGGCCCGCTTATGGACGCGCTCGCGCGCAACAAGGGCACGCTCTACAAGGGTGCGTGCATCATCAGCGGCAAGGACACGGGCGACGAGGAACGCAAGGTTACCAACCCGGCCAACACCAAAGAGGTGGTCGGCACCGTGCGCGAAGCCCGTGACGAAGACATCACCACCGCTGTTGCCAAGGCCGAAGCTGCACAAGGTGAGTGGAACCGCATCGGCGGTGCGAGGCGCGGCGAAATCCTGCGCGCGATCGGTGACAAGCTTGAGGACAACCGCGACCTGTTCGCCGACCTTCTGGTGCGTGAAGCCGGCAAGACCATGAGCGACGTCATCGCGGAAATCCGCGAAGCGGTTGACTTCTGCCGCTATTATGCCGCCCGCGCGGAAGAGCATTTTGAACACCCTGTCGTGCTGCCTGGCCCGACCGGCGAGCGCAACCGCCTGTTCCTGGGTGGCCGCGGCACGTTCCTCTGCATCTCGCCGTGGAACTTCCCGCTCGCCATCTTTGCGGGGCAAGTTGCTGCGGCGCTTGCGGCTGGTAACGCTGTCATCGCCAAACCGGCGGAGCAGACACCGCTTGTCGCCTACCATGCCGTCAAGCTGTTCCATGAAGCCGGTGTGCCCGCTGATGTGCTGCACCTGATCCTCGGTGAAGGCTCACGCGTGGCAGCACCCTTGGTGGCGGACGAACGTATCGCCGGTGTTGCCTTCACGGGCTCAACCGCGACCGCCAAGATCATCAACCGTGCACTCGCGAACCGCGACGGCGCGATTGTGCCACTGATTGCCGAGACCGGCGGCCAGAACGCCATGATTGTCGACAGCACTGCGCTCCCGGAGCAGGTGGCGGACGATGTGATCATGTCGGCCTTCGGCTCGGCCGGTCAGCGCTGCTCCGCGCTGCGAGTGCTGTTCGTGCAAGACAGCGTGGCCGACAAGGTGATCAATATGCTCAAGGGCGCCCTCAAGGAACGTGTTGTGGGCAACCCAGCGCTGTTGACCACCGATGTCGGCCCGATCATCGACGCCGAAGCACGTGACAAACTTGCCGCGCACTGCGAACGCATGGAGAAGGGAGCCAAGCTCATCGCCGCAGCCGAACTGGGCGAAGGGACCGAGGACGGCACCTTCCTCGCGCCGCGGATTTTTGAACTTGAAAGCCTCAGCCAGCTTGAGGACGAGCAGTTTGGCCCGATCCTGCATGTGATCCGCTTCAAGGCGGGCAAGATCGACGAGATACTCGCTGAAATCCGCGCCACCGGCTACGGTCTCACCTTCGGGGTGCATTCGCGCCTTGAAAGCCGCTGGCAGGAGCTCTTTGAGAAAACCCGCATCGGCAACACCTATATCAACCGCAACATGATTGGCGCAGTTGTCGGTGTGCAGCCGTTCGGCGGCGAAGGGCTTTCGGGCACCGGCCCGAAGGCAGGCGGCCCGCACTATCTGTTCCGCTTCGCAGCCGAACATACGCTGACCATCAACACCGCCGCCGTCGGCGGCAATGCCGAGCTGTTCAGCATGGATGAAAACGGCTAACGCCGCTTTCATCCCGCACACAAAAAGAAGGCCGGGCATGCCACGCATGCACCGGCCTTTTTCAGTGGGCTGAAGTGTGGTCGAACAAGTTGAACTGGCCGCCCGCAAGCACCGGCGGCCGGAACTTGTCAGTGCAAAGCTCATGCTCGAACGTGTTAAGGCCCAGACGGCGGCAGATATTGCGGAAGCGCTGGTCCATCAACTCAGCCTCCAGCCCCTTGCCTTTCATGCGGTGTTTGAAGCGCGGGTCATTCACCTTTCCGCCACGCATTTCCATCAGCCGGTTGAGCACCCGTGCCTTGCGGTCGGGGTAATGTTCCTCAAGCCATTCCTCAAACAGCCCACCGAGTTCAAGCGGCAGCCGCAACAGGATATAGTTGGCGTATTTTGCGCCCGCGTGCGCCGCCGCCGACAGCACGGTTTCCATTTCATGGTCATTGAGGGCGGGGATGACGGGCGCGAACATCATGCCCGTCGGCACCCCGGCGTCCGAGAGCAGCTTGATGGCGTCAAGCCGCCGTGTGGGTGTACTGGCTCGCGGCTCAAGCGCGCGCGCCAGCTTGCGGTCCAGCGTGGTGACCGAAAGCGACACCCGCACCAACCCCATCTCGGCCATCGGCACAAGAATATCCATATCCCTGACCACAAGGCGCGATTTGGTCAGGATCGTCACCGGATGGCGGTGCTCATAAAGCACCTTCAGGATCTCCCGCGTGATGCGGCGCTCCTTCTCGATCGGCTGATAGGGGTCGGTGTTGGTGCCCATGGCGATGGGCTTGGGCTGGTAACCTTTTTTGGAAAGCTCGGCCTTCAACAGTTCCGCCGCGTTCGGTTTGGCGAAAAGCTTGGTCTCGAAGTCGATGCCCGGCGAGAGGCCCATGTAAGCGTGGGTCGGGCGCGCGAAACAGTAGATGCAGCCATGTTCACAGCCACGGTATGGGTTGATCGACCGGTCAAACGGAATATCGGGCGACTTGTTGCGGGTGAGGATATGTTTGGCCGTCTCTTCCTGCACCTCGGTCTTGAGCGAGGTGTCCGGAATATCGGAAAGCCAGCCATCGTACGCGCGTTCGCGCGTCAGTTTCTCGAACCGCCCGCTGGTGTTCGACACCGCACCGCGCCCGCGCACAAGCCACGGGGAGGTGGAGGGTTGGCCAAGGCCACTATGTCGTTTTCCTGTTTCCATAGTCTCATTTTACCATAGGAACAAAACAAGAACAATATGGATAATGAACGGCGGTTTCCTCCCGCTTTTAGCGCGAATTACACCAATGGTTTCAGGGGGATAGTACCAGTGCAAGAATAAACATTTGTTTGCAAAATGTCGCAGCGCTGATACAAATGCGCCATGAACAAATATGATTTGCCGCCCGCCCGCAAACGTTACTTCACCCTGACGGACCGAATTGAAGGCCCGCTGGACCTGATGGCCCATGTGCCCTTCCGTATTGCGACGGCAAGCAATCTCCTCGCCCTCAACCGTGACCTCAGCGTGCGCCAGGACAATGACCTCGACGTGCGGGAGATGCGCGTGCTGATCAACATCGGCTCCTATATGCCGATCAAATCCGCCGACATCGCCTACCAGAGCCGCATGGACAGCTATACCGTGAGCCGCGCGGTGAAGGCGCTGCGGAAAGCAGGCCTCATCGACTTTGAGCCGGTGCCCACCAGCAAACGCGCAAAAAATCTGGTGCTGACGGAACAGGGTGAAGTGGTCTACCGCCGGGTGACCGACGCCATCGACAGCCGTGCCAGGCTTCTGGACGATGTGCTGAGCGGTGACGAAAAAGCCCAGCTCTGTGACATGCTCGCGCGGATCGAGAGCAAGGCTGAGCAACTGATGGCGCAATATGCCCTCGACCAGCAGGAACAGGGTGTCGAGCTACCGGCAGACCAGAAAGAGCTGATCCGCTGGTACAGGAAAGGCGCGCGCTAGGCGCAGCCCTCGCCTTCCGTCCTTCAGAGGTACGTGACGATATCCTCGAATGGCTTCTTGATCAGCGCATGTTTCGGCACAGTCGCGCCTTCTGCCGGGTAACCTGCGACCAGCAGGATGAAAGCGCGTTCATGCTCGGGCCGGCCACAGATTTCATTGAGGAAATTCATCGGCTTTGGCGTGTGCGTGAGTGTGGCGAGCCCCGCGTGATGCAAGGCCGCGATCAGGAAGCCAGTGGCGATGCCAACTGATTCCGCGACATAATAATTCTTGCGCTCCATACCGACCTCAACGCCGCCGCGGCGCTGGGCGAAGATGGCGATGAGCCACGGCGCGCTCTCAAGATAGGGTTTGCTGGCGTCGGTGCCGAGCGGGGCGAGCGCATCAAGCCACTCGTCGCCCGCTTTGCCCTCATCATAAAAACCACGTTCCTCAGCCTCGGCTCGCAGGCGTACCTTTGCCTTGACCTCCGGGTCGCTGATCAGTGCAAAATGCCACGGCTGGTGGTTGGCGCCGCTCGGGGCTGTGGCCGCTGCGCGGATGCAGTCCTCGATGATCTCCCGCGGCACCGGCCGGTCGGAGAAGTCCCTGACCGTATGACGGCGACGAATATCGGCAAGAAAATCCGCGGCGCGGGCGCGCATCTCGCTTTCATCATATTCCACATAGTCCGGCAAAGGCACATTGTCATGCGGCTGCATACACCACTCCCTAAAGCATTGTTATGCTTGAAGTCGTACCCTATAATTATTGCATATGCAATAATTAATCGAGTGTCTGACGATAGCGTGTCAGCGCAATGGCCGAGGCCACAATCACAAAGGCGAGGATGCCCAGAAGGTCCGCCGCGATGTCGCCAAAGCTACTGCCCTTCAAGAGAATACCACGCGCGATGCGCAGGAAGTGCGTGAGCGGCAGCACCTCGCCAATAACCTGCGCCCACTCGGGCATGCCGCGGAAGGGAAACATGAAGCCCGACAGCAGGATCGAGGGCAGGAAAAAGAAGAAGGTCATCTGCACTGCCTGCAACTGGTTCTGTGCGATGGTGGAAAAGGTGAAGCCCACCGCCAGGTTGGCGACCATGAAGAGGATGGTGGCTGAGGAGAGCAGCATAACGCTGCCCTCCACCGGCACGCTGAAAAGGAAGGCAGTGCATATGAGGATGATCGCCGCCTGCACGTAACCCACAATCACATAGGGCAGGATCTTGCCGAGCATTACCTCAGCCGGGCGGACCGGCATCGACAAGAGGTTTTCCATCGTGCCGCGCTCATTCTCCCTCGTGACCGCAAGGGCTGTGATCATCACAAGGGTCATGGTCAGCACCACGCCCATCAGGCCGGGCACGATGTTATATTGCGTGATATTCTCAGGGTTATAGCGCCGGTGCACAATGACATCAAAGCTTGGCTCGGGCTCCCGCGGGCTGCTGCCCACCCCCTTGAGGTCACGCGTCAGCGCGCTGAGCCTGATCTGGGACAGCGCACTGATGGCGCTACCGGTCGCTACGGGATCGGTCGCATCGGCTTCCACCAGCACCTGCGGGGTTTTGCCGAGCAGCAGATCGCGGGAGAAATTGGGCGGGATAGTCACGGCAAACTGCACCTGCCCGCGGGTCAGCATGCGGTCCACATCCGCGCCGTCGGCGTTCGCGACAATCTTGAAATAGCCGGTATTGACCAGCGCCGCGGTAAAGTCCCGCGTGTAGACGGTATTTTCCGAGGCATAGATGGCGGTCGGCAGCGCCTTGGGGTCGGTATTGATCGCGTAGCCGAACAGAATGAGCTGGATCAGCGGGATACCGATCATCATGCCAAGCGTGGTGCGGTCCCGCCGCATGTGGTTGAACTCTTTTAGCAGCATGGCCCACAGGCGGGTGAAGGAGAGGAGCCGCTTCATGCAAAATTGTCCTTCGAGCCAGAGGTGAGATGAATGAACACGTCCTCAAGCGTAGGCGTAGTTTCCTCCCACGTGATGTCATGACCTGTGCGGTAGGGTGCAATGGCACGCTCAAGCGCGCTCGCGTCCACGCCGCTGACATGCAGCTTGGAGCCAAAGGCAACGGCAGACGCCACACCTTCTGCGCCGCGCAGCTTTGAGGCCAGCCGGTCCGACTCCCGCCCATAGGCGCGCCAGGTGTATAGCTCGGTTCCCGCAATAATCTCATCCGCCGTGCCCGCGGCGAGCAGTTTGCCGTAGGCGATATAGACAATCTCATGGCAGCGCTCGGCCTCGTCCATATAGTGGGTGGAGACGAGCACGGTGATGCCGCGCCCTGCGAGGGTATGGATCTCGTCCCAGAACTCGCGCCGGGCTTTGGGGTCCACGCCCGCTGTGGGTTCATCAAGCAGCAGCAAACGTGGTTCGTGCAGGATGCAGGCAGCGAGCGCAAGCCGCTGTTTCCAGCCACCCGAGAGGGTGCCGGTCTGCTGGTCGCGGCGCTCATAAAGCCCGAGGCCCTTGAGCGCTTCTTCAACCCGTGCGCGCCCGTTGTCCATCTCATAGAGCCGGGCGACAAACTCGAGGTTTTCCCGGATCGTGAGGTCTTCATACAGGCTGAATTTCTGCGTCATGTAACCGGTCTGGCGTTTGATGAGCGGCGCATCGGCGCGCAGGTCAAGCCCGAGGCAGGTGCCCTGCCCTTCGTCCGGCGTCAACAAGCCGCACAGCATGCGCAGGGTCGTTGTCTTGCCGCTGCCATTCGGGCCGAGGAAGCCAAAAATCTTGCCTTCGGGGATACGGAGCGAGAAGTCATCCACCACCCGCCGCCCGCCAAAACTTTTCACGAGGCCCGAGACATCAATCGCAAGAGTGCCGTCCGCGCTCATTCGCCGCGCTCCACCTCAACCGGCAGCCCCACCGGAAGCAAGGTGCCACCCTCCGGCAAAGCCTCAATGAGGAACACCAGCTTCTCACGGCTCGCGGCCGAATAGATCACCGGCGGCGTATATTCCGCCTTGGGGGCAATATAGGTGATGCGGGCAACCCGCCCCTCGGCGCAGCCGTCACAGCGGAATGCCATGGCCTGCCCAAGCTTCAGCCGCGCGATGTCAGCCTCCGGCACAAAAAAGCGCAGTTTGCGTTTGTCGTCCGGCAGCAACGACAGCACTGGCCGCCCCACGGGCACCCAGGCACCGGGCAGGAAATAGGTATCTTCAACGACGGCACTCACGGGGGCAACCGGCGCGAGCTCGGCCAGGCGGCGCTTTGCCTTGGCAAGGGTGGCTTCAGCTTCCCGGACCGCCTGCGTGGCGGCATCAAGCCGGTCACGGCGGGCGGGAAGGTTTGCCACCTCAAACGCCTGCCTGAGTGCCGCGAGGCGGGCCGATGCCTGATCATGCACAGCTTGCGCACTATCAAGTTTGGCCTGCACAAAGGCTGTGCTGCCCACAAGCTCCTGCTGGCGCTTGAGCTCCTGCCCTGCGTTCACAAGCGCAGCTTCGGCCTCCCGGATTTCGGCAAGGCGTACTTCAAGTTCCTCTACCCGCGCGCCTTTCGCGAGGTCGGCCAATTCAGCCACTGCACGTTCAACACCGGCTTCGGCCTGCGCCACGTCGGCTTCCGCCGTGATGGTATTGAGGGCAAATAGCGGCACACCCGCCGCAACCCGGTCGCCGCGCGTGACATGAAGCGCCTCGAGCGTGCCGGCTGCGGGCACAGAAAAGTCGATATATTCACCTTCCACATAGCCGGGGTAGATCGCCTCATCGGCCTTGAGCCGGTTCATATACCAGGCCGCCGCGGCGACACCACCAGCAACAAACAGCACAATGATAAAACGTACAATCTTCATAACCGGCCTTTCCAGGTGGAACAGGAAGGTGCGCGGCGCTGGCAATGCCCTGCGCTCACACCTTCGATTTGAAGGCACCTTTGCGGCGCCACTATTTTTTTGCCGATTTCCTCGCTGCGGGACTCGGATGCTGCATTATATGCTTGAAATTAATTAATTAGTCAATTAATTTAACCGACATGGACACACACGATAGCAAACGCCGCGGCGCAGGCCGCCCCAAGGACGATGCCGAAGACCGCCGGGAACGGTTGATTGAGGCAGCAGGCCCCATATTCTCAGCGCAGGGTTACGGCGCGACCCGCATCCCCGAACTCGCGCGGGCTGCCGGTGTCACACCGGCCATGGTTCATTATTATTTTGGCGGCAAGGACGGGCTGATCAAGGCGGTGTTCGACCGCGCCTTCACCCCCCTCCTGGACCGCCTGGACGAACCCGGCACACTTGAGGGCTGGATTGCCACCTTTCATGAACACCTGCTCGCCCGGCGTTGGCTGCCGCACCTGATGCTGCGGGAGGTGGTGATGGAAGGTGGCTTCCTGCGCGACTATTTTGCTGCCCATTACGGGCCACGCATCATCGCCAAATGGTTCTCGATCTTTGCCGGTGAAAAATCTGCCGGGCGCATGAGAAACGACGCGGATGAGCTCAGGCACACCGTGCTGATGATGGGCATGATCATCTACCCCTTCGTGGTAGCCCCCATGAGCGGCATCCTGACCGACAGCCCGTTTGGCGACGAGCAGATGCGAGCCTTCCGCGAGGATGCGGTAAGGTTGTTCTTCAAGGGAATACAGGGCTGAGGCCTAGCCCTTGAGGCCGGGGATGTCGATCACGCCGTCGCGGAAATCCTCGAACCAGATGAGGAATTCACCCGCGGTCATGGGCTTGCCGAGCAGATAGCCTTGCGCCATGTCTGCCCCGAGGTCGCGCACCATGCGGAGCTGGCTTTCCTCTTCCACCCCCTCGCAGGAACATTTGAGCTTGAGCTTGTGCGCAAGGTCAATCGCGGACTGCAGGATAATGCGGGCGGTGTCGCTTTCGGTCGCGCGGCTGAGGAACATGCGGTCGACCACGATTTCATCAAACGGGATTTTCTGCAGCCGCATCAGGGAGGCGAAGCCGGTGCCAAAATCGTCGAGCGAGAGGCCGAAACCGCGCAGCGACAAGCGCGACAGCACCTCAAGCGGCACACGCACATCCACATCGAGGTCGGATTCCGTTACCTCAAGCCGCACCATCTTGGGCTCCACGCCAAATTGTTCGGCAAGGCCCGTGACCACATCGGCAAAATCGGCTTTGCGGAGATTATCCGCCGCCACATTGATGGACAGCGCCACATCAAGTCCCTGCCTGCGCCACTTGCCCTGCTGCTGCAGCGCAAGCTCGAGCATGCGGTAGGTCAGTACATCCATGTGGCCTTTTTCCTGCGCCACTTTGATCACAGCACCCGCCCCCAGGTAGCCACCTGTGGGTGCACGCCAGCGCGCGAACACTTCCGCGCCCGCCAGTTCACCGGTCTTGAGGTCGATCTTGGGCTGGAAAACAGGCGACAGACCGTCTGTCATCAGGCCGCGCATGAACTCGCTCTCGGACAGCACGGTCTCAGTCCCCGTGCGGCCCTTGGTGCGGGTGTCCGCCACGTCGCTCAGCATCGAGAGCAGCATATCCTTGTTCACGGGTTTCGTGAGCGCACCCAGCAAGTTGATGCTGTAGGCAAGCGCCAGTTCCTTGGCTGACTGCAGCGTGCGCGGGTCATGGCCGGTGAGCAGGATCACCGACGGGTCCCAGTCCAGCTCGGAAATCGCGCGGATGAGGCCAAAACCGTCCATCTCCGGCATGGCGAGGTCGGTGACAATGACGTCGTACCGTTCGGTTTTCATGAGGTCGAGCGCCTGCGCGCCGCTGTCGGCACCAGCAACCAGATTGTCGTCCACCTGCATATAGCGGATCAAGAGGTCCCGCATCGTTGCGGAATCGTCCACGACAAGAATACGCTTGCTCACCAATGCTCCTCCCTCACTTCGGCGCTAAGCTATCACCAAAATGGTTAACGTTCCAAGAAAAGAAACCACCCGCACGATATGCGAGTGGTTCCTGAACTTTAGCTAACGATTTGATATCGTTTTATTCTGCCGCAAACCGCAGCACCGGGTTACGGGCTGCCTGCGTCTCGTCAAGGCGGCTCCAGGGTGCATGGTAGGGCGCACCAGAGAAGCGCTCCACCTGCCCTGCCTTGGCTGCTTCCGCGAGGCCGCGCATGGAGCGGATGAACTGGTCCATATTGGCCTTGCTTTCGCTTTCCGTCGGCTCAATCAGCATCGCGCCGTGTACTACGAGCGGGAAGTACATGGTCATCGGGTGGTAACCCTCGTCGATCATCGCTTTCGCGAAATCAAGCGTGGTCACGCCCGTGCCCTTGAGGAACTCGTCATCAAACAGCGCTTCGTGCATGCACGGGCCATCATAGGACGGGCTCATCACATCCTTGAGGCTCGCGAGCACATAGTTGGCGTTCAGCACCGCGTCTTCCGATGCCTGCTTGAGGCCGTCCGAACCGTGGCTCAGCATATAGGAGAGCGCACGCACATACATACCCATCTGGCCCTGGAAGGCGGTCAGGCGACCGAAGGATTTGCCTGTCTGGTCCTCAACGATGTCATAACCGCCTTCGGTTTTGACCACATAAGGCACCGGTACAAAGTCCTTGAGTGCGTCTGAGAAAACAACCGGACCAGAACCCGGGCCACCGCCGCCGTGCGGGGTAGAGAAGGTTTTGTGCAGGTTGATGTGCATGGCATCGACACCAAGATCACCCGGACGCGCCTTGCCCACGATGGCGTTGAAGTTCGCGCCGTCGCAGTAGAAGAAGGCACCTGCCTTGTGGATCTCATCCGCGATTTCGCGCACTTCGTTTTCAAACAGGCCGCAGGTGTTCGGGTTGGTGATCATCACCGCCGCCACCGTGTTATCAAGCGCAGCCTTGAGCGCTTCGATGTCCACACGGCCATTGTCCTTCGCCGGGATCGACTTCACCTTGTAACCACAGAAAGCTGCCGTCGCCGGGTTGGTGCCGTGCGCCGATTCCGGGCACAGGATCACTTCGCGGGCGTCACCGCGGGCTTCGAGCGCCGCGCGGATCGCCATCACACCACAAAGCTCACCGTGCGCACCAGCCTTGGGGCTGAGGGCAACTGCGGGCATGCCGGTGAGCGTCATCAGCCAGTGGCTGAGCTCGTCCATCAGCTGGTAAGCGCCCTGAACGGTCGATTTCGGCGCGAGCGGGTGAATATCACCAAAGCCCGGCAGGCGTGCCATTTTCTCATTCAGGCGTGGGTTGTGTTTCATGGTGCAGGAGCCGAGCGGGAACACACCCATGTCGATGCCGTAGTTGCGGCGGCTCAGGCGCGTGTAGTGACGCACCGTGTCCGGCTCCGCAAGGCCGGGGCAACCGATCTCGCTTGTGCGCTCAAGCCCACCGCAGGAGAGCGTGAGATCACTGGTGTCTTCAAAGTCCACACCGGTGGTCTCGCTGGTGCCCAGCTCGAAAATGAGTGGCTCGGCTAGACGCAGGCCCACGTGGCCGGAGAAGCTTTCAAATTTCGTAGCGTCGCCGCCACCGGTTGCCGCCGTCGGACGGCCCTGAGAATTCATCGCCATTAGAGCACCTCCTCAAGCGCGCCTTTGAGCACGGCAATATCGTCTGCGGTTACTGTCTCGGTCGCGGCCATGATGAGCACGTCATCAAGACCGGCACCCGGATAGAGGCGCGATGCCGGCACACCGGCAAGCACGCCTTTTTCGGCCAGCTGGTCAACAACCGCACCCGCCGCTTTCGGCAGCTTCACCGCAATCTCGTTGAAGAAAGCGTTCGTGAGCACTTCAACACCCGAAACGCTGCTCATGGCAGCCTTGAGCGCGATGGCGTTTTTGTGGTTCACACGTGCCACACCGCGCAGGCCTTTTTCCCCCAGAAGCGTCATGTGGATGGTGAAAGCAAGCGCACAGAGGCCCGCGTTTGTACAGATGTTCGACGTCGCTTTTTCGCGGCGGATATGCTGCTCGCGCGTCGAGAGCGTCAGCACGAAGCCACGCTTGCCGTCAGCGTCAACCGTTTCACCACACAGGCGGCCCGGCATCTGGCGCACATATTTCTGGTTGGTGGCAAAGAGGCCAACATATGGCCCACCGAAGTTGAGGCCGTTACCGATCGACTGGCCTTCGCCAACCACGATGTCAGCACCCATTTCACCGGGGCTCTGGATCAGGCCAAGGCTCATCACTTCCGTGACCACCACGATCAGCAGCGCCTTTTTGGCGTGCGCGGCTTCAGCCACCGGACGCAGGTCAAGCACATGGCCGAACACACCCGGGTTCTGCACCACAACGCAGCTCGTCTCGTCGTCGATCGCGTCGATGACGGCCTTGAGTTCTGCTTCCGGGTCAGCGGGGTTCGGCGTCTGCGCCACAATCACGTCTTCGGTGTATTGTGTCGTGGTTTCCACCACCGCGCGGTAATGCGCGTGCAGGCTACCGGCGAGGATGGCTTTGTTCCGGCGCGTCACGCGGCGGGCCATCAGCACAGCCTCGGCACACGCGGTCGAGCCGTCATACATCGACGCATTCGCCACATCCATGCCGGTCAGTTGGGCAACCTGGGTCTGGAATTCGAAGATATACTGCAGCGTACCCTGCGCGATTTCCGGCTGGTACGGCGTGTAGGCCGTCAGGAACTCGCCGCGCTGGATCAGGTGGTCGACGGTTGCGGGCACATGGTGCTTATAGGCGCCGGCACCAACAAAGAAGGGCACGCTGCCCGCCGCGGTGTTCTTGGATGCCATGCGCGACAGGTGGCGCTCGACTTCCATTTCCGCCTTGTGGCGCGGCAGGTCAATTTCCGGATTGAGGACGGCGTTTGGCACGTCCTTGAAAAGATCGTCGATATGACGAACGCCGATTTTCGCCAGCATCGCTTGCCGGTCATCGGGCGTCAGCGGCAGGTAGCGCATGCACCTAACTCCTCAAAGTCAAGCGGCCCCGGTTGCGTGGGTCGGGCCGCACAGAAAAAACGCTGGCACGGGATGGTCCCGGCCAGCGCCAATATTAGTCGAGGCCTTCGACGAATTCGTTGTAGGCCGTCTCGTCCATCAGCTCGTCAAGGTCATCAACGTTCGCGAGCTTGAGTTTGAAGAACCAGCCAGCGTCCATCGCGGCGGAGTTCACGAGGCCCGGCTCGCCTTCAAGCGCTTCGTTGACTTCCACGATTTCGCCGGCGAGCGGTGCATAAACCTCGCTTGCGGCTTTCACGGATTCAACAACGGCAACCTCGTCGCCCTTGTCGTAGGTCGCGCCGACTTCCGGCAGCTCCACAAACACAACATCGCCGAGGGCTTTTTGCGCATAGTCGGTGATACCAACGGTGGCAACGTCGCCGTCAACTTCCAGCCACTCATGTTCTTCGGTGAACTTAATCATGGGCCTCTCCTCCAAAATCCAGGCTTAAGATGCTTTTTTGCGCACGTAGCGCTGCTCAATAAAGGGTGTTTTTGCGACCACAGCAGGGTGGGCCTTGCCGCGAATCATCAACTGCACCTCGGTGCCTTCGGCGGCCATCGCCGCAGGCACAAAACCCATCGCAACCGGGCCGCCCACAGTAGGGCCAAAACCGCCGGAGGTCACGATACCAACTTCATTGCCGTCCGCGTCCGCGATCGGCGTGCCTTCCCGCGCCGGGGCACGGCCCGCAGGCTTGAGGCCCACGCGTACTTTCGCTGGCCCTTCGCTGAGTTCCTTCAGAATGCGCGCGGCACCGGCAAAATCACCGTCCTCGCGGCGTTTCTTGCCAAGCGCGAAGGTGACCGCCGCCTCAACCGGGCTGACGGTCGCATCAAAATCATGGCCGGAGAGGCAAAGGCCTGCTTCAAGGCGCAGGCTGTCCCGCGCGCCAAGGCCGATGAGCTCCACATCGTCGGAGCGCAGCAGACGCTCAGCCAAGGCTTTCACTTCACCTTCGGGGATCGAAATCTCGTAACCGTCCTCACCCGTGTAGCCGGAGCGGGAAACCCAGCACACCACGCCTTCAAGCGTAACCGCGGTTGCTTCCATGAAACCAAGATCAGCCACTTCCGGCGCCAGTTCAGCGAGCACATCAACAGCCTTCGGGCCCTGCAGTGCAATCAGCGCGCGGTCCTCGAGCGGTTCAACCGTGATCAGGTGGCCAAGCTTGTCTTCAAGGATGCCATAATCCTTGTCCTTGCAGGCCGCGTTGACGACCACATAAAGCTTGCCGTCAGCATCGTGCGTGCGGGTGACCATCAGGTCATCCTCGATCCCGCCGTCGTCGTTGAGGAGCAGCGTGTAACGCATCTTGCCCGGCTGCAGCACTTGCAGCGCACCCGGCATCAGCTTCTCAAGCGCGGCTGCGGCGTCCGAGCCGTCCTTGGAATGGATAAAACACTGGCCCATGTGCGACACGTCGAAAAGACCGGCCTTGGCGCGGCAATGTTCATGCTCTTTCATGATGCCGAGCGGATACTGAACCGGCATGGCATAACCCGCGAAAGGCACCATCTTGCCGCCGCGTTCCACATGCAGGTCATAAAGGGGGGTCTTGAGAAGTGTGTCGTCAGTCATCAGGGCGGCCTCCGCATACGCAATCTGCCAGTAAAGACTGGCGTCAAGCCCCCTCTGTCACGGAACCTGAGAGATTTGACCCGGCCATTTGGAAGCGGCCTGGCTTACCCCGTCGGTGAGCAATGCCCTATGGCCTTGCTGCTTTCCAGAGGGTCACTTTGCCGTGCGGTCCTTTTGCCTGAGAGTTTCCGGGGCGGTTGCTCCTTCGGCGCCGGGTCTGGGCGCATGCCCTCACCGATCTCTCCCGCACAGGCGATGCAGCAATCCCCGAGGGGCCTGATGCGTGACCTGATGTGCCGCGATCATATGCCGGAGACGGGGCTCGGAGTCAATCGCGAAAGCTGGACGAAACGTTAGTCCGACAGCTTTTTGACATAGAGCTGGAACAGCGGTGCCCTGAGCAGTTGGAGCTTTTTGTGGTTGATGTTCACAAAGGCATCAATGGCAACTTTCGGGCAACGCACGGCATCTGTCTCCGCGGGTGCATGTTCGGACCATATATAGTCGTCAAACGCCATGATACCGCCGGTCTTCAGCAGCTTGAAGCCAAGCACTGCGTCACAAAGCACGTCTGGTGCCTGATGGGAACCGTCGATATAGACAAAGTCGAAATACCCGGCCTTGCCTTCGCTCAGCAGCCGCGCCAGTTCAACATCGGAAGGCCCCTTGCGGATATTGAGTTCAACCTTGTGCACGGAATGCCGGGTCGCCTCCGCGACATTGTGACGGAAACGCGCTTCCACGCCCTGCATGTCGACTTGCGCCAATTGATGTTCGATCCCACCGCTCCAGGTGTCGACACAGAACAGCTCGACATCCTGAACGGGGGCAAGTTTATCAATCAGGAAGCAGGTGCTGGCCCCCTCGAAGGAACCAATCTCAAGAATAGTGCGCGGCTTCAGCTTGGGGATCAGGCTGCCCCAAACGCCTGACGCACCCTCCACAAACCAATTGTTGGTGAATTTATAGTCACGCATACCCATTCCTCTTCAAGTTGAATAGGTACACGATAACGCCTTAGCGTTCCATGTTGAACACAACGTCCTGTGCGTCCATCTGGAAGCCGAGCAGCACTTCATAGTTATAGCGCCGGGCTTGCTCGATGGTCGGGATATGTTGTTCCACCACTTCCTTGGAGCGGGCGAAACCCTTGCTGTCGAAGCGGAGCGTCACGTCAAACACCTGTTTGGAGACGATCTGGCTGTTGTCCTTCAGGATAGCGACGAAATACTGGAGCGTTACCTCGCGGTCCGCGAAAGCGGGGCCTGCGGTCGCGCCAAGGAAAAACTCGACATGGGAATCGACGGCCTCACCCTCGGTGCAGTTGCTCGTCACATCCATGATGGAGGCGGTGTACATCACGTCTTCCGTGGTGCGGCCTTCGCCCTTGAAGCGGGTCAGCGTGTTCATGTCCCCCACCACGGCGACAGCCGGGCAGCGCGACACAATCACTTCAAGCGGGCTTTTGTTACAGGCAGCCAGCATCAAAGTGAGTGCCGCCAAAAGCGCAAAACGAACCGACATCAAAAACCCTTTCAATAAATCACTTGAGCGCCAGCAACTTAACGCCTTTTCAGCCCTGTTGCCGCCCCGAATTTGGCGGCGATCATAAAAAGAAGATGAGCCAAGCGCAAGCGCACATCTGGCCGCCTCTCATAACTTGTATGGCATGGCCCCTTGCCCGCGCTGTCCCATGTGACCAACCCTGGCCACAAAGGGTGGCAAAAATAGGGCCCCGTGCGCCACACGCGCGCTTGACCCGCGCCCCTATGACCGCTAGCTAATGGGGGATATTTCCCAAGGAGAAGATGCACATGGCATCGGCAAAATCAGCTCCCCTTCGTATCCTGCTGGCCAACCCGCGCGGTTTCTGCGCTGGCGTGGACCGCGCGATCAAGATTGTGGAGCTTGCGATCAAGAAATTTGGTGCCCCGGTTTATGTGCGGCACGAGATTGTGCACAACCGCTATGTCGTTGAGGGGCTTGAGGCCCAGGGCGCGGTGTTTGTGGACGAGCTTGACGAAGTGCCGGACGATGTGCCGGTTGTCTTCTCCGCCCACGGGGTGCCAAAGTCGGTGCCGGCGGAAGCCGAAAAACGCAAGATGATCTATGTGGATGCCACCTGCCCGCTGGTGAGCAAGGTGCACCGCGAGGTCGAGCGCCACCAGAGCCATGGCCGCCACATCCTGATGATCGGCCACGCCGGACACCCGGAAGTGGTGGGCACCATGGGACAGGTGCCTGAGGGCTCGATGACGCTGATTGAAACCGTGGAAGACGTGGAAAAGGTGAACCCCGCCGACCCGGCCGAACTGTCGTTCGTGACCCAGACCACACTTTCGGTGGATGACACCATTGAAATTGTCGCGGCGCTTGAGCGCCGTTTCCCCGGCCTCACGAAGCCGAAGAAGGAAGACATCTGCTACGCCACCACCAACCGGCAGGTTGCGGTGAAGGAAGTGGCAGCCCAGGCCGACCGGGTGATCGTGATCGGCTCGCCCAATTCATCGAACAGCCGCCGCCTTGTTGAAGTGGCGGAGAAAGCCGGCTGTTCCGCCCGCCTCGTGCTACGCGCTGATGATCTCGACTGGGACTGGCTTGCGGGCGCGACCGCCGTTGGTATCTCTGCTGGCGCCAGCGCGCCGGAGATATTGGTGGAAGAAGTCATCACCGCGCTCAAGGAACGCTATGACGCTAAAGTGGAACTGGTAACCACGGCTGAGGAAGACGTAACCTTCAAGGTGCCGCCAATCCTCAAGGATGTTGCCTGATGGCGGTTTATACGCATGTAGACGACCGCACGCTCGCAGACTTTCTATCGGGGTATGATGTCGGCACCGCCACCAGCTTCAAGGGCATTGCCGAAGGGGTGGAAAACTCGAACTATCTCCTGGAGACCACAAAGGCGCGCTTCATCCTCACACTGTATGAAAAACGTGCCAACCCGAAGGACCTGCCCTATTTCCTGAACATGATGGAACATCTGGCGGAGCATGGCATCCCGTCACCCCTGCCCATTCGGGCAACGGACGGCGAGGCGCTCCGCACCCTGCAGGGCCGCCCGGCGTGCCTGATCAGCTTCCTCTCCGGTGTCAGTGTGAAATACCCGAGTGCAAGCCAGTGCGCCGCCCTCGGCGCCATGCTGGCGCGCATGCACACCGCAGCGGACGGCTTTGATGAAGTGCGGGAGAACAACCTGTCGCTCACGGGCTGGCACACCCTCGCCGATGCCACCCGCGAGCGCGCGGATGAAGTGATGCCCGGCCTCGCCGCGATGATCGACGCCGAGCTCCAATATCTCGACGCACATTGGCCCACAGGCCTGCCCAAGGGCACCATCCATGCCGACCTGTTCCCCGATAATGTGCTGTTCTCGGGCGACGAGATCACCGGCGTGATCGACTTCTATTTCGGCTGCACCGACTATTTCGCCTATGACATCGCCATCTGCATCAATGCCTGGTGTTTTGACGGCGATCAGGCGTTCGACGCCGTGCGCGCGAAACGCCTGACCGAGCTTTATGACACCCACCGCAGCCTGTCGGGCGCGGAAGTGGCGGCACTGCCGACGCTTTGCCGCGGTGCGGCGCTCCGCTTCCTCCTCACCCGGCTTTATGACTGGCTCAATCCGGTCAAGAATGCCGTGGTGAAACCCCATGACCCGATGGAATATGTGAAAAAACTGAAATTCCACCAGCAGGTGCGGGACACGGCGGACTATGTCGTCTAAGCGCGTGGTGGAGATTTATACCGACGGTGCCTGTTCGGGCAACCCCGGCCCCGGCGGCTGGGGTGCGCTGCTGCTCTATGGCGAGCATGAAAAAGAGCTCACCGGCGGTGAGATGAACACCACCAACAACCGTATGGAACTGACCGCCGCCATCGAGGCGCTCGGTGCACTCACCCGGCCCTGTACCGTCAAGCTGCATACCGACAGCACCTATGTTCGTGACGGCATCATGAAATGGGTACACGGCTGGAAGAAAAACGGCTGGCGCACCGCGAATAAAAAGCCGGTCAAGAACTCCGACCTCTGGCAGTTGCTTGATGCGGCTGTCAGGAAGCACGATGTGGAGTGGATCTGGGTCAAGGGCCACGCCGGTGACCCCGGCAACGAACGCGCCGACGCGCTCGCCAACCAAGGCATGGCATCCTACAAGCCCTGAGCCTGAACCCAGCGCATCACAGCAGGCTGCGCGATGGTGTCACAGCCGGCTGCCCACCGTTGACAAGCGAACAGGCCAGTGCCTATCAAAAGAACCTCCGCAGCATGGAAGGCCACCTTACGGTGAAGACACTCTATATCCACGCCGGGTTTCCAAAGACCGGCTCCAGTTTCCTGCAAACTGTCTTTTCCCGGAACGCAGCCCATATGGCATCACATCACGGTATCGCTTATGTCGAGCCGGATGAAGCTGTTCAGGCTCTCGCGGCTCAGGGGCGCATCAGTTCCGGCAATGGTTCCTGGTTTCTTGGCCAACGGGCAAAATCCGTCAGTGTCGCGGATGCACTTGCGCCCTATCTCGATGTCGCGGAAGACGCCAGCCTGATCTCCAATGAGAATTTTGCCCTCCTTGACGAGGATACCCTCGCTGACATGCACCGGGCTGCGACGGACGCTGGCTTCAGGGTGCATGCCGCGGCTTTCATCCGCGACCCGTTCGAACTCTCGATCTCGGCCTACCTGCAGAATGTCAAACGCGGCACCATCGACCTGCCGTTTGATCGCTGGGTTCCCCGCTTCCGCTACCGGCACGATAAATGTGCTGCGCTTTTTGGGACAGTGTTTGAGTATGCCAGCTTCGCCGACTATGGCGACAGCAAACAGGATCTGGTGAACCACTTCTTCAAACTCATCGGCCGGGAGGATGTCACCCTGCCCGACGTACCGGTTACCGTGGTCAACCGGTCGATCTCGCTTGAGGAATGCGATTTCCTGCTCAAGTTGAATGCACAGCACCGTGACGCCCGGTTTGCACGCCAAGTCTCTGATTTTATTGTTGAAAACTTCGAGTTTTCCGGAACGGAGCTCTCCCATTCGCTGCACAGTTTCCGCACAGTGTGCAACATCCTGCAGCGCGACGCCAAACGGGAGGAAAAAGCAAGGTATTTCAAAGCCTTGCCACAGGATCGCGACCCCGAGGCCCAACTGCTGGCGGCAGAGCGGATACAGCAGGCTTTGTGTCGTTTTGCCCTTGGCATCGAAGCAGAACGGCAGGCCCTCCGCGCGGCACTACCCGCAGGCGCAGAGATAAAATCAATTGATACCAATGACTTGAACGCCAAGGACCAGTTTGTTGCGGTCGAGCAATTGGAAGCAGCCCAATCGCGCAACCGCATCCTGCGCGCCCGCAACCACTGTCTCGATGCGATGATGAAACCGTTGCACAAACGGAAAAAACAGAAAATTCTTCAAGCCTGCCAGGAACTTGAGCAGGAGGAGGAGTTTGAAACCGTGCTCAAGTTCCTTGTCCGCCGCCGCTATTATGAGGCCGCCCTGTGGGTTGACGGCTATGCGAGCGAAAATGGTTACCCGAGCCTGATTTCGGATCAGGAACGCGAGGGCCTTATGGCTGAAAGTCTGAGTGCAACCAAGCGCTTACCGCTTTTACAGCGATTAATTTCCCGCTGATCTATAGCCATCGCAACGCGACGGGGATATAGTCGCACCTGCAAAGCTGACGCTTATTCGGGGAGGGTATATGCGCGCTTCATTCGGTGCCCTTTGGGCTGTTGTTGCGATCTCGTTTTCACCTGCACACGCCGATCTTGGCTCCACACTCGACACCTTGGTGCCGACTGCTGTTGAAAAAGAGCTTACATCCCCGACACTTACCGGCCTCACCCTCGCGGTTGGCGCCAAGGGCGAACTGGTTTATGCCGCCGGATTTGGCACAGCCAATATCGAGACCGGCACCGCTGTCACGCCCGAGACCCAGATGCGGGTCGGCAGTATTTCGAAGGTCTTCACCGCCGCACTGATCGGGAAACTGATCGAGGACGACAAACTGGACCTCGACGCACCGATCAGCCGCTATGTGCCTGATTTCAAAGGAAAACAGTGGCCGGTCAGCATCCGGCAGGCGGGCGCGCACATGGGGGGCATCCGCCACTACAAGGGGGACGAATTCCTCAACACACACCATTTCGACACCGTCACGGACGGCATCCAGATGTTTGTACGCGACCCGCTTGTCTTTGAACCCGGCACCCGGGTTTCCTATTCAAGCCATGCCTGGAATCTGATCAGCGCCGCGCTCGAAAGCGCAGGAAACAGCGACTTTCTAACCATGATACAGGACCGTGTCTTCGCCCCGCTCGCCATGTATGACACCGCGCCAGAGGACGCGACAAAAGTGTTCCCCGCCCTCTCGGCCTTCCATGTGAGCGAGGACGGCAAGCCCGTCATCGCGCCCTTTGTCGACAACAGCTACAAATGGGCTGGCGGCGGGTTTATTGCCACCGCGGCCGATATCGTGAAATTCGGCCTCGCCCACACCGAACCGGGCTTCCTGAGGCAAGAGACACTGAAACTGCTGTTCACTGAACAGTTCACAAAAAACGGTGGCCCCGCAGGTTTTGGTATTGGCTGGATGACCGCCAGTAACATGCATGCGCGCCTGATCCGCGCCGGGCTTGAGGACTATACCCCGGTCGTGCACGAACACCTTGTCTGGCATTCGGGCGGCTCCATGGGCGGGGTCGCGCTCCTGCTTGTCGACCCGGAACATGATATCGCCATCGCGCTGATGGCCAACCACGGCGAGGCCTTCCAGGCACTGTTACGGGTTGGTATCTACGCCCTTGGCATCGCACTCAGCGATCAATAAAGCCCATAAAGACAAAGGCGCCACCCGAGAGGGTAGCGCCTTGAAAATTCTGTCTTTTCCGGCGGTTATTTACCGAAAGTATCGCCGAAGAAATCACCTTCGTTCCAGGTAGGCCTCTTCTTGGCATTGGCCACCGCATTGGTGATCAGCCAGTTGACCTTGGCGAACTTTGCACCGGCATCATAATTGATGGTCTGGCCCAGGTCGTCATGCGGCGAATGGTAGGTCTTGCCAAGGAACTCACGGAAGATCGCGCCGCCATCCTCACCGAGCGTGGTTTTGCCCCAGCCGGTGACGAGGAACACAGACGGGATACCCTGCTGCACAAAACGGTAGTGGTCGCTGCGGGTAAAGATGCCCTCTTCCGGCATCGGGTCAGGGCTCAGGCTCAGGCCGATCTGCGCCAGTGCCTGCTCGGTCACCGGACCAAGGCTGGAACGGTCCGCGCCAAAGGCCACCACGTCGGAGAAATCATAAAGCAGGATCGGCATATCGAGGTTGACGTTGGCAACCAGTTGTTCTTTGGCGACGGTCGGGAAATGCGCAAAATATTCAGCGCCCAACAGGCCTTTTTCTTCCGCAACCACTGCAGCAAACAGGATGGAGCGGCGCGGTTTGACGTCGGCACGAGCATAAGCGCGGGCAACTTCCATCATCACGGCCACGCCGGTCGCGTTATCGATCGCGCCGTTGTTGATCTTGTCGTCACCCTTGGCCTTGTCATTGACGCCGATATGGTCAAGGTGTGCGGACAGCACGACATATTCGTGTCTGAGCTCAGGGTCCGAGCCCTCAATAACACCCAGCACATTGGGACTGTTGAACACGTCAGAGAGTACGCTGTCACGCTTAACGCGCGCGACCACGCCGGTTTCAAAACCCTTCGGTGCACCGTCTTCCGCCGCCTGCATTACATCATCGAATGACTGGCCTGCGGCGGCAAAAATCTCTTTCGCCACGTCATGGCTGATGGAGGCACTGGCCGGGATATCGAGGAGCTCAGCCTCGGTGCCTTCCGGCATGACCCAGTCAAAGGCTTCATAGTCGAGATAGTTCTTGAGCCGCGCAAACGGGCGGCGTTTCTCATTCGACAGCGAGTTAACCGCGATATAGCCCACAGCACCGCGTTTCGCGAGTTCACTTTTCTTGGTGGTGGAGGAGCCGTGGTGCGCCCGGATTTCGGTCTGGAAGCTGGTTGGCGCGCCGGAGATCACCAGCACGACCTTGCCTTCGAGATCAAGGTCCGCGAGGTCGTCATGGCCAAGCTCGGGCGCGTGAATGCCGTAGCCTGCGAACACAATCTCCCCCGTGGCATCGCCTGAGGGGCTGCGCACTTCGCCGCTGACATAATAGTCGTCACCAAGCGCAAGCTCCCGCGTTTCACCGCCGATGGTCAGCGACATGGCCGCAGTTTCCTGGTTCAGCTTGGCGGTCTGGAACGGGACCTCCTGGAAATAACCGCCATTTTCGCCCAGCGGTTTAAGGCCAAGGCGCGCATATTCCGCCGCCACATAATTGGCTGCGATACGGTAGCCCTCGCTGCCGGTATCGCGGCCACGCAGCAGGTCATCCGCCAGGAAGGTTACGTCGGCCTGGAGGCGCGCAGGGCTGAAGGCTGGAATTGAGCTATCGGAGGCCGCTTTATCGATCTGCGCCCCGGTACAGGCTGCAAGCGTTACAAAAGCCAGCGCGGACAGGCCTTTGCGCAAGGTTGTTTTTATCGTCACGTTTCTTTCCCAAGTAATGCCATGCACCCCTGCACAGCGTGTCGAGCCCTACCCCTTCGGGGTCATTTTTATGTCAGTTTGAAGATACCCAGCCGGATGCATTAGTCAATCAAAGCCGGTGTCTGCTGCGCCAGAGCGTGCCGCACATGCGATCAATGCTGCTTGAGCGCCTCGACAATGGCCCACATGCGGTCCTGGCCCCACAGGACCTCGCCCCCGATACGGAACGTGGGCACGCCCCAACTGCCGCTCATCAGCATCATCTGGCGGTTTTTCTCTGCCATCGGCTGCCACACGTCGGGCGGCATCGCGCCAGAGAGTTTGGACGGCGAGATTCCAGCGCGCTCGAGAATGCGGGCAAGGCCCCTGTCGGTGCTGGCGTCGATCCCTTCGGCAAATACCCCACGCGACAGTGCCTTGAAAAAGGCGATGTCCTCACCGTCTTCTGCCAGCCGGAAACCAAGGGCCATGGCACGCCGTGTCGCTTCGCCAAGCGGGTCGACGATACGACCAAACGGCAGGTTCTCCACCCGGGCCTCCCGCGCGGTATCAAAGAGGATATAGCGTGCCTTGGCGGGCGGCACCTTGAGCCCGCGCATCACCATGGGCATCACCGGCCTCACCTTGAGCCGCACGCCTGAAAGCTCGGCCAGCTCCACCGCCTGATGGATACCGAGATAGCTGTAGGGGCTGCGCACGGAATAAAAAAGCTCAAGCGTGCGCCCCGTGACGCTGCGCTCCAGCGTCTCAAGGCCATAGCGCCACAGACGGGTCAGTTCATAGTGCACCTCGCCGTCGCCAAGCGACAGGCGGTTGAGGCGGCGCTCAAGGTGGTCAAGACGGTCCAGCCCCGGGTAAAACTCGCCACCATAATAGATATTGCCAGACGCATAGTGCCCAAGCTGGCGCAGCAGGCGTTCGTTGTCCTCCAGCACCTTCTCGTCAATATCGGCTGCAACGCACAGGCCACGCACCGACTTGATATCCTGCTTCCAGAGCGCCGCACCCACTTCCTCAGCCACGCTGAAGAAATTCGGGTCATCCTGCAGCCGCGCGAGATAGCGGTTCGCCATGCCCACGGCCAGCCGGTCAGGCACGGTGGCGCTTGAAGGGAAACCAAGACCATAAAGCCGCGCGAGCCGGGCAGCATCAAGGATGCTGTAGGCCTCAAACCGCTGCGGGTCCGGGTACATGTTGGCGGGCAGCCGCTCAACCACACGCGGCGATATTTTCACATCAAAGCGCGCGGCGAGATCCGGCAGGATCTGGACCATCAACTGGCTATAGGGGTCGTCCGCCCGGTGGAAATAGATAATTTCATGGGGCCTGCGACGCAGGCGGCGCGTCATCTCGGCGCTTGCCCGCGTTAAGGCTAGATGCGTGTCGCCCGTCAGCCAGGCGACCGCATAGGATTTCAAGCTGTTGGCCAAAGTCATGGAAAGCTGATGGTCGAAAATGTTGCCCCTGTCAATCGTCGACAGGTTCTACCATGAGTACCGTTCCATCAACAGCCCTGACTTTCACACGGGCACCTTCTGGTGCGTCCGGCCCTTCCGCCAGCCAACGACCATCCCCGACCGAGACATGGCCGCGACCGTTGACGATAGCGGACGAGACGATATAGGTGCGGCCGACATGCGACTGCCCCCGTGTGTTCACGACCGGGTCGCCCGCCTCCTGGAAGCGGGCGTAGAAATATTTGTTGCCGAGGTAGATAGACGCTGCACCAAAGACAGCGAACACCAGCCCATGGCCATCAAACCCCATGCCCGGCATGAAAAAGGCGACCAGCCCGGTTGCAAGGCCTGCGATGCCGATCCAGAGCAGATAAACGCCCGGGATCACCATCTCGCCAGCCAGCAGCAGCAGGCCGATGCCCCACCATATCCAATGTGCGTTTGCCGCACCCCAGGTCAGAAAGTCTTCCATCGCCTACTCCGTCCTTGGAACGCTGCCGCTCGGGCGGGACTTGGGCCCGTCCTTGTTCAGTTCCTTGAAAAGCTCGGACACGCCGCCCAGGGCACCAATGATGCCGGTCGATTCCATCGGCATGAACACCAGTTTCTCGTTCGGTGAGCGGGCAAAGCCGTGCAGGGCTTCGACATATTTCTGCGCAACGAAGTAATTGATCGCCTGCGCGTTACCCTCGCCAATCGCCTTGGAGACCATCTCGGTCGCCTTGGCTTCGGCTTCGGCTTCCCGCTCGCGCGCTTCGGCGTCCTTGTAGGCGGCTTCACGGCGGCCTTCCGCCTGCAGGATGGCGGCCGTCTTCTGGCCCTCTGCGCGTTTGATTTCCGATTCGCGCTGGCCTTCCGCTTCAAGGATAGCGGCCCGCTTCTCACGCTCGGCCTTCATCTGGCGCGCCATCGAATCAACAATGTCCCGTGGCGGTTCGATATCCTTGATCTCGATGCGGGTGATCTTCACGCCCCAGGGCTGGGTCGCACCGTCCACCACACTCATGAGGCGCGCGTTGATGTCGTCGCGCTTGGAGAGTAGCTCATCAAGGTCCATGGAACCCATCACCGTCCGCAGGTTGGTCATCGTGAGGTTGAGGATGGCGAGCGTCAGGTTGCTCACTTCATAGCCCGCCTTGGAGGCATCCAGTACCTGAAAGAACACAACGCCGTCCGCTGACACCATCGCGTTGTCGCGGGTGATGACTTCCTGCGTCGGGATATCGAGCACCTGTTCCATCATGATCATTCTATGACCGATGCGGTCAATGAGTGGCAGGATAAGGTGCAGCCCCGGCGTCAGGGTCCCCGTGTAGCGACCGAAGCGTTCGACCGTATATTCATAGCCCTGTTTGACCATGACCACGCCTGAAAAAATCAGGACAATCACGAACAGAACAACAAGGCCGACAACAATTGACGACATTTCAAGCATGGTCTGAGACCTCCCCCATCGGTTAATGCCTGTCATGCTCGCACACAACGAGCATATTTCATATATAGGGATGTGCGCGCGCACAAAAAAGGGCGGCGCATGCCACCCTTTCCGTCTGCTTATCCAGTATAGCGCTCAGCTAGAGCTGCGTCAGAATGTGTTCCGCGCTTGAAACCTGGAAGGCGCCCGGCGCCTCGACATTGAGCGCAACCACCTTGCCGTCGTCCACCAGCATCGAGAAGCGCTTGGAGCGTTTGCCCATGCCAAAGCCGGACGCATCCATTTCAAGACCAAGGGCTTCTGCAAAGGCCGCGTTGCCGTCTGCCAGCATGGTCACCTTGCCTTCGACACCGGCGCTTTTGCCCCAGGCATTCATGACAAACACGTCGTTGACCGAGAAGCAGGCGATCTCGTCCACACCCTTGGCATGAATGTCGTCGGCACGCTCAACAAAGCCCGGCAGGTGCTTGGCCGAACATGTCGGCGTGAAGGCGCCCGGTACGGAAAAGAGCGCAACCTTGCGGCCGGCAAAAAACTCGTCGGTCGAAACCGGGGCCGGGCCATCGGCTGTCATGGTTGTCAGCGTAGCACTCGGGATCTTGTCACCAACCTGGATTGTCATCGTCTGCTCCTGAAACGTTGGAAGTGATTTTTGCTAGCCTAATGCCTTTGGCGGCTTGCTCAAAGGCTGCTTTATCGTGCCAGCTCGATTTTTTTGTCCACTGCGTGGCCATGCCCGTCCGTGAAGGTCAGGCGGATGGTGCGACCACGCAGGTCCTCGGGCTTTTTGCCGGTCATGCCCGTGAGCACAAAGCGCGCCTTGGTGCCGTCTTCCATCAGGCGCATCTCCGGCGCGCCAAAGTGGAACATGCCGTCCACTTCAGCCATCATGTCTGCCTTGGAGAGATCCTCGTCCGCGCGCACGTCAACCACCACACGCTGCTTGCCCGGCATGCCCATCACCTTTGCGCCAAGGATTTCCAGCCCCGCGCCGCCATCACCCTGCCGGTCCGGCACCTGAGGGAGCCAGGACGCCAGCCGGATATCATGCAGGGAGCTTTCCGCCGCCACATCGTCAGCCTCAAGGCGATAATTGGCCTGGAAAGGCACACAGATGTCCTTGCACACCATGAAGTCCGCCGCGATATCAACTGCCTCGCCACCCGCTGGCAGATAGAAGGGCAGCATCACCTTGCCGGAATAGCCGTAAGTCTCAAGCCCGAACAGCTCAAAGCGGTGCGGCAACGGGTAGTCGATTTCGATGGGCTTGCCATCCCTGAACAGGCGGACCGGCAGGCCCGCTTCACCGGGCGAGCGCCAGTAGGTCTTCCAGCCAGGCTCAAGCTCCGCTTCCCACGCCAGCAGCACACCTTGCTCGCTCGTCATATCCGCAGACGCCGCGACAAGGCGTGTCTTAAGCATGTCCTGATGGTTCTGCCACGGGGTTTCCCCCGCCGTCACAGGGGACAGCGGCAACAATATACCGAGGATGGCAACCAGAAAACGCATGAGGAACTCCTTGCTCATTTGTCCTGTATGTAACAACAGGCGCCCCTTGCCACCAGTCGCATTTCTTCACATTGCCGTTAAGCCGACGATAATTTGTCATGATCACACCGGACGGTGGTTCCGGTGCAGATTGCGCATGGCCCCCATCCGCGCTAGACTTGGTAACAACAGAGAGAGGCTTATGACGTCTTCGACATATCTTGATGGTAAATTGCTGCTGGCCATGCCCAGCATGTCCGACCCGCGCTTTGAACGCGCTGTGATCTACCTGTGCTCACACGATGCGTCGGGTGCCATGGGGCTGATTATCAATCAGGCTTTCACCAACCTGAGCTTCGAGAGCCTGCTGGAACAACTGGACATTGATGTGCCCGACGATGTGCCCGATGTGCCAGTGCACTCAGGCGGCCCGGTGGAACCGGGGCGCGGCTTTGTCCTGCACAGTGCCGACTTTGTACAGGAAACCACGCTCGTGGTCTCGGAAACGCTGGCGCTGTCTGCCACGGTCGACATCCTGCAGGCACTCGCCGCCGGGCGGGGGCCACGCCATCACTTGCTGGCGCTAGGCTATGCGGGATGGGGTGCGGGCCAACTTGAGCAGGAAATACAGGCCAATGCCTGGCTGACCGCCGAGGCAGACGACGAAATCATCTTCAATACCGAGCTTGAGCAGAAATGGCCGCGCGCCATGGCGATGTTGGGGGTGAATATATCAATGCTGTCGTCGGACGCGGGCCACGCCTGAGCCTTGACGGCTCCAGCCTAGTTCAGCGTATGCCTCTGGTGGCCGCTCAGGCCATCGAGCTCCAGGGACGGCAGCCCCATCAGGCCCGGCACACCGCCGCGGCGATCGATCTCCAGCAGCTTGTCCATATCAAGTGCCCTGACCTTGATCGAGAGCATATCAAGGGCCCTGCGCACCCGCTCCGACAGTTGCTCCTCAGCCATCACACGCGGTGACGGCACCACAAGGATTTCAGAGAGCTCCTGCCGGAAACCGCCCCAGCGGTCGACAAAGTTCATATTGTCGACATCAAAGGGTCGCACCACGCCAACCAGCACGATGCCGCCCATGGCACGCGCCTCAACAAAAGGAAGCGCCAGCACCTCCATCGTGAACCGCTCGTTTTCATCGAAGGAGAGCGAGCCGGTGCGCAGCACACCGCAGGACTGCACCAGCGCGACGGCATAGAGCTCTTCCATGATGGCGGCTTGCTCGTGGTCGGAAAATATCTCGGCGTAGGTGCGGCCTGCCATGCCGCGACCGACCGCTTCCTCAAGTGAGGAGCCAGCGAGACGGTACCGCAGCGCACCGTCATTTCCCATTTCAAGGATGAACATCCACGGCAGTATGCTCGTCAACTGACGCAGGTCGAGAGCAGAACGTTCAGGGATGGTTTGACCACCCCCAAGTGACGCCCAATAGCTCAAAAGCCGAACAACTTCCGAACTCAGCAACCTTTCCCCCCCGCGTTAAAGCTGCGGGACAATACCATTTTGTCCCGCAAACAGCAACACCTATAAGGGTAGTAAAAAGTCAGCTATTTTTGGTAAATTTCATGAAAAATCATGAATTTAGAAAGTAATCGAGTCCAAATCGCCATCGCCAATAATGGCAACGCTGGTTGAATTCGATGAAACTATCTTGGCGGCAATTTTCGCAACGTGCGCTTTAGCTACTGCATCAACATTGCCGATCATCTCTTCGGTCGGCAGGATACGGTCGAACACCAGAAGCTGGCGACCAAGCTGTTCCATGCGGGATGTCGTTGCTTCAAGCGCCATCATCAGCCCGGACTTGAGCTGCGCCTTGGCAATCATGAACTCTTCTTCTGTCGGCCCTTTTGCGACCGCTTCCATTTCACCGCGGATCACTGGCATCATTCCCGCTGCCATGTCAGTGCCGGTCCCTGCATAGATGCCAAAAATACCGCTGTCCTTGTGGCTGCTGGTGAAGCTGTAGATCGAATAGGCAAGGCCGCGTTCTTCCCGGACTTCCTGGAACAGGCGGGACGACATGCCGCCACCAAGGATGGTGGAGTAAATCTGATAGGCATAATAGTCGGGGTCGCTGAAGGAACAGCCGTCCCACGCCGCCGCGATATGCACCTGCTCAAGGTCGCGCTTTTCCGTCATGCGCCCGCCGGTATATAGCGCGGGCTCTGTGACCGTCACCGCGCCGCCGGAGAGATCAGCGAACTTCTCCTCCACCATACGCACAAGGTCGGCGTGCTCGAGGTTGCCAACGGCCGATATCACGATATTGGGCGCGGTGTAGTTGCCGCGCAGATACTGGTGCAGGTCCTCAGGGCGCAGCGCGCGCACAGTCTCTGGCTCGCCCAGAATGGTGCGGCCGATGGACTGGTCCCGGTAGGCGGCATTTTGCAGATGATCGAACACGATATCGTCCGGCGTGTCATTCGCCTGGCCGATTTCCTGGAGGATGACCTCCTTCTCGCGCGTCAGTTCCGCTTCCGCACACGTGCTGTTGAGCACGATGTCGGAGAGAAGGTCGAGCGCCAGCTCCATGTCGTCCTTCATCACGCGCGCATAATAGGTGGTATTGTCGCGCGAGGTATAGGCGTTCATGTGCCCGCCGACAGCCTCGATCTCGAAGGCGATATCGCGAGCACTACGGCGCTTGGTACCCTTGAATAACATATGTTCAAGGCAGTGCGTGATGCCGTTCAGGTGCACCGGTTCATGCCGGGCACCGATATCGACCCACACGCCGACCGCCACAGTCTGGATCGACTTGCGGCTCTCACTGACAATACGCAAGCCGTTTGGCAGGCGGGTAATCTCTACGCTCAAGACCAGCCCCCCTCGCGCACACGCGCTTGCAGGGCCTGTTTGTCATTTGGCAGGGTCACCATGCGCTCTTCGCGCGTCAGCAGGTCCGCCATATGGGCGGGCAGCGCGGGGTCAACGCCGGTTGCCTCTTTCACCGCATCACCGAACTTGGCCGGATGCGCGGTCGAGAGCGTCACCCGCGGCGCGCCATCATCAGGCAGGCAGATATTGGCAGCCTCGATGCCCACGGTGGTGTGCGGGTCTGCAACATAGCCGGACGACGCGTAGATTTCCTGCATCACAGCCTTGGTGGTCTCGTCATCCACACGTTCAGCTGCAAACAGCTCGGTAAGCGCGGCATGGTGTGCGGCATCAAGTGTGAAGCCACCGGTGGCAGACAGCTCATCCATATAGCGGCGAATGACAGAGGCATCACGGCCAGCCACGTCAAAGAGCATGCGCTCGAAGTTCGAGGAAATCTGGATATCCATGCTGGGCGAGAGCGTGGAATAAACGTCACCGCGTTCATAACGCCCGGTCTTGAGCGTGCGCGCGAGGATATCGTTCGAGTTGGTCGCGATCACCAGCTTCTCGATCGGCAGGCCCATGCGCTTGGCAATGTAACCGGCGAAGATGTCACCGAAGTTGCCGGTGGGCACGCTGTAGGAAACCGGCCTGTCAGGTGCACCAAGCGCCACAGCGGAGGTGAAATAATAAACGATCTGCGCCATCACCCGCGCCCAGTTGATGGAGTTGACAGCCGTCAGCCCCACCTCGTCACGGAAGGCATGGTCGTTGAAACAGGCTTTGACGAGCGCCTGGCAGTCGTCGAAATTGCCCTCAACCGCGATGTTCACCACATTGGGTTCAATCACGCTGGTCATCTGGCGGCGCTGAACCTCGGAGACCCGCCCCTTGGGGTGCAGCATGAAGATGGAGACATTGTCGCGCCCGCGGCAGCCCTCGATGGCAGCAGAGCCGGTATCACCCGACGTCGCGCCAAGAATGGTCAGCTTCTGCTCGCGCCTGGCGGTGAAATGGTCAAAGAAGCGGCCGAGCAGTTGCAGCGCAAAATCCTTGAACGCAAGCGTGGGACCATGGAACAGCTCCAAGAGCCAGTCGTTGTTGCCGGTCTGCACCAGGGGCGCAACGGCAGGATGACGGAACTGGCCGCCGTAATTCTCGTCGTAGGTCGCATCAAGCATGCGCTTGAGTTCACCTTCCGTCAGACAGTCACCCACAAAAGGCGCAATGACCTCGAACGCAATTTCCGCGTAGGTCTTGCCGCGCATCGCGCGGATATCATCCGCACTGAAGGACGGGATTTCTTCCGGAACATAAAGGCCGCCATCGCGCGCGAGGCCCGTCAGGGTCACACCTTCAAAGTCGAGGCTGTCGGCTTGTCCACGGGTAGAGATATATTTCACGATTGTCTTACTCAGCGTTTGGAGATTTGCGAGGGCATAGTCTTAGGGCGAGACGCCCTGAGATGCAAGGTTAACCGCGCTTTTCACGGCCTCTTTTAAGGCCAAAAGCGACATAAACCCCAATGAGGGTCAGCGCGATGCCGTACCAGGTGAGTGCATACTGGAAATGGTCGTTGCGGATATCAAGGCGCACCTGCCCGCCTTTTGGCAAGCTTGTCGCCAGCACGCCTTCGTCCGCGAAGACACGGAAATGGTAAAATTCCTTGGTGCGCAGGCCGAAGGCTTCCGCCATCTGGTAGACATCGGCGGTGTACCAGTCGCCCGCATCGGGCCTGTTCTCGGGCGTCATGCTGCCGGGCTGCGCACTCACGCGCAGCACGCCGGTCACATCAAGCGTGGCGCCAAACGGCAGGCCCGGCGCTTCCTTCATGGCCGCAGGCACCCAGCCAAAATTCACCAGCACCGCCATGCCGTGCTGTTTTTTCACCGGTGCGTAGATGTGATAGCCCGCCTTGCCCTCTGTGGAGGTGGCAAAAACGCGGATGGGCTGGCGCTCCATGAGTTCACCGGTAAAGCTCACACGGCGATAGTCGAGCGTGCTCGGGTCATCCAGATGCACTGGCAGCGGCATGGGCTCGGCGCTCAGGCCCGCCTCGATCTTTTCAACCAGCGCGGTTTTGGGACCAACCTTGCGCGCCTGCCACGTGCCAAGGCCAAGCAGGATGGCAAGGCCGACAAGCGCCGCCACAGTCAGCGGCCAGCCGGGTGCAAACCGTTTAGTCATCGCCGTCACCAAGTGCGCCTTCGCGGGCGTCGTGGTGGTACTGGAGCGCGATCAAGAGCGCCTTGAACACCCGCAGCATCCAGATACTGCCGCCCATGATGAAAACGAACAGGCTGGTTGCGACGGCCCATAGGGGCCAGTGCAGTGCACCTACGACGATAAAACCCAAAAGGGCGGTGAGCGCCCCCATGATGAGGATCACAAAAACCTGTGCCCCGTCCCCGGGGTCGGCGGCTGAGAGGTCGAAACCGCAAACATCGCAGTGCGCACGAACAGCAAGGCCGTTCTCGAACAGTTTGCCCTCGCCGCAGTTCGGGCATTTGGCACCAAAGCCTGCCCTATAAGGAGAAACCGACCGGGAGGAAGCCCCCCAGTCGGTCGCTGTTGTTTGTTCTTGTCCAGAACCGGTCATGCCTTATTGGCCGCCCCAGATGTAGACGCAGAAGAACAGGAAGATCCACACAACGTCCACGAAGTGCCAGTACCATGCGGCAGCCTCGAGACCGAAGTGGTGGTCCGGCGTGAAGTGGCCTTTGTAGGCGCGGCCCAAACACACCGCGAGGAAGATGGTACCCACAAGTACGTGGAAACCGTGGAAGCCGGTTGCCATGTAGAAGGTCGCACCGTAGATGCTGCCCGCGAAGCCGAAAGCTGCGTGTGCATACTCGTAGCCCTGAACGCAGGAGAAGAATGCACCGAGCAGAACCGTCAGCCACAGGCCTTTCTTGAGGCCTTCACGATCGCCATGCAGTACAGCGTGGTGTGCCCATGTAACAGTCGTGCCCGAGAGCAGCAGGATCAGCGTGTTCATCAGCGGCAGGTGCCACGGGTCGAACGTCTCGATGCCAGCCGGCGGCCACGGTGCCTCGTTGCCGATGATGGCCCAGAACTCACCGAAGTTCGGGATCGGCATCTTCGGATAGAGCGAAGCGTCAAAGAATGCCCAGAACCATGCCACAAAGAACATCACCTCGGAGGCGATGAAAAGGATCATGCCGTAGCGCAGACCAATACGAACCACCGGCGTGTGATCGCCCTGGTTCGCTTCTTTCACCACATCTTTCCACCACGCAAACATGGTGTAGATGAGGCCGAGGAAGCCGACTGCAAAGAAATATTTACCAAAGCCGGTCATGCCGAACAGTTCAGCATCCGGTTTCATGGTGAAGACTGCACCAACTGTGAGCAGCAGAACTGCCAGAGATGCTACCGCCGGCCATGGGCTGGGGTCCACCAGATGGTAATCGTGCTTAACGTCGCCCGCCATAAATTCTCTCCTAACAAGTGCCGGTCCTGATGCCGGCGCCCTTTCCTACCCTAGCACTAGCGCCCCACTGAACTTTCCGCCTTTTCGTCTTTAAGTTCCTTGACGAAAAAGGTGTAGGAAAGGGTGATCTCGCTAACTTCAGCCAAATTCGGATCCTCTGCAATCAGAGGATCGACAAAATAGACGACCGGCATACTGATCCGTTCGCCCGGTTTCAACTCCTGCTCCGTGAAGCAGAAACATTCGATCTTCGCAAAATATTCGCCCGCCTTGTGGGGGGTCACATTATAGGTCGCCGTACCGACAATGGTTTTGTTCGTCGGGTTATAGGCTTCATAGTATGCCAGCTTCTGTTCGCCAATGTGCATCTTCTGGCTTACCTGAACCGGCTTGAAATCCCATGGCATGTCGCGGTGAACGGCAGCATTGAAGCGCACTTTCATCTCGCGTTGGATCACATCACCACTTGCCACTTCAACCTGCTGTGTGGTGCCACCATAGCCGGTCACCTTGCAGAAGAGGTCATAGAGCGGCACCGCAGCATAGGCCATGCCCACCATGCCAACAGCAACACCCGCAACCGTCAGGGCCATGCGGCCGTTTTTACGGTTCATATCGCTCATGGGGCCAGCGCCTTGATCTTGAAGAAGCTGATCACCGCAATCAGGATCACAAAAGCGCCGAGCGCGAGCCCGAGGACCCGGTTCCGTTTTTTCATGCGCTGATGCATTTCAGATTCTTGGTTCATGCAATGGCTCCCGCGATCAGGCGTTCCGCTGCCAGCGTGGCAAACAGCGAAAACAGATACAGAATGGAAAACGCAAACAGCTTGCGGTCCGCTTTATCGTGCCCACGCCAGACAAAGCCTGCCAGGAGCAGGAACCAGGCGCCGAGAAGCGAAGAGACGATGCCGTAAACGGGACCCGCGAACCCCATGAAATAGGGTGCGATGCCGCACGGTACCATCAGGAGGGTATAGAGCATGATCTGGCGGCGAGTCTCGGCTTCGCCTGCGACCACCGGCAGCATGGGGACACCAACCTTTTCATAATCCTTCGAGATGAAAAGCGACAGCGCCCAGAAGTGCGGCGGGGTCCAGAGGAAGATGATGCCAAAAAGCACCATGCTCTCGATCGTCACACTATCGGTGACCGCTGCCCAGCCGATCATCGGCGGGAAAGCACCTGCCGCGCCACCGATGACGATGTTCTGCGGCGTGCGGCGCTTGAGCCACATGGAATAGATGACAACATAGAAGAAAATCGTGAGCGCCAGCAGCGCGGCGGCGGTCAGGTTCACGATAAGGCCAAGGAGCACCACAGACGCGATGCTGAGCGTCAGGCCGAAGCCGAGCGCATCACCGGGGGTTACCTTGCCTGCCGGAATGGGGCGGTTTGCCGTGCGTTTCATGATCGCGTCGATATCCGCGTCATACCACATATTGAGCGCACCGCTGGCCCCTGCGCCCACCGCGATCAGCAAGATCGCAGCGAAGGCAAGAACCGGGTTCATCTCACCGGGCGCGGCCACAAGGCCGACAAAACCGGTGAAAATAACAAGCGACATCACCCGCGGCTTCAGGAGCGCGATGAAGTCACGCGCCTCAGCCTCCCGCGATGCGGAAGGCTGAGAACGGTTGCTAAAAGATGTCAGGCTATCTGCCAAAACACTGTTCCTTGTCTAACGATCAGGCGCTTACTTGATGCGCGGAAGTTCGTTGAACTGGTGGAACGGCGGCGGCGACGACAGCGTCCACTCAAGCGTGGTCGCACCTTCACCCCACTGGTTGTCCGGTACATCTTTCTTCTTCTTGAAGATGGTCATTGCCATCACAAGGATGAAGAGAAGCACGCCAACCAGCGTCACGAGGTAGCCATAGCTCGAAATCTTGTTCCAGTATGCGTGCGCGTCCGTGTAGTCCACGTAGCGGCGCGGCATACCCTGCAGACCCAGGAAGTGCTGCGGGAAGAAGATCATGTTCACACCAACGAAGGTCACCCAGAACTGAAGGTTCGCAAGAAAGTTCGGGTATTGTTTGCCCGACATCTTGCCCACCCAGTAGTAGAGGCCTGCGAAGATCGCGAACACCGCGCCGAGCGACAGTACATAGTGGAAGTGAGCAACCACATAGTAGGTGTCATGCAGCGGAACGTCCGCGCCTGCGTTCGAGAGAACCACGCCGGTTACACCACCCATCGTGAAGAGGAGGATGAACGCGATAGCGTAAAGCATCGGAACGGTGAAGCGGATGGAGCCGCCCCACATGGTAGCGATCCAGGAGAAGATCTTCACGCCGGTCGGAACCGCGATCACCATCGTTGCCGCCACGAAGTAGGCTTTCGTGTCAACGTCAAGGCCAACGGTGTACATGTGGTGTGCCCACACGACGAAACCGATGAAGCCGATTGCCGCCATCGCATACGCCATGCCGAGGTAACCAAACACCGGCTTGCGCGAGAAAGTGGACACGATGTGGCTGACGATACCGAAAGCCGGCAGGATCATGATGTATACTTCAGGGTGACCGAAGAACCAGAACAGGTGCTGGAACAGGATCGGGTCACCGCCACCAGCCGGATCAAAGAAGGTCGTGCCGAAGTTACGGTCCGTCAGCAGCATGGTGATCGCACCGGCGAGAACCGGAAGCGAGAGCACGAGCAGGAAGGCCGTAATCAGGATCGACCAGGCAAAGAGCGGCATCTTGTGGATGGTCATGCCAGGTGCGCGCATGTTGAAGATGGTCGTGATATAGTTGATCGCGCCCATGATCGAGGATGCACCCGCCACGTGAAGCGACAGGATCGCGAGGTCCATCGACGGACCGGTGTGACCATAGGTCGACAGCGGCGCATAAGCCGTCCAGCCACCACCGAAGCCCGGCATACCGCTCGTACCTTCCACGAAGGTGGAGAGCAGAAGCAGGATGAAGGCCGGCGGCATCAGCCAGAAGGAGATGTTGTTCATGCGCGGGAACGCCATGTCAGGCGCGCCGATCATCAGCGGAACAAAATAGTTACCAAAGCCACCGATCAGGGCAGGCATTACCATGAAGAATACCATGATAAGGCCGTGGCCGGTTGTCAGCACGTTGAACATGTGACGGGCCTGGTCTTCCGTCATGCCAAAGAAACCTGGCAGGAAGTTAACACCCGGCTCCATCAGTTCCATGCGCATCAGGCCGGACATGGTGAAGCCGATGAGGCCTGCAAAGAATGCAAACCACAGATACATAACGCCGATATCTTTATGGTTGGTCGAATAGACCCAGCGTTTCCAACCAGTCGGGTTTTCGTGAGCCATTGCTCTTCCTTTCCCTACGCTACTATCGACCAAGAGCCGTGGTGCCCGCGTCAGCATATTCTGCCTTCGCACGCTCCACCCACTTGGCGAATTCTTCTTTCGACACAACTTCTACCGCGATCGGCATGAAGGCGTGGTCCTTGCCGCAAAGCTCCGAGCACTGACCGTAGAACGTGCCAGTCTGGTTTGCTTCGAACCAGGTCTGGTTCAGGCGGCCCGGGACGGCGTCAAGCTTCACACCGAAGCTCGGAACGGTCCAGGCGTGGATCACGTCAGATGCCGTGAGCTGTACCTTCACCTTGGTGTTCACCGGAACAACGAGGCGGTAGTCGGTGTCGAGCAGGCGAGCATTGAGCGTAGCCGGGCGACCCAGGAAGGCCGACAGGGCTTGCTCAGCATCTGCACGCTCGGCAGAACCCGGAACGTGGGCGCTGTCCGGCAGAACCGATGCGGTAAATTCGATACCGTCATGGTCCGGGTAGGCGTAGGTCCAGTTCCACTGGTTACCGGTCACGTTCACGGCAAACTCGGTTTCCGGCACCACGTCTTGGAAATAGAGCAGCGGGATCGAGATAAAGCCGATCACCACAAGGATGAAAATGGGCACTACCGTCCAGATGAATTCGATCAGCGTGTTGTGGCTGGTCTTGGAAGGTTCCGGGTTCGCCTTCTCGCGGTAGCGAATCATCACGTAAAACATGAGGATGAAGACGAAAGCTGTGATCACGAGGATGATCCACAGCAGAAGCTCGTTAAAATCGGCAATTTTGGCTGCCTGTTCAGAGGCGGCTTCCTGAAGCCAGAGACCCTTGTCCTTGGGTGCCCCTACACGGTCCTGAGCCAATGCGCCAACCGTAGAACCGAAAAATGCCACAAGAGCGGCCATAACTCCGGCGGTAAGCCTTTTGACGTTCATAGTTCTGCTTTCCTTTTGTTCCTACCCTGTGCGGGCAACCGGCCGACCATCAAGATACCCCTAATCAGCCGGTGGTTCGATGGCGCCCTGACCCTGCCGGACAACACTGCCATCGAATTGAATGCGGGCACGTTATACCAGACGTTTTCTCAGGCTCAAGCCCGAGAGATGCCCTACGGCCATTTTTCTGCCGTAAATCGTTAATTTTTAGCCCCACCCGCTTGCGTTTCGCGCAGGAGGATATCATGTTAAACGCGATCCCAGAGCAGAAAATGCGTCAATTTGCCGCAATTTTCCGCCAAAACTCACGTGAGGAGTCCTTCCATGTCCGATGCCGGCGCGTCGCTCAACTTCTTTTTCAAAGAGTCAGACCTTGATGAGAGCCGCACTCAGGCACTTGTCGGCGAAACGCTCTCTGGCATGGACGATGGTGAACTTTACCTTGAAGCAACACAATCCGAGTCTTTCACCTTCGACGATGGACGGCTGAAGTCGGCGAGCTTTGATTCAAGTCAAGGCTTCGGTCTCCGGGCTGTCGCAGGCGAATCAACTGGTTACGCACATTCGAACGAACTGTCGGAAGCCGCGATCCGCCGCGCCGGTGAAACCGTGCGCGCGGTCAGGACCGGCCAGGACGGCAGCATGAGCCTTGCGCCAGCCCGCACCAACAAACAGCTTTATACCGATGAGAACCCGCTTGGCGGGATCGAATTTGGCCGCAAGGTCAAACTGCTCGAGGAAATTGACGCCTTTGCCCGCGCGCAGGACGAGCGTGTGCGCCAAGTCAGCGCCAGCCTGCTGGGCAGTTGGCAGGCGGTCGAGATCATCCGCGCAGATGGCTACCGGGTACGGGACTTCCGCCCGCTTGTGCGCCTCAATGTTTCCGTTGTGATGGGGGACGGCGAGCGGCAGGAAGTCGGCTACGAGGGCCTTGGCGGGCGAGAAGCCTATGATTTCCTCTTTGATGAAGACCACTGGCAGGCACAGGTGAAGGAAGCCATCCGGCAGGCCGAGGTGAACCTCGCCAGCGTTGACGCGCCCGCCGGTGAAATGACTGTCGTGCTGGGTCCGGGCTGGCCCGGCGTGCTGCTGCACGAAGCGGTTGGCCACGGCCTTGAGGGTGACTTCAACCGCAAGAAAACTTCCGCTTTTGCAGGGCTCATGGGCCAGCAGGTTGCCGCCAAAGGCATCACCGTGGTCGATGACGGCACGCTGACCGACAAACGCGGCAGCCTGACGGTCGACGACGAAGGCACGCCAACCGAACGCACCGTGCTGATCGAAGACGGTATCCTCAAAGGCTATATGCAGGACCGGCTAAACGCCCGCCTCATGGGCATGGCCCCCACGGGTAACGGCCGCAGGCAAAGTTTCGCCCACCAGCCCATGCCACGCATGACCAATACCTTCATGCTCGCTGGCGACAAAGACCCCGGTGAGATCCTCGCCAGCGTCGATGACGGCCTTTATGCCGTCAACTTCGGCGGCGGACAGGTGGACATCACCTCCGGCAAGTTCGTCTTTTCCTGCACCGAAGCCTACCGCGTGCGCGGCGGCAAGGTCATGGAGCCCGTCAAAGGTGCAACCCTGATCGGCAATGGGCCGGATGTGCTCAAGCGTGTCTCGATGATCGGCAACGACCTGAAGCTGGACCGTGGGGTCGGCACCTGTGGCAAGGGCGGACAAAGTGTGCCCGCTGGCGTTGGCCAGCCAACCCTCCGGGTGGATGGGCTGACAGTAGGCGGCACCGCCAGCTAGGCTTCGACGTCATAAGCCGGCTTGCCAGCACCGATATCCAGATAGCGGAAATGATCAGAAAATTCGACGTGGCGCTGGCCGCGTCGCTTGCGCTCGGTAGCCAGGTGGTGATGGTCCCGCACCGGCACCAGCACCTGCATGATCTTGCGCGCATTCCCCGGAATATCCGGCATGATCGGCACCGAAACGCCAACAAAATCGGTTCCAAGCACACTCGGGGTCGCCCAGACGGCCATCACCGGCAGTGATGCCACAGGCCAGAGGCGCCTGGACCGGAGCGAGCGTGCCCCTTCCTCGGTTATGTCCAGATAGTTCAGCCCGGTAAAATCGAAGCCGTAGATATCCTGATAGAGGCTACCGGAAAACCGGAAAATCAGTTGCTCTGGGGAAAGTGCTTCCATCAGCATCATGCCGCGCATGAGATCGGGCATATCCTGTAGCTTGATCTGGCTGCGGGACGGTGCGATCTCGTCGCCGCGCCAACGGTCCCAGGCGCAGATAAAATCTTTCAGGGCCACATAGTCGGCGAAGGCTGGCAGTTGCGATAGGATATTTTTACCGTCGGAACTCATAAGATATTAACCGGTCCACTGTAACAATACCCCGCATGCGGTCCCAAGATGATCGAACAGGCCCGGTGCCGCAAGTCTTTTGAATTGAAGCTTGATCATCGCCTGGAAATCGTCAAGTGTATGCCCGCTATCCGTTGGGGCGGTTCGGAAAGTAGGAATGAAGCTTCCGTTGTTGTTTGCAGGTCTGGTTGCACTGGGGGGGTTGTCGGCACATGCCGATGACAGGCCGACGCTTGCCGTCACCTACTACCACTACCCGCCGCACCTTCTGGTCGTTGACGGGCTTCCCGCTGGTCTCTATGCCGAACAAATCAACAAGATCGCCGACCGTGCTGGCTTTGACGTAGCTTGGCAACCCTCAAGCATCGACGAAGAAGCCCGCATGCTGGATGATGGCCGCCGGCTGATTTGCACCACAGGGCGGCTGCGCACCCCTGAGCGCGCGGCGGTCTGGAGCTTCCTGCCTTATATCTTTGACGTGGTGCCGGGCGACCTTGTTGTTGCGGCCCCGGACCAGGCGGAGAAAGTCCGGAATCATGGCTCCCTCGTCAACCTGGTGCGTGACAAGTCCCTGATCGGTGCGCTGCTGGAAAGCGGTGTTTACGGTGAGGAAGTGGATACCGCCCTTGAGACGGAACAACCACGCTGGATCTTGCGGACCGGCAAGACAGACCTGCAGCTCCTGAACATGGTGCTGGCTGGCCGCGCGCATTACGCCATCGTGCCAGAGGACCAGTGGCATTTTGCAACGGGCGAAAATCCTGAAATCGGCAATCTTGTGCCGATCCATAATGTTGGCACCATGCCGTCTTTGCCCATTTTCATCGCCTGCAGCCGCAGCCTGCCCAAAAGCACCATGCACGCCCTCGGTGACGCCATGGCACAATTGGGTTTCACCTACCAGCCGCTGGACTAACCCGCCATCGCGGCAACGAGGGCGGCGATCTGATTTTCCGCCGCAGCGATGGACTGTGCGAGCCGCGTGCCACCATATTCGTCATATTCCGCCGCCACCGAATGCACGTCACGCACCCCGATATAGGCAAAAGCGGTCTTGATAGCAGGTTCCACGTGGTTGCTGTGTTCGAGCGCCCCCCCGGCAGCATAGCCCACATCCCCCCGCGATGAGAGAATGACCAGCCGTTTGCCCTCGGGCACCATCGGCCAGTAGGAAACCTGCTCGCCGCGCCGCTCGAAGCCGAACGTACGCCCGACCCGGACAATATTGTCGATATAGGCCTTGAACTGTGCCGGGACGCCAAAATTATACATCGGGACACCAGCTACAATAAGATCTGCGGCCAGCAGTTCGTCAACCAGCCGGTCGCTCTCACCGAGCGTGTCATGCATCCACGGCTCACGCTCCTCAGCCTTCGTAAAAGCGGCATGAATCCAGCCACCTGTCACTGGGCCGGGTGGTGTCGCGCCAACGTCCCTGTAGATAACGTCATCGCCGGGACGCGCCTCATGCCAGCGGTCCATGAAATAGGCGCTGAGCCGCCGGGTGTGGGAACCAAACGGGTCCCGGCCAGACCGGCCAGGCCTTGCGCTTGCATCGATATGAAGAATAGTGGCCATGATCAACTCCTGAGGTGCCTGTTTCGATGAATAAACACAACTGTTTCATGACCCTTATTTCTGTATTATAATCCCATATACAAATTCGTATTACTCAAGTTATAGATGAATATACATCATCCATGAGAAAACTCCCGCCCCTCCCCGCGCTTCGTGCTTTTGAAGCGGCAGCGCGGCACCTGAGCTTCAAGCTCGCCGCCGCGGAGCTTGCCGTCACACCAACGGCAATCAGCCATCAGGTCCGGCTGCTGGAGAGCACCCTGGGCACCCAGCTTTTCATCAGACACACGCGGCGCATAGAGTTGACGGCGGCAGGTGCACAGCTATACCCCGTCTGCACGGACGCGCTCGATATGATGGCCGATGCCGTGCGCAATATCCGCCCCGACACCCAGCGCAAGATGGTGACCCTCTCCGCCACCAGCAGCTTCATGATGCAGTGGCTGATGCCGCGGCTCTCCGATTTTGAAGCTGAAAATCCGGGTATCGATCTTCGGCTGCATGCGTCTGAACAAGTGATGCCGCTAGGCACTGGTGTTGCCGATATCGCTGTGCGGTACGGACACACAGGCCAGCCCGCTACCCGCAGTACACTTTTGTTTGAAGACCGCTTTGCGCCGCTTTGCAGCCCCGCGCTGGCAAGCACAGCGACCTCCGACATTGCCAGCGCACCGCTGATCGCAACCCGCTGGCGCAAGACCGACGGCAAATCACCAACATGGGAGCGTTGGTTTGCGCAGTCCGGCAATAAGCCACCCGCGCCTGACAGGGCCTTGAGCGTCGATGACGACATGCATGCAGCCCAGGCGGCGATAGCCGGGCGCGGTGTGGCCCTGCTCAGCGTGCACTTGATGCGGAAGGAAATAGCAGACGGGCTTCTGGTCCAGCCCTTGGGGCCAACGCTTGAAGGCCATGGGCATCACGCCGTCTGGCCAGAAAAAGCCCGTAACCGAGGGGATATAGAGGCGGTGCAGCGCTGGCTTGTTGCAGCGACTGCACCGCTTAGAGAGCTTGGCTAGGCGACGATGGTCGCTTCCGTCGCGGCCTTGACGTCATCCATGGTGATGCCGTCCGCGAGTTCAACAACCTTCAGGCCACCTTGGGCCACATCAAACACACCGAGGCCGGTGATGATGCGGTCCACAACCTGCGTGCCGGTCAGCGGCAAGGTGCAGGCCTTCAGGAGCTTGGAGGCACCCGCCTTGTTGGTGTGATCCATAATCACCACCACGCGTTTGACGCCTGCGACAAGGTCCATCGCGCCGCCCATGCCCTTGACCATCTTGCCCGGGATCATCCAGTTCGCAAGGTCGCCGTTCTCCGCCACTTCCATCGCACCAAGGATCGAGAGATCAATGTGCCCACCACGGATCATGCCGAAGCTGTCAGCGGAAGAGAAATAGCTCGATGTCGGCAGCTCTGTAATCGTCTGTTTGCCGGCGTTGATGAGGTCAGGGTCGACCTCGTCCTCATAAGGGAACGGGCCCATGCCCAGCATGCCGTTCTCGCTCTGCAGCGTGACTTCCATGCCTTCGGGGATATAGTTGGCCACGAGCGTCGGGATACCGATGCCGAGGTTCACATAAAAACCGTCTTCAAGTTCGCGTGCCGCACGGGCGGCCATCTGGTTGCGGTTCCAGCCTTTGATTTCTTCGGTCATTATTCGTCTCCCCGGCTGCGGACGGTGCGCTGTTCGATGCGCTTCTCGAAGCTGCCCTTCACGATACGCTGCACAAAAATGCCCGGCGTATGAATGTGGTCCGGGTCCAGCTCACCCGGCTGCACCAGTTCCTCAACCTCGGCCACGGTGACCTTGCCAGCGGTTGCCATCATCGGGTTGAAGTTGCGCGCCGTCTTGCGGAAGATGAGGTTGCCTTCGGTGTCGCCCTTCCAGGCTTTCACGATCGAGACATCTGCCGTCAGGCCGGTCTCAAGAATATAGGTCTCACCAGCAAAATCCTTGTGTTCCTTGCCTTCGGCGATCAGCGTGCCAACGCCGGTCTTGGTATAAAAACCGGGGATACCCGCGCCGCCCGCGCGAATACGCTCCGCGAGCGTGCCCTGCGGGTTGAACTCAAGCTCGAGCTCACCGTCCAGATACTGGCGCTCGAACTCCTTGTTCTCGCCCACATAGGACGAGACCATCTTGGCAATCTGTTTGGCGTCCAGAAGCACGCCAAGGCCAAAGCCGTCGACACCGCAGTTGTTGGAAATGACCGTCAGGCCTTTCACACCGGATTTGTGAACTGCCGCGATCAGGTTTTCCGGAATACCACAAAGCCCGAAGCCGCCAGCCATCATGGTCATGCCGTCAAACAGCAGGCCATCAAGGGCAGCTTCCGCGCTTTTATAAACTTTTTTCATGCACACCTCCCGTACAGGATTTGGGGATCTTGGGGGCTGCCTCAAGGCAAGACCGGCCGAAAATACGGCCGAAAAAGCCCATTCGCGTGACCTCGCCAATGGACATACCGCCAAATAGTTTCACTTGCAACAATATGAAAAAGCAGCAGCATCTTTCTGCTGCATCTTGATGCCTTTGTTAAGCCACATTATGTGTATGCTATAAATAGACAAGCGCTATAGCGCATTTGACAGCGATTGGAGACAAGGCATGGTACGCCTGTTGTGCCGCCTGATTGGTAGTTTTTTCTGTTTGTTCGGCATTCTTGGCATGCTGACGCCGATCCCGTTCGGGATCATATTTTTCGTCATTGGGCTTATGTTCCTCATCCCCACCACGCCGTCGGTTGCCCGGCTTGTTCGTGGGGCGCGTGCCCGTGTCGGCCTTTTTGACCGCGCCATGCATGCCGCAACCCGGGTGGCACCGGCCCCCTATCGCCGTGTTCTCCGCCAGACCGAGGTGGGTGGCTACGACTGGTAGCCCCAAGCCCTCGCGCCACCAGGAAAATCACGCCTGCCTGTCATTGCTGACATTTTTTGTCAGCAACCATTTCCTAAGGTGTCCATGACAGCCAAGTCACGACATCGAGGAGATAAAAAATGACGGCACCCCTTCAACTCTGCGCTTTCCCGACCGGCGAAGGCATGTTCAACCTCAGCCCCTTCTGCACCAAGGCGGAGATCCTGCTGCGCATGGCCGGACTGGCGCATGAGATCGTCATGCCCGAGGATTTCACCGCCTTCCCCAAAGCCAAACTGCCCGTCCTCATGGACGGTGACACCATGGTCGAGGACAGCGAACTTATTCGCCTGCATCTGGAGCGTAACCACGGCGCGCGCTTTGACGCGGGCCTGACCGCGGTCCAGAAAGCCATCGGCCACGCGCTTTGCCGCATGGTGGAAGAACGCACACGCTATGCCCTTCTGCACGCCCGATGGCAGGGTGACGAAGGCTGGGCGCAAACCAAGGCGATTTTCTTCGCTGACGCCCCCGAAGAGGTCGCCGAAGGCGTGCGCGATGAGGTCAGAAAAACCTTGCACCTCAATGGCCTCAGCCGCCACAGCGACGAGGAGATCAGGGATTTCGTCCGTCAGGACCTCGCCGCGCTCACAACCGTCCTTGGCGCGGATGACTGGTTCTTTGGCGCCGAGCCGACCTATATCGACGCCTGTGTCTTCGGCCTGCTTGCCAATATGTACTGTGCGCCCATCAGCACCTGGACCAGCGCTGTCGTGGGAGAGTTTCCAGCCCTTACAGCCTATGTAAACCGCGGGCTTGAACGCTGGTACCCGGCGAGCCGCAGACAGGTAGCCTGAGCACGAAAAGCGAGGCCGGGCCGCTCAGCGGTCCAGCACCGCGTCCTTCAGGCTATTGGCGGCCTCCACGATCTCAGCGACCTGATGATCTGGCAAGCCAAGTTCCTCAAGCGAGGCGCGCAAGTGGTTTGTCACCGCTTCGAAATGCACATCTGTGAGGCCTTGTTTCCGCACGAGTTTACGATGTGTCATACGCATGTAGCTGTCGGCACCGACCGTCTCGCCTTTGAGCACGGTTGTCAGGAACCAGCTTTGTTTACGGTAATATTCATCCTGCGAAAGATGGTCAAAAAAACGGCCAAGAAGCGGGTCGGCAACCAGCTTTGCATGAAACAGGAAAACCGCTTGGTCGACAGCAGCCTTGCCGCCAATATCCTCATATAAACTCATCGTACCGTCCGCGCCCGGTCTACCGGACCCACCCCATATTCTTACTCTTAACCCCCTTGAAAAGCATTAACATTTCTCTGGCGCAAATGCTAGCGCGCTGCGGCAAGAGAAGCGTATTCCCACGTCCACGGCAAGCCTGCAGGGCCCAACACAGCCTCAAAAATCTCCGGGAAGATCAGGTCGCCCTTGGCGGCGTTTGACATCAGCAATACACAGCGGTTTTTCGCAAGAAGGCAGACCATCAGGTTATCTGTTTTTTCATTGTGCCCGCCCTTGACGAAAGCACGGCCCTGCGGGCCCGTCCAATTGACGGTACCCACACCTGCTGACAGGCCAATATCCCGGTTGGGTGGGTATGGCGCGGGGTCAAGGGTCGGAAACTGATGGCGCGAGGTGATCGGGAAACCCGCCCCGACAAGCTCATGAAATGCTTGTTCCGAAAGCAGTTTTCCCCCCATGAGCGCCGCAATCCATGTGGACAGGTCATGCGGGGTGGTATCCATCGACCCCGCGGCGCGCGCGTTGGACTGCTTATTATGCCGCAGGTTTTCGCCTGCCGCGCTATAGCCGTGGGCATAGTTGGGCATGAAGTCGTCCCGCCATGTCAGGCTGGTGCGGGTCATGCCAAGGGGGTCAAAGAACCGGCGCTTGAGCTCCGCCGCGGTATCCAGCCCGGTCGCTTCTTCCACCACCAGCTGGGCGATATAATAACCCTCGCCCGAGTAGCCGTAGCGCTCATCGGGCTCGAAGAAAAATTGCAGCTTGCGCTCCCGGTCGAATGTTCCCTCAGGCGTGAAAAACCGGTAGTTGGGCAAGCCTGTGGTATGCGAAAGCAGCATCCTGAGCGTCAGCGCTTTCCAGCGTGGGTCGCCCTTCAGGTCGGCATAGTTTTCAAGGATGGAATCGCCGTCCCCCGTATAGTCAGGCAGTGGCTTTTTGAGGTAGGAAGCGACCGGTGCATCAAGCTCCAGCTTACCCTCCTCCACGAGCTGCAGAACATAGACCGCGAACACCAGCTTGGTGAGCGAGGCGGCATACATGACCGTGTCTTCATTGAGCTCGAGGCCTTCTTCAACCTTGGCGTAGCCATAGGTTTTGCGCTGGCGCACCTCGCCGTCCTCAATGAGCGCATAGGCGAGCCCCGGCACCGCATGTCTCTCCATCAAGTCCTTGATAAGACTGTCGGTTTCGACCGGAACAGGCCCCGCCGTCACTGGCCAGGCAAGGCCGAGACACAGTGTGCAACAGATCAGCGTTTTTTTGATTTTCATCTTGTCCTCTTGTCTTGCATGAAGACAAGTCTTGGCAAGTCGTGCCGCGCCTACAAGAGGAATATTGGGGAATATAGCGCCAAAAAGCAAAAAGCCCGGCGCGGTTGCCGGGCTTTTTCATTTGTGTGCAACCGCATTTTTACTTTGCGGCAGCTTCGGCCTTGATGCCAGCTTCAATGAGAGAAGCTGCTTTTTCAGGACCTTCCCAGCCAACAACTTTCACCCACTTGCCTTTTTCAAGGTCTTTGTAGTGCTCGAAGAAGTGCGAGATCTGTGCAAGGAAAATCTCCGGCAGTTCCTCGTAGCTTTTCACCTTGCTGTAGAAGGGGTGCAGCTTGTCGACCGGAACCATCAGGAGCTTCTCGTCCATGCCGGCTTCGTCTTCCATGATCAGCACACCAAGCGGGCGGCAGCGCACAACCGCACCCGGCATGATCGGCGTACGGTTGGCGAGCAGAACGTCAACCGGGTCGCCGTCGTCAGCCAGCGTGTGCGGGATGAAACCATAGTTGCAGGGGTAGCGCATGCTGGTATGCATGATGCGGTCAACAAACAGCGCGCCGGATTCTTTATCCAGCTCGTATTTCACCGGCTCGGTACCGGCAGGCACTTCGATGATGACGTTCACGTCCCACGGGGCATTTTCGCCAACGGGAATTTTTTTGATGTCCATGGATTGGGGTCCTTGGTCTTGGCTGATGGTTGGGGAGATGCCCTCGCACCACGCCGTCCGGGTCAGGCTGTGAGCTGCCCAAGGGTGAGCGCCACAAAAACGATCCAGCCGAATGCGATGTTCGAGCGGAAAACTTTCAAACAGAGGCCAGCGTCGTCAATATCGACCCGAACCACCTGTGCGCCGAGGTGAAGCGCCGCGAGCGCGATGCCGATGTAATAGATAAATCCAAGATTGGCAAGGCTTCCCGCGACGATGAGCGCAATTATAAAAAGACTGTAAAACAGCACGAGCGCCGGTTTGGTCCGGGCACCCAGGGTCAGCGCGGTCGACTTCACGCCGATGAGCGCATCATCCTCCTTGTCCTGGTGCGCATAGATGGTGTCATAACCAAGCGTCCAGAAGAGCGCACCGAAGTAGAGCACGAGGGGCGCTGCCGACAGTTCACCCTGCACCGTGGCCCAGCCCATGAGCGCACCCCAGTTGAAGGTGAGGCCAAGCCACGCCTGCGGCCAGCCGGTGATACGCTTCATGAACGGATAGACGGCCACCATCACCAGCGACCCAAGCCCGACCAGAATGGCAAAGCCCCCAAGCTGCAGCAGCACCGCAAGCCCGATCAGGCACTGGAACACAAGGAAGCCCCAAGCCTGTTTGACCGTCACCTCACCCGCCGGGATGGGCCGCGTGCGGGTGCGCGCAACAGCGCCGTCAAAGTCACGGTCGACAATGTCATTATAGGTGCAGCCCGCCCCGCGCATCGCAAGCGCGCCAATGCCGAAGAGGACAAGCAGGTAGGCATGGTAAAATGTGAAGCCGGTGTCGACAGCAAGCGCAAGCGACCACCAGCACGGCCACAACAGGAGCCACGTGCCCACCGGCCGGTCCATACGCGCAAGCTTGAGGTAAGGCCGCCAGCCCTTCGGCGCGTGGCGGTAGACCCAACTGCCCTCAACGGCATCGGCGGTCACCACCACATCTTTTTCTACGCGCTCTGTCATGCCCATGGCGTTACGGGGTCCCGCTGTCCCTGTCAAGAAAACTGGAGTGTGGCCCTTGCACGCCCGTGCCAATCGTGGCTTTGGTAGTGGCAACAGAAAAGCGAGGACCAACCCATGTCATTTGAACTGTGGCTTTCATTTGCGGTCGCCAGCGCTGTGCTCGTGGCCATGCCCGGCCCGACGGTGATGATGGTTGTCTCCTTCGCGCTTACAAAAGGCAAGCGCGCCATCCCGGCCTCCACGCTTGGGGTGGCGGCGGCGGATTTTACCGCCATGACGGTCTCGCTGATGGGCGCGGGCGCACTGTTGGCCGCCAGCGCGTTGCTGTTCACGGTGGTGAAATACATTGGTGCGGCTTACCTTGTTTACCTCGGGCTCAAGATGTGGCGCAGCGCCAATGAAGCGGCCGCGCTTGAACTGGCCGCGAATGAGATCGGCCGTGACAATCATGTGTTCTGGCGCTGCTATATCGTGACTGTGCTCAACCCCAAGGGCATCGTGTTTTTCACCGCTTTCCTGCCGCAATTCATCAACCAGCATGAAGCACTGTTGCCGCAGTTCCTGATCCTCGAGGCCACTTTTGTCGGGCTCGCCAGCATCAACACAGTCCTGTGGGCTCTGGCCGCCGGGTCCTTGCGCAGCCGGTTTGCCCGGCCCGGTTTCAAGAAAGTGGTCGAACGCGCCGGCGGCGGTTTCCTGATCGGTGCCGGCCTCCTCACCGCACTCAGCCGCCGCACAGCAGCCTGACAACTAACGCAAACATGCTTTACGCGTGGCGGGGTGGCGTCTACAATTGGGCGCATTCACGCCTTAAGCATATTTGCCCAATGGATTTTTCCCGGCCATGCACACCGATACCTCGCTTGTTGAAATCCTCAGTCTCATGGCCGTCGCCGTTGTGGCAGCCACCGTGTTCGGGCGGCTCGGCTTTGGTGCCATTCTTGGTTATCTTGTCGGCGGCATGATCATCGGGCCGTGGGGTCTGGGGCTGATCCATGACCCCGGCCAGATTGCGCATATCGGCGAGTTTGGCGTGGTCTTCCTTCTGTTCCTCATCGGCATTGAACTCAAACCCGCACGGCTGTGGGTCATGCGGCGGCAGGTGTTTGGTCTCGGCAGCCTGCAACTGCTCGTATGTGGTGCCGTGCTGTCGTTCATCGCCTTTTATGCCCTCGGTCTGGAGCCGGGAGCGGCCGCACTCGTGGGGCTTGGTCTCGGTCTCTCGTCCACCGCCTTTGGCATTCAGCTTCTTGCCAGCAAAAACCAGCTTTCGAGCCAATGGGGCCGCGCCGGTTTTTCCATCCTGCTGCTGCAGGATCTGGCCGTGGTGCCGCTTCTGGCGCTGGTGCCGCTGCTGGCAGCAGGTGAAGTAACCGTTGGCGCGTCCTTTGGCCTCGCGATCCTTGAGACACTCGCCATCCTTGCGGGTGTGATCATCGTGGGCCGCAAGGCCATCAACCCGCTGTTCCGCCTCGTGGCCACCACCAAAACGCCGGAGGTGTTTACCGGCTTTGCCCTTCTTCTGGTGCTTGGTTTCGGCTGGTTCATGGAAAGTATCGGCCTGTCGATGGCGATGGGCGCCTTCATCGCCGGGCTTCTGATGGCTGAAAGCGAGTTTCGTCATCAGGTCGAGGTGGACATCATGCCCTTCCGCGGGCTGCTGCTCGGCCTCTTTTTCATGGCGGTCGGCATGGGCATCAACTTCGGCGCGCTTGCAAGCCAGACATGGCTGATCCTTGGCATGCTGGCCGTCCTTGTCACCCTCAAGGCGGTGATCATCACCGGCCTTGTGCGCCTCATGGGCTATACGGTGCCCGAGGGCATCAAGGTGGGCGCGCTGCTCGCACAAGCCGGTGAGTTCGGCTTTGTGCTTTTCACCTATGCCAAGGCAGAAGGCGTGCTGTCGGGCGAACTGGTTGAAACCCTCTCCGCCGTGATTGCACTGTCGATGGCGATTACGCCGCTCCTGTTCGCGTTGGGCATGAGGCTTTCCCGCCGCATGACCCAGGAAAAAGCCGCCGCGCTGCCAACCCCGACCGAGCAGGAAGACATTCGCAAGCAGGTGATCATTGCCGGTTTTGGCCGGGTGGGTGAAACCATCGCGCGCATCCTCTCGGACCTTGATATCCCCTTCACTGCAGTCGACCTCGACCCCGTGCATGTGAAAAAGGCGCGCGATGAAGGCTATAGTGCCATCTATGGCGACGCCGCCCGGCCTGAAATCCTGCGCGCCGTGGGGGCGAACAAGGCGGCGCTTCTTGTGATCACACTCGATGACCCAAAGGCGGCCGAGCGCATGATCATCAGCGCGCGGCGCGAATGCGCGACCCTGCCCACTTACGTGCGCACCCACAACGCCACCGCCGCAAGGGCGCTGCGGGCGCTTGGTGCCACACACACCGTACCGGAAACCCTGGAAGCCAGCCTCAGCCTTGGTGCCGAAGTTGCCCGCGCCCTCGACGCTGATCATGACGATGTGAACACCGTCATCCAGGCGCTGCGGTCTGACGACTATCGCGCACTGGTACCGGAGACAGTCGAGCAATAGGATTGGAAAGTAGCAGCCACAGGCCTAGTTTATGATCAAACGATCGTATGCGGGGGACGCCATGACTACTGCCTTTGAAACCCATCAGGTTTTTAACCAGCCACCAGCCTATGACGGCGTGGACCTTTACGGCACCGACCTGCCGCTTGTCGCTGCCATCAAGGCCGAAGGCGCGGACTGGGCGAACGGCGAGCTTTCGGCCTTCGGCAAGCACATCGGCACCGCGGAGCAGTTTCATCAGGGCCATCTCGCAAACAAGTTCCTGCCCGAGCTGAACACGTTCGATACTCAGGGTTTCCGTGCCGACCGCGTGGAGTTCCACCCCTCCTACCATCATTTCATGGCGCTTTCGAAAGAGGCGGGCATTCACTGCGGTGCCTTTGACGGCATGGCGGCGGACGACCGGCGCAAGCACACGGGCGTCGGCCCCGTGCGTGCCGCCAAACATTATCTTATGAGCCAGGTGGAAGCGGGCCATATCTGCCCCATCACCATGACCCATGCCGCCATCCCCGCGCTGATGAACCAGCCGGACCTGTTCGAGCGCCTCAGGGGCAAGCTGATGTCCCTGAGCTACGACCCGCGTTTTATCCCCATCAACGAGAAGAACGGCATCACCGTCGGCATGGGCATGACCGAAAAACAGGGCGGCACCGACGTGCGCGCCAACACCACAACCGCAAAGCCTGTGGGCGCTGGCGGGCCGGGTGAACGGTATCTCATCACCGGGCACAAATGGTTCATGTCCGCGCCGATGTGCGACGCTTTCCTTGTGCTGGCGCAGACAGACGAGAAACTCTCGGTCTTCTTTGTGCCGCGTTTCCGCGCGGATGGCAGCGTCAATGGGCTCAAGTTCCAGCGGCTCAAGAACAAGCTTGGCAACAAATCGAACGCCTCATCGGAGGTGGAGTTCCATGAGGCCGAAGGCGTGCTGATCGGCGATGAGGGCCGCGGCATCGCCAATATCATGACCATGGCCAACTATACCCGGCTTGACTGCGCGCTCGGCTCCGCCGGGCTGATGCGGCAGGCGCTTGCCCGCGCGGTGCATCATGCCAGCCACCGCACCGTGTTCCAGCGCAAGCTGATTGACCAGCCGATGATGGCGGCGCTTCTGGCCGACATGTGCCTGGAGGTAACGGCAGCCACGCATCTGTCGCTCCGCCTCGCAGGTTCATACGAGCGCATGGAGGACGGCGGGGAGGACAGCGCCTATGCCCGCCTCATGACACCCGTGACCAAATACTGGGTATCGAAACGTGGCCCCACCCTCGCCTATGAAGCGATGGAAGTACATGGCGGCAACGGCTATGTGGAAGACGGCGTGCTCGCGCGTATCTACCGCGAACTGCCGGTCAATTCCATCTGGGAAGGTTCGGGCAGCGTGATGTGCCTCGACCTCATGCGCGTCGCCATGCGCGAACGGGATGCGTTCGAGGCCGGCATCAAATGGCTGGGCGGCGGCATGGGCCACGCGCCCACCTATGACGCGGCCTACAAGGAACTGGCGACCTTGCTTTCAAGCGGCGCCATGCCCGAAGCGCAGGGGCGTTGGCTGACGGAACGCATCGCCACGCTTGCCGCCGCGCGCCTCCTGATGGAACGTGCGCCGGACCCCATCGCCCGCGCCTATATTGCCACCCGGCTGGACGGCAGCGGACGGCACGGAAGTTACGGCTGCCTGCCCGACTTTATTGACACCCGCGCGGTAATTGAGGAAACCGTTAGCCTCGGCAATTAAAAGCGGGGCAGACAATGGCAGCGATAATCCAGGATATGGCGGGAATGGACCTTGATGGTGTGCTCACGCTCAATAACGCGCACCAGAAGGAAACATCCTTCCTCACAGACACGGACCTCAGGCGCATGGTCACGGACGCCTATTATGCGCGGGGGGTTGAGCCCGCTCACGCCTATCTCATCAGCTTCGATCAGGACGGTGACTATGCGAGCCCCAATTTCCTCTGGTTCCGGGAGCGCTATCCGCGCTTTGCTTATATCGACCGCATTGTCACGGCACCCGAAGCCCGCGGCCGGGGCCTTGCCCGCGCGCTCTATGAGGACCTCTTTGCCCGCGCGAAGGCGGACGGCTACACGATTGTGGGCTGCGAAGTGAACTCGGACCCACCCAACCCGGGCTCGGACGCCTTCCACGAGAAGCTCGGATTCGAGACCGCAGGCACGGCTTTGCTTGCGAACGGCAAGACGGTGCGCTACCTCACGAAGACACTTTAAATAACCGCCGGAGCCCATCGCCATGGCCAAGAAAATCCAGCATCGCCTGTTCATCGAGGATAACCTGCCCGGCAGCGGCATCATCGCGCTTGGAGCCGAGCAGAGCCATTATCTCGCCAATGTCATGCGGGCTGGCGTCGGCACCGCGGTTGCGCTGTTCAACGGGCGCGACGGTGAATGGGCCGCAGAGGTGGTTGAGGTCAAAAAACGCGAGGTCACCCTCAAGGTGAATGAGAAGACGCGCGATCAGGGAACCGAGCCCGACCTGTGGCTCGCCTTCGCGCCGATCAAGAAGGCGCGGCTTGATTTCATGGCACAGAAGGCAACAGAGCTCGGCGTGAGCCACATGATCCCGGTCTATACCCGCCGTACCATCGTTGACCGCGTGAAGACCGACCGGCTGCGCGCCAACGCGATTGAAGCCGCCGAGCAGTGTGAACGGGTGGGTGTACCCACGTCGGATGAGCCGATCAAACTTGAGAAGCTGCTGGCGAACTGGCCCGAAGACCGCATGATCATGTTCTGTGACGAGGACCTTTCGGGCGATTGCGCGCACGAAGCACTGGCGAAAGTCGACACCAAGGGCGGCGCCAAACCCTGGGGCATCATCATCGGCCCCGAAGGCGGCTTCGACGATGACGAGCGCCGCATGATCCGTTCCCACAAGAACACCGTCGTGGTCTCCCTCGGCCCCCGCGTATTGCGTGCAGACACCGCGGCGATGGCCGCGATCAGCCTGTGGCAATCCGCGCTCGGCGACTGGTAATTATAATTCCAATAAATAACCAGATAGCAACTTGAGCAAGTCGCAATAATATTTCAAATACGATAATATTTCCAATATTTGTAATTATTTTAGAAAACTGATCCCAAAAATCCGACGTGACCGCGTAACTTCGCAAACAATTATCAGCGATATATTGGTATAGTGTTCCTCATATTGAGCCAATCTTGGGACAGAGGGACTGCGCCAATGGCAATGGATGGAACTGCACTCTTTACCGGACCACAAAGCCTGTCACGCCTGATCAGCGAGACGGACGTGATGACACGGACCGTGGGTGCAGGGCTTTGCCGCTCCGCAACCGAGAGCCTGATGCGCCTCGCCCTCCCCTATATTGACGTTGAAAAGCTGGTTGATGTGCCGGTGAACGAACGCGGTTATGCCCGCAAGCTTTTGTATACCCACCCGAACGGTCTTTTCAGCGTGCTGGCGCTGCGTTGGATGCCGGGCGCCTGCACGCCAGTGCATGGCCACAATGCCTGGGGCTGCGTTGGTGTGGTGGACGGCGAAATCGGCTGCGAGACCTTCAAGACCGACTGCGACTGCAAATCGGTTGAAAGCACCGGCCTGATCCGCGCCGGCAAAGGCGCTGTGGCAAGCGTTGATCCCAACCCTTGCGGCATCCATAGATTATTTAATCCGACCGATAGAATTTCTCACACACTGCATATTTATGGCATGGATCTGTCGGAAAACCCTTGCGCAATCAACGTTCCTTACACGCACTAGGGCAATCACACAGCACTACCCGGCGTCTCACCATCGCGTGAAACAGCTTTACATATCTTGATTGCCCCTTATCTACGCCTTACTTCTTTCTCATAAGGTTAAGGTTCAGGGACCCATCATCTATGTCCAGCCCCAGTGCAGTGTCTGACGTGCGTCTTGTCGAAAGCAAGGCACAGCTTGTCGAGTATCTTGAAACAGGCAACAAGCCGGATCGCAGCGCGTGGCGCATCGGTTCCGAGCATGAGAAATTCATTTTCCACCGTGACGGCTACGGCCCGCTTTCCTACGCGGGCGAAAACGGCAAGCCGGGCATTCGCGACGTGCTGCAAGGTTTTGTCGACAAAGGCTGGCAGCCGGTGCTTGAAGGTGGCAACCTGATTGCAGCCACCCGCGGCGGCGCCTCCATCACGCTTGAGCCGGGCGGCCAGTTCGAACTCTCGGGCGCCATGCTGGAAAACATTCACCAGACCTGTGACGAGACCTCGACTCACCTCCGCGAAGCGCGTGAGATTGGTGAGCGACTGGACATCGGTTTCCTTGGCCTTGGTTTCCACCCCACACTCAAGCGCGAAGACGTGCCGGTGATGCCGAAGGCGCGCTACGACATCATGCGTTCCTACATGCCGAAACGCGGCAGCATGGGGCTTGATATGATGCTGCGCACCTGCACGGTGCAAGTGAACCTCGATTTCGCCAGCGAAGCCGACATGGTGGAGAAATTCCGCATTTCGCTGGCGCTGCAACCGCTGGCGACGGCGCTTTTTGCCAACTCGCCGCTTCGTGAAGGCCGCCCGAACGGCTTCAAGAGCCTGCGTAGCCATGTCTGGACCGATACGGACCCCGATCGCTGCGGTACCCTGCCCTTCGTTTTCGAGGATGGCATGGGCTTTGAGCGCTGGGTAGACCATGTGCTTGATGTGCCGATGTATTTTGTCCGCCGGGACAATCGCTACATTGACGCCTCCGGCCAGAGCTTCCGCGACTTCATGGCCGGCCGCCTGCCAGCGCTGCCGGGCGAAGTGCCCACGCTTGAAGACTGGAAGGACCATATGACCACCCTGTTCCCTGAAGTGCGGCTCAAGACCTTCCTTGAGATGCGCGGTGCGGACGGTGGCCCATGGTCGCGCCTGTGTGCGCTTCCCGCCTTCTGGGTTGGCCTCCTGTATGACAGCGAGGCACAGGATGCCGCAAAGGAACTGGTGAAAGCCTGGTCGCCGGAGGATGTGGCACAGATGCGTGCCGATGTGCCGAAGATGGGCCTGATGGCGGAAATCCATGGCCGCGACTTCGCCAGCCTCGCCAAGGATGTACTTACCATCGCTGACATGGGCCTGAGGAACCGCGCTCGCCTGTCCTCAAGCGGTGAAACGGAACAGGGTTTCCTCAATTCGCTTTGGGAAAGCGCTGAAAGCGGCATGACGCCTGCGGACCAGATCCTCTACAAGCTGAACGGCGTGTGGGGCGGCGATGCCAGCCGCGTCTTTGAATCGCTGAGCTACTGACCGCGCCCCGAACCGGCCAAAATGCGATGAAGTGACATCTGCTCGCGATCAGCCGACGCGACAAGTGTTACATTATCACCTACACTCCCTGCTTAATGATCAGTCGATCTTTAGGCGGGGAGAAGAACTGTGGCATCCATCACATTTACCATCAATGGCCGTGAACAGACGTTCGACGGCGACCAGGACATGCCGCTCCTGTGGCATCTGCGCGACGAAGCGGGGCTGAAGGGCACCAAATTCGGCTGCGGCATTGGCCAGTGTGGTGCCTGTACCGTGCATGTGGACGGCGAGGCCGTGCGCAGTTGCTCGCTGCCCATGGCAGCACTTGACGGCGCAGCGGTGACCACGATTGAGGGACTGGCAGACGGCGACAAGCTGCACCCGGTACAGGAAGCATGGCTTGAAGAAGACGTGCCCCAGTGTGGCTATTGCCAGGCAGGCCAGATCATGGCCACCGTCGCGCTCCTGAAATCCAACCCGAACCCGAGCGACAATGACATCAATGCGGGTGTCACCAACATCTGTCGCTGCGGCACCTATCACCGTATCCGCAAGGCGATCAAAAGCGCCGCGACCAAAATGCAGCAGGCGTAGGGAGAACGACGATGAACACCCATGTATCTCGCCGCCGTTTCCTTGCTGGCAGTGCCAGCCTTGGTGCCTTCGCGGTCGTCGTCAGCAAGACACCAAAACTTCTGGCGTCTGACAGCATGACGGCAGGCGGCATGCCGCCGGTGCTCAAGATTGACAAAAAAGGCCATGCGATCCTTTGTGTGCCCGTGCCCGACATGGGCCAGGGCATGATCACCGGTGCCGCGCAACTTGTTGCCGAGGAGATGGACATCGCGCTTGAGCATGTACGCGTGGAGCTGATGCCTTTTGTCGGCACGTTTGATGACAAGGGCGCGGCCCAGTTTGGCAAACTACACCAGGGCACCGGCGGCAGCCTTGCCATGGCGGAGGTGTGGATGCCGCTCAGGCAGACCGCGGCCTATGCCCGCTCCCTGCTGGTTGATGCCGCAGCGCGCCAGATGAAGGCGGACAAGGCGGATCTCACCACCAAGGGTGCGCGGGTCATCAACAGGAAGACCGGCACGCAGATCACCTACGCCAAGCTGGTGGACAAAGTACAGGCGGCGGCCGAGCCAGACCTTGCGGCCGTCGCCCTCAAGCCCGCGGCGGAGCGTACCGTGATCGGCCACGACCGCCGGAATGTCGCGGGTCCCGATATCGTGACCGGCAAGCCGATTTACGGCATCGACCAGGAAGCCCCGGGCATGCTGCACGTGGCGATCAGGCGCTGCCCGTACCTGCGTGGCGGGCTTGTGCGCCACAATGGTGCCGCGCTCAGGAGCCGCCCGGGTGTGGTGGATATCATCGAGATGCCACGCCTGCCCGATGACCCCAAGGAGCGCCGCCTTGTGGCCGCGGGTGTCGCCGTGGTGGCGAACAGTTACTGGGCCGCCCGCAAGGTTGCAAACGCACTCGATATCGAGTGGGACGGCAGCTACAGCGCCGAGACCGACAGCCAGCATTTCATGAAGATCGGCATGGACGCGATTGCGCGCGCAGACATGACCGAAACCGTGCGCGACGGCGACGTTGGTGCCGCGCTTGGCCGTGCCAGCAAAACACTTGAAGCCACCTACAGCCACCCCAACTGGGCCCATACCTGTATGGAGCCACATAGCTGTGTGGCCGATGTGAAGGCGGACAGTGCTGAAATCTGGGTCGGTCACCAGTTCATGGATGTGGCGATCAATGCGGCGGCGGAAGCCACGGGCCTCAAGGCCCAGAACATCAAGGCAAATTTCTACCGCATCGGCACCGGCTTTGGCCGCAAGTTCGAGCGAGACTTCATTCAGGAAGCCTGTTTCCTGTCCCAGAAGCTGGGCAAGCCGGTGAAAGTGACATGGTCGCGCGAAGACGAGATTGAGCAGGACTTTTTCAACCACATGGCTTTCTACAAGCTGCGTGGCGGGCTTGACGCAAACGGCAAGCTGGATGCCATGCATGTACGGGTGGCCGCTGACGGTCGTTTCTCCAGCGCAAGCCAGGAAATTCCCTGTGGCCTTGTCGACAACTATCTGGGCGAGTGGCTGCTGTTGCCCACAGCCTTGTCAACGGGCGCATGGCGCGGCCCCGGCAGCAACGTGCGTGCCTGGGTGACCCTCAGTTTCCTTGACGAGATGGCCGAGGCCGCAGGCGTTGATCCGCTTGATTTCCTCCTCACGCTCTTCCGCTCCAAAGCGTCGGTCGAGATGAAAAACTGGCCGAACCTGACGCTTGATCTCTCCCGCCATGTGGCGGCGCTTGAGAAGGTGGCGGCGGAATCCGGTTACCGGGACGCCCTGCCCGCGGGTCACGGTCGCGGCATTGCCGTGTTCCAGACCCACCACAGCCTCTGTGCCCACGTGGTTGAGGTGGCGATGAAAGGCGAGAAGGACTTCCGTGTGGTGAAGGTGACAAGCGCGATTGACTGCGGCCTTGCCGTCAACCCGCTTGGCATCCGCGCGCAGGTGGAAAGCGGCATTATCGACGGCCTCTGTGCCGCGAAATACGGGAATATGGTGTTCGAGAAAGGCGTGCCGGTCACCAATAATTTCGACACCTACCGCAAGCTGCGCATGGCGGAAGCACCGGAGGAAATCAACATCCATATCCTCGACTTTGGCGACGACGCCCCACGTGGCACCGGGGAGACCTCCCTGCCGCCGTTTATCCCGGCGCTCACGAGCGCGATTTACCGCGCGAGCGGCAAACGCATCCGCAGGCTGCCGATAGCTGAGAGCCTATAAGGCGCCTCAGTCTTAAAGCGTCTGAAGGAAGTTGATGATGTAAAGCGCACCGAGGGTGGCAAGGGCGAGAATGCCACCCCACACGAGCGCGAGGGTGAGGCTGGTGAAACGCGGGCGTTTTTCGCTGTAGTAGCTGCCGCACTCAAGGCAGTGATAGCATGCGTCCTCCGGTTCAGCCCGTGGGCGTGCAAACGGCAGGGATGACGGCAACGGCCCCACATAGGGGTGCACGCGCTGCGAGCCACAGCGCTGGCAGGCCATTTCCTCACCGTCCGGATCGTGCCGCACAGTGGCAGGCATGGCGGTGACATTATCAAGGATATCCTCAGCCGCCTCGCGATCCCCGGCCCGCACCATCAGATTCGCGAACATGCCCTCGTTCATGCCGGCGACATTCTCGCCCGCCAGGAAAGCATGGATGCCGCGTGCGTCCAGAAGCGTGCGCATCAGCCGCCCTTCCGCCGCATTGAGGTGGGAGCGAATGACAACAAGCCGGTTTTCGTCTTCAAATACCTGCGCCATGCGGCCTAGTCCATCAGGCCCGCGTCGAAGCCGTCAATGGAGACGGCATTCTTTTCGCGCTGGTAGACCTGGATACCGTCCTCGCCCTTGCCTTCCGCCCATTTCTTGAGGGTCTGGCGCTCGGCTTTCAGCTCCATCTCCGGCACACCGTAACCGCAGCTTGTTTGCACGCTTTCCACATCGATGAGAATGATCTGGCGCGCGCCCGGCAGTTCAGGGAACTGTGCTGCAAGCGCGTCATAGCCTTCATGGTGCGGGCGCACCACGCGGCCCTTGCCGTAAAGCCTGAGGATCAGCGCGTTACGGGTGAAGCTGTTGAACATGATGGTGATACGCCCATCGTTCTTGAGATGGGCGGACGTCTCGTTCCCGCTTCCCGTCACATCAAGGTATCCGCACAGGTTTGGCCCCAGCACACGGAAACTGTCCATGCCCTTGGGGCTCAGATTGATGCGGCCTGTCGCACAGGCGCTGGCCGTGAAGAACATCGGCTGCGCCCCGATAAACTCGGCATGTTTGTCAGTGATGTGGTCGGTAAAATCAGCCATTAAGCCATCCAGAAACGCATGATCAGCAGAAGCAGCATCGCAATCACCACGATCACGCCCAAGAGGAAAACAAGGAAGCGATGCATTACATTGTTATATGTGCAGTGGATGAAGCTGTGCACAACCCTTGTGCCAACAAAAATCCACGCCAGCGTCACCATCATGGTGCCGCCAAGCCCGGTCATCATCGCCGCGAAAGCGAGCACGAAAAAAAGCACCGGCAGCTCAAAGAGGTTCTTGTAGTTCTCGGACGGGAAACGCGCGAAGGCGGGCAGGTCCTCGTCATAGGTCTTGCGGGCCTGCAATTTCTCAGGCGACGGCTTCTGCGCTGCAAGCGCCGGCAGGCGGCGCGACGCCATGTAAAGCAGCACAACCAGCGACAAAAGCACCTGTGCCAGGATCGGCCCCATCATATCCATATTCACATTCATGTTTCCCTCCCCGGAATGATCAAATCTGTGTGAATTTAGCCACAGGTCCTTTCAAAAAGCCACCATAAAGCCAAGCTTCATAAATATGCGGCATACTGCCGATAAGGGGGTGTGTTCCACGTCCCGAGGTATGAGTTGGTATGAACAGAAAACGCCTGAAATTCCTGCTGCGCTGGATTGCCCTGCCCCTCAGCATTATGCTGCTGGTTCTTGGTGCGATCACCCTGCCGCTGCCGATCCCGACGGGTATTATCCTTATTGCACTGGGTCTTGCCGTTGCCGCCTTCAACCCACGCATGATGCGTTTCATCAAACGCACGCGCAGCCGCTACCCGCGCACCAACGAGCGTATCCGGGCGATCACGCCGCGCCTGCCCGCCTTCCTGCAGCGCATCCTTACCCGTACCGATAACCACCGCGACAAAAAAACCTCCTGACACGCTTGCCGCTTGCCTGACGCGGTCGGCGCTGGCATCGTTTTGCTTATGCACAGCAAGACGGACCGCCGCCCATGACCGACGTTCGCGATTTCACCCCCACCGACTGGCCCGCCGTGGAAGCCATCTATATGGAAGGCATCCGCACCGGCATCGCCACCTTCGAGACAAGCCCCAAAAGCGAGGAAAGCTGGACAAAGGGCAGCGTGCCCCATAGCCAGCTTGTCGCTGTGGGCCGGGACCGCACCATCTACGGCTGGGCGGTGCTGTGGCCGGTGTCCGACCGCTGCGCTTATCGCGGTGTGGCGGAAGTCAGCGTTTATGTCGCGGCCAGTGCGCGCGGTCGGGGTGTCGGCAAAATACTGCTGAACGCGCTTGCCAAACGCTCGGAAGAGCTTGGCATCTGGACCATGCAGGCAGGTATTTTCGAGGAGAACAAAGCCTCCATCCGCCTGCATGAGGTTTGCGGCTTCCGCACGGTAGGTGTACGTGAACGGCTCGGCTGCCTGCGCGGTGTCTGGAAAAACGTGATGCTGATGGAACGGCGCAGCAGCGTGGTCGGGACCTAAACCCCAAGGCGATATAAAACTATTGCAGTTTGCATATGTTCCCTTTATGTTCTCATTAACACAACAAATGGGGGACAAGATGCATGTGAGGATTCTGGCCACCGCCACAGCGTTCGCGCTTGCGGCCTGCATGGCGGAAAAGCCGGCACCCTGTTACAGCAGCTACTGCGCGATGACATCAGCCGAGCTCGCCGCGGTTGACCGCAATGCGCTGACGACGGACGAGAAGCTGCAATATGACCAGGCACGCAGCCATGCCAAACAGCGGGTGAAATTCGAGAAGCAGCGCGCGAAGAATATCCGCCACTATTACAAATACACCGAGATTGAGTTCAACGGCCCGAGCCGTGGCTTCACGGCTCATGCGACTACGCCCTACGAGGTATACGATCCGTTTTTCGCCAGCGGCGACAATATATCGGACAAATATATCCTCATCACCCACGGCGATGAGATGGGCGCAAGCCACAAGCTTTCCGTCTCCGTGATGTATGACGTCAGCGAAGAAGACGGCCTCGGCCGGGTGAAGGAAGAACGCCTGTGGCGCGGCTACGAACAGGCGCATTTCAAGGACGGCGCACCCGCTGACACCATAATCGGCAAGCGCTTCATCGCCTACTGCCAGCCGGTCAAGAAGCTGGTCGGCTATAATGGCGATTATATCTGGATGGACAAATGCGGCTTTACCGAACGGGTGGAGCTCCCGCTCTCGCACGCGCATATCCGGCGTGCGCTGGAGCTTGATCTGCCGATCGAGCTGTACCTCACCAGCCCGAAAGGGCCGACCCAGCACTATATCGTACCCACCTCGCTCCTGGCCGCCTATCTGCTGCGCCTGCATGACGAGACCGGCCTGTTTGTGGATGATGTGCAAAATATCGCCGCGCTTCAGAAAGCACAGGCAACCGTGAACCGGTAACGGGACGCCGCTAGACGCTGCCCCGTTTCTCGACCACCAGCACCCGCGCGGGGCCTATGGGGTGCGCCACATGGGCGTCTCCTGCGCCCGCGTGGTAGATATCCCCCGGCGCCATGCGGCGGATATGTTCCGCCCCTGTGTCGTCCTTGTAGCGCATGTCGACTTGGCCCGAGAGCACCACAAACACCTCCTCGCCGTCGTTGACGTGCCACTTGTAGGGCGCATCGGTCCAGTGCAGGCGCACGCTCGCGCCCTCAACATCCGCGATATCAAGCGCGGCCCAGGCACGGTCGCCGGTGAACTCACCAGAGGTAATGAACTGCATGGCTATCCTCGTGTCATGAGGCTTCAACCTACCACGGGTGGGCACTCGCGGGCTGCCAAATGATGCGCTTGTTCTGCCAGACTTGACGGCTCAGGTAATCAGCCCAAGCTCGCGCTGCATCTTCTTCGTCAGTTTTGAGGCGATAATCGCGTGTGCGTCAGCGATATAGCTCCTTATGTCCTCTTCCGAAAGTGCACCGTCGTAGGCCAGCACCCATTTGGCGCGCGCGAGGTAAGGCGCGGGGATAATGCCCTCGAGCTCACAGAGGATCTGGTAACTGAGGTCGGAGCATTTGAAGGAAATGCGGATCGGCGCGCTCACATCATCCGTCTCCTTCTCGTCCGGCCCCCAGTTGGAGCAGATGGCAAATATCTTGCCGCCCACTTTCCAAACCGATGCCCCGCCCCACTGCACCACATGGGTCGCCGCCTTCAGGCTGCCGCAGTAAACATCAAATTCATCGCGGGTCATGACATCTCCCCTTAATACATCTTGTTGTGGGATTTGGCCTTCTTGGTGCGGGTGCCGGGTCGGCCGCCGGTGGCGCGGCCTTTGGGTTTGAGGCGTTTGTCCTCGATGCCCAGCTCACCCGCTTCGAGCTTGCGGATTTCGTCCCTGAGCCGCGCGGCTTCCTCGAATTCGAGGTTTTCAGCCGCTTCGCGCATTTTGGCGTTGAGCCCTTCAAGGTGTTTCTTGAGGTTGGAGCCGACGAGATGCGCCGCATCCTCGCCGATATCGACAGTGACATAATCACCCGCCGCCACATGGGCCATGAGGTCACCGACGTTTTTCTTCACCGTCGTTGGCGTGATGCCATGTTCTTCGTTATAGGCGACCTGTTTGGCGCGGCGGCGGTTGGTCTCGTCAATCGCCTTTTCCATCGAACCGGTGATCTTGTCAGCATACAGAATAACACGCCCTTCGGCGTTCCGCGCGGCGCGGCCGATGGTCTGGATCAGCGAGCGTTCGGAGCGCAGGAAACCCTCCTTGTCGGCGTCGAGGATGGCCACCAGCCCACACTCGGGGATATCAAGCCCCTCACGCAAGAGGTTGATACCCACAAGCACATCAAAGGCACCCAGGCGCAGGTCGCGGATGATCTCGATGCGCTCCAAGGTGTCGATGTCCGAGTGCATGTAGCGCACCTTCACGCCGTTTTCGTGCAGGTATTCGGTCAGGTCTTCGGCCATGCGCTTGGTGAGTGTCGTCACCAGCACCCTCATGCCACGCTCGGCCATCTTGCGCGCTTCGTGCATCAGGTCGTCAACCTGCGTGTCGACGGGGCGGATGTCGATTTCGGGGTCAATGAGACCGGTGGGGCGGATCACCTGTTCGGTGAACACGCCGCCTGTGCGTTCCATCTCCCAGTCGCCCGGCGTGGCAGAAACATAGATGGACTGCGGACGCATGGCGTCCCATTCCTCGAACTTGAGCGGGCGGTTGTCCATGCACGACGGCAGGCGGAAGCCATAGTCGGCGAGCACGGATTTACGCTTGGCGTCCCCCCGGCTCATGCCGCCGATCTGGCTCACGCTCACGTGGCTCTCGTCGACAAACAGCAGCGCGTTTTCGGGGATATATTCAAAAAGCGTCGGCGGCGGCTCACCGGGGTTGCGCCCCGTGAGGTAGCGGCTGTAATTCTCGATGCCCGCGCAGGTGCCGGTGGCTTCCATCATTTCGAGGTCGAAACGTGTGCGTTGCTCGAGCCGTTGGCTCTCAAGAATGCGGCCACGTTCCTCATACCATTTCAGCCGGTGTGTCAGCTCGGTCTTGATCGACTTGATCGCCTGGTCGAGGGTGGGGCGCGGCGTCACATAGTGGCTGTTGGCGTAAACCTTCACCATGTCGAGCGTGGCCGATTTTTCGCCCGTCAGCGGGTCAAACTCGACAATCTCCTCAATCTCGTCACCAAACATCATCAACCGCCACGCACGGTCTTCATAGTGCGAGGGGAAGATGTCGATCACGTCGCCGCGCACACGGAAAGTGCCGCGCTGGAAGGCGGTATCGTTCCTTGTGTATTGCATCGCCACAAGGCGGCGCAAGAGCTCCCGCTGGTCAACCTCCATGCCTTTCCGGAGCGCAAAGGTCATGGCCGTATAGGTCTCGACAGAGCCGATACCATAGATGCAGGAGACGGAAGCGACGATGATCACATCGTCCCGCTCCAGCACCGCGCGGGTGGCGGAGTGGCGCATGCGGTCGATCTGCTCGTTGATCGTCGCTTCCTTCTCAACAAAGGTATCGGTGCGCGGCACATAGGCTTCCGGCTGGTAATAGTCATAGTAGGAGACGAAATACTCGACCGCGTTATTCGGGAAGAAACTTTTGAACTCCCCGTAAAGCTGGGCGGCGAGCGTTTTGTTGGGCGCGAGGATGAGCGCCGGGCGCTGCGTGGCCTCGATCACCTTGGCCATGGTGTAGGTCTTGCCCGAGCCGGTGACACCCAGAAGCACCTGGTCCCGCTCGCGCGCGTTCACGCTTTCCACCAGTTCCTTGATCGCCGACGGCTGGTCGCCCGACGGCGTGAACTCGGACACAAGTTCAAACGCGATACCGCCTTCCGACTTTTCCGGCCGTGCGGGTCGGTGCGGCACAAAAGGCGTATGGGCGTCATCGGGGATCATGGGGTAGCTCCTGCGCATCGTGTCCGGCTCTCTCGTGCGCATACATCATATCGCCGGAGAACACTTTCCGCCACCCTGCCCTGTTCACTGTTTGTTTTCAAGCCCTGACTGCAATCTGCTCAATATTTATGTGCGTATAATTTAATCACTGTTCATTTAATGAGCACAGCATATCTGCCCTAAACGAGCGATGAATTTTAAAATCGTTATAAATCAACAAGATAACTTTGTTTTTGAATCTGGCACACAGCTTGCTGATAAGGGAACCAACAAAGACAAAAAACTTTCAATTGCTGGAGGAACACCATGCCCAAGTTTAAGTTCTCTAGTTACAAGTTCAGGTCCCTTTGCGCCGCTGGCGCGCTAGCCGTCGGTGCGCTTGCTCCGGCAATTTCAACCGGCGCTTCGGCGCAGGAAGCCACGAGCGCGTTCAGCTTCTCGGCGAACGCTGCCCTCGTCACAGAATATCGTTTCCGCGGTTTGTCGCTCTCGAACCATGACCCTGCCATTCAGGGCGGTTTTGATGTGAGCCATGAAAGCGGCTTTTATATCGGCACGTGGGGCTCCTCCATCGAAAGTTATGCCGGTTCCGAATTTGAAATGGATATCTACGGCGGCTACGCGACCCAGATCGAAGGACTGTCCTTCGATGTGGGCCTCCTAGCCTACACCTACCCTGGCTCGAAGGGTACCTACTATCTTGAGCTCTACAGCTCGATCGGCGGGACCGCGGGCATCGTCGACTGGACGCTTGGTGCTGCCTATGTGTGGGACCAGGACAATGTTGGCGGCACTGACAATATCTACGCCTATGTGGATGCGAGTGTTCCCCTCGGGGACACGCCTTTCTCCCTCTCCGGTCACCTGGCCTATGAGGACGGCGCCTTCGGTAATGACAAATGGGATTGGAACGCAGGAGTTGCCTATGCCTTTGAACAATTCTCTCTCTCAGTAAGCTACGTGGACACCAACGTTTCTGGCATCGGCAAGGGGGCGATCGTCGGCATGCTGTCAGCCAGCTTCTAGAGAGAGGATCTGCGGCTCGCCCCGTCGGGTACCTTCCCACCCAAAGGGCAATATGAGCCGTCTTCCCCGGGCATATCAGAAATGCTGACCTTCATTCCTGATATGCCGCCCGCCATACTCGCGGGCATGAGTGGGTAGCAAGCGACCTTCCCCGCTACTACCCAGAAGAGACGATACAGGACCTGATGCCGACCTTCATCACCCTGTATCGGCCATGAAAGTGGCATTTGAGCGCACCTTCAGACGACCTTCCCAGTCTGGCGCTCATCCCTCCCCTGGCATACCGGCCAGGCTATTGACGCAAGCCTGGCCGGTATGCCACCTTCCCCAAAAGTTCCCGAAAATATTCTTGCGCGGAATGCGCACAAAATATCTCGATCATGTCGCAACTAACCGTTGCCTTGATAATTTCCTTTGTTATTCTGCGGGCCAAATTCCCCATGGCCTTTCAGGACGTCTTCCATGTCTTTTCTGTCTGCATCGCTTGACCGCATCAAACCGTCGCCCACCATTGCCGTTTCCACCAAAGCGCAGGAGCTGAAGGCTGCCGGCAAGGACGTGATTGGCCTCGGCGCCGGCGAGCCCGATTTCGACACGCCGGACAATATCAAGGAAGCAGCGATCAAGGCGATCTGGGACGGGCAGACCAAATATACCGCCGTCGACGGCACGCCGGCGTGCAAAGCCGCGATTGTGGAGAAGTTCAAACGCGAAAACGGGCTTGAATTCACCACAAGCCAGATCACCGTCAACTCGGGCGGCAAACACACCATCTATAACGCGATGGTTGCGACGCTCAATCCGGGTGACGAAGTGGTGATCCCCGCGCCTTACTGGGTCAGCTATCCTGACATCACGCTGCTTGCGGGTGGCACGCCGGTGTTTGTACCATCATCGATCAAGACCGGTTTCAAGATGACGCCCGAGGCGCTTGATGCCGCGATCACGCCAAAGACCAAATGGCTCATCTTCAACTCGCCCTCGAACCCGTCGGGTGCGGCTTATACCGAAGACGAGATCAAAGCGCTTGGCGAAGTGCTGAAGCGCCACGAACATGTGTGGATTTTCGCGGACGATATCTATGAGCACATCACCTACGAAGGTTTTGTCTTCAAAAGCTTCGCACAGGTTGTGCCTGAGCTTGCACACCGCACACTCACGATGAACGGCGTGGCGAAAGCCTATGCCATGACCGGCTGGCGTATTGGTTATGCGGGCGGGGATACCAAGCTCATCAAGGCGATGGCCAAGGTACAGAGCCAGAGCACATCAAACCCCTGTTCGATCAGCATGGCGGCGACGGTTGAGGCTCTCCTGGGCCCGCAGGATTTCCTGAAGGAGCGCGCTGCCGTGTTCCAGACCCGCCGCGACCTTGTGGTCGGCATGCTGAACGAGGCCGAAGGCATCACCTGCCCGACCCCCGAAGGCGCGTTTTATGTCTACCCGTCCATCGCGGGCTGCATTGGTAAAAAGACACCAGGCGGCAAAGTGATCGAGACAGACGAAGACTTCGTGACCTATATCCTCGAGGATTACGGCATTGCCGCCGTGCACGGCGAGGCCTTTGGCCTGAGCCCGCATTTCCGTGTGTCTTACGCTACCTCGACCGAAGCGCTGACCACGGCCTGCACCCGCATTCAGGAAGCCTGCGCGCGCCTCAAATAAAGAAGGGCCAGGATAAGCACGATGGAGCCCAATACACTCGCCACCGTGCTTATCCTTATCTCCGCCGCACTGCATGCGGTCTGGAATGCCATGGTCAAACGCTCGCCCGACAAGATGGCAGCCATGGTGTTCATCTCCGGCTGGGGTGGGTTCCTGTACCTCCCTCTCATCCCGCTCGCGCCGCTGCCGGATAGTGGCATGATGGCTTTCATTGCCGCTTCCACCGCAGTGCATCTCATCTACCAGCTTTCGCTCACCCGTGCGCTTGACGTGGGGGAACTCACCTTTGTCTACCCGATCGCGCGCGGCCTTGGCCCCCTTCTTGTCGCTGTCTTCAGCCTGTTTTTCCTGCCCGGCGATTTTGAGGCATTTGAATTTGTGGCGGTGCTTGTGCTCGTGTCGGGCATTTTCCTGACCACACGCAACAAATCCGGCAACCGCGCAGGGCTTGGCGCCGCCCTTCTCACAGGCTGCATGATCGCCACCTACACGCTGATAGACGGCACGGCTGTCAGGGCGGCCCAAATCCCGCTCACCTATGTCATCTGGTCAGGCATCGCCTTTGCGCCCGTGCTGCTCTCCTACACCGCGCTCCGGCATGGCCCGGCCTATCTGTTCCAGTGCCTGGGCGCATGGCGGCACGGACTGCCCGCCTCCCTCATGGCCAACACCGGTTACGGTATCGCTCTGTATGCCCTCAGCATGGGCACGATTGGCGAGATCGCTGCTCTTCGCGAAACCAGCATACTGTTCGCCACGCTTATTGGCGCGCTGTGGCTGAAGGAGACAGTCTCGGGCCAGAAGGTCATTGCTGTCAGCCTGATCGCGCTTGGTGCCGTTGGCCTGAAACTTATTTAATCCTGCGCCTTGACAGAATCCTTGCGCCACACTATTTCGGTAATTAGCGAAATAACGAAACAGGACGAAACAAATGGCAGACGTATTCCATGCGCTCTCCTCGCCCGTCAGACGGCAGATCCTGAAAATGCTCAAGGCCCGGGACATGACAGCGGGGGAAATCGGCGATCGGTTGACGGTCTCCAAATCGACCCTATCCGGCCATTTCAATGTACTCAAGGCGGCGGACCTCGTGGTCACGTCGCGCGAGGGCACAACCATCACCTACAGCCTGAACACCAGTGTTGTCGAAGATTTGCTGGCCCTGATGGTCGGCCTTCTCGGCACCGAAGAAGAGGAGACCGGCAATGCAGACCAGATTTAAGGCCGCATGGGCGATAACCGCCATCACACTGGCGCTCGGCCTGTGGGGTTACCTGAGCCTCGACAGCACGGCACAGGTGCCGGTGCACTGGAACATCGAAGGCGAGGTAGACCGCACCAGCTCTCCTCTTGGCGCGCTGCTGCCCGTTCCGCTTATCCAGATTTTTGTCATTGGCATTTTCTCGGCACTGCGTTTCATTGAACCGCGCAAGGAGAACCTGCAGAAATCAGGCAAGGCCATCACCGCCACGGCCACCGCGATCGCCGCGTTTCTTGGCCTTGTTGAGCTTGGCCTTGTGCTTGAAGCGTGGGGGTATGACGTGATGACCGGCAACTACCTCCTGTTTGTCATGGGACTGCTTTTCGCCGTGCTCGGCAACTATCTTTCCAAGCTCAGGTCCGGCTTTTTCATGGGCATCCGCACCCCATGGACACTGTCGAGTGACTATGTCTGGAACCGCACCCACCGGCTGGGCGGGCGCCTGTTTGTCATCTCTGGCACCATGATAGCAGTCATTGCCCTGGTGACGCCCTCAGTCATCGCCTTGCAACTGATGATGGGCATTGTGCTTGTCACTGCCCTTGTGCCGGTTGGCTATTCCTGGTGGCTGTGGCGCGCGGAAAAAAAATCGGCCCATGAGCCAGATTAATCGTAAAATTCGATTACTGGTGAAAGTTTAATCCATTGGCATTGTTGCGGCCTGCGCCTTAAATTGGTTTCAACAAGTCAAAGGAGGACAATGTTATGGCAACGAATTTTACGGCTGATGCCCAGAACAAAATTGCGGAAGCCCTCAAGCCCGTACTGGCAGAGAGCGTGCAACTTTATGTACTGACCCAGAATGTGCATTGGAACGTGACCGGCCCGATGTTTCAAGCTGTGCATTCTCTGACAGAGCAGCAGTATCTCGAACTCGCCCCCGCGATTGACGAGATCGCCGAGCGTATCCGTACGCTGCGCCACAAGGCACCGGCGAGCCTGAAGGCATACTCAAACCTTGGCTCCATCGTGGACGGTGATGAAAACGCCGCTGCTGAAGACATGGTGCAGTCCCTCGTGGACGCCCACGCCAAGATCGCTGAGCGCATCCGCCCGATCATCGCCATGGCGGCTGAGGCCAGCGACGATGTGACCGCAGGCCTTCTGACCGACCGTCTGACGGTGCACGAAAAGGCGCAGTGGATGCTGCGCGCCATGCTCGGCTAAAACAAAAAAGCCTCTACAGGCGGTCCTTGAGCCAGTAATAGAAAATGGCACTTGAGACCGCCTGCGTTCCAAGCCAGCGCCCGATAGGCAGCCGCCATTTGGGCACCCCGGCAAAAAGCTCGAACCGGCCCATGTGGCCGGTGATAGCCTCGCCCAGAATTTCCCCCATCAGATTGCCCATGTTCACGCCGTGCCCGGTATAGCCGAAGCTGTACCAGATGTTGTCACCCATGCGACCCACGAGCGGCACCTCACCAAGCGCGACACCAAGCTTGCCACCCCATTCATGCGCCACCTTCACGCCCTCAAGCTCCGGCCAGATTTTCAGAAGCCGCGGCATCAGCTTGTCCTTGATGGACTTTGGCTTGCGGCCCGAGAAATTGACCCGACCGCCAAACAGCACCCGCCCATCCGCCGACATGCGGAAATAGTCACAGACCTTTTTGGTGTCGCAGATGGCGTAGCGGTTTGGGTTCAGCCGGTCGAGCTGCTCCTTGGGCAGTGGTTCGGTCGCGATCAGGAAACTGCCGGCAGGAAACGCCAGCCCACCGAGCCTCCAGGGGTACAGCCGGTGGTGCGCGTTGGCGGCCAGCACCACATGGCGGGCCTTCACCTGACCTTGCTCTGTGTGAACAGTTACCGCCCCGCCCTCTTCCAGCCGGGTCACCGCGCTATGCTCATACACCCGCACGCCCAGCTTGCGGCAGGCATTATAAAGGCCGAGGCACAGCTTGAGCGGATGCAAATGCCCGTCCGAGAGGCTGAGGAGCCCCCCCTGATACACGTCACTTGCCATCACCTCAGAAAGTTCACGTGCCCCCATCATATGGAAGCCACGGTCGGGAAAGGCTGTCTCCATCTCGTTATAACTGTGGTAGAGCATAGCGAGCTGGCGCGGCGTCGGTGCCACTTCAAGCCAGCCCGGCGTCAGCTCGCAGTCGATTCCATAATCGTCAATCCGGCGGCGGATCAGGTCGTGGCCTGCCCAGGTGAGTGCCTTCACGTCCTTCGCCCGTGATGGGCCCCAGTGTTTTGCCAGCCGCTCCTGCCCGACAAACCCGCGGATCAGTTGCCCGCCATTGCGGCCCGACGCGCCCCAGCCGATGCGGGCCGCCTCAAGGAGCACAACATCGCGCCCGGCTTCCGCCAGTGCCAGTGCAGCCGACAGCCCGGTGAAGCCGCCGCCGATCACGCAGATATCAGCGTCCTCTTTACCCTCAAGGCTCGGCGCTGCAGCCCCAACAGGGGCTGACGCTGCATACCAACTGTCCGGATAGGTCTTTTGCATCAATAGCTCCTCTTCCGCGCGTCACTTTATCGCGCCCCTTGGCAGGCCGGAAGCCCTTCCTTCTTTCTTGCCCGCAAATTCCTTCCGTGCTATGACCCAATCAATATTGAGAACCATTCTCAATAATATATTCGAGTAACAGCGTAGAACAGACGAGCATTCCATGAACCTGACGACCCCGATCGAGGAAACAGTGCTTGAAAGCCTTGGTGCCATGCGGCCCGGCACACGCGGCCGGATTGCCCATTTCGATCCCGTCTCTGACGGGCACGGACATGACCTCGCGGACCGTCTCCGTGAAATTGGCTTCGCTGAAAACCTTGAGGTCGAAGTGCTGCACCAGAGCCCGTTTGGGCGCGACCCCATTGCGGTGCGCGTGGGCAAGATGACCGTGGCGCTGCGCCGCCGGGAAGCCAATATTGTCAAGGTTCATGTCGCATGAGTGCATCAACGCTGGTCGCTGTTGTCGGCAACCCGAACTGCGGTAAGTCGGCTCTTTTCAATGCCCTTACAGGCCTTCGCCAGAAAGTTGCCAACTATCCGGGCGCGACGGTGGAACGCCGCGCGGGGCCCATGCTCGGCAACACCGCGATCGAGCTGATTGACCTGCCCGGCACCTACAGCCTCACGCCCAGAAGCCCGGACGAAGCGGTAACCCGCGATGTGATCCGTGGGCAATACAAGGCCGAGGCAAAGCCGAAGGCGCTGCTGTGTGTCGTGGATGCCACCAACCTTGAGCAGCACCTTCGTTTCATGATCGAACTCAGGTCAACGGGTGTGCCCATGGTAATCGCCCTCAATATGACCGACCTTGCCGAGCGTGAGGAAATCCGCATCGACGCCGCAGCGCTATCCAGAAAGCTCGGTGTACCGGTAATCGAGACGGTCGCCGTGCGCAAGAAAGGCCTTGCTGAGCTGAAAGCCGCGCTGGACACTGTGCTGGCCAACCCGGCACAAGGCCGCATGGACTTTGGCTCGAGCGTCAAGGACCACCAGCGCGCCGCGCGCAAGATTGCGGCTGATGTCACGCTGAGTGAAGGTATTGGTCACAAAACCACGCGCGTGCTTGATGGCATCCTGCTGCACCGCATCGCGGGTCCCATCATCCTGTTCGGCATTCTGTTTTTCATGTTCCAGGCGGTATTCTCCTGGGCGGAAGCGCCGATGGGCTGGATCGAGGATGGTATCGCCTACCTGCAGGGCTTCTTTGAAGGGGTGCTTTCGGAAGGCTGGCTGTTGAGCTTCTTCAATGACGGCATCCTTGCGGGTGTCGGCGCTGTGGTGGTGTTCCTGCCGCAGATCCTGATCCTCTTTGCCTTCATCCTTGTGCTTGAAAGCTCGGGCTATATGGCGCGCGCCGCCTTCCTGATGGACCGGCTGATGGCGTACGTGGGCCTCAACGGCCGCGCGTTTATTCCGCTGCTGTCGTCTTTTGCGTGCGCGATCCCCGGCATTATGGCCGCGCGCACCATCGCCGACCCCAAGGACCGTCTGACCACCATCCTGATCGCACCACTGATGACCTGTTCGGCGCGCCTGCCGGTTTATGCGGTCATCATCGCCGCCTTCATCCCGAACATGCCTGTGTGGGGCGGCATCGGCCTGCAGGGTCTTGTCATGTTCATCCTTTACCTCGCCGGTATCGTATTCGCGCTTATTGTGGCGGCGGTGATGAAACGCACCATCACCAAGGGCGAGACACAGGTCTTCATGCTTGAGCTGCCCAAATACCAGCCGCCGCACTGGCGCTATGTGCTCGTGGGCCTTTACGAGCGCGCACGCATCTTCCTGCGCCGCGCCGGTACCATGATCATGTCCGCGACCGTTATCCTCTGGGTTCTGGCCAGCTACCCGAACCCGCCTGTTGGCACACTTGAGCCCGCCATCAACTACAGCTTTGTTGGCATCATCGGCGGCTGGCTTGAGGTGATCTTTGCGCCCATCGGATTCAACTGGGAAATCTCGGCCGCGCTGGTGCCCGGCATGGCAGCGCGCGAAGTGGCCGTGGCCTCGCTCGGCACCATCTACTCGCTGTCGGGCAATGAGGACATGATCGCCGAGGGCCTTGTGCACACGCTTAATAACGCGTGGAGCCTGCCAACAGCCTTCTCCTTCCTCGCATGGTTTGTCTTTGCACCCCAGTGCCTTTCCACCATTGCGGTCGCCAAACGCGAAACCGGCGGCTGGAAATGGGCGGGCTTCATGGTTGGCTATCTGTTTGTGCTGGCCTATGCCGCCTCCTTCGTGACGTACCACCTCTCGTCCGCGATCCTCAGTTAATCCGCGAAGGCCCGCCTCATGGGCCTTGCGGGCGCTCCCGATATGCGCTAGCCAAAAAGACTATAAGAACCGGATGGCTACATCCGGCAAAACGTCACATCCAGGGAGCCAAACCAGTGAAAGCTTTATTAGCCGCCGTTTCGTTGCTTGCCCTCACCGCCTGCTCGGCTGAGGAAACACGCGACATGTCCGGTGACGCCAAGCGCATCGCCAGCGAGACCATCATTGCAGATACCCATATCGACGTACCCTACCGCCTTGGCCACGGCTGGGAGGATGTCTCGAACGCGACCGAGAAGGGTGATTTCGACTATCCGCGCGCGGTTGAAGGCGGGCTCAATATCGCCTTCATGTCGATCTACACCCCCGCACAGTATGACGGCACCGAGAAAGCCAAGCCGCACGCGGAAGAGATGATCGCCATCGTCGAGAAAATGGAAGCTGATGCGCCGGGTAAGTTCCGCATTACCCACTCGGTGGCGGATGCAGAAAAAGCCTTCGCGGACGGCGTGATTGCGCTGCCGCTTGGCATGGAAAACGGCTCGCCCATCTCTGGCGACCTTGCGAACCTCGACTATTTCTACAAGCGCGGCATTCGCTACATCACGCTGGCCCACTCGAAATCCAACGAAATCTCGGATTCCTCCTATGACGTGAACCGCCAGTGGAACGGCCTCTCGGACTTTGGCCGCGATGTGGTGAAACACATGAACGAGCTCGGCATCATGGTTGACATCAGCCACGTGTCCGACGACGCCTTCTGGCAGGTGATGGAAATTGCCGCTGTGCCGCCGATTGCCTCCCACTCCTCTGCGCGTCATTTCACGCCAGGGTTCGAGCGCAACATGTCGGACGAGATGATCAAGGCGCTTGCGAACAAGGGCGGCGTGATCATGATCAACTATGGCTCAAGCTTCCTCACCGAGGCCGCCAACCAGTACGGCCCGGCAATGGACGAAGCCTATCTCAAACATATCGCCGACAATGGCCTGACGGACTCCACGGACCTCAAGGACCAGTTCGAGACTGACTACCGCGCCAAGAACCCATATCCCTACGCCACGCTTGATGATGTGCTCGATCATATCGACCATGTGGTGAAAATCGCAGGTATCGACTATGTCGGCCTTGGTTCGGACTATGACGGCGTGGGCGACAGCCTGCCGGTGGGCCTCAAGGACGTGGCCTCATACCCCAACCTTGTTGAGGGCATGCTGAAGCGCGGTTATTCGGAGGAAGACATCAAGAAGGTGCTTTCGGGCAACTTCCTGCGTGTGTGGCGCACAACGGAAGCTTACGCCGCAGCGCACTAAAGACACCCGCGAAAGGCCAGGCCGGACAGGACCTGGCCTTTCTGCTTTAAGGGCTATGCCTTGACGCTGGACCGGGGCAAAAAACTTGGTAAAGTTCAGCATCAAAAAGAAACTCATGAGGGGGAAATTCATGAAAAAAACACTGACGACAGCGATTATTGCCAGCCTGATGGCAGGCATAAGCACAACGGCTTTTGCCGAAGCGAACAGCGAATGGTTTGGCGAAGCCGCCATCTCGCCCGACGCAAAAAGCATTCTCTTCACCTATAAGGGTGACATCTACAAGGTTTCCGCCCAGGGCGGCACGGCTGTGCCCCTGACCGTAAACGCCGCGTGGGAAGGCCATCCGGTCTGGTCCAAGGACGGCAAGAACATCGCTTTCGCGAGCGACCGCAACGGCAACCTTGATGTTTACGTCATGTCGGCCAATGGAGGCGAAGCAACGCGCCTGACCTACATGAGCAGCAATGACGTGCCCGCGGACTTCACCGCCGACGGCAAGGCGGTCACCTTCTCCTCTACCCGCATGGACAGCGCGGAAAGCAGCCTCTTCCCGCGTGGCTCGCTGACCGAGCTTTATAATGTGCGCCTCACCGGCGGCACGCCGGAAATGGTACTGACCACCCCGGCAGAGCAGGCCAAATGGAACGACAAGGGCGACAAGCTTGTCTACCGTGAGGAAAAGGCGCTTGAGAGCGACCTGAGGAAGCATGACACATCTGCCTTTGCCCATGATATCTGGATGTATGACGCCAAATCCGGCAAACACACCCAGCTCACCACCTGGGAAGGCGGCGACCAGAACCCGGTCTGGGGCCGCGAGGGCACGGTGTTCTATACCTCCGACAAAGGTGACAGCACCTTCAACGTCTGGCAGCTTGACCCCAAGGACGGCAGGGATGAGCAAATCACCAACTTCAAGAAACACCCGGTCCGCAGCCTGACCCGGTCCGAGAATGGTACCCTCGCCTTCGTGCACCATGGCTCAGTCTATACCGCCAAGGGCAAGGGCCGCGTGGGCAAGGTTGATATCAATATCGCGACCGACGGCCATGGCCGTATGGGCGAAACCATCAACGTGAGCAGCGACGTCAGCGAATTTTCCGTCTCGCCGAACGGCAAGGAAATCGCCTTTGTCGCCCGCGGCGAGGTGTTCGTGACCTCAGCCGAGTTCAAGACCACCAAACGCATCACCGACACGCCTGCGCAGGAGCGCAGCGTTGATTTTGCCCCCGACGGCAAGAAGATCATTTTCGCCGCGGAACGGGACGGCAAGTGGCGCCTCGTCGAAGCCAGCCTCGCCAATGAGGACGAAAAATATTTCTTCGCCAGCACCACCGTGGATGAAAAGGTCATCTATGAAGGCGACCGTGAGGCGTTCCAGCCCAAATATTCGCCCGACGGCAAGAAGGTTGCCTTCCTCGCCAACCGCGACACCCTGAAGGTGCTCACGCTTGAGACCGGCGAAGTGAAGGAAGTGCTGGGCGACGCCTACAATTATTCCTACGCCGACGGTGACATCAGCTTCGCCTGGTCACCGGACAGCAACTGGCTGACGGTCGACTTCATCGCCCGCAAGCGCATCTTTGTTTCGAACGTTGCGATTGTGGCGGCGGACGGTTCCTCAGGTCCCATCGACATCAGCCTCTCGGGCTATCAGGACGGGTTCCCCAAATGGCATTCCAACGGTGCCGTTATCTGGACCAGCGCGCGCTACGGCATGCGGGACCATGGCAGTTGGGGCCGCCAGTTCGACGTCATGGCCGCGTTCCTCAACCAGGACGCCTACGACCGCTTCACCATGTCCAAGGAAGAATATGAGCTCATGAAGGAGCTTGAAGAGGACAAGAAGAAGGAAGAGGAAAAGGCCAAGAAGGACGACGCCAAGAAAGAAGATGGCGACGAGGCCGACAAGAAGGATGAGAAAAAAGAAGAAGACAAGGTCGAGCCGATCAAGATCGAATGGGACGGCATGCAGGACCGCACGGTACGCCTGACCGCGCATTCGAGCGACATCTCGGACATGGTCCTCACCAAGGACGCAGACAAGCTTTATTACCTGTCGCGCTTCGAGGGTGGCTATGACCTCTGGATGCAGGACTTCCGTGAAGGCAGCACCAAGCTTCTCCTGAAGATGGATGCCCGGAACGCCTCGATCGAGCTGTCAGAGGACGAAAAGTCGGCCTTCGTACTGGCCGGTGGCAGCATCTCCAAACTGTCGCTGAACGGCGACAAGGCGAGCAAGAAGCCCATCAGCCTGAGCGCCTCCATGGTGCTGGATGCCGATGCTGAACGTGCCTATTTCTTCGAACATATCTGGCGTCAGGTGAAAGAAAAATTCTATAACCCGAACATGCACGGCGTCGACTGGGACGGCATGAAAGCCGAATACCAGGCGAAGTTGCCCAGCATTGGCAATAACCGCGATTTCGCCCGCATGATGGAAGAGATGCTGGGTGAACTGAATGCCTCCCACACCGGCGCTTACTACCGCGGCGGTATGAACGGTGGTGACAATACGGCAGCGCTTGGCCTCATCTTCGATATGAGTGACACCTCTGGCGCGCTCACGATCCGCGAAGTACTGGACCGCAGCCCGCTTGAAAAAGCGAACAGCAAGGTCAAGGCCGGCATGAAGCTCATCGCCATTGACGGCATCACGCTCGGCCGCGACGTGAACCTCGCGGCGCTCCTCAACAACAAGGCCGGTGAACGTGTGCGCCTCACCATCATGGGTGAGGACGGCACCAGCTTCGACGAGGTCACCAAGCCGATCAGCCGCCGTGAGGAAGGTGAACTGCTCTATGACCGCTGGGTCAAGTCCCGCCGCGCCTATGTGGAGAAAATCTCCGACGGCAAGGTTGGTTATGTGCACGTGCGTGCCATGAACGACGCGAGCTACCGCAGCGTTTATTCCGACCTGCTGGGCCGCAACTTCGAGAAGCAGGCCGTTGTGGTTGACACCCGCTGGAATGGCGGCGGCTGGCTGCACAACGACCTCGCGAAGCTGCTTTCGGGCAAACAGTATTTGCAGATGAAGGTACGCGGCGAGCGTGTCTTTGCCGGTGACCCACTGGACCAGTGGACCAAACCGTCGGTGGTGGTGATGGGCGAAGGCAACTATTCCGACGCTCACGCCTTCCCGTATGTCTACAAGACGCTGGATATTGGTGAACTTGTCGGCATGCCGGTCCCGGGCACCATGACCGCTGTGTGGTGGGAGACCTTGCACTCGGGCGATGTGGTCTTCGGTATCCCGCAGGTGGGCCAGATCGATGCCGACGGCAACTACCTCGAAAACCAGCAGCTTGAGCCGGACCACAAGGTCAAGAACCTGCCGGAAGACAGCGCTGCGGGCCGCGACCCCCAGCTCGACAAGGCTGTAGAGGTTATGCTTGAGGCCACCAAAGGCGAATAAGCACACGCTTAATCCAGACCATAAAGCGCCGGTATTTGCCGGCGCTTTTCCATTTGTCCCTTGCCGCTACGGAAAACTGCCCTAACGTCATTCAGGCGCGTGGGGAAGCGCGCTTGAAGGGAGGCAGCCAGAACGCCTCCTTCTTCTTGAGGGGATACCAATGAAGGATACCACCGGGCTGTCGCCAGCCGCCGGTCTAAGCAAAAATGCCAAAATGTACGCCTTGGCTGTGCTTACCGTTGTTTACGCGTTCAATTTCATCGACCGGCAGATCCTCGTGATCCTGCAACCGCTGATCAAGGCAGACCTTGGCCTGAGCGATACACAGCTCGGTCTGTTGTCCGGCTTTTCGTTCGCCATTTTCTACACCACGCTCGGCCTGCCAATCGCGCGCCTCGCCGACCGCTACAACCGGCGTAACATCATCGCTATCGCGCTGACGGTCTGGAGCGGTATGACAGCCCTCTCGGGCATGACACAGAATTTCATGCAGCTTCTCGCCGCCCGCATGGGCGTCGGCGTGGGCGAGGCTGGTGGCAGCCCGCCAGCGCACTCGATGATCTCGGACATGTTTGAAGCCAAGCGCCGTGCCACTGCCCTCGCTGTTTATTCTGCCGGGCTCTATCTCGGCATCCTGCTGGGCTACACGTCAGGCGGCATTGTCGGTCAGGAGTATGGCTGGCGCATGACCTTCCTCATTGTCGGCATTCCCGGTATCCTGCTCGCGCTCCTCCTGCGCTTCACGGTGAAGGAACCGCCACGCGGCCTGCATGATGCCGGGCCCGATGTGGCAGCGCCTTCGATCGGCACGACGCTCAAGTTCGTCTGGCGACTGAAGTCGTTCCCCTATATCGCCTTCGGCTGCGCCATGTCGGCCTTTGTCAGCTATGGCACCAGCAACTTCATGCCCAGCTTCATGGTGCGTTACCACGGCATTTCGCTCAGTGAAATCGGGCTTATCCTCGGCCTTGTCACCGGCATCGGCGGCATGATCGGCACATTCCTCGGTGGCGCGCTCACGGACAAGCTGGGTGCCAAAGACCCGCGCTGGTACCTTTGGCTGCCGGGCCTGTCGGCGGTTGCGGCCATTCCGCTTGCGCTTGTGGTCTATCATACCAGCAGCCGTGAACTGATGCTGGGCGGCTATTTTGTTGTGGTCATCCTGTCCACCTTCTACCTGGCGCCTGCTATTGCGGTGACACACCGGTTGGTGTCTCCGCGCATGCGTGCCATGTCGTCCGCCATCCTGTTTTTTGTGCTCAACCTTATCGGCATGGGGCTTGGCCCGGTGCTGGTGGGTGCCATCAGTGACTATGAGCTTGCACGCACAGGCATAGACGGCCTGCGCACGGCGCTGACCATTGGCACATGCCTTGCCATCTTCAAAGGCTATCTTTTCTGGATGGGCGGCAAGAAGCTGCCGGAGGATATTGAGGCACAAAAACAGGTTTAAGGCCGGTATAGCGCTGGCAAAACGCCATAAAACCTGCCAGCATAAGGCCATGATTTAAAAGGCCTTATGCTGGATGAAACACATCAGGGTACGACAAAGCAGGTTTGAGATCGGCATCACCGCGATACTGGTGCTGCTCGCGTCCTCGCCTGCCCTGTTCTCCGGTATCAACAGCCTTTTCGCCTGGGGGCATGCACTTTTTCTCGGCACACTGCTCGCCCTCGCGCTCGAAGTCGCGCGGCGGCTGCACCGGCTGGCGGGCACCTTGCTGTTTGCTGTGTTGACTACTGTCCTCTGTACCGAGATCGCCACCTACCGATTGACGGGCTTGCACCTGAACAGCTTTACGCTCAGCCTGCTTTTTGAGGGTGATCCGCTGAGCAATATCGGTGTCAGCGTTGCACTCCCGCTTCTAGCGACCGCGCTGATTGTCACGAGCTTCCTGCTGGCATGGCGCCGCCCTAACCACCCACAGCGTTTCCGGCTGCGCTGGCTGGTGCTGGCCTGCAGCGCCTTTCTGGCCTTCACCCAACTGGCCTATGGCACACTCTATTACGAGGCTGCGCCGGGCGTGCAGGAAACGCGGCGCAAGCTTGCTTTCTTCTCGGCACCACACCGCTACTATATCGTGCGGGCGCTGGAACCGCTGCTGGGCCCAAGGCCCGCTAACCCCTTCTCGGAGGCCGTGCCGGTCCCTTTAGTGCGCGCAGAGAGCCCACCGCCGCTCGATATCCCGCACCGAAAGAGCATCCTCCTGGTCATTATGGACAGCGTGCGCGCCAAGGATATTGCGGCGAACCCCGCCCTCGCCCCCAACCTGAGCGCGCTCAAAGCTGAAGGGCAACTGTCGCTTGATCACTATGCAGCATCGAACTGCACACACTTCAGCCTGTACGGCATGTTCACAGGCAAGCTGCCCAACGCATTTGGTGCCGTGCGGCAGCGCGGTGCGGCCGTAGGGTTTATCCCGCAACTGCAAGCAAACGGCTATGCGACCACGAGCGCGGAAGCCCTTTCGCTCGACTGGTATAACCTTTCAACCCTGCTTCTGCCCGGCGTCACGCGGCATGTGGCGCAGGCTGAAAGCATGACAGACAATGATCGTTTCGTAACCGATACAACTATTCGACTGCTGACCGCACCGCAGGAGAAACCCTATTTCCATCTCGCCTACTATAACGGCGCACATTTCCCTTATGGCGACCAGGACCCGCTTCTTGGTCTTGTTGGCAGCACGCTTGAAAGCTATCAGGGCGCAGTAACGGCGATGGACGCCGAGGTTGGCAGGCTAATCACAGCCCTCCGCCCACAGGTGGAACGCGGCGAGCTACTGGTAATGATCACAGCCGATCACGGGGAGAGTGTTTTTGACGACGGTGTGATCGGCCATTCAAGCGCGCTTACGGACGAACAGATGATCGTACCCTTCGCAAGCCTGGGCGGCGGGGATAGTCCCCTGCCCACAAGCCAGCTTGGCATAACGGACTATCTCTTTGCGCAGCTAGGGGTAGCCAGCGACGCCCGCGAGGAACCGGTCTTCCTCAGCAATTGCAGTGTGGAAGTCCCCAATGGTTTTGCGGTAATCGACGGCCCACGCCGCGCCGACTTTCATTATGAAGACGGCCTATTGAGCCCTGCCGCGACGCCGGGAAAAGAAATGCCGCCCAAAGCCGATCAGCTCTGGGCGGCACGACAACTGTTGGAGCGGCTCGCCTCGCCGGACCAGCCGGATTAGGCGACAGCCTTCACCGGTATCAACCCAACGCTTTTGAGCACAAGGTCGATAACCGTTTCCTTGGCATCTGCAAACTGGTCGTTGCCAAGCGGCTTACCACCGTTCATGACGTCAATCTGCGCGGCAAAGTCGGCATAATGCTGGGTGGTGGCCCAGATCATGTAAAAGAGATAGCGCGCTTTCACCGGTGCCAGCTTGCCTTCCTTGATCCAGCGTTCCAGCACCTGTTCCCGGCTCTCGAGCCAGGGTTTGACGGTATTGACGAGATAGTCCTGCAGGAAAGGAGCGCCCGACGCCATCTCGATCGCCCACAGCCGTGAGCCGTGCGGCCGCGCACGCGCCAGGTCCATCTTGGAGGACACATAGGTGCGGAAAGCCTGTGCCGGGTCTTCCGTCTCGTCAAAGGTGTCTGCCGCGTGAAGCCAGATCGAGCAGACTTCCTCGATCACCCTGCGGTAGAGGTCTTCCTTGGCGCCAAAATAATAATACACATTGGGTTTGGGTACACCTGCGCGTTCCGCGATCAGGCCTACACTCGCTCCCTTGAAACCCTTCTCAGCAAACACCGTTTCTGCTGCCGCCAGAATTTTGGTGACATTTTCACGGCGAATCCCGGCTTTATGACCGGTGTCTTCTGTTATTTCGTTGAGCATTTGTCCCCCTTTGTGAGGCACCTTAACCACGTTTATGGGTAAAGGTCCATTGGCAATGGGTTGAAAAAAACGCCCGGGGGAATCCCCCGGGCGTCATAACTCGGGATAACAAGCTCAGATTAGAACTTGTATTTCGCGCCGATTTGCAGAACCCAAACAGAGTTGGTGTCCTGGAAGCGGTAGAACGGACCACTGTCAACACCTGTGTAGGTGATCTGACCGGTCGCTGCGTTTACTTGCGTGTCAACAAGCGCTTGCTGACCGAACTCGGAGTCATAAGCCTTGCCCCAACCGTTGTTGAGGAAGTTCAGGACGTTTTCCATGTTCGCGAACAGCTCGATCTTGCCGAAGCCAACGCCAACTTCCTGCGCGATGCGGAGGTCGAGATCGTTGATCCACGGGCCACGCTCGCTCTGGAGGTCGGTCGACTGACCGCGCTTCAGGCCGTAAGTGTCAACCATTGCGTTGAAGGCATCCCGAACACCAGCGTTGGCAAAGACAACCTTCGCGTTGGCTGCAGCTGCCGTGCCAGCAACTGCGGATTCACCCGCAGTCGGTACGTAGAGCAGGTGACCGTCGCCAGAGTCGATCGAACGGTTGCCACCAAACTGCATGAACTCATCCATGGTGATGGACCACGGCTTGCCACTGCGACCGTTGTAGAAGACGCCGATTGTGGTGAAGTTATCGTCCCAGAAGGCCTTCTTGTAGGTCGCGCCAAGTTTAACCTGGTGCTTCACTTCGAAGACAGACGTACCACGCTGACGGTCGTTACGGTCAAGGTGAGCTGCGAAGTTGTAGTTCGACGAAGCGGTCGAGGACGTGCCTTCGTTTGCAACTTCGGCATCCATGTAGGTGTAGGAACCGAAGAGGCTCAGGCCGTTATCCCAGGACTTGTCGAAGGAGATCGCGTAGATGTCCTGTTTCGCTTCTTCGCCGTTGGTCAGGAGGATGTCGTAACCCGACGGACCGTCATAGATGGGCGAGCCATCAGCAGCGGTACCGATCTGGCTGCGACGCAGTTCTTTCCAGTCAGCGGCGTTTTGTGTACGGGCCCAGATAGCTTCGAGCGTTACGTGCCAGTCGTTGCCGAGAGCGCCGAGGTCGAAGTAACGGTCAACAGCGAGGTTGAACTTCCAGGTCGACGGGATCTGGAAATCCGGGTCGATGGCAGCAACGTCACCACCAGCGGCCGCACCGCCAAGACCGTCAAGCGCAGCTTGCGGAACTTGCGTGAAGTCCGGGTTGCCGATCACGTCCTGGTTGCCGGTCTGGTAGGTCAGGATCGTTACACCGTCGAGGGAGTAAGCGTTCGAAACCCACACAAGCGGATCACCACCACCGAAGCGGCCAACACCACCGCGGAGCGTGGTCTTGTCGTCGATGTCATAGGTGAAGGCGAGACGTGGCTGTACGATCTTCTTGCCGTCAAGCGTTCCAGTGTTTGCAAAGCCGTTGCGGTCAACAAACGCCTGGTTCAGCGCAGGCGCGTCACCGGTTTGCCAGAAGTCGACACGGATACCGCCGGTCAGGGTCAGTTTGTCGGAAACGTCCCAACGGTCCTGCAGGTACGCCGTGTGCGTGGTCAGCTTGAACGAAGCGGCGCCATCAGCGTCGTTGTTCGTGGCAGCGTTCTGGTATTGGAAGAAGGACGGCGTGCCGGCTTCGAAGTCATCGATGTTATCGAAGTACCAGATACCTTTGGAGCGCTGGATGAAGAGGTTGAACACGTCAACCGAGTCATACTCGTAACCGCCGGTGATGGTGTGGTCGCCCACAACGTAGTCACCCTTGATTTTCGCTTGCCAGGTTTTGTTGTTCAGCGCGTTCGAGTGACGGCTGTCATCGATGCCGAGGTAAACAGTCGCGTCTTCGCCGTTGTTCGGGTTCACGGTATCGATCTGGATCTCACCGATGCCCTGCGGAACAGCAAGACCGTCCTGGCCGGTGACGTTTTTCTTGTAGCCGAGTTTGACTTCGGTCGAGAAGTTGTCGGTCCAGTCAGAGAAAACCTGGAAGTTGTAGGTGCGCAGTTTCTCAGAGCGGTCATACCAGTGCGAGAGGAACGCAAAGCGGTTGCCGCCGTGGTCGGTCGGGCTCAGCGAGTTGCCTTTGGTGTACTGGTAGGAACCGAACGCACGGTGGTTCTCGTTGATGTTCCAGTCAACCTTGAAGAAGATCTTCTCGTCGGTTTCGGCAATGCTGTCCGAACCGCCGTACATGTTGTCGATACCGTATTTGCTGGACGCGATCTGGTCGATGCGGTCAAGCTGGTCAACATTCACGCCTTCAACAACGTTGGTGTAGCCAGACCCCTCAGCGCCGGTGGTGTTCGGCGTGGAGCCTTCGAATTTCTCGTAGGCTGCGAAGAAGAACAGCTTGTCCTTGACGATCGGGCCGCCAAGCGTTGCACCCCAGAATTTATTGGAGAAGTCGCCGAGGTCAACGTCACGGTCGGTGCCGTCGAGGTTTTGGCTCTTGTCGCCGGCGAGGCTGTCGTTACGGTACTGGTAGAAAGCCGTGCCGTGGAATTCGTTGGTACCGGATTTGGTCACAACGTTGATCTGGCCGCCGGTGAACTTGGAGAATTCTACGTCGAACGGAGCCGGTGCGACACTTACCTGCTCAACAGCGTCGATCGAGATCGGCGAACGCTGGGTCGGGTAACCGTTACCGTTGAGGCCGAAATCGTCATCCTGACGGATGCCGTCAACCGTAAGGCTGTTGAAGCGGTTGTTCGAACCACCGATCGAGAGAGCGTTGCTGCCACCACCATCAATGGAAACAAACGGGTTCGCGCGCATGGTGTCCTTGAGGTCACGGCCAACCGACGGCATGGCGTCGATACGCTCGGAACCGTAGGAAGAAGCACCACCAGCGCGGATTGCAGCGATACGGGTCGCAACAACTTCGATCTCTTCAACGCTTGCACCAGCGCCCACGAGCGGGATGGTCAGCGGGAGAGGCTCGGACACACGCAGCATCAGGCCCTCGAAGGACTGACCCTGGTAGTTGCCGCTTGCCGCAACTTCAACACTGTAAGGACCACCCGGACGAAGGCCGCGTGCAAGGAAAGCACCGACATTGTTGGTGGTGTAGGTCGAACGCGAGCCCGAAGGCACGTGCGTTACAACAACTTCGATACCCGAAAGCGGTGCACCGTTTGCGTCAACAACGCTACCGCGGATAGACGAGGTAATTTCCTGCGCGATAACAGGTACACTTGCCGCCATTGCGGCCAGCGCGACGCTACTGCAAAGAGCAGCTCTCATTTGGCGTTTCATTCCCTAAGCTCCATTGGTGTGGCGGTACCTTCAGTCTACAACCCCAAAAGGTCCGTCACTTTCACGACTAATTCGCTGTTTAAAAAAAGTCTCACACACAGAACATGCACTAGATACGAACCAAATCCTGACCGAAAGGTCAAGACACGGCGCGGACCTGCACAACTGCTGCGTCGCAAGACTTTTATGCGGCGTTTTTTTCAGTTTTTTGACGAAAGTGTCAAGATTCGGCGGATGCGCATGTGCTGACGCGCTTTTTTCCTTTTTAGCCGTGGCGAAAAGAGCACATTCCTGAGGCTAGCCGCAGGAAACAAGGCTTTCGCTTTCACTTGAAACTGTTGCACACATGCAACAAATAGGGCGCCAATTTGGCGCCCTCCCGGATAGTCTATGCGAATCGTTTAGTACAGTCGCGATACCGTATCAGTTCGCTGTCGCAAAAAGCGCGTTCAGGTAACCCGCGAGACGAATGCCGCCCTTCGACAACTGCGATTTGATCACCGGCGTATATTTATAGACATAGTCGTAACTGAGAATGGCGTTGCCCACGTCATAGATTTCGCCGCGCATCGCGATCAGTTCCCGCACCCAGTCGATCGGCTCTGCCTTCTGCCACTCAGCGATGTCTGCTTCGCTGATCTTGGGATCGAGGAAACGCACCCATTCGCTGAAGGACAACATTTTATAGTCGATGAGATCCTCATCCCACACCTTGTGCAGGTTGCTCATTTCCTCAAACCAGACCACGTCAATGCGGTTACCGCCCCAATCCTCGGCGCGGCCAGCATGCAGCGGCTGATGCAGGTCACCAACAATGTGAATAATGAACCGCAGCGCAAGCTGGCGTTCCGCGAGTGACAGGCTGGTGTCTTTCACCTGGGCCGAGAACTGCGCAAGCGCGGTGAGCGCATCGCCCGCCGGGTTCTTGACGCTGTCCTCATAGGTCACGCCGTCCGGCAGGTTGATATAGTGGTAGGTTTGCGATGTCTTGCGCCAGAAAGCGTCAGGGTCAGAGCGCATTTCATCCGGCCAGTTGGCGGCTTCCGCCATGAACTCGTTGCCGAGCAGTTCGGTGATTGCAGCGGTCGCCTCAGGCGTCAGGTGGCGCGAGGCCAGCTCGGCAATCACCCGGTGGCCGGTCGGGCCATACGCTGTGGCTGAAAAAGAAAGGCCGGTGATCATCACCAGCCCACAGATGAATTTACGCAACATCGTCCTGCTCCCTGATTGGACTTATTGTCAAAAGGCGTTTTCGCCATCGTCAAGCGGGGCAATGCCCAGATGGCTGGCCACACTCTGGCCGATATCGGCGAAACTTTTGCGAACGCCACGGCTCCCGGCCTCAAGTTTTGGCCCGTAAGCAATAAAAGGCACATGCTCCCGCGTATGGTCAGTGCCCGGCCAGGTCGGGTCGCAGCCGTGGTCTGCCGTCAGAATGACCACATCGTCCGCGCGCATACCGCGCAGGAACTCGGGCAGGCGTTCATCAAAATATTCAAGCGCAGCTGCGTAGCCGCCCACGTTGCGGCGGTGGCCGAAGTTCTGGTCGAAGTCGACAAAATTGACAAAGGTGAGCGAGCCTTCTGGCGCGTCCTCAAGCTTTTTGAGCGACACTTCAAAAAGACCGTCAAGCCCGTTCGCCTTCACCTTCTGGGTCAGGCCCTTGTGGGCAAAGATGTCCGCAATCTTGCCAACGGAAATTACCTCCCGGCCCGCGCCCTCAAGCTTTTCGAGAAGCGTGGGTTTGTGCGGCGGCGTCGCAAGGTCGCGGCGGTTGCCGGTGCGGGCAAAGCTGCCCACCTCACCCAGAAACGGGCGGGCGATCACACGGCCGATGTTATAGTCATCCACCAGTTCGCGGGCGACCTCACACACCTGATAAAGCTTCTCGAGCCCGAAGTGCTCTTCGTGCGCCGCAATCTGGAACACGCTGTCGGCAGAGGTATAGACAATCGGCTTGCCGGTGCGGATATGTTCTTCACCGAGCTCATCAAGGATCACCGTACCGGATGCCGCCTTGTTGCCCAGCACACCCGGCAAACCGCAGCGCTCAACAAGCTTGCTGATCAGCTCATCCGGGAAGCTCGGGTACTCGGGCGGGAAATAGCCCCAGTCGAACTCGACCGGCACACCGGCCATCTCCCAGTGCCCTGAAGGTGTATCTTTCCCAAACGAACGTTCGGCGCAGGCCGCATAGGCACCGGTAATTTCGCCCGCATAGGCCATACCCTTGGGCTCACGCCCTGTCGCCAGTTCCGCCGCCTTGCCAAGGCCAAGTTTGGTCATGGTCGGTAGCTTGAGCTCGCCAGCCTCCGGGCGTTCGGGCGAGGTATTGCCTGCTGCGCACCAGTCCGCAATATGGCCAAGCGTGTCCGAGCCCACATCGCCGAATTTCTCTGCGTCCGGGGCAGCACCAATGCCAAAACTGTCAAGCACGAGGATGAATGCGCGGGCCATGTCTAGTCTCCGATCGTTTGTGCGACGATAGGCTGGATATCGGGTGCACCAGCGCCCAGTTCAATCGCCGCTCGCACAGACTTGATAGCAGCGTCTGCCGCCGCCTCGTCGCGGGCATACACCACCGCGAGCGCATCGTCGGCCTCAACCTTGTCGCCGATCTGGCATATCTGCGTCAGGCCGACACTGTGGTCGATCTTGGCGGATGGGTCCGTGCGGCCACCACCTAGTGCCACAACAGCCATACCGATGGCGCGGGTATTCATGCCAGAGACATAGCCTGCCTTGCCCGCTTTAACCGGCTTCACAACAGGTGCGAGGGTCAGATATTCATCACGCTTCTCGTAAAGGTCGGCCGGGCCGCCCTGTGCGACGACCATTTTGGCAAACACCTCCGCCGCGGTGCCATTCATCAGCGCCACGGCAGCCTTGTCCCGCGCCACGTCATAGGACGGCTGTGCGCCAGAGAGCGCCAGCATATGGGCCGCGAGGTCAAGCGTCACACAGACAAGGCGCTTGTCAGCTTTCCTCGGCTCCAGAAGGAAGTCGATGGTCTCAAAAATCTCGACCGCATTACCTGCCGTGCGCCCGAGCACCTGATTCATATCAGTCAGAAGCGCCGTTGTTGGCACGCCAGCAGCGTTTGCCACGCGCACGATGTTGCGCGCCAGTTCTTCCGCTTTCTCATAGCTGTCCATAAAGGCGCCATTGCCGAATTTCACGTCCATCACCAAGGCGTTCAGCCCGGCCGAAAGCTTCTTAGAGAGGATCGAAGCGGTGATCAGCGGAATGCTCTCCACCGTCGCAGTGACATCACGGATGCTATAAAACCGTTTGTCGGCGGGCGCGAGGTCGCCGGTCTGGCCAATGATCGAGCAGCCCACGGTTTTCACGATCTCCGCAAACCGTTCGGTGCTCGGGTACGGATCATAGCCCGGGATGGATTCAAGTTTATCAAGTGTGCCACCTGTGTGACCAAGCCCGCGGCCTGAGATCATCGGCACAAAGCCGCCGCATGCCGCCACGATGGGTGCCAGCATCAGGCTGACCTTGTCCCCCACACCGCCGGTGGAGTGTTTGTCGACAATAGGTGCGTCCGCGTCAAAGCCGAACCTGGTCCAGTCCATCACGTCACCGCTGTCGCGCATGGCGAGTGTGAGCGCTGCACCCTCGTCCGGCGTCATGCCGTTGAAGAACACAGCCATGGCAAAGGCCGCAACCTGCCCGTCGGTCACGCTGCCATCGGTGATGCCCGCAACAAATTTCTCGATGTCGGCGGCATCAATGGTGCCGCCATCCCGCTTGGTGCGGATCATTTCCTGCGGCAAAAACACGCCTGCGTTACTCATGGTCTTTTCCTTCTGAGGACAGGTTTTCGGGACCAAAGGAATGCGGCAGCAGCTCCGCGCTCGTGGTCTCGAGAAGCACAGCGCCTGTGCGGTCAACAATGGTGACCGGCGCGCCTGCTTTCCCTGCAAATTCACGTATCTGTTGGCGGCAGCCACCACACGGCGTGCACAGATGCTCACCCGGCCCCGCAATCACAATGTGCCTTATCGCCTTGCCCTGCCCCATCACCATATTGCCAATGGCATTGGCTTCGGCGCAGAAACCGAGCGGATAGGCCGCGTTTTCAACGTTGCAGCCCGCATAGATATTGCCGTCGTCCGCAAGTATGGCCGCACCCACCGGGTGGTTCGAATAGCGTGCGTAAGCCTTGCCCCGCGCATCCATCGCGGCTTTGATCAATTCTGTAAGGTCCACAGTCATCTAGTGGTCTTTCTCGTAAGGAATACCGCTCGCCTTCGGGGCGTCCATGCGGCCGGCGAAGATCGCCAGGATCAGCACGGTCAGCACATAGGGCAGCATGATGGTAAACTGCACCGGAATTTCGCCAATCAGCGGCAGGTCTTCACCCTGCAGGCGGCCCTGAAGCGCATCCACAAAACCGAACAGCAGGCAGGCCAGCAAGGTCGGCACCGGTTTCCAGCGACCAAAGATCATCGCTGCCAGCGCCAGATAGCCCTTGCCCGCAGACATATCCCGGATGAAGCCCGCGCCCATGCCGGTGGATAGTACCACACCTGAAAGCCCGCACAGCATGCCGCCGATCAGAACAGCCTGATAACGCAGTTTTGTGACCGAAATACCGGCGGTATCGACCGCTTCCGGGTTCTCACCCACGGCACGGAGGCGCAGACCAAAACTGGTGCGATAGAGCATCCACGCCACCAGCGGAATAATGGTAACCGTCAGGTAGGTGATCAGGTTATGGCCGGAGATGATCTCGCTATAGAGATGACCAATTACCGGCACATCCGCCACGCTCCCGGCAAAGGGCAGCTTGATGGCGCTGAAGCGCGCCTCATCACCAAGAAGCGGGGTTTGTCCGCCCTGATGGAACCAGAAGTTCGCGAGCGTGGGTGCGAGGCCCGCCACCGCGATATTGATTGCCATGCCGGAGACAATCTGGTTGCCACGCTGCGCGATGGAGACATACCCGTGGATGAGCGCGAGGAACATGGACGCCAGCACACCAGCGAGCATGCCCGCCCACGGGTTACCGGTCACGGCAGCCGCGGCGGCCGCAGCAAAAGCTGCCGCCAGCATCTTGCCTTCAAGGCCAATGTCCACAATGCCCGAGCGTTCAGCCACCAGCCCCGCGAGGCCTGCGAGCACCAGCGGCGTCGCGGTGCGGATGGTGGAATCAAGCAGCAGTGCAATGTCGGTCAGGAATTCCATCACACAGCCTCCTTACGGCGGAGGCGCATGAACAGGCCTTCAATCGGGTCACGGAACAGATGTTCCATCGCGCCCGCAAACAGGATGACAAGGCCCTGGATCATGACAATCAGGTCGCGGGTGATATTCGGCATTTCAAACGCCAGTTCCGCCCCACCCTGATAGAGTGCACCAAAGAGGATGGACGCGAGAATGATACCGACCGGATGGTTGCGGCCCATGAAGGCGACCGCGATGCCCACAAAACCATAACCGAGCGTGAAGTTGCCGATAAGGCGCAACTGCTCGCCGAGGATTTCATTGAGCCCCATCATGCCTGCGAGCGCGCCGGAAATCATCATGGCGACGATCATCATGCGCGCGACCGGGATACCGGCAAAACGCGCCGCGCTGTGGTTTTTGCCCACGACACGCAGCTCATAACCGAACCGTGTGCGGTTCAGCATGAACCAGACCGCAAAGGCGCACGCGAGCGCGATGAGCGCTGAAACATTGAGCGGGCTTTCTTCAAAGCTGAAACCGATGGCGGCGAAAAGGTCATGCGCGTGGGCAAGCCCAACACCTTCCGGGAAGTCAGCGCTTTCCGGCATCTGGCCACCCGGACGCTGCAACGGGCCAACCAGCAGATATGCGAGCAGCGCGGACGCGATAAAGTTGAACATGATCGTGGTGATCACGATATGGCTGCCGCGCTTGGCCTGCAGACACGCCGGAATGAAGGCCCACGCGCCACCAAATACAGCCGCGCCTACGATGCCAAGCAGGATAGCCAGAAGCGGCGCATCACCACCCACAAGGAACACCGCGAGCGTGAGGCCGAGCCCGCCAATCATCGCCTGCCCTTCGCCGCCGATGTTAAAAAGCCCGGCGTGGTAGGCGACCGAAACGGCAAGCCCCGTGAATACAAAGTTGGTGGCGTAATAGAAGGTATAGCCAATGGCTTCCTGGAAACCGAAAGCACCGTCGACCATCAGCGAAAGCGCTACAAACGGGTCTTCCCCGAGGCCCCAGATGACGAGGCCGGATACGACGAAGGCCGCCAGCAAGTTCAGCGCTGGCAACAGGCCCGCTTCTGCCCACAGGGGCAGTTTATAGTTTGCGCCCGCCATCAGCCCGCTTTCCTCTTTTCGCCCGCCATCATCAGGCCGAGCGTCTGTTCATCCGCGTCCTCTACCTTGAGCGTGCCCACAACCTCGCCCTCGCACATGACAGCGATACGGTCGGAGATAGCCAGCAGTTCATCAAGGTCGGCGGAGACAACAAGGATCGCCTTGCCCTTGTTCCGAAGCTCGGTGATCTGGTCATGAATTTTGGTCACAGCGCCAATATCCACACCGCGTGTGGGCTGGCCGATGATCATAAGCTGCGGGTCACACGCAATTTCGCGGGCGATGACAAGCTTCTGCTGGTTCCCGCCGGAGAAGGAGGCAATTGGCAGGTTCGGGTTCCGTGGACGCACGTCCTGGCTTTCAAAATAAGCCGCCGCCCGCGCCGCGATGTCCTTGAGCTTGAGCATGCCGCGCGCCGAGAAATCCGCCTCGCGTTGGTAACCAAGGATGGCGTTTTCGCGCGCGGACATGCTGTCCACCACGCCGGTCTTGAGCCGGTCTTCCGCCACATGTGCCATGCCCATACGGCGGAGCGTGATGGGGTCCGTCACCATCGCGGCATTCGCGATCACATCACCATCGTAACGGATCGTGCCTTCAGATACACTGCGCAGCCCGGTGATAACTTCCAGTAGTTCCGTCTGGCCGTTGCCGGCCACGCCCGCGATGCCGAGCACTTCACCATCCCGTACGTCAAGGCTTACGCTCTTCAGCGCCGCGTGACCACGGTCGCCGCTCGCGGAGACACTATCAATGGACAGGCGCACTTTATGCTCGCCCGTGTCCTCGCGCGATTTTGCGCGGGCAACCTTGGCACCGACCATCAGTTCAGCCAGTTCACCAGCCGACGTCTCATTGGTTTTGCGCACAGCTACCACCTTGCCCGCCCGCATCACGGTCACGTCGTCGGTGATCGCCATGATCTCATTCAGCTTGTGGGTCACGAACAGCACGGTCTTGCCCTGCGCCTTCAATTGCCGCACAAGGCCGAACAGCTGCTCGGTCTCCTGCGGGGTCAACACCGCGGTGGGTTCATCAAGGATCAGCGTTTCGGCGCCGCGATAGAGCGCCTTCAGGATTTCCGCGCGCTGGCGCACCCCCACAGACAGCCGCTCCACCGGTTCGTCAAACGGCAGATCGAAGCCGAACTTCTCTTCCAGCTCCTTCAGCTCAGCCCGCGCCTTGGCCTTGGCGACCTTGAGGTTGGAGCCACCTTCGGCACCGAGGATGATATTCTCAAGAATTGTGAAAGGTTCCACCAGCATGAAGTGCTGGTGCACCATGCCGATGCCCTTGCCCATGGCGTCCATCGGGTTCTGGAACTGCGCCGGCACGCCGTCCACAAGCACTTCACCGCTATCAGGACGGTAGAAGCCGAACAGCATTTTAAGCAGCGTGGATTTACCGGCACCGTTTTCTCCGACGATGCCGTGTACCGTGCCTTTCGGGATGATGAGCGAAAGTTCGTCATTCGCGCGCACATCACCAAAATGCTTGGAGAGGCCCCGGGTCTCTATTGCAAATGGCTGTTCCATGGGCGCGCCTGAACAGATGCCTTAGTGACCGGAGTTGCTGCCGGCCACGTCGCCGACAACAATTTCACCACTGACGATCTTGGCGCGCGCTTCTTCAAGCTTCGCCTTCATCTCTTCGGTGATCAGGTCCTTGTTATGCTCGTCCAGCGCATAATCAACGCCGCCTTCGGCAAGGCCCATCACGCGGTGCCCCGCTGCCCATGTGCCGTCCTTCGCCTCGCTCATTGCAGTATGAACCGCGAGATCCACGCGTTTCAGCATGCTGGTGAGCACATAGCCGGGTGCCACATGGTTCTGGTTGCTGTCCACGCCGATGGCAAGTTTGCCGCTGTCCTTGGCGGCCTGGATTACACCAAGGCCGGACGGGCCAGCGGCGGAGAAGATGATATCCGCGCCGCGGGCAAACTGGCCGCGCGCCATCTCTGCCGCCTTGATCGGGTCATTCCAAGCGCTCGGCGTGGTCCCGACATAATTTTCAATCAGCTTCACGTCACCACGGATGTAATTGATGCCTTCCTGATAGCCATGTTCGAACCGGCGGATCAGCGGAATATCCATGCCACCGATAAAACCAACCGTGTTCGATTCGGTTTTCATCGCTGCAATCATGCCCACAAGGAACGAGCCTTCGTTTTCCTTGAAGGTGATGGATTGCACGTTCGGCAGGTCGATGATCGCGTCGATCACAGTGAATTTCACGTCCGGATACTGGCTTGCCACATTGCGCACAGCGACCGAATAGCCCACGCCAACGGCAACAATCAGGTCAGCCTTGCGGCGGGCGAAACGCTTGAGCGCCTGCTCGTACTGGGTTTCGCTCGAGGGTTCAAAATCCTTGAAGGAAGCGCCGCTTTCCTTCGAGAAACGGTCAGCGCCCACATAGGCTGCTTCGTTGAAGGACTTGTCGAACTTGCCGCCGATATCATAGAGCAGCACCGGCTCAAAATCGGCTGCAAAGCTTGCGCTTGCGCCAAATACGGCAGCCGCTACCGTCAGGGCCAGTTTCTTGAACACAGAAGTCCTCCGCGATTTGGTCATGTCTTTGTCACCCCAGCACCACATAATTTTATGGCAATATAATTATGAGACGAAAATTGCGTCTGCATTTATGCCCCGATATGGTGGACGCGCGCAAGGGAACCAGAGCGCGGGAGGCGGGTCAACCATTTTTGACGTTTTGGTCAAGATTCGGTCGACAATCGTTGCAGGTATCCCTATGAAATGGACATTTCTTGAAGGCGACGGAGTCACAGAATGACCCAGAATGTAACCGTGGTGGACCATCCGCTGGTGCAGCACAAACTCACGCTGATGCGGCGCAAGGAAGCGAGCACGGCGGAGTTCAGGAAGCTTTTGCGCGAGATCGGCCTGTTCCTCGGCTATGAGGCGCTACGCGATTTGCCGCTTGGCAAAATCCAGATCGAGACGCCGGTATGCCCGACCGAAGCACCGGTTCTTGCGGGCAAGAAGCTGACCTTCATCTCCGTACTGCGCGCTGGCGACGGCCTGCTCGGGCCGATGCTCGACCTCGTACCGTCAGCCCGTGTTGGCCAAATCGGCCTCGCCCGCGATGAAGAAACGCTTCAACCGACCAAATATTTCTTTAAAGTACCAAACGACCTGAATGACCGGCTGAATGTCGTGCTTGACCCGATGCTCGCCACCGGCCATTCGGCTGTCCGGGCCGTACAGGAAATCAAGGATGCGGGCGCAACCGACATCCGCTTTGTTTGCCTGCTCGCCGCGCCTGAAGGCGTCAAGACCTTCACGGATGCACACCCGGACGTACCTGTTGTCACCGCCTCGATCGATGAAAGGCTCAATGAAAAAGCCTATATCGTGCCCGGTCTTGGTGACGCGGGTGACAGACTGTTTGGAACCAAGGGGGCCTAAGGCATCATGAGTGTGACGAAAAAATATGTAACCGCGCAGGAACTTCTGGACGATTCGTTCCAGCTCGGCATTAAAATCCTGCAGAGCGGCTTCCGGCCCAAGTTCATCGTTGGTGTCTGGCGTGGCGGTACACCGACCGGCATCGCGGTTCAGGAAATCCTCGATTATTACGGCGTGCACACGGACCATATCGCGATCCGCACCTCGTCCTATATCGGCATGCAACAGCAGAAAGAGGTCAAGGTTCACGGCCTTGAGTATATCATCAACAACATCAACGCTGAAGACAGCCTGCTGATCGTTGATGACGTGTTCGACAGTGGCCGCTCGATCGATGCCATCGTCAATCACCTGCGTGCCAAATGCCGCCGCAACACGCCCGAGATCATCAAGATCGCGACTGTGTTCTACAAGCCGAAGCGCAATGTGACGAAGCTGGTGCCTGACTTCTACTGCCGCGAGACCGACGACTGGCTGGTGTTCCCGCATGAGCTTTCCGACATGTCGCGCGAAGAGATCAAGACCCACAAGGGCCTCGATCTTCCTGAAATCAAGATTTGAGCGGGGAACAGATCATGAGCTTTGAAAAGGTTCAGGAATGCGCCGCCTTCATCCGCGCGCGTGTGGACGGCGACCTTCCGAAACTCGCGATGGTGCTGGGTAGCGGGCTGAACAGCCTTGCCGACGCGATGGATGACGCGACTGTCTTCTCCTACGCCGACCTGCCGGGCTTCCCGAAGCCGACGGTCGAGGGCCACGCGGGCCGCATGCTGATCGGCAAGCTTGAGGGCAAGCCGGTTATCTGCATGCAGGGCCGCGCGCACGCTTATGAAGGCCACTCGGAAGAGAAGCTCGCTTTCTCAACCCGTGTGCTGTGGGCACTGGGCGTTGAAACCCTTCTTCTTACCAACGCGGCCGGTAGTCTGCGCACAGAAGTTGGGCCGGGCAGCCTGATGGCGATCACCGACCACATCAACTTCTCCGGCATCAACCCGCTTGTGGGCGTGAACGACGACCGATTTGGTGTGCGGTTCCCGGATGTGACCGAGGCGTGGGACAAAGCACTGACGAAGAAGCTGCACAAGTGCGCCACCAGCCTCAACATCGACCTGCACGACGGTGTGTACCTGATGGCAAAGGGCCCGAACTTCGAGACCCCTGCCGAGATCCGCGCCTTCCGCGTGATGGGGGCTGACGCCGTTGGCATGTCAACTGTGCCGGAATGCCTTGTTGCGCGCCACTGCGGCATGAAAGTGATCGGCATCAGCTCGATCACCAACCTCGCCGCCGGCATGCAGGCCGAGCTGACGCACCATGAAACCATGGAATACGGCGCCATCGCTGCCGTAAACCTCGAGAAGCTCCTGCGCGCGTTTGTCGAAGAAGTGCTCTGAATTTCGCATAATATTGCACAATCAGGAAGGCTCGCGAACCTGTACCGCGGGCCTTTTTCTCTTCTGGCGCAATGAAGCGAAATCGCTGTTGACCGAGAGTGTGGCTCGCCCTAAAAGTGTTTTCGCTACAATTTATTTATCTGGCATATCATCTTTGAAGGGCATCTGGTCCTCTAGGGAGCGAGGCCGGAAGACATTGTTTTTTTGGGGAATACAATGCCGACCTACACTGATTTCACCGCTGATGGTTTTCCGACTGCTTCGATCATAGAGCTTGGTCCAATTCAGGACCCGGATATCGCTGTTCATGCTGATGGCAGCTATGTTGTTGTTTTCAGGGCTGAATCCGAAATATATGCCTGGTTTTATAACGCCTTCGGTGAGCCGCAAGGCGGTACGCAGGTCAACACCGTTACGAGCAACTCCCAGCAAAAACCTGTCGTGAAAACGCTGGAGGACGGCGGCTTCATTGTAACGTGGGAAACCTTCCACGAAGGACATGGCGACTATAATTTCGCCGGTCGGATTTATGACGCATCCGGGAACCCGACAGGTGGGCAGTTCGACATTCAGGCCAGCGGCAATTACGGTGACATTGTCGAACTGGACGACGGCAGCTTCCTTTTCCTTTTCAGGTCAAACACGCTGCAAGCGACCCACATTGCTGCAGACGGCACCCACATCGACACCTTTGAGGTCAGCGCTGCCTACTCATCCGTGGGATCAAACAGCATTTCCGCAACAAGGCTCGCTGACGGCAGTATCGCCGTCGCCTGGGACAATATTGCGGACAACGACGGCTATGGCACCTATGTAAACATTATTTCCCCAGACCTGACCCCTTCCCCCAATGATATTCTGGTCGCGTCCGATGAGACCGGCTGGGCATGGCAACCCAAGATCACCGGCCTCGAAGATGGTGGATTTGTAGTTGTTTGGGAGCGACAGGACACCAGCGACATCTGGCTACGCGTTTTCGACAGCAGCGGCACGGCTGTCAGCGCAGACATCCAGATTGATGGATTGTCACCTTCTTTTCAGTATTCACCCGACGTCACTGCGCTTTATGACGGCGGGTTCGTCGTTTCCTGGCGCGGCTCGGAGGTTTATGGCTCCATCTATGCCCAGCGTTTTGACGAAACCGGCACCGCGACGAGTGACGTCACCCGCATCGACATCAGTGAAGATAACGTGTGGCCACACGACCCCGTTATCGCCTCCTCTGGTGACGGTACCTTTGTTGTTGCGTGGGAAATCAATCCTGATGGTGCCATCTATTCCCGAATTTACAACTATAACACTTCACTCACCGGCACCGCTGAAGCCGACACTCTGACCGCAGGTCGCTTTGACGATGCGCTGACGGGTGGTGCGGGCGACGACACGCTCGAGGGTGGCGCCGGGAACGACGTGCTGGATGGTGGTGATGGCCTGGACCTGGCCTCCTACGCCGGTGCATCAACCGCCGTCGTGGTCAACCTCGCGTCACCGGGTTCCAACACCGGGGACGCGGCTGGCGACAGCTACACGGGCATTGAGGGAATTCTGGGCTCAGCCCACAATGATGCGCTCTATGGTGACACGTCAGCCGACTGGCTTGACGGCAACGCAGGCAACGACACGCTTCGGGGTGGCCTCGGGAGCGACAACCTTGATGGCGGCGCGGGGCATGACCGTGTGGACTACCGCGATTCATCGGTTGGCGTCTCGATCGACCTTTCCTCCGGCGTGAACACCGGCGGCACCGCGGCGGGCGACACCCTGACGAATATCGAGGAAATTGTCGGCTCGAACTATAATGACACGCTGACCGCTGCGTCCGACGGCGGCATGATTGTCTTCGCCGTGAACGGTAACGACCATATCATGGGCGGCTCCGGCATCGACCGTTTCTATGGCGGTGACGGCAACGACACCCTTCAGGGTGGCCTGGGGGCCGACCAGCTTTTTGGTGAAGGTGGGTATGACCGCGTCGACTACCGCGATTCCGCGTCCGGTGTCTCGATCAACCTCTCCACCGGTGTGTTCAGTGGCGGCTCGGCCGAGGGCGACAGCCTGACCAGTATCGAAGAGATTGTGGGCTCAAGCCACGGCGATACCGTCGTGGCTGCGGAAGGCGGCACCACCTTCTTTGGTGTCGGTGGCGACGACAGCATGACCGGCGGCGCAGGCCTTGACCGTTTCTATGGCGGCGCAGGCACCGACACGATCGACTATTCGGCGTCAAACAGCGCCGTGCTTGTCAACCTTGGTACAGGCCGCGGCCAGTTCGGCGATGCAGCGGGCGACCAGATCGTCGAGGTTGAGGCCGTTATCGGCTCCAGCCACAATGACACGCTGATCGGCTCAAGCGCCGGCGACAGCCTTGATGGCGGCGCGGGCCACGACCGGGTGGACTATCGCAGCTCAACCGCAGGCGTCTCCCTCAACCTTTCCACCGGCTTGAACACCGGCGGCACGGCGGCGGGCGACACCCTGACCAATATCGAGGAAATTGTCGGCTCGAACCTTGGCGACACCTTGGTGGCTGCCGACAGCGGCACCATTTTCTTTGGCGTGAATGGCGACGACCGCATGACTGGCGGCGCCGGGCTTGATCGTTTCTATGGCGGCGCAGGCACCGATACGATCGACTATTCAGGTTCGGATAGCGCTGTGTTCATCAACCTCGGCACAGGCCGCGGGCAATTCGGCGACGCTGAAGGCGACCAGTTTGCCGATGTGGAAGCGGCCGTCGGTTCCAGCCACAATGATACCCTGATCGGCTCAAGCGCGGGCGACAGCCTTGATGGCGGCGATGGCCACGACCGGGTGGATTACCGCAGCTCGACCGCAGGAATCTCGATCAACCTTTCCACCGGCGTGAACACGGGCGGCACCGCGGCGGGCGACACGCTGACGAATATCGAGGAAATTGTCGGCTCGAACCTGAATGACACGCTGACCGCTGCGTCCGATGGTGGCATGATCGTCTTCGCGGTGAACGGCAACGACCATATCATGGGCGGTTCCGGCATCGACCGTTTCTATGGCGGCAACGGCAACGACACCCTTCAGGGCGGCCTGGGGGCCGACCAGCTTTTTGGTGAAGGTGGTTATGACCGCGTCGACTACCGTGATTCCGCGTCCGGTGTCTCGATCAACCTCTCCACCGGTGTGTTCAGTGGCGGCTCGGCCGAGGGCGACAGCCTGACCAGTATCGAAGAGATTGTCGGCTCAAGCCATGGCGATACCGTCGTGGCTGCGGAAGGCGGCACCACCTTCTTTGGTGTTGGCGGCGACGACAGCATGACCGGCGGCGCAGGCCTTGACCGTTTCTATGGCGGCGCGGGCACCGATACGATCGACTATTCGGCGTCCAGCAGCGCCGTGCTTGTCAACCTTGGCACAGGCCGCGGCCAGTTCGGCGATGCTGACGGCGACCAGATCGTCGAGGTTGAAGCCGTTATTGGCTCAAGCCACAACGATACCCTGATCGGCTCAAGCGCCGGCGACAGCCTTGATGGTGGCGATGGCCACGACCGGGTGGACTACCGCAGTTCGACCGCAGGTGTCTCTCTCAACCTCTCCACCGGCGTGAACACCGGCGGCACGGCGGCGGGCGACACCCTGACGAATATCGAGGAAATAGTCGGCTCGAACCTGAATGACACGCTCACCGCGGCTTCCGATGAAGGCATGATCGTCTTCGCGGTGAACGGCAACGACCATATCATGGGCGGCAACGGCATTGACCGCTTCTATGGTGGCAACGGCAACGACACGCTGCAGGGTGGCCTTGGGGCCGACCAGCTCTTTGGTGAAGGTGGTTATGACCGGGTCGACTACCGTGATTCCGCTTCCGGTGTCTCGATCAACCTGCAAACCAGCGTCTTCACCGGTGGCTCGGCCGAGGGCGACAGCCTGACCAGCATCGAGGAAGTTGTGGCCTCAAGCCATAATGACACCCTGGTTGCCGCCGACAGCGGCAGCACCTTCTTCGCAGTCGACGGTAATGACAGCCTGACCGGCGGTATCGGGGTCGACCGCTTCTATGGCGGCAATGGCAACGACACACTGGATGGCGGTGCTGGCAATGACCTGCTCTCCGGCGGCGAAGGTGCAGATGCGTTCCTATTCCACTCAGGTTGGGGCACGGACTTAATTACCGACTTTGAAAGTGGCATTGACCACATCTCCTTCTACAATACCGGGCTGTCCTTCAGCGACCTCACCATCGCGCAGGATGGCGATGATGTTGTTATCAGCGTGCTTGCTGGTGACAGTATCAGGCTCAGCGGTGCGTCGGTCAGCGACATTGACGAAAGTGATTTTACGTTTGCTTACACAACATCCAGTGAAGGCACACCGGTCCCACCGCTCTCCGGCGGTGAGAATGTGAGCTATGGCACTACCGGCGATGACGAACTGTTAAGCACAGATGCTGTTGACGTATTCTTCGGTGACGCAGGTTCGGACTCCCTTGCTGGTGGTACTGGCAATGACTCGCTCTACGGGGAAAGCGGCGACGACGTTATAGATGGCGGCGAAGATGACGACCTTCTTGACGGTGGCAGCGGCCACGACCTCCTGATCGGTGGTGACGGCAACGACAGCATCATTGGCGGTGCAGGCATCGACACCATCACAGGCTCGCTGGGCGATGACACCGTGCAGGGCGGCGACGATAGCGACGAAATCTACGGCGCTGGCGGGAATGACAGCCTTGACGGCGGCGACGGGGATGACTTCCTCGACGGTGGCACGGGCGACGACACCATCGTGGCGTCCGCCGGAATTGACACGGTTAATGGCGGTGAGGGCTTTGATGTCCTCGATTTCCTCAGCCAGATGAGCCGCGGCGTTGGTGCCGAGATTGATGGCTCCGCCACCTCGGGCGGCGAAATCATTACCTCAATCGTGGGCATTGAAGCCCTGCGTGGCACCAATTTCAGCGATACGCTTGGCGGCGCAGCGAACAATGACCTGCTGGAAGGCAATGGCGGCGACGACTTGCTGTTTGGCTGGGACGGCGATGACACCCTTCTTGGTGGCAATGGCAATGACAGCATTGTCGGTGGCGACGGCAGCGACAGCATAGAGGGTGGCGCAGGTAACGATACGATCGAAGCCTCGCTCGGTGGAGATACCATCAATGGGGGCACAGGCTTCGATGTTCTCGTCCTCCTCAACAACCTGTCGACAGGCTATACCGTCGATATGGATGGCATGGTCTCGTCCTCGGGCGACCCAATTGCCTCCATCTCGGAAATTGAGGGCATTTCAGGCAGCTCCTACAATGATACGCTGATTGGCGCTGGCAGTGACGAGCTTCTGGAAGGTAGCGCTGGTGACGATATCATCACCGGCGGCGCAGGGGCTGATACGCTGAGCGGTCAAAGTGGCGACGATCAAATCAACGGTGGTGCCGACAATGACCTCCTTGACGGCGGTGACGGCAACGACCTGATTGAAGGTGGCGACGGCGATGACACCATCAATGGCTTGCTTGGCCATGACACCATTGATGGCGGCGCGGGCTTCGACATCCTTGACCTTATGGGTATGATCAGCAGCGGTGTCGACGCTGACCTGGACGGCCTCGTATCGGCAGAAGGAGAGCCCATAGGCTCCCTCTCCAATATCGAAGGCATTCGCGGCAGCAACTTCGATGATACCCTGACCGGGGCGGCCAACAACGACCTTCTGGAAGGCAATGGCGGTAGCGATAGCCTGACCGGCAATGCAGGTGACGACACCCTTCGCGGTGGTGACGGCGATGACACGATTGATGGCGGTGACGGGAATGACAGCCTGAGCGGCGGTGAAGGCGCTGATACACTCGACGGCGGCAGCGGCGACGACAGCCTTGCCGGCGGTTCGGATGCCGATACTTTCACTTTCGCCAGCGCCCATGGCAACGACGTGATCACCGACTTCAATGTGGACGAGGACGTGCTTGACCTCACGGGCACAGGTATCGTCAATTTCAAAGACATTGATGCGGAGGAGACCAGCTTTGGCGGCATTGAGGGCGTGCTGCTCCCGACGGGCGATGGCCACACCATCTTCGTCCAAGGCGTGACGGTCGGTGAAATTGCCGCCGCCGTCCGGCTCGTGGGTGGGGATACCGGCGACAACGATACCTTTACCGCGACCGACGGTGCCGACAATTTTGTCTTTACCGACAATCACGGAAATGATGTCATCACCGGCTTCAACCAGGATGAGGATACGCTCGACCTTACGGCAATAACCGGCCTCACGAGCTATGCCGACCTTGACCCCGATGGCACCAGCGTTGACGGTGTTGATGGTGTGCTCATCAACACCGGCGGCAGCAATACCATCTTTATCGCAGGCGTCAACGTCGGCGAGCTCGCAGGCGCCACAATCGTGAACTAACAGGGCAAGGCGGAGCCGCGGAAAACCAGGCTCCGCCACCAGTTTCCGTGCTGGCTTGGCCATAGGCAACACACATCAAACGCGTGACCATACACGCTTGACTTGCCTATCCTACCTCCGTACAAAAAGAAGGTGTCGGCCAAACATGAATGGCGGGCACATGGTGGCGTAAGATTGGGGGCGCCACGTAGTCTGGGCCGGTACCGTCGGGCAATCCTGTCACGGCATTTTCCGTGCCTTTCATGCACTCCTGCTCCAATCAGCAACAGTTTGATCGTTTCCCAGTGTATCGGAATGGTCAACACGGGTGAATGAAGCCTAGGCCGCCACTGCCGACTTGCAGCCGCGCCGAAGCGAGTAGGACGGGTGTTCGGCATGCAGGCAGTAGCGACAATACGCAAAGAAACTCAAACGCTTGACACCGACATCAATCCGGATGGCACCGCGGACACCAGCGGCGGCGCATTGACCGACGAATATACCTACAGCCTGAGCCATGCGCACGGCAGCAGTTGCCGGGTTTGCGGCTTTGGTGACCACGGCACCGAGGATGGCCTGGGGCACGACATGGGCGAAGGCGGTCCGTCAGGCCAGAACGGCGGCATTCTTGATGCTGTTGGCGGCGCAGACGCCACCGGCATCCACAGCGTTCGCGACATAACTGTTTACGCCCCAACAGGCGACGCCATGGTGGATGGCCTGTTGATGGGCAAACAATACGCCGTCGACCCTGACGGCACGACCTACACCGTCACCTTCAGTTTCCCCACGAGCGGCAGCAGCTATTCCAGTTCCTCTTATGGGTCCGGCAGCGAACCATACAGCAACCTCCAAGGTATGTCAGAGGCGAGCCAGGAGTTTTTCCGCGCCACCTTCGCGCTGCTTGAGACCTATACCAACCTCGATTTTATCGAGGTCAGCGATAGCGGTACATCTGCGGGCACAATTCGCCCCGCCTGGACCAGCGACTATATGGGCAGTGCCCTCGCCTGGGGATATTATCCCTGGAACAGCCAGTCTGCAGGCGACCTCTGGTTCTCAAGCAACTACATGTCCGAAGACATGTACGACTATGAAACCATCCTGCTGCACGAATTGGGGCATACACTTGGGCTCAGCCACTCTTTCAGCGGCTACTATGGTGATCAGGGCTATTTCACCTATCTACCGAGCCAATACGACGGCTGGGACTATACCGTCATGGCCTATGATGTCAGCGCACGGTATGGCAGCGCAACAACCGCCGACCTCTCGCCGCAAACCTTCATGAAGTTCGATATTCTGGCGCTGCAGTATCTCTATGGCACCAACTTCAATGCCACCGCGGGCGACGATACTTATGTCTTCGACCTGAGCGAACGCTATTACATGACGATCTGGGACGCTGGCGGTACCGACACGATCGGCATCACGGGCGGTGACACAGCCGTCAAGCTCAACCTCAGCACCGACGGTGCCTGGCTCAATGTCGGCACCACCGTCACCTACTCCAACCGCTATTCAAGCTGGGCGGAGACCGATACCGTCTACCTGCTTGAAGGCAGTGTGATTGAAAACGCCTATGGCGCCGGCGGCAATGACACGATTTCCGGCAACAATGCCGACAACCTGCTTGAAGGCAACGGCGGCGACGACATCCTGCGTGGCGGTGACGGCAATGACACGCTCACAGGCGGGGCAGGCAACGACACGCTGCGTTTTGATGCGGGCTGGGGCACCGACACCGTCACCGACTATAACGACGACGCGGACCATATCCTTCTGGCGGTGCGCGACCTGACGTTCGACGACCTCATCATCACGCAGCAGGGTAGCGACGTGCTGGTCTCGGACGGGAACGGCAACAGCTTCATCCTCGAGAATGCCACGGCGTCCGACCTTGATGCCAGCGACTTCTCCAACCTGTTTGACGGGTTTGTCCTGAACGGCACGGCGGCAAGCGAGACGCTTACCGGTGACGAAGGCGATGACACGCTCAATGGCCTCGACGGCCATGACACACTTTACGGCCTTGACGGCAACGACAGCCTGGACGGCGGCAGCGGCAACGACCGGGTCTATGGAGCAACCGGGGATGACATTGCAGTCGGCGGCGACGGTCAGGACATGCTCTTCGGTGGTGACAACCATGACCTGCTGGAGGGTGGTGCCAATAATGATTACCTCTTCGGCGAAAATGGCGAAGATACTTTGCTTGGGGGTGATGGCTACGACTATCTCGAGGGAGGTGCTGGCAACGATCTGCTGGAAGGTGGTACAGACCGTGACACCCTTTATGGCGATTATGGCGACGACACTTTGCTTGGTGGCGAAGGATACGACTATCTCGAGACCGGCGAGGGCAACGATTTTGCACAAGGCGGTAACGGCGACGACAGTATTGACGGATATGGCGGCGACGACCTTTTGGAAGGCGGCGCTGGACATGACCGAATTCTAGGCTACGACGGCGATGACACCCTTGACGGTGGCGAAAACAATGACAGCCTTTCCGGTTCGGGCGGCAACGACAGCATTATAGGCGGCGATGGCGATGATACGCTGGACGCAGGTTATGGCCAGGACACCCTTGAAGGGGGCGCTGGCAATGATCGGCTCTACAGCTATCATGATTCGAATACGTCAACGATTGCCAACTATCTTTCGGGCGGCGACGGGAATGACACGCTTGAGGCCGGGGGCGGCTATGACACCCTCGATGGCGGTAGCGGCGACGACTATATCAACGTTGGGCGAACTGTCGGAACCATTGTTGTAAGGGCAGGCGCAGGCAATGACACACTCTATCTCCCGGCTTATGACACTTCGACCTCAAACTATGACATCGATATGGGCACAGGCGCGGACGAGGTCCAGGTACGTTCCTCAAGCGTAGATGTGGTAGATTTAGGGGCAGACAGCGACGGCGACGGCGTGTTGTCGGCATATGGCTACCTAAACTCCTTTGATGGCGATACCTACCTCAACTTTGGTGACTATGATTACCTCGCGTTTGGCCGCTACACGCATACCAGTGCCTTTTTCCAGGCGAACGAAGTGGATGGCAACACTGTCCTCAGCCTTGCGACGACCGGTCAGGTTGAGGCGGCGCAGGTTACCCTTGGTGGCACCGGCCATAACCTCGAGCTGATTGACGCAGGCGTGGGCTTCCGCATTGTCGATATGGGCGATACCCGGTCAGCAAGCAACACCTCCGGCGGCACCGATTTTTATGGGAACAGCAATCACGAAAGCCTCACCGGCGGTTCCGGCAATGACGCCCTGTTTGGGCAGGGCGGCAATGACACCCTGGCTGGCGGCGACGGCAGAGACAGCATGTATGGCGGCGACGGGGACGACCTTATTCTATCCGACGCCGGCAATGAATCTGTCCATGGCGGGGCAGGAGACGATACTCTTTCCTTGGCCACAGCCACCCGCGGTGTGGATGTCTATATTTACAATGCCGATACGAGCAACAGTAACTATCAAGAATTTGAGCATGTCATTGGTACCAGTTGCGACGACTCCATTGTTATATACAGCACGAATGTCGACAATTATATCGAAGGGGGCGCCGGAAACGACGAGCTTTCGGGTCGTTCCGGCGATGATACGTTGAACGGCGGTGCCGGCAACGACCTCCTTGGCTTCTGGACGGCTGAAAGCGGGAAAGATCTGTTCGTTTTTGAGGCTGGCTGGGGCAATGACACTGTCGCAGATTTTGGCACTGTGGCTGACTATAACGAGATCGACTATCTGGACCTTCGCGCAACAGGGCTGTCGGCCGACGACCTGACCATTACCGCGCAGGATGACGGCGTGTTGATTGCGGATGATAGTGGCAATTCCATCCTGCTGCGTGACCTCAATGAAGACGACATCCCTGATATTCGTATCATCACCACACAGTCGCATACGGGCGGCGCAGGCGCCGACACGCTGATTGGCTCCTTCTACGATGACACCTTCAGCGGCGGCGGCGCGGCGGACGTATTTGAGGTCGGCCCGGTTTGGGGTAACGACACCATCAGTGACTTCTGCGCGGATGAAGACCGGATTGACCTCAGGAACAGTGGCATTGGCTATTTCGATCTCACCATCGCGCAGAGTGGCAGCAACACTGTCATCTCTGATGGCAATGGCAACTCGATTACCCTGACAGGGGTGACCGCCAGTGATGTGACGCTTGGCAACTTTATCGCGGACGATTATGCCGCCCGCATTGTGGGGCTCTCGGCACCGCATAGCCCTATTCCGCTTTCGGGCGAAAGGCCTGAAACGTCGCTCACCGCGCAAACGGTCAGCGGCGCGGAGACACTCTCTTCCGCAGCCCACTATGACACCGGCTCAGGAACGACAGCGATAACTGTCTCATCAAATGCATCCTTGACCATAGAGGGCGAAGTCTGGGCAGGTGATGAGGGCGGCAGCGTTGTCGCCGTCAGGGCGGAGGGCAGCAGTACTCTTGCCCATAATGGCTACATCGTCGCCGCAAGCGGAAGCGGAACAGCCACCGGCATTCAGGACCTGTCCGGCAGCGCCCTGAACCTTTCCGGGGATATCGTGGTCGCGTCTACAGGGGCTGCAGTTGGCGTACAAACCATCGGTACCGCCGACACACCCAAGATTATTAACCAAGGAGGCGATGTCTCCGTCTGGTCAAATGCTTCAGCAACAGGCATTGGCGTTGGCGATTACGTCCTGCATATCGATATCACCAACACCGGCACAATTGAGGCTATCGGCACCACCGGTGTATCAGGCATTGCGGTCACAAGCCAATACGCCGACATTACCAATAATGGGACAATACTCGCTTCCGGAACATATGGCGCATATGGCATCCGCCTCGACAATCCGCATGATTCGGTAATCATAAACAATGGTACGATTACCGGCAATGTGGGCGTTGGCGGCAACACCTCCTACGGTGAGGTGGAGATTATCAATCGAGGCACGATTACCGCTAGCGGCATTAGCGTCTGGCTAGAAGGATACGAGGACTTCACACTGAACAACAGTGGCACGCTGAACGGCCAGGTTCGTCTTGATAGCTATGGCACTTACAGTGCCAGCTTTACGAACACCGGGACGGTTAACGGAAGTGTGCGCTTCGGTAGTGGTGACGACTTCTTCGACACCTCGCGCGGCACTGTAAACGGAACGATTGACGCCGGATATGGCGATGACTCGGTAATCGGCTCAGCCGCCGACGACATCATCCATGCCGGCAGCGGGCACGATACGATCAGTGGCGGCGCTGGCGACGACACAATCCACGGCAATTGGGGTAACGACCGCCTTACCGGCGGCACAGGTGCTGACATATTCCATGCCGACAACGGTGACATCATCACTGATTTTAACGTCAGCGAAGACATCATCGGGCTGGAAAATTATGCTGCTTCCACCGTGCGTTGGTATCAAAGTGGTGCAGACACCATTGTGAGCTACGGAAACAACACCGGCAGCTTCCGACTGTTGAACGTGAATGCCACAACCCTCACAGACGCCAATTTCAGTTATCGGGAAGGTTACATTCGCGGCACCTATTCTGCGGATCAGATCAACGGTACTCCCTCACGGGACATCATTTATGCATATGACGGTAATGATCTCGTACGTGGCCACGCAGGCAACGATAATATACAGGGCGGCAACGGCAACGATACCATCTATGGCGGCAACCACAATGACTATATTACCGGCGGCAACCACAATGACCTGCTTTTCGGCGAAGCAGGCGACGATTCGCTTTTCGGAAATGATGGCAATGACAGCCTGAGCGGCGGTCTGGGAAGTGATTGGCTGAGCGGCGGTGATGGCTATGACCGTGTCGACTATCGCGATTCCGCCTCCGGCGTATCGCTTGATCTCGTGAGCGGCTTGCATGGCGGCGGGGCGGCGGGCGACAGGCTTTTCGGTATCGAAGAAGTTGTCGGCTCAAACCACAATGACACATTGCAAGCGGGCGACGACGGGGTCGTTGTCTTTGCGGTTGGCGGCAACGATCATCTGATCGGCGGTGCGGGCGTCGATTATTTCTATGGTGGCGACGGCAACGATACACTTCAAGGCGGCCTGGGCGCAGATGAGTTGCGCGGTGAAGGCGGCCATGACCGCGTGGACTACCGCGATTCCTCAGTCAGTGTCTCGGTCAACCTCGCCACCGGCGTCAACACCGGCGGCACCGCGGCGGGCGACCGGCTATTCAGCATCGAAGAAGTTGTCGGCTCCCAGCAGAGCGACACCATTGTGTCGTCAGACAGCGGCCTCATTGTCTTCGCCGTGGGGGGCAACGACAACCTGAAGGGCGGCGCAGGTGTGGACCGCTTCTATGGCGGTGACGGCAACGATACGCTTCAGGGTGGTCTGGGCGCCGACAATCTGGTCGGTGAAGCAGGCTATGACCGTGTCGACTACCGGGATTCTTCGTCTGGCGTGACCGTCAACCTTGCGACAGGCATCAACACGGGCGGGTCAGCCGCGGGGGATACCCTCTCCGGCATCGAGGAAATCGTGGGATCAACCCACGGCGATACCATCACCACAAACAGCGGCGGCATCGTGGTCTTCGCGGTGGGCGGCAATGACCATCTTATCGGCGGATCGGGCGACGACCACTTCTATGGCGGCAGCGGCAACGACACGCTTCAGGGTGGAATGGGTGCAGACAACCTGGTCGGTGAAGCGGGTTATGACCGTGTCGACTACCGGGATTCGTCGTCTGGCGTATCCGTGAACCTTGCCACGGGGGTCAACACCGGTGGCACAGCGGGAGGGGACCGCATCTCCGGAGTAGAAGAGCTCGTCGGCTCACAACACGGCGACACCATTGTATCGTCTGAAAGCGGCATCGTTGTCTTCGCGGTCGGTGGCAACGACTACCTGAAAGGCGGCGCAGGCGTGGACCGCTTCTATGGTGGCAACGGCAACGACACGCTTCAGGGCGGCATGGGCGCCGACGTACTGGCTGGCGAGGCGGGGTACGACCGTGTCGACTACCGGGATTCTGCCTCTGGCGTATCGGTGAATTTCGCGTCCGGCGTCAACACAGGCGGCACCGCGGAAGGCGACCGTCTCTCGGGTATCGAAGAAGTTGTTGGCTCACAGCACAACGATACCATCGCGGCATCGGGTGAAGGCATCGTGGTCTTTGCCGTCGATGGTGACGATCATTTGACAGCCGGTGCGGGCATCGACCGCTTCTATGGCGGCAATGGCACCGACACAGTTGACTATTCCGCTTCGACGGGTGCCGTTCTGATTGATCTGGGCTCGGGACGCGGCCAACAGGGCTATGCAAGCGGCGACCAGTTCTCCAGCATTGAAAGGGCTATTGGCTCGAACCACAATGATACCCTGATCGGGTCTGTTGCGGCAGAGACGTTGATCGGCGGCGCCGGGCATGACCGGTTGGATTTCCGTGGTTCCTCCGCTGGTGTATCGCTGGACTTCGTGAACGACGTCCATTCTGGCGGCACCGCCGAAGGTGACAGCCTCTCCGGCTTTGAAGAAGTTGTTGGCTCATACCAGGGCGACACCATCGTTGCCTCCGATGACGGCCTTGTGGTCTTTGCCCTCGACGGCGACGACCATATGACCGGTGGTGCAGGCATTGACCGCTTCTATGGCGGCCAGGGCACCGATACGATCAGCTATGCAAACTCCGGCAGTGGTGTCCTGATCAACCTCGGCACAGGATACGGCCAGCATGGCGACGCGGCAGGCGACCTTTTCCAAAGCTTTGAGATTGCAGTAGGTTCCGATCATAACGACACCCTGATCGGGTCAAGTGCCGCTGACACCCTTATAGGCGGCGCGGGCTATGACCGCGTGGACTATCGTGGCTCTGCGTCCGGTGTCTCTCTCAATTTTGCAACTGGCACGCACAGTGGCGGCACCGCCGAAGGTGACAGCCTTTCAAGCTTTGAAGAAGTTGTTGGCTCTCAACTCGGTGACACGATTACCGCCTCCGACAGTGGCCTCACAGTCTTTGCCGTTGGCGGGGATGATAGCCTCACTGGTGGCACGAACACCGACCGTTTCTATGGCGGCAGCGGCAACGACGCCTTGTCTGGCGAGGCAGGCAACGACCAGCTCGTGGGCGAAGCCGGCAACGATACGCTTGATGGCGGCGACGGCAACGACACGCTGAGCGGCGGCGACGGCGACGATGATATCTATGGCGGCTCCGGCGACGACATCATTCGTACCGGCGCTGGCGGTGGCAGCGTGTATGGCGGTGACGGCGCAGACCAGCTGATCTCGGAAAGCAGCAGCTATCAGGAATTCTTTGCCGGTGAAGGCAATGATACGGTCCAGGCCGGTGCCAACGGCCTGTATCTCGGCGAAGGCGGCGATGACCGGATTATCGGCTCGGGTGGTTCAGCACAGCTCAGCGGCGGTGACGGCAACGACAGCATCACAGCTACAGAGAGCGAAACTCTCGCGGGCGGCGACGGAAACGACACCCTCATCGGTGGAACGGGCGGCAACACCATATCCGGTGAAGCTGGCAATGACCTACTGGATGGTGGCGACGGAAACGACAATCTGCAAGGCGGCGACGGCAACGACACACTCGCAGGCGGTGCCGGGGCCGATACGCTGGATGGCGGAAACGGGTACGATATCGTTGACTACAGTACTGAGGGCAGCGCCGTCGAGATCAGCAGTTCCTTCACCAGTGCAATCACCTCCGATGGTGTGGACAGCCTTCTCAACATCGAAGAAGTCATCGGCTCCGCATTTGACGATTCACTGCGCGGCGACGTCGGCAACATCACCCTCTCGGGCGGTGACGGCAACGACACCCTCAAGGGTGGCCGCGACAACACCTTTAATGGTGGGGCTGGCGATGACTCATTGCATGTCTATGGCGGCAACAACGACCTCGATGGCGGCGATGGCAACGACTATCTGTTCGTAGAACCTGAAACCTTCTTCGATCCGGAACCCGACACCATCAACGGCTTCAACACACTCTCCGGCGGGGCTGGCAACGACACCCTTCTGGGTGGAAACAACAATGATACGCTCGACGGCGGTTCGGGGGACGATAGCCTGAGCGGCGGCAGTGGCAACGACTCTCTGACCGGAGGTGGTGGTCAGGACTCTCTGTATGGAGGCACGGGCGACGATATTCTGGCTGTCGCCTCTGGCACGCACTCCTTGCTGGACGGCGGCAGCGGCAACGATACCCTCTCGGGCAGTTCCGGCGATGAGCTTTTGACTGGCGGTAGTGGCAACGACAGCCTGACCGGCGGCGGCGGCCTCGACACACTTTCGGGTGGTGCAGGCGATGATACAATTAGCGGCAGCACGCCCATCGTCGACGAATTCAACGTAACGTCGATCTGGGGTGGGGACGGGAATGATCTTCTCACCGGCTCAACAGTCAACATCACAGGGGGGAGCGGTAATGATACGATGGGCGGCACAAGCAGCAACCGTTACTTCTTCGAAGATGGTCACGGTCACGATGTGATCATGGCTGGCGACCTCGGCGATGAAAGCATAAGGCTGGGGTCCCTTTCCGGGCTCGCGGACCTTTCGGATCTTGCCGCAGAGGAGACAACACAGGACGATGTCGCTGGTGTACTCCTCACAACGGGCTCCGGCAGCTCCATATTCGTACAGGGAGTAACGATTGCCGAGCTCGCTCCCGCGCTTGTGATCAGCCCGGATTCGGCAACCAATGACAGCTTCGCAGGTACAATTGGCGCCGACAGCTTTGTCTTTGACAGCCACCACGGCAATGATGTCGTTACCGGCTTCAACACTGATGAGGATACACTCGACCTCACAGGCACCGGCATAACCGACCTCAGTGAACTGATGGCAACCGATACAAGCCTTGATGGGGTATCGGGCGTATTGCTCTATACTGGTCGCAGCAGTACGATCTTTGTCGCCGATGTAACAGCCGCAGAGATACTATCCACCGTCACGTTGACCTGACAGGTTTGAGACGAACCCACAAAAAAAGCCCGGCATAATTGCCGGGCTTTTCTTTTGTCTTTTGAGCGAACCTTAGTAGCTCTTGCCGCCTTCATTGGCGTCGCCGTAGGGCACCCAGATATTCTTGACCTCGGTCGCGCGCTCCATCAGGCCGCGGGCAGACATCTGCTCGCCGCTCGTGAAGTCATAGGCCTTGCCGTAGTTCAGCCACACGCGCTTCATGTTATCCGCTGCCGCTTCCTCAATGGCTTTCGAGCCCTCACGGGTGCCGAAGTACCACAGGCCGTCCACACCATAGTGTTTGGCCATTGGCAGTGCCATCTCGTCCCGGTTGCCGGTCACGATATTGACCACGCCACCTGGCAGGTCCGACGTCTCGAGGATCTGGTAGAAATCGGTCGCGAGCAGCGGGTAGCGCTCGGACGGAATGATGACGGATGTGTTGCCACCCGCAACCGCAAACGCCATCAGGGTCACGAACGCCAGCAGCGGCGCTTCATCAGGGCATACGATACCGATGGTACCCACTGCTTCATTCATCGCGAGCGCGACACCACGGAGCGGCGGGCTATGCACTGCTCCGTCATGTTTGTCTGCCATGGCGGCGGCCGCGAACAGGCGCTTGACCGATAGGTCCACCTCCGCCATCGCCGCTTTCTCGGACGCGCCCGTCAGGTCCATCAGGCGTTCGGTGAACTCATCCGCACGGTAGCTGAGATTCTCAGCGATATAATAGAGGATCTGCGCGCGCAGGTGGGTGGCCGTGCCTGCCCAACCGGCTGCTTTGTTCGCTGCCTCAACCGCGTTCCTGATGTCCTTGTAGTTGCCAGCCCCCACAAGGCCCTTGAGGTTGCCCTTCTTGTCCACCACAGGCGTGCTGTCACCGCCGTCAGGCCGCGCCTGCTTACCGCCGATATACATCTTGGCGGTACGGTCAAGGCCCGGCATGCCGGTGCCTGCCTTCGGCATGGCAACCGCCTCAGGCTTCGCGATCGGCGCCCAGTCCTTGAGTGCCGCTTCATATTTGGGGCGCATGTAGGCCATCATGCCTTCACGCCCGCCTTCGCGGCCAAAACCGCTTTCGCGGTAACCGCCAAAGCCGACAGCGGCATCAAACATATTGGTGCCGTTGATCCATACCACACCGGCCTTGATGGCAGGCGCCACTTCAAGCGCGCGGGAAATGCTTTCGGACCAGATGGTCGCGGCAAGGCCGTAACGCGTGTTGTTGGCCAAGCCCACAGCCTCAGCCTGCGTGCGGAAGGTGATCGCGGTCAGTACCGGGCCAAATACTTCTTCCTTGAACAGGATATTGTCCGTGCCCACACCGGTCACGAGGGTTGGCGGGTAGAACACGCCCTCTTCCGGCATCTTGCATTCCGCCTGCCAGATGACAGCGCCTTCGCTTTCGCCCTGCTTGATCAGGCCTTCGATGCGGTCTTTCTGTTCCTTGTCGACCACCGCGCCAATGTCGATGCATTTGTCGAGGCTGTGGCCCACACGGAGCGTCGACATACGGCGCTTGAGCTTCTCAAGGAAACGGTCGGCAATGCCTTCCTGCACCAGCAGGCGCGAACCCGCGCAGCAGACCTGGCCCTGGTTGAACCAGATGGCATCCACGAGGCCTTCGATCGCACCGTCGATGTCTGCATCCTCGAACACGATATAGGGCGACTTGCCGCCGAGCTCGAGCGTAAGTTTTTTGCCCGAACCCGCAATCGCGCGGCGGATGATCTTGCCAACGTCGGTGGAGCCCGTGAAGGCCACCTTGTCCACGTCTGCGTTCACGAGCATGGCCCCCGTGTCGCCCTCACCTGTGATGATGTTGACCACACCTTTCGGTAGGCCCGCTTCCACACACAGTTCCGCGAACTTGAGCGCGGTGAGCGAGGTGAACTCAGCCGGCTTCAGCACCACAGTGTTACCAGCAGCGAGCGCCGGGGCCACTTTCCAAGCGAGCATGAGCAGCGGGAAGTTCCACGGGATCACCTGCCCGGCAACGCCAAGCGGCTCATGGTGCGGGAATTCCTCATCCATGAGCTGCGCCCAACCGGCGTGATGATAGAAATGCCGCGCCACCAGCGGAATATCAATATCCCGGCTTTCGCGGATCGGCTTGCCGTTATCAAGGCTTTCAAGCACCGCAAGGATACGGCTGTGTTTCTGCACAAGGCGCGCCAGCGCATAAAGATAACGCGCACGGCCATGACCACCAAGGATGGCCCAACGTCCCTGCGCCTTGCGCGCAGCCGCCACGGCGGCATCAACCTCGTCCTGGCCTGCGGCGGTCAGCTCCGCCAGTTTTTCACCTGTTGCCGGGCTATAGGTCGCAAAGGTCTTTGCGCCCTTCGGCTTCACCCATTCGCCATCAATGAACAGACCGAAGCTTGCCTTGTTGGCCTTCAGCCATTCGTCCACATTTTTGCGGCTTTCGGCTGCCGGGGCATAGTCCATGCTTTCAAAACTTTCTTTCACAGTCATCATAGCCTCCCTTAGCCCATTGGATGGCGGTAACCCGCCGAGTAGCCGCCAAAGGCGTGATATTCAAGCTGGCGCTCAAGGTCACCGAGAAGGCTCGACGCACCAAAGCGGAACAACTCAGGTTCCAGCCAGTCGCGGCCCACTTCTTCCTTAACAAGCGCGAGGTAATTCACCGCGTCTTTTGCCGTCTTGATGCCGCCTGCGGGTTTGTAGCCCACCTTCATGCCGGTACGGTCCTGAAAGTCGCGTATCTGGCGCAGCATCACAAGGCTCACGGGCAGCGTGGCATTCACGCCTTCCATACCGGTGGAGGTCTTGATGAAATCGGACCCCGCCATCATCGCCACCATGGACGCCTTGGCCACTTGGGTCAGGTTACCGTGTTCGCCGGTCGCGAGGATGGTTTTCATTAGCGCCGGGCCACAGGCAGCCTTGAACGCCTTCACTTCCTCATAAAGCGCCTCCCAGTTGCCGGTCAGCACATTGGCGCGGGTCACCACGATATCAATCTCGCGCGCGCCAGCCTCGACCGAGCGGCGGATTTCCTCCAGCTTGGTTTCCATCGGCGCGAGGCCCGCAGGGAAGCCAGTGGATACAGCCGCGATGGGCACGCCGGAATTACCCAGCACCTTGGCGGCCTCGGGCACCATGGCGTGGTACACGCACACCGCACCCGTGGTGAGGCCCATGTCGGCCATGCCGAATTGCTCAAGGATGTCGCGCCTCACCGGGCTCATCGCCTTCTGGCACAGGCGACGGACACGGCCCGGCGTGTCGTCGCCCGCAAGTGTGGTAAGGTCGATGCAGCTCACCGCCTTCAGCATGAAGGCAATCTGCGCATCCTTCTTCACGGCGCGTCGGCCACCCAGCGTGCTGGTACGGCGCTCCACCGCGCTTTTGTTGACCCGGATACCGTCCAGCCAGTCGGCGTGGAAATCCGTGCCCCTATTTGCGCCTGTCTCGGCTTTGTTCACAGAAGTCATGTTCCGTCCCGATATGAATAAACTCGTGACTAAAAGACAGTTCCTGACCGAAAGGTCAAGAACTGCTTGAAGCCGGTTCCCCATTTTTGATGAAACCGGCCGCATAAAGCAGCAGGCCTGCAATCAGGTATCCGGCTGCCAGGCGGTGTGCCAGCATCTCGGCGCCACCAAGGCTGGGGATCGCCCACGGCAGATACATCTCCGAGGTGGGCATGACCGAATGGATAATGCCGAACTCGGTGCAGACGAAGGCCGCAAAGGCCGCAAGCGCCGCCCGGGTCATCTTGCGGTCAATGATCCAGACCACCATCGCACCCCAGATGAGGCTGGTGAGGATATAGCCCCGCGCCATGGCACCCAGCAGCATATAACCGGCCATCCAGTCAGCGCCGATCGCGTCACCCGCGACCTGCGCAACCCTGCCATACAAGTCTGACACTTTTGTGTGCGCATAGTTGAGGATACCCGGCACAGTCGCGAATAGCAGCGCAGGTGCGTGCCGCACGTCGCCGCCGGTGAAGGCCAGCCGCAGGATATCGCTCGCGACCACCACAAGGATCGGCTTCAGGACCGCCTCGGGGATCAGTTGCGCGGCTACCTCGATGATGCCAAGGAAACCGATAACGGTGACCACCGCGGTCGCGCCAAGGGCATAGCCCGTGCGGGCGCCCATACGTTTGTAGGTCGCGTGCCCGAAGTAAGGCGTGGTTTGCACCACGCCGCCAAAAAGCGCACTCACGGCCGTGGCGGCAGCGTCAAGGCGGACCACCTTGCCCGCGTCGAATACATCTCCCGTGATGCGCGCACCTGCCACCACATTCACCGCACTCGCGGCGATCAGCAGGGCAAAGGGCACAATGATGCCGAGGTTGTTGGTCACGTCGCCAAAGACATTAAGGTAGCCTTCAAGTGTTGGCATCGGCAGCACGGGGCGGAAATCGACCGCCACATTGATCACATAGCCGTCGCCTGCCCCGGCAAACGCGAGCACGTAGTAAAGGATCGTACCCGCCACAATCGCAAGGATCGAGCCCGGCATATTGAACGGCAGCCGGTGCCCGGCGATCAGCGCAAACGCCATGATCACGAGCGAGACAATCCCCACTTCCGGCAGCGCGAAAATACCGTAGATGGCCTCAGCCCCCAGCCACACAGTGGCAATGCCCGCCATCGCGCCCACAAGCGCCATGGTTGGCAACTGTTCCTGCATTGCACGGCCAAAATAGGACAGCCCAAATTTGATTGCTGCCATCCAGATGGTCGAGGCCATGCCAAGGATCCACGCCTTGTCCGCCGCGGCTTCGGCACCGATCTCGGCCACATTCATTGCGTAGGTCGGGCCGATGATAAAAAAGCACATGCCGAACAGCGTCGGCAAATCCATGCCGAGCGGGATGCTCGTCAGCGCCTCGTTGCCGGTTTCCTGCCGCGTGCGTTTGGTCAGCCATGCAAAGACAAGGTTGCCGAAGATGATACCTGCGATGGCGCCCGGTATGATGCGGCCAAAGATATGGCTTGCCGGAAAGTCAAACGCGCCCATCAGCACACTCGCCAGCACGAACATATTCACCGTTACATCGAGGAAAAACGCGACACCGGCATTCAGATCGGACGCAAATTGCGAGCCTGCGGAAGCAACGCCCGTGAGCGCACCCGTATTTTTGTTATCGGCCATATGGTTCCCTAACTTCCCTAATTTTCTTCATTTATGATGGCGCGGGGTTATTCGGTCTTGCAAGCTCAGTTGAAGGATGTGCGCTTGCGGACAGGTATCCTCAGGTTATCCTCGAACGTCCGGAAACGTTCTTCAAGTTTCCATTGCATCCGGGCTTTCTCGCTCCCGTCGAGAAGCGTCTGGCAGGCGGCACTGGGCGGCGTGCCCGCATCCACATCGTGAGCGCAGGCCTCATTTTTCCAGATGCTGTCACCGTCAAGGAAACTGTAGGTAAGCGAATTGCGCGAAGCATGGCGCATTTCAAAATACGGCACACCATAATCCTGGTAGAACCGCATATATTCGTGCGTAAGGTCAATGCGCGACACACCTTCATCGTCGGTCGACAGCGCGTAAGGCACCTGCATGTCGCGGTAGAGCACAATCGGGTGATCAAGCCCCGACACGCCGAGGATGGTCTCGTTGCTGGTGAGGTTGATCTCGACCATGATGTCGTCCTTGACCATGCGCTCCAGGAGCTCTTCCATACCGTCTTCATACACAATGGCAACACCGTGCCCGATGCGCTTGGCGTGACCGATATCGATCGCTTCGCGGATATGGAAATCAAGCTGTTTCGGGCGTGTGAGGCCAATCGTCAGTTCGCCCGCGTGCAGCGAGATATTGCGCGGCCCAATGTTCCGGTAGAGATAGTCGATCATGCGCATGTGCAAGGTATAGTCGCGCAGCGCGATATAACCGTCCTCAGGCGCGACAAGGTTGGCGCCCACCACCATCGGCTCATCGGCCATCATTTGCCAGCCGAGGATAAACTGCGCATAGACAAGCGCGGGTTCAAACTCGCGCACCACCTGGTGCAGCAGGCGGATTTCCACGTCGCAACCGGCATCGGCTTCGGGCGTGCCGCATTTCAGCAGCTTGTCTTTCTTCTCGTAAGCCGCCTTGATCTGTTTGCGGGCACTCGCCACCAGTTCCGGCACCGCAGCCCCAAAGGCACCGCCCATCAGGGTTTTATAGTCCTTGTCGAGGTCGCCGCTAAGCTTCACGTTGCCCACAAGCGGGAACAACTCGCCAAGAATGGTGGTCTCCATCAGCTCAAGATAGAGGATATTCTGCTGCCCAGCCCGGCGCGCCACTTCCGCCAGTTGGTCGCCAAAGCGTTTGGGACTTGCCGCCTTGCGGTCAAAGATAACAAAAAAGTCGTCATGGCCAGACCAGTTGAGGGTTGGCACATAGGAACGGTTCGAGAGCGAGTTGATGATATCGCGGCGGTGATCCTTGTTTGCGCGCGCCGCAGAGGCAGTGATCCAGCCGCTGGCCTCACAGCTGTCGGCCTTTTTCATGCGAATGGCAGGAACCGACATATCTGCGCAAAGCCCGTCTTCCGCCGCCCAGTCGAGCCATGTCTCGGCATAGATGGCACCGCTCAGGTGGTTGTGGATATCGCCGCCCTTGGGGAAGGTTTCCATCACGGGGCGCAGGCGACCATTTTCCGCCGACCATGCAAGCACATCACCCGCCGTACGGGCCTTGAGCGCACGCTGGTCGTCGGCCGCTAAAGCCGCCGTCATGCCAATCGCCATCAGCCCCGCAAGTACGCGTGAAGCCACGAACGATATCCCCCGCATTTTTTCCTCCCTCAAATGCTTGCCGAAGGCATCAATACTGCCTAGGCTCGCGCACAGCTTATCCCAACAACCGGGCAATGAACATAAGACAGATACCCAATGGCCAAACTGTATTTTTATTATTCCGCCATGAATGCGGGCAAAACCACGACGCTCCTCCAGTCCAGTTTCAACTATCAGGAGCGCGGCATGAACACAATGTTGTTCACCGCCTCGATCGACGACCGGTTTGGTGAAGCCATCATCGCTTCCCGCATCGGCCTCAAGGCTGGCGCGCAGATATTCGACGAAAAAATTGACCTTTTTGTCAAGATTGCTGATGCCCTCAAGTCCCGCCCCATCCACTGCATCCTCGTGGACGAAGCGCAGTTCCTGAGCAAGGACCATGTTTTCCAGCTGGCATCGGTGGCTGATTCTCTCAAAATCCCGGTGCTGTGTTACGGCCTGAGGACTGATTTTCAGGCTAATCTGTTTGAAGGCAGCAAGTGGTTGCTCGCGATTGCGGACGAGCTTCTAGAGCTCAAGACCATCTGCAAGTGCGGCTCGAAGGCGACCATGAACCTGCGCATTGACGGCGAAGGCCGTGCCGTGAAGGAAGGCGCATCGATCGAGATTGGCGGCAACGACCGCTATATCGCGCTCTGCCGCAAACATTTCATGGAAAAGATCAACGGGCCGGAGCGCCTGCCGCTACCGGAAACACACTAGCTAAACCGTTTTCTGCCGCCGCTTGGGCTTCATGCCGAAATCGCGGCGGCCGAAACGGAAAAACAGCAGCCAGATGCCAGACATCACAAACAGCATGCCCGTGGCACCCGTGATCATCACGAGCGGATTGTTGAAATTGTCCCGCGTGTCATAGTCCATGATATGCAGCATCCAGAAGAAGTCATAGAAGCGCCAGACATCGGTGCGGCGTGCCACCACCCGCGCCTCGTCGGGCGATACATAGAGCACCGAGCCTTCTTCATCGGCCATATCGACCCGCCATACCGGGAGCGGGCCGCGATAGTCGCTCGGCGCATCAGCCTCAATAAACTTCGCTGATATATCACCCGCCTGTCCTTTGAAATCGGCACGAGCGATGGCAAGGGCAAGTTCCTCTCCCGCCGGGGTCAGTTCCTCTGCCGTCTCCAGCGCATAAATGCCCTGCACACCATCCGCGCCCTGCACAACAACAGCGGGAATGCCACCCACGACCCGCGCATTCAGCGACACCACCTGCGGATTGCCGATTTTGGTCAGCAAGGCTTCAAGCTTCAGCGCCTCGACAAGCAAGGGGGATTGTTCGGCAATATTGTGTTCGCCGCGCACCGTCTCAATCGGGATCCAGGTCATGACAACACCGCCCATGGTCCAGCACAGAAACTGGATGCCAATAAGCAGCCCGACCCATTTGTGAACCTTGCTTACGATCTTGTGCGTTTTCATGCCTGTGTCCCCCGAAAAACTGTTCCCACAACAAGCTCGCTAGCACAGACAAACCTGACCCGACAAAGAAAAAAGGCGCCCCGCGGAGCGCCTCTTTCATTGCAACACGGTTACCGCTTAACCAATGCCCTGATTGTGGCCAAGGATCGACTTGATCTCAAGGAAGTCCGCGAAGGCGTGGTCGCCCCATTCGCGCCCGTTGCCGGATTGCTTGTAACCGCCGAAAGGTGCCGACAGGTCGCCTGCAGCACCATTGATATATACCATGCCGGTCCGCATCTTTGCTGCCACACGCTGCGCACGCGCATGGTCCTTCGACTGCACCGCACCGGAAAGGCCATAGTCGCTGTCGTTTGCGATGCGCACAGCCTCGTCCTCATCCTCGTAACCAATGATGGAGAGAACCGGGCCAAACACTTCCTCGCGCGCGATGGTCATGTCAGGCGTGACATTGGCAAAAACGGTCGGCTTCACATAGAAACCACCCTCGGGGCAGCCTTCCGGGAAACCGGTGCCGCCAGCAACAAGCCGGGCACCTTCATCAAGGCCGATCTGGATCATCTGGCCCACTTTCTTGAACTGGTCGCCGTGCGCGATGGGGCCCATGGTGGTGCCGTCCGCGTTCGGGTCACCCGCCACAACGGTCGATGCTGCCTGCGCTGCAATTGCCGCGGCTTCGTCCATCCGGGAATGCGGCACCAGCATACGGGTGAGCGCCGTACAGGTCTGGCCAGTATTGCGCATGACGGCAACGGTGTCGCGCGCCACAACCTCTTCAAGGTCAGCGTCATCCAGCACGATGTTGGCTGATTTGCCGCCCAGTTCCTGCGCCACGCGCTTGATGGTTTTGGCGGCATTGGCTTGCACCGCTGCACCCATTCGGGTGGAACCGGTGACGGACATCATGTCCACACCCGGGTGGCCGGAAAGCGCCTCGCCCACGGCCTGCCCTTCGCCGTATACAAGGTTGTAGATGCCTGCGGGCACACCAGCGGCATGCATGATCTCGGTGAACAGTTGCGCGCTATAAGGCGCAACTTCGCTCGGCTTCAACACCATGGTGCAGCCTGTTGCGATGGCGGGTGCCACCTTGCAACTGATCTGGTTAATCGGCCAGTTCCACGGGGTGATCATGCCGACAACGCCAATGGGTTCCTTGACGATGCGCGTCGGGCCGCGGTCCTCGAAAAATTCATAATTCTTCAGCGCCTTGATGGCTTCAGAAAGGTGCCCGAGGCCGGCAGGAGCGTGCGCTCGCAGCGCCAGTGCCTTGGGTGCACCCATCTCCAAAGTGATGACCTCGGCCATCTCTTCCATGCGTTTCTGGTATTCGGCCAGAATAGCCTGCAGGAGCTCAAGCCGGTCTTCACGGGTAGCAAACTGGAAGGTCTCGAATGCCTTCTTCGCAGCGGCGACAGCCCGGTCCACGTCTGCAGCGTTCCCGAGCACCATCTCGCCCGACTTCTGGCCCGAGGCCGGGTTGATGATGTCACGCACCTTGAAGGCGTCCGCCTCAACCCATTTGCCATCGATATAATGTTTGTGCAGTTGACGCATACCCTTCTCCCGATACTTTTTCGCCCAACGCGCGGGCAAATTACGAAATCAATATGACGCTAAGATGGGGCCATCCGCGACCGATACAAGGCGCTAAATAGACGCAGGCTGGCGCAATTGCTGCACCACAATTTCCTCAGAACGGGGTTTTGCTGCGACGATCAGCCATGGCCTTGAGGAACATCTTGCGCCACCGGTTCGGCAGCCAGCGCTGCAGACGGTCAATGCGCCGGGCATCCGGCCCCACCAGAATGCGGTATTGGCCGCGTCTCACGCCATCAAGAATGATTGCCACCGCGCCTTCGGCACTGGTCTGGATCATATCCCGGAAACCTTCCTGTGCCTGCTCTGCACTGGTGTCGCCTTGCACGTTGTGAAGATGTTTGCCGTTGAGCACAATGTTGGTGTCCACCCCGCCCGGGTGCACGCTGTGCACCTGCACACCGGTGCCATCCAGCTCATAGAACAGGCTTTCATTGAAACCCTTCACCGCGTGCTTGGCCGCACAGTAAGCCGACTGGCTGCCAACGCCGATCAGCCCGAACAGGCTGGAGACATTGATGATATGACCTGCCCCGCGCTCAAGCATGGACGGCAGAAAAGCCTTGGTACCATAGACCACGCCATAGAAGTTGATGCCCATCAGCCACTCGAGGTCCTTGTAGCTCATGCTCGCGACCGTATCCGAGAGCGACACACCGGCGTTATTGAAAACCGCGTCAACAGGCCCGAGCTTGGCAGTTGCGTCTGCCGCCGCAGCTTCAACCGCCGAGCGGTCCGCGACATCGAGGGTCCGCATGTGCACATTGGTCTGGAAAGCTTTTACCTCGCCACATGTTTTTGCGAGACCTTCGGCATCAATGTCCGTCAGATAAAGCGCCGTACCTTCACGCGCCAGCGCCAGGGCAAGCGCCCGCCCGATCCCGGAGGCTGCCCCCGTGATAAAGGCCGTACCAATTTCCCCCAAAACTATCCTCCCCTGCTTCCGGCTTTTCAGTTGCCGAAATGGTCTTCAAAAAATGTTCCTATATCGGCAATTGCCTTTTTGCCTTCAGGCACCACCATGGCCGAGAAATGCCAGACATGGTGCATCTTCGGCCAGATATCGAGGCGCACATCCACGTCCGCGTCACGCGCGCGGGCCGCAAAACGCTTACTGTCATCGAGGAGGATTTCCTCTGACCCCACCTGAACAAGCACAGGCGGCAAGCCACGCGGCTCGCCGAACAGCGGCGAACAGCGCGGGTCATAAGCCGAAAGCGAGCCGCGGTAGGCGTCCGCGGCATGGTGAATGCCGTCCGGGTCCAGCATGACGTCCTTGTCGGCGTTGGCGCGTATACTGTTGCCGCTTCCGGTCAGATCGAGCCACGGTGAAATAAGCGCAAGGGCAACAGGTGTCACCCTGCCGGTGTCGCGGATTGCCTGCACTGTTGCCAATGTCAACCCACCGCCAGCGCTGTCGCCCGACATCACAATCGGGTGCCCCGGATACTGGCTGACAATCCAGTCATAGGCACGGAGAGCATCTTCAAGCGGGGCCGGACATTTGTGTTCTGGCGCAAGGCGGTAGTCCAGCAGGAAAACCCGCGCATTGCAGGCCCGCGACAGGCGCCAGCCAAGCTCCCGGTAGGGGCGCGGGCCGCCCCATGTATAGCCACCACCGTGGCAATAGATCAGGATTCGGTCCTCGCGGGCGCCTTTGGCAATAACCCACTCCCCCTTCACCCCGTCAGGACGATGGACCTTGTCGATCTTGAACTGGCCTTTAGGTGGGCCAGGCAGCCGCTCTTCCATTGTCTTGAGCGCTGTACTGAAATTCCTGAGCCGGACCTCGTCCGGCGTTCCCGGCGGCATATTTGGCCTGAACACCGAGCGTATCCTGCGGCGCACAAGCCATGCACGAATGGACATATTACCTCTCCCCCATCACCGCAAACACCGTCGGCGCGTCTTGACAAGTGCTGCACCTGGCATCTTAATGAACATCATTAGTTAGTCAATGTGGTATACGATGACACCTTGACTATACGCCCTGGGGAGGGATGACGAAATGGCAAAAACTTCTGCACTGCTTGCAGGCATGGCGCTCATGCTGGCTGCCTGTGACGATACTGGCAGCACAACCACTTACACTGACGAGTTCAGCGCACCCGAATATCTCATAGAATTCGGCAAGATGTTCGCGGAAGGCGAACACAAGGTAACAGACGCACCGGTCTGGCTTTATACCAATGTGGGCGGCGGCATCCCGAACACCGTGGTGGTTGAGGGTGAAACGGGGCTGATCATTGTCGATACCACCCTCAAGCTTGAGGACGGCGAAAAAACCATGGCGATGATCCGTGCGCGTACCGACAAGCCGGTCAGCGCGGTCGTCTACACCCACCACCATAATGACCATGTGGGCGGCGCCGCGGCTTTTGTTGACCCGGCGCTTGCACACTCAGGTGACGTGCCGGTGATCGCGGCCGCCAATTTCATCCAGGAAATGCAGGACGAAAATGCGGTCACCATCCAGATCATGGGCATGCGCGCGCTATACATGTACGGCACATTGTTGAATGATGAAGGTGACGGGCAGAATTATCATGTTGGCCTTGGTGGCCGCATCAAACCCGGCACGATGGGTTACGTGGAGCCCAACACCTTCATTGCCGGCACACGCGAGATGACGATTGACGGCATCCGCTTTGTCTTTTTCCAGACCGGCGGTGAGGCAGCTTCGCATATCGCGGCCTACCTGCCGGATTATGGCGTGATGTTGTCGGGCGACGAAATTCAGGGGCCAACCTTCCCCAACCTCCACAGCCTCAGGGGCACCAAACCGCGTGACGCCAACAAATGGATTGATGCCATCGATGCCATGAGGGCCTACCACCCACGCGCCATGGTGCCGAGCCACGGCCCCATCGTGGAAGGCGAGGCTGAGGTCGAAGCCATTTTCAAGGTTTACCGGGATGCCATCCAGTGGACCCACGACCAGGCGGTGCGCCTTATCAATAAGGGATATACGCAGGAAGAACTGGCGGAAGCGCTGCCCGAACTGCCGGAGGCCCTGAGCGTCACCCCCTGGACGCGCGAGGTATATGGCACGGTTAAGCACAGCGTGCGCAACTATTTCACCGGCTATATAAGCTGGTTCGACGGCGACCCGGCCACCCTTGACCCGACACCCAGGGTGGAACGGGCAAAACGCACCGTCGCCCTGATGGGCGGGCGGGAGCGTGTGCTGGCGGAAGCGGGCGAAGCCCTGAACGCGGGAGACCCGCAGTGGGCATCGGAACTCCTCACCCTTCTTATTCGCCTCGATCATGCGGACGATGACGCAAGGGCGCTCAAGGCACGGGCGCTCAGGCAGATCGGCTACAAGACCCTCAACACCAACTGGCGCGGCTTTTATCTCACCGGCGCGATGGAGCTTGAGGGCAAGATTGACAGTGTCGCCATTCAGGACCGCCTGCGCACGCGCTTCAACGCAAGTGCAATCCCGAGCGACCGCCTGCTCGCCCTCATGCGCTACAAGCTGGACCCTGAAGAGGCCGCCGACAAAAACCTGATTGTCACGTTCACCTTCCCTGACCGGGGCGAGAGCTATTCGCTGGAACTGAGGAACCAGATATTGATTGTACATGAAGGTGCGCACACAGACGCCAATGCCGTGCTGACCCTCGACCGCACCACCTATGACCGCATGATCCGCGGCGAGACGGGCTTTGCAAAGGCACTGCTGGCAGGTGACATCGACCTTGAAGGCAGCAAGCTGGATGTACTGGCCTTCTTCGGCTCCTTCGACCTTGAAACATCGGCCATCCCGCTGGTGGTGCGCTAGCGTGAAACATCACCTGCATGCGTGAAACATTTGGCTTGCAATCATTAATGCAGATCATTAATGATTGCAGTCAGGGTCAATACAGATTTTCAGGAGTATAGCGTGGCCAGAACGCCTAATACCGGCGCGGGCGACGGCAAGACGAAGCGTGCGGATGCAACGCGTGCCGCGCTAATTGAGGCTGCCGAACGGCTGATCGCCCAGAAGGGTATCGCCCATGTTTCGACGCGGGAGATACTACAGGAAGCAGGGCAACGCAACCAGTCTGCACTCCAGTATCACTTCGGCTCCAAGAACGGGCTTGTGCGCGCCACAATCAGCGAACGCACGCACGAGATTGACGACCGCCGCCTTGAACTGATGGCGGAATGGACAGAGGCCCCGAGCCTGAGCCAGATCATTGAAGTGCTGGTATTGCCGCTCGCTGAACGCGCCGAAAACGATGAAAAGGGCCGCTACTATCTGATCTTCCTTGGTCAGGCCATCACCCAGCCGGACTGGGACCTGCGCCGGGCTATCAAGGATTTTGAAATCACCGGCCTTGAGCGTGCCTACGAGCATTACGACCGGCTGATGTCTCACCTGAGTGATGAGCAGCGCATCATGCGGCAGGAAATTTCCTATGATGTCGCCATCCTCACACTCAAACGCTGGTGCCTGCGCGGCTGTGTGCCAAGCGCCGCGGAAGTTGTGGAGACGGTGGTGAAGGCCTGTGTTGCCATGCTCGAAATGGAAACCGACTTCCGGTAAGCCCCGTCAGCCAGCCGCCTTTGTCGGCGCGACGAGGAAATTGGGGCTCGGCTTGCCGAAGAAATAGCCCTGCCCGTAGTCGACACCCATTTCCCGCAACAGCTTCGCGTGCTCCTGCGTCTCGACCCATTCACCGACCGTCACGATGCCAAGGTCCTTGCAGAGCGACACCATCGAGCGCAGGAAGGCGCGGTCTTCGGCGCTCGTTATGGCGTCACGGATATAAGCACCATCGATCTTGAGCGCATCCACCTTCAGCTTCTTGAGATACTGGAAACCTGCGGCGCCGGCACCAAAGTCGTCCAGATAGACCCGGAAACCGATCTCCCGCACTTCCTCAAGCACGAGACCGAGCGCATCCAGGTCATGGATTGTAGCTGATTCAGTAATCTCGAGGGACAGATACTGGTTCAGGTCCTTGTTGCCGCGCAGGAGCGCGAGCAGTTCAAAGATAAAGCCCTGGTTCGAGAGCGAACGACCGGAAACATTCACGGCAATCCCCGGCGAACCACCTTTTTTGAGCATGCCCCGGATCTTGGCGACCGCAAGATTGAGCACTGCATAGTCGAACTCGTCGATCAGCCCGATATCCTCGGCAAACCGGATCATCTCCCACTGTGATTTGATCATCGGCGGCAGCTCGAAACGGGTCAGCGCCTCAAAATGATGTGTCGTGCCCTTGGTCAGGCTGACGATCGGCTGGAACACGAGCGAGAAGCGGCCCTCGTCCAGTACCTCCCGGAAGGCGCGAACACGCTGTGTGGTTTCGCCGATCAAGGTAGCGCAGTTGGTCTGGATATCCTTGACATCGAAGCCTTCCTGGCCCGACGCAAAACTTTGCAGGCTGAACACCAGCGCCCGCAGGTTATCAGTGTCGCTCAGGCTTGCCTCGGCTGCATCGATCGTCGCACTGGAGAACTGCACACCCGTCGCCTGACGAACCTCTTCTGCCAGGTTGATATTCGGCTCGGTTTTGTCGTGCACAACAGCGAACTTGTCTTCACCAAGCATCGTCGCGTGGGCACCACCCACGGAGTAAGATTTGAGATAATGCTCAATGTCGCGCAGCTTCTCGTCATCCAGCTGCTGACCCGCACCGGCCTCCAGCACGGTCACCAGCATATTCTGTGCTGCTTCAGGATTGCCATCGAACAGGCTTTCGAGGCGGTTGTAAAACTCAGCCTTTTTATCCTCCACCTTCTTTTCAGGCGCATGTTTGTTATCGCTGCGTCCAAGGCGGTATGGCCGCGACAACACCATGTAGATTTTCTCGGCCGAGGTCGGCAGCTTGGCGAGGAAAATGGCAAATTCTTGCCGTGCTGAAGCATCCGTGCCGACAGACAGCATGATCGGCCCAAGCCTGTTGGCGCCCGTCAGCATCTTCACCGAGCTCTCTATCGTGCTTTTGCCCTTGGGCGAGAGCAGGTCGAGGAAAGAGGAATTGGCAGGAACTGTTCCCAGCGTGTTCTTGACGGCGCCGTCCATGCTCACAATGTTGAAATTGCCGTCCAGTTCCATAAGTACGTCGCCGACGCAGAAAGCGTAGCCCAGGAATCTGTCAGGTACTTTGCTCATCGTTGCCCTAAATAGCTGGCCGGATTTCCGCAAGCTGCCCCATGCATATGCGGTACTTCAAACGCTATTAGGCCCATAGATGGTTATCAAACGGTAAAATGATATCCATTATTTTGCCCCACCGGCGGCAGTAAAGCACATGACACGGAAGCCGTAAATACTTAATTCAAAAGGATATTTTAACAATATCACACAGAATAGGTGAATTTCTTTCACGAAATTCCCGCAGTGCGCGAACCTGTGCCGCAGAAGTTCGTGTACAAAAAATACCTTCGTGAAAAAAGACGACCGCAGTTCGGTCTTCACGCGGCTGTCAAATTCGTCGGTTAGGAAGGCAAAAAATCACCTATCGCTCGCCGAACGAATTCACGAAGGCCGCGCTTTTCTTTCTTTATTGATTGCCTTATCAATAAAACAAACGGGGAGGATCAACATGTTCGAAAAAACGTTTCAGCCCAGCAGACGCGGTTTTCTGGGTGTCATCGGTGCCAGCCTGGGCGCTGCCGCTCTCAGGGGGCACGCCGTTGCCGCCACGCAGGCCGTTCATTTCACCCACGGCATCGCCAGCGGCGACCCCCTGTCCGACCGTGTGATCCTCTGGACCAGGGTTATCCCCGGTGACGGCGCGGCGCGGAACCTTGATGTTACCTGGCAGGTTGCTGCCGATGATGCCTTCACCGCCATCGTCGCTTCAGGCTCTGCCAAAGCGGCCATGAAGCGCGACCACACGGTGAAAGTGGATGCCACCGGCCTTGCCAGTGGCACCGGCTATTATTACCGCTTCCTGTGCGAGGGTATCGCGAGCCCGACGGGCCGGACCAAAACCCTGCCCGCCGCTGGCACGGTGAAAGCGACGCTCGCCGTCATCTCTTGCTCCAACTATCCGCAGGGCTATTTCAATGTCTACAAGGAGCTGGCGAGCCGCGAACTGGATGCGGTGCTGCACCTTGGCGACTATATCTATGAATATGCGGACGGCGTTTATTCAAACGACGCCGCCGTCGCGCAAGGCCGCGCGGTCAAACCGAAGAATGAGATTGTCAGCATCGACGACTACCGTGAACGCTACGGCGTATACCGCAGCGATGAAGACCTGCAGGCTGCCCATGCCGCCCACCCCTTCATTTGCGTGTGGGACGACCATGAGATTGCCAACAACAGCTGGAAAGACGGTGCCGAAAATCATAACGAAGGCGAAGGCGACTGGATTGCCCGCCGCCTGACCGCCGAGCAGGCATTCCGTGAATGGCTGCCCATCCGCGACCGCAAGGAAGGCTCCCACAGCATCCGCCGCAGTTTCGATCTTGGCGGCCTCGCGTCGGTTATCATGCTTGATACCCGTATCGAGGGGCGCGACAAGCAACTGTCCTATGACACGGACCTGCCCTACCGGACCCTGCCCTTCGACATGCGCGACCAATCGAATCCAAAAGCGATCCTGAGCGCAGATGCCATGGCGGACATTCCGGAAGCAGCTATCAAACACATTCCCGTCCCCTTCGACCTCAGGGGCGACAAACCGGTTCCGATGACCGATCTTGCCGAAATCAAGAAGCTCGACCCCAAGAATATGCCCGCAGGTTTCAGCTACCTGCCGGACGCGGAGAAATTCCGGAAGGATATCCTGTGGGATAAAAACCGCAGCATTCTGGGGGCAGAGCAGGAAGCATGGCTTGCTGACGAACTGGCACGCTCCAAGGCGGCCGGTGTACCGTGGCAAATCCTCGGCCAGCAGGTCATTACCGGCAAGGTCCCAATGCCCTATCTGAACGACGAAGACCTCGACTTCAGCAGGTCAACCTTTGTGAGCAAGGAGCGGCTCAAGGCGGCACAGATGCTGTCGCGTATGAAGCTGCCGTTCAACCTTGACTTCTGGGACGGCTACCCCGCTTGCCGCGAGCGCATCTTCTCGTCCATCAAGGAAAACGCCAACAACGCGATTTTCGTGGCGGGCGACAGCCACAACGCCTGGGCGTTCGACCTTGCCGACGAGAGCGGCGCGCCTGTCGCGGTTGAATTTGCCACCCCCGCAGTCAGTTCACCCGGCCTCGAAGCCTATATCCCGGCGGAAGCCTCGGCGGTGAAGGCCGCGCTCATGCAATCGAGCCCGGAGCTTAAATATCTCGACAGCGAACACCGCGGATGGCTTGAGTTGACCCTGACACCGCAAAAGGCAGACGCCACGTGGTACTTTGTCTCAACGGTGCTGGACCGGACCTACACGGTGGCAAAAGGCAAAACGATGGAATCGATGGCGGGGAGCCACCGCCTGTCTTGACCGGGCGCGCGCGGGGGCTTGGCAAAAAGGGAAATCCATACCCAGCCCGGGCATTTCTACGTGCCCCGGAAAGGGAATGAGAGCGTGCCTGCACACCAGCCGTAAGGCAATAGCGCCCCCCTATAGCAGCATAATACGGGGCTATGATTCGGTGTCAAAAAGCGGGAATTTGCCGGATTTTCTGACATACATGCCATGCCCCGATCCTGTTCAACTTTAGCACTTCTTCGCGCTGGAGGTGCCTTACACCCTACTGGTCAGGCTTGAGTTTTCACCTCAATCGCAGCTTTTCCCTTGAAGTTTGCCATAAAATACTTACTTTGTATTTCAAAGTACTTTACAACAAATAAAACGCCAGTCGGCTGCGTTGCAATTAAGCCCCGGTTAACCATATGGAAATGGGGGCCAATGCGGTACAGTCTGGTGCCACAGCGAGGGGGAAACATAGATGAACGATAAAAGTGAACTGCTGAGCCAACTCAAGATTGACCGCAGCGCGGAGACGGAAAGCAAAAGCGGTTCGCCATGGCTTTATATGCTGGCCGGCGTTGCAGTTGCTGCAGTTCTGATGGGTGGCGCCTATTTCATGCTCGCGCCCGATAACGCGCCAGACATGTCACCAGACACGTCCCCGGCCACGGCAACGGCCACAAAACCTGCAGCAGACAAAACAGCGGCAAACGCCAGCGACACGTCGGCACAGCCCGCGACCGTTGTTCCGGTTTCCGATTCCGTGCTCAATGCCTCGGGCTATATCACCGCGCGCCGCATGGCGACGGTATCGGCCGAAGTGATTGGCCTGATCAAGGACGTCACGGTAGAGGAAGGCATGGCGGTCAAAGCGGGCCAGGTGCTCGCCACCCTTGACGCGACCCTGCCCAAGGTCGACCTCGACTTGGCGGAAGCACAAATCAAGGTGCTGGACGCCCGGCTACAAAGCACCATAGCCAATCTGGCCGAAGCCAAACGTGTGCTTGCCCGTGCGTCAGAGCTTAAAAATGCTGATTTTTCAAGCGAGGCTTCGGTCACCCGCGCCCAGGCCGACGTGGACAGCCTGACCGCCTCTGCCGCCAGTACCCGCGCCGATATCGAGGTCGCGAAACTGAGCGTGCTCCGGCAGAAAGAACGACTGGATGACTATACCATCCGCGCGCCATTTGACGGCATCGTCACGGTCAAGGCCGCCCAGCCGGGCGAGATTGTATCGCCAAGCTCCGCCGGTGGTGGTTTCACGCGCACAGGCATCTGCACCATCGTGGATATGGCGTCGCTCGAAATCGAGGTGGACGTGAACGAGGCCTTCATCGGCCGCGTATTCGAGGGGCAGGAAGTCAAGGCCAACCTGGACGCCTACCCGAACTGGGACATCCCGGCGTCCGTCATCGCCATCATCCCGACCGCAGACCGCGCCAAGGCAACGGTGCGCGTGCGTGTTGGCATCAATATTTCTGACCCGCGTATTTTGCCTGACATGGGGGTCAAAGTAGCGTTTCTCAAGGCATAGAACAGACCGGAAAAAAGCTCATCATATTGTCGAAAGACATCCTATCGTCGAAAGACAGGGGGACAGACCATGACTAACGACATTCTTTTCGACCTCAAAGGGGTCAAGAAAAGTTTCACCCGCGGCAAGGAGACGATCAAGATCTTCGACGGGCTCGACATGCAAATCAAACAGGGTGACTTCCTTGCCATCATGGGGCCATCGGGCTCGGGCAAGACCACACTTCTCAACATGCTGGGCGGCGTAGACCAGCCCACGTCCGGCGAAGTGTGGTTCGATGGTGCCCGCATTGACAGCCTGTCTGAGGGCCAGCTCTCCAAGTGGCGCGCCAACAACATCGGCTTCATCTTCCAGTTTTATAACCTGATGCCCATGCTGTCTGCTGCGCGCAACGTAGAGCTGCCGCTTCTGCTCACCAAGCTGAGCGCCAAGCAGCGCAAACAAAGTGTCGACACCGCGCTGCAGCTTGTGGAACTGGCCGACCGCGCCGCGCACCTGCCCAAGGAGCTCTCGGGCGGTCAGCAACAACGTGTCGCCATCGCACGCGCAATCGTTTCGGATCCGAAACTGCTGCTGTGTGACGAACCGACCGGTGACCTTGACCGCCACACCGCAGATGAAATCCTCGAGATGCTCCAGCTTCTCAATGAGAAATTCGGCAAGACCATTGTGATGGTGACGCACGATCCGTCCGCGGCCAGCTATGCAAAACGCACGCTTCACCTCGACAAGGGCGAATTTGTTGAGAAGGATCTGGCAGCATGACAAAGCTTCTCAATATTTTGGCGCTTATTGCCAAAATTGTGGGGCTGCTGGTCACATCGCCGATCTGGCTGCCCTTCTGGATCATATGGTTCATCTTCGAAAAGACAGGTATCAACCGGCTGATCGCTGACTTCCTGATCGCGACCGGGCTTTACCTCACGTTCAAGAACCTGTTTCGCAAACCGCTCAGGCTCGGTCTTACCTGTTTCGCCATCATGATCGCCTTCCTGATCTTCTCGGTGGTGACAACCCTCAAGACCGCGCTCAACTCCGGCGTTGAAATGTCGGCCGACAACCGCCTGGTGGTGGTCAACAGCATCAACTTCACCCAGCCGCTGCCCTATGCCTATGTCAACAAGGTGAAGGCGATAGAGGGTGTGAAAGATGTTGTGCACATGAACTGGTTTGGCGGCTATTTTCAGGAACCCGCCAACCAGATCGTGGTCATGGCGGTCGACCCCGAAAGCTATTTCGATGTCTATGAAGAACTGGTCATCGCTGACGATCAGAAACAGGCTTGGTTCGGCAATCGTCGCGGCATGCTGATCGGTCGCGCACTGGCCGACGCTTACGGCTGGAAGGTTGGCGACCTTTTGCCAATGTCGTCCAACATCTTCTCCAACCGGGATGGTGGTCATACCTGGGACATGGAAGTCGCGGGCATTTTTGACGGCAATGACGAGCAGGTCAGCACCAACTATGCGGTATTTCACTATAAATACTTCATGGAAACGCAGACCTTTGGCGGTGACTGGGTTGGCTGGCTGACGCTCACGACCGATGACCCGGCGATCAACGAGCGTGTGGCAAAAGCCATCGACGAGGAGTTCGCCAACTCGCAGGCTCAAACCGATACCAGCACCGAAAAAGCCTTCAACAAGGCCTTTATCGAGCAGATCGGCAACATCGGCCTGATGATCTTCGGCATCGTCTTCACCGCTTTCTTCACCATCCTTCTGGTGGTGGGCAACACCATGATCCTCGCCATCCGCGAACGCACCGGCGAGATCGCAACACTCAAGACACTGGGCTTCTCGGCCAAGGGCATCTTCGGCATGATCCTCACGGAATCCATGCTGATGTCCTTCCTTGGCGGGTTCGCGGGGCTTGGGCTTGCCTATGTGATGGTGGAAGGTGCCAAACCCTTCCTTGCACAGTTCCTGCCCGGGCTTGTGCTCTCGGAAGCGGTCGCCATTCAGGCCGTCATCTTCATGGTGATCCTGGGCCTTGTGACCGGCCTTGTGCCGGCGCTCAATGCCTACAGGCTCAACATCGTAACCGCATTCAGCCGGAGGTAATCATGGGATCGATCTTTTCTCAAATTTCGGCTGTGGTGGCGATGAACATTCGCAGCCTTGGCCAACGGTTCTGGATGTCCCTTGCCATGGTGATTGCAAGCGCTGTGGTGGTGACTATCCTCCTCGCCTTCCTCGCGATGGCGCAGGGCTTCTCCAAAACGCTCGAAAGCGCAGGCGCGGACGATATCGCCATCTTCACCCGTGAAGGCTCCGCGGCGGAGCTCAACAGCGTCATCAGCCGCGATCAGGTCAACATCCTTGAGACCGCCCCCGGTGTGGTGAAGGACGAAAACGGCCCTGTCGTTTCGCCCGAGCTTTACGTGATTGTGGACGGCATCAAAAAGACCAGCCAGACCGAAGCCAACATCCCGCTGCGCGGGCTTGACGAGCGCGGTTTTGCCATGCGCAAGAATGTGCAGATCACCGACGGGCGCATGTTCACCCCCGGCACCAACGAGATGATCGTGGGTGCTGGTATCCTGCGCGAATTTGACGGCTTCGCCCTCGGGCAGGAAGTCAAATTCGGCAAGGTTGTCTGGAAAGTGGTGGGTGTTTTCACCACCGGCGGCAACGTGTTCGAGAGTGAGCTGTGGGCGGATGTGAAGGTGCTGCAAAGCCTTTACAACCGCGGCAGCAGCTACCAGACCGCCCGCGTGCAGATGTCAAGCGTGAACGACCTTGAGGCCATCCGCGCCTTCGTGGAAGCCGACCCACGCCTCAACCTCGATGTTGAAACCGAGTCCGCCTACTTCAAGGCACAGGGCAAGTCGCTCAGTTACATGGCTTACTTCGGCTGGATCATCAGCTCGATCATGGCGCTTGGTGCCCTCGCTGGCGCGCTCAACACCATGTATACGTCCGTAGCTGAACGCGCGAAGGAGATCGCCACACTCCGGGCCATCGGCTTCTCAAGCCTGTCGGCCTTTGTCGGCACCATCGTGGAAGCGCTGGTGCTGGCAGCGATTGGCGGGGCGCTTGGCTCCATCGTGGCCTACCTGCTGTTTGACGGGCTCAATGCCTCCACCCTTGGTGGCAGCTTCACACAGGTGGTGTTCGCGTTTGAACTGACGTCGGACCTCTTCATCCAGGGCGGCATCATCGCGCTCTTCATCGGCTTCTTCGCGGGCTTCTTCCCGGCGTTCCGCGCCGCGCGCCTGCCGGTGATCGTGGCCTTCCGCAACGCTGCCTAGGCTGCACCGGTATAAACAAAAAAGGGCGGGGTTTTCCCCGCCCTTTTCTTTTGAGCCTAGTGTTTGTGTGCGCCGCCTGCGCCCATGGGCACGCGGATGTCTTCAATCAGTTGCTGCACGCTTTCTGGCGGTGCCGACGTGAAGCGGCGTACAAGGAAAGCCACCGCAAAATTGACCGCCATACCCACCATGCCAATGCCTTCGGGCGAGATGCCGAACAGCCAGTTGGCCGCCACATTGGCTTCAGGCGCGATGAACTTGAAGTAGACGATATAGCCAAAGGTGAAACCAAGCCCCGAGAGCATGCCCGCAATCGCGCCTTCCTTGTTCATGCGCGTAGAGAAAATGCCCATGAGAATGGCCGGGAACAGACTGGCGGCAGCAAGGCCGAACGCGAAGGCCACCACCTGCGCAACAAAGCCCGGCGGGTTGATGCCAAGGTAACCCGCCACCACGATTGCCAGTGCCGCCGCGATACGCGCGGCCCGCAGTTCCTGCATGTCGGAGATATCCTTCATCCAGGTTTTCTTCAGGAGATCATGGCTGACGGCGGTGGATATCACCAGCAGGAGGCCCGCGGCGGTCGACAGCGCAGCCGCGAGGCCACCCGCCGCCACAAGCGCAATCACCCAGTCCGGCAATTTGGCGATTTCGGGGTTCGCGAGCACCATGATATCCCGGTCGACATAAACCTCGTTCTCGCCCGCGCTCTCAGCATTGGTCAGCAGGCGCTCACCATGCACACCACGGCTGTCGTCCTCGAACGTTGGCGCACCGTCGAACGGCGCGCCTGCGCGGTATTGCACCCTGCCGTCACCGTTTTTGTCACGCCATGCAATCAGCCCCAACTCCTCCCAGTTCTTGAACCAGTCCGGCGTGGCGGCATACTCGGTCTCATTGACTTCCGTGATAAAATTGAGCCGTGCGAAGGCACCGACGGCAGGCGCCGTGGTATAGAGGATGGCGATGAACACCAGCGCCCACCCGGCAGAGATGCGCGCGTCAGACGCCTTGGGCACGGTGAAGAAGCGCACGATCACATGCGGCAGGCCCGCCGTGCCCACCATCAGCGCCGCCGTGATGGCGAATACATCAATGGTGGATTTGCTGCCGTCCGTATAAGCAGTGAAACCAAGCTCCAGCAGCGCGCTGTCCAGTTTCTCCAGCACCGTGAGGCCAGAACCGTCCGCCACTTCGGCGCCAAGGCCAAGCTGTGGCACGGGGTTGCCGGTGACCAGAAGCGAGATGAAAATGGCAGGTACAGTGTAAGCGAAGATGAGCACGCAGAACTGCGCCACCTGCGTATAGGTGATGCCCTTCATGCCGCCGAGCACGGCATACATGAACACAATGGCCATGCCAATGAGCACGCCGAGGTCGATATCGACCTCGAGGAAGCGGGAGAAAACGATGCCCACACCGCGCATCTGGCCCGCCACATAGGTGAAGCTGATGAAAATGAGGCACAGCACCGCCACAAGGCGTGCGGCGTCCGAATAGTAGCGGTCGCCGATAAATTCCGGCACGGTAAACTTGCCGTATTTCCTGAGGTATGGCGCAAGCAGCAGCGCCAGCAGCACATAGCCGCCAGTCCAGCCCATGAGGTACACCGAGCCGTCATAGCCAAGGAAGGCAATAAGCCCCGCCATCGAGATGAAGGAGGCAGCGCTCATCCAGTCGGCGGCTGTGGCCATACCGTTCAGAACGGGGTGCACACCTGCGCCCGCCACGTAAAATTCCTTGGTGTTTGCCACGCGCGACCAGAGGGCAATGCCGATATAGAGCGCGAAGGAAAGGCCAACAAACAGGTACGTCAGTGATTGTGCATCCATGATCCGGCCCCCTCAGTCTTCAACGCCGAAGGCGCGGTCGAGCTTTTTCATGCGCCACGCATAGACAAAAATCAGCACCACGAAGGTGAAGATGGAACCCTGTTGCGCGAACCAGAAGCCAAGCTTGACACCAAGCACCGTAAACTGGTTGAGCCAGTCTTCAAGCAGGATGCCCGCCACAAAAGATGCCAGGAACCAGACCACCAGCAATTTGACCAGCAGCGACAGGTTCGCCTGCCAATATGCCTTGCGGCGCAGGGCTTCTTCCCCGTCGCCCACCTGTGGTGACACGTCGTTCATATGCTTTCCTCCCCGAAAACTGCCTGCAGCTTGGGGCAAGGCAAAACAAAGGTCAAACTCTTGTTATTTTATTAAGCTTTCCCGCACATGATGGGCGGGATTGGGGCCTGGAATTGCGACTGTTATCGTGAGACTAAACCGGTTGAAAAGATCCCTGGCCTTCCGCTCGCTTGTCGGCTTCGGCTGGCGTGTCGGCCTATTGATCGCTTTGATAACCCTCAGCAGCATGCTTGCGACCGAACGGGCGCTGGAGCGACAGATCCTTGAAAAACTGGATGTCTTCATCCGCGAACGCACCGTCCGCGAGAGCCAGATTTTCAAGACCATTGCCAAGGCACACGAACAGGCCAACTCGAACCTGATGAAAACCATTGCCGGTCCGGCAACTCCCGACCTTGACCAGGTATTCGACCAACTATTCCCTCTTGCACCCGATGGCTCACGGCGCTCGGCCGATGAACTTTTTGACGGCACAAGCCTGCCCTATATCGGGCATATAAGCGGCATGGGTGCCTTCCTCGGCGATGGTAACACCATCAGCGCGCAGCAGAAGCAACTGCTGCTCAGTGCTTTCCTGACCAGCCATAGCGTGGGCGAAGCGCATTTCCATGATATCCCGAGCCTGTATTTCTACACCCCGGGCAACAGGCTCGTGATGCACGCGCCGTCGCGCAGCGACAAGCTGATATTCTATCGCCGCGAGGCACCGGCCGACTTTGATTTCACGGACACCGAGTTTGTCCGCATGATCCAGCCCGACGTCAATCCGGAAGGTGGCATGCGCTGCACCTCGCTGCAGCCCATCATCTATGACCAGAGCGGGCGCACCTGGACCACCGGCTGCCACACACCCGTCTATATTGATGGGGAACTTGTGGGCGCGTGGGGCAGTAGTATCCTTCTGGACAAGCTGCTTGATGAGGCCATCGCCGATCATCCAGATGGGTCAATGAACATGATCCTGACCGGAGATGGCAAACTCATTGCCCACCCCACGCTTACCCGGCAGGGGCAGGAAAACAGCCGCCAGATGGACATCCTGACCTCGGGCAATCGGGAATTGCAGGAAATCTATGCAACGATCCAGCAAAACAGGGACAAGTCCACCTTTGTCGCCAATACGGGCAACGGTCAATATTATATCGCGGCGGGCCATATCGTTGGTCCGGACTGGTATTTTGTCAGCATCTACCCAAAGAAGCTTGTGACCGCTGAGGCACGGGAAAATGCGATGTTCCTGCTTTACATTGGCCTCGTGGGTTTTTGCCTCGCCCTGCTCACGCTTTATTTTGCCATCGCCAAGCAGGTGGTGGAACCGGTTCGCGACCTCGTGCGACATACCCAGGCTTTGGCCCGCGGACATTTTGACCGCCCGGGCGAACAGACCTGCCGCAGCAAGAACCGTGGCAACGAACTGAATCAGCTCGCTTACTCCACGGAGCGCATGGCACGCCGTATCTCCAAGCTGTTCAACACCCTTGAGGCGCGGGTCGCGGAACGCACCCATGAACTGGAGCAAGCGACCAAACAGGCGGAAAAAGCGAGTTCGGCCAAATCGGATTTTCTGGCCAACATGAGCCACGAGATCCGCACCCCCCTGACAGGCATCATCGGCATGCTGGACAGCCTCAAGGAGCAGGAACTGCCTGCCGACGCAAACGAATGTGTCGAGCTTGCGTACCAGTCGGCGGAGACAATGCTTGAACTCGTCAACGACGTACTGGATCTGTCCCGCATCGAGGCGGGCAAGCTTGTCCTCAAGCCCCAGCCTGTCGATCTTCACGAATTGCTGCACGGCACAGCGCAGGGGCTGAAACCGCTTGCGGCCAGAAAGAAGCTGATACTTGATGTCAGGCTGGAAGGCGAGGCGCCCTGGTGGGCGATGGCTGACGGCAGGGCATTGCGGCAGATCCTGATCAACCTGCTGGGCAATGCAATCAAGTTTACGAACGAGGGGCATGTGCACCTCAGCGCACAGTGCCAGCCTGAGGGGGAGCGTACGCGACTGCAGCTAGCGGTAATAGACACCGGGATCGGAATGAAAGGTGATGTTCTGCACCGTCTATTCGACCGGTTTGAAACCGCCGGCCTCGCGAACCGTACGGAGAAATCCACCGGACTGGGTCTCGCCATTACCAAAGAGCTGGTCACGATGATGGCCGGCACCATCACAGTCGACAGCGAGCTTGGTAAAGGCAGCTGCTTCTCGGTCTCATTACTGTTAGACCGTGCGGAAAAGCCCGATCAGGCAAAAGAGGAAAACACGGCCCATACAAATGTCGACCTTGCAGGTACACGCCTCGTCGCGGTGGACGACAATCCGGTGAACCGCGCCGTACTTGCCAAACTGTGCCAGTCGCTCGGCCTTGATGCCGTCATCCTCTCGGGCGGGCAGGAGTTTGTCGACCATGTGCGCCAGATGCACGCTGAGGGTAAGCCCTCACCGGCTGCATTCCTCATTGACATCAACATGCCTGGGATAGACGGCATCGCCGCCCTCAGACAAACCCGGGCGCTTGGCGGCTGGGCGGCCGAAATTCCGGCAATCGCGTTTACCGCCCACGCCATTGATGGCGCGGAGGCAAATTTCCGTGACGCTGGCATGCAGGGCTATATCGCCAAGCCGATCGACAAATCGATGTTTGTCGCGGAGCTGGCGCGCGTGCTTTCCCAGGGCGTATAACCTTGCCGCCCCGCCCCTTCCGTGCCATGTCAAGCAGTGTCAGGGCAGTTGCCGGAAACAAATCAGGGGAACGACCATGGTCATCGAACCGTCGGCAGTAGAAGACTATCTGCATAAACATATCCCGATTTCGGGCCCGATGGGGGTCAGGGCTGTGTTCACCAGCAAGGAACGGGTGGTTCTGCGTGCCCCGCTTGACGCCAATATCAACCATAAAAGCACCGCTTTTGGTGGCAGCCTGCAAGCGCTCGCGACCTTGAGCTGCTGGACCCTGCTGCACCTGAACCTGCGCCATGAGGCGAAGGCGGGGGAGATTGTCATCACCAGCAGCAATATCAATTACATCCGGCCCGTGACCAAGGATTTCGAGGCAGAGGCCACCCTGCCCGAGGGCAACCGCTGGCCACTTTTCCTCAAGACGTTCGAGCGCCATGGCAAGGCGCGCATCCAGCTCACGGCGAGCATTGTCGAGGATGACGAACTGGCGATCGACTACACCGGCTCTTTTGCCGCGCTCAAGAGCTGATCGCTGGACAGCGGCATGCACAAACCTATCTCAGGTTATGCACATCAACGGGAGAGAGATATGAGCAACACAGAAGCCTTCCTCAAGACATGGCACCAGGCAGTGCAAACCGGCGATATGGCGCTGTTGCACCGCATTGTCGCGGAAGACGCGGCACTGCTGTCGCCAGCCTTCTGGAAGCCGCGCGTGGGCCGCGACAAGGTGGTGATGGTACTGAAGGCCGTATCCGAAACCTTCGAGGACCTCACCTATACCAAGGAGTGGATCGACGGGAACGAGATCATCCTTGAGTTCGACACCCGTGTGGGTGACAAGACCCTCAAAGGCATCGACCGTATCACGCTCAATGACGACGGCCTGCTTGTGGAAATTGAAGTGCTGATCCGCCCGATGAATGGCCTGATGGCGCTTGCCGCCGCACTTGATGACAAGCTCAAGGCCCTGATGGCGTAAGACATTTTTTCGAGGCCTTGGGGCTTTTAGGGATTCCAAAATGCCCTCCAATATGTACTATTGCCGCCGGGGGAGATCACTGATTGCGCCGGGCACACACGCGCAAATCCTGATCGGGACTAGGTAACCAATAGCCTGCGGCGAACCGGCGCAGGCTCAACTGCGTTATCATAGGAACAACAGGATATGAAAAACCCCATCCCCCACATCATGAAAATGAGCCTGTCCGGTTTTGCTGCCATTACATTGAGCGCTGCCGCACTGGCCGACATGAGCGACGCCGACATTCTGGCCCAAGAAGCCATGGAGCAGGCAAACCTCAAGAAAGCCGTTCGCTGCATGGAAATCCTTGAAGTGGAGCTGGACGTCGACCGCTTTGGCGAGGAATGTGTTGCGGAAGGTCATATCGAGCATGCACCCCGCGTACCCGACGGCAAAGAGGGCCTGCTCCGCTATTTCGCAGCGCAGCTCGAACGTTTTCCCCAGATGCACGCAGACATAAAACGCGCAGGCGCCGACGGTGACCTCGTCTGGATGCATATTCATTTCAAGCCGCAGCCGGACGCCAAGGGAAATGCGGGCATGCATATTTTCCGCATGGAGAATGGGAAGTTTGCCGAGCATTGGGGTGTGGGGCAGCCGGTCGTTGAATCAACCCTGCACGACAATTCGATGTTCTAGACGACCCCCGGTCGCGCGAGACCCTGAAAAAGCTGGGGCGGTGACTGCAAGCAATCACCGCCCAGAAGAACATGAAAGATGGGTTGGAAGTCCGGCAGTGAACCACGGGTTGGGCCTGCTACCGGCGATGCGCCCAAGGACACATCCCCCACCCTGCCTCAAGGAGGCGCCCACCACTGAGAGGCAAGGCATTGGGTCTCCGCTTCCATGTTCATGATACCTGCTACCACCACCAAAATGGGCAGGCATCCACGCAACACAGGCACGTTATCCATTCCTGACCTTTTGGTCAATATTGAAAATACAAAAATTTTCAGCGCACAGACACACCGGGAAATCAGGGAAAAACCGCCCTTTGCAAGGTGTTGCGGTCGGGTCAATTTGCCGGTTGCGGCGGCGACTTGAGCCGGTCCGTGGTGTCGCTGCGCACAGCGCTCGGCTGCACCTTGCGCACCGTGACCGTGTTGGCGCTGGAGAAATAATATTCAAGGCCGCTTTCAACAAGCAGGCGGGCGATGGCGTCTTCGGCGCTCATGACCCCGCGCAGCGGACGGCAGGGCGGCATCTGGCTCGTGTCCACCGCAAGGATGATCTGCACCCGCGCCTGTTCGGAATAGGCGAGAAGTGCATCCATCAGCGGCTGCGCGGGAATATCAAAGGCCTGCCCAAGCGGGATATCAGCCGCGCGCGAAGGCGCTGCGGTCCATAGAACCGCGAGCAGTGCCACAAGCGCGTATACGCTGTGTCCTATGCCTGCCTTCCTCGTCATCCCTGTCCTTCCTGCGACCTTCCCTGGAGCGCGAACCCTATCGCCCAACCGTTACAAAGGTGTGGCATGCAGCCGTGCTCAGAAGCGCACGGTCATGCGCGCATAATAGTATCCGCCATTGATGCCCCACGGCATGGCGACCCACGGATAGACAAAATTGCCAAACGCCCCTTGCTGGCGACCTTCCGAAATCCAGCGCGCGAGAGCGTTGTTCGGCAGCTTGTCCGGGTATTTGTTGAAAATATTGTTGGCACCAGCGGCGAACTGCACAGTTTCCGTCACGTCATAGGAGAGCTCGACATCCACGATCACGGCAGAGCCTGCGCTCGTGGTCGGTGAACGGTCAAGACCATAGACATCATAAGCAAGCTCGGGCGGGATGCCGTTGCCCTCTGCCGTATAGTAGGCGGATTCCGTGTTGCCGTAGAAATTCGCGCGGATAACCGCACCAAAACGCTCGCGGTGATAGTCCGCCGTAGCGTTCATCCGGATGCGCGGCTGGCCTTTCTCCACGTTCACCCGCTCGGCCAGCGGGAAAAACACCTGTGCCGGGATGCCCATAGGCGCATTGATGTCCTGAATGCGGGTCTGGTTCCAGCTGAGGCTGGTGGAAAAATCCAGCGTGCCGCCGGCAAAGTCGGTTTTGACACAAGCCACAAGGTCGACACCCCATGTCTCGGTATCAATCGCGTTCGAGAAGAAGGAGCCCGCCTCGATCGCGCCAAAGGAAACGCCCGGCGGCAGCATCAAAGTGGGGCCCAGCACAATGCGATCCGAAATTTTGATGCGGTAGGCATCAAGGGTGACAAGCACCCCCTCGTCCGCTTCCCACACCGCACCGAGCGAGAGGTTGAAGCTGGTCTCATGCTCCAGCTTGTCGACACCATAAGCGCGGGCAAGGCCGTGGCCTTCGGGCGCAATCAGCGTCTGCAGCAAGCCGTCGGACGTTGTGTTGGTGATCACGCTTGAGAAAGCCCGCTGCGCCAAGGCCGGCGCGCGGAACCCGGTGGACGCCGCAGCGCGCAGCGCAAGCGCACGGCTGAGCTGCGTGCGGGCCGACAGCTTGCCCGTGAGCTTTGCGCCCGTTTCATCATAGCGCTCATACCGCGCGGCAGCGGTCATCCAGACATTGTCGGAAGGCTCCAGCTCGGCTTCGATATACAGCGCGAAACTGTCACGCCCCTTGCTGCCTTCCACCTCCCGGCTGTAGCCGGGGAAGCCCTGGAAACCGCAGAAGGCGACCTGATCCGGGTCGAGGATCGAGGGCGCATAATCGCCGTCCACAAAGCCGCAGGCATAGGACGCCGGGTCACCGGCATCAATGGTATATTGTTCGTCGCGGAACTCGAACCCGTAGGCGAGGTGCGACAGCAGGCCAGCCTGGAAATTGCCGCCGGAGGCGTCAAAATTGACTGTGAGCTGATCGAAGCTGAGTGCACCTGAATAGCCCGATGTGGGACTGGCGGTGCGCGGGTCACCACCCGTGTAATAGGCGGCAGACGCCAGCGACACATTCACGGTGTTCGAGGCACCAAAGGCAAAACGTGTGGTGCCATAGGTGGCGCTCAGATCAAAGTTCCAGCCGTCATCACCTTCATAGCGGAAACCGATGGCCTGGCTGAAGTCGGTCACATCCGTGTTCTGGAGCGGCAGGAAACCATCCGGGTAAAGCTGCGGCACCGTGCGGCTGGCCACAAAGGGGTGGCGGTAGAAACCGCCCGAGAGCCCATTGCGGTCACTGAAACCACCAAAGGCATAGACCTCCGCCGGGCCGTCTCCGGCGATCTCGGCATTCCACATCATGGAGGTGGCTTCCACGTCCGTATCGCCGATGCGCATGATCACATCGCCGGTGATCGAGCTTGGGCCCGCCCGGTTGGTTGCCGCCTTGTCGCGGTACTCGGCAGTGATGTTCAGGAAACCTTTTTCTGAAAGCGGCAGGCCAGCGTTGGCCGCCACATAATAGGTGTCGCCGTCGCCTTCATAGGTCTGGCCCCAGCTTGCGGTTGCCATGCCGCCTTCCTGCTGGTCATTGAGCACCACATTGATCACACCCGCAATCGCGTCCGAGCCATATTGTGCCGAGGCGCCGTCGCGCAGTATCTCGATGCGTTTGATGGCGGCGACGGGGATGGTGTTCATGTCCGTGCCGACCGAGCCCTTGCCCACTGTGTTCTGCACATTGACCCATGCCTGACTGTGGCGGCGTTTACCGTTCACCAGGATCAGCACCTGATCTGGCCCAAGGCCCCGTAAGGTTGCCGGCCGCACGATGTCGGTGCCGTCAGAGATAGTGGTTTCAGTATAGTTGAAGCTGGGCGCAAGGGTCTGCAAAAGCCGCCCCGTTTCCACATGGCCGGAATGACGCAGGCTTTCGGTGCTGATCAGGTCGATGGGCACATCGGTTTCACCCACGGTACGGCTACGGTTGCGCGTTCCCACCGTGATCAATTCCTCAAGGAAAACCTCGTTGGCTTCATACGCAGGGCGGTGTTTACGCTCGTCGCGCCGCATGGGGGTCGCTGCGACCTGCCGCTCCTCCGGTGCCACCGGCACATAGTCGGCCCGGGTGCGTACGATAACGGTATTGGGGCCAGTAAAGCGGTATTCAAGCCGGGTCCCGCCGATCAGGCTTTCAAGCGCCTGTGTAATGCTGCGTTCGCCCCTCAGCGCCTTCCTGAGCGCAAGGTCCTTGGCTTCATCTGTCAGGATAAGCTGCACCCCGGCCTGTTCGGAGAAAACAAGCAGCGCCTGCCTGAGCGACTGGGGTTTGATATCGAACTGGACAGTCCGGTCGTTGATCTGGACGGCCGCGACAGCCGGGAGCGGGATGGCGACAGCAGGCGCCGCAACCACAAACGTGGTAGCAACCGCGCCGGCAAGCCTTATCCTCCAGGCCCGTGCGGACAGATCCATAATATAGTTTCCTCCCGGATGGCAACGCCAGGCGGCATTGCCAAAAACACCCACTTCTCAGGTGTTTATTGTAATCAGGCACTACCTCTTGTGGGTAGCTTATCTAACTACAGTATCGGAACTTTCATCCGCCATCATCAAAATAGTGTTGCCTTCAAGCCGCACAACTTCAATGGGATAGCCCTCCTGAAGGCCCTCAAGCCAGGCCTGAACCTGATCAGGATAGACGGTGCCCGTAAAGCGCAGGCGGCCAACGGCCTCGTCGCCGATCTTGATTTCGCTGGCGAGATAGCGGTTCAGCTCCGCGATCACATCACGGATCGGCAGGTCAACCATCGTCAGCACACCCACGCGCCAGCCGAGGTCAGTCACCGCCGACGCCGGAATGACCGGCTCGATCGACAGGCCACTCAGCGAATAGCTCGTCTGTTTGCCCGCCGTCACAAGGGAAATGGGTGAGCTGGTTTCGGCCTCGCCGCCGGACTGCGTGTCCGCCACCGGACGCACGGCCACCGTGCCCTCAAGCACATGAACCTCAACATCACCCTCGGTCTTGCGCACGTTGAACACCGTGCCAATCGCGGTCACGCTGCCCATGCCTGCCCGCACCACAAACGGGCGCTTCGGATTTTTGGCAACGGTGAAGATGGCCTGCCCTTCATCAAGGGTCAACCGGCGCTCATTCGCGGTATAGGTAACGGAAATCGCGCTGCCCGCGTTCATCTCGACAATCGACCCGTCCGCCAGCTTGACCACGCGGTGTTCGCTCGCGGCGGTCTCATAGGTCTGGGTTGCGGGTTGCGGCACATGATTTTCATTACCGGCAAGCAGGATATAAACGGCCAGCAGCGCAGCAGCGACACTCGCGGCCATCGCACCCGTCCACGCCATAGTGAAGCGCGGCGCCTTGCGTGTGGTGGCTGAGGGCGAAACCATCGAGAGCACCGACCCACCTGCAGCCACCTTTGGCGATGCGGGTTTGATGTCAGCGCTGGAGGCGGAAAGCTTCTGGACCTCGGATTTGCTGGCAAGCTCAAGCACGCCCCAGAGCGCCTCGAGACGACTGAAAGCACGGCGGTGACCTTCATCCGCCTGCAGCCATTCCTGCCATTCGTGAAGCTCTGACCCGGATATCGTGCCGTCCTGCAGACCGAGATAATAATCGGCGGCCTGCTCCAGCACTGCTTCACTGATTTTCAATTCACTCACTGGCATGTGCCCAGCCCCTATTGAATACTCCACGCGTCCAGTTCATCGCTCAGCTTGTCAGCACAATGAACAAGGGCGCGTAAAACATATTTGCGCACCATGGAGGACGTCAGCCCCATATCCTCCGCTATGTCCTCATAGCTTCGGTGCTTGAATTTATACTCGATAAAGGCGTGACGGCATTTGGGCGGCAAGGCCGCAACACAATCCAGCACCTTCTCAAGCGACTGTTTTGCAGCGAGCGAGCGTTCCGGCGTAAAGCCGAACATCTCGTTCACCTGCTGCTCCGGCGTGGCTTCATCCACATAAGCCTGCGCCAGACCGCGACGCCGCACCCGGTCGATGGCGATGTTGGTCGCCGTCCGGAAGAGGAAAGCCCGCAGGAACCCTATGGTGCTGCTATCGTCAAGGCGCAACAGCCGGACATAGGCCTCCTGCGCAACCTCAACCGCTTCCTCATGCGACTTGAGCCGGCTGGTGAGATACCGCACCAGCTCCTCGTTATGGTTCTGAAACAGCGCCTTGATGTCATCTTTCGATAGTGGACTGTCTACCGCGACACCTTCCCGTGCCGGGTTTCCGTCCTCTCCCAAAAGTGGCTCGCGTGCGCGTTCCATATCCCTCCTCCTCGCATTCAAGGACGAACAACATACCGAGCTTGGGAACAAAAGTGTGAAAAAATTTCACACGCGCCAGTGGTACTACTCGTTCCTGATATAAAAAGGGGGACGGAAGGCTCAAGGCCGGTCCGTCCCCAGTTTTGGGTAACGCGAGAAATACCCAAATCAATTCAGCCCGCGCCTAGAAATAGCGTGTGAGACGCAGGGTCACCTGGCTGTCCTTGCGGAAGCCGTAGAGAATGTTGGCGCTGTCCACATTGGCGAAAAAGCGGCTTTCAAGCTCGACCACCCAATAGTCGCCAAAGCGGCGTGAAGCCTCGACGAGGCCCGACATGGAACCGTCGTTCAAATCCACGATCACACCGCCAAGGATGCTTGTGTCCTCCGCGTCATTGAGCGCGAGGCGCAGGCCACCAAAAAGGTCATTGTCAGACGGCGTGAAAGGCGCAAGCGCCGGGTCGTCCGACCGGCCATCATACTGATATTCCATCAGCACGCCAAGGTCTGCACCCGCTTCCGTGATGCCGTAGAAGCTGTATTCAAACCCGCCAACGGCTGCCGCAAATGTCTCGAACGGGGTATCTTTCACAATACCCTCGAACTTCCACAGCCATGCCTCGTGGGTGTACTGAATGTCCACACCCACCTGCGTGATGTCATCATAGTAGGGCGCAAACAGGCCGCGCACGGGATCAAGGATCAGCCTCGGGTCACGGTCTGTGCCGTGGAAGAAGGAAAGCCCCACATCCCAGTCACCAAAATAGTGGCTGTAGCGCAGCGCAAAATCCACATCCGCGTTGTCGTCGCGCCCGCCATCAAAACGCGCGAGGTCGTTATCAACCAGGAAAGGCGTGCGGAAGCGGCCCTCTTCGCCGGGGAAGGTACGCTTGCGGAAGGCGGGCATCACATAGGCGGTGAGCTGCCCCCAATCCTGCAGCGTGGAGATTTCCACCATCGGCTGGCCGAGCTTGTCCTCGTTGTCGATATCCTCAACCGAGTCGAACTGGTTGATGATGTCGACGAGGTGGCGGCTCTCCGCCACACCCCAATAGACTTTCGCGAGGCCTGCCCGCACGGTCCAGCTATCGCCGTTCCACCGCACATAGGCTTCGCGGGCGTCAACGTGGGTGCGGTCACCGTCCTTTGGGTCGAGGCGCGCGTAGGGCACCAGCACGAAGTCCCAGCGGTTCTCGTCGTCGGTCCAGCGGATATCGCCCTCGAGCTGAAGGGAAGGCTGGAAGGTGTCAAGCTGGCGGGGATATGCGCCCCTCTCGAGAAATGTGCGCATCTCCAGACCCGCCGAGCCTGACACCTCCCATTCACCCGCGTGTGCCATCTCTGGCGCACTGGCAAGGCTCGCAAGGGCGGTCACCAGACACGGGAGCGAACTCCGAACCTTCAAGGTCATAAAGCCCCCAATTCCTTAGCGGATCGTCTTCAGGACGCCCTTGTCGAAATCATTGTCCGACAGGCCGGTCTTGAAGGTGTAGTCACCATAGGAAAGTGTGGTGGACTTGTTCGTCTGGTGGTTCTGCATCGTCAGCGTATGGGCGCGCCACACGCCGTCATACTCGCGGTAGTCCGAGAGCGTGAGGGTCTTAAGCAGCGTGTCCTTGCGGTCATAGAAGTCGATCTTGCGGGTCTGGTAGACCTCCTGGTCGATGTAAGCCACCTGGCGTGTGTAGCCCGAGTTTTCATAAAGCGGGAAACGCTCGACCACATCCACCTTCATGCCGTCAAACTCTTCCTCGCCGACATATTTGTAGCTGTATTTGTTGAGCTCGGTCGACGTGAAGTCCTCAAACGCAAATTCGGAACCCACAAACGGGCCGGACTTGTTGGCGCTTGAAATCCGCTTCACGCGCTTGAGCGCGGGCAGGAACAGCCACTGGTCGTCGGGCTCGAGGATCTTGGCGTGGGACAGGAGCGCCGTGCCCTGCACGTCCCGCGGGGTAACGAAGACGGTGAGCGACTTGTCGCCCACTTCTTCACTCGCGCGTTCGAGCGTCTTGAAATACATCTCGCGCGTGGAGGTGGCACCCGCAGCGTTCGTCAGCGTCATCACCGCCGTCACTTCGCTATCGCCAAAGCCGGTGTCAGACCGGTCGGAGCGTGCGGCGATTTCGTGGCCCTTGTCTTCCGCCTCGTCCGCCCAGGTTACCGGGGCAAAAAGCGAATAGCCAAGTGTGATGACGGCGAGAACGGCCGCAAAGCGGCTACTGCGGCCATTATTCTGCGGCTTGGGTTTGTGCATCATTTTTATCTCCTGTGCTGTCATGTTTTTTTGTGTCCGCAATCCACCGGCCCGAGCCGCGAAGCATGAGCGCAGGCAGGAAGAGGAAGTCGAAGACCAGGGCGAAGCTGATCGCAAGCGCAGTCAGAAGCCCGAGGTCGGCATTCATCTTGAAGTGCGAGGTGGCGAGATAGGCAAAGCCGATCACCAGCACCACCGTGTTGACCACAAGCGCATAGCCCACGGTTTCAAACGCATACCGGATGGCACCTGCACGGTCGAGCCCCTTCTCCCGGATGCCCCGCACATATTTCGCGAGGAAGTGTACCGTATCGTCCACCACAATGCCGAGCGACACACTGGCCACCGCCGCGACCGAGAAACCGACCGTGCCGACGAGAAGCGCCCATGTACCAAAGGCAGCGAGGATCGGCATCGCGTTCGGCACCATCGAGAGCGCACCGATCTTGAAGGACTTGAGCGCGATCATCATGACGATACCGATGGCGATAATGGCGACAATATTGCCCGCGATCATGCTTGAGACGTTGCGTTCCGCCACATAGGTGAACATCACCTGCGCGCTCGTCGGCACCGTCGTCTTCATATACTCGGGCGCGTTATCTGCGATCCAGCCACGCGCGGCGTTGAGGAACTCCTTGGTCTCGGTCGTGGAGATATTGCCAAGCGTTGCCGTCACCCGCGTGGCCGACTTGTCGATATTGATACGGTCATTAAGGTCAAGCCCGTAGGGCAGCGACAGTTCATACAGCAGCAGATACTGCGCCGACAGCTCACGGTCGTCCGGCAGCCTGTACCAGCTTGCCTCGTCGGCGTGCATGTTACGGTTCAGCCGCTTCATGATGTCGGTCAGCGAATAGACGTGGGTCACATTCGGCTGCGCCCGCAGGAAGGCAGTGAACTCGTCGAGCTTCTCAAGGAACTCAGGCTCGCTCACACCGCCCGGGCCCGGCGACTGCACGGAAAACTCGATCGGGTAAAAGCCGAAATACTGGTTCGAATAATCCGCATCCTGCCGGAACTGGATCGAGGGGTCGAAATATTCGGTCCACTGGTCGTTGAACTCGATGCGCGGCATCGCGGCGATGAGCACAATCGCGAGCGTGCCAAGGCCATAGAACAGCGGCTTGTTATGGCGCACCACAAAGTCCGCGAGGCGGCCCATGAAGCTGTTGCCGGTCTCAACACGTGGCTTCGGCGCCCGCATCGGCAGCCAGCTCATCATCGCTGGCAGGAAGGTGACCGACATCAGCCACGCCGCCACAATGCCCACAGCCGAGATATTGCCAAGGTGCCAGAAAGGCGGCGCGTCCGAGAAATTGAGCGCGAGGAAACCGATGGCGGTGGTGAGCGAGGTCACCATCACCGCAAGGAAGTTCACCCGCACCGCTTCCACAATCGCCTCGCGCCGGGTCATGCCCGCCGCCATGGAGTTGCGCATGGTAATGAGGATATGCACCGCATCCGCGATCGCGAGCGTGAGGATGATGGTGGGGGCCGAAAGCGCAATCGGCGTCAGGCCGATCCCGGCAAACCCGGCCGCGCCCATGCCAATCACACTGGCAAAGGCAATCATTAGAAGCGTCACCACCGTGCCGGAGACGGACCGCACCGTTACCGCCATCAGCACCAAGAGCAGCAGGTACATCAGCGGGATCATCTGCGTGGTATCGGCAAAACCGGCTTCCTGGAAGGCGTTGTTGAGCATCGAAACCCCGGTCATGCTGATTTCATGGCCTGGGTATTTCGCCAGCATGCGGTCACGAAGGTCGCGGGCAAAAGCAACCGCCGTCGGCACCTCAAAGGGGTCGGCTTGCGGGTACTGCACCACCACATTGATCGCGATAGCGCGGCCATCCGCTGTCACAAGCTGGTTCCGGAGCAGCGGTTCCGTAAGCGCAATCTCGCTCTTTTCCCTGAGCTCTGCCGCTGTCAGGCTTTCCGCACCCTTCACGAGATCCTCAACGATCAGGTCGTCCTCTTCTGCATAGGTGTGCTGGAAGTTGGCGAGTGAATCGACCCGGATCGAGAAAGGTATCTGCCACGCTTCGGTGGTCAGCTCCTCGACCAGCGCCAGGGTTTCATTGGAAAAAACGTCGCCCTCAGCGGGGACAATGGTGAAAAAGAAATTGTCGTTCTTGGTATAGGTGTTCTGGAACTCTTCAAACGCCTGAAGCTCCGGGTTGAACTCGGAGAAAAAGTCGCGGTAGTTGTTCGAGAAAGTCAGGAAACGGGCGCCCGATGCGACGCCCACGGTAATCATCAAAGTGAATAGGATGATAAGCCACCGTTTTGCGATCACAAAATTCGCCAGTTTTACGGCAAATTCGTCAATCGCAGTCATTGTCTTCGGCATGATCTGCTCCTCGCTATTATTTCCCCGCTGTCGCGGGGCTGTCGTGCCTCGGGTCTTGCTGCCTGGTGATCATACGAAGGGGGTGCTGACAAAAAATGTCAGTAAACTACGCCCCCGGACCGAAACTTTGGTCTCTTTAAACGCCTCAAGCTTGCCCCTATATGGGATGGCGAGTAAGATTTTTGAAATTGATATTTCTGACATCGGAAATTCATACCATGAATTTAGCGGGTATAGATTTAAATCTTCTGGTTGTTTTTAATGCCGTCATGGATGAGCGGAACGCCACACGTGCGGGCCGCAAGATCGGCATGTCGCAACCGGCTGTCTCCAATGCGCTCAACCGGCTGCGGTATCTGTTGAAGGACGACCTGTTCGTGCGCGGGCCCGACGGCATGCGCCCGACCGCGCGTGCGCTCGAGCTTGAGCTGCCGGTGCGCCGCGCGCTCGCGGAGCTTGAAGGCGCGCTTGACCCCGTCTCCTTCGACCCCAAAACCGCCGAGCGCACCTTCACCATCGCGACCGACGATTATATGGCCATGACCTTGCTGCCCTATCTCTCCAGCTATCTGGTGGATGAGGCGCCGGGCGTGAACATTCACACCACGCCCGTGCAAGGGCGGCTGTTCGAGAAGCTCGATGCGCAGGAGGCCGACTATGGCCTCGCGCCCATGGGCGATGATGTGCCGGAGCGTTTTGGCCGCATGGAAGTGGGCACGGACCATTTTGTCTGCCTCATGCGCACGGACCATCCGCTGGCGCAGTATGATGAAATCCCGCTCGAGGAATATGCCGCCGCGCGCCATATGCTGGTGTCGCCCCGCGGTGACCCACGCGGCTTTGTTGACGAACAGCTTGAAGCCATGGGCATGAGCCGACGTCTGGTGATGGTGGTCAACCACTTCGGCTCCGCGCCGATGATCATCAGCTCATCGGACCTTATCGTCACCGTGCCGTCGCGCATGGCCGACAAATGCACCGAATTTTTCGACCTTCATGTGGTGCCAAGCCCCATCAGCCCGCCGCCCGGCATGGTCGGCGCGGTGCTGGTGTGGCACAAACGGCTCACCAACCACCCGGCCCACAGCTGGTTCCGCGACCAGATCCTGCGCTCAAGCCGCGACCTGGACGAACACGGCATCAAACGCCCCGACAACCTCTTGCACGGCCGCCAATGCATGGCCGAAGGCCTGCCCAAAGGCGGCAGCATGAGCGTGCGCGAAGTGGCCGCGCAGGCGGCGGTGAATAAGAGACCGGCGGAGTGAGGACCAAAATTTTGGATTTCCTTCAATCGAGGACTTTCTTCCAGCGGGACCTATGTGCATTCAGCACACAGCTGATTCAGGAGCGCGGCATAGGTTTCACCGTTGAATTTGAAACCCTGCCCAAAATTGACAATGAACCCTATTGCGAGATCAAGACATCTGATGGCTTGTTGAGGTTGGAGCTATATGTCGATAGCGCGAACATCATCAGCTTCTTTGATGGGAAGGAGCAATCCATTTGCCTCGAATGTTACGAGGGCCACTTTTCCGCTGATGTCGCTGACGAATACAAATCCGCCCTTCCGCTTGCACTGAAGCAGTATGACGGAATACCCATGGCGCAAGTTGCGGAAACACTCAGTGGCAAAGGCATTCAAAGCCGCTGGTTCAGATTTTTTGGCGAACGCAATCGCTAAAGACCAGATATCCCTCACCTCATCTGTCCCAATCTCTACACTTCCCAATATGCGACCAGCGAAGTGACCTATTAAAAGACCTATAATAAGACCATAAACCTTGCAAACTACACAGAAATGACCCACTATAAGACCTATTAGGAAACCTAAGGAATGGTCATGGCTGCCACACATCTTATACTGGCCGACGTTTGCGCGGGCATTTCGGAACTCAAGAAAAACCCCATGGCTGTGGTGGAACAAGGCGACGGTGCGCCTGTCGCCATCATGAACCGCAGCGAACCGGCGTTTTATGCCGTGCCTGCCGCCGCGTTTGAAGCCTTGATGGACAAGCTTGAGGATATGGAACTCGCCGCCCTCGTGCGGGAGCGGGAAAACGAGCCTGAGATTGAGGTGAATATCGATGACCTATAGGCTTGTTTTCAAGGAACAAGCCAAAAAGGAGTGGGACAAGCTTGACGCCACCGTGCGCAAGCAGTTCGCCGCCAAGCTCAGGGAAAGGCTCATCACCCCGCATGTCGAAGCCGCGCGGCTGAGCGGCATGGCCGACTGTTATAAAATCAAACTCCGCCGCGCCGGTTACCGCCTCGTCTACCAAGTGCGGGACAGTGAGCTTGTCGTCTCCGTCATCGCGGTCGGCAAACGCGAACGCAATTTTGTATACAAGCAAGCAGTAAAACGGGTTTGAGCGGTCTTCGCCTGCGGCACCTGTCTCCTGAGCCGCTGCCCGATTTTGACTTGTTCGAGTTGCCTCCTAACCCATTCACCGCTAATCTTGCCCTATTCACCAGCGCATAAGCGCTACCCTTTGCCACTGCACGCGCCTGCCCTATGTTAAGGACATAAGCCACAAGCGGGGGACGCGATGAAAGACGGTGATACACCAGCGAGCAGCATGGACGTGAGAGTGGCACTTGCGACACGGCGCAGCGTGCGGGATTTCAGGCCTGACGGGGTGCCGGACGCGCTGATTGATGACATCCTCGCTGACGCCCTCAATGCGCCGTCATGGGGCAATGTGCAGCCCTACAGGGTTGCGGTTGCGAGCGGTGATGTCGCGAAGGCGATCTCGGCTGACTATATGCACCACTTTGCGGAAGGCGGGCGGTTCCAGAAGGCGTCGGCGCTCGCGAAGCTCAAGATGTGGCTATCGGGCTTTCGGGGGCCGGACGGCGACCATACCACCATCATGACCTACCCTGATGAGCTGAACGAACGCTACCGGGAGACCGGCAAGGGCATCTATGGTGTGCTTGGCATCGGGCGCGAGGACAAAGCCGCCCGCGTGCGCCAGATGGCGCGCAATTTTGAGTTTTTTGGCGCGCCCACCGCGCTGTTTATCTTTGCCAGTGAAGAGCTTGGTGCCTATGGCCCCTTGGATGCTGGTGCGTTCATCCAATCCATCGCGCTCGCCGCCCATGCGCGTGGCCTTGGCAGTTGCGCGCAGGCAGCACTTGCCACCTGGGCCAGCCCGGTGCGCTCGCGCTTTGAGGTGCCCGCGGGTTACAAGCTCATCTGCGGTATGGCGCTTGGTTATGCCACGGGCGCGCCGATCAACAGCTTCGCGCCCGCGCGCCGGTCGGTCGAGAATGTGAAGCTGTCGCTGATGCCTTAGAAAACCGTCAGCACACCGCGGGTGAAGTTGGCGAGGGTCATGTTCGCCTCGCCCGCCCGCCTGATGGCAAACCCCGTGGGGGCCGACAGTGCCACAAGTGCCGTGACGCCCGAGCGCGCGGCTTTCTCGACAATCTCGAACGACGCCCGGCTGGTCATCAGCACGAAGCCGTCGCTCGCGTCCAGCCCCTCGCGCACTATAGCGCCGATGAGCTTGTCCAGCGCATTGTGCCGCCCCACATCCTCGCGTACCAGCATCACCACGCCGTCCGCATTCACGAACGCCGCACCGTGCACGGACTTGTTGAGCGCCCGGAGCGGCTGCATCTTCTCAAGCGCTTCCGTGGCCTTGGTAACCACACCCACGTCGAGCGCTTTCGGGTGCGCTGCCACGGGGGCCAAACTCTCGAACAGCCGTTCGGCGCTTTCGATGCCGCACAGCCCACAGCTCGTGCGCCCCTCCATCGATCGCCTGCTTTGCCTGAGGCTCAGCCGCTCGAAACACCGGGCACTGACGGTGACATGTATGTCGATACCCTGCCGGCGTTCACGCAGCTCGACCCTGGAAATATCTGCGGGGCCATCAACAATGCCTTCCGTCAACGAGAAGCCGGTGATAAAATCATCGAGGTCAGTGGGGCTCGCCAGCATCACCGCGAAGGTGAGGCCATTGTAGATGAGCGCGACGGGCGCTTCCTCCGGCACCTGCCACTGCACGGTGGCGTCACCCTGCTGCCCCGTGACAGTGAGGTCCGCCCGCCAGAGGGAGGCATTTTTAGGGCGCGAGTCCATGCTCATGCAGCCCTGCTCACATCCTGCGCATATCTTGCACAAAATGCGCGTTTTCCTGCACACTTCCTGCACACATGTTGCACAGTCCTGCGCACCCTATTCTGCCGCATGGGTCGCCTTGACCTGCCGCATTTTCGGCGTCTCGCGTTTGTATGTTTCCTGCCAGTCGGACCGGTGGTTCGCGGGACTTACCTCGACCGCTGTCACCTTGTATTCCGGGCAGTTGGTGGCCCAGTCCGAGTTCTCGGTGGTGATGACATTGGCGCCCGTTTCCGGGTGGTGGAAGGTGGTATAGACCACGCCCGGTGCCATGCGGCCGGAGATTTTGGCGCGCAAAGTCGTCTCGCCCTTGCGGGAGCGCACGGCGACCCAGTCGCCGTCATGAATGCCGCGCACTTCCGCGTCACTTTCGTGAATTTCCAGAACGTCTTCTTCCATCCAGCGGTTGTTGTCGGTCCGCCGGGTTTGCGCGCCCACATTATACTGGCTGAGGATACGGCCTGTGGTGAGAATGAGCGGGAATTTGCGGTTCGCCTTCTCGGTCGTCGGTACATATTCTGTGAGGATAAACAGGCCCTTACCGCGCACAAAGCCGTCCACATGCATGATGGGTGTGCCCGATGGCGCCGCGTCGTTACACGGCCACTGCACGCTGCCCTCGCGGTCGAGCCGGTCGAAGGAAACACCCTTGAACGTGGGCGTCAGCGCGGCGATTTCATCCATGATTTCGCTCGCATTTCGGTAGGGCATTGGGTAGCCGAGCGCTTCTGAGAGTTTCGCCGTCACCTGCCATTCATCGAGCCCGGTTTTGGACTTCATCGCCGGCCTGACCCGCCCCAAGCGGCGCTCGGCATTGATGAAAGTGCCGTCTTTTTCAAGGAAGCTGGTACCCGGCAGGAACACATGCGCGAACCGCGCGGTCTCATTGAGGAACAGGTCCTGCACGATCACGCACTCCATGGCCCGGAGCGCTTCTTCCACATGCTGGGTATTGGGGTCACTTTGCGCGATATCCTCGCCCTGCACGTAGATGGCCTTGAACGTGCCCGCCACCGCTTCATCAAACATATTGGGGATGCGGAAACCGGGTTCACCGTCAAGGTTGACGCCCCACGCCGCTTCAAATTCCGCCCGCACCGTATCGTCTGAAACCGGCCGGTAGCCTGAGAATTCATGCGGGAAAGAGCCCATATCGCACGAGCCCTGCACGTTGTTCTGGCCGCGCAAGGGGTTAAGCCCCACACCGCGGCGACCAATGTTGCCGGTGGCCATCACAAGGTTGGCCATGCCCATCACCATGGTGGAGCCCTGGCTGTGTTCGGTCACCCCAAGGCCGTAGTAAATCGCCGCGTTGCCGCCTGTAGCGTAAAGCCGTGCCGCACCGCGGATATGCTCCGCACTCACACCCGCAATTCCTGCGACATTCTCGGGCGAATTGACGGGGTCGAGGATGAAGTTTTTCCATTCCTCAAACGCGTCCAGCTCGCAGCGTTCGCGCACAAATGCCTCGTCCACGAGGCCTTCACTGACCACCACATGCGCCAGCGCATTGATCATCGCCACATTGGTGCCGGGCAACAGCGGCAGGTGATAATCCGCCTTGATATGCGGGCTTTTCACCAGATCGATCTGGCGTGGGTCGAGAATGATAAGCTTGGCGCCCTCACGCAGGCGGCGTTTCATCTGCGAGGCGAATACCGGGTGTGCGTCCGTGGGGTTCGCGCCAATGACCATGATGACATCGGCGTCCTCGACCGAATCAAAGTCTTGCGTACCCGCACTGGTGCCAAACGTCTGCTTCAGCCCGTACCCCGTGGGCGAATGGCAAACCCGCGCGCAGGTATCCACATTGTTGTTGCCGAAGGCGGTGCGAATAAGCTTCTGCACCAGCCAGACTTCCTCGATCGTACAGCGTGAGGAGGTGATGCCGCCGATGGACTTGCGGCCATATTTCGCCTGCGTGGCCTTGAGCCTGTCAGCCGCGAAACTGATCGCCTCATCCCAGCTTACCTCACGCCACGGCTCATCAAGATGATCACGGATCATGGGCATAGTCATGCGGTCCTTGTGGCTCGCATAGCCCCAGGCAAAACGCCCTTTCACGCAGGAGTGGCCGTGGTTGGCCTTGCCGCCCTTGTGCGGCACCATGCGCACCACCTGGTCACCCTTCAGTTCCGCCTTGAACTCACAGCCCACACCGCAATAGGCGCAGGTAGTCAGCACCGTGCGGTCCGGCACGCCGTGTTCAATCAGCGAGGTTTCCGACAAGGTCGCGGTCGGGCACGCCTGCACACAGGCGCCGCACGACACACATTCGCTGGTGAAAAAGTCATCCGCCCCCGTCGCCACGCGGGAACCAAAGCCCCGCCCCTCAATGGTCAGCGCCAGAGTGCCCTGCACCTCATCACACGCGCGCACGCAACGGGAACAGACGATGCATTTTGACGGGTCATAGGTGAAATAAGGTGTGCTTTCGTCCTTCGCGAGATCAAGGTGGTTTTCACCCGCGTAGCCATACCGCACGTCACGGAGGCCCACAGCGCCCGCCATGTCCTGCAGCTCACAGTCCCCGTTTGTGGGGCAAGTGAGACAATCCAGCGGGTGGTCTGAGATATAAAGCTCCATCACCCCACGGCGCAGCCGCGCGAGGCGGTCGGTTTGCGTTCTGACGACCAGCCCCTCTTCCGCAAGCGCGGTGCAGGATGACGGCGTGCCCTTGCGACCTTCAATTTCCACAAGGCACAGGCGGCAGGAGCCGAAGGCATCGACCATATCGGTCGCGCACAATTTGGGGATGCCAATACCGGCTTCCCTGGCCGCACGCATGATGCTGGTGCCTTTGGGCACAGTGACGGTTTTGCCGTCAATCTCAAGGGTGACAGCCTCGTCTGAGGTCACCTCAGGCGTGCCGTAATCGGTTTCTTTGAGAAGGGTCATTCCTTGTCTCCCTTCAGGAAGTCATCCGGGAAGTGCCTGATCGCACTCATCACCGGGATCGGGGTCATGCCGCCCATGGCGCAGAGGGAACCGTCCGTCATCACCTCACAGAGGTCGTCAATCAGCTCAAGGTTCCCGTGCACGTCGGTTCCCGCAATGACCTTTGCCATCACTTCCGAGCCGCGCACCGCACCTATGCGGCACGGCGTACATTTGCCGCAGCTTTCATGGGCGCAAAAGTCGAAGGCATATTTGGCCTGCGCCGCCATGTCGGCCGTGTCGTCATAAAGCACTATACCACCATGACCCACACCTGCGCCAATGGAAGCGAAGCTTTCATAATCCATGGGGGTGTCCATGAGGGCAGGCGGAATATAGGCGCCAAGCGGCCCTCCCACCTGCGCGGCCTTGATGGCGCGGCCAGTGCGTGTGCCACCGCCGAAACCTTCCACCAGTTCACGAAGCGTGACACCGAAGGCTTTTTCAACAAGCCCACCGTGTTTGATGTTGCCGGCGAGCTGGAACGGCATAGTGCCGGTCGACCGGCCCATGCCGTAATCCTTATAAAACGCGCCACCTTCCGCAAGGATGGTGGGCACGGCACAAAGCGAGATCACATTATGCACCAAGGTCGGCTTGCCGTTGAGGCCCTCAAATGCGGGCAGCGGCGGCTTGGCACGCACCTGCCCGCGTTTGCCTTCAAGACTGTCAAGCAGCGAGGTCTCCTCTCCGCAAATATAAGCGCCCGCACCGATGAAAAGCTCAAGCTCGAATGCCTTGCCGGTGCCAAGAATATTGCGGCCCAATAGCCCTTCGGCATAGGCCCGATCAATCGCTTCAGAAAGCACCGCTTTCGCGACCGGATATTCGCTGCGCAGGTAAATGAAACCCTTGCTCGCGCCGGTGCCCAGCCCCGCGATGATCATGCCTTCGATCAGAAGATACGGGTCGCCTTCCATGATCATGCGGTCGGCGAAGGTGCCGCTGTCACCCTCATCCGCGTTGCAGACGATATACTTTTGCGCGGCTGTTGCGCCCAGCACGGTTTTCCATTTGATGCCCGCGGGGAAAGCGGCACCGCCACGACCCCTGAGGCCTGAGGTCATCACCTCTTCCGCAATATCCTGCGGCTCCATCGCCAGCGCTTTGCGGAGGCCGGAAAGGCCACCATGGGCTTTATAGTCCTTGAGGCTCACCGGGTCTGTCAACCCGCAGCGCGCGAAGGTCAGGCGCTCCTGATTTTTGAGGAACTCGATTTCCTCTGTCAGGCCAAGGCATAACGCGTGGTCCGCGCCTTCGATGAAGCCGGCGGCCAGCAGGCTCTCCACATCGCCCTCGCCTACCGGGCCATAGGCAACACGGCCTTTTGCTGTTTCCACTTCAACAAGCGGCTCGAGCCACAGCAGGCCGCGGCTACCGTTACGGATGACTTCCACACCACCAATCGCAGCCAGCTTTGCAGCAATCTGATCGGCACCGAGCGCGACAGCAACACTATCCAGCGGAACAAAAACGCGGGTCATGCTTCATGCTCCCACGCTTTGATCAAAGCATCGATATCCGCCTCGCTCACCCGTGCTTTCAGCTTGCCGTCCACCATGGCGGCGGGGCCGTTTGCACACAGGCCAAGGCAATAAACGGGTTCAATGGTGATGCGGCCATCAGTGCGGGTTTCACCCACCGCCACGCCAGCCTTTTTGCAGGCATGTGCCGTCAGCTCGCGGCTACCAACGGCCTGGCAGGCCTCCGCCTGGCACAGCCGCAGCACATGTTCGCCCTTCGGCGCGCGGGCGAAATCATCATAGAAACTGATGACACCCTTGACCTCGGCCTTGGTGATATTGAAAGCGGATGCAAGTTTCGGCAGCGCACTGGCATCAATATAGCCGTAAGCCTCCTGCAGCGCGATCAGTGCGCGCATCAGGCCGCCCTGTGCATCCACATATTTTGCGATAAGCGCATCCATAGCGCCACCATTCTGCGCCTTGGCGTCAGTCACTTCAAGCCCCTCCCGCACCCGTGATCCGGGCGTCCATTATGCTTGTTCTTGTCGTAGGTGGCGGGCCAAGCCGGCCCGCCGTCCGATATTATTGTTTTTTGGCTTCGAGGTCAGCGCGGATCTTGTCCGCCACGGCCTTCACCTTGGCGCGCAGGGCGTTCTCGTCCACCGTCAGCACCTTGCCGTCGGCCATCAGCAGCTTGCCATCCACAATGGTGGTCACCACGTCACGCGCACCAGCCGCATACACAAGCTGAGACATCACATCATAGAGCGGGCTCAGGCGCAGGCTGTCGAGCGAGACCTGGATCATGTCAGCGCGTTTTCCGGCCTCAAGACTGCCGGTCACATCACCAAGACCAACGGCTTCCGCGCCGCCCGCTGTCGCCATGTTCAGCGCAGCACGCGCTGGCACCACGGTCGGGTCGCCACCTGCACCCTTGTGCAAAAGGGCAGCGAGGCGCAGTTCTTCCCACATATCAAGGTCATTGTTTGATGCCGCACCATCGGTGCCAAGGCCCACCTTCACACCAGCGGCCAGCATGGCCGGGATGGGCGCAATACCCGCCGCGGTCTTGAGGTTTGATGTCGGGTTATGGATCGCGCCCACTTTGGAAGCCGCAAGCGTTTTCATGTCACTTTCCGTTGGCCACACAACGTGGGCGGCGACGGTGGTGACATCGGTCATACCGACTTCCTGCATCAACTCCACGGACGTGATGCCGTATTTATCGCCCACTGTCTTCAGTTCCGCCTTGTCTTCGGCGATATGGATCGAGATCGGCGCGCCAAGCTCTTTCGCCTTGGCGGTTACCTGCGCCAGATGTTCTTTTGAAACCGTATAGGGCGCGTGCGGCGCGAGCGCTGGTGTGATGCGGCTGTGTTTGCCTTGCCAGTCCTCAACGAACTTCACGCCCGCTGCATAGCTATCATCCCAGCCCCCAAAACCCGGGCTCGGGAAATCGATCATCGGGGCCGCGATGACGGCACGCAGGCCGCAGCGGTCGACAACACCCGCGATTACCTCGGGGTAGAAATACATATCGACAAAGCTTGTGGTGCCGCCCTGGATCATCTCCCAGCAGGCAAGCTCAGAGCCGACTTCGATGAAGGCCGGGTCCACATAGCGACCTTCCATCGGGAAGATATATTCCTGCAGCCATGTCATGAGCGCGAGGTCGTCCGCCATGCCGCGGAACAGGACCATCGCCGTGTGGGTGTGGCCGTTCACAAAACCCGGCATCAGCACACGGTTGTCGCCGCTCACGATCTCTTTGGCGTCATAGGCTGCGGCGATTTCGGCATCGGTGCCGACGGCAACAATGGCGCCGTCCTTGACGGCAACTGCGCCGTTTTCGATCACGTCATTCGTGCCATCCATCGTCACCACATAGCGGCCATGCACCACCATATCGACTGCCGTTTTATCTCCAGCCATCGCATATCCCTCAAATGACACCATAGCCGCACATACCACGGCAGCTTGCCAGATTTGTTTCAGCGTCACTGTGACACCCCTTCCGTTTTCATTCGGTAAATTTGTTCGACCATAAAACCCTTCCGGGCCATGAGGCTAGTGGCTTTGTTGATTGCGGGCATATTCGGCTGGCGCGCGGCCATACCATTTGCGGAAGGCGCGCACGAATGCCGCGGGCTCGGAGTAGGCGAGCCTTGCGGCTGCGTCCTGCACACTGAGGCCTTCGGCAAGCAACAGCACCCGTGCCTTCTCCCGCCTGACATCGGAGAGCAGGTCGCGAAAGCTCTCCCCCTCCGCCGCCAGTTCCCGCTGCAACGTGCGTTTCGAGACTGACAGCGCATGGGCTGCGTCCGGCACCGTGAGCCCGTCCGGTGTTTCCTTATCAAGTTGCCGCGCGATATAGGCCCGCACCAAAGCCGCCGTGCTGTCATGTGTCGGCATTTCGGCTTCCACATGGCTTTTGAGCATGGCGTGAAGGGCCGGATTGGCGTCGTTCATCGGCCGCGACATGGCCCCAATCGGCCAGACCATGGCGTGCTCAAGAGCGCCAAAAATCACCGGTGCCTCGAAGGCTTCCTCGAACGCCTGCGCATTCTCAGGCTTTGCCCGCATCAGCTCCACACGGATGGGCGCTACACCGGGCGAGGCCCAGCGCGCAAACCGCGCAAACGGCAGCAACACCGCTTCGGACCGCACCTCCGCCGCGCGCCAGCCCGGCCGCACGGATGTATAGGTCAAGCGGCATTCGTCGCCTTCCTCCCGGAGTTCAAACCGCCCGGCGGCGCCCACATAAAGCGCATAGTCGCATGCTTCTCTGAGCGCTTCTCCCACCGTCTCGCTTGTGACCAGCATATGCCCGAGGGTCGCGTAGGTGCCGTAGCGCACACTTTTGCCCGCGCGGATGCCCAGAAGCCCGTCGGATGCCAGCCGGTCCGCCGCCGCCCACAACGCCTCAGCATGCAGTTCGGGGATGCGGTCAGCGCCATCAGCAAGGCTCACACCGGCTTCTGCATAAAGCGTCGCACGCGGCACGCCATAGTCCCGCTCCATGGTCTGGGCGAGGCTCGCGAGATATCGGGCTAACACGGTTTCAGTCATCGGTCGCTGTCGTTTTGGCGTAAAATATCAATTTTTAGACGCCGACTGTCATTCCAAAGCGCCTTTTCGTCAAGTAGATTTGCTCTCACCTGTGGGAAGGAATTAGAGGGAAGGAGGGCTTTATCGCCACTCTTGCTGACATTAATGAAGCCGTCGTGACGCTTGACGCTGGCGCGCAGATGGGGCTTGCCATCTCGCTCGCCTTCACCATGTTTGCGGTAGCACTCGGGCTGAAGACCAACGATTTTGCATTCCTCAAATCGCACAAACGCAGTGTGGCCATCGGGCTCGCGGCGCAGGTGATCGGCCTGCCGCTGCTCACGCTTGCGGTCCTCATGCTCTTCAACCCCATGCCGGGCATTGCGCTTGGCATGCTGATCGTCGCCTGCTGCCCGGGCGGCAATGTGTCGAACCTGTTCACGCGGCTGAGCCGCGGCGACACCGCTTATTCGGTCACACTCACGACCTGTTCCAGCATCTTCTCCGCCGCGTTTCTGCCGTTCATGATCCTGTTCTGGACCGCGCTTTATGCGCCGACACGCGAACTGGTGAACGAGATTGAGCTGGACCGTGTCGCCTTCATCATCAGCACCAGCATCACGCTTCTTATTCCGCTGACGCTTGGCATCTGGCTCGCGCATGCGCGGCCCGAACTTGCCGCCCGCGCGCAGAAAATCTGCCTGCCCATCGCGGTTGCCATCATCACAGTGATTGTGATTTTCGGCATCGCAACCAACGCGTCCCTGCTCACCGACTTCGGAAGCGTGATCCTGCCCTATGTGATTTTGCACAATGCGCTCGCTTTTGCACTCGGCGCTCTTGTTGGCCGCTTCGGTCTCAAACGGCCTGCCACCCGGCGCGCGCTGGTGTTTGAAATCGGCATCCAGAACTCCGGCCTCGGCCTTCTTATCATGCTCAGCCAGTTTGGCGGGCTCGGCTCCGGCCTACTTATCATCGCAACATGGGGTGTGTGGCACTTTGTCGGCGGCTTTGCCGTCACCGGCCTTTACCGCCTATTGGGCGTCGCACGCACCCCGGATACTCTCAGCCTTCAGGAGGATACTCATGGCCTATGATCTCATCATCAAGGGTGGCACCGTCTATGACGGCACCGGCGCGGACGGCAAAGTCACCGACGTGGCCGTGAAAGACGGCGTGATTGCCGCAATCGGCGACCTCGGCATGGACTCTGAGCGCATCATCGACGCGTCTGGCGCCATCGTGACACCGGGTTTTCTTGATCTGCACACCCACTATGACGGCCAGGTCTCGTGGGACGCGGACCTGCAACCCAGCGTGAACCACGGCGTGACCACGGCGGTGATGGGCAGCTGTGGTGTTGGTTTCGCACCCGTGCATGAGAAAGACCACACCCGCCTTGTGCGCCTGATGGAAGGCGTGGAGGACATCCCCGGCACCGCGCTCGCGGAAGGCCTGACATGGAACTGGGAGAGCTTTGGCGACTATATGGACGCCATCGACTTTCCCCACACCATCGATTTCGCGGCGCAAGTGGTGCATGACCCGCTGCGCGTTTATGTGATGGGCGAACGCGCGGTCTCGGGCGAGCCGGCAACCGCAGATGACATCGCAAAAATGCGCGAGCTGACCCGCGCGGCTCTCGAAGCCGGTGCTGTTGGTTTCTCCACCGGCCGGTCGGACGTGCACCGCACCGCAGACGGCGAATGGACCCCGGCAAGTGAAGCCACACGCGAAGAGCTGATGGGCATCGCAGAAGCCTTCAAGGGTTTGGAGCATGGTGTGCTGCAAGCGGTGAACGACTTTGACCTTGAGCGCGGCGACCCGACGGCCTTTGACCGCGAGTTTGGTCTCTTGGAAGACTTCGCCGGTGCCTCCGGCGGGCGGCCCTTCTCGCTCTCGCTCATGCAGCGGGATTTTGCGCCCAAACAGTGGAAGGACATCATGGCCCGCGCCGAAGCTGCCAAGGACAAGGGCATTAACATGCGCCTGCAGGTCGCGCCGCGCGGCATTGGCGTGATCCTTGGGCTTCAGTGCACCTTCCACCCCTTCATCGGTTTCCCGAGCTACAAGAAAATCAGCCACCTACCGCTTGAAGAACGTGTGGCAAAGATGAAAGATCCGGCGTTCAAGGAACAGCTGCTGTCTGAAAGTTCCGAGAAAGTGGCCGGTGACGGCACCGCGATCCCACCACTCGCGGATATCCTCTTGCAGCAGATCGACTTCATCTCCTGCAAGATGTTCAAACTGGGTGAAAACCCGGATTATGAACAGGGTGTCGAACAGTCGGTCTACAAGATGGCGGAGGCTGACGGCGTCAAGCCGCTCGCCAAAATCTATGACATCCTGCTCGAGAAAGACGGGCACGAGTTCCTCTATTTCCCGATCTACAACTATACCAACCTCAATTATGAGGCTGTGCACACGATGATGAGCCACCCGCAGGCAATCATGGGCCTGTCGGACGGCGGCGCACATGTGGGCACGGTGTGTGACGCCAGCTTCCCCACCTACCTCTTGTCCTACTGGACGCGGGACCGGGTGAAGGGCGAGCGCATTGAGCTCAAGCGCGCGGTCAAAATGCTGACCGCCGACATTGCCGATTATGTGGGCTTCAAGGACCGTGGGCGGTTGGCGGTTGGCATGAAAGCCAACATCAATGTGATCGACCACAAGAACCTGCGCCTGCACCCGCCCCATATGGTCAAGGACCTGCCCGCAGGCGGCCAACGCTTGCTTCAGGAAGCCACCGGCTATATCGCCACCATCGTGGGCGGCGAGATTGTGCTTGAAAACGACCAGCTAACGGGGGCAAAACCCGGCCGTCTTGTCCGGCTTGGGCAAAAAGCAGCATAAAAGGCAGCGTCGGCTTCTATGGAAAGCATTCTTGCAGGTATCAGCGGCTGGGCCATCTTTGGCATGGCCGCTGCCATCATGATGGCGGCAGCCTTGCGCTCCTTCACCGGTTTCGGCTTCGCGCTTGCGGCCCTGCCGGTGCTGAGCCTTTTCCTCGCGCCCACCACGGCAGCCAGCATGATTGTCATGCTGACGCTGATGATATCGCTCCAGACGCTTAACAGCTACCGGCGCGACATCCCCTATCGCAGCATGGGGCCGATGATTGTGCTTTCCGCCATCGGTACCCTCATGGGCACATACCTGCTGCTGCTCTTCAGCCCCGACACCTTCCGGCTGCTGATCGGCGTCACCGTGATGGCCGCCTGCCTGCTGCTCGCCAAATTCAAACCAGCACCCCACCGCGAAGGCGGTATCACGGGCGCGGCGGCGGGTCTGGCGTCCGGCCTGATGAACGGCGCACTCGCGATCCCAGGCCCGCCGGCGATTATCTATTCCATTGCAGTCTATGGGGACCCGCGCATCGCCCGCGCCTTCCTGATGGGCTTTTTCCTGCTCTCGGCCATCTTCGCGACCATCACCTATTCCCTTGAAGGCATCATCACTTCGCGGGAGCTGATCCTGACCGCCATCGCCTTCCCAGCCATGCTGGTGGGAGACAAAACGGGTGCGTGGCTATTTGAAAAACACGGCACAGCGGCCTACCGCAAGGTGGCCATCGCCGCCTTGTTCGCCATTGGCCTCAGTGTGGCTGCAGCGGCGCTGCTGCCCTAATTCTTCAGGAAACTGTTTGTGACTTCATCCGCGAGGCCCGCGAGCGTGAGGTCACCGTCCGTGCGGTACCAGTTGCGCGTCCAGGCCAGTGCCCCACGGATAAGCTGGCGGGCAATCTTCGGCGGGGACTTGAGAAGCCCCTGCTCATTGCAGCCATCGAGCGCGTCCATCCAGCATTTCTCGTAAGACCCGTCCCTGAGCGCCAGAACCTTGTCTCGCGAGGCTTCGTCAAGGCTGCGCCATTCATCCACCAGCACGTAAGCCGCGTGGCCGTCTTCCCGGTGAATGGAGCTGAGCTCGCAGATGATCAGCGCCTTGAGCTGTTCGACCGGGTCAGTGATGCCCGCAACAGCCGCTTCGGCGCGTTCACCCATGCCGCGAGTCGTCATCGCCATCGCGGTATAGAGGATTTCCTGCTTGTTCTTGAAGTGGTGAAACAGGCTGCCAGACAATATGCCGGTGGCGGCGGCAATATCGCGCACAGTCGTGCGTTCGAACCCTTTTTCGTAAAAGAGATCAACGGCTTTCGCCACAATGCGGGCTTTTGCGGGGCTGATGCCCGCGTCCTCAAGCGCCTGTCTGTTCATCACATCATCCATGACTTGACGATAAACCTTTCTGATTTATTTGACAACCAAGCGCTTGCTTGTTTTTATGATAATCGCATTGATTAATTTGATTGCAATAGACCAACCACACTTTGGGAAGGGAGTGGACAGGGTATGAAGGACGCGGCAGCGGGATATCTCTCGGTGTTCAGGTCGGGGCTTTTCACCGGCAAACGTATCATCGTCACCGGGGGCGGCAGCGGTATTGGCCGGTGCACCGCCCACGAGCTTGCACACCTTGGCGCTGACGTCATCATCACCGGGCGTGGGGAAGACAAGCTGAAAAAGGTGGTAGCGGAGATCACTGAGGACGGCGGCAAGTGCAGCTATAAAGCTTTCGATATCCGCGACGAGGACGCTGTACGCCAAGCCATCGGCGAGATCGTGGCAGAAGGTGGCCCGGTCACCGGGCTCGTCAACAATGCGGGCGGGCAATACCCCTCCCCGCTTGAGGCCATTTCGACCAAGGGGTTCGAGACCGTGCTGCGCACCAATGTGGTGGGGGCCTTCAACGTGTCCCGCGAACTGGTGACACAGAGCATGAAAAACACCGGCGGCGCGATCGTGAACATCACCGCCGATTTCTGGGGCGGCATGCCCACCATGGGGCACTCAGGGGCCGCGCGCGCCGCGTGCGACAACCTCGCCAAAACCGCTGCGGTCGAATGGGGCCGCTTCGGCATCCGCACCAATGCGGTTGCGCCCGGTTGGGTCGCGTCATCGGGCTTCGATACCTATGAAGACCCCGGCGTGCAGGCCATGCTGCCGCAGCTCAAGAACATGGTGCCGCTGGGCCGCATCGCCACGGAAGCCGAGATTGCCTCGGTGATCGTATTCCTGCTGTCTGACGGCGCAAACTTTATCTCCGGCGCCAGCATCCGGGTTGATGGTGGCGGCAGCCTCTTCAGTCCCCTCTTCCCGCCGCAGGGCGCGAAGAACAGCGAAAGCTATCAGGGGTTCCACCGTTACGTGCCGCCGCGCGCGCTCAGGAAAAAGGACTGACCATGCCGGTCATTGAAAGCCGGGTTGACCCGGCATCAGATACATTCCGTGAGAACGCCGCCGCCATGCAGGCGCAGCTGGATGAAATCGCGCGTATTGAAGACCTCAAATCCGCCGCGCAGGAAAAAGCGCGCCCGCTCTTTGACAAGCGCGGCAAACTGTTGCCGAAGGAACGGCTTGCGCTCCTGCTGGACCCCGGCACCCCGTTCCTTGAGCTTTCGGCCCTCGCGGGTTACCTGATGTATGACGACCGGGACGGCTCCGGCGCTGGTGGCTCCATTGCAGGCATCGGTTATGTCTCAGGCAAGCGCTGCATGGTGATAGTCTCCAATAGCGCGGTGAAGGGCGGCACGGTCACGCCCGCAGGGCTCAATAAATCCCTGCGGCTTCAGGATATCGCGCTTGAGAACAAACTGCCTATCGTCGGCCTGATGGAAGGTGGCGGCGCGAACCTTCAGCATGTGTCTGACATGTTTGTTGAGGGCGCCCGCAGCTTCGCCAACCAGGCACGGCTCTCCGCCGCGGGCATCCCGCAAATCTCGGTGGTGCACGGCAGCTCGACAGCGGGCGGCGCCTACCAGCCGGGCCTGTCGGACTATGTGGTGATGGTGCGCGGGCGCTCGAAGGTTTTCCTCGCCGGGCCACCGCTCCTGAAGGCCGCAACGGGTGAGATCGCCAATGACGAAGAACTGGGCGGCGCTGAGCTGCACGCCGAGGTTACCGGCACGGCGGAATATCTGGCGGAAGACGATGCGGACGGCATCCGCATCGCGCGGGACATCATGGCGCGCCTGCCATGGAAGAATTACCAGAACGATTGTTCGGGTACTCAACCAAAGTACCCCGTCGATGACCTCATCGGTATTGTGCCCGCAGACTCGAAAACGCCCTATGACGTGCGGGAAGTGATCGCACGGCTGGTGGACCGCTCCGATTTCCTTGATTTCAAGAATGACTATGACAGCCAGACCGTTTGCGGGCACGTTGCAATCGCGGGCGAAACCGTTGGCATCATCGGCAACAATGGCCCGATTACGCCTAAGGGTGCCACCAAAGCCGCGCACTTCGTGCAGCTATGTGATCAAGCCGGTGTGCCGATCCTGTTCCTTCATAACACCACCGGTTTCATGGTTGGCAAGGATGCGGAAGCGGGCGGCATCGTCAAACACGGCTCCAAGCTTATTCAGGCGGTCACCAACGCGCGGGTCCCGCGCATCTCCATCCACATCGGCGGCAGTTACGGTGCCGGCAACTATGCCATGTGCGGGCGGGGCGTGGACCCCCGCTTCGTCTTCTCATGGCCCAACGTGAAAACCGCGGTCATGGGCGGCGCGCAAGCGGGCATGGTGCTCAAGATCGTGGGGCTGGAGAAAGCCAAACGCATGGGGCTTGAGCCGGACATGGACCAGCTGAATGCCATGGAAGCCGCCACCGCCAAGCAGATGGACGCCTGCTCCACAGCGCTCTATGGCACCGCGCGGCTGTGGGATGACGGCATCATCGACCCGCGCGATACACGCAAGCTCCTGATTTACCTGCTCGATATCTGCCGGGACGCGGACAGCCGCGCCCTTCGGCCCAACACCTTCGGCGTCGCACGCTTTTAAACACACGGGGAAGACACATGCTATTCACGGATGAACACAAGGAACTACGGCGCACGGTCGCACGGTTTGTGGACGAGGAGATCAACCCCCATGTGGACGCGTGGGAAGAAGCGGGTATTTTCCCCGCGCATGAACTGTTCAAGAAAATGGGCGACCTTGGCCTGCTCGGCATCTCGAAACCCGAGGAATACGGCGGGCTTGGCCTTGATTATTCCTATGAGATGATCCTCGCCGAAGAGCTTGGCGGCATCAACTGCGGCGGCGTGCCCATGGGCATCAGCGTGCAGACCAATATGGCGACGCCCGCGCTCGCCCGCTTCGGCTCTGACGAACTTCGGCGTGAGTTCCTGGCGCCCGCCATCGCCGGCGATATGGTGTGCTCCATCGCGGTATCGGAACCCCACGCAGGCTCGGACGTGGCGGCGATCACCACCAACGCGGTCAAGGACGGGGATGACTATGTCATCAACGGCACCAAGATGTGGATCACCAACTCCACACAGGCGGATTTCCTCTGCCTTCTCGCCAACACCGGTGACGGCCCGGCGCACAAGAACAAGTCGCTGATTGTGGTGCCGACGAAAACCAAAGGTGTGAGCTTTTCCGAGCGCCTCAACAAGCTTGGCATGCGCTCAAGTGACACCGCGCAGATCTTCCTTGATGATGTGCGCGTACCGCAGCGGCACCTGATCGGGCGCGAAGGTGACGGTTTCCGCATGCAGATGATCCAGTTCCAGGAGGAGCGCCTGTGCGCCGCCATGCTGGGCCCAAAAGGCATGACCAACACCATTCAGGCGACCATCGATTATGCGCGCGACCGCAAGATTTTTGGCGGCAGCGTGCTGGATAACCAAGTGGTGCAATACCGCCTTGCCGAACTGCAGACGGAAGTCGAGGCCCTGCGTGCGCTGATCTGGCAGGCGACGGAAGCCTATGTGAACGGGGAAGATGTGACCAAACTTGCCACCATGGCCAAGCTGAAGGCCGGCAAGCTGGCACGCGAAGTGCCGGACGCCTGCCTGCAGTACTGGGGTGGCATGGGCTTCATGTGGGACAACCCGGTCTCGCGCTCCTACCGCGACGGGCGCTTGACCAGTATTGGCGGCGGCTCGGACGAGACGATGCTCAGGATCCTCACCCGCATGATGGGCATGGGCAATGGCTGACGCGGTCCTGACAGCCACATCGGGCGGGGTGATGACAGTCACCCTCAACCGCCCGGAGGTGAAAAACGCGATGAACTTCGCCATGGTCGATGCGCTGATTGCAGCGTTCGAGCAGGCGGCGGCGGACGACGCGGTGCGTGTGGTGGTGTTGCGCGGCGCGGGCGGTGTGTTCTGTGCGGGTGGCGACCTGAAGGACATGGGCGCATCAGGCCAGTCACCCGAGGCTGTCGCCAAGGGTAACCGCCGTTTTGGTGAGCTGCTGGAAGTGGCGCAAGCCTTCCCCAAGCTGATCGTTACGGTAGCGGAAAAAGCGGCCATGGGCGGCGGTTTCGGCCTTGTCTGTGTGTCTGATATTGCGATTACCGAGGACGGCTGCCGCTTCGGCATGCCCGAGGTGACCTTGGGCATCCTGCCCGCCCAGATCGCGCCTTTTGTGCTGGCCCGGATTGGGCTGACGGAAACGCGCCGGCTGGCGCTTTCTGGGCTGATCATCGACGGTTTTGATGCACAAAGGCTGGGTATTGTACACCACCATGAAAGTGGCACAGAGGCGCTTGAAGCTCGGCTTCAGATCGTGCTCAAGCAAGCGCTCAAGGCCGCACCGGGCGCTGTTGCGGCGACCAAAAAATTTCTGACCAGCATGAGCGCCGTTCCCGCACAAACCCTTGATACAGCAGCAGAAAGTTTCGCTGAGGCCCTGCTGGGCGCGGAGGGGCGCGAAGGGACCAGGGCGTTCACCGAAAAACGCAAACCATCATGGGTGGAGGCATGAGCGTGCGGGACATCAAGCGTATCCTGATCGCGAACCGGGGCGAGATTGCCGTGCGGGTCATCCGCGCGGCACACAAACTAGGGCTGGAGGCAGTCGCCGTTTATTCCGACGCTGACCAGAACGCCCAGCATGTGAAGCTGGCGGATGACAGCGTGCATATCGGCCCCTCGCCCGCCTCAGAGAGCTACCTTTCGGTAGAGAAAATCATTGAAGCAGCACGACTTAGCGGCGCGGATGCGATCCACCCCGGCTATGGATTCCTGTCGGAAAACGCAGGCTTTGCGGCGGCGGTTGAGGCTGCGGGCCTCATCTTCATCGGGCCGTCGGCTGAAGTAATCAAGAAGATGGGCGACAAGCGGCAGGCGCGCTGGATCGCGCAGGATGCCGGGGTTCCGGTGGTGCCGGGCTATGACGGCGAGGACGCCAACGAGGACCAGCTTCTGGTGGAGGCCAACCGCATTGGCACGCCGCTCATGATCAAGGCAACAGCGGGCGGCGGCGGGCGCGGCCTGAGGCGCATTGATGAAATAAGTGAGTTCCATCATGCACTTAAGAGTGCCGAGCGTGAGGCACAAGCCGCTTTTGGCAACTGTGCAGTGATGCTGGAGCGCATGATTGAAAGCGCCCGGCACGTGGAAGTTCAGATCCTCGCGGACGGTCACGGTAAGGTTTTGCACCTCTTGGAGCGCGACTGTTCAGCGCAAAGGCGGCACCAGAAGGTGGTCGAGGAAGCGCCGTGCAGCACGATAAATGCGAGCACCCGCAAGGCTTTAACCGATGCCGCCGTCAAGCTCGCGACCGCGGTTGGCTACACCGGCGCGGGCACGGTCGAGTTCCTCGTGGACGAGGAAGGCGCGGTTTATTTCCTTGAAATGAACACACGCCTGCAGGTGGAACACCCGGTGACGGAGATGATCACCGGCATTGACCTCGTGGAGCAGCAGATACGCATAGCGCGCGGCGAAAAACTCGCGTATAATCAGGAAGATATCAGGGCGAACGGCCATGCCGTTGAGGTGCGCCTCTATGCCGAGGATGCCGAACGCGGCTTCCTGCCCCAGACCGGCACCCTGCGCCGCCTGTGTGCAGAAAGTGTGCACAAAGTGCGCAGCGATTCTGGCGTGGTCGAGGGCGACACCGTCAGCCCGTTTTATGACCCCATGCTGGCCAAAATCATCGCCCACGGCAGCACCCGAGGTGAGGCCATCCAGACCCTCGCGGACGCGCTAAAAGGCACGCATATCGCGGGTCTCGTGACCAACAAAGCCTATCTTGCCAGCATCCTCACAAGCGACCATTTTACGCGTGGGCTGACCCGCACGCACACGCTTGATACGGTCAAAACAGCCCCGATCATGTGTGCAAGCGAGATGAGCATGTGTGCAGGCGCCATTCTGGTCGCTGACGCCTGCGCGAAATTCACCATCCCCACCCTCGCCAACTGGCGCACCAACCATGACACCTACCAGCGTGTCACCCTGGAGGTGGAAGGCGAGAGCTTCCCGCTTGAAATACGGGCAAACCGTGCTGGTGGCGTATGGCAGGTAACGGTAAAGCACGAGGATACCGAACAATCGTTCAGTATTGAGGGTGACATCTGCCGCACAAATGGCAAACGCTACCAGTTTGTTACCGCATCAGACGGCGATACCACCTTCATCGACCTTGGGCCCATCCACATCACCGTCACCAACATCACCCACCGCGCCACCGCAGGCGCCAAGAGGACCGGCAGCGGCATACTGACCGCGCCGATGGACGGGCAGGTGGTCGCCGTGGCCGCAGCCGTGGGCGATACCGTGGAGGCCGGCGAGCTGATTTGCGTCGTGGAGGCCATGAAGATGGAACACCACATCCGCGCTGACGTGGCGGGCAAGGTGACAGAAGTGAATGTGAAAATCGGTGATCAGGTCAAAGCCCGTGCGAGCGTGGCGACCATCACAGCAAGTGAAACAGACACCACACCGGAAAAGGAAACAGAGAATGGCTGATAAAATAACCCTCACCTGCGCGCTGACCGGTGTGCTGACGGACCCGAACCAGCATAGTGTGCCGGTCACGCCCGAACAGATGGCGGCGGAAGCCAGGGCGGCCTATGACCAGGGCGCCACTATCATGCATTGCCACTACCGCCAGCAGGGCGAAGGCAAGGGCCACCTGCCGAGCTGGGACGGCGGGCTGGCAAAAGAAATCAACGATGCGATCCGCGCGGCTTGCCCCGGCGTGGTGATCAATATGACCACAGGTGTTGTGGGCCGCGAACAGGGCGAAGTACTCAAGTATCTCGCGCACAACAAGCCCGAGATGGCGGCGCTGAACGCCGGTAGCCTGAATTACCTCAAGACCCGCAAGGACGGCTCATGGGCATGGCCGCCGATGGTGTTCCTGAACCCGGTGGACAAGATCACTGAAATGCTGGCGGTGATGAAGGAACACAACATCGTGCCGGAGTTTGAGTGTTTTGATATCGGCATCGTGCGGAGCGTGGGGCTGTACCTTGAGAACGGCATGGTGAGCCACGCGGACTATAATTTCGTCATGGGGGTGGCGTCCGGCATGCCGTGCGACGCTGACCTGCTGCCGCTTCTGGTGAAATACAAACACCCTGATAGCCCATGGCAGGCCACCCTGATTGGCCGCGCGGATGTGTGGCCGGTGCACCAGAGGGTGGCCGAGCTTGGCGGCAACCTGCGCACCGGGCTTGAGGACTGTTTCTACCTGCCAAATGGCGACAAGGCACGCTCCAACGGGGAGATGATCGAGGCGCTGGCGACCTGTGCGCGCAATGCAGGCCGCGAGATCACGACGCCGGAGGAAACCCGCGCCATCATCAAATCCCAAGCCTGGCACTAGGGGAGAGAGCCATGATGCAGCCCAACCTTGCCGAATTTGGTTTCACAGAAGACCATCAGGCGCTTTATGACAGCGCGTGGAAATATGCCGAGCGGGAAATGCACCCCCTGCTCGCGCGCATGGATGACGAGGACTGGTTCCCTGACGCTGAGTACCGCGCCATGGCGGACGCCGGCATGCTGGGCACCACGGTGCCGGAGGAACTGGGTGGCGCGGGGCTTGATTTCATCTCACAGGCCTTGGTGGCTGAGGCGTTCTCCTACTGGAACCACTGCCTGTCGGCCAGTTGGGGATCTAGCGAGAACCTGTGCGTGAACAATATTGTGCGCAATGCGAACGCGGCGCAAAAGGCCAAATACCTGCCGCGTTTCGTGAAGGGCGAGGCCATTGGTGCGCTAGGTCTGACTGAGCCCGGCGCGGGCTCCGATGCACTGGGTTCCATGGCGACAACCGCCACGCGTGACGGGGACCATTATGTGCTCAATGGCCGCAAGATGTTCATCACCAACGGGCCGGTGGCGGACGTTCTGCTGGTGTATGCCAAAACCAACGTGGGCGCGGGTGCGCACGGCATTTCAGCTTTCATCGTAGAGAAGGATTTCCCCGGTTTTTCAGTGGCGCAAAAGCTGGATAAAATGGGCTGGCGCGGTAGCCCGACGGGCGAGTTGGTATTCGATAATTGCCGTGTGCCTGCGGAGAACCTTGTAGGCGCCGAGAATGGCGGCGTTGCCGTGGTGATGAGCGGGCTGAATATCGAGCGTGTGCTCCTCTGTGTTTCCACCATCGGGGTGGCGCAGCGTGCGCTTGACCTCTCCCTCGCTTACGCGAAGGAGCGTATGCAGTTCGGCAAGCCCATCGGCAATTTCCAGTTGGTGCAGGGCATGCTGGCGGACATGTATACGGACGTGGAGACCATGCGTGCCACCGCCTACCAGATTCTGAAGGAAGTGAACGAGCTGGAGCAAGGCGGCGGCGGGCGCGGTGTGGTGCATATGCGCACGGCGATGACTGCGCTGCACACTGGCCGCGCGCTGATGCGGGTGCTGGATAGCGCAGTACAAATCCACGGCGGCATGGGTTTCATGCGGGAGACGGAAGTGAACCGGCTGTACCGCTCAGGCAAGGTGATCGAGATCGGCGCGGGCACCAATCAGGTGCGGCAGTCGATTATTGCCAAAGAACTGCTGAAAGGCTGACGCTATAGACGGGGGACGGGACATGACAGACAACACAGCACTGAGGGAAACTTCGGGACACGCACTTGAGAACATCGCGCACTGGGCAACCGTGCAGGGCGACAAACCCTGGCTTGTGGACCTGCACGGCGGCGAGCCGACGGTCTACACATGGGCGGTCGCGAAGGCGACGATAGAGCGTGCCGCAACTGCGATCAGCGCCCACTTTGGCGGTGCGCGCAAAAAGGCTGCCGTGCTGTCAAAAAACCGGGCGCACTGGATCATGGCGGACATGGCCATCCTGCGCGCGGGCAGCATCACCGTGCCCGTGTTCACCACCATGCGGCCCGAGACCTTCCACTATGTGCTGGACTTCGCCGAAGTTGAGCTGTTGTTCCTTGGCGAAAGCGCCAACTGGGCCGAGGTGCGCGAGCACCTGCCCGCAGGCATCACCGTTGTGACCCTGCCCGGCGTGGAACCGAGCCTTGGCGACATCACCTGGGAAGCGTTCCTCGCGAAGGGCGACGGCCTGCCCCTGCCCGCGATGCCGGACGGTAACGCGGTGGCGACCATCATCTTCACCTCCGGCACCACAGGCAAACCCAAAGGGGTGATGCATTCGCTTAATTCCCTCAGGCGCGCGACCAATGGGCTGGTGGAAGAAACCGGCTCCACGCCCGGCTGGCGCTTCTTCTCCTACCTGCCGCTGGCGCATCTGGCCGAACGGCTGGTGATTGAGCTGCATGCCATCAGGGTTGGTGGTGTGATCCACTTCAATGAGAGCCTTGAGACCTTCACAAGCGACCTTGGCTACGCGAAACCCGATTATTTTTTTGGTGTGCCGCGCATCTGGGAAAAGCTGGTGCAGGGTGTGCTGGCGGCCATGGGCGGGGACGCGAGTGCCCTCAAGGCCGCGCTGACGGGGCCGAACGCCGCAGCAGTATCCGCCAGCATTCGGGAAAAACTGGGCCTCGCCAGCGTGAAATCCATGCTGTCAACGACAGCCCCGGTTCCGCCCGCCACCAAAGAGTGGTTCGACCTCTTTGGCCTCAGCCTGCTGGACGGTTACGGCCAGACCGAGATTTTGCCCATCACCACAACAAGCGGGCACGAGCCACGGCACGGCTCCGTTGGCAAACCGGTCAAGGGTGTGGAACTGAAGATAACGGATGAAGGTGAACTGGTGGTGCGCGCGCACGGCATCAGCCTTGGTTATTATAACGCGCCTGACAAAAACGCAGAGACCTTCCGGGACGGCTGGGTGCATACCGGTGACCGCGCCCATATTGACGAAGAAGGCTATGTTTACCTGCGTGGCCGTGTGAAGGAGACCTTCAAGACCGCCAAGGGCAAATATGTGGCGCCCGGCCCGATTGAAACCCAGTTCCAGCAGTCCGAACTGGTGGAGCAGGCCTGCATCGTCGGCCATGGCTTGCCGCAGCCGGTACTGATGCTGGTGCCCAGCGAGCACGCGCGCGCCCACGCGGCCGACCGGCTTGACGACGTGATGGCGCGGCTGACCGCGGAGATCAATGCCGGGCTTGAACGCCACGCCCAGATTGGCGGCATCATTATCGCAAACGAGCCATGGACCATTGAAAACGCGGTGCTGACCCACACGATGAAAATCAGGCGGGAGCGCATTCTGGCGCGTTACGGCGACATGATCGAGGATGTGGCGAGCCGCATTGCCCACGGCAGCCTCGAAATCGTCAGGGAATAATGACGCAGCCGTTGCCTTGTTAACCTTTTTTGCGCTATTTTGTGACACCAGTGTCCGGGGCGTAAGCGCCCATAGCTGACAAGATGAGCACGAGAGAAGTCCATGGCACCCGATACCGCCCCGTTTCCCGCGCGTTACAACCTGAAGGACGTTCTTGTCCGCCAGAGCCTGTTTGCCCGCGCCAGTGAAAACCTGCTCGACACTTTTGTGCAGGCCGCGCAGGTGGTGACGCTGAAAAAAGGCGATACGCTATTCCTGCAGGATGACGACGCGGACGCTTTTTACATCGTGCTCACGGGCTGGCTCAAACTGTTCCGCGAAACCCTGGACGGCAACGAAGCGGTGATCGACATGGTCACCAACGGCCACATTTTTGCCGAAACGTCCATTCTGGAAGACAGCGTGCACTCCTTCGGTGCAAGCGCGATTGAAGATGTGCGGGTGCTGCGCCTGCCGACGGCGCTGCTGAAGAAAGCGATCACCGAAGACAACGGCATGGCGCTCTCGATGCTGACCTCGCTGTCGCGCCACCGCAAGCGGCAGACCCGCGAGATCGAGAGCCTCACCCTGCAGAACGCATCGCAGCGCATCGGCTGTTTCCTGCTTCGGCTTTGCCACCGCGACGACGCGGGGCCGATCGAGCTTCGCCTGCCCTATGACAAGTCCCTGATTGCGGCCCGTCTTGGCATGAAATCGGAGACCTTCTCCCGCGCGCTCAACAAGCTCCGGGAAGAGACCGGCATTGCCGTGAAGGGGGCAACGGTGATCATCCCGACACTTGACGTGATGTCATCCTTCTCCTGCAGCGCCTGCTCGAACGAGTTTCCCTGCGACGACATGCACTAGCGTTTACCGACCAGCCAACGCCAGTCGATCAACGAGGGGTCCGCGATATATTTGTCCGGGTGCGCGAGCACATCCTCGACATATTGTTTGCTGAGCCGGGTCACCGGCGGGCATTCCCCTGGCACGTCTGTCGCTTCGATATGCTGGTTTTCAAGCCGCACCACGCAGCTTGCCTTCGGCTCGTCGTCGATAACGGCGAGTGCCACGGTACGACCCTTGAGGGCAGCTTCCCCCGCTTCCCAGATTCGAGAGAAAGGAAACCGGTCCCGGTTGGCTTCCAGCACCTTGTTGCATATCTCCAGATATGCCTCGAGCCGGGCCTGATCCTCCGAATTGTCCTTCACAGTGTTCAACACCTGCCTCCGCGCCATTTTGGCTGATTTAATCAAGCACGGCAGGGCTTGTAGTTGATTTCTGTCAAATGGGGCTTTTATTCACGCGGCCCCCGCGTGCAATCGAGGAAAAAGGGCTCGAATACCGAGCCGATCAGCAAGTGCTCCCCCATGGGGGCAGCCACGCTTGAGCCCGAGATCGGGTCGCCGTTATCAAGGTAGATTTCCTCGATATCAAAGGCGCTGCCATCGAAAGTGAAGCGGATCGCCTGCGAGGGCGAGCGGTTGGCGGCATCCTTCTTGTGGCCGGGGAAGGCAAGCGCGACCGGGTGTGCGCCGATCCAGTAACTGCCGTCTGCCGCCAGCTCGATATTGTCGGAGGCGGTGCCCGCATCCACCTCCGCCACCAGGTCAAGCGCGGCGCCGTCAGCCGCATCAAGGCGGTAGGCGAGGATGCGGTTGCCCGTGGTCTCCGCCACCATCAGATAGTCCCCGTCCGGGCTGACCGCGAGGCCGTTTGGATACGTGAGCCCGCCTTCGATTTTCCAGATATGCACATCATTGCCACGTGCGATGCCGCCGAGCGGCAGGCGGCCGAAGGTCTCAAGCGTGCGCATGGCTTTGGACCGGCTGCCCATGTCGATCGAGGCATAGAATGTATCCGGCCCGTCTGGCACAACGTCATTGAGGCTGTAGCCTTCTTCCGAGCTGACCTTGCGGACAAAATGCAGCCGGTCTTCAAGAATGTCGAACACCAGCACCTCGGCGCGGCTTTCGGACATATCGAGGCTGCCTTCACCGCCGTTCGGGTGGTTGACGATAAAAAGCCGGTCCGGCCCTTCCGGGTTTTTCCAGAGCCCGATACCGTGCGGGTGCAAGGGCGCGCTATAGTCATGCGGGATTTCAAGCGGGCTGGCGAGGCTGCCCGCGCGGTAGCGGTAGATGCCGCCTTCGGCCACGCCGGTGCGCATCCAGGTGCGGCGGTCATGGCTGGAGAGATAGGCAAAGCCACCCTCATGGTCGAACGTGATATCCTCAACGCCGACAACACCACCAACCTTTTCGCAAACACCATCAAAATGGGGCTCGATTGTACGGAAGGCACCCCCGTCGATCAGCAGATCGAGCAGAAAAATGCCCCCGACTGCGACAAACACACCTGCACCAACCAATATTTTAGACCGACGACGCATGAGCTTTCTCCCCCGACTCTGGCTGATTCTATGATCTTGACACGGCGCCGTCCAGCGCCGCGCGGCCTTTCAGCATCTTAAACGTGTATTATTAAACCAATACATAAAAATTTACCTATCTGACCGCATGGCAAAGGTTTTTTAACTGGCATGGTGCGAGAATTTATTGCAATAAACGCGCGCTTCGGGGGAAGGGCATTATGCGATTGCAACAAACATCACTGGTTGTGCTTCTATGGGCTGCATTTGCGGGCGCAGTGCTCGCGCTTGTATCAACGCCAGCCATGTGCCTGCCTGCAACGGTCGGCAGCCTGCTCTCCTCCATCAGCAGCCAGCTTGTCGATCCCCTTCGGGCTGACGAAACAGAAGCCCCGGCCTTTTTCCCGAGCGACAATGTGATGGCCGACGTGGACGCCACGCTTGCGCGCGCCAAAGCCGGGAACAAGCTGGCGCTTGTGGTGCTGGGCGCCAACTGGTGCCACGACAGCCAGGGCCTTGCCGCCCATCTCGACACACCGGAGATGCAGGACGTCATTGCGCGTAAATATGAACTGGTGAAAATCGACGTTGGCCTGTTTGAGCATGGCGACGATGTGGTACGCCGCTTTGGCCAGCCGGTGATTTACGGCACCCCTACTGTTTTTGTGATCGACCCGATGAGCGAAGCCGTCGTCAACCGCCGCAGCATGCACCAGTGGCGCGCAGCCGCCAGCATCAGCCTCAAGGATACGGTCGAGTATTTCGAGGGTCAGAGCGCCGATGTCACGCAGGACGAATATGTCGACCCCACCAAGGCCAACCTTGTGGCTGCGCTGAAAAAAATCAACGAGTTTGAAACAGCACAAGCTGCGCGCATTGAAGCCTCCTACAAGATACTGGGGCCGATGGTCGGCCTGCCCCGGGACGACCGACCCGAGAATTTTTATGACATGTGGGAACAGGTGCGGGTGCTGCGCTACAAGCTGCCGGACGACCTGATGCGCCTGCGGGCCATCGCACGGCGCAAAGCGGCTTATACCGAAGCCGAAATCAGTGTAGACTTGCCGGAATATGCACCCTTTTCATGGGAGTAACCGCGATGCGACCTGTCCTGATTTTATGCCTTGCCACCCTTCTGTCGGTGCCTGCGTTCGCGCAGGAAACACCCCTGCCCGCCGACCTTGGTGTACCCAATGTGCGGGAGGCCTCGCCCGGTATCCTGACAGGCGGCGCGCCGAGTGCCGATGACCTCAAACGGCTCAAGGATGCCGGTTATACCACCGTCATCAACCTTCAAGGTCTCGACGAAGGCAGCCTCGACGAGGCCGCGATCGCGGATGAGGTAGGCCTGCACTATGTTGCCCTGCCGATCACCCGTGCCGATATCACGCGCGAAAACGCCGAGAAACTGCATGCCGCGATCCAGCTTTCCGGCACGCCCGTGTTTGTGCACTGCGCCAGCGGCAACCGCGCGGGTGCCTTGATGGCGCTCAGGGCCTATTTTGTGCTCGACATGAGCCCGGCCGCTGCCATGGAAGAAGGCAAAAAAGCCGGATTGACCAGCCTGATGTCCACCGTGGGGGACGTTATCGCACAGGCTGAGGAAGCCAAAGCCGCCACGCCGCAATAGCCACCAACAGCACCCGACAATCTTCGCCCAAGAAGGTTCGCATGAAACTCAACTCATTTCGTCATACGCCGGCTTGACCGGCGTATCCACGGGACAATCTTTAGAGCCATTTGCTATTATGGACCCGCGGGTCAAGCCGGCGTATGACGAGAGAGCTGGCATGCTCCGTCAACGATCTCCCTCGCCCGAACAAGCGGCGGGCGACCCCCGGATAGGGAGCCGCCTGCCCTTCTGTCAATCAAATCTGGACTAGAAGCGTGTGCGCACGCCGGCGAAGGCTGAAAGCCCCGGCGTGCCATAGCCGTTGACCTGCTGATAGTCGGCATCGAGCAGGTTGTCGATCCGGCCATAAAGCTCCACCACCTCATTCAGCTTGTAGGCCGCGCGCAGGTCTAGGCGGGTCCAGTCGTCCACAAAGGTGGTGCCGCTATCAAGCTCACGCCCGTTGTGGGTCACCGAAAGCGTGCCGGAGAGCTTGGCTGTCGGGGCCCAGTTGAGCGCCGCATAGGCCTGATGCTTGGGCCGGCGGGCAAGCAGGCTGTCCGCGTCCCGGTCCTTGGCTTCGGTGTAGGTATAGTTGGCTTGCAGACTGAGGCTTTCCGACAGCGCCGCCTTCAGGCTGAGTTCCACACCTTTCGCCCGCGCACGCGACACATTCTGGTAGCCGCCTGTGAAGGTGAAGATGATCAGGTCCTGCGTCTTGCGGTCAAAATAGGTGGCACCGAAGTGCAGCTTGCCGTCCAGCGCTTGCTGTTCAACTCCTGCCTCCCAGGCTTCCGTCTGCTCGGGCTGCAGGTTCGGGTTGGGTGCAAAACCGCAGCAGAAATAGGTAAGCTGGAAGATGGTTGGTGCCTTGAAGCCCTCGCCCCATGTGGCGTGCACACGGGTGCCGGTTTCCTTGAAGCTGTAGGCTGCCGCCATCTCAACACTGGTATTGCCGCCAAAGGTCTCGTGGTCGTCATAGCGCACGCCGCCCGTGAGGCTGAGCCCGTCTGCCACATAGGAAAGCGCACCAAACACGCTGTCGAGGCTGATCGCTTCCGGGTCCTGGCTCGCAGCCTTGACTTCCTCATGCTGCGCGCCGCCCGTGAAGGTGACGGCGTCGGTCAGTTTGAGGTTGGCGAGATAGTCGAGGTTCAGGCGGTCACCGGTCGCGCCGTAGCTTTCCACACCGGCGAAATAGTTGGTGCGCTCGATCTCGGCATACTCGACCGAGACAACATTGCTGAGCCGCCCGTCAAAGAGGTCAAGGTAACCCCGCGCCGCCAGCGCATATTCCTGCGCCTTGCTTTGCTCATCCGTGTCACCAAGCGCGTAGGAGCCGTCACCTTGCAGGGCAAAACCGTCAATCTCCTTGTCGCTGTCGATATAGTTGGCGCTCAGCTCAATCCGTGCAGCGTCTGTGAGCGCAAGACCCATCTTGCCGCGCAGGGTAACACTCTCGAACCCGTCGCGCTCGCTGTTGCCGTCTTCCGCCGCGGCCGCTGAAATGCCGTCAGTGTCCACATAGGTGCCGGCAAGGCTGAAGTTGATACGCTCGGTGCCGCCCGCGAGGTTTACGCCCGTGCGCAGCGAACTATAGGAGCCATATTCGGCAAAGGCATCGCCCGTGAGCCCCTCACCCCCCGATTTGGTGATGATATTGATCACGCCGCCCATGGCGTCCGAGCCATAGAGCACCGCCTGCGGGCCGCGCAGCACCTCGATACGCTCGATCCCGTTCGGGTCAAGGCCTGCGAAGTTGTAGCCGCCGCCGGTGGCCGACGGGTCATTGACCTGCACACCGTCAATCAGCACCACCGTCTGATCGCTGCTCGCGCCGCGGATGCTGACGGTTGCGACACCGCCAAATGAGCCATTCTGGTTGATGCTGACACCCGGCAGGGTCTGCAGCGCATCATGCACGAAGGTAAATTGCTGGGCTTCAAGCGCAGCTTCGCCGATCACGCTGATGCTTTTGCCGGTCTCGTCGGCGGGCTGTTCGCGGCGGGAGGCGGTCACCACCACTTCTTCAACGTCATCATAGGCGGCTTCATCGGCGTAAGCGCTGACGGTCGGCAGGCTGACGAGCGCAGAGCTCAGGCCCAGGGAAAGTTTCAGGGATAGTTTGCGGGATTTTTCTAACACGATCTTCACTCCAGATACGCCCGGAAACGGGCAATAAACTGCGCTGGAGTTTGTGGAGAAATCCGGACAAGCCCCGTACACAGCAACGCACTTGTCGCCTGTACGGTTTGTCCGCTCTCACCGGTTAACCCGACCGCGAGATGGGCGACACGACGGCAGGTCTCCTGGCTTGTGGGTCATCGCTCCCTTCCTCTCCTTCCCGGCCCATATGGGGCCAGTGGATCATGAGGCGGTCGCTCGTCACATACAGTTGCGGGTACAGCCGCGGATTTGGCGTGAAGCCACACCGCGTTCCCTCTTAGTCCTCAGGGCAAGCCCCGGGGAAACCGTCTGTCAGTGCTGATACTCCAGCGCGCTGGAGAAGGCAAGCGGCTGCGACAATTTCATCATTAGCCCATTTGGGTCATGCCCACTCAGCCCGGCAGGCATAGGGTCACGGCAGACAGGGACCAGCAACCAACGGGGTATTGAAATGACGAGGAAACTGACCGCTTATTGCGCGACTGTCGCGCTCATCGCCGCCACGGCCTATGCGCCGGAAGGGGCCGAGGCAAAGTCCTTCAAGGCGAAATACTACAAGGAATGTTATGCGGGCGTGAAGGACGTGGCACCGCTCGTCACACCGAAGGAAAGCATGCAGCAGAAAGCCAGCAAGCTCGGCGGGCTGTTCAGCTCGGTCGGCAGCCTTGCGGGCCTCGGCGGCGCGGGTGGCAGCGCGATGAAAGCCATCGACACCGCGAACAAGATCAACAAATACAGCGGCATCATCGACGATGTTGCGGGCTATAGCGCCCAGATGCGCACCGAACACCCTGACCCCAACGAGCGTTTTGCCGCCTACGGCAGCCAGATGAGCAAGGAAGCGCAGGACCTCTCAAGCGTGGCCATGGCCGTCGATGCTTCCCAGACCTGTTATGGTGAAGCCTTCAATGCGCTCAAGGCCGAGGTGGACAGCGGCGAACTCAAGAAGAGCAAGGCCCAAAAAAGGGTGAAGGAAATCCAGGGTGGTGTGCAGGCATCGGGCGATGTGCTGCTGCTGGCGATCGAGCGATTGAACAAAAACACCGCCTCCTACGACCAGGCACTGGCGGGCGAGAAACCCTATATGGCGGAAGGTGTGCACGCGATGGCAAACCAGGGGCTTTTGCAGCAGGCCGCGCTCAGGACCGGGTCCAGCAAAGCCTATATGGGGGCGGCGCACCTCAGTACGCTGTCCGGGCTCGCCAGCTTTGCGGGCAACAGCGCAGCGAACGATGCCGCGAGCGATACAGCGGCGGCGGGCGCGGCCAATTACGCCGGGCTTGAAGCGCTCGCGGCCTCCAGCCAGAAATATCTTGAGCTGAACAGCCAAGTTCAGGAAACTGCTCACAGGCAACGCCTGCTTGAGCTTGAGGTGAACAAGGGGCTCCAGTAGCCCCTGCCCTCAGGCCACGCTATAGAGAGTTTCAGGCACCACAGTCAGTTGATCGGGCAAGATCATGCATACAGGCGACCACCAGAAATCCGCACGCGAAAATGAAGCCGCCATTGTCATGGCCTTCTACAAGTTCGCGTCCGAACCGGAAAACTGGGACCAGATCCTCGATATCATCGGCAAGGCTGACGAAGAGGCCCTTGATATCCTCAAGGGCCACCTCGACCAGGCGGCAGAACTGAGCCAGAAAATCTTCAACGGCTTTCTGGATAACGAACTGCACGACACCGATTATGGCATCCTCGAGATCGACAGCCACAATATCATCTGCGCGTCGAACCGCACGGCCCGCACGCTCCTTTACGACCATCTCGCCTCGACGCTCAATGAGGATGACCTGCGCTTCAAGGATGAGGACCACCAGCAGATATTCCTTGAGGCCCGTGCGCGCCTCGCGCGGGGCGACGTGCACTCCACCCTGCTGCGCTTCGACTTGAAGGACGAGAAGACAACCCTGCTCGCGGTGCTGATGAGCAACCCGGAGGACGAGAGCCTTGAGCCGGAAAAGAAACGCGAGCGCGCCAGGCGGCTGCGGCTTGTGTTCTCTCCCATCTCCTTCACCACCGACAACGGCGAGATTTTGCGCACCGAACTGGGGCTGACCCATTCGGAAGCGCGGCTTGCGCTCCATCTCGGTGCTGGCGCGACGGTGGCCGAGGCGGCAGAGGAGCTGAACATCAGCATCCACACCGCCCGCAACCAGTTGAAAGCGATCTACGCCAAGACCGGGCTCAAGCGGCAGTCGGAGCTGATCAAGCTGCTGATCGAACTGGGCCTCCTGAGCCGTATCCTCATCGATCAACGCCACACCTGGACCGGCCCCAACGGCCAGCGCGACGCCGTGGCGCTTGAACCGCGCAAATATTATATCCTGCCGGACGGACGCAAGCTGGCCTACCGGCTTTACGGGAGGGTAGACGGACACCCGCTTCTGGCCTTCCATTCGGGCCTTGCTTCCATCATCCCGCTGGTGTCGCAGTCCGCCCAGATCGCCCGTGCGGGACTAGCGCTCTATGTGATCGAACGGCCGGGTTTCGGCATGTCCGACCCCGCCCGGAACTATAGCTTCGACAGTGTCACGCAGGATGTGGTGGATTTTGTGCACGGCAAGGGTTTCGATCGGCTCTCGATCATGGCCGAGGCGTCGGGCACCGCGTTCGCGCTGTCGGCGGCGCTCGCGCTCGACGGCAAGGTATGTTCCACCACGCTGACCGCCGCGGTGCCGGAGATGCCCATCGCCATGGGCGACCGCAATGCGAATTTTTTCAAGTTCTTCTATCATCGCATCAACCAGAACCCCTGGGCGCTCAAGGGCTTCTGGCGCATTTTCCGCAACGGCTACAATTACAAGATGGGCCGCAGCCTGATCACCGAATTTTACCCGCCCGGTTCAGCCGACCGGCAGTTCTCGGAAATCCCGCTCATTGAGGAGCAACTGATCCACAACACCCGCGAGAGCCTTGTGCGCACCAGCGAAGGTGTGGCGACGGAAATGATCTTCCGTGCCGGCAAACCGCGCATCGACATCAGCAAGCTCAAGAGCCCGCTTATCGTGTGGCACGGGCGTGAAGACACACACTTCAGCGTCGATGACATCACCGACTATGCCAACACGGCACCAGAGGCGCATATCCGCATCTGCGAGGATATCGGCCACACGGTAATGTTCAAATACTGGGGCGACATCATGGAAGACATCAGCGGGTTCGTTCATCGCTCTCAGGCCCCCTGATCCATCATGCCGCCACAGGCGTGCCTTACCTGCCCCGGTAAGGCCCCTCGCCCCCAAGGCCCCACCTTGGGGGCACCCCTTTTTCAAGGCATGGCACTGGCCCTAATAGTCCCAGAACCATTTAAGCTTGAGGCTACTACCTTGACGTGGACCGATCTCGGTTTCCACCAGCAGATTCTTGGTCAGGTCTATCTTGAGGCGAGTCGCGGTTTCACTCGACGCCGTCGAGGTTTCGACCTCCAGATAGATATTCTTGCGCAGATATTTGCCGCCCGTCACCGTGGTGGCGCTCTCGTCCTCCCCGTCCGAACGACCGAAGGAAAGTGTATCAAGCCCCAGCCCGCGCCTGAGCTTGCCCACGACATCAAAACTGCCGCCACCGCGCAGGGTATCCATCGCCACCACCAGTTCCGCCAGTTGGAAGGCCGACAGGTCCGACACCGATTTGCCAAGCAGGATGCGTGAGAGAATTTCATCTTCCGGCAGCGCGGGCGTAGAGGTCAGCGTAAACTCTGGCGCGGACGACGGCCCGATGATGCGGAGCTGCGCCTCGAGATTGGGGGTCGTATGCACTGCGGTGACCGCGATGTCGGGGTCAATGACCTTGCCGCCACGGAAAACAAGAACCCCTTCCGTGAGCTCGAAAACCTTGCTGCCGAAGGTGAAATCACCATCCCGCACTGTCATGTTGCCGGTGATTGCCGGCTCGTCGCTGGTACCGCCGAGCGAGAGATCACCGCGCCATTCACTTTTGAGGCCGCGCCCTTCAAAAAAGAACTGCCCCGGCACCTCGATGGCGATGGCAAGCTGGGTCGGGCGATTTTTCACCGGCTCTTTCGCAAACGTCAGGCCTTCCAGTTCCTCAAGGCTGTTGATCTCGATCACATCGATCTCGACCACGCTGCGTGGCAACTCCTTGGGCATTTTTACCCGCATCGGCCCGGTCCTGACCCTGCCGGAGAGCGTAGCATCGGTCTCGGTCCGCTCATAAACGAGCGAGGCGGAGGCTTTGCCGTAAAGCTCGTCAAGCCGGGCGACGCGGAAATTCTCAAGCTCCGCCGTGAGCCTGCCGGGGAAAGAAAGTTTGGAGGAAAGCTCAAACCGGCCCTTGCCGGTCAGCACGCCGTCTTCCGTGTCGTTCGCGCGCAGCTCCGCAAGCTCGATATGGTCCTGCGTGCCGGTGACATGCAGCACCTCAATGTCGGCCACGAGGCCCAGCGGGTCATATTCATAGTGGCCGTCCCGCAAATTGAGGTCGCCGTCAAAATGCGGGTCCGACAGTTCGCCCGACAGGGTCAGCCTGCCGTCGAGCCGCCCGGTGAGCATATGTTCAGGCCGCCGCGCCAGGAGCCAGATCGGCGCCACATCGCCCTGCCACACCAGATCCATCGCGAGCGGGGCACCGTCACGGATGGCATAGGCCCGGCTGTCCGGCAGCCGCTCATAAGGCAGGCGGCCCGTCAGACGGCCAAACTCCACCCCCGCCTCAACCATGGTGCCTTCAAAGCTGAGCGTGCCGCCCTGCATGGTCGCCGTGAGGCCACCGGCATAGGTATCGGGCGCCGCCGCCAGCCGCCAGCGTGGCAACGTGAGATCGCGGAACGCCAATGTCGCCTTGCCAACCTCGCTGCCGCCCTCGCGGTTGAAATTGATATCGGCATCGACTGTACCCGCCTCAACCGAGCCTGGCCGCGCAAGGTTGATCATGCTCATGGCAAGGCCGCGCGCCTCGGCGCTGACGCTCATGTCATGCCCCTTGACGGTGGCGGCAGCCTTCACGGTGCCTCCCGCGAGCTCAAGCCGCGGCATATCAAGACGCAGGTCCTCCTGCCCGCCCCAGCGGACCATGACTGCTTCTTCCGCTGCAGCGCCCACATCACCGTAAGCACCGGTGAAGGTGATATCCACCCCGCCAGGTCGCGGCTTTGCGGCCAGTGTCAGGTCAAAGCGGTTGCCGAAATACCCCGCGAGCGTGGCATGAAGCGGGTCGCTGTCGGCGGACGTGCCCTTGACCGACAGCGTATCGATTTTCTGAGCGCCCTTGCTGATATTGCTGGCCTCAAGGTCGGCCGCATAGCTGATGGCCTTGCCGTCACGCGTGACATTCACCGTGCCTTTCGCGGTCTCGATCGTGACCGGAAAAGTGCCGGGCCTCGCAAAACGTATACCGTTCAGGTCAAGGCTGAGGCCGGCGTCCATGCGCCCTTCCTTCATGGCAAAGGCGATATTGATGCCGCCTTCCCCGCCAAGGTCAAAGCGCTCGTCCTTGAGCGGTGCCAGCACAAGATTGAGGGTTGCGGCAAGCCCGTCTTCACCTTGCCACACGATCGAGCCCTTGCCTTCCGCGCCCGGCGCGGTGATCTGCACATCACTGAGACTGACCGTACCGTCACTGATGCGCAGGGGGCTCGTGAACGCGGTATGCCCAAGCGGGCTGAGCGCACTCAGCTTCACGTCACCCGACAAGCCACCCTTGCCGCGCTCGGGCGCGAGCAACAGGGTGATAGCAGGTTCCTTCAGCATCACGCCGTAAGCATCAACGGAGGCGAAGCCGGTTTCGAAGGAGATGCGGGGTGCCGCCGTCGCGCCTTTCACGCTGCCCTTGAAGGCAGTGTCGCCGGTCAGGACCGCGCCGTCGCCCAAAAGTTTTTCCGTCTCACCCACGGTGCCCTCGAAGCTGAGATCGAGCCGCTCGCCCTCAACCCGTCCTTTTGTGTCAAGCGCCAGCCGCGCCGAGCGCAGCGCCGCCGCCTCGATGCGGAGGGAGCCATCGTCACCAACCACAAGTTTTGCTTCAAGGGTGGGGGCGGCACCCACAAGCTCACCGAGTGCCGCACTTTCAAAGGCAAGCCCGCTACCTGCCACGGTGCCGGAGAGACGAGCACCACCTGCCACTGTCCCGGTTGAACGGATGTCGAGATCAAGCTGCCCCGCCGTCAGCGCCCCGCCATGCAGCGGCTTGAGGAAGGCGGCAGGCATGACCGCCTGCCCCGCCGCCGACTTGAGGCCGGACCGGTCGCCGCGCGCCGAGACGCCTTTCGCCGAAAGACCACGCCCGTCAAGCGCTGCCAACTGCACGGCCCAGGCTTCAGTACCGATATCGTAGGACCATGCTCCGCCACTGGCCTCAACCCGCATTTCGTCAAGGCCGGGTGGTGTCACCGTCGCGGCAAGTGTATCGACCGCACCGGAAAGCCCGCGCCCGGCAGCGGCAAGATTGCCTGTGGCTGCAACCGCGCCAAATTCGGAGCCCGTCACAACGAGTGCCTCGGCCGATGCCCGGTAGCCCGAGAGCACAAACCGCCCGTCTTTCACCGCAACGCCGCCCTCAAGTGCAATTGTACGGAGGGTCACGCTACCGGTCTCAAGCCGATCAAGCTCGGCGCTGAGTTTACCGTCTGTGGCGCTGAAGCCATCCTTGAGCGACAGTTTGCCGAACAGCGTTGCCTGCATGCCAGCGCCGTTCAGGTCGAGCATGAGCTCGAGGTCATCCAGTGCCTGCGGCTTTATCGTGATGTCTGCAGCCACCGCGTGGCCAAGCGCACGCTGCAGCACATCGGGCACAAAAGCGTTCCGTGCCTGCTGCAGGGTGATTTTCCAGATGCCGTCCTCGGCACCGCCGTCTGCGCGCACATCCAGCTTGCCCGGCACATTGGCAACCATATCGCCCGCCCAAGCAGCGAAACTGCCGCTTGCCGACGCCTGCGCCGTCAGGCTGTCATCGGCGCCAAGGCCAAGCAGGCCGGTCACCAGCCCCCCCTTGCGGGCCGCCACATCAAGCTTGAGGTCGAAGGTGCTGCCATCCTCTGCGGCGATGAAGGCCGCAGTTGCCATGTCGGTCTTGTCGCTATTCTCGAAGCGCAGGCTGCCGCGGGCACGCCCCTCATCAAAGGCTGCTTCCGAGATATCGAGCCGGTAGCTGTCCCCCTCATAGGTGACTGCAAGCGCAGCATGATCAAGGCGGATGGCGACAGGTAGGCCGCCGCTGGCTTGCGGATCCTTTTCGCCCCCTTCAGGGACCCGGGTGAAAGCAATGGCCCGACCACCAAGGTTGCGCACATGTAGCTCACCGGAGAGCAGGTCAGTGGGCGACCAGACAATGTCAAGTTCCGGCGCATCAAGCCAGACGCCGCCCTTGTCCGCCAGGCGGAGGCCGGCCACGGTAAACGCGCCATAAATATCGCCGTCGATTGCCTTGATATCGATATCAAGCGTGTCGCTGTCCACATCGGTGCTGAGGCTGTGCGCCAGCCAAGCATGGCCGCTGTCGCTATTGAGCCATAGCAGGAAAGCAGCTGCACTCACCATGAGGAGCACAAGTGCCGCAGCAAAGCCCAACAGGCCACGCTTCAGCCAGCGCATGCCTTTGCCAGAAGGCTTCCTGATGTCGTCCCGTTCGTTCAAAACGCCTGCCCCACGCTCAGATAGATTGCGACCGCATTTTCACCTTCACGACGGTTGATTGGCACGGCAACGTCCAGCCGGACCGGCGCAATGGCGGTGTGATAGCGAACCCCCATGCCCGTACCCCAGCGGAAACTGCCAAAGTCGGGCGTGGTGCTCGTGTAGACCGCGCCGCCGTCGATGAAAGGCACAAGGCTGATGGTATCGGTGATGCGCACGCGACTTTCAAACGCCACTTCCGCCACCGAACGGCCGCCAAGCGGATCACCGTCGGCGTCCTTGGGGCCCAGCTCCTGATAGGAGAAGCCCCGCACCGAGCCGCCACCACCGGCAAAAAACCGTTCACTGAGCGGCAGGGTATTTTCACCAACGCCGAAGGTGGTGCCTGCCCGCACCCGTGCGGCCAGTGTGATGCGGCTCATTGCCCCCGGCGTGTAATACCCTGATGCCCGAAGCTCGTTCTGCACGAAGAAGAAATTGTCATTGATGATCGACACATTGGGCTGAATGCGCACATGTGCCCGCACACCGTTTTTGGGGTCCAGAAGCGAATGGGTGGTATCAAAGCCGACACCGAGCGGCACGCCAAAGAGGATATATTCATCGCGCGCGCCATTCTCGCGCACCTGGTTAGCCTTGAGCGTGACCCCGAGCGAGCCGACAAAAGCCTCGCTCAACTTGCGTTCGATACCGGCGAAGGCTTCGGCCAGCAGTTCCTTGTAGGCCGGAGTGCTCTCGCGCCCGAGACGCGAATTGAGGATCAGGGTCTGGCCGTAGCGTTTGAAATGCGGCTTGCGCAGATCGCCCGAGATCGTCTGCTCGCTTTCGCCAAGCAGCGCGGAAAACTTGAGGTTTTCGCCGCGACCCCAGGCATTCCGGTTAGTCCATGAAGCTTCTGTCTCAAAACCCTCGCCGGTCGAATAGCCCGCGCCAAGCTCAATACGCCGTGGCGGCGCTTCGCTGAGCGTCACAGCAACCGGCGCCCGTTTGACCCCGTCGTCGTCTGCGCCCGAGGGCTCCGCCACCGCGACGGAGGTCGAGCGAAAGAGCCCGGAACCCATCAGGCGTTTGCGGAACTCGTTCACCTCGGACTGTTCGACATATTCGTCCGCCGCCCAGGGGATCATTCGGTCAAGATAGGATGCCTCGGTGCGGTCGAGGCCTTCATATCGCACGCCGCCGAATTTCACCCGTGGGCCGGTGTCGACCTGGTAATGCACCTTCACACCGCGGCTTTTGTGGTCGACAATCACCTGTCGCTCATCGGCGAGCGCAAAGGGGTAACCCTTGTCGCCGAGGAGAGAGAGCAACTGTTGCTCGGCCGCGACAATATCCTCTGCCCGCGCCGTCTGCCCGGTAACAAGGGGCGGTTCCGCGCCGTCAACCTCGACCTCCTCGCCTTCCTCGATGAAGGTGGTGGAAACAAGTTCGATACCGTACCGCGCACCCGGCCGGACAAACACCACCAGGGTGACGCGGCCATCAGCATTTTCAACGCGGCTGTCGAGCACAGCGTTATAATAGCCCTCCGACTTCAGTACGCGGCGGAAGGTCTCGAGATCGGCGTCCAGATTGGCGTCAAGCCGGGCGAGCGACGCCACGCAGTCGTTGTCACTTTCTTCAAGGCGGGACACTTCAAGCAGCAGGTCGCGCAGCGATTTCTCCTGCTCGGGCACGTCGAGCGAAAAATCGACCGCAAAGCCACTTTTCCCGCACGCGGGCTGAGCCGCCGCAGGCAGGGACATCATGCTCATGAAAAATATTGCGGCTAAGCTGGCCCGCACCGAGTTAACCCCCGGATGTATTGAGGTTTGGAAACTGTATCTTCGGATGACTATAGCGCAAATGTGGCAGCAAGAAGAAGGCCTTAAGGTGCCGGGGTCCGGAAAAAGCCGCGGCAGGCGGCCGCGACTTTTTCCGTTCAGGCTGGAAAGATACGGTTTCCGCTATTCCGCAGGCCGCAGCGGGAAAGCGATGGGCCGCATCGGTGCGGCGTCCGCGCCCCTGAGCTTAAGCCCACCGCCGATAAAGGCAAATTCGTGGACCCCGGCAGCCGCCAGCGCCTCAAGGTTCACCAGTTCCATGATCGGCACGCCCTGTCCTGCCAGCAGATAGGTATGGAGCGGCACATAATTGCCTTCAACCTCGGACGGGAAAGCCTCCAGGCTCAGGTTGTCCGCGCCCACGATCATCGCGCCACTCTCTTCAGCGAGGAATTTTGCTGCCTCAAGCCCCAGCCCCGGCGGATTCCGCATATAACGCGCCGCATCGTCATATACGGTCATGCGGCCGGTGCGCACCAGCACCACATCACCCGGCATCAGGCTTACGCCCTGCAAACCAAGCGCCTCCACAAGGTCGGCCCGGGTGATGCGGTATCCGTCCGGCAGCATGTCCACGCCCTTTGCGGCTGCCACATCAATCAACACACCGCGTGCCACGATGGTCGGCAGTGTCTCGGCCCCTGTGCGCCGCCAGCCGCGGTCCCCCAGATGATCCTGCGCCGAAAAGCCGTTATAGATTTCACCGCCAATGCCAAAATGGTTGAGCGCATCAATATGGGTGCCGGTGTGGCTGTACATGGAAAAGGCGGTGCCTGTGTAGCCCACATGGCTGTTCATCGCCTCACCGACCGAAAGCGGGTCATCCACCCGTGTACCGTTCGGTGTATGGGTCATCCACATCTGATATCGCGGGTCGCCGGCGGCGTGCCAGCCCGGCATGCCGATATGATAGTCGACCGAAAGATCATAGACCGTGGAAGCGTCCACCCGCGCCATGATGGCCGCGCGCGACGCCGGGGTCATGAGGTTGAGGCGGCCCAGTTCGTCCTCGTGCCCCCAGGGGCTTTGGCCGACCCGGTCCTGCGCCCCAGCCCCCGCTGTCAGGGCAACAAGCCCGACAGCTGCAGCAAAAAACAGTTTGACCCCGTTCGTGTATCGTTTTTTATGCATGCTACACTCCTTTTCCAGCTTGCCATGCAAGGTAGGCTTGCAGGCGCGCCGCGATAACGGGCGGATTTGTTGAATGACTTTTCGGGGAAACTGAACAATGGACCGACTTTCCGCCCTGACCGTGTTTCGCCGTGTCGCCGAGCTGAGCGGCTTTTCCGCCGCCGCGCGCGACCTTGGGCTCTCGAACGCCGCGGTCAGCAAGATGATCAAGGACCTTGAGGCCGACCTCGGTGCTGCGCTGATCATCCGCACCACCCGCAGCCTGCGACTGACGGATGTGGGCGAAAACTATTACCAGCGCATCTGCCACCTGCTTGACGGCCTGAGTGATGCGGACGAGAGTGTGCGCTCGAGCACGGGTGCGCCGCGCGGGGTTCTGAAAGTCACCGCGCCTGTGACCCTGTCGGTTGAACTACTGTGCGACCTGTTGCCCGAATTTGCACGCCAGTATCCGGACATCAGCATTGACCTTGACCTCAGCGACACACAGGCTGACCTGATGGAAGGCCGGTTCGACCTTGCGATCCGCGGCGGCATCCTGCCCGATTCAAGCCTCAGGGCGCGCAAGCTGATGGACCTTGACCGCATGCTTTGCGCTTCACCCGCTTACCTTGAAGCCCACGGCACACCAAAGACACCAGTTGAACTCACTGGCCACAACTGCCTGATCTATGCAGTGCCCGCGTCACCCGACATCTGGCACCTGCGCGCGAAGGACGGCGAGGCGGCGGAAGTGGCGGTCAGCGGCAGCTACCATGCCAACAGTTCACTCGCGCTCAAGGCCGCGGCTATTGCAGGGCTTGGCATCGCGCTCATGCCGCGGCTTTATGTACGCCAGCAACTGATGCACGGCACCCTTGTGCCCGTATTGCCCGACTGGCAGGACCGCGACCGCGCCGTACACGCGGTCTATCCCGCACACAAGGAAACCTCGCTCAAGCTGCGGCTTTTCATCGATTTCCTTGCCACCTCCCTGAAAGAGAGAAGCTGAAGGCCCGCCCGCGAATTCTTTCCCCCTCGGAAACACTGCTTTCACCAGAAAGGCAGTTATCCTCTGCGCATGCATGACCGATCTGTGTTGCACACAACACGGGAGAAAATCATGTCTATCACCATCTCAGTTGCCTACCATTCCGGCTATGGCCACACCAAGGTACTGGCTGAAGCCGCGGCCGAGGGCGCACGTCGCCACAATGGCGCGGAGGCGCATCTGGTCGACGTCACCACGATGACCGCGGATGCATGGCAACAACTCGACCGGGCAGACGCCATCATCTTCGGCTCCCCCACCTATATGGGGGCGGTATCGGGGCCCTTTAAAACCTTTATGGACGAAACGTCCAAAATCTGGTTCCGGCGCGGCTGGCAGGACAAGATTGCCGCGGGCTTCACCGTCTCCAGCTCGCAGGCGGGCGACAAATTCGCGACGCTCAGCCAACTGTCGACCTTCGCTGCACAGCACGGCATGATCTGGGTCAGCCTCGGGCTGCTGCCGGGCAACAATGCCTCGACCGCCGCAATCACCGACATGAACCGCATCGGTGGCTCCATTGGCGCCATGGCGCAGGCGAACGCCGACGAAAGCGCCGACGTCTCGCCTCCCTTCGCTGACCGCGAAACCGCCGCACTTCTCGGCGCGCGCGTCGCCCGCCTCACGGCGCGCTTTGGCACGAAAGCCGCCTGAAGCGCGAGGATGGACATCCCGCTCCGCAAGGGTTTTAATGCGCCAGCATGAAAGCGGCGGGGAGCGCCGCGACCAAAACGGGGGAAGCCATCATGGCAATACGCGCGGCACTGTTTGTCCTTCTTGCGGACCTTGTCCTGTCGCTTACGAGTGTGACAGCGGACGACGGCGCGCGGGCGCGGGACATTGGCATCCGTCCCGGTGTGCTATCGCCGGGGCCGCTGAATGCGATCACCGATGTAAGCGGCGTGCGGGTCGGGCATGTCACGCTGATGGAAGGCGACCACATCCGCACGGGCGCGACCGCCATCCTGCCGCACGGCAGCAACCTCTATCAGGACAAGGTGCCCGCCGCCGTCGTCATCGGCAACGGATACGGCAAGATGATGGGCATTAGCCAGATCCTCGAACTCGGCGAGATTGAGACCCCCATTGTGCTCACCAACACCCTGAATGTGCCCGAGGCCGCACACGCCATCATCGGCTGGACGCTCGCACAGCCGGGCAATGAAGAGGTGCGTTCAGTCAATGCCGTGGTGGGCGAGACCAATGACGGGCACCTCAATGACATTCGTGGCCGTCATGTGACGCCGGAGATGGTGGTAGAGGCGATCGAGGGCGCGAAGGCTGGCCCGGTGACTGAGGGCGCAGTTGGCGCGGGCACCGGCACCGTGGCTTTCGGTTGGAAAGGCGGCATCGGCACCTCGTCGCGCAAGCTGCCCGCCTCGCTCGGCGGCTATACCGTGGGTGTGCTGGTGCAGTCGAACTATGGCGGCATCCTGCAGATGGACGGCATTCCCGTGGGCGAAGAGCTTAACCAGTTTTACCTGCAGGACCATGTAGCCGATGACCGCGCGGACGGCTCGATCATGATCATCGTCGCCACCGACGCGCCGCTCTCTGACCGCAACCTTGAACGCCTTGCCCGCCGCGCCATGGGCGGCCTCGCGCGCACCGGTGCGTCGCTCACAAACGGCAGCGGCGACTATGTGATCGCTTTCTCGACGAGTGAGGCCGTGCGCCGCACCCCAGAACGCCGCAGCAACACAAGCCAGATTGCTGAGCTGCCAAACGGCAATATGTCACCGCTTTTTGAAGCCACGATCGAGGCAACGGAAGAAGCCATCTACAACTCGCTCCTGATGGCGGGGGCGGACCATGACGGCAAAGGTTATAGACCGGGCAATAGCGGCGTGGCAGTGCTGCCGATTGAAGCAGTGCGAAAGCTGGTGACGAAGTATCGCCCTTAAGGCCCGCACCCACATAAAAACGAAAACAGCGAACGGATACCAGACGATGGCAAAAATAATATTCGGGATGAATATATCGCTCGACGGGTATGTCGACCACGACAGGTTCGCGCCCGACGAGGCGCTGTTCCGGCACTGGACCGAGCATGTGAAAGGCCTGAGCGGCAGCATCTAAGGCACCGGCATGTATGAGATCATGCGCTACTGGGACACCGATGACGCAGCATGGAACGATGATCACCGCGCGTTCGCCAGCGCCTGGCGGCAGCTGCCGAAATGGGTCGCCTCCAGCTCGCTTACGGCCGCAGGGCCAAACGCGACGCTTATCAAGCAAGACCTCGCAGGCTTTGCCCGTACATTGAAGGCCGAGCAGCCGGGCGAGATTTCAGTCTCCGGCCCCAAGCTCGCCAAAAGTTTCATGGACCTCGGTCTGATCGATGAATACCGGCTCTATATGCACCCGGTCATCCTCGGTAGCGGCGCACCCCTGTTCGCAGGCCCCGGCCCACGCCTGCGCTTTGTGGCTCAGGACCGTATCGGCGAAGAGGTGATACGGCTGACATACGTTCCGACCTGATTTGACGCTTGTGCCGAAGACATAAAAAAAGCCACCGTGGCAGGTGGCCTTTTTAAGTGGCGGAGAGGACGGGATTCGAACCCGCGAGGGGCGTTAGCCCCAACTCGCTTAGCAGGCGAGCGCCTTAAGCCACTCGGCCACCTCTCCGCCGCCGTGGATAGCGAAGTGCCTTCCCCGAGTCAACGACACAATCTCGCGGGGCTGAAAAAAAATGTAGCGCCGCTTTCAATCGATGAAAATTTGACCGCAAGCTTCCATTGCCAAGCCCCCGTCTGATGTGCACAAATATCCGTCAAAAGCGACCAACACAAAATCAGCTCACGGGGAGTTAGAGATATGAAATACCTGAAACACGCTGCCGCCTTCATGCTGGCGACAGCCATCAGCGCGCCGGGCATGGCGAGCGACCTGAACAAGGAAGTCGCCGACGATTACGGCTACCTTGAAACCCTGTTCCTTGACTTCCACAAAAACCCGGAACTTTCCTTCCGCGAGACCCGCACCTCGGCCAAGATTGCAGATGAACTGAAGGGTCTTGGTTTTGACGTCACCACCGGTGTGGGTGGCACGGGTGTGGTAGCCATGATGAAAAACGGCGATGGCCCCCTCGTGATGGTCCGCGCCGATATGGACGGCCTGCCGGTGAAGGAAAACACCGGCCTTGATTACCAGTCGACCGTCACGCAAGTGGATATGAACGGCAATGAGATGCCGGTGATGCATGCCTGCGGCCATGATATGCATATCACCAGCCTCATCGGCACCGCGCGCCGGCTTGCGGCGCACAAGGACAAATGGTCCGGCACCCTGATGCTGGTGGGCCAACCGGCGGAAGAGGTGATCTCGGGCGCGAAGGCGATGATCAAGGACGATATCTATGGCCGTTTCGGTGTGCCGGATTATGCGCTGGCGCTTCATGTGGCGGCAGGCGTGCCGGCGGGCAAGGTGGTTTATAAGCCGGGCATCATGTTCTCGTCGTCCGACAGTGTGCACATCACCGTGCATGGCGTCGGCACGCACGGTGCATCGCCCCACCAGGGCAAGGACCCGATTGTGATTGGCGCGCAGATCGTGAACGCGCTGCAGACGCTCGTGTCGCGGGAGATTTCGCCGCTGTCGCCGGGTGTTGTGACCGTGGGCACCTTCCATGCGGGCACCAAGAACAACATCATCTCGGACGAAGCCAAGCTGACGCTGACCGTGCGCTCGAACGACGAGGAAGTGCGCGCGCAGCTGCTCGCGGGCATCAAGCGTATTGCTGAGAACACCGGCCGTGTTGCGGGCCTGCCCGAGGACATGCTGCCGACCGTTGAGCTCTCGGTCACCAGCACCCCGACAACGGTGAACGACGATGCGCTGACCGCGCGTGTTGACGCGGCGCTGAAGGAAAAGCTCGGTGAAGACAAGCTGCTGCCCTATGTGCAGCGCGGCATGGGCGCGGAGGACTTCGCAGAGTTCACCATGACCGACGAGGACGTGCCGGGCTTCTATTTCTATGTCGGCGGCACCCTGCCCGAATGGTTCGAGGAAGCGAAAAACGGCGGCCCGGCAGTTGCTGGCCACCACTCGCCCTTCTTCAAAATTGCGCCTGAGCCTTCGATCAAGGCGGGCGTCGAGGCCATGACCATCGCGGTCATGGACCTGATGAAAAAGTCCTGATGAAAAAGTAACGGAGAAAACCCATGGTGCAGCCCTTCCATCTTGCCGTGCCCGTTGATGACCTTGCGGCCGCGCGGGCCTTCTATGGCGACATGATGGGCTGCCCCGAGGGGCGGTCATCCGAGAAATGGGTGGATTTCGATTTTTTCGGCCACCAGTTTGTTGTGCATCTGGGCACCCCCGTCGGCCAGCCGGACTGCAACGACGTGGACGGCAAGGCCGTGCCCAGCTTCCACTATGGCGTCGTGCTTGACTGGGATGACTGGCATAGCCTCGCCACCCGACTGGCCGCAGCAGAAGTTGAATTCATCATCGAGCCCGGCATCCGGTTCGAGGGAGAGGTGGGCGAACAAGCCACCATGTTCTTCCTCGACCCCGCCGGCAACGCACTTGAATTCAAGGCCTTCAAGGACCCAAGCCAACTGTTCGCGAAGTGAGGTGAAAGATGGGCAGGCTATCGAAAGACAACCCCTACCGTATTTTCCCGCCGCACCTGATGATCCTCGCGGCCATCGCGATGCATATTCTGGGGCGCATGGAGACCGGGCAGTCGTTCGCGCATTTTTATGGCTTGCCGCTCTGCGCTTTTGCGGTGTGGATGGCGTTCCGGGAGAAGAACCGCTTTATCGCGTCCGGCACCACCTTCTTCCCCGGTGAACGCTCCGAGAAGCTGGTGACGGGCGGCGCATACAAATACACACGCAACCCGATGTATCTGGCGATGGTGCTGCTGCTTGTGGGCCTGTGGCCGCTCACCGGCGGGTGGACGCCGGTGATCCCGATCATCATTTTCATTGCGCTCATCCAGCATTATTTCATCCGCCGGGAAGAACGCATGCTCACCGAGGCGTTCGGTGAGGAATATCTCGCTTACAAGGCGAGCGTCAGGCGCTGGATTTAAGCTTCGCGACCTCTGGCCGCCACGCCAGCATGGCTTCCATCATGCGGCGGATGGGGGCCGCGACCTTGTTCGCAAGCTCTTCCCGGTACGCAAACGGATGGCTCTCGTCCATGTAGGTCACCTGCGCCAGTTCAAGCTGGATCGCATGCACGCCCATAGCGGGGCTGCCGTAACGGCGCGTGATGTAACCGCCCTTGAAGCGGCCGTTGAGCACACTGGTGAAACCCTCAGCGTCTCTTGCTGCGGCATAAACCTGTTCGGCAAGGCCCAGGTCACACGAGGCACCGTCATTGGTGCCAAGGTTGAGGTCCGGCAGGCGGCCATCAAAGAAACGCGGCACGTGGGAGCGGATGGAGTGTGCATCCCACAGAAGCGCATAGCCGTGCATGGCCTTCACGCGCTCAAGCTCCGCCATCAGGGCGGTATGGTACGGGTGCCAGTAGGTCTCGGCACGTTCCCGCACTTCCACACTGTTCGGTTCCTCACCCGGCTTGTAGATCGGCTCTTCCGCGAAGGTGCTGGTGGGGCACAGTTCGGTCACGTTCTGGCCCGGGTACAGGCTTTTGCCCGACGGGTCGCGGTTGAGATCAATCACGTAACGTGAATATTCAGCCGACAGCACGGTGGCGTCAAGGTCGCGCAGGAAGCCGTAAAGGCGCGGCAAATGCCAGTCGGTATCCGCGATCTGGCAAGCAGCAGCCGTCATGCGCCCGGCGAACGGGCCGAGCGCTTCACCGCAATGCGGCATGGAAACAACGAGGGGGCTGCCCCCGCGGCTCAGGTTATACTTGGCACTCAAAATCTAATGCTCCCGAGGTGGGTCGAGGGCAGCAGCGTATCCACAAATCGGTTGAGGGTGCCTGCCGCCACCAAGCGACGCACGGCTTCTATATCCGGCGCAAAATACCTGTCTTCGGTGTAAAAATCCACAAGATCCCGAACGAGGGCATGCACGCTCTCGAGCGTCTCGCTGGACTTGAGCGGCCGGTGGAAGTCAACCCCTTGCGCCGCCGCGAGAAGTTCGATGGCGATGACCGCGCCCGCGTTCTCCGCCATGTCATGCAGGCGACGTCCGGCGAAGGTTGCCATGGATACATGGTCCTCCTGCCCCGCGGACGTGGGGATCGAATCGACACTCGCGGGGTGGGCGTATGTCTTGTTCTCGCTCACCAGCGCGGCGGTCGTGACCTGCGCGATCATGAAGCCTGAGTTGAGGCCACCATCCTTGACGAGGAACGCCGGCAGGCCGGACATCTTGGGGTCCACCAGCAGGCTGGTGCGACGTTCGGAAATCGACGCGATCTCGGACACTGCAATCGCCAGCATGTCAGCGGCCATGGCCACCGGTTCGGCGTGGAAGTTGCCGCCCGAGAGGATATCACCCTCATCGGGGAAAATGAGCGGGTTATCGGTCACCGCGTTCGCTTCCGTGAGCAGGGTTTCAGCCGCCTGCCGCATCACACCCAGTGCTGCGCCCATCACCTGCGGCTGACAGCGGAGGCTATAGGGGTCCTGCACTTTTTCGCAGTCATCATGGCTGTGGCGGATCTCGGACCCCTCAAGCAGCGCGCGGTAGGTGGCGGCGGTATCGATCTGCCCCTGCTGGCGGCGCACGGCGTGGATGCGCGCGTCAAAGGGCACATCGCTGCCTTTCATGGCGTCCACGCTCATCGCGCCCGCGACCATCGCGGAAGCGAACACATTCTCAATCTCAAATAGGCCAGAGAGCGTGAGCGCGGTCGAGACCTGTGTGCCGTTGAGGAGCGCGAGACCTTCCTTGGCTTCAAGCGCCATGGGTTCAAGCCCCGCGAGCTTGAGGCCATCCTTGGCTGGCATCACTTTGCCCGCGTGGCGCACCTCGCCGTAACCCAGCAGTACGGCGGACATATGCGCGAGCGGCGCCAGGTCACCCGACGCACCGACCGAGCCCTTGGCCGGGATGACCGGATATACCTCGTGGGAGAGCAGCGCGAGCAGCGCGTCAATCACCTTCGGGCGCACCCCCGAATGCCCCTGCGCGAGCGAGGTGGATTTGAGCGCGAGCACAAGCCGCACCACGCCGTCCTTCAGGGGCTCGCCCGTGCCGGTGGCGTGCGACAGCACAAGGTTTTCCTGCAGGCGTTCCACGTCCGCCGATTTGATGCGCGTGTTCGCCATCAGGCCGAAGCCGGTGTTGATGCCATACGCAGTTTCACCCCGGCTGATGAGGTCCGTCACCGTTTTGCGGGCTTCCTCAATGCGGCCTTGGTCGGACCGGTCAAGCGCCAGTTCGGTCGGCCTCTCGTAAATATGCCTGAGATCCCGAAGGCTGAACTCACCCGCTTTGCGGACCATCTGATGTTTGCTCATGAACTGCCCTACTCTCTTACTTTGCCAACATTGGCAGGTTGAGGCCTTTTTCCCGCGCACAGTCCTGTGCGATCTCGTATCCCGCATCCGCATGGCGCATCACGCCCGTTGCCGGGTCGTTCCAAAGCACACGGCCCACACGTTTCGCCGCGGCTTCGGTGCCGTCACACAGGATCACAACGCCTGAGTGCTGGCTGTAGCCCATGCCAACACCACCACCGTGGTGCAGGCTGACCCATGTGGCGCCTGATGCGGTGTTGAGAAGCGCGTTCAGGAGCGGCCAATCGCTTACGGCGTCAGAGCCGTCCTTCATCGCTTCGGTTTCGCGGTTCGGGCTCGCGACCGAGCCGCTGTCAAGGTGGTCACGGCCAATCACGACCGGGGCCTTCAATTCCCCGTTTTTGACCATCTCGTTGAAGGCAAGGCCAAGGCGGTGCCGGTCGCCAAGCCCCACCCAGCAAATGCGCGCGGGCAGGCCCTGGAACTGGATACGCTCGCGCGCCATATCAAGCCAGTTATGCAGGTGCGGGTTGTCAGGGATCAGCTCCTTCACCTTCTGGTCGGTCTTGTAGATATCCTCCGCGTCGCCCGAAAGCGCGGCCCAGCGGAACGGGCCGATACCGCGGCAGAAGAGCGGGCGGATATAAGCCGGTACAAAGCCCGGGAAATCGAAGGCGTCTTTCACGCCTTCATCGAACGCGACCTGACGGATATTGTTGCCGTAATCGACCGTCGGCACACCCATGCGGTGATAGTCAAGCATCGCCTGCACATGCACCGCCATCGAGGGTTTGGAGGCCGCAGCCACAGCTTTCGGATCAGTCTCGCGTTTGGTGAACCACTCCTCCACCGTCCAGCCGATCGGCAGGTAGCCGTTCACCGGGTCGTGGGCGGAGGTCTGGTCCGTCAGCGCGTCGGGGCGGATGCCTTTTTTCACCATCTCCGGCAGGATTTCAGCGGCGTTGCCGAGCACACCCACGGAGACCGGCTTGCCTTCCTTGTGCGCGCGTTCGATGATCTCTAGCGCTTCCTCCACCGTATCAGCACGGGTATCCAGATACCCCGTCTTCAGCCGGTATTCGATGCGGCTTTCCTGACATTCGATCGCCATGCAGCTTGCACCCGCCATTGTGGCCGCCAGCGGCTGCGCGCCACCCATGCCGCCAAGACCTGCAGTCAAAATCCATTTGCCCTTAAGGCTGCCACCGAAGTGCTGTCGGCCCATCTCAACAAAGGTTTCATAGGTGCCCTGCACGATGCCCTGGCTGCCGATATAGATCCACGAGCCTGCAGTCATCTGGCCGTACATCATCAGGCCTTTTTTATCGAGCTCGCCAAAATGCTCCCAGTTCGCCCACGCGGGCACGAGGTTGGAGTTGGCGATCAGCACGCGCGGCGCGTCCGTGTGCGTGCGGAACACGCCGACCGGCTTGCCGGACTGCACCAGAAGGGTCTCATCCTCCTCCATGCCGCGGAGCGTGGAGACGATGGCCTCATAACACTCCCAATTGCGCGCGGCGCGACCGATACCGCCGTACACCACCAGCTCCTCAGGGTTTTCCGCCACCATGGGGTCAAGGTTGTTCATCAGCATGCGCATCGGCGCTTCGGTTGCCCAGCTTTTGCACGTGAGCGTGGCACCATGCGGCGCGTGGATATCGGGGCGGTTTTTCATGGCATTCTGTCCCTTCTTGACGGGTGTTCTATGTGTTGTTTGAAGCGCCGACGGGCGAAAAACGCGCCGTCAGCTCGTATCGGTCACCGGGGTAGAGAAGCCGCGCGTAGCTGGCGACCCGTTCCCCGGTCCAGGTGCGGCGGCCGATCTCAAGGCACGGGCTGCCGCGGTCAATCTCAAGGTATTTCGCTTCCCGCGCGGACGCGCCCACCGCACGCACCACATGTTCGGCGCGCAGAAGCGGGGCAACCGCCAGCAGATAGTCGGTCGGTGTCTGGGTGGTGAAATCCTGCGCGATCAGCTCCGGCGCAATGCCGGGGTTCACCCAGCGTTCCTCAAGTTCCATCGGCGTATCGTCGCCCTTATGAAGCACAAGGAGGAAATACGCCTCAGTGCCCTCCGCCCAGCCAAACTCGGCCGCGATGTCTTTCGGCAGCGCCCGCGCCTCAAGCGCCAACACATCGGCGGACCAGACCTCGCCGCGTGCGGCAAGTTCGTCGCGGATGCTCAGGATATCCGCCGCGTGCCCGCGCATGCGGCGGTCAGCGACAAAGCTGCCCATACCCGCGCGGCGCAGGATGTGGCCCTCTTCGGTCAGTTCCCTGAGTGCGCGGTTCACCGTCATGCGGGAAACACCGAGCGCGCGCACAAGTTCATTCTCGCTCGGCAGCTTGTCACCGGCGACATAGGAACCGGCCTCGATGCCGTCCATGATATGGCGTTTGACCTGTTCGTAGCGGGGCAGCGGCAGGCTCATTCCGCGCCCTCCATTTTCGCAGCGATGCGGCCGACAAGCTTGTTATACCGAGCAAAAACTTCGTCTTCCTTCGCGTGTTTGCCCGCCTTCACCACCCAGTCGCCTGCGACCATCACGTCGCTCACCGGGTTCGGTTGGCCCGCGAAGACAAAAGCGTCCAAAACTTGCGCATAACTTGCCCCCGCAAAGGTGGTGCTGTTGCGGTCCAGCACGATAAGGTCGGCGCGTTTACCCACTGCGATCTCGCCGATGGGTTGGCCGAGCGCCTGTGCGCCGCCTTTTGCTGCCTGAGACCAGAGAAACTCACCCGTGTGACCGCCGCCCTCGTCCGTCAGCACTGTGCGGGCCTGCCGGGTGAGGCGCTGGCCGTACTCGAGAAGCCTCAACTCCTCCCGCGGGTCGATGCTGATATGGCTGTCTGAGCCGATACCGAAGCGCCCGCCTGCGGCCATAAACTCGGCGGCGGGGAAAATACCGTCACCAAGGTTGGCTTCCGTCGCCGGGCACAGGCCCACGACCGCGCCGCGCTCAGCCATGCCGCGCCATTCGGCCTCATTCACATGGGTCGCGTGGATGAGACACCAGCGCTCGTTCACATTCTGGTTTGCCAGCAGCCATTCCACCGGGCGTTTGCCGGTGGCTTTCACGCAGGCTTCCACCTCGCGCATCTGCTCGGCGATATGGATGTGGATGGGGGCCGTGTCATCGAGGCTGTTCATGGTCGCGATGGCAGGCGCAAAGGCGTCTTCCGGCACCGCGCGCAGGCTATGGAAACAAAGGCCGAGTTTGTTGCGGCCCTTGAGGCGTGGTTTCAAAATCTTGAGCAGGCGGTCATATTCACCGTCCGCATGCAGGAAAGGCGCCTGGCCTTTGCTCGCAGGCACCCCGCCAAAATCCGCCGTCTGGTAAAGAACCGGCAGGTGGGTGAGCGCAATGCCCGTTTGTTCCGCTGCCGTAATGATGGCATCCGACATGGCAAGCGCCTGGTCAACATGACTGTTGTGCAGATAGTGGAATTCGCCAACGGCAGAGTAACCCGCCTTCAGCATCTCGATATACAGCGCGGAGGCGATCACCTCCACCGCCTCGGGAGTCATGTGTGCCGCGAAATGGTACATGGCGGTGCGCCAGCTCCAGAAATCGGACTGGCCGGGTGTCTTGAATTCGGCGAGGCCTGCGAAGGCGCGCTGGAAGGCATGGCTGTGCAGGTTGGGCATGGCAGGCAGCACGGTGCTGTGCGCCACGACGTCATGGGGTGGCATCACACCGGTCTTGACCTTCACGATCATGCCGTCTGCATCCACATGCAGGCAGATATCCGACGCCCAGTCCTCGCCGATCAACCCGTCCTTGAAATAATGTTTTTGCATGCCTGCCTCCAACTTGTATATACAGGTTTGTACAAGTGAAACTTTCTGTCAAGCGGCAGATGTGATAAACCGCGACCATGATGAGCCGAGAGAGTGCCAAGCCCATGTATGACCTGATCATCCGCAATTTGAACATCGCCACCATGGTCGAGGGCGGGACGCCCTATGGCGCTGTATTGAACGGGGTGATTGCCACAAAGGGCGGGCGACTCAGCTATGTCGGACCAGCGGAAGATTTCACCGGCGGTGATGCGCGGGAAGAGATCGACGCGGGCGGCCACTGGGCCCTGCCAGGCTTCACCGATTGCCACACCCACATTGTTTATGGCGGCAACCGCGCGCGTGAGTTTGAGGAACGCCTGAACGGCGTAAGTTACGAAGAAATCGCCAAACGCGGCGGCGGCATCCTCTCCACCGTAACCGCCACGCGGGACGCGAGCGAGGATGAGCTGGCGGCCTCAGCCGCCAAACGCCTCGCGCGTCTCAAGATGGAAGGCGTGACGACGGTTGAGATCAAATCAGGCTACGGCCTGACGCTTGAAGATGAACTCAAGATGCTGCGCGCCGCAAAGAAGGCGGGCGAGATGGCAGGTATGGACATCCACACCACCTTCCTTGGTGCCCACGCCCTGCCGCCCGAATTCAAGGGCGATGCGGACGGTTACATCGACCTTGTGTGCAACGAGATGATCCCGGCGGTCGCCCGCGAGAAGCTGGCTGACTGTGTGGACGCCTTCTGTGAAGGCATTGCCTTCTCGCCCGCGCAAACCACACGGGTGTTCGAAGCAGCCATCAAACACGGCTTGCGCGTGAAGCTGCATGCCGACCAGCTGTCAGACCTCGCTGGCGCGGCACTGTCGGCCAAGTTTGGCGGCATGTCGGCGGACCACCTTGAGCATACAAATGAAGCGGGTGCCAAAGCGATGGCGGAGGCAGGCACCGTCGCTGTGCTGCTGCCGGGCGCCTTTTATGTGCTGAAGGACACCAAGAAGCCGCCCATCGACCTGTTCCGCAAACACGGCGTGACCATGGCATTGGCGACCGACGCCAACCCGGGCTCCAGCCCCGTGCTTTCGCTCCAGCTCATGCTGCATATGGGCTGCACCTTCTTTGGCCTGACGCCCGAGGAAGCCCTGCATGCCATCACCGTCGGCGGCGCACGCGCGCTGAGGCTTGGTGACGACCGCGGCACGCTGGAGACTGGCAAACGCGCCGATATCCTGCTGTTTGACATCAGCGAACCTGCAGAACTCGCCTATTATGTCGGCGGTGCCTTCCCGGTGCGGATTTTTACCGCCGCCTCATAGCTCAGTCCTGCTCTTCAGCGTGCGGCGGAATACCGCCGTATTTGGGGTTAGGGTCATATTTCCCGGTTCGGCCAAGTTCGCTCGCCTGCTCACTGACCCTGATCGAAAGACTGAGGTACTGGCTGTTCAATTCGGCCAGGCCGCATTCGCGAACAGTGTTCGCCGGGCTGATACCGGACAGGATATTGATATAAGCCTTGTCAACACAGTCCCCAATTGCAGGCATAATGGCGCTGCGGGCCATGCGGGCATGTTCGCCAAATTCGCGCAACACCTTGGGAGAGAGTTTACCTTCAAAACGCAGCAGATGGGTCTGCAAGGCTGCCGCCATGCGTGTATCCTCGCTGCGGGCGTCCTCACGGAGCTCAAGGAATTTTTCCACCGCGCCTGACACCGGCAATTTGTCTGCCATGTCCCTATCGTACAGTTCACTGATATCCTGCAGGGAAAGTTCGAGCTTGCGGAACAGAACAACCCCTTTCATTGCGTCGACTGAAATTGCGTTCGCGACCGTCTCAGCCCTGTCGCGGGTATCGCTCACATCCTGAATCCAGTATAACGCGGCGGGTATCACGACCGGAATGGCGATAAGCCCGACAATCTGTGCCCATATGGGCAATTCCCGGCCCTCATCCGAACGGATTGTCTCTTCGCGTTCCGGCTGTTCGTCCACCTTTTTTCTCCCCCTGCTTTCTTCGCGGTTTTCGCAATTCACCGTAGCGGCTTATTTCTCGCTCCGCTATAAGCGCTTGCATGGCATATGATTCACTCAGAGACTTTATTGACCGGCTTGAGCGTGAAGGCCGCCTTGTTCGTGTAAGCGAACAGGTGTCGACCGAGCTTGAGATGACCGAAATCCAGACCCGCGTGTTGCATGCAGGCGGACCGGCGATCCTGTTTGAAAATGTGGTGAATGAGCGCGGCGAAAAGTCTGACATGCCGGTGCTCGTGAACCTGTTTGGCACCGTTGAACGTGTCGCCTGGGGCATGAACCGCGAGCCGCATGAGCTTCGGGAAGTGGGCGAAACCCTCGCTTTCCTGCGCCAGCCCGAGCCGCCGCGCGGTATCAAGGACGCGCTGGAGCTGCTACCGCTTGCCAAGCAGGTGCTGTCGATGCGGCCCAAAAAGGTGAAGCGTGGCCCGGTGCAGGAAGTGGTGCTGACGGGCGATGATATCGATCTGGACAGGTTGCCGATCCAGACCTGCTGGCCGGGCGAACCCGCACCCCTGATCACATGGCCGCTTGTGGTCACCAAAGGGCCGTCGGACAAGGCTGAGGATAATTATAACCTCGGCATCTACCGCATGCAGAAGGTGTCAAAAAACCAGACGCTCATGCGCTGGCTCAAGCACCGTGGCGGTGCGCAACAATACCAGCGCTGGAAAGACGTGAAGCGGGAGCCGATCCCGGCGGCTGTTGTCATCGGCGCAGACCCGGGCACCATCCTCGCAGCCGTCACCCCCGTGCCGGATACCCTGAGCGAATATCAGTTCGCGGGCCTCTTGCGCGGTAAAAAAGTGCCGCTTGTGGACTGCAAGACCGTGCCGCTGCAAGTGCCCGCGACGGCTGAGATCGTGCTGGAAGGCCATGTAAGCCTTGAAGACTACCGCGATGAGGGGCCATACGGCGACCACACCGGCTATTATAACAGCGTGGAAAAATTCCCGGTCTTCACCATCAGCGCGATCACCATGCGCGAGAAGCCGATTTACCTGTCCACCTACACCGGCCGCCCGCCAGACGAGCCCGCCATCCTTGGTGAAGCGCTCAATGAGGTGTTCATTCCCCTCCTGCAGCAGCAGTTCCCGGAGATCACCGATTTCTGGTTGCCGCCCGAGGGCTGCAGCTACCGCATTGCGGTTGTCAGCATGAAAAAGGCTTATGCGGGTCATGCCAAGCGCGTGATGCAGGGAGTGTGGTCGTTCCTCAGGCAGTTTGTTTACACCAAATTTGTGATTGTGGTGGACGACGACATCAACGCACGCGACTGGAAGGACGTGATGTGGGCGATCTCGACCCGCATGGACCCGGTGCGCGATATCGTAACCGTTGAGAACACGCCGATCGACTATCTTGATTTCGCCTCACCCGAGAGCGGCCTTGGCGGCAAGCTGGGCCTTGATGCCACCAACAAGGTGGGCAACGAGACCCACCGCGAATGGGGCCGTGAGATATACATGGAAGACAATGTGGTCTCGAAAGTCGATGCGCTGTGGGAAAGCCTTGGCATCCCGGGTGACGGCAAGGCGATCTGGAAGTAATCGCCTGTCAGTCGCCGCCGGGCGTGTTCACCACCATTCCGGCGTGGGCGTCACAGTATTTGTGGAAATCATAGTAGGTGAGATATTCACCCAGCAGCGGGGCCATAGCGACAACCGATAAAACCGGCAGTACGGCGTGTCGCCAGTACCGGCGGGAGTTCAGCCCATGCAGCCAGCGCACAACAAGCGCGAGCAGCAGACACCATATCAACCCCAAAATCGCCAGCAGAGTTACTGTCATTATTACCCCTTCATTTCAGAAATGGAAATAATCGCGACAGGTTTCAAGCACTGCTGGCCATATAGTCTCAAAAAACTTCCGAAAATCGTCATGGTAACGAAAAAATAACCCTGTTCTGGCTAAAACGGGGTTAGAACTTCATGAAGTTTTGGATATATTTCGGAAGTTCACTTTAGGGGGCATAAGTGACGGACGTGATTGAGGGACAATTTAAGTACAAGGCTTTCATAAGCTATAGCCACCGTGACGACGAGTGGGCTTCATGGCTTCTGAAAGCGCTTGAGCGCTATCGCATCCCCAATCATATCCGCGAGAAACACCCGCGCGGGCCGCTGCCCAAGCGGCTTGGCCATTTCTTCCGTGACCGGGACGAACTGCCCGCCACCGGCCATATGACCGACCGCATATTCGAGGCGCTGGCCGAAAGCGAATTCCTCATTGTCGTCTGCTCGCCCGACGCGGCAAAATCCAAGCTTGTGAACCGCGAAATTGCCGAGTTCAAGCGCGTGCGGGGTGAAGGCAACGTGCTCTGCGTGATTGTGAGCGGTGTTCCCTTCGCCGACAACCCGGCGCAGGAATGTTTCCCGGAAAGCCTGAGACTGCAGTTCACAACGGACGGCATGCATATTCGCCGGTCCGCCGAAAGCCTGGCCGCCGACGCCCGCGAGGAAGGCGACGGCAAGCGCCTGGCGATACTCAAGCTGGTGGCTGGCATGCTGGGCATGGGCCTGAATGACCTTGTGCGGCGAGAAAACCATTTCCGCTACCGGCGTATCGCCACGCTGGCCGTGGCGGCGTCGGTCGGCATGGCGGCGATGAGCGCGCTGGCGATCGATGCCCGCAACGCCCGCGACAAGGCAGAAGAAGCGCTGCGGCTGGCGGAAGAGAAAAATGCCGAGGCTGAGCTCAGCAAACGCGAGAATGTCGACTTCACGCAATTTGTCGTGACATCGGTTTATGACGAGCTGATCTCCGCTGGCAGCCTTGCGGTACTCGAGCGCACCTCGAAAAAGATTGTCGAACGGCTGGACAGCAAGGGCATTGAGAACCTCGATTTCTCGCAACTTACACAGCTTGTCGGTGCCTACCTGCGGCTTGGCCAGGCCCTTGAGCGGCAAGGCGAAAGCTCCTATGCGCGCGAATATTTCGACACGGCACGCAACTGGGCCGAAAAACTTTATCGCCATCACCCCAACAGCGAAACCGCGGTTGCGCGCTATGCAACATCGCTATTTTTCACCGGCTACCTGAGCCGGCGCCAGGGTGATTTCGCCAGCGCGGAAGCCGACTATATCGAGCGCCTGCGCCTGAGCCGCCTCGGGCTTCAGGGCGACCTTGAAATACGGTCCAACGCGGGTCGCATGACCCGAATCCAGTGGATGGAAGAGGTCGCGGATGCGCAGGCCAACCTGTGCAACCTGCAATATCTTCCGCTCGGGAAACCGCAGGAAGGCCTTGAGAACTGCAAGAATGCCGTGGCGCTGCGCCGCCGCATTGTCGAGACAGTTCCGGACCGGCGCGAAAACTGGATCAACCTTGGCAGCAGCTACTTTTTCCTCGCCAACTGTTACCTCGTCATGGGGCGCAACATCGAGGCCAAGGAAGCGCTGATGAACCGTCAGGTGATCTACGCCAACCTGCTTGAGGAAGATCCGAAGAACTACCGGGTGATCCGCCGGGCGGCGATGAACGAGCAGCTTCTTGCCACCATCGAGGTACGCCAGGGGCATACCGACAAGGCCCTCTCCCGCCTGAGCGCCTCCCGTGCCGCCTTCGATGTACTGACGGAGCAAGACCCGAGCAATGTCATGTGGCTTGCCAATTCAGCCGATGTTTACCGTGATAGCGCTGCGCTGCTGATGCGGGAACAGGACATGAAGCACGCGGCAGAAATGCTCGGGATCGCGGAAAATCAGATCACGCAGGCGCTGGCAACGGACATGAGCCGGACCGAACGCCGCCTCGTTGCGCACGAAACACGGCTCCTCAAGGCAGAATATGCGCTGGCGAGCGGCGACCGCGCGCTCGCTGTCACCTATTTGCGCGAGGCCCTGGCACATTTCGAGGGTGAAGACCCGGCCTATCTGCTGGTGCCCGGCGCGATTGAACACGCCAGCCGCCTTTATATTCTCAAGGGTGACATTCTGGCAGAAGAAGGCGACGGCAAGGCGGCGGGCGAGGCCTGGCAGCATGTGGTCGACCTCTATGAAGCGGCGACCAGCACCAAGACCCAAATCCTCAAGGAAACCGTGGCCACTGCCTATCTCAAGCTTGGTCAAACGGAACGCGCGGAAGCTGTCTTGCCAAAGAGTCGCGCCAGTCGCTGATTTTTTTGCCCTGCACTGCGGCAGGACATAGGCCTGCCGTCTTCCTCCCGATATTGTCATTGTCGCCACCAGCCACGCCTGTGTTAAAGATGTTTTCAGGCCATTGTTGTTCCGAGTTCGCAAGGCATATCAAGGGAGCCCGCAATGCAACACTCAGCCATCACACCGTCACAGGAAATCCTCGACCTTTATGACAAATATGCCCATGGGCTGATGTCGCGCCGCACCTTCTTCGAGAAGCTTGGTGCTTATGCCGTGGGTGGCCTGACCGTCACCATGCTGGCGGAAAGTGTGCTGCCGAATTATGCGCTCGCCGAGCAGGTCAAGCCGGATGATGAGCGCATCACAGCTAAGGACGTGCCCTATACCTCCCCCAAGGGCGCTGGCGACATGATGGGCTATCTTGTCATGCCGCGGAACGCTTCCGCGACAAACAAGAAACCCGGCGTTGTGGTAATCCACGAGAACCGCGGCCTCAATCCCTATATCCGCGACGTGGCGCGGAGGGTGGCGGTCGCGGGTTATGTGGCTTTTGCGCCTGATGCGCTGTTCCCCCTCGGCGGTTACCCGGGCAATGATGATGATGGCCGCACCCTGCAGCGCCAGCGCGATACCGGCGAAATGGTGGAAGATTTTGCGGCAGCCGTCGCCTTTTTGCAGAACCATGAAGCCTGCACCGGCAATGTCGGTTGTGTCGGCTTCTGTTTCGGCGGCAGCGTCTCGAACCGGCTGGCGGCCAAACTGCCAAGCCTGAAGGCCGCTGTGCCCTTCTATGGCGGCGGTGTGCCGGCGGAAGACGTACCCGCCATTCAGGCGCCCCTCCTCATTCATCTCGGTGAACTGGATGAACGGGTGAACGCAGGCTGGCCTGCCTACGAGGCGGCGCTGAAGGCAAACGGCAAATCCTACGAGATGCACATGTATGAAGGCGCGAACCACGGCTTCCACAATGACACCACGCCGCGTTATGACGCCCACGCCGCTGAGCTCGCGTGGTCGCGCACCCTCGCCTTTTTCGAAAAGCATCTGAGCTGATCGACACCCACCGGGAACTAGACATTGAACCTGCGCGCCAGTTGTGGCTTATTGGCGCGCATGGTTTTTCTTACATTTGTCCTCAGGATTTTCTATGGCTGACAGCACACTCGACCTCCTTTCCGACCTTGTCTCCAAAGCGGTGAAGGCGGGCGCGGACGCCGCGGACGCCGTTGCCGTGGACGCACGCTCGCGCGGGGTATCCTGGCGCGAAGGCAAGCTTGAGGATGTCGAAGGCTCGGAGGGCGAGGATATTGGCCTGCGCGTCATGATCGGCCACAAGCAGGCGATTGTCTCCACCAGCGACCGGCGCGACGCCAGCCTGAAGGCGCTTGTGGAGCGCACCATCGCCATGGCGAAGGCGGTGCCGGACGACGACTATTGCGGCCTCGCCCCTGAAGACCGCCTGCACAAGGGCACCTTTGCCGAGCTTGATCTTTATGACGCCAGGGAAGTGAGCGCAGACGAACTCGCGGACCTCGCCCGCGAAGCAGAGGACGCCACGCGCGCGGTCAAAGGTGTAACCAACTCTTCCGGTGCGGGTGCGAGCGCATCCAGCTGGGCAATCTCGCTCGTGACCAGCCACGGTTTCGCCGGGCACTATCAGGGCAGCAGCTTCTCCATCTCCTCCTCCGCGGTGGCGGGTGAAGGCACGGGTATGGAACGCGACTATGAATTTACCTCCGCCCGGCATTTCAGCGATCTCAAGAGCCCGGAATGGGTTGGCCGCGAGGCGGGAGAACGGGCGGTAAAACGGCTGTCGCCCATCCGTATGCCGTCCGGCAAGCTGCCGGTGATATTTGCGCCCCGGGTTGCCAATTCGATGCTCGGGCATTTTGCTGGCGCCATCAACGGCACCAGCGTCGCGCGCGGCTCCAGCTTCCTCAAGGACAAGATGGGCGAGGCGATTTTTGCGCCCGGCATCACCGTGAGCGACGACCCGCTGCGCGTGCGCGGCCTGCAGTCCAAGCTGTTCGACGGCGAAGGCGTAGCAGTTGGCAAACAGCACCTCGTTGAAGACGGTGTGCTCAAGACATGGCTCCTGAATGCCGCCACAGCGAAACAACTGGGTCTTGAGGTTACGGGCCACGCCAGCCGTGGCACCTCCTCCCCGCCCGGCATCTCGACCAGCAACCTCTATCTTGAGCCCGGCAGCCAGAGCCCTGAGGAACTGATGGCCGATATCAAGGACGGCCTTTATGTGACCGAGCTGATTGGCATGGGCGTGAACGGCGTGACCGGCGATTATAGCCGCGGAGCCGCCGGTTTCCGCATCCGCGACGGCCAGCTTGAAGGCGCGGTGAGCGAGATCACGATTGCGAGCAACCTTAAGGAAATGTTCAGGCATCTTGTGCCAGCATCTGATCTTGAGTTCCGGTATGGCACCAATTCACCAACCATCCGGATTGACGGCATGATGATCGCGGGGGCCTGAGCCGCCGCACCGGCTTCGGCCACACACCAGAGGCAGTAGTGACAAGTAGCGCCGACCCTTTTGACGAAACCACGTGCCCGTGGAACCTGGCTGACGATGCCCGCCTTGTGCGCCGTGTCACCGAGGAAGCCGGACGCATTGCGCTGTCCTATTTCGCCCGCGACATTCACCAGTGGGACAAATCACCCAACAACCCGGTATCCGAAGCCGACATGGCGGTAGACGAGTTCCTGCGCACCACCTTGATGCAGAACCGCACCGGTTATGGCTGGCTGTCGGAAGAAACCGAGGACCATTCCGATCGCCTGCGTTGCGGCCGGCTGTGGATTGTCGACCCCATCGACGGCACCCGCGCCTTTTTGGCCGGCGGCGACGACTGGGGCATTTCGGTTGCCCTCGTGCAGGACCGCAAACCCATTATCGCAGCCTTCTATGCGCCAGTGAAAAACGCCTTCTATTTTGCCGAATCCGGTCGCGGAGCGACCAAAAACGGCCTCAACATAAGGGTGTCCGAGCAAACCGACCTGACGGCAGCGCGTATGATGGGCGACCCCTGCGCTTTCAAATCCAGCAAGCTTTGGCCAACACCCTGGCCGGAGAGCATGCATACCGAGCAGGCAAACTCTATCGCGCTGCGCATTTGCCAGATTGCCGACGGCCAGTTCGACTGCTGCGTGACCTTGCGCCCCAAAAACGACTGGGATGTCGCCGCCGCAGACCTGATTATTGCCGAAGCTGGCGGCCACCTGACGACCGGCACCGGCCGCGCCTTGATGTTCAACCGGAAAAAGCCGCTGCACGAGCATATCGTGGCCAGTTGCCCGGCCCTTGTGCCTGCCATCATGGAACGGGTCGAGCCAGCGCTGGCCGAGTGGTGCCACGTCGCGGCTTGAACCACGCATATAGCTGCGTGACCGTTATATAGCTTCAGTTAGCAACACTATTTGCGGTAGTGTCGCAAATGTGAAATATGAAAGCGCACGAGCCTTTGGGGGGCAGGATAAGGATAGGGGCTTTATGTATAGAAGCGTTACCTGGCGGCTAGGGTTTCACCTGATTGCCTTTTGCGCTCTCAGCCTCGCTTTTGCCGTGCAGGCCCTTGCTACCCGCCTCAGCGACGAGGGCCGCGCCAACGCCATGGCCCTCCTGCCCAGGGTCCTGATGGAGGACCGCCTCGACGCTTACCTTGAGCTCGATAGCCTGCGGGCGCAAATGGCTGCGGCAAAAACCGATGCCACCCGGGCCCGTCTGCTGAAAAGCATGATTTTCTATCATATCGATACGGGCCTGCGGACCGGGCTTGACGATGTCGCGGCCCAGGCCAGCGCGCTCGCAGAAAGCACTGGCGATACCGAGCTTGCCATTTATGGCCTTCTGGGCCGTGCGGAGTTCTTCTCGCTGAACGGCGAAATCAGGCAGGCGGAAAAGCTTATCCTTGAAGCACGTGCGCTCGCGGAAGCCAGCGGTGACCCGCTCAATCTCTTTTTGACCGATGCCGCCATGGCAGTCCTCGGCCCCGACCTTGGCGACATGCTTGAGGGATTGCTGAGCATGACCCTGGCGACGTCGGAACTGCCCGACGACACCGCTCGCGCGCAGCGCATGCGCATGCTGGCACACCTGACACTTGCCTACATCTATCTCAGCGTGGAAGAAGTCGACGAGATTGTCGCAAACTACAGCCGCGCGCTGGATATCGCGCAGGTGTCCAATATCGCGCTCGACCGCGAGACCATCCTCTTCAACCTTGCAAGCACCCTCAGTGACATTGGCGAAAAGGAACTGGCGCGTGACTATTACAAGGGCCTCGATATCGTCATTTCGCAAAACGGCAATGCCGAGGGCCGCTACTACGCGCTGTATGGCCTGGCCTGGCTTGCCTATGACGAGGAACACTATGCGGAAACGGTGAAACTGGCGCAGGAAGCGATCGATGCTTTCGGCGGTGACCCCAGCTTCGATATCGAATTCTATGACCTGCTTGCAGCTGGGCACGCCCGTCTTGGTAACGCCGAAACTGCGCGCCAGTTCCGCCAGAAGGTCCTCGATATGTACGAGGAATATCCGGATCTCAAATATGATGGCGTGAGTGCCAACGATCAGTTGACCGAGGCCTATATCCTTGCCGCCGAGGGAGAATATCAGGAAGGCTTCGAGAAGCTGAACAAGGCGCGGCGTGGCCTGCTTACCGCCCAGTTTACCCGGTTCCAGAACAGCGTGACGGACATGCGCTCCAGTATTGTGGCGATGATCGAGAAGCAGAAAGCGGAAAACGCGCTTCTGGACGCCGAAAACGCCTACAGCCGCCTGTTGTTTGCGCTGGTGTTCCTGATTGCCGCGGGTGCCACGACGCTCCTGCTGCTGCAACGCAAGCACAACAGGGCGCTCACGGAGGCAAAGCGCCATGCTGAAATGGCAAACAAGAGCAAATCCGAATTTCTGGCGAACATGAGCCATGAATTGCGCACGCCCCTGAATGCCATCCTCGGCTTCTCGGAGATGATGCAGCACAAGATTTATGGCGAGGTGGGCGCCAAACAATACAGCGACTATGTGGACCATATCCACGAAAGTGGTCGCCTGCTCCTTGACATCATCAACGACATCCTCGACCTCTCGAAGGTAGAGTCCGGGCGGCTGGTCGTCCGTGACGAGGATATTGCGCTCAATCAGTTGTTCGATGACGTGCTGCGGCTGGTATCACCGCGCGCCAGTAAAAAACGTATCGCCATCCATAGCGCTGTGCCGTCCCGTGTGCCCCATCTCGTGGCGGATAGCCGCTTGTGCAAGCAGATCATGCTCAACATCGTCGGCAACGCGGTGAAATTCACCAATGAAGACGGCAAGATCATGCTGCGCGCCTTCAACCTTGATGATGGCGCCGTGATGATCGAAGTGGAGGATGATGGCATCGGCATGAGCCCGGACGAACTTGAAATCGCGCTCACTCCGTTCGGGCAGGCAGGGTCCACTGCAACACGCAGCCATGAAGGCACCGGCCTCGGCCTGCCGCTGGTGAAGAGCCTGATGGAACTGCATGGCGGCACCCTCACCCTGCGTTCGGTCAAGGGCAGGGGTACGGTTGTCGCGCTCCGCTTCCCGCGTGAACGGGTTAAAGGCAACGCCACCGAAGCAACCGGTCAGAAGTAGAATTTCACCCCGCCGATGACAGCGCCTTTGCCAAGGCCACCGTTCAGCGAACTGTTTTCATACATCACGCTGAGCTCGAAATTCTCGATGAAGGCCGAGAGGCCGACACCATAGTCCCAGAGGTTGCGGCGGTCGTTTCGCACATCATACCCGAGGCGGGTGATCACCGTCAGCTCCGGCAAGGTAGGCACCGGCACCTCAAGGTCGGTAAAGAGGTAGACACTGTCGCTTTCCGGTGCGCTCCAGCGGCCATCGGGCGCATAGGTGATGCCGGTGCGGATATAGGCGAGGCCAAAATCACGCGCGACCGAGCCGGTGAATTCAGGGTAATAGCTGCTGCCGCTGCCATGAATGCTATCAAGCTCGACCGACAGGTCGTAGGTGAAGCCACCACTGTCGAAGCTGTAGCCCGCGAAGATGTTCGCCTTGGCGTCGCCACCCGCGCTGTCGCTGATCGCGGCCAGCCCGCCGCCAAGGTAAAAGCCGTTGTCGTGATAAATGCCAACCGACGCCCGGATGGTCGGGTCACGGTCCGACAGGCTGAGCCCCCGGTCACGGTAGTCGCTGGTGACGCCGATATAGCCATCGATGGTGTAGGGTTTCTCTTCCTCGGCCAGCACGGGGCCAGCGAGGGCGGTGGTCACAAGTGCACCAACAAGAATAGTCTTCATCTGCAAATCCTAAAACGGCCCTTTCAGGGGCTCTGGTTCAATCAGCAGGATCGGGTCCAGGCGCACACCGCCCCAGTTGACCCGCCAGTCGACATGCGGCCCGTTGGCGCGGCCCGTCTGTCCGATGGTGCCGATCCGGTCACCCTGCCGCACGGTCTGGCCCTTCTGCACGTCCACACTGTTCATATGAAACAGGGTCGATGTCACGCCAAAACCGTGGTCGATAATCACAATTCCGCCCTCAAGCAGGAAATCCGGCACCGCCAGGCGCACAACACCACTGGCGGGCGCCACAATGGGCGTACCGGTCGGGCCCGCGATATCGAGGCCATAGTGCGGGCTTCTGGGCTCCCCGTTCAATATACGCTGGCTGCCATAGAAACCGGAGAAGCGACCTTCTGCCGGGCGGATGAAGCCCGCCTGCCAGTCAAGCGCATCGGTATTGTGGCTGCGGGCATCACGCACCATGCCGGTCTCTTTTGCACGGCGTTCCCGCCATTCAGGCGGCGGGGTGACGGTCTTCGGCGGTAGGCCGTCCACACGTTCGATATCAAAATGGCGCTTCCTGACGGTGATAGCCTGCACTTCTGTCGCACCATCTTTATGCTGCACGGAAAGCGTCGCACGCGCGCCCGCATCGCGGCCAAAGCCGATGACAAAATTGCCCCCCGGCCCTACCTTCACCGGCGCGCCGTCGAGAGACACCGTCGCCCCCGGCGCGACCTTGCCCCAAAGCATGCCGCCCTGCGCGGCAGTGCCCGAAAGCTCGACCGCCTGCGCGGCAAGGCTTGCCGCGGCAACCAGCAGGATTGAGAGAATGATATGGCTGATGTTTCGCTGTTTCATGACTTCCCATCTCGCCAGAAATGGCGGCAAAATTGCGGCGAAAACGCCCTATTTTACAAGAGGCTACCCTGCCGGTCATCTCCCGGCTTACGCGCGGGTTCCTTCGCTTTGGCTTTTGCTTTGGCCACGGGGCTCGGCGGTGCTGGCGGTGTCTCGCCCTCGCCCAGCACCTGCATGTCGCTGACCCCGTCCGCGAAGCGTACCTTGACCTGATCACCCGCGCCAAGCTGGCGCGCCTTGGTGACTGGTGTGCCGCTTGCATCTTCAACAAGCGCATACCCGCGGTCGAGCACCCGTTCGTAAGACAGGCTTTCAAGCATGCGGCCCGAGGCTTCAAGGCGGCGACCCAAATCCTCAAGGCGGCGCGCATAGGCGGGCTCAAGCCGCCGCGCGCTTGCACCAAGCTGCTCACCGCGGTAGGCGGCCAGCCGCCGGAGCTGACCCGCACTCAAACCGCCCACCAGCCGGTTAAGCTGTGCCGACTTGATATTGGCAACCGCCATCAGTCCGCGCGGCAGACGTTCGGAAAGGTCGTCCCAGCGCTGCTGTGCGAGGCCAAGGATATCCTTCGGGCTGGGCAGCCCGCGGGCGAGGCCACGCAGCCGTTCCGCCCGGTCGCGGATCATATTGGCCTTCAGCCCTGCGAGCCTGCGGCCAAGGTCTGCGATATAAACCCGCAGTTCCTCACGCACCGGCACAGCCTTCTCAGCGGCACCCGTCGGCGTTGGCGCGCGCAGGTCGGAGGCATAGTCGATCAAGGTGGTGTCCGTCTCGTGCCCGACGGCGGAGATTAGCGGGATTTCGCTCTCGGCTGCGGCGCGTACAACGATTTCCTCGTTGAAGGACCACAGATCCTCGATCGAGCCACCGCCGCGTGCCACGATCAGCACGTCCGGGCGCGGGATGCTGCCACTGCCGTCAATGGCATTAAAGCCCTTGATCGCGGCTGCCACTTGCGCTGCAGCCCCCTCGCCCTGCACCAGCACGGGCCACACCAGCACGTGGCGCGGGAAACGGTCATTCAGGCGGTGCAGGATGTCCCGAATCACAGCGCCGGTGGGCGAGGTCACAACGCCAATAACCTTGGGCAGGAACGGAATTTCGCGTTTGCGCGCGGGGTCGAACAGTCCTTCAGCAGCGAGCTTTTTCTTGCGTTCCTCCAGAAGCGCCATCAAGGCACCAGCACCTGCCGGTTCCATATGGTCCACCACCATCTGGTATTTGGATCGCGCGGGGTATGTGGTCAGCTTGCCGGTACAGATAACCTCAAGGCCGTCCTCGGGCACAAAACCAAGGCGCTGGGCGCTGCCGCGCCAGCAAACGCCGTCCAAGACCGCGCTGTCGTCCTTGAGCGCAAAATAGATATGGCCCGAGCCAGCCCGCTTCACGCCCGAGAGCTCAGCGCGTACGCGCACATGGCCAAAGCGGTCCTCGACCGAGCGTTTGAGCGCGCCCGAAAGCTCGGACACCGTAAACTCATAGGCGTTACTGCCCTGTGCGGTCTCGCTTTCCGGCAATTCTGGCCAACCATCTGACATATATGCTCCCACCGCGGGTTTTTCGCCCGCACTTCTTCCTTGAGTGACAGGGAACCTATGATACAAGGGGGCAGCCTTCAAGCAACCCACCACGTGACAGGTGAAAAATATGAATATTCTCGTCCTCGGCTCCGGTGGCCGTGAACACGCCCTTTCATGGAAAATTGCGCAAAGCCCGCTGGTTGACATGCTCTATTGCGCGCCCGGAAATGGCGGGATCGGGGACGTAGCCTCGTGTGTGGACCTTGACGCGAGCGATCATGCGGCTGTGATTCACTTCTGCCGCGAAATGGAAATCGACTTTGTTGTGGTGGGCCCCGAAGCGCCGCTCGTTGCGGGCCTTGTGGACGACCTGACCCGCGAAGGCATCCTCGCCTTCGGCCCCACCAAGGGCGGCGCACAGCTTGAGGGATCCAAAGGGTTCACCAAGGATGTTTGCGCCAAATACAATATCCCCACCGCCGCCTATGGCCGCTTTGATAGCGCCGAGGCTGCGAAAGCTTACGTGACAGAACAAGGCGCACCGATTGTGGTGAAGGCGGATGGCCTCGCCGCTGGCAAGGGTGTGATCATCGCGCAGACGGTCACGGAAGCGCATGAGGCGATTGATGAGATGTTCGGCGGCAGCTTCGGCGCAGCCGGCGCAGAAGTGGTGATTGAAGAATTCATGACCGGTGAGGAAGCCAGCTTTTTCGCGCTGTCTGACGGGGTGAACACCCTGGCGCTCGCGACCGCGCAGGACCATAAGGCGGTAGGCGAAGGCGATACCGGCCCCAACACCGGCGGCATGGGTGCCTATTCGCCCGCACCCGTGATGACGGATGAGCTTTGCGAGCGCGTGATGCGCGAGATTATTGAACCCACCGTGACCGCCATGGCAGACATGGGCCACCCCTATAAGGGCGTGTTTTTCGCTGGTCTCATGATCACTGCGGACGGCCCCAAGCTGATTGAATATAACTGCCGCTTCGGTGACCCTGAGTGTCAGGTGCTGATGACCCGCATGACATCTGACCTCGTGCCGCTGCTGATGGCAGCAGCGAAGGGCGAGCTTGGCGGCCAGACGGTCGAATGGTCCAATGATGCGGCGCTCACGGTTGTGATGGCGGCAAACGGTTACCCCGGCGCTTACGAGAAGGGGACGGAAATCCGCGACCTCGCAGCGGCGGAAGCCGAAGCGGGCGCCCATGTTTTCCATGCTGGCACCAAACGCGAGGATGAAAAGCTGCTGGCCACCGGCGGGCGGGTGCTCAACGTGACCGCTACCGGCAAAACCGTGACCGAAGCACAGAAGCGCGCCTATGCGGCAGTGGATGCCATCAACTGGCCGGGCGGTTTCTGCCGCCGCGACATTGGCTGGCGTGCTGTTGCGCGCGAGCGCAACAACTGAGCAGGAAGTGTGCAGGAAGTGTGCAGCCCTAGAGCTGCACCACCATGCCTTCGCGCGGGTCGCCGCCCGTCTCCACAAGTTTTTTCACCAGCGCTTGTGTTGCCTGCATACCCTGATGGCGTGACAGCACCATCCACGGGGTATCGGCACCCGATACCTTCGCATAGAAGCTGGCCTCTGCCCGCGCGTAACGCTCATTGAAGACCTGCGGAGTCCAGTCGGCGTTGCGTTTCTTGATCTGGTTTGGTGCAAAGAAGAAGGACGGGTTTGGCCCCGGCACTTCAACCTTCACCCGTTCACCGATATTGGCGGCGGTGCCGACAAAGCAGTCATACACGAGGCTCGCGCCCAGATAGTTGTGAATACGCAGGCGCAAGTCATTGTCGCCCGAGAAGTCGATATAGGCAGTTGGCACATCGCGCCCCAGCGCATCAAGCTCATCATAGCTTGCCACTTTGTCATAACAGCCGAGGCTCTCGACAAAACCGGTATTCCGCGCCGAAGTTATAGCCACAAGCTCGATATCGTCGCGCCCCTCAAGGCAGAAGGCAGTGCCGTAGGCTGTCTTGCTGGACGCAGAGGACACCAGCAGCCGCTTCGCGCCAAAGAAGTCGTTGTCTTCAAGGAAATCCGCCAGCATGAAGGATGTGATGAACAGCGGCCGGAACAGCATCTGATACTCTTCCATTTCCGTCGAATAGCCCGCGTCCGCGCTGCAGCGCGTGTAGAAATTATAGGCCGAGACAAGCTCAAGCCGGTGCTCGGCCCCGTCATAAAAGCCACGCTCCGTCACCCGGATCGGCTGCATACGGAATGTGCTGGCAACGGGGAAATAGCCGTAAAAGCGTTCCCCGGCTTCCACGCCGTCCACATTTGAGGCGACGACATCGGCAAATCCCCAGACCGGCATATGGCCCCAGCCCTTCTCGCCGGTCGGGAAAAACTTCCAGTAATTCAGCCAGTCGCCGAGGGCTGCATAGGTGATGTTGTTGGATGACAGGCCAAAACTGTCGACCCGAACGAGGATTTCGCCCGCGCCGGGTGCTGCGTCTTCCTCTGCTTCCACAATCTTTGTCGTACCAATCGCATCCATGCGGGTCAGCATGCGTGTGACAGTCTGTTTGTTGCTCATGGTGTCCCCTTCTCAATCTTCTAAAGACGATAGGGCCGGAGCGGGGAAAATCCACCCTTCGCGCGTGAAAAGCGCAAGATGTGATGCGATCAGAGGTAAGCCGGTCGTCAGGCTCAGTTGTCGTCAGACTTTTCGCGCACCTTGAAGGGCGGGAAAACGATGCTCACCCGCGTACCGACGCCGGGCCGGCTGTCGATGGTCATGGTGGCGCTCAGCTTCTCGGCAAAGGCAGTCACCAGCGGCAGGCCGAGGCCCGAGCCCTCATGGCGGCGGCTGAGGCTGCTGTCCACCTGCCCAAACGGGCGTTTGGCGATCTTGATTTCTTCTGCTGTCATGCCAATGCCGGTATCGGTCACACTGAGGCAGAGGCCACCGTTGCCGGTTTTCTCGAGGTTCATCGACACTTTGCCACCGGGCTCGGTGAACTTGATCGCGTTCGAGAGCAGGTTGAGCGCAATCTGCTTGATCAGCCGTTCGTCGGCTTCAATCAGCGTGGTCTGGTCAAGCTGGTGCTCAAGCGACAGGCTGGCCTCAAAGGCGCGCTGCTGCACCAAGGTCATGCACATCTCGAGGCTCTCGAGCGGGTCGATCCAGGTGAGATACGCTTCAAGCCGCCCGGCCTCCACCTTCGAGAGGTCAAGGATGTCGTTGATGATCGACAGGAGGTGTGTGCCGCTTTCATGAATATCGTGGGCGTATTCCTTGTAACGCGGGCTACCGAGCGGGCCGACCATCTCCTCGCGCAGGATCTCGGCAAAGCCGAGAATGGCGTTGAGCGGGGTCCGGAGCTCGTGGCTCATATTGGCCAGAAACTCGGACTTGGCGCGGTTGGCAAGCTCCGCCGTATCGCGCGAGCGCTGCAGTTCCTGCGCTTGCATCAGGTCTTCGGTGACATCGCGCCCGATCAGCAGCAGCATCGGCTCGCCCTCGATCTCGATCTTTTGCGCGAAGATGCGGAAATGGCGGATCAGGTTACCGCGCGTCCTCACCGTTGTCGGCACATCGGTCATCGAGGCTGTCATCTTCAGCTCTTCGATAAAGCGGCCGAGGAACGTGGGGTCTGCCCAGATATTGAGGTCCTGCGTCGTGTGACCAATCACATCGTCGCGGCGGCGGCCAAACACATTGAGGAAAGCGGGGTTCACATCAATGATGTCGCCTGTCGCAAGCGACGATATCATTGTGACCTCTGGCGTGAGGCGGAAGATGCTGCGGAAGATGCTTTCAGCACGCTCATAGGCCCGCGTCTTGATCTTCTGCTCGGTAATGTCATAGACGCACGCCACGACACAGGTTTCGCCGTTCCAGTCGATGGTGCTGGCGCGGCAAGTTACCCAGCAGGTCTCGCCGTCGGCGCGGCAAAGGCGCAGCTCGTAGCTTCCCGGCGCTTCCTCACCATTGATACGGCGGTCGTAATAATCCTGCACAAGCTGAGCGTCATCGGGGTGCAGCCAACGGTCCACCCCTTCGTCCAGAAACTGTTGCGCCGTGCCGTCATAGCCCAGCATCCTGAGAACGGTGTCATTGACAAAAATGAACCTGTCGCCGGAGCGCACCATAACGCCTTCGGCAAGCGCGTTGAGAAGCGCTTCCGTCCCGGCTGTCCCCGCCGAGCTGGCCATCAATGACAGGCTATCCCGCCCCAAAATGAGTTCCCCTTACACGCCCATACAAATGAGCTAAAATCATAGATTTATTGAGCAACTTTGCAATGGACAAAGCAACGCAAGCCCTAAAAGGCTGCTTTTGCCAACCATCGCTACAGTATTGAAGCCCAAGCGGGTTTAAGAATTAGTTACGACGCAGCTTGACCCCGGTCCCGTCTTCGATCGATTCCGCCGGGTGCAGCACGACCTGATCACCCTCCCCGAGACCGGAAAGCACCTCAGCATGGTTGTCGTTCATGCGGCCAATATCGACGGACACCAGACGGGCTTTGCCCTCCTCTACGCGAAATACGGCCCAATCGGTACCGTCACGGAAAAGGGCACTTGTCGGCACCTTGAGGATGCCGCCCCCTTCCCAGAGCACGATGCGTGGTTCGACCCGGAAACCGTGGCCGATACGGGCCAGCTTGCTGGTCTCGACACCCGCGAAGTCGATGATGATATTGACCCGCTGTTCCTCAACCCCAAGGGCAGAGATTTTGGTGAAGCCCCTGGGCTCCACCCGGCGCACGACCCCTGGCAGGGTCTCGCCGCCCCAGCCCTCGATATCGACCCGCGCACCTTCCTCCACCTTGACCGCCTGGTGCGAGAGGAAATCGGCAACAATCTCGATGTCAGACGGGTCACCAAGCTCAATAAGCGGAGTACCTGCGATAACCACCCCTTCACTTTCATGGTTGAGCGTCAGCACAACGCCATTGATAGGCGACATGATACGGATGACACCGCCAGAGGCCCCACTCGCCCCATCCGGCTTGATGAGCGCCGCGCGGGCCACCTCGACGTCAGCAGCACGCATACGCACGCTGGAGCGCGCGGTTTCAAGCTGGGCATTGGCGGTCCTGAGCGCAAGCTGTGCCCGGTCGAGCGCCGCGGGACTCGCTGTTTTTGACTGCACAAGTGCCTTGGTCCGCTTGATTTCAGACTGGGCATAATCCACCTCGGCATCCGCGCGGCTTACTTCGGCGCGGGCCAGTTCAAGCGCGGCTTCTGCGGCGCGCACAGCGGCTTCGGCTTCCTGGGCGCGGCGTTCATCAAGGAAATCCGGACCCGAGGGCAGCATGACCGCAAGCAGGCTTTCCCCCGCCGTCACCATATCGCCCACTTCCGGATCAAGCCTGAGCACCCGGCCACCAACCGGCGCGGAGACGACATAAAGTTCATGCACCCGTGTCTTGCCATCATCGGTGATGGTGATGCGCATATCCCCGCGTGAGACCCTGTCAGCGTCCACCGCCACCGGCTCCGGCAGGAAGGCATAGACAAGGAAGGCAACAACGAGGATCGCCAGGCTGCCGAAGATGATGTTTTTTGGCCGTGGGGCTTTCATAGCCTTCTCCCTATTCGCGCGTCTTGAGCGCGATCACCAGATCCAGTTTCGCCACCTGCCGGGCGATCACCGCCGCCGACAGCACAGATGCCGCGAGAATAACCGATGCCGCATAGGCGAACGACCCGTTCGAGACGATCGTGGGCACCCTGAAAAGTTCCGAACTCAGATTGGCTGCCATGTAGAGCGATAATTGGTACCCGAGAAAGGCACCCAGCGGCAACGCTACCACCGTCAGGAGCGCCAGTTCGCCAAGCAACACAAAATTCACCTCGGCAATGGTGAAACCGAGCACACGCAGGCTCGCGATTTCGCGCTGCCGTTCATAAAAGGAAATGCGCGCGCTTGAAAAAACCACACCGATGGCGATCAGACTGGCGAAGATCGAGTTGAAAAACGTCATGGTGCCCATAGACTGGTCCATGGTGTCTTTCATCGCGTGGTAGGATGACGTGTTGGTCGACACCGCCGCAACGCCCGGCATGTCCTTGAGACGACGGTAGAGCGCGTCAAGCTGCGCGCCGTCCGCCATCACATAAGCGCCCGAGATACGGTCGCCCTCCCCCGTGACAGCGGCAAGGTCCTCCATACCCATATAGGCGGGCGTGCCGATATAGGTGGATACCGTGCGCATCACCGGCAGTGTCACCTCCCGGCGCAGACCGTCGCGGAATACAACCTCAACCCTATCGCCCGGCTTGGCCATCAAGGCGTCGGCAAGGCTTTCCGAGAGGGTAAGCCCGGAAGGCGACGGCGCAATCGGCCTGTCCTGCCGGTCGAGCATGATATTGAGATCCGCGGCGGGCACCACGCCGCTAATGCCCTGATGGCGGCTGCGGTGGCCGTGTGTGAGGGTTGCGGGCACCGAGAGGAAGGGCTCGACCTTGATCACACCCGGCTCGGCCCGCAGTTCATGCAGCACTTCGGGCGAGCGGCGCTCGGTAAAGGCCACCGTCAGGTCCTGCCTGCTGATCAACTCAAACTGCATGGACACCATGCGGTCGATGGCATCCTGGCTGCCCTGCGCCGCAATCATGATCGCCATGCCCATCGACACACCGAGGCAAGTGAGGCCAGAGCGCATAGGCCAGCGCACCATGTGCCGTACCATGAGCCTGAGCCCCTGGTCCATCCACGCAATACGGGCGCCCAGTTTGCCCATGCCGCTATAGTCTGTCGGTGCGGGTGGTGCCATCGCCACCGCGGGCCGCAGCCGGATGGTGCGCCGCACCGCAACAAGCACACCCAGCACCCCGGCGACAACAGCAAATACCGCACCGCGCATGTATATACCCATGCCGGGGTCAAACAGCAGGATGGGGAATTTGTAGAAATCGCGGTAGAGGCTCGCCATGCCCCCGCCCATGCGGTAGCCCACGTACCAGCCCGCGACCACGCCGATCGCCACAATCGCAGTCGCAAACCTGAGATAATGCAGCACAATGTCTATGGGCCGGTAGCCAAAGGCCTTGAGAAGGCCAATCTGCTCGCGCTCCTGATCCACCACCCGGCTGATCACCATATTGAGGAGGAAGGCGGCGACACCAAGGAAGATAGGCGGCAGCAGCCCGCCAAGCACGGCGAGCTGCTCAAACTCGCTTTGCAGGAATTCGTCCGAAAGCTGGTCTTCGCGCGCGTAAGCCCCCACCCCGCCATAGGGCTCAAGGATGAGGTCTATCTGCCTGAGCGCCTCGGGCACACTGGCTTCCCGGTCCAGCAGGAAGATGGCCTCGTTGAAGGCGCCGTCCATGTCATAGGCGTGGCCAAGCGCCTCGTATCCCATCCACATGATGGCGAAACGTTTGGGGTTGGGGATCATCTCACCCGGCGCGATGGAATAGATGAACTCGGGCGCGAGCGCGACGCCGGAGATCACCAGCTCCCGCCGCACGCCATAAAGCGTGGCTTCTATCCGGTCACCGATATCAAGGCCGTAAGCCTCGACAAAATCATCGGCTACCAGCACCTGCTCGGTGCTGCGTTCGGGCAGGCGGCCCTTCTTGAGATACACGGCATTCGCCCGCGGCTGGCCACTGTCTGGCAGCGATACAATCTTCGCCCGCACTGGCTCGCGCTCCCCCGGCATATCGAGGAGCGCGGCAGCGCTGATGCGCCCCTCCGCCACCTTGACCCCGGGTATGGCGCGCAAATCCTCAATAACATGCGCGGGCGCGCGCCGGGCTGGCGCCCAGACATCCGCCATGCGGTAGCGGCCATAATAGGCGTCCAGCGTGTCCCTGAGCGAGACAAGCGTGCCGTTCATCATCACATAAAGCGCGACGCCGCAACCGACCACCAGACTGACCGCCAGCACCTGCCCGCGCATGGCCCAGAGGTCACGCAGCAGCTTGCGATTGAGCGGGCTCAGGAAACGCAGGAGGCGGCTGAGGTTCATAACCTGACATCCTCCGGCCTGGCGCGGGTTTCGTTATTGATTTCCTTCTCGATATCACCGTCGCGGAAATGCAGCACCCGGTCGGCAAGCGGCGCGATACCCTGGTGGTGCGTAACCATCAGCATGGTGGTATTCATCTCCTGCGAGACGGTCTCAAGCGCCGCCAGCACCATATGACTGGTCTGGCTGTCGAGCGCGCCTGTGGGCTCGTCACAGAACAGCACCGCAGGCCGTTTGGCGATGGCGCGGGCAATGGCGACACGCTGTTGTTCGCCGCCCGATAGCTGTGACGGGAAGTGATGCCGCCGTTCCTTGAGGCCCACCAGCTCCAGCGCATCCGAGGCGGGGAGCGGATGGGCCGCAATCTCGGTCACCAGCGCCACATTCTCCTCCGCCGTCAGGCCGGGCATCAGGTTGTAGTTCTGGAACACAAAGCCGATGTTGTTGCGCCGGTAGTTGGTGAGCTCCCGCTCGGTCATTGTGCCAAGGTCCGTGCCGTGAAAAAGCACCTGCCCCGCAGTCGGGCTGTCAAGCCCGCCGAGGATATTGAGGAGTGTGGATTTACCGCTACCCGAAGGGCCGAGCAGCACCACCATTTCGCCGTCACGAATGGTGAGATCAACCCCGCGCAGGGCGCGCACAAGCGAATGGCCCATGCCATATTCCTTGGTCAGCGCCTTCACCTCGTAACATATGGACTGTTTCTTGACGATCCGAGTTCCCCTTTGGAACGTATTTCCATGTAGTCAGGGTTTTCTATACCGATTTATCATAGAATATTCATGACGGCGAATGGTCGCATCGTTATCGCTTTACCTCTTTAAAATAAGGCCGTGACAACTATATAGGGTTGATATATACAGGTAACGATAACAAAAGTGGCTCTAGTCACTGAACTAAAGTGGCAAAGCCACATTACAAAACGCGAGGATGACAGTGAGGAAAATACTGAAAGTTGTCGCACCCGTGCTGGTGCTGGCGGCTGGAGTTGGTTCCGTTATGGTACTGGCTGCAGCAAAAGAAGCTCCCGAAAAAAAAGAAGATGTCGCGCGTCCGATCTCCCTTTATGTGGATGAGGTTCGGGCCGAGAATGTCGTTCTTTCAGTAAGGACACAGGGCGAGGTTCGCCCCAAAACCGAAATCGACCTGGTACCGCAGGTATCTGGCCGCATCATTTCCATTTCCGATTCGTTTGCTGAAGGTGCCGGTTTTGAACCGAAAGAGGTTCTGATCCAGATCGAAGACGCCGATTATCAGCTTGCGGTCACCAGTGCGGAAGCCCGCCTTGCCGAAGCGAAAGTGAAGCTTGAGCAGGAGATGGCGGACGCCCGCATCAAACGCAAACAGTGGCAGGACTGGGTGAAGGACGGCGAACCGACGCCGCTCGCGCTCAACCAGCCGCAGGTTGCCGAGGCGCAGGCCAAACTGCGTGCTGCGGAAGCAGACCTCGACAACGCCAAGCTCAACCTTTCCCGCACCCAGATCAAGGTTCCGTTTGAGGGCCGTGTTCTGGAACGTACTGCGGGTGTTGGCCAGTATGTCACCGTTGGCGCCAAGCTCGGCCGCGTCTTCGCGACCGACAAGGTGGAAGTCCGCCTGCCGCTGACCGACCGCCAACTGATGGAACTCAACCTGCCGATCGGTTACGTTGCCTCTGCTGGCAACGGCCCGAAAGTCAGCCTGCGCGCCAACCTGGGCGGCGGTGACAATGTCTGGGAAGGCCGCATCGTGCGCACGCACGCGTCCGTCGACCAGCAGACCCGCCTGATGTACGCCGTAGCTGAAGTTGCTGATCCCTACGGCCAGCTCAACTCGCGCGGTATGCCGCTCGCGGTTGGTCTGTTCGTAACCGCCGAGATCGAAGGTGTTCAGCCGCAAAACGCACTCGTGATGCCCCGCGATGCACTCCGGAGCGAAGACAAGGTCTATGTGATCAAGGACGACAAGCTTGAGATCCGGACCGTTGATGTGCTCTCCACCTCGACCGAGCAGGTTTTTGTAACCGCCGGTGTCGAAGCGGGCGAAAAAGTAGTAACCTCCCCGGTTCGTGGTGCTCACGACGGAATGGCGGCAGTGCCGATCACCCGTAGCGCCAAAAACGACATTGACAGCGCTTCGCGCTAGAAGGGGGCATCATGAATAAGCTGATTGAATGGTGGGCACGCAACAGTGTTGCTGCCAACCTGCTGATGGTCGGTATCTTTCTGGCTGGCTTTGCAGGCTTCTCCTCCATGGAACGGGAAATGGACCCGCAGGTTCGTTTCCCTGGTCTTGAAATCTCCGTAAGCTGGCCTGGTGCCGGCCCGCAGGAAGTCGAAGAACAGGTTGTCGCCCGGATCGAGGAATCGGTCCGTGACCTCGACAACATCGAATGGGTTCGCTCGTCTTCCGGTGAGGGTTATGGCGAGGTTTATATCCTTGCGGAACAGAGTGTCGATTTCACCCAGTTCATGAATGACGTGAAAATCCGCGTGGACTCGATCTCGAGCCTGCCGCGCGATATTGAACCGCCGCGGGTTTCCCAGTGGGTCAACCGCAACGAGTTCATCCGGGTTGCTGTTCACGGCAACCTCAGCGAGCGCGAGCTTAAGCGCCTGTCCGAGAAACTGCGCCGCGAAGCTGCCCAGCTGCCGTCGGTTTCGATCGTGGAACTGTTTGGTGTCCGCCGCGAGGAAGTCTCGATCGAGGTATCGGAAGAAAGCCTGCGCCGCTACAACCTGAGCTTTGCTGACGTTGCAACGGCTATCCGCAACAACTCGCTCAATACATCGGGCGGTTCTGTGCGCACCGAAGCTGGTGAATACCAGATCACGGCGCGCAACATGGCGGACAATGAAGACGACTTCAACAACATCATCGTTCGCCAGACCGACGGTGGTGCCACCATCCGCGTCGGCGACGTAGCCACGGTTGTTGACGGCTTTGAAGACAACGAGATCCTTGCAACCCTCAACGGTGAACCCGCAGTCCTTCTGCAGGTCATGACCACTGAACGCATGGATATCGTGACCGCATCCCAATCCATCAACGAGTGGATCGCCAAACGGCAGGACAGCCTGCCCGCAGGCGCGAAATTGACGCTCTGGACCGATAACAACGAAGCCTTCCAGAGCCGGATGGAAACCATTGGCGGCTCGGCCTTCCAGGGCCTTGTGCTTGTGGTACTTGTGCTGATGCTGACGCTCCGCCCGAAAGTGGCCTTCTGGGTCGCCATGGGCATTGCAACAGCTTATGCCGGTGCGTTTATCCTGCTGCCGGCTCTTGGCATCTCCATCAACATGCTCTCCACCTTTGCCTTCCTTCTGGTGCTGGGTATCGTCGTCGATGACGCCATTGTGGTGGGCGAGAGTATCCATACAGAGAGCCAGCGTACCGGCGGCGGCATCACCGCAGCGGTCTTTGGCACCCAGCTTGTTGCAAAACCGGTGATCTTCGCGGTTCTGACCACGATCATCGCCTTCATGCCGTGGATTTTCCTCGACGGTTCAACGTCCGAGTTCACCCGCCACATCACCTGGGTGGTGATCATGGCGCTTGTCTTCTCGCTCGTGGAATCGCTGATGATCCTGCCGGCGCACCTTGCGCACCTCAAGCCGCGTGAGAAGCTTGGTCGTTTCGGCCGCCTGCAGAAGAAAATTGCCAACGGCATCACCAACTTCGCCCAGAACCGCTACCGTGGTATCGCACAATGGGCAGTTGCCAACCGTTACATCACCTTCAGCGTCTTCATCTCGGTCCTGATCATCGGCTTCGGCCTTTTCAGCACCGGCTATGTGAAGAAAAGCTTCATGCCGGATATCGAATCCGACGAGATCACCGTGAACGTGGTCCTGCCGGAAGGTGCATCCTACAACCGTGCGCTTGATATCCTTGCCCAGCTTCAGGAAGGCGAGCGCAAGCTTGTCGAGGAAGTTGAAGCCCGCTCGGGTGGCAAGCTGATCGAGAACTGGTACACACGTTCGCGCCGCGACAGCGTTCTTGCGATCGTGAAACTGGCTCCGCCGGAAGAGCGCGACATGACGGCGAAGGAAGCTTCGATCCGTCTGCGCGAGTTGATCGGCGATATCCCGGACGCCAAGGAAGTATCCGTGCGTTATACGCTGGATGACAATGATGCCGGTTTCGAACTTTCCGTTCGTCACCCGGACCTTGACATCCTGCGTGAAGCCGTGGGCGAGCTTGAAGACAAGCTTCGCACCTTTGAAGCGCTCTATGACGTTCGCAACAACCTTGAAGGCGCTTCGGAGGAAATCCGCATCAGCCTGAAGCCGGGTACCGAGAAGCTTGGTCTCAACCTTGCTGATATTTCCCAGCAGGTTCGCCAGGCATACTATGGTGAAGAAGTACAGCGCATCCCGCGGGAAGGCCAGGACGTGAAAGTCATGGTTCGCTACCCCCGTGAAAGCCGCCGCTCGATCGAGAGCCTGAAGGACTTCCGTGTCCGTACAGGCGATGGCCGTGAGGTTCCGCTGATGGCTGTGGCAGACCTTGAATACGCCCCGGGCATCAAGCGCATCCAGCGCTGGAACGGTAACCGTGCTGCCCGTGTCAGTGCTGACATGAAGGAAAACATCCGCGAACAGGTGATGGAAGACCTGAATGCCAATTTCTTCCCCGAGTGGGAGAAGAAATACCCGGGCATTATTCGCGGTGCCATCGGTCAGGCAGAAGGTGAAGCCCGCTTTATCGCGGACGTGATGAAGCTCTACGGCATGGCGCTCTTTGTCATGTACATGATGCTTGCCGTTGCCTTCCGCAGCTACTGGCAGCCGATCGCCATCATGATCGCCATGCCCTATGCTTTCGTGGGTGCCATCTTCGGTCACTTCACGGTGGACATGACCATGGCCATCTTCAGCTACTTCGGCGTGGCCGCTGCCGCAGGCGTTGTGGTGAACGACAACCTTGTACTTGTCGACTACTGCAACAAGCTGCGCGAACGCGGCATGACACCAACGGAAGCGATTGTGGAAGCAGGCGTGGCCCGTTTCCGCCCCATCCTCCTGACCTCGGTGACCACCTTTGTGGGCCTGATGCCGATGATGATGGAACGTTCGATCCAGGCCGCCTTCCTGCAGCCGATTGTGGTTGCACTGGTGTCCGGTGTTGTGATCGCCTTCTTCGTCACGCTGCTGATGGTACCGTCGCTTTATGCAATCGGGGACGACTTCGGTCGCTTCGGTGCCCGCGTGAAGCTGCGCGCCAAGAGCATGCTGGGCTTCGGCGGTCGCAGCAGCAAGGCACCGGCCGAATAAGCCACAAGGCAAACACAGTAAAAGAAAAAGGCCACCGGAATTTCCGGTGGCCTTTGTTTTTGATGCTGCTGCCCCTAGTAGCCGGCGGCGTGAGAGCCGGGGCGCCGGGGGTCCGCAGCCCCCATCAGCAGGCCATTTTCGCCGCGCACCAGCGACTGGGCGGAACCAAGAACGCTATCCCAGGCTTCCGTTTCACCGGTTTTCACCTGATGCCCCATCGCACCCAGCAGACGGCGGGTATCGACCGAGTGGCCGGGCTCGAGGAACAGCTTGTCCGGATACCATTGGTGGTGGATACGCGGCACGGAAATTGCGGCGGCAACATTCATGTCGAATTCCATCACGTTCAGCACAGCCTGCAGCACCACCGTGATAATGGTGGAGCCGCCCGGGCTGCCGGTCGCCATATAGGGTTCGCCATTCTTGAACAGAAGCGTTGGCGTCATGGAACTGAGCGGGCGTTTGCCCGGCTCGATGGCATTGGCTTCACCGCCCAGAAGACCAAAGGCATTGGGCACGCCGGGCTTGGCGGAGAAGTCGTCCATCTCGTTATTGAGAAGGAACCCTGCACCCTTGACCGACTTGCCGTTGCCGTAGGTGAAATTGAGCGTATAGGTGCTCGCAACCATATTGCCCTGATTGTCCGCGACGGAGAAATGCGTCGTGTCATGGCTTTCGCGGTCAAGGTCAGGCGCCGGGCCGATCTCTGTCGATGGCGTTGCCTGATCGGGCTTGATCTTGGCACGAATGGTGGCCGCGTAGTCCTTGCTCGTGAGCGCCTTGACCGGTACCGGATAGAAGTCCGGATCGCCGAGGTATTTGGAGCGGTCGGCGTAGGCGTATTTCATCGTCTCGGTCAGGCGGTGAATATAGGCCGCGCTGTTGTGGCCAAAGGACTTCATGTCCCAGCCTTCAAGCACGTTGAGCATCTCGACCACATGCACCCCGCCCGATGACGGCGGCGGCATGGTAGCAACCTTGAAGTTGCGGTAGGTGCCAAACACGGGCTCCCGCTCCACAGCTTTATAGCTTTTGAGATCTTCGTGATCGATCAGGCCACCGTTTTCAGCCATAGCGGCCACAAGCTTGTCCGCCACCGGACCTTCATAGAAACCTGCAGCGCCATTCTCGGCAATCCGGGTCAAGGTTTCCGCGAGGTCCGGCTGTTTGAACAGCTCACCCGGCGCATAGCGGCTGCCGTCAGCCTTGAAATAGTTGGCCGCGCTCACCGGGTCACCCTTCAGGCGCTTCTCGTAGCGCCCGAGGCTGTCATAGAGCGACCACGTCATCGGGAAGCCCTCGCCCGCGAGCCGGATGGCCGGGGCAATCACGTCCTTGAGCGGCAGCGAGCCATATTTCGCAAGCGCCGTGGTCAGCCCCATCACCGTGCCCGGCACACCGCTTGCCTTCATGCTGAAACGGGCGCGGTTGTTGTCCACATTGCCGTTTTCATCGAGGAACATGTCGCGGTGCGCGCGCGCCGGTGCCATCTCGCGGTAATCAAGCGCGATCACCCGCTCCTCGGCCTTGAGGTACACCATCATGAAACCGCCACCACCAAGGTTGCCCGCCTGCGGATGGGTTACCGCGAGCGCAAAGCCCGTGGCAACCGCCGCGTCCACCGCGTTGCCGCCGGCGCGCAGGATCTCAAGACCTGCCTCGCTCGCATAATATTCCTGGCTGACAACCATGCCGTTTTTGGCAAGGGTCGGGTGAAACTGGGTATCATATACAATGATCGGGTCTTTGTTCTCGGCCACCGCAAACGGGCTGAAGGCCAAGACCGCCATGAGTATCAGGGCGGTTTTACGCAGCATTTGCATGCATAACTCCCTTATTCTTCCACTTGGTCTACCTGAGTAGACGAATGCGGCAATCATAATGGGAGTTTATTCGCCGTCCAGCCCAAAGGCTCATCGGGGGGCTAGCGAGTGACTGGGAAGGTCAGAGAATTCTTCCGGAATGCCCGCGCCAAGGTCGATCATGGTTTCACGGCGAAGGGGACCAAAGCGCTCGAATTCAACACCGCCGAGGGCCAGAAGGCTTCTGTCGAAGTCGAAGACCGCGAAAAACTCGCCTGCATTGCTGGCCTTGTCCTGGATGGGCAGGATAAGGATCTGGGCATGATAGACGCCGTGATCTGTGATCATATCCCGCTCCGCCCAGACGCCACAGGGCTGGTCGAGCACGGCATTGAAGAGCGTCAGATTTTCCTGCCGCCCCTCGGGTGTCTCCATCAGGTTGAGAAAATCCTCGCCGGTATGCTCGTGGCCGAGGCGGGTCACAATTTCGGTGCCAACAAGGCGGGAGCGGAAAAGACTGGGGTCGATGCGTTCAACGATAGCGATGCGGCCAACAAAATCCATGACGCGTGCAGGATTGAAGTCCTCCCGCGATGGCAGAAGGGCGCCACGTCTAAGGTCCTGCCAATAAGCAAGGAACGGCGCAAAAGTCTCAAGCATCTCATCACCTACTCGACCCTTTCTCAAGTATGCAGCATGAGGCGTTAACTTATCGCTAACGCTGTGGCATGATCGCGGCACACGCGTGAAGGGAGGCCAGGGTGAAAGAAAAAATCAGGGCGTTATATTTTGGCGACAGCAAAAAGGCCCACCGTTTCCGGCTTGGCCTGCTGGCGTTCGACCTGGTCACCATCGCCTTTTTCATCGTCTCATCGATGATGGACAACAACATCGCGGTGCAGGTCATCGACTATATCATTGCCGTCATCCTGCTGGCCGAGTTTCAGGCGCGCCTTATGATCACCAAATCCAAGGCCAAGTTCATCTTCAAGTTCGATACCGTGGCCGATGTGGTGGTGATTTTTTCTCTGCTGGCACCCATCTTCCTCGACAATCTCGGCTTCCTGCGCGTGGTGCGCATGCTCCGGCTTCTGCGCTCCTACCATATGCTGCGCGCGGTACGGCGGGAGTTTCCCTGGTTCAAGGCCAATGAACAGATCATCCAGTCCAGCCTGAACCTGATCATCTTCATCTTTGTGGTCACCGCTGTCGTCTATGTGCTTGAGGCCAAGCGCAACGACGATATCAACAACTATCTCGATGCGCTCTATTTCACCGTCGCGACCCTGACCACCACCGGCTTTGGCGATATCACCATGGAGGACACGCTCGGCCGCATGGTCGCCGTCGTCATCATGGTCTTTGGTGTCGCGCTCTTCCTCCGGCTTGTGCAGACCATCTTCCGGCCAACCAAGGTGGAATACCCGTGCGAAGACTGTGGCCTGAAGCGCCATGACCCCGACGCGGTGCACTGCAAACACTGCGGCAACGTGCTCAATATCCCCACGGAAGGCGAATGGACCTGAGGGTGAGGCCTGCACACTCGACCATTGCGGGCCTTAAACCACCGCTGGTCGCAGCGCAAAAATTAACGCACAGCCCAAAAATATAAAGGGAGCATAAAGATGCTCCCGCATGGACCGCGCGAAACAGGGCCGTTTTGCGCCGCTGGCTGAGACCGTCCCAATCTTGCCGCGGCGCCGCCACATTGCCTTTATCCCGGCCTTACATTCTCCCCCGCAAAGCACACAGAAACCTCATCCCGATTGCCGTATCGCTGCTTCACGAGGCTCAACGCGAATTGAAGGGCTCCATCAGAGCAGGGAGAAGAAACATGAGTATCATTAAAGGCACATTCATGGGTGAGGCACTGACAGGCACATCCTTTGACGACAAGATCGCAGCTTTTGCCGGCGCAGACACGGCCGCCGGCCTTGAGGGCAATGACACGATTTTCGGCGGATCGGGTGACGATACGCTTGATGGCGGCGCAGGCGCCGACGTCCTTGTGGGCGGCACCGGCACCAACACGTTGACCGGCGGCACGGAGGCAGACACCTTCGTGGCAGCCGAGGGCGGCACCTATTTCATCACCGACTTCAACGCGCTTGAGGGTGACGTACTGCATCTCTCGCACATTGACGGCTTCAACACGCTCGACGCCGTCTTTGGTGCCTCTGCCGAGGTTGATGGCAACCTCGAGATCACCTTGCCGGACGGCGGCAAGATCGTGCTCGAAGGCCGCACATGGCAGGATGTCAGTACCAGCATCAATATCTCTACGAGCGATGACGAAGGCGGCGCACTCGGCGAAGAGCTGGTTGGCACCGATGATGCCGACAATCTGGACGGCGAGCAGGGTAACGACAGCCTGTACGGCGAAGGCGGCGATGACGTGCTGAACGGCGCACAGGGTGTTGACGAGCTCTTTGGCGGCGACGGCAACGACACGCTCGACGGCAGCGTCGGCGGCGACTTGCTGGTGGGCGGCGAAGGCGACGACTCGCTCATTGGTGACAATGGCGGTGACGAACTGCACGGCGAAGCCGGGGCCGATTTCCTCTCGGGCGGCAACGGTGTGGACATGCTGAACGGCGGCGACGGTGATGACACCATCGAGGCCGATAACGGCGCCGACATCCTGATCGGCGGTGCTGGCAACGACATGCTGATGGGCGGCCACGGCGCTGACCTCTTTATCGGTGGTGAAGGCGACGATACCATGGTGGGCGGCAGCGCCGCAGATACCTTCGCCATTGACGGCAAGTCCTCTGACGTGATTGCCGACTTCGAGAGCAACGAGGTTATTCGCATTGACGACGACGCTGAACTCAGCTCCTTCGACGACGTGATCGACGCCGCCACCGAAGTGGATGGCAATGTGGTCATCGACCTCGGTGACGACAAGACACTCACCATCGAGAATACGACAATGGCAAGCCTGAAGGCTTCAAACTTCGAATTTGCCGACATCGACGAAGGTGATGACGATTTCGACGGCAGCGACGATGATGACACCGTCTCCGGCAGCGATGAGGACCAGTCGATCACTGGCGGTGAAGGTGATGACTTCCTCTCCGGCGAAGGCGGCGATGACTTCCTCAATGGTGGCGGCGGCCAGGATACGGTCAACGGCGACATGGGTAACGACCTGATCTTCGCCGGTCCGGGCGATAGCGGCGACGATATGTTTGCCGGTGGTTTCGGCAATGACATTGTCGGCGGCGGCGGCGGTAACGACCTCATTGTCGGTGACAGCTTCGATGCCGACGGTTACGGCAATGTCGGCAGCGACATTCTGTTTGGCGGGTCAGGTGATGACACTATCGTTGCTGGTAGCTGGACCGACCTCAACGGCAGCGGCAGCTTCGACGACGGCGAAATCCTCGTCGAAGGGGATGCCTTCAACCTTGCCTGGGCAGGTGCTGGCAGTGACAGCGTTTACGGTGCCGCAGGGGGCGATATCCTTGGCGGCGGCCTTGGCGCCGACATGATCAGCGCCGAAGGTGGCGATGACATCATCTTTGGTGGTGCCGACGAAGCGGCAGACACGCTTGATGGTGGTGCCGGTGACGATACCGTCTTTGCAGGCCGCGGCGACGATGTGGTTGATGGCAGTGATGGTAATGACCGCCTCTTTGGTGGCCTTGGTGCCGATATCATGGCTGGCGGCGCGGGCGAAGACCGCATCTATGGCGGCCTTGGCGATGATGAACTGTCAGGCGGCGCGGATGCCGACACCTTCTTCTTCGCGGGTGCGCATGGCAATGATGTGGTGACGGACTTCGACACCACGGAAGACACACTCTTCCTCGCGAACGCTGCCGCGGCCTTCGAGAGCTTGGACGACGTGTTCGCTGCCAGCACCGAGACCACGGTGGACGGTGAAGCCGGTGTCATGATCGACACAGGTGAAGGGTCGAGCGTCTTCATGGTTGGCCTGAGCCTGACGACAATGGCGAGCGCGGACATCACGCTCTAACGCCTGACCCAACACCAGAAATGCGAAGGGCCCCGAGGGGCCCTTTTTTATGCCTTGCCGATGATACCGTCAGCGTGCATGGCGGCGATATCCGCCGCGCTGATACCTAGCACATCCCGAAGCACATCATCCGTATCCTGCCCGAGGTAAGGCGGCGCTTTTTCAAACTCGAGGGCCGATTTTGAATAGCGGATCGGATTGGCGACCGACGGCATTTTGCTGCCGTCTTTAGCGGTGAGCGTGAGGGCGCTGCCCCGCGCCTGCACCTGCTCGTTGGCGAACACGCGGTCGATGGTGTTGATCGGGCCGCCCGGCACGTTGGCCTCCTCAAGGATGGCCACCCATTCGTCCGTGGTGCGGCCAGCGATAATGCCCGCCACAATCGGCACCAGTGTCGCGCGGTTCGCCACCCGGTTCGGGTTGGTGCTGAAACGCGCATCTTCCGCCAGCGCGGGCATGCCTGCGGCGTTGCAGAAACGCGCGAACTGGCCGTCATTGCCGACAGCCAAAATCATGTGGCCGTCTTTGGTCTCGAAGCTTTGGTACGGCACGATGGTGGGGTGCGAATTGCCCTGCCGTGCCGGCGCCTTGCCGGAGACAAGGAAATAAGACCCCTGATTGGCAAGCATCGCAACTTGCGTATCCAGAAGCGCCATATCGATATGCTGCCCCTCACCGGTTTCTGTCCGGTGATGGAGTGCACCCAGAATGGCGATGGTGCTATAAAGCCCGGTAAAGAGGTCCACGACCGCGACACCGGCGCGCTGCGGCCCGCCGCCCGGCAGGCCGTCCGCCTCACCCGTGATGCTCATCAGTCCGCCCAGCGCCTGAATAAGCAGGTCATAGCCCGGGCGTTTGGCATAAGGCCCGGTCTGGCCAAAACCGGTGATCGAGCAGTAGATAAGGCGCGGGTTCACTTCCGCAAGGCTGGTGTAATCGAGGCCGTATTTCCTGAGGCCCCCAACCTTGAAGTTCTCGAGCACGATATCGCTTTCAGCCGCTAGGCGGCGGATAAGCGCCTGCCCCTCAGGCTTCGCGATATCCACGGTGACAGAGCGCTTGCCCCGGTTCGCGCACATGAAGTAAGCGGCGAGCGGCGCTTCACCTTCCTCGAAAAACGGGGGGCCCCAGGTGCGGGTATCATCCCCACCGTCCGGGTTCTCGATCTTGATCACGTCCGCGCCCAAATCCGCAAGGCATTGTGAGGCCCAGGGCCCCGCAAGGATACGGCTGAGGTCAAGGACGCGGATACCTTTTAAGGGGCCCGCCATCAATTCACCCTTACATGAATGCCTGAAGGCCGGTTTGCGCGCGACCGAGGATCAGGGTGTGGATGTCATAGGTGCCCTCATAGGTGTTCACCGTCTCGAGGTTCACCATATGGCGGATAACATGGAACTCGTCCGAGATGCCGTTACCGCCGTGCATGTCCCGCGCCATGCGCGCGATATCGAGCGCCTTGCCGCAGCTGTTGCGCTTGATGAGCGAGATATTCTCCGGCGCGCAGCGGCCTTCATCCAAGAGGCGACCAACACGCAGGCAGGCCTGCAGGCCAAGGGTGATTTCCGTCAGCATGTCAGCGAGCTTGCGCTGCACCAGCTGGTTCTGCGCGAGCGGACGACCGAACTGTTTGCGGTCAAGCGTGTATTGGCGTGCCGCATGCCAACAGAATTCCGCCGCACCAAGCGCGCCCCACGCGATACCGTAGCGTGCCTTGTTGAGGCAGCCGAAGGGCCCGCCAAGGCCGGAGGCGTTCGGCAGCAGGTTCTCTTCCGGCACTACGGCACCGTCGAGCACGATTTCACCGGTGATGGACGCCCGCAGGCTCATCTTGCCCTCAATCTTCGGCGTGGAGAAACCCTTGGTGCCGCGCTCAACGATGAAACCGCGGATCTTGCCGTCCAGCTTCGCCCATACAACGGCGAGGTCAGCGATCGGGCTGTTGGTGATCCACATCTTGTTGCCGGTCAACTTGTAGCCGCCGTCAACCTTCTCGGCGCGGGTCAGCATGCCGCCCGGGTCGGAACCATGGTCAGGCTCGGTGAGGCCAAAACAGCCAACCCATTCGCCGGACGCCAGCTTGGGTAGGTATTTTTTGCGCTGCTCGTCAGAGCCATAAGCATAAATCGGGTGCATCACGAGGGAGGACTGCACGGACATGGCGGAACGGTAGCCGCTGTCCACACGCTCAACCTCGCGCGCGATCAGGCCGTAGGCCACATGGCTCACCCCGGCCCCGCCGTATTCTTCCGGCAAGGTCGCGCCAAGAAGGCCCATCTCGCCAAGCTCGGACATGATCTCACGGTCAAAATTCTCGTGGCGGTTAGCCTCAAGAATGCGGGTCATCAGCTTGGACTGGCAATAGTCGCGGGCGCTGTCGCGCACCATGCGTTCTTCTTCTGTCAGTTGGTCGTCAAGGAACAGCGGGTCTTCCCAGTTGAATTGCGGCTTGGACATTGAACTTCCCTATCGTTCACGCGTTTGAATGATTTTGTTGCATGTATATAGCAATTATCTGCGCCATAAAGTAACATTTCGGACTGAAATAATTACAAAAACTCATGAATTGGCCTTATGAAACGCAAATTGCCGAGCCTCATTGCCCTCGAATGTTTTGACGCCGTGATGCGCACCGGCCATGTAACCCGGGCGGCGGAAAGCCTGAACCTCACGCAAAGTGCGGTCAGCCGGCAGATCAGGAACCTTGAGGATTTCCTGCGCCAGCCGCTTTTTGTGCGCGAACGCAAACGCCTTGTGCCCACAGATGCCGCCCGGCGCTATGACGAGAGTGTCGCCAGCCTGCTCGCGCAGCTTGAGGCAGAAACCCTGCGCCTCATGACATGGGGTGCCGATGACCGGGTGCTGACCCTTGGCCTGTTGCCCACCTTCGGCTCGCGCTGGCTGATCCCGAAGCTCGGTGGCTTCACGCAAGCACATCCTGATATCCAGCTCAACATTGTCACCGGCCTGACACCCGATGACTTCAAGGCGGCAAAAACCGATGTTGCCGTGCAATATGGTGGCGGCGACTGGCCCGGCATGACTGCCCACAAGATTGTCGAGGAGGAGATTATCGCCGTCGTCGCGCCTGCACTGATGAAGGGCAGGGAGCGGGTCGACCTCGCGGATTACGACCGCCTGACCATGACCACGCGCCCGGGCGCCTGGGCCGAGTGGCTCGGCCATGGCACAGATATGGCGCAGCGCGGCACGCAATTCGAGAATTTCACCATGATGATCGAGGCCGTGCGCTCGGGCCTCGGCGTGGCGGTGCTGCCGCTCATGTATGTGGCGGGGGACCTTGCCGCGGGCCGCCTGATCGCCCCCTTCGGGCAGCCGGTGAAAAGCCGCAACGCCTATTATCTCGTCTACCCCGACGCCAAGGCTGCGATGCAAAAGGTCCGGGTTTTCCGCGACTGGTTGTTGAGTGCGCGCTAGACGGCGTTAACGGCTGGTTTGGAATTCCGTGTTATTCTCCATCACTGGAGAAGGGTATTCGGCCCGACGGCAGGCGCTACAACAATAAATTTTCGCCATACCGCAGCCGAAAAGAACGGAATCGAGGTGGGGCCATTCACGCTGGCGCACGATATTTTTTTGCCATTATATCCCTGCTGTTTGGCGCAGCGTCCCTCCGGGCGGACGAAGCGGGTGAGCGCCCCTATCGATTGTTCCATCCCGACAATGCGCCATGGGGCGACAGCAGAACCCGCGAAGGCTTTATTGTATCAACGGTCGAGACCGCCTTCCGGCGCGCACGCATCCCCTATGAGGTCGTATATGCCCCCTGGAAGCGGGAACAGGCAACGGTGCAGCAAGGCACAGCCTTCATGGCACCGTTGACCCGCCTGGAAAGCCGCGAGAACCTCTACCAGTGGATTGCGCCCGTCAACATCTCCTACCTTGAGCTGGTGACGAAAAACCCTGCGCTCGCAACACTTTCTGTTGAGGAACTGCTTGACCTTCCGATCGCTGCCCGCATGGAAAGCCCGGCCGAGTTTACAGCAAGGCAGCTTGGCTTCACTTCCATCACCCTCGTTGAGGATGAAGAGGTGGCGGCAAAGCTGTTGAACGCGGGGCGGGTGACCCTGTGGATGCAGCGCGGCCTGCCCGGCGACTGGGCCTACCGGCATACCGGCGGCAACCCGGCTGAGCTCTACCGCGTCAAACGCTGGCACACCCCTGTGCAATATCTTGTCGCATCACCAAGCATGCCCGCCGATGTCGTCAACCGGCTCAGGACCACGCTCAATGACATGCGTACAAGCGGCGAGATTGACCGCATCAAGCAGTCTTTCTTCGAGGAAAAGCTGGATTGTGACCTGTTACTGGCGTGCGACCCCGATTCTGAGGCAAAATTCATTCGACATCCGTAACTATTTGAACTTGGCGAGCTCGGAGGCGGCAGCCTCGTGCCCCTGCTCGGCCGCGCGCACCAGATATTTGCGCGCCCTCTTCTCGCTTTTCTCCACCCCTTGCCCTGTGAGGTACAGAAGCGCCAGACGGTATTGCGCCTCCGCAAAGCCGTCATGCCGCATACCGCCATCAACCGGCAGGGTGAAGCCCGGCACATCGCCCGCGGGCGGCACATAGGTATAGTTGCGCCCGCTTGACGGCGTGGCGGCAATTTCAAAATAGCGCGCTGCCTGCGCATAGTCTGCCTGCCCCTCAAACCACAGACCAAGCTGCATGGAGGCCAGTCGGTTGCCCTGGCAACTCTCACGCATCAGTGACGCCACCTTTGCATCTGGATGATCGCTTTTGCAAAAGGCTTCATTCAGACCGGCACAGCCGGACAGCAGCAAGGCAGCAAAAGCAAGAACCACCGGGCCTGAACGCATGTTGAGCATGTTTATCCCCTTCGAGCATGACCGGGTATTGATACCACTCACCAGCCCTGGTCAGCAACGCGTTTGGCACGCATGCGCGCATCCCCTGCTACAGAGCTAACCGAAACCGGGTGACCTCTATCATTCAGGTCAAACTCCATATGCCCTTCGCCTTCAAGCGCGCCGGGGTAATGGAAACGGGTTGTCGATAGCGGGATAATGCGTCCTGCATAGACATCATCCTCATAAAGCGCCAGCGCTCGGCCTTTCACTTTCACCTCAAGCGCCACGCCGTCCTCGTACTGGTAGCGGCCGGCATAGTCGGACAGGCGCGCCATCACCGCCTCATCCAAGCGCATCAGTTCGGTCGATATGGTGCGCTCGATAAAACGGCGATAGCTCGTCGGCCGGATCGTATCCTGGCTGCCGTCCTGCAGGAAACGGGCGGCGATATTTGCCAGCTCGCTGTCTTGTTCCATCACATCTGCATCAGCACCAGCGGCAGCGAGCGCCCGCGCCCGCGCCATCCACGCCTTGAAACCGTCACGGTAAGCGAGCAAGCCCGCCCGATCCGATACCTTGCCGTGACCGGGCACAAAGAGCGTCCGTTCATTACCAAGCGCAAGCGCTTTCTCGATCACCTCAAGCTGGCCAGCCTCCCCCCCGCTATAGAAGGTCGGATGCCAATTGGTTGTGAAGGTATCGCCCATGAACAGAATATTCTGTTCAGGCAGCAAAATCAGGGCATCGTCCGGCGTATGGGACCAGACGGCGTATGCCTCTATGCGCACACCGCCGACGGTCACGGCAAGCTTGTCGCCAAACCGTATCTGTTCCGCTTCGTCGCCGTCCGGCGCCGACGCCTGCCGCACGAGGACCGCACCGCCGCTCACAAAACCCGCATTACCGCTGGTGTGATCTTCATGACGGTGGGTATTGAAAACATGGCTGACCGAATCGTCTGAAATGGTGGCGAGCGCCGCACGAAGCTTGTCGGCGGTGCGGTCGCGCATGGCGTCAACAAGCACAAGCCCTTCAGAAGTCTCGATCACACCGACATTGGAGCCCAAGCCATTCCCGCCATAAAGAATATGGACGCCCAAACCAAGCGGTGCGATTTCGATTTCCGGCTCAGGCGTCTCGCTGGACGCAAACACCGGAGCCGCAACAAGAAATGCAAGAGACAACAAATACAATTTGATCATCAATACCCCCAAACATGACCGGTGTGCACCATGCCGCAGGTGCCGCTGTCTTACCAATCCGGTGCGGCAAACAGGTTGGTCGCTGCGGCAAGTTGAAAAGTGAAAGGGCCGGCAAAACCGGCCCTTCTGGAATGCTGCTATGCTGGTATTTACCAGATCTGTACACGGTCCTCGGGGGCGAGGTAAAGCGCGTCGCCTTCCTTCACGCCAAAGGCTTCATACCATTCGTCCATATTGCGCACGATGCCGTTGGTGCGGTATTCGCTCGGGCTGTGCGGGTCGGACTTGAGGCGGGACAGAAGCTCTTCTTCGCGGTATTTGCGCTTCCAGACTTGCGCCCACGCCATGAAGAAGCGCTGGTCACCCGTCAGGCCATCAATCACCGGCGCTTCCTTGCCGTTCAGCGAGAGCTTGTAGGCATGGTAGGCCATGCGCAGGCCGCCAAGGTCGCCGATGTTTTCGCCCATGGTGAAAGTACCGTCGACAAACTGGCCCGGCACCGGCTCATAGGCGCTATACTGTGCACCGAGCTTGGAGGTCAGCTTTTCAAACGCGGCACGGTCTTCCTCGGTCCACCAGTTGCGCTGGATGCCGGAAGCGTCAGACTTGGAGCCCTGGTCGTCAAAGCCGTGGCCCATTTCGTGCCCGATCACCGCACCGATACCGCCGTAGTTTACCGCCGGGTCAGCCGCGAGGTCGAAGAACGGCGGCTGCAGGATGGCGGCCGGGAACACGATCTCGTTGAACTGCGGGTTATAATAGGCATTGACCGTTTGCGGGGTCATGAACCATTCGTCCTTGTCCGTCGCGCGGGTCAGACGGTCGATGGTGTCCTTGTAGTTATACTCGCTGATGCTGCGCGCATTCGCGAACAGGTCACCCTTGACGATATGGATGTCCGACAGGTCTTTCCATTTGTTCGGGTAGCCGATTTTCGGGTTGAAGGACGCCAGCTTCTTGTGTGCTTCCGCCTTGGTTTCCTCGCCCATCCAGGCGAGGCCGTCGATACGCTCGCCAAGGGCGGTGCGCAGGTTGGCAACCAGCTTTTCCATCTCGGTCTTGGCTTGCGGCGGGAAGTGACGCTTCACATACACCTGGCCGATGGCCTCACCGAGGGCATTCAGCGAACCGACGCGGGCGACGCCACGTTTCCAGCGGTCTTCTTGTTCCGGCTGGCCGCGCAAGGTCTTGCCGTAGAAGTTGAAGTTGGCTTCGTCAATCTCGGCCGACAGCACCGAAGCGTGGTTCGAGATGGTGTGGTAGGTGAGATAGGCTTTCCAGTCAGCAACCGGGATTTCATTCACCAGCGCAATCGCATCCAGAAGCGGCTGCGGGCCGGAGACGTTGAACTTCTCCACACCCTTCACATGGCCTGCCTCGAAATAGGCATCCCAGTCGAAACCGCTGTAGTTGGCGCGCAGCTCATCCATTGTGGTAGGGTTGAAGTTCTTGTCGCGGTCGCGGCGCTCGGCACGCGGCCACTGCTTTTCAGCCAGCTTGGTTTCGAGCGCGAGGATGGCGTCCGCCTTCGCAGCAGTATCTTCAACACCGGCGAAGGCGAGCATCTCGGCGATGTGTGCCTTGTAGGCTTCGCGGATCGCAGCAAAACGTTCGTTATCCTCAAGATAATAGTCACGGTCCGGCAGGCCCATGCCGCCAAGGCCGATATTGAGGATATAGCGGTCCGGGTTTTCACGGTCGATACCAAGGCCGCCTGTGACCGGCGACGCACTGTCGTCCAGCCCTTCACGTCCGAAGGCGCGCGTCAGGCCAGCCACATCCTCGATTGCGGCAATGGCATCAAGGGTCGGACGCAGCGGCTCGATGCCCTTGGCGTTCACGGCGTCCACGTCCATGTAGCTGGCGTAATAGTCGCCAATCTTCTGCTCGACCGAGCCGTCGGGGTAAGAACCGGTCGAAACGTCGTCGATGATTGCTTTCACCTGATCGCGCGAACGCTCTGCCAGCACGGTGAAGGCACCGTAGTTTGTCTTGTCCGCGGGCAGCTCAAATGTGTCGAGCCACTGGCCGTTCATATAAGCGAAGAAGTTATCCCCCGGCTTGACCGCGGTTTTCTGGGACGTCAGATCCACACCGAACGAGCCAAGCTCAGGCGTTGCAGCCATCGCGGCTTCAGTCTGCGCAGCTTCGCCTTTGTTGTCAGCCGGGGTTGTGTCGCCACACGCCGCGAGCAGAAGCGCGGTCAGGGCAACGGACGATTTCAGAACAGTTTTAAGCATATCCCCCTCCAGGAAACATTGTGTTTTTATATCTTCCCACACTCTCGCGCGTGGGCATGGCGGCCATAAAACAGCGCCCTGCCGGTGCCGTCAATACGCAAACCCGTAACAAGTGAAACAAAAAAGCGGGAGCCACAGCCCCCGCTTTCAAAACGTCTGTCGGTGACAGCGTCTGTGGCTCTATTCGTCGCCTTTGTAAATGGTCCGGCAAGGATAGGGAATGGAGATATCGTTGGCGTCGAACTGTTCCTTGATGGTCTTGAGAAGGTGCCAGTTGAGCGCCCAATAGTCGCCCGAGTTACACCAGACACGCACCACGATATCGACCGAACTATCGCCAAGCCCCTTGACGGCCACCAGCGGCTCGGGCTCCTTGTGGCAGCGCTCGTCCGACGCCAGGACGGCCTTGATGATATCCAGCGCCTTGTCGATATTGTCGTCATAGCTGATGCCGTACGCCTGATCGAGCCGGCGGGTTTCATGGTAGTTGAAGTTGCGGATCGCACTGCCCCAGACCGAGTTGTTCGGAATGGTAATACGCACATTGTCGCCGGTATCGAGCTTGGTCATGAACAGCGAAATACCCTTCACGGTACCGGCTTGGCCGCCAACCTCGACAAACTGGCCGATCTTGAACGGGCGGAAGATGAGCAGCATGACGCCTGCCGCCAGGTTCGACAGCGTACCCTGAAGCGCGAGGCCGATAGCAAGACCCGCGGCACCAAGCACGGCCACAAGGCTGGTGGTCTCAACGCCGAACTGGCCCAAGAGTGTGATGCCGGTGAATACCAGTACGGCATATTTGCCCAGGCTCGCGATAAAGTTGGCAACGGTTGTATCGATCTTTTCGCTCTTGCCAAGAATATGGTCAAGCCGGCGCTCGACAAGGCCCGCCAGCCAGAGACCGATAAAGAGAACAACAAAAGCACCGAGAAGTGTCAGCCCGATTTCAATGCCGTACGCGACAATCACGTCCATCGTTGGCATTTCTTCTGAGGAAAAAATTTCCATAATTATCTATCCTATATAGCCTGATTGGCACGGTTGTACCCTTTTCGGCCCCCAATGTGCAAAATACTGGTTTCAATATCGTTAATGAAGCGCTTCCGGCAGTGTCCAGCCTTTCAGAATGCCCCCGGCGCGTGCCAGAAACGCAGCACCCATTGCAAGCCACAGCGCGAGCGGCCCGGACACACCAAGCTGGACAAGAATACAGAAAGACCCGCCACCAAGGAAGGCAGCGGTTGCATATATCTCACCTTTTTTCATCACGAGCGGGATTTCGTTGCAGATAATATCGCGGATAATACCGCCGGCCGCACCCGTAACCACGCCCATCATGGTGGCGATCAGGATACTGCCGGTGACATCAAGTGCCTTCTCAGCCCCTACCACACAGAAAAGCGCGAGGCCCACCGCATCCGCCCACGTGAGCCAGATGAGACGCTTCCCTTGAAGGTGGCGCGAGAAAAAGAAGGTCAGCGCCGCGCCGACAAAGGCGATGTAAATCGGCTGCGGGCTTTCGATCCAGAAAACCGGTTGGTCAAGCACCAGGTCACGGAGCGTGCCACCACCCACCGCGGGCATCAGCGACAGCGCCATGATGCCAAAAAGGTCCATGCCCGCACGCACAGCCGCCAGCGCGCCGGAGATCGCGAACACAAAAATGCCGACAGCATCAAAAATGGTGAGAAGATTTTCCATGGACCAGCCCTTAGATAAGCGTCTGTTACCTGCTTGCCGCATAGAGGGCATCAAGATCAAGATGCTTTTCAAGCGCATCGGCCAGCGCGTCAAGCGCGACATCAATGCGGGCATGAAAATCTTCCGCGTTTGAACTGGTGTCGACCCGCTCAAGGAACCGCGCCCGGAACGCGCCGGCTTTGAAAAGCCCATGCACATAAGTGCCCATGACGCGGCCGGATACTGACTGGTATCCAAGCACCTCATGGCCGTTCGTCATAAAAGCACGCGCATCACCGGTGGTGACCCCGGCGTGGATTTCATAGCCTTCAAGCGAAACACCGAAAGCCTCTGCGCTGATGTTCCGGACTGCCTTTTGTGGTGTGAGAATTGTGGTGAGCGACAGAAGGCCCAGCCCCTCCTCCGCCCCACCACCTTCAACACCATCAGGGTCTCGCACCATCTCGCCCAGCATCTGATAGCCGCCGCATATGCCCAGTATATGGCCGCCCGCGCGCACATGGGCGTGGATATCATGGTGCCAGCCTTCTGACTTGAGGAAACGCAGGTCGGCAATCGTCGCCTTGCTGCCGGGCAGGATGATAAGCCCTGCATCCCGCGGCAGGGGTTTGCCGGGTGGCACCATCACCACCTCAACGTCATCTTCTGCCGCCAGCGGGTCGAGGTCATCAAAGTTGGCGATACGCGGCAGCATGGGCACCGCGACCTTGAGTTTGCCCGCGCGCGGTTTGGCGTCCTGCTCCAGCACCACGGCGTCCTCGGCGGGCAAATCGCGGATGGCGCGCAGGAAAGGCACCACGCCGAAACAGGGCCAGCCGGTTTGTCCGGTGATCGCGGTCAAGCCACCGTCAAACAGGCGAACATCACCGCGGAACTGGTTGATGATCACGCCCTTGATAAGCGCTTGCTCCTCCGGGGGCAGCAGGTGGCAGGTGCCGGCAATGGCCGCGATCACGCCGCCCCGGTTGATGTCACCTATGAGCGCGACCGGCGTGTTTGTGGGCAGCGCAAAGCCCATGTTAGCGATGTCGGTGGCGCGCAGATTCACCTCCGCCGGACTGCCCGCGCCTTCCACCAGCACAAGGTCAGCCTGCGATTTGAGATGTTCAAAACTGCTGATGACTTTGCCGAGCAGCTCTGCCTTGCGTTCCTGATAGACCTTCGCTTCCGCGCGGCCATAGAATTTGCCGTGCACGATGATCTGTGCGCCCGTGTCGCTTTCAGGTTTCAGGAGCACCGGATTCATATGCACGCTTGGCTGAGCCTCAGCCGCAATGGCCTGCAGCCACTGCGCGCGACCAATCTCGCCGCCATCCTCCGCCACCGCAGCATTGTTGGACATATTCTGCGGCTTGAACGGCATGACCCGAAGCCCCCGGCGCGTGAAAGCGCGCGCGAGGCCCGCCACCAGCACCGATTTGCCAACGTCCGATCCTGTGCCCTGCAGCATCAGGGCCGTGGCGGTCATGACGCAGCCTTTGCCTTGTGGGGCGCGAGAAACTGTTCACCGCCTTCCGTCCAGCGGCTGACCTTCACACCAAAAGCGGCCTCAAGGTTGCCGTCTGTCAGCACATCATCGGGGGAGCCAGCGGCCAGTACCTTGCCGCCGGTGAGCAGCACGAGTTCGTCGCAGTAGCGGAGCGCGTGGCTAAGGTCATGCACCACAATCAGCACACCTACGCCGGCTGCGGCAATGCTGCGCATGATTTCCATCACTTGAAGCTGGTGCAGCGGGTCAAGCGAGGCTGTTGGTTCATCGGCCAGCAGATAAGGTGCCTGCACCGCCATGGCGCGGGCGAGCAGCACGCGGGAGCGTTCACCGCCCGATAGCGTGGTGACAATACGGTCCCGCATCGACCAGCAATCGGTGGCTTCCATTGCCTCACGCACCACTGTGCGGTCATGCGCGCCAAGTTCCTGCCAGGGGTTGAGGTGGGGGGTGCGACCAAGGGCGACGATGCGTTCCGCGGTCAGCGGCCAATGTACCGGCGCGCCCTGCGGCACATAGGCGAGGCGCTTGGCACGCTCGCGCGGCGCCAGCACACCGACATCCTGCCCGTCCACCGATATGACGCCGCTTTGGGCCTTCACGACATCAAGAATGGCGCGAATGGCGGTACTTTTCCCGGCACCGTTGGGGCCAATGAGCCCCACCACCTGCCCGGCTTTCACATCAAACGACACCCGGTCAAGGATATCGCTGCCACCGAGGGAGACGCTGAGGCCATGTACCTCAAGGCTGCGGCTGTTCTGAGCGCTCATCGCATGCTCTCCCGTGTTTTAAAGACGATATAGAGGAAGACCGGCGCACCGATCATCGCCATCACAACGCCGAGGCGGAGCTGGCCGTGCCCGATGGGCAGGCGCGTAAGAATATCCGCCAGTACCATGACCGCGGCGCCACACAAAGCGCTCGGCAGCAGAATGCGGCGCGGCTCAAAGCCGACAAAGGCACGCACGATATGCGGTACCACAAGACCAACAAAGCCAACGGCACCGCAAATGGACACCGTAGCACCCACGGAAAAGGCCGTACCAAGGATCACCCGCCAGCGCAGCGCCTTAAGGTCGATACCGAGCGTACTGGCGGCTTCCTCGCCAAGGCTGAGCGCATTCAGCCCCTGCCCCACGCCGATCATCATCAGCCAACCGAGGATAATGAAGGGGCCAGCGAGCATCAAATCACCGAAGGTGCGGTTCTCCAGCGAGCCCAGCATCCACATCACCATCTCCTGCACGGTGATCGCGTTCGGCGTGAAGTTCATCACGAGCGACATGGCAGCCGTCGCGAGGCTTGAGATGCCAATACCCGCAAGGATAAGCGTCAGCACACTGGCGTCGCGCGACGCCAACACCATCAGGATGACAGTCGCCACCAGCGCACCCGCCATGGCGGTGACCGGGAGCGCGAGCGGATGCAGAGCTGTGAGCCCCATATAAATGGCAATCACCGCCCCAAGGCTTGCGGTTGCGGACACGCCAATCACACCGGGGTCGGCCAGCGGGTTCCTGAGCAGGCCCTGAAGCGCGGCACCGGTATAGCCGAGCGACGCACCCGCCATGATGGCGAGGATGATACGCGGCAAGCGCAACTCCCGCACGATGATGCTTTCGGCTTTATCCGCCGCACCAAAGGCCCCGTCGAGCACCTGCGCGACCGAAAGGTCCACTTGCCCGAACTTGGCCGAGAGAAGTACCGCAATGAGGATAACACCCAGCAGCGCGATGTTGAGCGCCCACGGGTGACGCTGGAAGGATTTGATCATCGTGCTGTCTCCCGCACGTCTGCATCCATAAGGCCAAGCCTGAAAGCTTCAGCACGGATATATTCTGCGGCATCAACGAAGAAGGCACCGCTGCAGGACAAGTACCGGCTTGGCACCATGATGGTGGGCAGGTCATCGATCATCTTGGTGTAAGCACCATGCCGCCCCCCGCTCCAGTGCGAGATATGAACAGTGCCCTCATTGAAGAAGCTGCCGATCACCACATCGGGTGGGGCCATGATCATCTTCTCAAGCGGCAGCGGCACCCAGCCGCGCATACCTGCGTCTTTCGCCACAGTCTCAAAACCCGCGAGCTGGATGATATCATCCACAAATGTACCCTCACCGGCCGTGAAGCCACTGGGGGTCATGTAAACCGCGCGCAGCTTGCTTTTTGGCGCGTCTTTGAGCTTGGCCCAGCGTGCCTCATAGTCCGCCACCATGGCTTCGGCCTTGGCGCTACCACCCAGCACTTCAGCCGCGCTGATGAGGTTCTTGAGGTTATCCGCTTGGCTCATGGCGTAGGCGGGCTGGAAGGTGTCGGTGCCAAGACGCGCGGCCATGGCGTCACCCGCCATGCTGCCGCGCCATGTGCGCACCACAAGCTCGGGCTTCCGCATCAGCACTTCTTCGAGAGAGCCTGAAGTGATGGGCAAGCCCGCAGCGCGGTTCGCGAAGAAGGAGTTCACGTCAGCGGCTTCATATGAAACCGCGACGATATCCTCAGGCTTGGAAAACGCGAGCACATATTGGTCAGCGCAGAAATCAAGCGACATGACGCTTGGCCCCTCCGCCACCGCAGCCCCGCTCAGGGCCGCAAGCCCGAGGGTGAACAGATATTTTTGCCAGCTTGGCACAGCCAATCCTTTCGCACACAGGTGCGCGACAGGCTGAGGCTGATACGGCAGGCGCAGCAACCTCCGGCACTGTCGCCGGGATTGTCGCCAATACGGGGATACCGTCCCTGCACGGTTGTCCCGACCGGCAGACAGGCGACAGGCTTGGCAGGTTTCCTGGCTTATGGATCATCCACCCGTCGCCCCTTCCCAAGCCAATTGGCCCAGTGGATATGCGTGCGGGTGTCCCCAAATACAGTTGCGGGCACAGCCACGGATTAGGCAGCGTTGCCTGACCGTGTTCCCTCTTAGCCCGCGGCTTGCACCGCAGAGCACCAATCCTTGTCTTGGCTATACTGCATGTGCGCGCACGGAACAAGATGCACGCAGCCGCTGCTCGCGCATCACTTCAAGAAATGTTCAAAAGCGGCTTGCAGACGGAAAAACATGGCCCGGGCGGAGCGGACTCGCTTTCCTGCTAGGTCCCCACATTGACATTGAGGCTGGTCGTGTCTTTCACCGCTGTCAGGGCAATGGACGAGTTGATTTCACGCACACCTTCGATCTGGGACAACTGGTTCCAGAAAAACTCCTCATAGGCCTGGATGCTGGGCACCCGCACCTTGAGGATGAAATCAATGTCGCCCATGAGGGTGTGACACTCGATCACCTCGGGAAAATTTCTCACCTTGTCGATAAAATTCGGCAAGCTGTCCCGGCTGTGGGCCTGCATCTTGACCTGCGCAAACACAAGCACACCCAGACCGGCCTTTTCTGCGTCCAGAATAACGGTGTGTTTTTTGATCACACCCGCCTCTTCGAGCTTCTGGATACGCCGCCAGACCGCTGAACGACTGGACGCCACCTTGTCTGCCAGGTCTACCAGCGGAATCCGAGCATCCTCCTGCATCAAATTCAGGATACGTGCATCAAGATCATCAAGTTTTTCGGCCATTATCTCGCCTCATTATATTAAAATGAGAAAATTTCCCACATTAGATCAAAAAATCGCCAACATAGGAACCCTTTCCCAGCGGCTTGCGGTTATTTTCTCCAAACTACAGAACGCGGCTCCGCCGCCCTTTATGAAAGAGGACACCAGAACCATGGTTTTAAGAGGAAATACCCGCACACGCTTCTCGGTGCTGGCAGATTTCGAGCCCAACACACTTTCGCGCGTGCTTGAACTTTTCACCATCCGCGGCCTGACGTGCGACAACATGGCTGCACGCCGCACATCCGAAGGCAACCAGTGGATCGAGCTCGACTGCTCCGACCTGGACGACCAGAGCGCGGGTGTACTCCTCAACAAAATCCGCCAAATCGTGACCGTCAAAAGCGCCAGAATTGAGACGCTTGTCCTACGTCTTTCCAACCTAGCGGCCTGATCTCATGACATCACCAATTAGACGGCGGTGTGGCCAGTTCGCATAACGGCAGGCCACACCGCTTTTTCATTGCCCGGCGCTAGAATTCCATCTTGAAATTGAAGCCGGCAAAATGCGCTTTCCAGTCCTCGCGCTTTTCATAGCTATAGCGCAGGCTCGCCGCTCCGAAACCGCTGAAGATATTCAGGTTACCCCCCATCTCATAGCTCGTGTCGGCAATCACTTCATTTGCCAGCTCAAAATATTCCTCGCTTTCAGCGAAGCGTGCACTGGTGATGAACTGGCTCGTGCCGCTCAGGCGCTTCCGGTATGAGGCAAACACCTCCGGCCGGATATAGACCGCCGTCTCGCCCTCGCCCTTCCACTTGAAGTCATGGCCGATTGCCACGCTGCCAACACCGTCCAGACGGCTGAAGCTGCGACCGTCAATCACGAGTGCTGCGCCGCCCGCACCTTCTTCGGTATAGCCGCTTTCTTTCGCGCGGGTGTAGCTCACGCCCACTTTGGGGCGTACGTGCAACCCGCCAAGCTTGAGGTCGTATCCTGCGTGCACGTCCGCCGAGCCTGTCCAGCCGTTTGAGGTGCTTTCGACAGTCTTGCTGAGAGTGTTCACCACAAGCCCACGACTACGCGACACGCTGTTGTACCAGAAGGATGCCGACCCGCTGAGGAAGGCGGCACCGTTGCTGGCGATCATGTAGCTTGAGATATAGGGCGTGAAGAGCGAGACATCGTCGCCGATTTCACCACTGCGGTCGGTACCCTGTAGCATGAAGCCGGTGCTGATGCCCCAAAGCAGGTTCTGCGACAGGTTCTTGTCGAAGCCGATCATGATGCCGGCACCCAGATAATCTGTATCAGAAGCAGAGTCCGCAATTTCAGCCGAGCCAAGGCCCACAATCTCGCGCGCCCAGAAACCACCCTGAAGGCGGCGGCGTGCCGTGGTCTCGGTCAGGCGGTCGTTCAGGGTCGCCTCGAGCTGACGCACACCGCTATAAGCCATCTGGAACATGGCGTTGGTGGTGTCCGGCAGGACGGCTTCCATGGCAAGGTCTACTTCAGACTGGTTTTCGAGCCCTGCGAGCGCGCCACCGAGGTCGTCTGAAGGATCGAGGTTCTCCAGAAGTTCGCCGTAGATCACGGCCTTGTTGCCGCTGAGCGAGAGTTCTTCCGCTGTTTTTGGGCGTACCGTCAGGACAATCGTATCCCCGGCATCGTTCAGGCCAAGCTGGGCATCAAGGATGAAAGACTGGTTCGTGAGCGTAGGGGCCTCAATCTCACCGCCGAGTGTCAGTGTGCCAGCCGTCAGGAGGTCGAAGCTTTCTTCCTGTGTTACGAAAGTGCGGAAGATCGGGTTGATTTCAACGTCTTCACCAATCACCACCGCGCCGGTGGCGTTGAACTGGCCCGCTTTGCCCAACAGCGGATCGACACCAAAGAAGAGCGCGGACCCGTCTTCGATGCTGGCCGTCGTGACATTGAAAGTGTCGTTGGAGCCGAGCGCAAGGCTTGCCCCTGCGAGCGTAAGGTCAAGCGTACCGCTGTGGGTGACGCCGCCCGTGAAGATGGCCGCATCCTGGATCACCAGCTTGTTCGCGCCGGCGCCAAAATCGATATCCCCGGTCAGTTCACCGTCTTCAAGCAGGACTGTATCACCACCGGAGCCAAGCCACACGTCGCCCGTGACAGTGCCCGTATTCAGAAAGCGAACCCCGGTGGTGTTGGCGCGCACGTCGATTACCACCGCGTTGCCGTCCTCATTGTTGGCGCCGAGCGCCGCTATCCAGGTGCCGCCGTTCGAAATATTGGTGATGTTGCCGGAGAGGTCCACAAGGCCGAAACTGTCCTTGCCCTCGCCCGACGCAGCGGTATAAATCGTGCCCGCGTTACGGAATTTGGTAACGATTGAGTTTTCCCGCACCAGTAGACCAATTGAGTCACCACCTTCACTGAAAGTGGTGTCATCATCGTCGTCAAGGTCGGTAATCGCCGACGTAGCCTCAATAACGCCACGGTTCAGAATAGTCTGCGCTTCCACACGCTCGCCAATTTCTATGGCGATGGCCGTGCCGTCCAAGGTCGCGACATCGACGCGGCCCTTGTCGATATGGATACCACCCTCAAGGCGGGTCCAGGCATCGCCCTCACCGCCAAGCACACGGATACCCCAGGCGTCAAAGCCAGAGGAGGAGCCGCTGACCGCCATGGTGCCCTTATGTACGATGGCATAATCAAGGCCACTGACCTTGCCGATCACCAGATCGCTGCCGTCTTCTTTCAGGTTTTCGACCAGAAGAGCCGGCGCGCCGCCGTTCGATGTGATGGTCGAAACAGGCACAGGGTCATCTTCGTCATCTGTCTCCCCAACACCGAGCCCCCCGAAAAGCACCCCTCCGGTAATGTCATTGGTGAGGTAGATACCGGCTTTGGCCGGGATGGCATCCACCGGATCGCCGTCGTCGTCGGTAGTTGCGGCAACACCCACATTGATGCCGCCTTCATGCACAAAAGCGCCGTCGATGCTACCGCTCTGGAGGATGCCGATACCGTCTTCGACACGGGCGAGGATGGAACCGTCCACGGACACATCACCGACCACATCACCGTCGATGTGCAGGCCGATGCTGCCCGCGCCAAGCATCTCGATGCCGCCATTCATGGTCAGGTCACCCTCAAGGGTCGATCCGATATATATGCCCTTGGCGTTGCCACCGCCGACCGAAATCTCGGCATCTTCCGAAAAGGTGATATCGCCATCAAAAATGCCGGTACCAAAAATCCCGAACCCCACGTTCGTGGACGGCTCGTTGATATCGTCATTCGTGCCGCTTGGGCCGGGAACACTGATGGCACCCTCGATATCAATGCCGGACGTAAGGCGCAGGTCATCACCGGTATCTACCCGGAGGCCGATACCCGACAGAGCGTTGCCCGATGTCAGTGTGCCCTGCATCAGCAGAGTGTGGTTGCCATCAAGCGTAAGCGGCGTGCCCGTGGTGGAGGTGATGGAGCCATCTTCTGTGATGGTCAATTTGCCCGTCGCACCAAGGAAGGAGGACGTCGTCACCGGGGTGGTGCGGTCGCTATCGATGGTCCTGTCTTCGGCGAGGGCTCCTGAGGCAAATGGCGGAAGCATAGTGCCTGTAAAGGCGAGAATACAAAAAGTAGGCAAATACCGAAATTTACTGGACGAAGACATGCTTAGCTCCCAAGCCTTAAAGTATCCGACTTATACGGAGGAAGCGTCCTGACCCTTTGGTCATCTGCCGAAAAACAGGCATATGCCAAGTTTCATATGAGGACAGGCCACGGTGTCAATATATGTCAACCGCGGCCTGATCACTCGCCATAGCACCCCCAAGTCGTGCAATGCCTTCCCGATTAAGGGGGGAAAGCTGAACGCAACCTGAACGCATGCGGAACTTTGGTTCAGGAGGGGCGCGCAGAAGGAAAACCGGGGACAGATGCCCCCGGCGTCATCACAGTTCAAGAGATGGCTCAAGCGGCCTGCACACTGGCCTTTCGGGCCTGTTCGGCCTTGGGGCGCAAGCCGAACAGCGGCCGCAGCACCGGGATGCGGCGGATGACATATTCATGCAGCAAAGCGCAGCCAAGCGCAGTGCCGAGTGTCACCAGCACAAACTCCGGCATTGCCCCCACCAGGAGAGGCGCAAGCGCAACGCCGATGAGCACAATCAATGTCTGGTGCAGGATATAGTAGGGGAAAACTGCCTCGGTCAGGTAAGTCAGCGCCCGGCTCGGCCGGTTCAGGTATTTCTCGGCGAGACCAAAAAGGGCTACGATGACCCACCACATATAAGCCACACGGGCAGCACGGGCGACCTGCATGGCCGGGCCGTCCACGGTCATGCTGTCCCAGTCTGCCCAGATTGGCGTCAGCACCGCGCCAGTGACAACAGCCAGCCCAAGGGAGAGCCGCCAATTTGACCTGATACCCTGCCAGAACTGCGCACTTTTTGCACACATCATGCCCAGAAGAAACCAGGTTCCATAGCGTGCGTGTCCGGCCGGATCATTCATGAAATCATGAGTTTCCGCGAACTGGGTATCGAGCGTGAAACGCCAGATAAGGAAAGGGATTATCGGTACAAGCAGGACGAGTGGCGAGGCAAACAGGCGCCCCACAATTTGTGGCACAGGGACGCGCCGCCCGATCAGCAGCAAGGGAATGGCGATCATGGTGTAGATCAGCACATACATCACATACCAGAGGTGATTGTAGGTGGGTGTAACCACCTCCCAGTGGCGGCCAAAATCAACATACAGTTTGTAGAAATCCCAATACCCGGCCTCAATCACACCCTTGCCCAGAAGTTCAAAGTAGGTTTGCGGCGGCACAATGAAAAATGACCCGAACAGCAGCGGGATCATCAACCGTTTGAAGCGTGACCAGGCGAAAGGCCCCGCGGCCATCTTGTCCGCTGCATAGCGAACCGCGATACCGGAAATCACAAACAGAAGCGGAAGCCGCCACGGGTTCAGGAGCATCATAGCGGGCTCGAGAAAATCACTCTCATACGGGCTTTTGACATGCCAGCCCCAGGTCACATAATACATACCCACATGATAAAATATCAGCAGGCCGAAGGCGATCACACGCAGCCAGTCAAGGTCGTAGCGCCGGTTTGATATCAGGGTGTTCATTGTCATTCCTCGCTATAGTACTCGGGTTCTTTTCCAAGAGCTAATCAAAGCGATGCCCGCTTGCGAGCAGGCTGACGCAGGCGGCAGCAGGGCGGGACGGAAGGCGGCAGAAATGCTGGCGTCAGGGACGAAATGCGGCACATATGACGCAAGCGGCGGCTTACCCGGGACTAGCGCCGGGACTTTTCTATTCCGACTGAGCAGGCAGCCGACTATAGTGACGCCATGAACCGAGCGACCGCATTCATAAACTGGCTTCTGCCCACGCGAGAGGAAAGGCTCTATTTCCTGTTCCTCATCGCTATCACAGCGGCCATTGCCTGCGTAAACTCCATCACCGTGATTGTGGATGCAGAACGCTCGGGCGGCAGTATCGACACCCGCCTGCCCTGGCTTTACGAGATATCGAGCGCCGCGGCGCTACTGACGCTTTATCCGCCGCTTCTGCTCGCGGTTCGGCGTATGCCGCTCACCCCGTTGAACTGGAAAACCCACCTGCCGCTTTACATCGGTTTCAGCGTGCTATTTTCCGCTGCCCACGTGACAGCCATGGTTGCCATTCGCAAGCTTGCCCTCTGGCTGCTGTTCGATGGCACCTATACCTTTTTTGGCGATGTCCTGCGCGAAAGCGCCTATGAGTACCGCAAGGACGTGATCACCTTCGCCATGGTGGTTGCGCTGGCGCACATCATTCAGGCACGTGCAAAACCACAAGCGGCGGATGGCGGCAAACGTATCCAGCTCAAGAGTGGTAGCCAGACTATCCTTCTGGATGCAGGCGACTTCGCCTACGCCAAGGCAGCCGGCAACTATGTGGAAGTCATGCTGAGGGGCGGCGATACCCATCTGGTGCGCATGAGCCTGTCCGCGTTTGAAGGCACCGCAAGGGATGCAGGAGTTGGTGTGGTGCGTATCCACCGCTCCTATGTCGTTGCCGCGCATCTGGTGACGGAGGTGACGCCCAAAGGGGACGGGGACGCCGAGTTGAAGCTGGTGGACGGTACGCTCCTGCCAGTCAGCCGCCGCTACCGCGCGCAGCTGGCGGATGCACTATAGTTATTCCCGCGCACGGCCTTCATCGCGGCGCACCACCGCCACCATCACATCCTTGCCGATGGGGCCAATGCGGCCGCTATCAAGGCTGCCGGGGTGGCCCAGGACAATGTACCCCTCCAGCACCCCTTCAAACTTCTTGAGTTTTTTCTTGTAGAAACGGTTGACCATATAGGGCCGATCAAAGGACGTGAGCGCCTGTTCGCCGTTCACATACAGAAAGCCCTTGTCATCCACATGAAATGTATCACCCGGCAGGCCCCAGACCTGCTTGATCACAAGGTTCTGGCTTTCATCATCGGTGAAAATCACAAAATCCATGCGGAGGGGCTCCGCGCAGGCGATGGGCAGGGCATGCACGGTCTGGCCGGGCATAAGCTGGCCCTCAAGCGACTTGCCGACAATTTCCTTCTCGATCGGTTCACACGCCGCGTCCGCGTCGTCACCTGCAACAAGCAGCATCATACTCAGGAGTTCAACAATCATTTATTCGCCCGTCATTCTCGATCCGCGACCATATTACCCCTTGAACCCTATTTGAAAACCGCCAAAATACGCGCATTCATTCAGCCAGCGGGGGCAGCATGCGGGTTTTGATACAGTTTTTTGCCGTTATTTTTTTTGCATTTTCCGTCAGCGCGAGTATTGCGGCGCAGGAAAACGATATCGAGGGCAGCGGCCAGGACCGCCTGAACATCGGCGACCTGCCGCATTATGATGTCCCGGAAGACCTGTACACGCCGGAAGTCGATGCCTTTGCCGCCTTGCGCCTTTTCACGCTTGAACAATGGACTCGTATCCGGCTTACCAACCATCCCCTGTACCATTATGTGCTCGCCGCCGCGAAATTCAGGGCCTATTCCTCCTACTGCAAACGCCATGAGCTCAATGTGAACATGAAGCCGATCAACCGGCTGGTGACCATGAACCTCATCGAGATCATCACCTCACAATATGAGGAACCCGAGTGGGCGAAATTTGTCGGCATGAGCGACGACCAGGCGCGCGAATGGCTCTCTGACATGGCGCATGATGTCTATGCCTTTGAATTTGCCGCAGCGCTTTCGACCCAGAATGAAGACCGTGTCGCCAAGGAAGCGAGCACCCAGCAATATTGCCTGCTCATTGAGAAACAGAGCTTCGCGGATTATGTCGGTCTGCAGGCAACCGCCCGTAGGCAGTTGCCAGAGAACAAGCGTTAGAACAAACGTAACTAGACGCCCATATTGAGGAAGTAGGCGACCACAAGCACCTGCGGCACGGTCACCACCGGCAACAGCAGCGCGTTGAGCCAGCGCCCGGTGGCCGACTTCAGCACCATGATCTCGGTATAGTCGGTCGCCACGCCTGTCATCAGGAAGGCGAAGCTGTTGCCCGGCGCGTTGGCACGGGTGATGAGATCAGCCGCGAGCGGCGTTGAGCCTTCCGAACATACCTCGATGATTGTGGCGGCGCCAATGGTCGCGAGAAGACCAAGCAGCGTGGGGCCAAAATAGTCGCTGAACATGTCACCGGTCATGAAGGCACGCACCACAACCGCAAGCACGATACCAAACAGGATCCAGCGCAGCACCATGCGGCTTTCGCTCACACCCTTCCGCGCCACATCGGCAAAGAAGGCACCGTCCCAACGCACGGACTTGAGGCCTGCTTTGGCTTCCGTCCAGAACTGGAAATCTTCCGGCAGGTCGGCCTTGTTGGGGTTACCGGCAATAACGCCCTTGCGCTCCAGCGCATCGAACACGACCCCGGCAATCAGCGCGATCACCATGGAGAAGACAATGAAGGCAATCGTCCACTTGAGGCCGATCAGCGCCACCAGAACGAGGGTGAGCGAAAAGCTGTTCCAGGGACTCGCCACAAGGAAGGCCACCACTTGGCCGTATGACGCGCCGCGCTCATAAAGCTTTGCCCCCACCATCAGGATGCCGTGGTTACAAAGGTCCAAGAGCACACCGGCTAGCACGGCGCGTACGAGGCCCGTGAAGGAGCCACCCCGCCCCATGACCGACAGCACAAACTCCCGCGGCACTTTCGAGAGGAAACCCACCATTACAAGGCCGATGAGCACACCCCACCACATGCGGGAAGCAAGTTCGTACACCCCTTCAGCATATGTATTCAGGAAGCCGGGAAACTCCAACGGCAGCAACGCCAGCACAAAGCCGATGGCAACAAGGATTGCGCTGCCCCAAAGCAGCCAGTCCGTCTTCTCCTTGGGTGGGCAACAACTATCGCCCGCGCCGTGGTCATGGTGGGACGCCTCTACATGGCAGCTGTCCGCAGCTGCGTCATGGTGATGGGCCTGTTGTTCCTGCGTGCTTGGGCAGCAGGCGCTTTTTGGCTCCGCTTTATGGCAGCAGCTTGAGGTATGATCATGCGTGCTCATGCGTCATACTCCGCTTTGCCGTAAAGGTGGTTGATGATGCTGCATTCGCTGATCGGGTGTTCGTCCGCCGGGCAATAACGTGACAAGCGTTCAAGGCTTTCGCGCATTTTTGTCAGCCGTTCGATCTTCTCGTCAATTTCATGCAGCTTGTCCGATGCACGGGCGTTTACGTCCGCACAGTCCGCCTCAGGGTCGTCGGTCAGCGCAAACAGCTCGCTGATCTCGGAAAGCGTGAAGCCAAGCGCCTGTGCTTCCTTTATGAACTTGAGCCGCTTGGCTGCGTCGCTGCTATAGACGCGGTAACCGGACGGCAACCGCTCCGGTGCGGGCAGGAAACCGTTACGCTCGTAGTAGCGAATGGTCTCGGTGCCCACGCCGGTCGCTTTACTCAGTTTGCCAATTGTCATGGCTTTCATGTTGAGTGCTCCTCATCTGTCGCCTCGGGCCGGATTCAATTCGGTCCCAAGCCTGATTCGCATTCATCCTACACCTTGTAGGTAACTACAGGGTCAAGGGGTTATTTTCTGGCCCGTGCCTGCCGCCACAAATAGAAGATCACCGGGATAGCGATCAGCGACAGGATGGTCGCTGTCACCATGCCGCCAACCATGGGCGCGGCGATGCGCTGCATGACCTCAGACCCCGTGCCTTCACCGCGCATGATGGGCACAAGGCCCGCAATCACGGTGATCACCGTCATGAGGATGGGGCGCAGGCGTAAGAGCGCACCGTCCATCACCATGGCCTTGATGTCATACTCCTCGCCATACTTGGCCTTGTAGTGTTTCTCGCTGCCATGCAGGAACACCAGCATCACCACAGCCGTCTCCACCGCCACACCAGCAAGCGCAATCAGCCCCACCACCACGGCGACCGACAGGTTGAAGCCCATCAGGTGCAGGAACCAGAAACTGCCGGTCAGTGCCAAGGGCAGCGATAGCATCACAATCGCCACATCACCCAGATGGCGGAACACCATGAAGAGCAAGAGTGCGATAACCGCGAGCGTGATGGGCACAATCACCTGCAGGCGTTCGGTCGCGCGTTCGATGAACTCATACTGGCCGGACCAGTGCAGCGTGTAGCCGGTGGGCAGGTCGAGCCCCGCGTCCACCACCGCTTTGGCGCGTTTCACATAGCCGCCCACGTCGGGGTCGGTGATATCAATATAGACCCAGCCGCCGGGGCGGGCGTTTTCGCTCCTGATCATGCCGGGGCCATCTTCGACACGGATGGTCGCCAGCGCGCCCAAGGGCACATGCGCGCCGGACTTGGTCACCACCGGCAGCCGTTCAAGCACCGCTGGCGTCATACGGTCCGCTTGAGGGAAACGCATGTTGATGGGGTAACGCTCCAGCCCTTCGGTGCTGGTGCCGATGTTGGCACCACCGATGCCATAGCGCACCACATCCTGCACGTCCGCGACCGACATGCCGTAACGCGCGGCTTCTTCCCGCTTTACGTCCACGTCAAGGTAGCGGCCGCCCACCACACGTTCCGCGTAAACAGACGCCGTACCTTCAAGCGGTGTCAGCAGGGCTTCAAGCTCGCTGCCTATCTTGTTGATCACGGCAAGGTCCGCGCCCGCGATCTTGATACCGATCGGGGTTTTGATGCCCGTCGCCAGCATGTCGATGCGGTTCTTGATCGGCATCACCCACAGGTTCGTGAGCCCCGGCATCTGCACGGTTGCGTTCAGCTCTGCCTTGATGTCAGCCAAGGTCACACCTTCGCGCCACTCGGCCTGCGGCTTCAGTTGCACCACGGTTTCAATCATCGTCAGCGGCGCAGGGTCGGTGGCCGAGCCCGCACGCCCCACCTTGCCGTGCGCAGTTTTCACTTCCGGCACGGTCATGATCATCTTGTTGGTCTGCTGCAATATCTCCCGCGCCTTGCCGACAGACACACCGGGGAAAGCAGACGGCATGAACAGCAGGTCACCTTCATTGAGGTCCGGCATGAACTCGCTACCCAGTTTCGAGAGCGGCACGATACCAGACACCGCCGCCGCAAGGGCGAGCACAAGGATGGTCTTCGGGAAGCGGAGCGACAGACGCAGCACCGGACGGTAAAGCGCCAGCATCAACCGGTTGATCGGGTTCGCGGTCTCCGGCCGCATACGGCCGCGGATGAGGTAGCCCATCAGCACCGGCACAAGGGTGACGGAGAGGATCGCAGCACCCGCCATGGCGTAGGTTTTGGTGAAGGCCAGCGGGGCGAACATGCGCCCTTCCTGCGCCTCAAGCGCAAACACCGGCACAAAGCTGACGGTGATAATGAGGAGGGAGAAGAAAAGCGCAGGCCCTACCTCGGTGCACACGTCGGTCACGATCTGCCAACGGTTTTCCCTGGTGATGGCCTCTTCTTCCAACCTGCGGTGCAGGGCCTCCACCATCACAATGGCCGCATCCACCATCGCGCCAATGGCAATGGCGATGCCGCCGAGCGACATGATATCCGCGTTGATGCCCTGCGTGCGCATGACAAGGAATGCCGCGAGCACACCGAGGGGCAGCGTGAGGATAATGATGAAGGCCGAGCGGATGTGCAGAAGGAACAGGGCACACGCCAGTGCCACCACGATAAATTCCTCGGTCAGCTTTTCCTTCAAGTTGTCAATCGCGCGCAGGATGAGGCCGGAGCGGTCATAGGTCTCGACAATCTCAACCCCTTCCGGCAAACCTGCCTTGAGGGCCGTGAGTTTCTCTTTCACGCGCTCAATGGTGCCGAGCGCATTTTCACCCATGCGCATGATGATGACACCCCCCACCACCTCGCCTTCGCCGTTCAACTCGCCCACGCCGCGGCGCATCTCGGGGCCAAAGGCGATGGTGGCAATGTCCCTGAGCATCAGCGGGGTGCCGTTCGACAGCCGCCCAACGGGGATGGCTTCAAGGTCACCAAGGCTTTTCACATAGCCCCGCGCGCGGATCATATATTCCGCTTCCGCCATCTCGATCACAGAACCGCCGACTTCCGCATTACCGGCCATAATAGCCTGCCGCACGTTCGCGAGCGTCAGGCCATAGGCACGCATCTGGTCGGGATCGAGTGTCACCTGATACTGCCGCACCATGCCGCCGATGGTTGCCACTTCCGCGACACCGGGTACCGACTGCAGCTCAAACTTCAAAAACCAGTTCTGCAGGCTGGTGAGGTCGGCGGTGTCGTGTGCGCCCGTGCGGTCAACGAGCGCATATTGGTACACCCAGCCAATGCCCGTGGCATCCGACCCGAGCGAGGGTTGCACACCTGTGGGCAGGCTGGCCGAAACCTGATTGAGGTACTCAAGCACCCTTGAGCGCGCCCAGTAAAGGTCTGTGCCTTCTTCGAACAGCACATAAACATAGCTGTCGCCAAAGAAGGAATAACCCCGCACCGTGGTTGCCTTCGGTACCGCCATCAGGGCTGTCGTCAGCGGATAGGTGACCTGGTCTTCCACCACCCGCGGCGCCTGACCGGGGTAGGATGTTTTCACGATCACCTGCACGTCAGAGAGGTCAGGTATGGCATCCAGCGGTGTGTTTTTGACCGCAACAAAACCAAGGCCAGTGAGCAGTGCTGCAAACGCCAGCACCAGAAACCGGTTGCCAAGCGACCAGCGAATAAGCCCGGCAATCATTCCCCGCCCTCCAACACTTCGAAGGAGGTGATGGTGAAGCGCATGCCGTCACGGCTGACAGTGAAGCGGATATGCGCGCCTTCAAGGCCGCCCGTAAGCACCACGTCCTCACCCACCGGGAAGTCCATTGTCATGCCCATCATGCCGAAGTTCTCCATCGGCCCATGGCTGATGTTCAGCTTGCGCGCCTCAAGGTCCACCGCGTTGACGGTGCCTTCCACCGTGTCAGTATCGGCCTCGCCCATATCCATGGACATATCCATGTCCATTTCGCCTGCGGCCTCGTCCTCCCCCAGCATGCGCATTTTGGCACCCTGGAAGCTGGTCTCAGAGTCGATCATGAACTGGCCGCGCACGACAACGGCGTCGCCCTCCTGCACACCGTCCGTGATCACAGTGCGCTCACCTTCTTCCGCACCCAGCGTAACCTCGGTGGGGCGGAAACGGCCTTCGCCTTCAGCCACCAGCACATGGGCACCGTGGCCCAGGCGGATGACCGCACTCGTGGGCACCGTCAGCGCATCAGCAATTGGGGCACGATCGATTTTCGCGCGGGCATACATGCCGTTCAGGAACGTCTCATCGGGGTTCGGGACCACGATACGCACCCGGCTGGTGCGGGTCATGGTATCAAGCACGGGGTAGATATAATCCACCTTGGCCTTAACCGCCTCGCCGCCGTCCATCGGGCTGATGGTCACATTCGCCCCTTTTTTGACAAGTGGCGTATCAGCCTCGAACACATTGGCGATCAACCACATGGGGTCCAGTTCTGCGATGGTCATGGCCGGTACACCCACATTGATGCGGTCGCCGTCGCCAATATTCATCTGGTGAACCACACCCGCGCGCGGCGCACGGATGGTCAGGAGGGGTTTGAGGTTCTTGCGGCCCTTGAGGGAATTAATATCCTCGTCGGTCAAACCAAGGCCGCGCAGGCGCTCAATCGCGCCATCCAGATAGACTTTCTGCCCGGTTTCCATGGCCTGTATATAATCCGCCTGTGCGGCCAGCAGTTCGGGCGCATAAACATCAAACAGCGGCTGGCCTTCGCTGACCGGTTCGCCCACGGCGCGTACATAAAGCTTCTCCACCCAGCCGGCGGCGCGCACATGCACATGTTCCATGCGCCGTTCGTCATAGGTGAACTGGCCGATGGTCGCAATTTCCGGTGTCAGGGTTTCACGCATCACCGGCGCGGTTTTTACACCGATGCTGGCGGCAAGGCGGGGGTCAATCTCCACACCGTCATAACCGCTTTGTTCCTCGCCCTTATAGACCGGGATCAGATCCATCCCCATGGGGGATTTGCCGGGGCCGTCACGCCGGTAGCTCGGGTCCATCGGCGCGACCCAGTAAAGGATTTCCTTTTCCGCTGCGGCGGTATCCGCGCGCTCGGAAGCTGCGCCATTATCCGTCAGCACACCATCAAGCGCGCCGCTCATATAAAGCGCGCCAACACCAAGAATGGCGAGAATTGCCCCGGTTGCGAGGCCTTGCATGAATTTCATTTTATATCACCTAACCGTCTTGAACCAAGCAGGCACACGTGTGCCTGCGCGAACAGAAGGTCAGGCGTTGGGTGGTGGGGGGATATAGTCCGGCGTGCGGCCTTCAGCGGTCACTGCTTCAAAGCTGCGCGGCTGGTTTTCCGTGAAAGTGGCGAGGGCTTCAATGCTGCCAAGGTCGGCCATCACAGGGCCGCTTGCCATGTCCTTGCAGCAATTGTCCGCCTTCACGTCGCCCGCGTCGCTCATGACATCACCGTGGCACGGCATGTCCATGCCCGCGATCATCGCTTCCTGCATGGCCGCGCGCATTTCAGGGGCGCAGCACCCGGCCTGATCAGCAGACGCGGCGATGCCTTGCCCAAGGAAGGCAACAACAATGAGCGCAAGGCCCAGCATATGTTTCACGCGGTTCATGGCCGCCACTATAAGGTTTGACCATGGTCCGGGGTCAAGCAGATTATGATCAAGGCTTGGTGAAGTCATCGTGTGTTCTGTTCCGCCCGCCTTGACTCTTTGTTCCAATTATGAGAACAAATAGAGAACAAAATACATCCCGAGTCACGACAGTATCTGAGGCAAAACCGTGCACAATCTGGCGCAAAATGATAACCTGCCAACCGCCCAAAAGGCGGTAAAACCGCACGGAAGCAACAGCAGCAATCCCAAAGCAGCCCTTCTGGCCGCACTTCGCCAGACGGTGAGAAAACTCGAAGCCCGGCCGGACGCTTACGTCCTGCCAGAGGTAGAAAAAAAAGAAGAATATCAGGAAGTTACGACAGAACGCCCCGATTTCCCCGCTGGCTGGGCGCATGAAATATGGGCGGAAAAGCCCGATGATTTCACTCCCGCCATGGCCTATGCGCTGGCGGGCCTCGGGGCCAGCGACGGCACCATATTGTGGGTCACCAGCCCGCGCATGGTGCAGGAACATGGCCTGCCCTATGGCCCCGGCCTCAAGCGTTTCGGCATCGACCCAGCCCGGCTGGTGATTGTGCGGGCACGGGACCGACTTGACGCCCTGTGGGCGGTCGAGGAAGGGCTCAAGTCCCAGAAGCTCGCCGCCGTGGTGGGGGAAGTGGAGGGCATTGACCTCACGGAAAGCCGCCGCCTGTCGCTCACCACACGGGAGCGCATGACGCGCTGCATCCTTATTCTGCGCAGTGAAAAGGCCCCCTCAAGCGCGTCCTATAGCCGGGTAGCGCTGCGGGCGCACACAAGCGAGCCACCGCATTTCGCGGAGCAAGCCCCGGGGGAAAGCCGCGCCCACGCAAACCTTGTCAAACACCGGGGCGGCAAACGCCCCCATGATCATGTTCTGGAGTGGACCCATGCGCCGGATAATTTCCCTGTGGCTGCCCCAATGGCCGATCGACCGCTACAGCCGCGCGAACAACAACACGCGGCAGGCTGAGACTGTCTTCGCGCTCACAGAAACCACGCAGCAGACCCAGCGCCTCTATGCCGTGGGGCCAGCAGCCCGTGCGCTCGGCCTCACTGCGGGCATGACACTGGCCGAAGCCCGCGCCATCCATCCCGCAATCATCACTGACACCGCCACCCCGGCGGCAGACGCGGCAGCACTTGAAGCGCTTGCGCGTTATCTGGTGCGCTACACCCCCTTGGTGGCGCTTGATGGCCGGGACGGCATCCTGATGGATGTGACCGGCTGCCCGCATCTGTTCGGCGGCGAACAAGCCATGCTCACGGATATCAAAAACCGCCTGGCCCGCGCGGGCATCACCGCCTGCGCCGCCATGGCCGAAACCGTGGGTGCGGCGTGGGCGCTGGCGCGCTATAAGGCGGGCAGCATTGTGGACAAGGGCACCAGCCTTGATGCCATCACCCCCCTGCCCGTGCGGGCGCTCAGGCTCGATGACGCAACATCGCTGATGCTGAACCGCCTTGGCCTCAAGACCATTGGCAGCATCACCGAATTGCCCCGCGCTGCCCTCGCCCGGCGTTTTCGCGGCAACCCGACGAAGGCGGTGACGGAGCTGCTGGAACGGCTGGACCAGACCCTCGGGCGGCGCGAGGAACCCATCAACCCGCTCACGCCGCTGCCTGAATGGCAGGTCAAACAGGCCTTCATGGAACCCGCCCAGCATCTTGAACAGGTGGAGCTTGCGCTCACGGCACTCGTGGATGACTTGTGCCTTGTACTGGCGGAAGGCGAGCGCGGCGCACGGCGCCTGCGGCTGGATGCCTACCGAGTGGACGGCACGGTACAAAGCCTGCGTATCGGCCTTACCCGCCCGAGCCGGGACAAGGCGCATATGCTGCGCCTGTTCAATGAAAAACTCGTGGATCTTGAGGCTGGCTTCGGTTTTGACCTCCTCACCCTCTCGGCGCTCGAGAGCGAACGGCTGATGCCCGCGCAGGTAGGCGACCTACGGCAGGAGGAAGCGCATTCCACCGCGCTTCTGATGGACCGGCTGGCGGCGCGGCTAGGCCCCGGTGCCGTGCTCAGGCTCAGGCATAACGCCAGCCACCTGCCCGAACGCGCCCAAACCGTCACCACCCAAGGCAGCCGGACTTTGCACGCTGGCGAGCTGGGCTGGGCCCACTGCCCCACCACCACCGCGCCGCGCCCCTTGCGCCTGCTACCGCGCCCCGAGCCGGTGGATGTGCTATCCGCCGTGCCGGAAGGTGCACCGCGCAGCTTTCGCTGGCGACGGGTTGAACACCGGGTGGTGCGCGCCGAAGGGCCGGAGCGCATTGCCAACGAATGGTGGACACAGGCCGATGACCGCACACGCGACTATTACCGGGTGGAAGTCACAGGTGGCAGCCGCTTCTGGCTGTTCCGGCGCGGGCTTTATGCCGTACCCAATGTACGCCCCAGCGAAAGCGAACTGCCGGACTGGTTCCTCCACGGCTTTTTTGCCTGAGGACTGCCGATGTACGCCGAGCTTCAGGTCAGCAGTAACTTCAGCTTCCTTCGCGGTGCAAGCCACGCCGATGAGCTGGTGATTTACGCCAAGGTGCGCGGCATCAAAGCCATGGCGATCACCGACCGCAACACGCTTGCGGGCATCGTGCGCGGGCATGCGGCGGCGAAGGAGCATGACCTCAAGTTCATTCCCGCCGTGCGACTGGACCTGATGGCAGGCGAGGTGCGGCCGGTGGATGCAGACGCCACGCCGGACGGTATCTCCCTGCTCGCTTACCCCACAGACCGCGCGGCTTATGCCCGGCTGACCACGCTTCTCACCACCGGCAACCGCCGCGCCGCCAAGGGCCACTGCCAGCTTTGGCTTGAAGATGTAGCGGCATACGCTGAAGGCACACATTTTGCTCTACTGCCGGAGACGGTGACCGGCGACCTCGCCACCTTCATCCCGCACCTGCAGGATACACTCGGCAAAACCATCTACCTCACCGCCACCCACCGCTATCAGGGGCAGGACCGGCAGCGCATCCAGTGGCTTGACCATATCGCGCGGCACACAGGCGCCAAGCTCCTCGCTACCAATGATGTGCTTTATCACACGCCCGCACGCCGGGTGATGGCGGACGTGCTGGCCTGCGTGCGCGACCATACAAACATTGACCGCGCCGGGTACCTCGCGGCACAGAATGCGGAACGCTTCCTCAAACCGCCCACGGAAATGCTGCGCCTGTTTGAAGGCTTTGAGCATGCAGTCGCGAATACGCTAGAGCTGGCAAACGCCTGCACCTTCTCGCTTGATGAACTGCGCTACAATTACCCGCGCGAACAAACGCCTGACGGCATTGACCCGCAGGCACACCTTGAAAACCTTGCCCGCGCCGGGCTTGAAAGTCGCTTCCCGAATGGCGTGCCCGCACGCGAAGCCGCAACGCTTGAGCGTGAACTGACCCTTGTGGGCGAGAAAAACTACGCGCCCTATTTCCTGACCGTGCATGACATCGTGCATTATGCCCGCGCGAACGACATCCTGTGTCAGGGCCGGGGGTCGGCCGCCAACTCGCTGATCTGTTATGCGCTTCACATCACCGATGTGGACCCCCTTGAGATTGACCTGCTGTTCGAGCGTTTTGTCTCCGACGCGCGGGAAGAACCGCCGGACATTGATGTGGATTTTGAGCATGAACGCCGCGAGCAGGTGATCCAGTATATCTATGAGCGTTATGGCCGCCACCGCGCCGGGCTGGCGGCCACCACCATTACCTACCGCATGCGAAGCGCAGTGCGCGACGTGGGCAAGGTGATGGGCCTGTCGGAAGACACCATCACCGCGCTTTCAGGCACGGTGTGGGGGTCCTATGGCCGCGAGATCAGCAATGAACGTGTGGCAGAGGCTGGCTTCAACCCTGATGACATGCGGCTGAGGCAAACGCTCGAGATCGCGCATGAACTTGTCGGTTTCCCGCGCCACCTGTCGCAGCATGTGGGCGGTTTTGTGCTGACCGAAAGTCCCTTGCATGAAATTGTACCGATCCAGAACGCGGCGATGGCAGATCGCACGGTGATTGAATGGAACAAGGATGACCTTGATGCGCTGAATATCCTCAAGGTGGATGTGCTGTCGCTTGGCATGCTGACGTGCCTCAGGAAATCCTTTGACCTGCTTCACACCCACCATGGTGTGGCGCTCACTTTGCATGACATCCCGAAGGATGACCGCGCAACCTATGAGATGACGCACAGGGCCGACACCATCGGTGTCTTCCAGATCGAAAGCCGCGCGCAGATGAGCATGCTGCCGCGCCTGAAGCCCAATGTGTTTTATGACCTTGTGGTGCAGGTGGCCATCGTGCGCCCGGGTCCCATTCAGGGCAATATGGTGCACCCCTATCTCAAGCGCCGTCAGGGGCTGGAGCCGGTGGACTATCCCCGCCCCGCGCCTGGCAAGGGAAAGCCGGATGAGCTTGAGGATATCCTCAAGAAGACATACGGCGTGCCGCTGTTCCAGGAACAGGCGATGAAGGTTGCCATCATCGCAGCGGGCTTCACGCCCTTGGAAGCTGACCAGTTCCGCCGCGCCATGGCATCCTTCCGCAACCAGGGCACCATCACGCGCTTCACCGAGAAGTTCACAAACGGTATGCTGGCGAAAGGATATGCGCCCGAATATGTGGAGCGCTGCTTCAACCAGATCAAAGGTTTCTCCGACTATGGCTTCCCCGAAAGCCACGCCGCCGCCTTTGCCATGCTGGCCTATGCGTCTTCATGGCTGAAGTGCCACTATCCGCATGTGTTTGCCTGCGCGCTCCTGAACTCCCAGCCCATGGGCTTTTATGCCCCCGCCCAGATTGTGCGCGACGCGCGTGAACACGGTGTGGAGGTGCGCGAGGTGGACATCAACAAAAGCGATTGGGACAGCACGCTTGAGGCCGCGCCGGATAACAAATGGGGCTTCGCCATGCGCCTTGGCATGCGGCAGATAAAAGGAGTCCGCGAAGACTGTGCCAAAACGGTTGAGGCCGCACGCCTGCGTCCCTATCTGGATGTGGAGGACCTGCATACCCGCACGCGCCTGCCGGTTGCGCAACTTGAAAAACTGGCGGAGGCTGACGCTTTCCGTTCCTGCGCGCTGGATAGGCGCGCCGCGCTTTGGCAGATCCGCGCACTTGGTGACACACCGAACCTGCCCCTTTTTACCCACGCGAAAACTAACGAACGTGGCGCGGACCCACGTGTGAGCCTGCCTGAAATGCCGCTCGCCGAACATGTGGTGAATGACTATCAGACCCTAAGGCTATCCCTCAAAGCCCACCCGCTTTCTTTCCTGCGCCCGCTTTTTGAAAGTGAAGGCGCGGTGCGCGCCTTTGACCTCCATCATATGAAAGACGGGGAGACGCTGGCCATCGCGGGCCTTGTGCTGGTACGCCAGCGCCCCGGCAGCGCCAAGGGCGTGATTTTCATGACACTTGAGGATGAAACCGGCGTTGCCAACATCATTGTCTGGAAAAAGGTGTTTGAGGGCGTGCGCGCCGCCGTCATGGGCAGTCGCCTGGCTTTTGTGCGTGGGCGACTGCAGCGGCAGGACGGTGTCACCCATATTGTGGCCGATGATGTCGTCGATCGCTCGGTGGAACTCCTGCGCCTGTCGGACGAGAAACTCAAACTACCCGTTACCGCTGCCGATGAAGCCCTGCGCCCCAATGCCGGCGACCCGCGCCTGCCCACCTACCGGCCAGCCATGCATCCGCGCAATGTGAAGGGGCTTGTGCCCAAAAGCCGGGATTTCCACTGAGGGCTCAGGAGCCCGCAAGCTCCGCCGCGCGGCGTTTGGCCTTGCGGATAGCCTGCTCAATCAGCGGACCAAAGCCGCTTGAGACCAGGCTGCCGACCGCCTGTTCCGTCGTACCGTTTGGTGAGGTCACACGGGCACGAAGCGTCGCCGGGCTTTCATCCGACGAGACCGCCAGCTCCGCCGCCCCCAGCGCGGTCTGGAGCGTCAGCGCCCGCGCGGTTTCATGGTCAAGCCCAAGCTGCTGCCCCGCCTTGATCATCTCTTCCATCAGCAGGAAGAAGTATGCCGGGCCAGTACCCGAAAGGGCAGTCACCGTATCAAGGTGCGCCTCGTCATCGAGCGGCACACAAATGCCCACGGCGGACATCAGCGCGATGGCGGTATTCAACTGCTCTTCGCTCACATTCCTGTTGGCATAAATACCGGTCGCGCCCGACCCCACCAGCACTGGCGTGTTGGGCATGGTACGTACAATGGCGGCCTCAAGCCCCAGCGCCTTTTCCATCACCTTCACCGGCTTGCCCGCAACGATGGAGATAAAAAGCCGCCCCTTGATGCGCCCGGCTGCAGCGATATCGGTAAGTACAGCACCCATAGCGTCAGGCTTGACCGCAATCACCACCACGGGTGCGGCGGCCACCGCCTCGGCGATACTGTCCGTGGTACGCACGCCAAATTTTTCTGCGAGGTGAAGCCTGCGCCCAAGCCCTGGGTTCGCGACAATGATGTCACGCGGCGCAAAATCCTGCGCAACAAGGCCACCAATAATGGCAGACGCCATATTACCCCCGCCAATAAACGCAATGGTTGGCAGGTCGACCACATCGGTCACGGGATCAGGCACAAGCTCGTTCATGGGCGTGGGCTCCGCTCAAATGCGCAATGAACCCCTTTAGCCCCAACCCCGCAGCGGGGCAAGAAAAGTCGTACCTGTGATGGTTATTTGGCAGAAAGCGCTATTTGCAGCCAATCGCGCCCGCAACGGGAAGTGCAGCGGACCAGCCTTCCATAGTGTCGATGGAAATCATGCCGCTTGGCACCTTGAGGCCACCCTGAAGCGTGCGGTCGGATTCCTCCGCAATGCGCAGGGTGACACGCAGGTCATCACCAACAAAATTCTGCTTCTCAAAGAAGGACATGCCGATGGGCCGCTCCGCCCCGTCGCGGGTGAGGGAGCGGAGGCTGCCGTCCACGATCATCTCGGCCGCGAGGCTGTTGGAGCGTTGGAAAAACACCAGCGGTGCATCCTCGCGCTTGAGCCACAGAAAGAGGCCGCATTCGCCCTCAGCCAACGTCTGCGCGGGCAGCGCACTGAAGCGCGAGAGCACCTCATCTGAGCCAAGGCGTGGCATGCTGGCCGCCTGTCTTGCGCTTGCGTCCGGGCCTTTGTCGCCGCCCGTTGCACAGGCCGCGAGGCACATCACCAGCGCGAGCGCCGCAATCTTTTTCATGGCTGTCATTCCCTTGGCCTATAGCCCGAGCGGCAGGTGTATCTCACCAGCCCAGGCATTCCCGTTCCGCCGCAGTCCAGCAAAATTGAGCGCCATTTGCAAGTCGTCACGACCAGCAAGCCCTGCTTTTGGCGTGAGTGTCACATCAGCAACCAGCGCACCCGGGTTCACACCCTTGGCCTTAAGCGCGAGCGCGAGTTGCTCGTTTTCGCCCGCAAGCGCCATGGTCAACTGCCCGTTTGCGCAAGCACCGTCACCCGCCATCACAAGACCACCCGCACCGAGCTGGCTGAGCGCACTGCTGAATGCGTCGGTGCGCAGGGTGAAACTACCGCCGATACAGCCCTGCGGCCCGAGCACCAGCTCCGGTGCCGTCAGCGACAAGCTGCCACGCAGCGGCCAGCCATCAGCCAAAAGGCCAATCGGCGCAACGAATTTAAGGTTGGTGAAGCTGTATATGTCGGCGTCAGTTTCGCGGACCACAGCGCTACCAGAAATGCCCTGTCCGCGCACCTGAACATCGCCCGAAATGGAGCCAGTCAAAAGCGCAGCAAAAGACGTTTCAACTGTCACTTCACCAAGCGGCATGCCTCGGTAGCTGACGCCGGAAAGCTCGGCATGAGACAGGGTGCCCTGCACGTCGCTGTATCTGAAGCGCGTATCAAGGCCGAGCCATGCGACCGCGAGCCTCGCGGGCATCAACACAACAAAAAACAGCAGGAAAGCGGCGGCAAAAATAAGCGCGAGGTGGGTGCGGCTTAACATCAGCTTGCCTCACTGAACTGGATTTGGGCGCGAAGCTGCTGCCCGTTCCCGGCCTTCTGCAAGGAGACTTTCACCGGCGTGATCTGCCGATCGCTCGCGAGGGCCGTCAGCCAGCGATAAAGCGCGGATGAGCTCACATCATCGGCCCAGATGGTGAGCGTGCCATCCTCACCCGGCTGGATACGGCTGATGGAAACCCCCGCCGCGCGCGCCGCGACGGCGACCGCTACACGGAGTGGTTCATCACCAGCCTTCGCCTTGGCGTTCCGGCCTTCTGCGTATAGCGCGCGCATCTCAGCAGCTGACGTTGCCACACTTTCATAAAGTGCGGCGGCTGCGGCATGGTCCCGCGCGGCATTCTCGCGCGCGGCCTCAAGCGGGCGGATGATGCCAAGCCAAAGCGCAACCACGGCAACAAGCGCGGCCATGACGCTCAACATCAGGCGCTCACGCGCGGTCAGGCTGTTCCAGTAATCCTTCATGACACGCTCCTGAGCACTAGGTCGGTCACCACGCGGGCACCTTCCTGACGGCTACCGCCCTCAGCAACATCAACACCTGCGGCAGTGAGTTTTTTCTTGAACGCCTCGCCTTCCGCAAAAGACGCAAAAGAGAGCGTCACTGCCAGTTCGCCGCGTGCGTTATCGAAGCGCAGGCCGTCCATCAAGGTGCCGTCGGAGAGGCTGGTTTCCTTGAACAGGATGCCGGAAAGCTTGAGGAATTCACCCCCGCTTTGCTGCCTGAGCTTCATCACTTCCTGCCGGGCTTGCGCCCGCATGTTGGCGATGCGTTTGACCTCAGGGAAGCTGGAGCGGAACAAAGCTTCCGTCTCGGCATAAACAGCCTCGGTGCTGTCGTTCAGTTTATTGGTTTCCATCAAGGTTGCGGCGATCCAGACAGCGAAAGCTGCCAGGAGGATCAGCCCGGCGCGGCGGAACCACAGCACAAAGGCCATCACGTCAGCGCGGGCGGCGTAGCGGCCCTGGCACAGGTTGAAGTCCGTATTGGCAGCGCGAGCCAAAAGGCTGTTCCAGTTGAGGTCCACACCCTCGGCGCTGCCTTCCGGCAGCATGGCTTCCGCGAGCGCACGCTCAGCGGTAAAGCCGGTGCCGTCCGGCTGGCGGACCCGCACAAAACCATCGAGGCCGATCGCCGCGGCTGTTGCCTCGCCAGCGTCCACCAGCATGAAGTCAGGCACGACGCGCGCGGGCTCAAGGCCATGGGCGCGAAGCGTGGCGAAAACACTGTCCATCAAAGATTGTTTCGTTGTCGCAACAAAACTTGCGTCACCCGCAGGCCAGATGGCGAAATGGTGGTCAGCGCTTGGTGTGGCGAGGCGATCTTCCATCATGCCCGGCACAATACGCGCCAATTTGGCAGCTGGCAGCTTGGGCAGGCTCTCGCGCCAGACGGTGACACCAGTGCCTGTCAACACCGCGATCACATCGCTCGCGTCCACGCTGCCGATACGCTCAAGCGGCACGGCTTCAAGCCAGTCACCGGCCTTCGACACAAGGCCGGCGGCGGTGATGCCTGTTCCGAATTCATCAAGGCTTATAACAAGATAGTCGCTCAATAGATCACCCCAAACTTGCGGGCAATGACATGGGCCTTGCCGTCATCGCCAACAGCGAGGGTGGAGGAAAGCTCCACCGTCGCATCATGATATTCAACTGAAATGCGGGCATCAAACGCTTGCGGTTTGACCGCCACCCGGGACCGGACAGACTGATCAAGCGTCATGCCTTCAAATGCCCGGTGGCGCCAGAAAGCAGCATTGTCGGCATAACCGGCTGCAGGACGTTCCGCCAAAACGCGCTGGGCTGCCTGCGGGTCAAGCCCCTTGCCGACCAGCGCCACAAGAAGCGGCGCGTCAAAAACCCTTAGGGTATTGGCATTTAGCTTGACCGGATCGGTACTGGGCCGCACACAAAGATGTGGTTCAAGCGCGGCACGCACCGCAGGCGTGAAACCGCGCACAAGGCGAAGCTCGCTCAAGTCCGCCACAAGCGTATTGGCAGTCCGGTAGGCGGGAGAAAGGCTAGCATAATCATAGTCTTCCGCGCCGGAGGGCAGCGGGCGGCTGTCGCTGTCGAGCCAGTCAGCGAGGCTGGCCGCGAGCTTTTCGCCCTCAAATTCCGAGAAGCCCGTGGCAATAGCGAGACGTACGAAGCGTTGCATCGCCGTCTGGTCCGCGATGAAGAAATTGTTCTGCTTCACCACCAAGCTGTTGATATTAAAGCAGTTTGTGGCGTCCATCAGTGTGCCGTCCAGTGTGCCACCATCAAGCGGATAGGAAACCGCCTGCCCGGGGCCACCCACCAGCGCCACCAGCTTGGCGTTGGCGCGGTATAGCTCTTCCGCCGCCGCGAGCGCCATGGCCTCACCGCCAAGCGCGTAAAGCCTTGCTTGTTCATGGGTTTTTACCGCCGTCGCGCGTTTGATAGAGAGGCCGAGCCGGTCGAAGGCGACCGCTGCGCCCACGCTCATGAGCGCCACAAGCATCAGGATTGTGATGAGCGCCGCGCCGCGATCATGCGAAAATCTGTGCAAAGAGTGTGCGAAAACTGTGCGGGATTTGTGCAACGCTTTTTTCATGCGCCTGCCCCCACTTCCATGGTCAGCCGAAGCGTGCCACGGCCCATGATATCACACTCAAGTTCCATGAGCGAGGGCATGCTGCCGCGCTCCCCCGCCTTGCCCTGCCAGTCGACCGACCAGACGGAGTCATTCCTGAACCGCACGCGGACAGCCTCGACATTGGCGAGCAGGACTTGCTCCGTCACCGGGGTTTCGGGTGTGGCGTCAGGGCGGGCGAAAGCACGACGGATGAGCTTGCCTGAGGTGAAGACATATTCGACCCGCTGGACTGCTGGCGTATCATCGCTGACAAGTGCTGCCAGATGCCCGCCACGCACGAGCCGGAGGAAAGGTTCCGCCCTTCCTTCACTACCCAATGAGAACCGAGGCGCAGGCAAGCCGCCCATGAACACCGGCAGCATGCCACCGTCGGCGTCGCGCATGGTGCGCTCAAGCGCCTGGGCAAGGTCCGCGCGCAGCATGCTTTTGGTGGTCTGCACATCGGCGATGAAATCATCGGCGCTCGCCATCGCGCGTTCGCCCGAGTTAAAGCTGATGAGGATGGCTACCCCCGCCGCCGAGACGAAGGCGAAAATCAGCATCGCCACCATCACCTCCACGAGGGAGAAACCCGCGTCTTGCCTGAGCGCCTTCATTCGACCCTCCGGAACGCGGTGAGCTTGGCAAGCGGCGCATCAGAGCCATCGGCCGTGACCGTCACGTCAAGCGACATCAACTCGGACCCCGGTACCACGCGCACTACCTCGGCCCAGCGAAACGAAACACCAAACTGGTCCTCACTGCCCGAGCGACTGCCAATGGTCGGGCTTTCTTCCTGCGCCGCGAGGAGCGCCAGGCGGTTCTCAGCCACAATCGCGGCCAGTGCCTGGTCCTGCACCCGGCCTGTCATGCGCGCGGCAGAGGCCTGATGATCAAGCAGCGTAACGGCTGCGAGCGATAGCACCGCGACTGCCACGAGCAGTTCAAGGAGCGAGAAACCGCCGTCTGACTTGAGTTTCTCTTTGAGGTCAGCCTGCATTTGCCACCACCTCAATAGTGCTGGTGCCACTGCCCCGTACGCTGCCGCGTTCGCCTTCCACCTCAAGCGAAAGCTTGAAGGAGGCCGCTTCGCCTGTTGGCAGGAACCACACGTGGGGGCGCAGGGCTTCGCCGCGCTTCTGCTCAAGGCTGACTGCTGCGCCGTCAAGCTCCACGCCCACAAGGCTTGCGCCGTCCCATGTGCGCGCGCGGCCCACAAGTGTGCTGTCGGTGACCCACTCGCCGCCCTTCAGCACAAGCGGCGTGTAGCCGGTATCATCAAAGCGCAAGCCCACCACGCGGCCCGTGGTGACCGCCGTGCGGCCCAGCGCCGTCATATAGGTGCGCGTGCCCGATAGCGCACGCTCAAGCCGGTCGTCTTTCGATGGCATCGCCAGCACAACGGCGCTCGCCATCAAGCCCATGATGGCCATCACCACCATGATCTCAACGAGCGAAAAACCTTTGTCTGACGAGAGCGCGCGCATGGCCTTGCCTTATGCCCTATTCGCTTTTCCAGTTGCCGATGTCGGCGTTCATGCCCTCACCACCCAAGCGGCCATCGGCGCCGAAGGAATAGATGTCATAGGCACCGTGCTCACCGGGGATGAGATATTGATAATCGTTGCCCCAAGGGTCTTTGGGCAGGCTTTTGATGTAACCTTCAGAGCGGAATTTGGCGCCCTTTGGCGGATTCACCAGCACCTCAACGCCTTCTTCAAGTGTGGGATACTTGAGCGTATCCATGCGGTACATCTCAACCGCCTGGTCAAGCAGGCTCACATCTGTGCGGGCTTTTTCAATCATCGCGCGGTCCTGGCTTGGCAGCACGTTGATGACCACCACGGTGGTCAGGAGCCCGATGATGACGATCACCACCATGAGCTCAATAAGCGAGAAACCTTCATCGCGGCGGCTTTCGCGCGCGAGGGCTTTCAGCAGGTTTGCAAAACGTTTCATGTTCATTCTCCGTTACCCGAGCACGAGGCTGTTGAGCTTGAGGATTGGCAGCATGATCGACAGAACAATCGCCCCCACAATCCCGCCCATCATAATCACGATCAGTGGCTCCAGCAGGCTGAGCGCCGTTTTGGTGAAGCCGTCAAATTCAGCGTCCAGATAATCTGCGACACGGTAAAGCATGTGTGCGAGCTGGCCGCTTTTCTCCCCCGCCGCCACCATATAGCCAAGCATGGGCGGAAACTCGCCCGCTTGCCTGAGCGCGGCTGAGGTGCCCATGCCTTCGCGTATCTGGTCAATCGCGCGGTCAAGGGCTGCACGCATGCGGTCATTCCGCACAGTCTCTCTCGCGGCCATCAGGCCTTCAAGCACCGGGCTGCCGCCCGAGACAAGCGTGCCGAGCGCCCGGGCAAACCGCGCTGCGTTCACCGCGCGGATCAGCCGGCCGATGACCGGCACACGCAACAGGGCTGAATGCACCTGCATACGGAACGCAGGTTGGCGCATGGCCGAGATAAAAGCGAAGATGGCAGCCGCAAGGCCAAGGAAAAGCCACAGGCCGTAGCCTACGAGAAAGTCGGAAACCCCAACCACAATCTGCGTGAGCACCGGCAGGTCCGAGCCAAAGTTTTCAAACTGGCTCACCACCTTGGGCACGACAAAGATCATCAGCGCGGTCACCACCGCCACGGCCACAACAGCGAGCACGATGGGGTAGATGAGCGCGGACTGGACCTTGTTTTTGGTTTCCTGCGATTTCTCCCGGTGTTCAGCCACGTTTGAGAGCACGCGGGCGAGATCGCCTGAGGCTTCCCCTGCCGCCACCATGGCGCGGTAAAGGGGGTCAAAGCTTTTTGGTTCCTGCTCCATCGCCTGGCTGAGGCGCAGGCCTTCCATCACGCTTGAGCGCACACGGGTCAGCACCCGGCGCGGGCCGGGTTTTTCGGCTTGCGCGGCGATGGCACCTAGGGCTTCCTCAACCGTCGCCGCTGCGCCCAGCATGGTCGCAAGCTGGCGGGTGATGAGCGCGAGGTCTTTGGTGGAGATAACATCATCGCGCTTGAACAGGCTGACCTTACGACCACCGCGTTTCTGCGAAGCGGGCGACAGCGAGGTGGCAAAAAGCGCATTGGCCTTCAGCCGTTCGCGTGCGTCACGTTCGCTCTCCGCCGTGATGACGCCGGAGCGGGCGCGGCCCTTGCCGTCCAGCGCTTCATATTCAAACGCCAGCATCCGCCGCCCCCTGCACTTTCGAGACGCGCAGCACTTCTTCAACCGTCGTCATGCCGCGTGCGACAAGGTCACAGCCGCTGTCGGACAAGGTTTTGGCGTGCCGGAAGGCATGGGCTTCCATGTCCTGCTCTGTCGCACCCTCCTGCACCATGCGGCGCAGCTTGTCGTCAATCTTCACAAGCTCATAAATGCCGATACGCCCCTTGTAGCCCTTACCGCCACAATCCGGGCAGCCGACGGGTTCAAAGAAGGTGGCGTCTGCGTCTTTCTTGAGGCCAAGTTGCTTGCGGATGAGCTTTTCATCATGCGCGGGTTTCTTGCAACTTGGGCACAGCCGCCGCACCAACCGCTGCGCGAGGATCGCCTTGACGGTGGAGGACAGGAGGAAGGGTTCAACACCCATGTCACGCAAGCGCGTAATAGCCGCCACCGCGCTGTTGGTGTGTACGGTGGAGAGCACAAGGTGGCCGGTGAGAGATGCCTGAATGGCCATCTCCGCCGTTTCCATATCGCGGATTTCACCGACCATCACCACGTCCGGATCTTGGCGCAGAATGGCGCGCAGGCCGTTCGCGAAGGTCATGCCGACCTTGGCGTTCACTTGCGTCTGGCTGATGCCTTCAAGCGCATATTCAATCGGGTCCTCGACCGTCATGATATTGCGCGACTGGTCATTCAGGAGCGACAGGCCCGCATAGAGCGTGGTGGTCTTGCCCGAGCCCGTGGGGCCGGTCACAAGGATGATGCCGTTCGGTTCAGCCAGTGCATCCAGAATGCCGTCATGCACGCCGCGTTCCATGCCGAGGTCTTCAAGCCCCAGATGCGCCTGCGAGGTATCGAGGAGACGCAGCACCACACGTTCACCATGCCGGGATGGGAGCGTGGAGACGCGCACATCAAAGGTACGGTCACCGAGGGTGAGCGACAGGCGGCCATCCTGCGGGATGCGTTTTTCAGCGATATCCAGCCGCGCCATCACCTTGATGCGCGATACGATATAAGGCGCGAGGCGCGACGACAGGCTGGCGACTTCCGCCAGCACACCGTCAACGCGCAGCCGCACGGAAAGTTTGTTTTCAAACGGCTCAAGGTGCACGTCGGATGCTTTGGTTTTCACCGCCTCCGCCATCATGCCGTTGATCAGGCGAATGACCGGCGCGTCGTCATCGTTCGCCAAAAGGTCAGCCGCCTTCGGCATGCCTTCAAGCGCGCTATCGAGGCTTTCAACCGGCACGTCGGTGTCCATATGCGCGCCGATACCGTCGGCGGCATAAAGGTTCGACAGATGCGCGTCAAAATCCTTCGCGGACGTGCGCTCGACCGTCAGCGGCAAGCCAATGGCGCGGCGCACTTCGCGCAGCATCATGGCATCCGCGCCGTCGCGCATCATCACGGTCGCGTCTGCCGCGCCAGCCGCCACCAGCGCGAAACCATATTCGCGGGCGAAGCTGTATTTGAGGATGGGGTCTATTCTTTCCGATACGCTATTGGCACTCATGGCGTTATTCCGGGCTATTCTCAAGGATGCGTACTTCACCTTCCGGCACTGCAGCGCGTCCCATTACGTCACGCACCAGTTCGTCAATCGGCATCTGCGATTTCACGCCCGCTTGCTTCGCGCGGATATAATCATACTTGCGGGAGGTGACCGCGCTCATATCCTCGCTGCCGCGCAGGATGGTCGGGCGCAAAAAGATCATCAGGTTGGTTTTCTGTGTGCTTTTGCTGTCCGAGCGGAAGGCATGGCCGAGGATCGGGATATCACCAAGGAACGGCACCTTCTCCACGGATGTGCTTTCGTTTTGTTGGATCAGGCCACCCAGCACGACAATCTCACCGTCTTTCACGCGCACGGTCGTCTGGATTTCGCGCTTGTTGGTGATGAGGTCGGTCGAATCCTTGTTGATCGGCCCGGCGATGGAGGAGATTTCCTGCCGGATGGCGAGGCGGATCTCGTCGCCCTCGTTCACCTGCGGGGTCACCTCAAGCTGGATACCCACATTCTTGCGGTCAACGGTGCGGAACGGGTTCGAGTTGGCGCTGCCGAGTGTCTCCCCCGTCGTGATCGGGATTTCCTGACCCGAGAGGAAGCTCGCTGGCTCGTTATCCATCGTCACGATTGAGGGTGTGGAGAGGATGTTGCTGCCGGTATCGCTCGCAAGCGCATTCAGGATCACGCCAAACACGCCGCCGCCCTTGGTACGGCCACCCACACCGACACCAAAACCGTTGAAGCCGAGCAGGCTGTCGACCGCCGCCGCACGCAGCAGGTCAGATGTGGAGGATGAGGACGAACTGCTGTCATCATCGCCCGAGCTGCTGTCGTTATCCACGACAAGCGCACCGGTCACCGCGAGCACGTTGGGGGCGGTGTTCGAATAGTTGGCCACCGTGAAGGGGATGCCGTCCTTGTCACCGCCCGCGAGGATATATTGCACGCCAAGGTCTTTGGCAGCGCCTTCCGAGACTTCAACCACGATGGCTTCCACAAGCACCTGCGCGCGCGGCACATCGAGCATGCGGATGATGGAGCTGATTTTCTGCTGCATTTCGGGCGCGGCGTTGACGATGATGGCGTTGGCGCCCGCGTAGGAGGACACAGTCACCTCATTGGCAGCGGCCTGTGCGTTACCGTCGGTTTTCCTGATCGACTGGGTGATGGTCTCCAGCATCGGGAGAAGTGTGTCCGCGCTGGCGTGCTTGAGATAGATCACCCGCAGGTCGCCGCGCGAGGCGTTGTTTTTATCAAGGTCCTGGATGACCGGCAGGAACATGTCGATCACCTCCTGCTGGCCCTTGAGGATGATGGTGTTGCTGCTTTCAAGCGGGATGACCGACAGCGTGGCATAGGCGTTGTCCTCAAAGCCCGGCTGCGAGGAGAGGCTGAGCGCAATGTCCGCCATTTCCCCCGCTGAAGTGTTCTCAAGCGCGATGGTGCGGATGACGGATTTGTCCACGTCCATGCTGGCGATCAGCTTCTCAATCCGGGAGAGGTTATCGGCATAGTCGGTCACGATAAGGTGCGGCATGCCGCGGCGCGCAAAGGTGCGGCCGTTCTTGAATACAAAGGGCTTTGCGGCGGCCTGCACGGCGAGCGGATCGGCAAATTTGAGCGTGAACACGCGGGTGATGAGCTGGTCGCCCTTGCGGGCTTCGTCCACGGGGCCTGCTTCCTGTGCAGCTTCCTCATCGGGCACGATTTTGAGGGCGCCTGAGGATGTGGTCACCACGGTGAAGCCGTTCACGCGCAGGGCCGAAAGGAAGGTCTGGAACACACCGTCTTTCGAGACTTCAGCGGAGGACACCACATTCACCTTGCCGCGCACGCGGGGGTCAATGATGAAGGTGCGGCCGGTGAGCGCGGCGATATCGTCGATAAAGACCCGGATGTCCGCGTCGCGGTAATTGAGCACATGCTCCTGCGCGAAGGCGGGCATGGTGAAGCCCAGCGCGGCGATCAGGACGGTCTTTTTCAGGATGTTTTTCAGCATGGCGTTTTCAATCTCAGGAAGCGTTACCGAAGGGCTATGGAATGGGTGACAGGCGCGCCGTTGCGCTCGATCTCAAGCGTCAGGCTGCTGGCATTTGCAAACTCGTCGGGCAGTTCTTTCAGCCGTTCGAAGGAGGTGAGCGGGCTGCCGTTCACACCGGTCAGGATATCACCGCGCTCAAGCCCGAAGGTGCTGAGCAAGGCCGCGTCCGCCCCCTCTCCCGCGCGGAAGCCCACGAGGCGGCCATCACGGCGCACGGGCTCCAGCTTCAGCTTGGTGAGGGAGTTGAGAAGGTCTGCGCCGCCGCTTGCCGCCACTTGGCGCGGCGCGGGAGCAGCCGCTACAGATGCGCGGCTGCCCTTAGGCTTGAGGTAAATAGCCTCGCGCACACCAGCGCGGCTGATCTCGATACGGTCAGAGTAGACACCCGCGAGTGTGATGCCGGCGGAGATATCCTCGCCCACACGCACGAGCTTCTGCCCGGCCTCACCGGAGTTGGAGATGATGGCCGTACCCTTGCCGTCACCGTCCACCCGCATGCCGTAAAGCTCAAGCTTGAGCGAGCTTTCAGGCGCGGCGCTGTCGGTTACCGCAGTTGGGCCGCTGACGGCACGGAAGAAAGGATCAAAGGAGGTCAGGACGGAAAGGTCTGCGCCTTCCCGTGCCCCCACAACAGAGACCTGCGTGATCGGCGCGAGTTTCGCCTCGGGCGCCATCAGGTCGTGCGTCAGCTTGACCGCAGCGTATGCGAGCACAAGCGTGGCCGCGACTTCGCACAATAATACACCAAAGCGGACCGAACGACGGCCCGCCATCTGGACGGCTTGCCGTCCGTTCTGGGTCTGTGTGCCGCGGCTTTTACCGGCGGCGAAGAAAGAGCGAAGTCTGTTTTCCATAGTCTCTTTACTCAGTGGCCCAACGCCGAAGCGTCAGGCCATGGCCTCGAGGCCTATCTATACTAGAACTTGTACTTGAAGCCGAGCGATACCGTGCGACCGAGGTCATACTGTTCCGTTGCCACACCAAACTGGGTGTAGAGGATTTCGTCACCGAGCAGGTTTTCAGCTTCGAGCTTCATCTCGAGGATGTTGCCGCCGACTTCGAATTCCTTGCTGTAGGCAAAGTTCAGCATGAGCGGTGGGTTCTCGAACTCGTCCGGCGTCCCGAACACACCGAGGAGCGACAGGCGACGCCCGGTGTAGTTCAGCACGATCGCAAGGTTCTCACCACGGTCATAGTCACGCCAGCCAAGCTGGAAGTTCGCGAGCCACTCGGATTGCCCCTGGAAGGAACGTACCGGGTTGGTGACAATGCCAAGGTCAGCTTCTGCGGTGATGGTTTCACCGTCGATATAGGAGCCGTTGGCCTTGACGAACATCTCGCGGCTGCCGAGCCAGTCCCAGCCGAACCAGTCCTGCAGGAACAGGATCTTCTCGACCTCGACCTCGATACCCTTCAGTTCAGCCGATTCCCCGTTCACATAGGTGATGAGGCGGCCTTCACCGAAGGCTTGCGCGCTTTGCTCGATCGGGTTGGTGAACTTCTTGTAGAAGGCACCGACCGTCAGGCTTTCACCAGCGGCGAAATACCACTCGAACCGGGCGTCATAGTTCTCGATCTCGGCGATACGCAGTTCCGGGTTACCACGCACCGTCAGGCCACGTTCGTCATCGATAAAGGGTGCCGTCGAAAGCTCGCGCATGTCGGGGCGGGCAATCGTCTGGCTGTAGGCGAGACGAACCTGCATGTTGTCGATGATCTCGTAGGTGAAGGTTGCAGCCGGAAGCCAGTATTCACCGTCCTGCGTGACCGTGATGGCTTCGTCGGTGGTACGGTCGACCGTATCAACGATCTGCGTGCTATCCTCGTAGCGTACACCAAAGGCAAGGCGCATCTTGGCCGACAGTTCGATATCTGCACCAAGGTAGCCCTGAACGTTTTCAAAGCTGGCGGTGTAGAAGTCGGACGGGTCAAAGATTTCCGTCAGGCGGATGCCGTCCGGATCAATGTTGACCGGGCCAAAGATGATTTCGGGTACCAGCTGGCGCAGGTCCGTCGTGGTACCGGACGGGAAAGCGAAGTTGTAGCGTACGAGACCGAAGCTACGTTCCTTTTCCGCATAGGTGAAACCAGCGAGGATATCCACCGGCGTGTCGGCCACATACATGGCCTGCTCAAGGTCGAAACCGAACTCTTTGGTCTCTTCATCAAGCGCGTTGTAGGAGGTGGTGTTACCGTCCGTCCGTGCGAGGATGAGGTGAGCGTCGATGCCTTCGTTATACTCATACACCGTGTTGCGGCGCAGCGGCACGTCACGGTCAGAGCGGGAAAGGTTGGCACGCCAGTTGAACACGGTGTCCTGGAACACATCGCTGTCGCCGAAGAGCATGAAGTTATGCTCGCCGCTCAGCTGGTTCGCCCACACCTGGCTTTCGATCCAGTCGATCGTGGAGCTGGTACGGAGCGAATCTTCCTGCGCAAACAGGCCTTTTTCAATCAGCGAACGCTTGGTCGACTGACGCAGCACGGTCGAGGTGAAGTTCAGCGAATGGTCGTTGTTGAACTCGTAGCCCACAGAGAGGATACCGTTCAGCGAGACGTCCATATTGGTCTGGCGTACGCCACAGTCGTCGCCGCCCTTGCCTTCGAAGTCAGCGTTGAAGCACACTTCCTCGGCGAAGTTCGAACGGATAACCGGGCCGGCGTCAGACGTGGTCACCGTGCGGCGCACGCCGTTGCGATGACGGGTGTTGACGTCATAGGTTACTGCCGTGAAGAAACCGAACGCGCTCTCGCTGCCCACATCATAGCGGTTACCCCAGACAAAGTCGAAACCGGCGCCGGGCAGGTTCGTCTCATTGTCGATGGACCAGATGTTCGGCAGCGCTTCGCCTGCGGCTTCACGCTCTTCTTCCGTGAGGCTTGCGAGCGTCACATCCTTCAGGATCTCGTCCGGAATGTTGCGGCGCGAACCACCAAAACCAAAAATCTCGGAGCCCGTGCCGTCATAGCTCAGGCCATCCTTGAACGTGGCTTCGGAGTTGTATTTGCCTTCGATACCGATCTCGAGCACAAAATCATCCGGCACGGCTTTGGTGCGAAGGTCGATCACACCACCACCGAACTCACCCGGATACTGCGGCGAGTAGGTTTTTTGAACGAGCACGCTTTCGATCAGCGAGGTCGGGAAGATATCGAGCGGAACAACCTTGCGGAGCGGTTCCGGGCTCGGGATACCCGAGTTGTTGAGAAGCGTGGAGGAGTAGCGCTCACCGAGGCCGCGTACGTAAACATATTTACCGCCAACGAGCGACAGGCCCGGCACACGCTGCAGTGCAACAGCAACATCGCCGTCACCCGCGAGCGAAAAGGCATCTGCGTCGATGACGTTTGCGATCTCGGACGTAGCCCGCTTTTCGTCAGGGATATAACGGCCCTGAACGGTGATTTCCTCAACGCCACTGTCTTGATTATCACTCTCCTGCGCGATTGCACCGGACGCGAGGAGCGCAGGTGCCGCAATCAGGAAAGTCGAGGCCATCAGAGAGCCTTTAAGACGATCGTGGAACAATTTCATTTTTCACATCCAGCTTATGGGATTTGCATAAACGGGAGCCGCAGCGAGGAAAATCAGGTCCCCACCGCGGCTCATGGTTCTGATTACTGGTTCAGCCAGACGGTCCAGCCAGCAACCCAGTCAGCGTTTGCACCCGATACCGCGCCGATGTGGGTGGTGGCATCGAAGAAGCTGTCTACTGCCGTTACATCCGTGGCGGTTGCACCGTTCTCGGTTGCGCCATTGATGTAGTTCTTGAAGGAGGCAGCGCCGCTTTGAGCTGCAAGAGTGTGCGTCGCAACGAAGTTGTTGCTCTGGTTCAGGAACCAGGTCTCAAGGTCGAAGACGTTGCCGTCGTCCTTGAAGACCGAAGCACAGCTGTCAGCCAGCATGGTGGATTGCATGGTCAGGTCACCGGTCAGCGTGGTCGCGTTCGGGCCGGACACCGTGAAGGTGGCATCCTGGTCGATGTCGAGGCACGCGTCGCCGAAGTCAGCAACAACCGTGTTGTAGATGTTACCAGCGGTACCTTCGCGGAGCAGGACACCGATATCGCTCTCGCCGCCAGCGGCAGCAGCACCAATGATGGTTGCGTTCGAGATCATCGGGTGAGCACGCGGCAGGAAGTCGTTACCGTCGCCGAAGTTATCAGCTTCGATACCCTGGTCGGTAGCCGGCTGGTTCGGGTTCTGCACGATGACAACGTGCTGAACCTTGCCGCGCCAACCTTGCGTCCAGTCGAGGCTGTCGTCGTCAGCGCCCGTGATCACGAGGTGCTTGACGTTGACAGTACCACCGAAGAACTCAACACCGTCGTCCGCACCGTTGTGCGTTTGCAGGTAGTCGATTTCCGTACCCGTACCAACACCCTGGAAGGCGATGGCGTTCAGCTCGTCGTCACCCGTGATCGGGTTACCGGCGTAAACAACGCGGGTGTAGAACATCTGGCCGCTGTCGTCAGCGTCGTCAACACCGCCGTAGAGGCCGCTGTCGCCTTCGCCTTCAGCCTCACACACACCAGAACCGTTACAGGTGTTGATGGTAGCGCGACCGTTGATCACGATACCGCCCCAGAGGGAAGTGTCGGTGTCGATGTTACGGGTATCCGGGTTGATCGCGGTGAAGGTCACCGGCGCATCAGCCGTACCGTTAGAGCGGATCTTGGAACCGCGGGAGATCACGAGATAGCTCTCGAGGTCCGCACCCATGACCGTTACACCCGGCTCGATGGTGAGCGTGGTTGCAACACCGGCCGAAAGCGGTGCGTCAGCGTCCGGGCCCATGTCGATACCGAAGGTCACCTTGCCGTCGAGCACATAGTCGAGGCCGGAAACGAGACGCAGGTCATTCGTGTAAGTGCCGGAGAGCACACACTGGCCGCTGCCGTTCTCGGTCGTGCCGGTCGGGCACTCGGGGTCCGGGTTCAGACCATAGGTCCAGCCCAGCGTCCAGTTGTCTTCGCCAGCTGCGCTCTTCACCGCACCGGCATAGTCGGTTGCGTCGAAGAAGCCGTCAACTGCGCTGACGTCGGTACCAACAACAGCGTTTTCAGCAGCGCCGTTGATGAAGCCGTTCGACAGCGTCGTCGTGCCAACTACGTTGTTGTCTTGGGCGCGGAAGTAAGTCTCAAGGTCGAAGACGTTGCCGTCATCCTTGAACACGGACAGACAGCCGGTGTCGAGCAGCGTGCTCTCGATCGTCAGGTTGCCGGTCAGGTTCGTAGCCGACGAGCCAGCGTTGGTGAAGGTTGCGTCCTGGTCGATATCAAGACACGCATCACCGAAGTCGGAAACAACCGTGTTATAGATGTTCGCGCCGGTACCTTCACGGAGCAGCATGCCGATGTCGCTCTCGCCGCCCTGGCTGTAGGAACCAACGATGGTGAAGTTGGAGAGACGCGGCTTGGCGCGCGGCAGGAAGTCGTTACCGTCGCCGAAGTTGTCAGCCTCGATACCCTGGTCCGAAGCCGGCTGGTTCGGGTTCTGCATGATGATCACATGCTGTGCCTTACCGCGCCAACCTTGTGTCCAGTCGAAGCCGTCATCGTCGGAACCGGTGATCACGAGGTGTTTGACCTGCGCGGTACCACCGAAGAATTCGATACCGTCATCCGCACCGTTGTGGATGTGGATGTAATCAAGCTCGGTGCCCGAGCCAACGCCCTGAAGCGCGAGCGAGTTCAGCTCGTCGTCACCCGTGATCGGGTTACCGGCGTATTTGATTTGCACGTATTTCATCGTGCCGCTGTCGTCCGTATCGTCGCTACCGCCGTAGAGGCCGCTATCGCCCTCGCCTTCGGCTTCACAAACGCCAGACTGGTTACAGGTGTTGATGGTGGCTTTACCATTGAGGATCAGGCCGCCCCACTCGGAGGTGTAAGGCTCGGTGAGCGCCGAACCGCTGTGGCCGCCACGCGGCGTCAGGCCGAGGTCGGCTGCGAGGCCGAGGTCGAGACCCGAAGTGAAGATGATCGGCTCGCTCTGCGTACCAACGGCCTCGATTTTCGAGCCACGGGAGATCACGAGAAGATCGGTTTTGGTTGCGCCGTAGATGCGCGTGCCGGATTCGATGGTCAGGGTTGCTGCGTCGCCGTCGGCGGCTGAGCCGTCCGCGCCGGTGTCAACACCGATAACCACTTTACCGGAAAGCTGATAAATATTGTCCGAAGTCAGGGTCAGGTCGTCGGTGATCGTGCCAGTCAATTGGCAGTGATCTTCGTCACCAACCGTTACGGTCGTCGTGCCGGTCGGGCATTCGCCGACGCTGCCGCCACCGTTGCCGCCACCATTGCCACCACCGTTACCGCCACCGGTGCCTGGGTTCGGGCCCTGATTGCCCGGAGAAGCAAGTTCTGTACTGTCATCGCCACAAGCAACCAGCGCCAGGGCGGCGACTGCTGCGAGAAGCGTGTTTTTCATAATCTGAAGGTTTGTCATTGTATTCCCCGTACGACGCCTAAGATGTCGCTTGAAAAATTGGTGCAAGCGAAATGGCCGACGTATTGCTGTCGGCTCACGGGGAATGATCGGTAATCCTGATATGTTTCAGTTTGTTTGCAGTTCCTTGACCATTGCTGTCACATTCGAAATCTGATGCAAATGCAGCACTTGGGCATGCACAGTGTGGTAAAACTGCCGCGCCTTAAATACCTAAGCGAGAAAAATACAACCACGTAAACCACAGGCCAAAACAGAGGTAAGGCCCGAACGCGATCCCTTCAGCGGAATTGTGACGGCCCTTTGCAATCGCTTTCATAAGGAAGCCGCCGAGTCCGGCGAGCGAAGCAATCAGGAGAATCGGCGGCAAACCGACCCAGCCAACCCAGGCGCCCGCGGCCCCCAGAAACTTGGCATCACCCATGCCGAGGCCCTGCCGCCCGCGCAGCGCCTCATAACCAAGGCCAAGGAGGAAGAGCGAGAGAAAACCCGCCGCCACACCGATGGCATAAGGGGCGAGCGACGGCGCAAGCACATAGGCCTGCATCAGGCCGACAAGCAGCAAGGTCGCCGTCAGCACGTTCGGCAGCCGCAGGGTGAAATGGTCATAAAGCGCCAGCGCATAGAGGTTGGCATAAAGAAGGAGGGAAATCACCAAAGGCCTGTCGGACCACACCAGCCCGGCCAACGGCAGCAGGAACAGAATTGCAGGCATAAGGGCCCTGCGCCCGGTCGCTGCCTCAGCCATGATCACCCCTTCGGTCAGATGGGCGACCCTAACGCGCGCGGCGCACGCGCACAAGCGTTCGTCTCGGGTCTGAACATGGCCGGAAATGGAACCGCCCCTACGGACCTTGTTGACGCAAGGGGGCCGGTAGGGGCGGGAATGAAACCACCAACAAATGTCGTGTGTGGTTCGGGGTTGTTCTTTCTATATGGGAACGCGCCCGCGCGCTTTCTAGTTCTCACCCATGCGGGCAAGCGCGGTTTTCGCGATCGTTTTCACGCGGCGCGGCTCACCGTTCATCAGGAGCGCATAGGGGTTGTCGCGGCCGTCGAGGATTTCGCGGTACATGGCGACAGCCTGTTCCTTGCGGCCCGTCGTGCTGTAGACAAAGGCAAGGTTCAATTTGGCGAAGACCTGATCTTCAGGCGCGACGTCCGCACCGAGAAGCGCGGCTTCAGCTTCGGACCAGTCGCCCTGCTGAAGTTCGCTTTTTGCATACTGGTCAAGGTTGGCAGCCTGGGCTTCATCGGCGAATCGCGTCTCGTCAGCGGACGCGCCAACCGTGAGAATTGTTGCAGCAACAAGAGCACCGAAAGTTCCAAAACGCATACTGGCCTCCTTATGGCAAATCTTTCTATTATGGTCGTGTTTGTTACAGATTAATGTAACACCACGTGATTTGGGGCCAAAGGAGGATTTAACGTTTTGAAGCGCTTGGGTTAATTTTTTTTCAGCGGAACGCCGAAAATATTACCATTTAACTTCAATGCCTTATGATGAGGCGCATGATTCGCACGGCTGTGTGTGAATTTTTTATGACAGTGCCAGAAAAAGGCGGATTTGTCACTATTTCTCGCATAGCAAGGGGTCGAAACACCTGTTTTGTGACTTTGACCGGACCTTTGAATGACGCGGAAATTTCGCCCCCTCAACCTGATCGCCCCGCTTGCTTTTGGCATTGCCTCGGTCGCCTTTACGGCACCGTCCTTTGCTGGCGCCAGCATGGCCCCTGGCAACATGCCGCAGGTTGACATGACCGAAACACCGGCCGCGCTCATGGCGTCCCTCTCGTCGCGCCCTGCGGGCAGCCGCCTGACGGCAAACGCGAGCCCGGCGCTCGATTTTGTGCGCCACACCGGGGTGGTCAAGAATCTCTCGCTTCTGCTGCTGCACGATGTGAAGAACGAGGCACATGTTCAGGCCGCGATCAAACGCTACGGTTTCGACAAGGTGCAAAAGACAGTCGTGACCGCGATCCGCATGGCGCAGCTTGAACACGGTGCCGAGTGGGGCGACATGCTGGCAGGCATCTATGACAGCCGCTTTGACGCTGGAGAGCTCAAGTCCATCCTTGCGGAAAAAGAATCATCGCCGCATTTCGGCAAGCTGATCGAAGCGCAGGATGCCATAGCCGCTGCCGTGCGCCATGACGGCCAGGATATCTACGCCGAAGCCCGTGCGCAGGTGATGCGCCAGCTTGAGCGTGCGCTCAAGATCTGAGCCCTCACCCTTTTCAGGTAAAATCCGCTGATCCTAGATGGCCCCGTCGAGCGCGCTTTCCACAAGCACGCCCGTGTAGGTCACGAAGCAGAGAAGCAGGAACGCGCCTTCATAGCGGTTGATGCGTCCCACCCCGCGGAAGCCGAATCCGAAGAAAAAGAGCGCCAGCGTGAGGATACCCATCACCGGCAGGTCGCGGACAAGGATAGCATTGTCGACAGGGATGGCGTGAATACTGCCCGCAATACCGACAACTGCAAGCGTATTGAAGAGGTTTGAGCCAATCACGTTGCCAAACGCGATCTCATGGTCACCCTTGCGTGCCGCGATGATCGAGGACGCCAGCTCCGGCAGGCTGGTACCAATGGCAACCACGGTCAGCCCGATAATCACATCGCTGACACCAAGACCTTCCGCAACCTGCACCGCGCCCCAGACAAGCGCCTGTGAACTGATCACGAGCAGCACAAGGCCGGTGACGAGGACAGCGACTGATCGCCAGAGCGGGCCCGAGGGGTTTTGCAGCGCATGGTCGACACTGGCGCCGAAACTGTCGCGCTTCACACGTTTACCTTCATAAACCGACCACAAGGTCAGACCGACAAAAACGACAAGCAGCATCAACGCGTCATATAGCCCCAGCACGCGATCAAGCATCAACAGCGCCACAAGGCCGGTAGCCATCGCCAGAACCGGCAGTTCTTTCCTGAGCACACCTGAATGCACCCCAAGCGGGCGAATGATGGCCGTCAAACCAAGGATCAGCGCGATATTGGTGATGTTGGAGCCGAAAGCGTTGCCTAGCGCCAGCCCCGGGTTGCCCTGCGCCGCCGAAAGGCCTGAGACCACCATCTCGGGCGCCGAGGTGCCAAAGCCGATGACCAGCATGCCAATAAGGAGCGGCGACATGCCGAAACGCTGCGCAACCGCTTTTGCCCCGTCAATGAAAAGCCCTGCGCTCCAGACAAGGGCCACGAGCCCACTGGTGATGGCAATGATTGGCAATAACACGTGGCACTACCTCGTTGATGCGGCGGCCATATCTTTGGCCGCGCGGCTGACAGGGCTGTTCGACCCTACTGTTACGTGCGCCGTGCTATACTAGTTTCGCGGGGTCACAACAATAGTGAGCTTGGCCTTGGACCCACGCTCGATCCGGATGGTGGCAACACGCGTCGGCTTCTGGAACGTCAGCATGATATCGTCATCCTGAGCCTCGCTGATAAGACCCCAACCTTCATTTGGCATATTATTTTTGAAAAATTCTGCCACCTTGAGCTGGTCGCCCTTCACCTTCGCATAGATTTTGCCGAAGGAATTGTTGCCGTTGCCGAGGATCATCGAGTTTTTGGTGTCGACCACCGCGCCCGCCGGCATTGCTACATCGCCGATGGTTTCACCGTTGGTGAGGTCAACCGCCTGGGCCGCGCTTGATTTGCTCTGCGCTGCAGGCGCCGCTGCCGCGACACCCACACCGCCCGCAACCATAACGCCAAACACGAGGCTGGCCGCGACAATCTTCCGAATTAGCTGCATCTTCTTCCTCCCCGCTCATCTCGCCGCGCGAGCAGGAATGCGCGCGGCCTGTGTTCGAGCTTTCTTTCCCTGTTTTTAGTAAAGACTGCATGCCCTGCACAACAGCAAAAATTGCTGCTTGGACCTCAGAGCTATGTTAGACAAACCATGAATACCGTCGGAGCCCTTGCCCGGCAAGCCAGACAGAGCGATACGCAAGACCAGAGGCGACAGGAACAGGCAGCTTATGAAACGCGCTATCATCGACCTTCATCTGGACCCTCGCGTCTATACCATTGCGGATTTCCTTGATGGGCCCGAGTGCCGCCATCTGATTGCCCGCGCCAAAACCGAGGAAATGAAGCGCGCCACGGTTTCAGGCGACAAGGACGGCGTTATCTCTGCCGGGCGCACCAATGATGTGTGCTGGCTTGACCATGCGGGCGACCCGGCCTGCAAGCGCATCGCGCTCAAGGTCGCGGGGCTGGTGGGCATGCCGCTGAGCCACGCCGAGAAATTCCAGCTCATCCGCTATGGTGTCGGGGCCGAGTATCGCCCGCATTTTGACGCGTTTGACGCCAACACCACCGCGGGCCAGCGCAATATGAAGGGGGGCGGCCAACGGCTCATTACTGTGCTTGGCTACCTGAACAAGGTTGAAAAAGGCGGCTCCACAGATTTTCCCAAATTGGGCATTAGTGTGCCCCCTGAACCGGGCAAGTTGCTGGTGTTCCACAATTGCCAGCCGGGCACGACCGAGCGGCACCCGCTTTCGCTGCACGCAGGCACCCCGGTGCTTGAGGGTGAAAAATGGGCCTTCAACCTGTGGTTCCGCGCGGAGCCGCGTAACAAATAGGGAATGCCACGGTACTGGGCGGTGAAATATTATTACGATTTCAGGCCAAAAAAGAATATAAAGCGGACACTTGCTGTCACATTTCAGTAATGACCTGTCCCGAAAATATCAGGAAATGCTTGATTCATCGTTGAGACATTGTCTATATGGCAACGTTGTCATTGGCGGAAACAAAGAGTTTGGAAAACATGTTCAGCTATTCATTTGGTGATAAGACACTCGATACGCTTCTGGAAGCCGAAGGCCTGAGCGCGGCTTTCAAGGCAAACCTCGACAAGGCTGTCGCTTATGCGAAGGATTTGACCGCAAAGGGCCTGTTGCCGTTCGCGCGCCAGATGTCAGACGGGCCGGACATGGGCCCGATGGCCGAGGCCGCCAAACGCATCACCGCATCCTGCGATGACCTGATCGTGCTCGGCACAGGTGGCTCAAGCCTTGGTGCACAGGCGGCCATCGCCCTCGCCCGCTTCAACAAGGGCCCGGTGCGCATTCACACGCCTGACAGCCTGTGCCCGTTTGAAATGGACCTGCTGTTCCGCGAGCTGGATACCGCGCGCACCCATGTGCTGGCGATCTCGAAATCCGGCACCACGGCGGAAACTTTGGCGCAGCTGCTGGCCTGCCGCGCCTGGATTGAAGGCGGTAAACACAGCGCCAACCTCGGTGATCATTTCACCTTTATCACCGAACCGGGCACACGCCCCTTGCGCACTTACGGTGAAAAGCTCGGCTCCCCGATCCTTGACCACCCGACCGATGTGGGCGGCCGCTTCAGCGTGCTTACGAACGTGGGCATGCTGCCGGTGGCGGTTTCCGGCCTGTCGGTCAAAGCCTTCCGCGAGGGTTCCGAAGAGGTGTGCGATAATTTCATGAAGGCGCCCGAAACGGCAGCCGCCGTTGTGGGTGCCGCGCTCACACAGACGCTGAGTGAGCACAAGGGCGTCACGCAGGTCCTGTTGATGCCCTATGCGGAGAGCCTCCGTGCCTTCACCCGCTGGCACGGCCAGTTGTGGGCGGAGAGCCTTGGCAAGGACGGCCTTGGCACCACGCCGATCCGCGCTGTGGGCCCGGTTGACCAGCACAGCCAGCTGCAACTGTTTCTTGATGGTCCCAATGACAAGTTCTGCACTTTTGTCACAATTCCCAGTTATGGCATGGGTCCGCGCATTGACGTGGATGAAGCCAAGGCTTATGGCCTTGACTATATGGCAGGCCGCACGATCGGCGATACCGTTACCTGCCAGTCCCGCGCAACGCAGGAAACCCTGCGGGCGAAGGGACGCATGGTGCGGGAATTTGTGATCGACAGCCTGTCGGAGCGGAACCTTGGAGGACTGTTTGTGTCCTACATGCTGGAGACGGTGGTCACGGCGCACCTGATGGGTGTGGATGCATTTGACCAGCCCGCCGTTGAAGAAGGCAAGGTTCTGACCCGTCAGTATTTGAACGAGTTGGATATTTAAAAGGATAAAAAATGAACGCCCCGATCAAGAAGATTGTCCTGCCTGTTGCGGGCCTTGGCACCCGCTTCCTGCCTGCGACCAAAGCTATCCCCAAGGAGATGCTGCCGGTGCTGGACCGCCCGCTTATCCAATATGCGGTTGAGGAAGCAATCGAGGCCGGGATTGAGGACATCATCCTGGTGACGGGGCGTAACAAGCAGGTGATGGAAGACCATTTCGACCACGCCTATGAGCTTGAAAAAATCCTTCAGGAAAAAGGCAAGGAAGAAGCGCTTGAAATCTCGCGCTCCATGCTGCTTGAGGAAGGCCGCATTTCCTACGTGCGGCAGATGCGCCCCCTCGGTCTTGGCCACGCCATCTGGTGTGCGCGCAAGCTGGTAAACGGCCACCCGTTCGCCGTAGCCCTGCCCGATGACCTGATCAAGGGTAAGCCGGGCGCACTCAAGCAGATGGTTGAAGCCTACAATGAGCTTGGCGGCAACCTTGTTGCCACCATGGATGTGGCGAAAGAGGACACGTCCAAATACGGCGTGATCACGCCGGGCGCACGCAAGGGCAAGAATATCGAGGTCAAGGGCCTCGTTGAGAAACCGCACCCCGAGGATGCACCTTCCACACAAGCCGTAGTGGGCCGCTATATCCTGCAGCCGGAAGTGATGGCACACTTGGAAGAGAAGGCAGTAGGCGCAGGCGGCGAGATCCAGCTCACCGACGCCATGGCCAAACTGATCGGCGAACAGCCGTTCCATGCGCTTGAGTTTGAAGGCCGCCGGTTTGACTGCGGCTCCAAACTGGGCTGGCTGATGGCGAACCTGTCGATGGCGGCGGAAGACCCATACCTTGCAGCCAAGCTCAAGGAACTGATTACCTTCCAGTAAGCCATTTCGGCTTGAGAATAGAAAGGGCGGCCCTCACACAGTGGGGCCGCCCTTTTGCTTAAGGGTGCCTCACGCCAGTGCGGCGGCAACCAGCACTTCCGCCGCGGCCTTGGCATCATCCGCCGCCTCGGACCCGCCCTGCATATGCGCGGTCACAATCGCGCCTTCCTGCAACAACATGAGCTGATGGCCAAGCTGTTCCGGGTTGCGGGCGTTCGCCGCCTTCGCCTGCGCGACAAAATAATCCTGCAACGTGCGTTTATGATCGGCCGAGATTTTGTGGATCGGGTGCGACGGGTCCTGAAACTCGGATGATGCCTTGATGAACATGCAGCTTTGGAATCGCCCGCCCGCAATCCAGTCCTTCAGGCTGTCGAAGGAGGCAATCAGGCGCGCAGCCGGCGTATCCGCGCGCTCGTCCGTGCGGTCGATGATCAGGGTCATCAGATATTTGTGGCGGCGTTCAAGGGTGGCGAGGATCAGATCCTCCTTGGTCTTGAAATGTTTGTACATCGACGTTTTGGAAATGCCGGTCACCGCCACCAACCGGTCCATGCCGGTGGCGTGGAAGCCTTCGCGGTAAAAAACCTCAAGCGCCTTGTCGATCAATTCTTCTTTTTTTGACGCTGTCATGAGTGATTCCCTTCTTAACCTGTACAGATCGGTACATATAACATGAAGTCCGGTCAAGATTGATCAATTTTTTTCCTCAAACCGAACAGTGACTTAGCCTCCCCGTCGCCACACGTCGCGCTTTGGCGACAAAAAGCACTTGACGGGGTGTACTGATCTGTACACCATACATGTACCGATCAGTACAGGTAACTAACAATCACGTTACAGCAGGATTTTTACGGAGGAGACAATCCATGTCGGATCAACAGATCACGCTCTACAGCTTCCCGCTCTCGGGCAATGCACACCGGGTAGAGCTTGCCCTCTCGCTTCTTGGTCTTCCCTTCACGCTTAAAAACGTTGACCTGAAATCAGGTGATCAGCGCAGCCCTGAATTCCTTGCGCTCAACCCGGTGGCCAAAGTGCCCGTGCTGGTGGATGGTGATGTGGTGCTGTCTGAAAGCACCGCCATCCTCACCTATCTGGCAGACAAATATGACGACGGCACCTGGGTCCCGCGTGACGCGGCAGGCCGCGCTGAAGTGCACAAATGGTATGCGATTGCTGCAGGCGAATTGCAGAATGGCCCGGCAAATGCGCGGCTGATCCACCTGTTCCACGCAGCTTACGATCCGCGCCAGACAATGGAACGTGCGCTGCAGTTCCTTGAGCGGCTGGACGCCGCGCTGACGGGAGCAGACTTCCTCGTGCGCAACCAGCCCAGTTTCGCCGATGTCGCCATATACACCTATGTGGCGCACGCACCCGAAGGCGGCGTGCCGCTAGATGATTATGAACATGTCACGGCGTGGCTCGCCCGCGTCGAGGCGCTTGCAGGTTTCAAACCCATGGTGCGCAGCCCCTTGCCCGCTGCCGCAGCCTGACCCACCACCCCGGGCCGCTGCCCCCTGGCGGCCCAGCCCCAGAGGAGAGTATCATGACAGACCACCCCTCTTTTCCCGACGGTTCGGCTTCACTTCCTCAGGCCACATCGGATAGGGAACAGGCATATAACGAGACCCCAGCCACTTTTGTCCCTTGCTCCCAAGGGTCTCAGCCAGACCGCGACGGCGATATGGCATGCTTTGTTCTGGATACAGTTTCGGGAAAAAAACTGTCATGGCGCTCCACCCTCTGGGGCACCCCATCCCATGTCTGCCTGCCCGTCGCCAGCAACGCCAACCGCACGTCCGCCCATGTCCGCCGCAAACCCCTCATGCTCCTGTCTGAAGGCATTGGCATCACCCCGATGATCGCCATGGCGCGCTTCCTGATGGAACAGGTGCACCGGCAGGTAGATGTGCATTTCATTCATGAAATCCGCGGCGACAAGGAAGCCCCCTTCCTGCCGGATATGTATGCGTGGAACCTGTCGCCATATTTCAGGCTGCACCTGCGGCAGCCACTGGCGCATCGCCCGCTGCGCCCGGGCATGAGCCACGGCATGGTCGACAGCGACTTCCTTACCGCCCTGCACCTGCCCGCGGACGCTGACTATTATATCTGCGGATCACTGGCGTTTACCGACCGCAACAGGGAAGCGCTTCAAGAGCTTGGCGTGGCCTCGAGCCAGATTCACGTTGCCAGTATCGGCCCCGCGCCCGCCGCACCCGCATTCGGGTCACCTTTCCTCAAGAAACTGGATGACGATGAGCGCGCCCGGCTTGCCGCCTCTGGCGCGGCGGCTGCACCCAGGCGACCGCTGCGGACGGGCTTCTTTGCCTTTTTCTTCGCACCCTTTGGTACAGCCAGGCGACTGGGCCGTGTCTGAAATCAGATGGACTTCAGGTTCTTCTCCCACGCGTAGGCGTGCGCGACGATGGTATCGAGGTCATCATATTTCGCGTCCCAGCCGAGGGAGGCACGGATCTTGTCCACCTTCGCCACCACCTTGGGACTGTCGCCCGCGCGGCGCGGTTCCATCTTGACCATGAAGTCGACACCTGTGACCCGCTTGACGGATTCGATTACCTCAAGCACCGAAAAACCGTGGCCATAACCGCAATTCATCACACCGCTTTCGCCGCCCTTGTCGAGCCAGCCAAGCGCAAGCCGGTGCGCCGCCGCAAGGTCGGACACATGGATATAGTCACGGAGCCCGGTGCCATCCGGCGTGTCATAGTCGTTGCCGAACACACTCAGGTGCGAGCGGCGGCCAAGTGCTGCCTGACACGCCACCTTGATCAGGTGCGTGGCGTTGGCGGTTGACTGGCCGGTGCGGCCTTCAGGGTCGGCACCCGCCACGTTGAAGTAGCGGAGCGCGATATAGGAAAAATCATGCGCGGCGGCCACATCCCTCAGCATCAGCTCCGTCATCCATTTGGAGGTGCCGTAGGGTGAGACCGGGTCAAGCGCCGCATCCTCGCCAATTGGCACCACTTCCGGGTCGCCGTAGACAGCAGCGGTGGAGGAGAAGATGAACTTCTTCACACCGTGCCGTACACACGCCTCAATGAGGGTGCGGCTGGCGGCGGTGTTGTTGCCATAATATTTGAGCGGGTTGGTGACCGATTCCGGCACCACGATGGAGCCTGCAAAATGGATCACGGCATCAATGCTGTTCTCGCTGAACACAGGGTCAAGCGTGGCATCGTCGCTCACATCACCTTCAATGAACTTGGCTGCAGGGTTCACCGCTTCCCGAAAGCCGGTCACGAGGTTATCAAGCACCACCACGTCATGGCCATGCTCCACCAGTTCAATCACCATATGGCTGCCGATATAGCCCGCGCCGCCTGTCACCAGAATTGCCATTTTAAAATCCTCAAAAAACTGTCGTTCAGGGCTCGAGCATCATGGTGGATGAATTGATCACCAGCCCGCCGCCCGCTGCCGTATAGGGTGCGTCCACCAGCGCAAGCGCTTCCCGCATGCCGCCGGTTGCCCGCTCGAATGAATATTGCTCTTCAATAAAGGCCTGCGCGCGTGATGCCACCTCGCTCCAGTGCGCCTTGTCGGTATAGAGCCGCGTGACAGCCGCCGCCCAAGCCTCGGCGCTGGTTGCGATCTCGCAGTCATAGCCACTGCGTACACCGGTGCCTTCCGCTGCGATGGGTGACAGCACAGCCGGGATGCCGTGCGCCATGGCGGCCAGCACCTTGCCCTTGATGCCCGCGCCCGAAAGCAGCGGTGCCACAAACACCCGGTGGCGATTATAGACATCCGCCACATCGTCAACATGGCCGACCACAATCACGTCGTCGCAGGCCAGCGCACGCACATCGTCGTTCATGTTGCTGCCGTAGATATGGAGCTTCACACCGCTCCCCGCCGCGCGCAGAAGCGGCATCACCTTTGCCACAAAATACTGCATCGCTTCGACGTTGGGCGGATGGCCGTAGCCACCGAGGAAGGCGATATCCGTGCGGTCCTCGAACGCGGGCACACCTTTCGCGGTGTCCACCACCCACGGGGCCTTGGCGACGCGGGTCTTCTCGAAATTGTGCGACAGCACCACCGCGTGCTCAACCTCGTTATAGCTCAGCAGCAGGTCGACCTTTTTCATCACCGCAAGCTCTTCCTTGCGGGTTTTCTTCGCGGCCTTGATGGCATCGGGGTCGCCTGAAAGCATGGCGGCCCGCGCTTCCCGCAGGAAATGAAGGTCGGCGTTATTGAACAGTACCTTGGCCTGCGGCGCATATTTGCGCACCAGCGCGATATTGTCCTGCGCCACATAATAGCGGGTCATATAGACCACATCGAACTCGGCACCACGTTCCTCAAGGAACTCCTCGGTCGAGACATAGAAAGGCGCGAAGATCACCTCGACACCGATGCGCTGCAACTGGTCGACATATTTGCCCAGTGCGGCCAGATTGTCCGGCAGGAAAGTCACCTTGTAGCCAAGCGCCTGCATCATGCGCATTTCCTGCACAGCGGCATAAGAGCCTGCGTCATAGTCAGTGCGCGGCACCTGATAATCGATGAACAGCACGCGCTTGTCGACACCAGCGTCCTTATAGAGATCCGCGTCCGTGCCCACCTCGGGCGCATCTGCGAGCGCTGCGCCGTGGCGCTTGAGGAACTTCGGCTTGTTGATGGCCTGGAAGCGTTTCATGCCGCTTGTCGTCGCCACCTCGGTCCCGTTCGAAAGGCCTTCAAAATGCACCACGACGGAGAGCGGGTTATAAAGCGTCTTGAAACCCTTCTCCCGCAAGCTGAAAGCAAGGTCGGTGTCTTCATAATAGGCGGGCTCAAGCTCTTTCGCGAAACCGCCAACCGCGTCCCAAGCCGCGCGGGCGACCGCGATGGCCGCGCCCGAGCAATAGTGCACAGGGCGCACATAATTGTATTTCGGCTCATGCGCGTTGCCATGGCGGCCATAGTTCCAGCCTTCGCCTTCGGCCCAGATGATGCCACCCGCTTCCTGCAGCACCCCGTCAGGGTATATGAGCTTGGAGCCCACAAGGCCGACACCGTCAAAATGACGGAAGGTGAAGATCAGCTCATCAAGCCAGCGGTAGGTCACTTCAGTGTCGTTATTGAGGAAGACCAGTACCTCCCCCTTCGCGGCAGTCGCGCCTGCATTGCAGGCACCCACAAAGCCCTTGGCCTTGTCGTGCCGCACGACAGTGACATTGGTGGCGTACTCCGCCAGCCGCACGGTTTCATCGCTTGAGCCATCGTCCACGACCACAAGCTCAAACGGTGTTTCATTATAAGCAAACAACAGGGCTGCCATGCAGTTATAGGTCACAGCAAACTTGTTATGGACCGGCACAATGACCGACACCCTGGGCTTATCAAGCCGCGGGAAGGTGAGAGGACGGAAATCCGTGTTGCGCTCGAATCCTCGCACCACCGCGCTGTGGCAGAAACCGACCTGCGCGATGGCGTCCGCGCCCAGCTCCGCTGCGTGCGCCATCTGCGCCTCAAGCGAGCGGTATCTGAGCCCCGCAAGTGCGCTGACCGACGACTTGTAGGGCGCGCGGGTATGTTCCTTGATCACCGTGAGGTCGAGGCCCTGCGGCGAGAGGATCAGCACATCCTGCGCCAGCACCTGGCCTTCAAGGCTGCGCACCTCGATGTGGTGGGCCTTTCCGTCATAAAGGCTGGGGCTCACGCGCACATAAAGGTCTCGCACGTGGGGATGTGCCGTCTTGTGCGCGAAGGCAAGTGTATCGAGCTTGCCGTCCACAAACACCTGCGCGCCAGCCGCACTCGGGCGCTTCAGGTCATGGTATGCGTTCGTCAGGCTGGTCTCGTCCGGCTGATAAAGCGCGAGATTCAGGCGGCGCCCGCGCAGCATGATACCGTCACACATCACCGGCGCGGGGGTCAGTGTCACGGGTCCGGCGACAACGTCACCGTCGAGCTCAAGGCTGAACTCCTCCGACACGCCAAAACGGGTCAGTGAGCCTTCGGGTCGGTAAACAGCGCCCGCACCACTGGCGACCCCTCCCAGCAAAGCAAACAGCGGGCACGGCGCGGCGGCCCAGCCGCGTGTCACCCGCCCGGGGCTGAAATAAAGCCGTGCGAAGGCAAAAAAGAGGTAAGCCCCCTCGCCCGCGCCAGCGCTGACATCGCGCACCCTCAGCGACAGGCGCATGAACGCGGCCCCCGCTGGCACATGGCAATGCAGGGCACAGAGCGCATATTGCTCCATCTTCGGCCCGCCCTGCGGCAGCGCCGCCATCGTGGCCTCCTGCTCGGCAACAAGGCGGCCGTCACCTGAGAAATATTCAACCGCAGGCACAGCCCCACAGCGGTGCGCCGCCAGCATGGCAGAGAAGACAAATTCCTGATGGGGGGAAACCGGCAGCATGTCACCCACATGCGGGTCGGCATAGGTCAGCGTCGCTTGCAGCACACCGTCGCCAAGAGCCGCATAGGCGACATGACTTTCCGCCATCGTCCAGTCAGGGCTGATATCCCGGCCGATGGTCACATCAGCGTCGCCACAGACAAAGGGAATGTCGGGCGCAGAAAAATCACCGTTCTGCAGCAGGTTCACACCCGCGAGGGCATCCGCAAGCGCAACTTCCTCGAGTTCCACCGTACGCCCGCCAGACAAGCGGCCGAGCAGGCCGTCAGCCTGCACGCTGTCTGCCAGCACAAGAACCGTGGAACCAAGTAAAAAAAGCTCGGGCTGCAACCGCTCTCTCCCGCCAATCATCAAAACAATCTATAAATACGGGCGATCACACCCGCCCGAAAGAAGATAAACACCGCTAGCGGTGTAACAAATGAAAGCCTAAATTACACCAGTTTTGTTGTTCCCTTGCTTTCATCTAAAGATTAGGGTGTGGATGCAATTTTTATGGATTTGCGGGCAGACATACAGCTATCGTGCGCCTGCACTATGTATTGAATTCAAGAATATATTCAGGACCGTTTCATGTTTTCGAAAATTTTCCCTGTTGTTTTGTGTGGTGGTTCCGGCAGCCGGCTCTGGCCCCTGTCCCGCTCGGGCATGCCCAAGCAGTTCCTGTCGCTCGCGGGGGAGAAAAGCCTTTTTGTCCAGGCCCTCGAACGTGTGGGCGGCCGCTATGGTTTCAGCGCGCCCATCATCATTGCCAACAATGAACACCGTTTCCTGCTGGCCAAGCAGGCGGAAGACGCTGACCTGCCGCTTGGACGTATCATCCTTGAACCCATGGGCCGCAACACGGCACCTGCGGTCATCATTGCAGCACTTGAAGCTGTCGCCAAAGCGCCGGACGCCAAAATCCTTGTGCTGAGCGCGGATCATCTGATCAAGGACGTGCCCGCCTTCCATGACGCGGTTGAGCGCGCGGCAGCGGCGGCAGATGCGGGCTACCTGACCTGCTTCGGCATTCACCCCACAGCGGCCGAGACCGGCTATGGCTATATCAAGCCTGGTGCGGGCCTTGACGGCGCAAAGGGCGCGCACAAGATCAACAGCTTCAAGGAAAAGCCGGACGCTGCGACCGCGCAGGCTTACCTTGCCTCGCGTGAGTATCTCTGGAACAGCGGCATGTTCATGTTCTCTGCCGCACAGGTGCTTGCGGAGGCCGAAAAACACGAGCCTGAGATGGTGGCTGCCTGCCGCACCGCCTTTGCTGGCCTCGAGGAAGACCTGCAGTTCCATCGCCTGCCAGCCGACAAATTTGCCGCTGTGCCGGAAAACTCTGTCGACTATGCCATTATGGAGAAGACCGACAAGGCTGCGGTTGTGCCCTGTTCGATCGGCTGGTCGGACCTCGGCAGTTTCTCAGCTCTTCACGGCGTGGGTGAGGCTGACGCGCGCGGCAATGTGACCGAAGGCGACGTGATGCTCCTCAACGCCAGCGACTGCTTTGTGCATGCCGAGGGCAAACTGGTGGCTGCAACCGACATCAGCAACCTTGTGATTGTCGCCACCGACGATGCGATCATGGTGGCACCGAAGGACAAGGACCAGAACGTCAAACAGATTGTCGAGGCGCTCAAGAAAGACGGGCGTGACGAAGCCAAGCTGCACACCACCGTTTACCGCCCCTGGGGTTTCTACAGCTCGCTCGCCATCAACGGCCTCTATCAGGTCAAGGAACTCTGCGTTTACCCGGGCAAACGGCTGAGCCTGCAATCCCACAACCACCGCGCCGAACACTGGGTGGTGGTCAAGGGTCAGGCAACCGTGACCCGCAACGACGACATCCTGACCCTGAACGCCAACGAATCTGTCTTCCTGCCGACAAAGGCACGCCACCGGCTGGAGAACAGGGGCGATGAACTTCTGCGTCTTATTGAGGTGCAAACCGGTACCTATTTCGGCGAAGACGATATTGTGCGTTATGAAGACGACTACAAGCGGGCATGACGCGGGACTAGCTTGCCGTAGATGACCGATCGATACTCAACTCCAGCGCAGGCGGCGCGTGACGGTGTTTTGCCGCCGCGCAACAAGTCTATGCTCGTTTTCCGCAGCAATCTTATAACGACAAAATAACTAACCGGAGTTGTATTCAAAGGACTGCTGCTATACACAAACACTTGTATCGTGTACCCGGGTAAAGTGGAAATTGTTGAGGCACCTGATGGCAGACCCAAAAGCTCACAGCGTTGAAGCTACTCGCCCTCACGACGCCTACGAACAGCTCAGGAGCGCGTTTGACGCGAGCTATTACGAGGCATGCTACCCGGATGTCGCTGCGTCTGCGATGGATCCGCTTGAGCATTATATCTCCTTCGGCTGGCAAGAAGGCCGCAACCCATCACCCGACTTCGATACGCGCTTTTACCTCAGAACCACTCCCGATGCGCGCCAGTCGGGCATAAACCCGCTCTGGCACTATCTGAGCAAAGGCCAGGCTGCGGGACGGTCCACATCCGCCTCCATCCGCCCGGACGGCAGTGGCAGGAAAATTCTTTTTGTTGGCCACTCGGCAAACCGGACCGGGGCCGAGGTTGTGCTGCTCGATATTGTTCGGTGGTTCCATGACAGGACCCAATATGACATCGACATTCTGCTTCTGCGCGACGGACCGCTGGTAAACGAATACAGCCAGTGCGGGCGCCTTTTTGTGCTGGAGAGCAGCGCCGGGCTGAAAGAGGACGAGCACCTCGGGAAGTTTTTGCGCAGCAATTACGACCTCATTTACCTGAACACTGTTGTCTCCGGCGTATTTGGCGAGACCTATTCGCAAAAATATAGCGGCACACCGCTTGTCATGCATGTGCATGAACTTGGGTCGGTCATCAGGAAGTTTGAGGACGCCTTTTCAGGCGCGGCCAGTGAGGTTGACCTTTTTATCGCTGCGTCCAAGCCTGTCGAGGATGTATTGGTACGCACCTATGGGATCGAGAGGCAAGCGATCGCGGTCCACAATTCATTTGTCAGCGACCGCGCAAAAGATGCGGCCACGATCCAGCATTCCAGAGAAGAAGCCCGGAAGCTGCTGAACCTCAATGCGAACGACACCGTCATCATGGGCGTCGGCAGCATTGATGAGCGCAAGGGAACAGATATCTTCCTCGATACTGTAGCCCGGATACACGCTGAAAAGGACGGGACGGACATCAAGTTCGTCTGGATCGGGGGGGGGGCCAATCTGGCGAAGGCTCGCGAGGAAGCATCGGCGCGTGGACTGTCCGAATGCGTCACGTTCACAGGCTATCTGGCGAATGCGAACACCTTGATAAGTGCTGCTGATGTCTTCTTTCTGTCGTCGCGAGAGGATCCCTTCCCCCTTGTATGCCTGGAAGCGGGGCAGTTCGGCATTCCAACCATATGTTTTGGTGAAGGCACAGGCATCACCGCCTACGTAGATGCCGACCTGGTTCTTGAAAGCATCTCAGCCCAACTGGCCGCTGATGCCATCCTGAAACTGGTAGACGATCCCGTGAAACGGTCACAGCTTGGCAGCGCCGCCCGGGCGACCTTCCTGCGGGGCTATTCGACCGAAATCAAAATGCGGGACATCCTGTGCGAAATCAGGAGCAGCTTCGGCTTTGCACCCCCTGTTTCCGTCATCATACCCAACTACAATCACGAAAAATACCTAGATCAGCGCATCACCAGCGTCGCAGAGCAAAGCTTCCAGGATGTCGAAATCCTCATTCTTGATGACGCTTCGACAGATCGCAGCCTTGATATCATTGGCCACTACCGCACAGATCCGCGGCTCGCCATATATCCGAATACGCAAAATTCCGGATCCCCTTTCAATCAATGGAAGAAGGGGGCCGAGTTGGCCAGCGCTGATGTTGTCTGGATAGCGGAGAGCGACGATTATGCTTCGGAGAACTTCCTGCAGGATTTACTCTCCGCATTTTCAGACGACCTGGTCAACCTGGCAATCTCGCGCACGGAAATAGTAGACAGGAAAGGCGAAGTCCGATGGGGCAGCCTGAAGCCATATTTCGACCAAGTTTGCCCCGACCTTTATAAAGACAATTACAAACGTGATGGCTTTCGGGAGGTCGAACTGGTCATGGGCGCAATATGCTCGATCGTAAACGCCAGTGGCGCGCTGATGCGCCGATCCGCGCTGCTCAATGAGCTAGATGCTGTATCAGACTATAGAATGTGCGGCGACTGGCGCCTGTATCTCGGGCTTTTGAGCACCGGGAAGATTGTCTACCGCAATTCCGCGATCAATTTTTTCCGGCGCCACGGGGCCTCTGTCGTGCACAAGCTTGAAGGGTCCGCGCAGTATTTCCGCGAACGCCAGATGGTGTCCGCCTATGTTGTGGAAAATTTCAGCATCTCGCCCCGTTGCCTCCGCCGCATGTTTACCGCGATAGACCATGAGTGGCAGCGGTTTTCCGACCGGCACGATGCCGGCACCGAACTCTCACCGCTGTATGACAAAGCCGCCTTGCAAGCCATTTGGCAGAAAAGATCGCCCGGCGACTCACGTCGGCTACGCATAGGCTTTTATGTACACGGCATACTCTTCTCCAAAGGCGGCATTGAACGTATTGCAGCGGAGCTCGCGAACTATCTCGTCTCGCGTGGACATGAGGTCACGATCTACTGCAGGAAAACCCGGCACAGCAATCCCACACCGGTATATGGCTTGTACGAAGGCGTAAAGATTGAACCGGCCTACAATCATAAATACCCGAAAGTTTCCGGGGAGCGCTTGCGTGCCTTGCTCCTAAAGGCCGAGCTTGATGTGTTTGTGCCGATGCTCTCGGAATGGCTTTTCGAGCATATCATCGACATCGCGAGGTCCACGGGCACCCCGATCATTGCATCTGAACACAATGACCCGTGGAAGATTGAGGAATTGTGGTGGTCGAAAGAGGCGCGCGTCGCAGCTTTCAGTAAAGCGGACGCCATCCATCTGCTCTCGGACGCCTTTCTCCCCTCGCTTCCCGAGAACCTTCAGGATCGCACCGTTGTCATACCCAACTGGGCGAACACATCCTCGTCCAGAAGCAGCACCCTCGCTGACGACCTGCCTGTCAGGATAATCTCCGTTGGCAGGCTTGAGCCACAGAAGCGGGTCGATCGGCTCATTTCCGCGGCAAATACCCTGGTCACCCAGGGTATGCGGAATTTCCGGATCGACATTTTCGGTGACGGGCAACTTCGTGAAGAACTGGAGACCCTTATCAAGGAGCTGGATGTTGCTTCATATGTGAAGCTGCACGGCATTTCGCACATGATCGAACAGGAATTTGCCCGTTCGCATATCTTTGCATTGCCCTCGGAATTCGAAGGTTTCCCTCGCGTCGTCCTTGAGGCGGCGACAGCCGGACTTCCTATCATTGCCTGTGATAGTATAAAAACGGTAGCCGAAATGGTGCGCACCCACGGCTGCGGTCTGTGCGTTCCCGCCGCAGGTGTGGAGTCAGGCCTCGCGGGTGCTATCCGTGAATTGATGGACAATCCTGCAAAGTGGCAGGAACTGGCCACTCGGGCGCGCGCCATGAGTGCGCAATATGAAAAGGGACAGCTCATGCGGAGGTGGGAAGGCCTTCTGCACATGGTAGCATCCCAACAGGGAACGTGTACCGCTGACATCGGCACAACGTCAAACAGCGTTTAAGGAAAGACCGTGTCCAAATTTCCAGACATTGTTGGCCTTGGGTCAGGGCGCTCAGGCACCACCTATATATATTATTATTTGGAACAACATCCGGACGTCAGCATTCCTGTGCAGAAAGAGCTCAATTTTTTTAGCTCGCGAAAAGACCTGTCCGAAAAGGATCTCGACGTTTATCGCCAGCAACTGAACTTTGAAGAAGGAAAAAAATCTTTCGAAATCTCGCCGTCCTACCTCTGGCCCGAGGCTCTCGGGAACAGCGTAACAATCAAAGATGTAGCAGCAAACATTGCAAGGCTGATGCCTGCGACTGTCCCCCTCTTTGGCATTCTTCGCAGTCCGGCGGCACGCGCATACTCCCAGTTCCTCTTCGACATAAAATCAAAAAAAATAACGCGCGGTTGCTTCTACGAGGAATTGGAGAAAGGCAGAAACTCGGAGCAAGCCTTCGTTCTCTGCAACTATCTGTCGGACAATATCCGGGAGGTGCTGGACACACTGCGGAAATACCACATCGAGTTTTTTGTCAATGAAACTGACATCGGCCCGCAGGCTCATGCCCTCAGGCGAGTCTCGGAGTTGCTGGGCATCGAACTCATGAAGTTTGAGCACGGTGAGCGCATCAACACCACACGAGGGCTAAAGATATATGCCCCCGAGAAAGAGGCTGTCACGGTCAACCTTACTGGCACCGACCGCACGCCGGACGTAGCCGCTCCTTCGGTCGCCGTTACCGTGCAACCAGGGGAGGTTTTCTTCCGCACAGGCTGGCATGCCTGGAATTTGCATCTTTCAGGGCTGGAAAAACACGAACTATCCGATTACAGAAGTCTCGCTGACTTTATCGGAAGCCCGCCGACGAAGGAACAGGAAGCAGAAATTAATAGTTTATATTACCGTGACGAAATCAATCAGCTACAAGATTTGCTGAAAATCGATTTGTCCCATTGGACGAGCAACTGACATGCCACTGAAAAAGGTGCAACTTTTGGATTTAAATCCTTACTGCGATCAACGGGGCAAACTCGTTTATCTTCAGCAGGGGGTTTGTTTGCCCTTCAGCCCAAAGCGCATCTATTATTTATATGATATTTCAGAGGGGGCAGTTCGAGGTGTGCACGCACACAAAAAGCTGCAACAACTGATTGTTGCCATTCATGGCAGCTTCACCATCAAAGTATATGATGGGGAGGAATGGGAAGAAATTCGCCTTGATCAGGCAGGGAGAGGGATACTCGTCCTTCCCGGCGTCTGGCGGGAGCTGGTTGATTTTAGCGAGGATGCCGTGTGCCTTGTTCTGGCATCCGAAGAATACGAACCGGAAGATTATATATTTAGCCTCGAAGAGTTTGAGGAACACCTGAAGAGTGTGGGGAAGGCGTAATGACTGATTCATGCGCGGTGCCGTTCACCTATGTGAACAGGCCTTTTATTGATGATATTGAATTTTATCAGAACAAGACGACGGAGATTCTGACCTCCGGCCAATTCATTATGGGCGCGGAGCTTGCAGCCTTTGAACAGGAATTTGCGACATTTACCGGCGCTGCGTGGGGGGTTGGGGTCGGGAACGGCCTTGACGCACTGAAGCTGGCCCTTCAGGCCGCTGATGTCGGCGAGGGCGACCAGGTCGTCGTGCCAAGCCATACCTTCATCGCCACGTGGCTGGCGGTGTATGCCGTCGGGGCTACGCCCGTAACGGTCCCGGTGTCGAAATCCACCTATGGTCTCGAAGCGGACGTGGTACGGCAATACCTTACGCCAGCAACAAAGGCCGTTATCGGCGTGCATCTGTACGGGCACCCGTGCGATGCACTGGCGCTGCGCACAATGTGTGATGAAAAGGGCCTCTGGTTTATCGAGGACGCCGCACAGGCGCATGGCGCTTCCATCAGCGGACAGGCGGTGGGTTCGCTTGGTCACATGGCCGCCTTCAGCTTCTATCCCACCAAAACGCTGGGGGCCGTCGGGGATGGCGGGATCGTAACCGGAACATCGCCTGAGCTGCACGAAAAGCTGAAATTGCTGCGCAACTATGGCTCTTCCGTAAAATATCGCCATGACATTGTCGGTACAAATACGCGGCTGGACGAGCTGCAAGCTGCCTTTCTTAGGCGCCGACTCGAAAAACTGCCGGCCGAGCATGCGGCGAGAAATGCACTCGCCTCCCTGTACGATCAGGCACTGGACAACCGTGACCTTACACTGCCTCAAAAAGTGGTGGGCATCGAACATGCCTATCACCTCTATGTCGTCAGGCATCCGGAGCGCGACAGACTGCGGGACTATCTTGCCACACACAATATTGATACTGTCATCCACTATCCCATCGCATGCGCCCGTCAGCCTCTGAACGCCGATGACAGCCTGCATTGCGATGTCGCCGACGAGATGGCAGCCACCGTACTCAGTTTGCCCATGTCGGCATTCCACACCCCAGCCCAGCTAGAACGAGTTATCAAGGTCGTGAACTCTTTCTAGGGTTCAGGTGCAGACACAGGAGGTTAGTGGTGATCCACAAAAGCGCAATAATCGAGGACGATGTCGAGATCGGCCAAAATGTCGAGATCGGTGAATTTACCATCATCCGTTCCGGCACACACATCGGCGACAATGTCTCTATCGGCAGCCATTGCGAAATAGGTGTACCGTCGCCTCTGGCCTCCTCGAAGACGCTGACCATCGGCGAGGGAAGCGTGATCCGGTCCCATTCGGTGTTTTATACCGGCAGCCGCTTCGGGCAGAAGCTGACAACGGGGCACCGGGCCACCATCCGCGAGAATGTCGTTGCCGGCAACGGCCTGCAGGTTGGCACCCTGTCTGACATTCAGGGCGATTGTGTCATTGGTGAATACGTTCGCTTCCACAGCAATGTTCATATCGGCAAGACAAGCCGTATCGCTGACTGTGTCTGGATTTTCCCTTATGTGGTCCTGACCAACGACCCTCATCCGCCCAGTGAAATCCTGACCGGCCCGACACTTGAGAAGCGCGCCATTGTCGCCACCGGCTCGGTTGTATTGCCAGGCGTGACAGTCGGAGAAGATGCGCTGGTTGGTGCAGGCGCAGTGGTGAAGGATGATGTCCCCGCAAGGCAAATTTATGTAGGCAATCCGGGCAAGGTCGTCGGAGACGTAACTCGAATCAGACACAAGGCTACGGGCAAACCAGCATACCCGTGGTATAATCACTACCGCAAAGGCTATCCAGAAGGGCTTCTGCCGCCGGTTGAGGATCAGGAATAATGATTGCAACGGCAACAATATCAGTGATCGTCCCTGTCCGCGACACGCTCTATTTGCGGCAATCTGTCGACAGTTTGCTGGCCGGTTCCGATCATATCGATACGATCCTTGTCTACGCTGACGGAGAAGTTCCTGGTTTCGCCAGCATTGAGGCAGAATACCAAGCCAACGACAAGGTTCGCTTCATCCGAGGGGATGTCCAGATGGGGCCATCCGTGGCACTCAACATCTGCATGGAACAGGTGACTTCTGACTATACCATGTTCTTCTCGCATGATGATTTTGTAACCGCCGACTTCTTCGATATCCGCTGCGAGCTGCTGCAACATGGCTATGATGCCATCACCACTGTCCCTGTGCTGGTGTCGCATACGGGCGAGGCAAAGCGATTTGAGGGATCATCTTTCGGTTCTCTCAAAAATGGCAAGCCGAGTGAGGAACTCGTCCAGCAACTGTTCCAAAAGCTCAACTTCCTCTGCATGCCGGGTACAATTGTGCGAACAACTGTACTTCGCGAATTCGGGCAATTCTCCCCGGCGCTACTGGGGCTGCAGGACTATGAATTTTGGCTTTGGGCTTTCATCCACGACAAAAAAATCCTTCAGTTACGTGACCAGGCCGTCTGCTATCGCTTCCACGAAAAGAATTTGTCACAGCAATACACCCAACGTATCGACCGTGAATATGGCCATGCCATATGGTCTTGTTTGCAGCGATGCAGCGATGAAAATATCAGCCGCGCGTTCCCGGAGGCTGCGATCTGGTTTTCGTCTGCTACCCTTTCCAAAGATGTTATCATCGCATTGATCATGGCAAGCCACCCCAAGGCCCCCGTCGCGCATTTCGGGATGGAAAGATTGCTCGAAAGTCTAAACTGCCAGGAGCAGTTGGCGAGATTTGAACATGCCAGTGGCATGACAATTGTCGACATACATCGTGGTCTGGCCGGGTTCAGTTTGTCGCACATTTAAACTTTCAAGCTTTTGAGCCTGCATTTAAAGGGCATACCAGTGAAACACACTCGATTGTCAAAGAAGAACCACCCGCTGGCGATATTTGACCCGCAGCATTATCTGCTCGCATGCGACGAGATGATTGAAGGCGGGCATATTGACGAAACGCCAGAAAACGACGACGAAGCCCTTTGGCAGCACTACTGCGAAGCAGGCGACCTGCTCAACCTTAGCCCCAACGCCGACTTTGAGCCCCTGTATGTTCGCCAAAAGCTGAACGATTGGTCCTATGACCGGACCGCGCTTGAAATATACCAGGACGCCTCTCCGGAGTGGTTACCAGTGCCATCATCGAGCGCAGAAAAGGACGAGTTTCTTTTACTCTCGCGCTTGCTGCGACGTAAAAACTTCCTCGAAAAACGCCATGTTGAGCTGCTGTCGGGCCTGGAATTTGCGACAGAGGCCGAATGTGCCTTGTGGTACACCCGCAACTTGCTCAACAAGGAGTTGGCCCCGAATAGCTGGTTTTCCCCCTACCGATACGCATTTCTGCACAAGGACGTTGCATCATCGGGGCTGAACCCGATGTATCATTGTGTCGTCTTTAGCGAGCAGGAACACCGGCACCTTCCGAAGACCGAACCCCACAAAGCCCGCGTTGGCAAACCCTATCCCGCCCTGGTAGAACCCGAGCTGACACACGCAGCCCGAGAACAGAAACTCATGCTCCGTATTTCCGAGGACCCTGCGGCGATTTTCGCGCAGTCCGACGGTGACCTCGGGCACCTGGCGTCCTACTCAGATTGCTACATCGTCGGAGGACATCGGCACATTATTGATGCAGATCGCGGAGAGATTTTTCACCACGAGCTGAAAAGCACAGCTGGCAATCCGGGTGTCGAGCCTAAAAGCTGCGCTATCAGTAGGTACGGAACGAACCGCATGGGCGGGAAGCTGCAGCTCAGCCGCGCGGCTTATGTGCCCAAATGCGTCAACATGATGAACGAGTATGACCGGAACTATTTCCACTTCGTGGTAGAATGCCTCAACACCATCTATTATCTGGAAAAATTTTCGGTCCCTGCCGAGTATACACTGCTGGTCTCGGCGGACCTTCACACTAACTTCTACGAGCTGCTCGATATCCTTCTAGCAGGTCTTCCCTACCGCTACCTCAAGATACCGCGGGATCACCTGTTCAAGGCGGATCAGGTGCTGGAGTTGCGTGGTTCTGCGCAGATACTGGACATCTACGGGCGTAAACCGCTGGATGAGGAGATTATCCTCGACAAGCCGGCCCTCGCATATATCCGCACCCGGGTGCTGAATCACTTCAACAGAACACCGGAACCTTCTGACGACATCTATCTGGCGCGTTTTTCCGGCATCCGAAATTTGTCCAATGAAACAGAGATCATCAAGGCGCTGAGCTCGCTAGATGTCGTGTGTCATAATTTCAACCGCCTTCCGATTGCGGAACAGGTACGTGTGGTCAGCCGCGCAAAGCGTATTATTTCGGCTACCGGCGCTTCACTGACCAACTTGCTTTGGGCTCCCAAGGAATGTCAGGTCGTTGTCCTCAAGGCGGACCACCCCAACATCAACACCCATTTCTGGAACAAGCTGGCGGACACTGCGGGCATAGAAGTGGACGAACTTATTGGTGCTCGCCAATATTTGGTAGAGGGGCAACATGCAGTTCATGACGACTTTACTATCAACTTGGAGCAACTACGGCATAAACTGTGCAACAATATATGACAGTTGCACCGGTATAGTCACACCCAAGCCCACAAGATCGCTTTAGAACCATGAACGAAGGCACACGACAGTCCGCGTCAATCGCCAAAAAAAAACTGTTTCTCCATATCGGTTTGCATAAAACCGGCACCAGTGCGATCCAGCATGCGCTTTTCCACGCGCATGACCGGCTGCGCGCGGAAGGTGTGCTCTACCCGAAGTCCGTGGCCTGGTATGACCATTCGCACCACAGCCTGCTCCTTCCCTTCTGGCGCGAGGAAGACTACAGCGCCCAGTTCGACCTTCTGGACAGCGAGGTCCGCGCCGCAGCCTGCCCGGTCCTGATCCTCAGTTCCGAGCTGTTCCCGAATACATTCGAGCAGGAAGGCCGTTTCCCCGCGCTTTGGGAGAGGGTGAGCCGCCTTGCGGATAAAATCGAGGTCATCCTCTATGTGCGCAGGCAGGACCATCTTGCGGCCTCAGTGTTCAAACAGTGGTGCAAGAGCGATGACCTGAAGCTGGCCATGAGCCCGCACGACTTCATCGCCGATGATGTGCGCATCAATATGGACTTCGAGAAATACTGCCGTGTGTGGTCCGCCCTGCCGAAGGTAACCAAACTGCATCTCCGCTCCTATGACCAGGACAGGGGCGACCTTCTGGGGAGCTTTATCAGCATCCTCGGGCTGCCACGCAGCATTCTGGAGGGGTTCGCAGGTGTGCGCGCGAACCCGACACTGGACGGCGAGCAGCTTGTTTTCCGTCATTATTTCAATAATTTGGACCTGCCGCAGGAAACAAGCGACGCGTTACTGGCCTATCTTCTGGAGCATCTGCCCGCAAAACCGGTGCTGGATATTTTCACCGAAGGTGAACGCCGCAGCCTCGTGGCAAAATACGCCGCATCGAACGAAGCGGCGTTTGCAGCCTATGCCCCGCCCGGCACCGGGTTTGACCACGACTTCAGGGAAAGCGGCCACCGCTTCCGCGCGCCAACCACGCCTGAAGTGCTGGATTTTTTCATCCACCTCGCGCAGTTTGACAAACGACTGGCAGCTCACCTATTTGACCATGTGGCCCGGCACAGGCCAACAGGCGACACAGCACGGGGGACATGACAGTGGCGGACACGCAGCAACATCTGACAGAAGCGGAGCGCACACGCGCCCTCGCCTATTTCGACCCCGTATGGTATGGCCGCACGTACGAGCATGACGGCCTTGATACCACCGCGCTTGAAAGCCATTTTCTTGATACCGGCATCTGGCAGGGCTGTGAGCCCGGCCCGCTTTTCTCAGGCGCCATCTATAACGCCACCAACCGGCGCGGCGCATTTGCCGACGACCTGCCCGCTTTTGTGCACTATATCCGCCACGGCTGCCTTGAACGCCGCCGCCCGAACCCGGTTTTCAACCCACATGTCTATGCCTATTTCCTTGAAAACCCGGACAGCATCGCCGACCTGTTCGCGCATTTCCTCAACGAGGTAAAACGCGGCAAAACGCCAACCTTCAGCGTGATCATCCCGGCCGACTTCGTTGCGGACGTACGCGACATCCCGGCAACAGAGGCCTACGCCCGCCTGTTTGACGCAGGCCGCAGCCTTGTCGGTCTTTTGCCCAAATGTGTATTCCGGCCCAATTTCTACCGCCGCGTGGCCGGTGTGCTTGAGCATCAGAACGAGCTTTACGACTATCTGCTTGGCGGCTGGCGCAAGGGCCATGACCCGCACCCGCTGTTTGATGGCGGCTATTATCTCGAGATGCTTGAGAAGTCGGAGACGCTTGACCACCACAGTCTTGGCGCCATCTCACCACTTGAACATTTCATCGACCACTGGGACGAAGCGCCAAGCCCTTCCCCCTTCTTCGATGCGCAATACTATAATCACGAAGCCGCCCTGCCCGAGACGCATTACCGCAATCCGCTTGAGGCCTTTTGCGCGATGGATGACCGTTTCAAGTTCATCGCACCGCACCGGAAAGTCAGCTTTGAGGCGCTCGGCCATAGCATGCAGGACAGCCTGACCGGCGGCGGCAAACCGTTCGAGGCAGCGAGCTTTCTGGCCGTTATATCGGCCCTGCGGTTCGAAGGGCTGGACCGGGCAACCGGACGCGGCGGCGACGCGGCAGAAGCGCCGCTCATCAGCATCCTCACGCTCAACTACCATAACCTTGAGCATACGATCCTTGCGGCCTTCATGGCATCGCGCGATGCGGCAGACATGCCGCACGAGATTCTTGTGCTTGATAACGGTAGCGGCAACTGGGCGGTGCACCAGCTCAGGCGCTACCTCGGCAACATCCCCCACATCCGCGTGATCTCAAGCGAACGCAACACCTATTTTGGCGAAGGCAACAACCTGCTGATTGATGAGGCACGCGGCAAGTACCTGATGTTCCTCAACAATGATGCCTACCTTGGCAAGGGCAACCTCAAGACGTTGACCGACGTGCTGGAGAAGGATGCGAACTGCGGCATGGTATGTCCCACGCTCCTGTTCCCGGACGGGCGTATTCAGGAAGAAGGCGGAAGCGCGCACGACTGCGGCACCACGACACAATACCTGAAGCACCTGCCCTATAGCGACTTCATCGCGAACCGGAGGCCTGCTGCGGCCACCACAGCGGTTGAATATGTCTCCGCCGCGGCGTCGGTGACGCGCACCGATCTCATCCGCGAAATCGGCGGGTTCGACCTGTTGTTTGAACCGCTTTTTTATGAAGATACCGACCTCTGTCGCCGCATCCGCGCACATGGGCTGAGTGTCTGTGTTTCGCACGAAGCCTTCACCGTGCACCTTGAAAACACGTCCACGCGCGATTTTCTCGGCGACGGCTTCACCGGGCAGATCCTCACAAACAAACACAAATACGCCGACCGCTGGCTGAGACGCCCCGAGGGGGCTGCCGTCCCGCGCGCAGGCAGCAATATCGACCGCTTCCGCGCCGGGACGCCAAACGGCAAGCCGCGCGCGGTCATCTATACGCCTTTCCCGCTGTCTGTCGGAGGGGGAGAGCGTTATATCCTCTCGGTCGCGGCGGCGCTCGCGGACGAATATGACGTCACTTTTGCACTGCCCTGCCTCACAAGCCGCACTCGCCTGGCCTTTGTGATGGACGATCTCGGGCTCGATGCCAGCGTCGCTCTCGCGCACTGGGACAGCCTTGACTTCAGCACCGACATTGACCTGTTCATCGCCATGGGGAACGAGATCACACCGCCTGTGCCTGCGCTCGGGCGGCGCAATATCTATCATTGCCAGTTCCCCTTCCCCCTGCACCGGGTGGAAGGCCGCCACGTGGCCCACTTGCGCGGCTATGACCGCATTGTCGTCAACTCCGCCTTCACTCGCCGTCATACTGAGCACGCGCTTGGAGAATATGGCTACGGCCACATCCCGGTCACCGTTGTGCACCCGCCGGTGAAAACCAATGAGAGCGAGGCTGCTGCGCTTTACCACAGCGACAAGGTCACCCTGTCCTCGATCGGACGCTACATCACCCGTGAGCATATGAAACGGCAGGATGTGGTGGTTGAAACCCTGCGCATGCTGGGCAGCAGCGGCGTGGTACAGCAGGCCCATATCGCCGGTGCCCTGTCGGCTGATGCTGACGACGTCGCCTTCTATGAGCAACTCAGGGCGGATGCGCCAAAGTTTGTAAGTGTGCAGGCGAATGTTTCTCGCGACCGCATCGAGGCCATCCTCGGCTCAACCAGCCTTTATATGCACGCCACCGGCTACGGCATGAGCCCGGCGGTGCATCCGCACTATATGGAGCATTTTGGCATCACCATTGTTGAGGCCATGTCGTATGGCGCCGTGCCACTTGTGTTTGACGGTGGCGGCCCGGTCGAGATTGTGGAGGCCGCGGGCGTGGGCTACATTTTCCGCACAGCAGAGGAAGCGGCGGGCTGTGTAAGACATTTTGCTGCCCTGCCCGAAGCCGAGCGGCAGACCATGGCACAGAAAGCCTTCTTTGCTGCACAGGGATATGGCGAGGCACGCTTCGCGGCGGAATGGCTGGAAACTGCGAAAAACTGACGCTTCAGGCGCTAAAGCACAAAGTCTTCCCGCGCGAGCGAGAGGTTGCGGTTGAAATAGCGGTCAACCTCCACGTCAGTGCCCCATTTGGCCTTGAGGGCGGCCGCCTCGCGCAGGTAGCGCTCCCGTTTCTCGCCCTTGAGGTCCTTGCCGCGTGACTTGCTCTCATAGTGAAACAACACCGCATGCGGGTGATAGAGGTTATCATACCCCGCCGCCTGCAATTTGAGGCACAGGTCCACATCGTTGAAGGCGACCTTGAAGGCTTCCTCATCAAGCCCACCAACTTCCTCGAATTTCGACTTTTTCACAATAAGGCAAGCCGCTGTAACCGCGCTGACATACTGGCTGAGGTGCGCCCGGAAGAAATAACCCGGCTTGTTGGCCTTGAGCATACGGTGCCCGTGTCCCGCAAGCCCGCCCATGCCGGTGTAGACACCGGCGTGCTGGATGCGGCGGTCACCATACAGGAGCTTCGCTCCCACGGCGCCCACATTGCTGCGCATGGCCTGCGCCAGCATTTCCTCGAGCCATGTCGGCGTGATCACCGCGGTATCATTGTTGACGAGGCCGATATACTCACCCTCAGCTTGCGAGACCGCGAAATTGTTGATGGCCGAATAGTTGAACGGACCGGGATAGTCGATCACCCGCACTTTTTTGTGCTGGCCAATATTGGCGAGATATTTATGCGTTGCCGGTTTCTGGCTGTCATTGTTGACAATCAGAATCTCGAAATTGCGGTACCTGGTTTTGCGCAAGATGCTGTCGACACAGTTTTTGGTCAGCCGCCGCATGTCCCGCGTGGGGATAACAAGCGAGACAAGCGGCCCCTGTGCAGCCAGCTTGCGCCGCACCCGGACGTGGCGGAAGGCCGCCACCTCTGCCACGGCAGTACCATCCGCCGGAATCACATATGCTTTCAGCGCCGCCTCATGGTCCACACCGTGCGAAGACGGCCGGACCGCATTTGGGCCGATGAAACGGGGAACATAGCGATGATAAAGCACAGCAGGGATATGTTTCACAATGTCGCGCGCAAGCGTTGCGCCAAGCGACAGCAACAGACCATAGCGCGTCGCCCATGTGGCAACCGCCTTCGTGCCGGCTGGCACAAGGTCTGTGCGCAACAGGCTAAGGCCGCCGATATAGTCACAGGCCACCAGAAGCTCGTGGTTCCAGCCGGGTTTGAAATGGGAATGTCGGCGCACCGATTTGCGGTTGATCTGGTCTTCGTCCGAATAGATCAGCGCCGGGCCAGCCTTGGCTTTGCGGGCAAAAAGATAGAGCGCCTGTTCCGCCAGTTCGTCGCCGGGTTTCAGCCAACCAACATAGTCCGCCCCGCGTATGGCGGCTTCGTCATCCGCCGGCAGCACCAGGCGCACCCGGCGGTCCCCGCCGTCAAATTCAAAGTCGCTTCGGGAAGGCACAAGTGCGAGGGTCCAGCCCTCATAAAACTGCGCCCGCAATGAGCGGACGGTACGAAGCAGCAAGCGCTCCTCTGCACCCTCAGGGACCGCACACAGCAGGACAATTTTAGCACCCGCCACCTTGCCCGCAGCAATCTCATCCAGAATTTTGCGGCGCTCCGCCTCGCTCAGGCGGGCGTTTTTCTGCAGCCATTTCTCATAGCGGTAACGTTCGTCCTCAATCAGCACGGAGAAGCGGTTGCGGGCGCGCAGGCGTTTGCCACACAGCAGCCAGAATAGTGCTTTCAGGCTGCGGACGGGGTGCAAAAGCGCCGCGCGTATCCAGAGATATATCAGCCTCACTGTCCGTCCTTTATGAACACATCCTGCCAGAATGCCCGCTGCGCTGCCGCATCGTTATGCCGGGCGTAAAAGTCACGCGCACCGTCATATACAAGGGCAAGCATGTCGGGCCTCTTTAACACTTCCACCAACCGGGCCGCCCAGGCTTCCGCCCCGCCAGACACCAGGAAAGCGTTTACACCGTCTTCAAGGCCGCGCGCGCCTGCCCATTCGGCCGTGTACATAGCCGGGCAGCCCGCCAGTGTATACTCCAAAATCTTGTTGACCGACCGCGCGGCATTAAAAGGTGTATCGGGAAGTGGATAAAGACCGAGATGAAACTTGAAACCCGGCAGGGCACGCTTGTAGGCGCGCCAGCTTTTGCCGCGCAGCCGGTGTACACGGGGGTGGCTGTCAAGCGGCCCCAAAAGCCCGCTGCTGCTGAAATAATGGAAATGCACATGGGGCAGTGTGGTGAGCACTGCCTCAAGCGCCGGTGCGAGGAACTCGAATCCGGCCCCATGGCTGCCCGTACCCAGATGCACGATATCAAGCCGGTTCCCGGCATTATACCTCAAATGCGCACCAGGCCCCGGCACCCCCTGCCAGACGGGGTCGAGGTGCCGCACCGGCACACCCTCAGGCAGCGCCGCCTTGATGGCATCGGCGCTGGTTACAATCAGGCTGGCCCGCGCCATCATGTCGCTGAAAATCCCGTCCCTGAGCACACGCAGGCGGTCCCGGTAGCCGTCCGGCAGGCTTATATCGTCGGTCGCGGCGAGGTTGTCATCGATCAGATAGATGATCTCCGCATCGCGGTCCTCAAGGATGGTGCGGATAAGCCTTTCCCGGTCCCGGCGCACCACAAGGTAGCGGTTGCCCACCCGGAAGCAGTTGGCCCCCAACCGCTGCACAGGGCCTCGCCGCCAGGGACGTGCAACAAGATCGCCACAACTGCCGAGAAAGTAGAGGTCCGTCGTTGGAATGGGTGCATAGGTCAGCACGAACGCGAGCGCCCCTTGCCGCACCAAATTTCCCGTGTGAACGTCATCGCGCTTTCAGCCTGTTATTCCGGGGGGAAGCCATCGTCATATTTCACAAAAATCTTCCGTTCAGCCTTTGTAAACCGGTTATTCTTGGTTATACAAGGCGGGCAATTCTTTAAAGAACAAACGGGACGTTCATGCATATCGAAGATACCCAGATTCCGGACGTCAAAATTCTGACGCCCAAACGGTTTGGTGACGACCGCGGCTTCTTCTCGGAAACATTCAACCAGAAGCTTTTTGATGCCGCCGTTCCGGGACAAAATTTTGTTCAGGACAATCATTCGCTGTCGCGCGATGTGGGCGTGCTGCGTGGCCTGCATTTCCAGCACCCACCGTTTGCGCAAGGCAAGCTGGTGCGGGTTATCTCGGGCTCGGTGCTTGATGTAGCAGTGGATATCCGCAAGGGCTCACCTACTTTTGGCCAGCATGTCGCCGTCACGCTGAGCGCCGAGAACTGGCAACAGCTTTGGGTGCCGGCCGGTTTTGCACACGGCTTTTGTGTGCTTGAACCCGATACCGCCTTTTTCTACAAGGTGACCAATTTTTACGCGCCGGACCACGATGCCGGCATCGCCTTTGACGACCCCGACCTCGGCATTGATTGGCCGGTCACACGCGAGACTGTCACCCTTTCCGGCAAGGACAAGGAATTGCCACGGTTGAAGGATATCGACAGCCCGTTCGTCTACGGCGAAAATTCTTGAGGATTTGAAGATGAAGATAGTTGTTACAGGCGGCGCCGGTTTTATTGGGTCCGCAGTTTGTCGTCACCTTGTGCGCGACCTTGGCCACACCGTCATCAATGTGGACAAGCTCACCTATGCGGGCAACCTCGCGAGCCTCAAGGAAATCGAAGACAGCCCGCTCTATAATTTCGAGCAGGCCGACATCTGCGACCGCGCAGCCATGGACACAATCTTCAGGAAATATCAGCCGGACGGCGTGATGCACCTGGCGGCTGAAAGCCATGTGGACCGTTCGATCACCGGTGCGGCTGATTTTATCCAGACCAATATCGTCGGCACTTTTGTGCTCCTTGAAGCCGCGCGCGACTATTGGAACGGCCTGACCGCTGAGGCGAAAGCCGCCTTCCGTTTCCTTCATGTCTCGACCGACGAAGTCTATGGCTCGCTGGGCGCGGACGGTCTCTTCCACGAGACCACGCCTTATGACCCAAGCTCGCCCTACTCCGCTTCCAAGGCGTCGGCTGACCATCTGGCGAACGCGTGGCACGAGACTTACGGCCTGCCGGTTGTCATCTCCAACTGCTCGAACAACTATGGGCCATACCATTTCCCGGAAAAGCTTATTCCGCTGGTGACATTGAACGCACTCGACGGCAAGGACCTGCCGGTTTATGGCGATGGTTCGAACATCCGTGACTGGCTGTTTGTCGAGGACCACGCCAAAGCGCTCTTCATCATCATGACGACAGGCCGGCTCGGCGAGAAATACAATGTTGGTGGCCGTAACGAGCGTACCAACCTGCATGTGGTCGAGACCATCTGCGACATCCTCGATGACCTGCGCCCCGGCAACCGCCCACGCCGCGAGCTCATTACCTTTGTGACCGACCGCCCGGGCCATGACGCCCGCTACGCTATCGACGCCACGAAGCTTGAGGACGAGCTTGGCTGGCGCGCCGAAGAAAACTTCGAAAGTGGTATCCGCAAGACCATCGAATGGTATCTGGATAACGAATGGTGGTGGGGGCCGTTGCGGGACGTTGCCGGCGAACGCCGCGGCCTTCTCAAGAAATAGGCTGCGCCATGACCCGCATCTTCGTCGCAGGAAAATCTGGTCAGGTAGCTCTCTCGCTGCAGGAGCTTGACGGCGAGAAGGGTGTTGAGATTGCCTGTTTCGGACGCCCTGAGCTGGATCTCTCCCAGCCCACAATCAATGAAGCGTTGATCCGGGAATTCAAGCCCGACGCCATTATCAATGCCGCCGCTTATACGGCCGTCGACGCTGCAGAGGACGACGAGGTCGTCGCCACGGCAATCAATGCTCACGGCCCGGCACAGCTCGCGCGGCTTGCCGCTGAGCTTGATGTGCCCTTCCTCCATCTTTCGACCGATTATGTGTTCGACGGCGAAAAGGACAGCGCCTATGTGGAGACCGACCGCGTAAACCCGCAAGGGGCTTACGGCCGCTCCAAACTGCGCGGGGAGGAGGCCGTTCTGGCCGCAAACCCCGATGCCATGGTTTTCCGTACGGCCTGGGTCTATAGCCCGTTTGGCAAAAACTTCGTCAAAACCATGCTCACGCTCGCCCAGAACCGCGACACGCTGGGTGTGGTCGCCGATCAGGTCGGCAACCCGACCTACGCGCCGGACATTGCACAGGCACTTCTTGACGTGGTGTCTTTTGTCATGCGGAAGGGCAGCGTGAAGGGCCTTGGTGGCATCTACCATCTGGCAGGCAGCGGCACCACGAACTGGCACGGTCTTGCGGTGCAAACCTTCGACTTTGGTGCCCGACACGAGCACCCTGTACCTACAGTGAGTGCGCTGACAACAGAGCAATATCCAACGCCAGCCAGACGTCCTGCCAACAGCCGACTTGACTGTGGCAAATTGCTCGGTAGCTTTGGAATTAAGTTGCCGGACTGGAAAATCAGCCTCAAGCGCTGCGTGGATCGTCTGTTCGCGGACGGCACCTTTGGCACAAAAGAACAAAATAAATAGGGGTCCCATATGAAAGGTATCATTCTCGCAGGCGGGCTCGGCACGCGGCTCTATCCCATCACCCGCTCGCTGTCGAAGCAGTTGCTCCCGATTTACGACAAACCGCTTGTCTATTATCCGCTGACCACCTTGATGCTGGCCGACATTCGCGAGATCCTGATCATCTCGACACCGAATCACCTGCCGCTATATGAAGACCTGCTCGGTGACGGCAGCCAGTGGGGGCTTGAGCTCAAATATGTCGCGCAGCCGGAGCCCAAGGGCCTGGCGCAAGCGTTCCTGCTTGATCCCGGGTTTATCGGCAACTCGCCCTGCGCCCTTGCACTTGGCGACAACGTTTTTTACGCCGCCGGCCTCACGGAGCATCTGCAACGCGCGGGCAAGGTGACGGACGGTGCCTATGTGTTCGCCTATCCTGTGGGTGACCCAACCGCCTTCGGCGTGGTGGAGATGGACGCAAACGGGAAAGCGATCTCGATTGAAGAGAAACCGAAGAATCCAAAAAGCAATCTCGCCGTCACGGGCCTCTATTTCTATGACAATCAGGTGGTAGATGTCGCCCGCAACGTTAAGCCCAGTGCGCGTGGCGAGCTAGAGATCACCAGCGTTAACGACCATTACCTGCGCGCTGGCAAACTCAACGTGGTCAAGCTCGGTCGCGGCACCGCATGGCTTGATACCGGCACGGTTGATGCCATGTTGGCGGCCAGCAACTTCGTGCAAACGATCGAGGAACGCCAGGGCTTCAAAATCGCCTGCCCGGAAGAAGTGGCATGGCGGAAAGGTTTTATCTCGGGCGACCAGCTTGGTGCGCTCGCGAAGTCCTATAAAAACAGCTATGGCAAGTATCTGAGCCGCCTGCTCAAAGATCACTATTAGCAAGCTGTTCAGGGACAGGAAAGGGCCGGTTTTGCCGGCCTTTTTTTATGCCTGCTATCGACCTGTACCCTCTTGCAGGGCCGCTTCGCGGATAACCTGAAGACATCGTACTGCTATGGCAGTGGCTGACCGCTGGCTATCCGTGGCGCTACAGTCCGGAGAACTCTCTGAGCGCAGCAGTGCCGGCCCGGCGGACTTGCTCTGATCGGGGACGTCTGGAAAGTAGGGCTATGCCCTGTGTCCATATGCGTTGGGCTGCTGGACCTACCCCCTCTGCCATCACGGGAAGGAATATCAAAACAAAAGGGGGAGCCTTGAGGCTCCCCCAGTTTTCTTGGTGCTTACTTTAGTCGACTTAGAGATCGACTGCCGCAGCGATTTCACCGGTTGTCACGCCAGCGACGAAGATGGTGTTGCC